>JAESFM010000006.1_pt1 | contig 214165 bp, 216 predicted proteins | sample 9266171 | NCBI WGS metagenome assembly JAESFM01 (sample SAMN14505069, study PRJNA617099) | algae metagenome | isolation source: Hassallia sp. WJT32-NPBG1 and co-occurring heterotrophs from well developed... | place: USA: Mojave Desert, Joshua Tree National Park, California | collected 2006-06-22 | reverse complement strand
GAACGCGGTTCTCCTGCGTCCACATGACCGCAGTTCTTCCAACGCCGGCCGTCCCCCGCCAGTCACAACCGATTCAGATGCCTCAAGCTGTTCCCGGATGGACACTTAGCTTTGCTCGGCGCAGTGGAAGGTGGACCGACACCCCAGGCTCCCGCGGCAGATTGGGCCGGTTGACGTCGTCGAGCTGCGCCTGCCACGCCTTCAGCATAGCACCCGGTCGGCCGCCCTTCAGGATCTCCATAACGGCCCACCGTACACCGGCAAGGTGTTCGGGCATGAACTCGACCGCCTCGTCCTTGTAGAGCCTGGACCGACGCGCTGCTTCGATATACCCGACCACGCGCACGTATGCAGCATGGCTGGCCAGCAGGACCCTACTCTCCTCGTCCCACGTATGCTCACGATCATCCCAAACGCACACATCGCCTACGCGCACCCGACGCGCGAGTGGGCTGGCGATCGAGGGGAATGGCGCCGTGCTGCCCGCATAGTCGGCATGATCGAACATACCCGACCACTCCCAGCGCCAGATGTTGTGGCCGAGCTGGGCGCCCATGTGTAGGTGCCGCTGCTTGCCACTTGACGTCGCTGACACGCTGTCGTCGCAGGTCACGATCAGGTCCTGCCGTCCCAGCACCGTCCGTAGCGCGTCGAGGATAGCGGTCTTGGCGACTGCTGCACCGAGGCTTCCGACTCCTAGGAAGTGGATGTGCTTTGTATGGTCAAGCTGGCGATCGTCCAACATTTGCAGGAGCAATGGCAGGACTGCGCTGCCGTACTTGGTGCGCCTCCCGCCCGCGATGGCCCAGTTGCTAAAGGGGTAGACCTTCACTGCATCGTACCAGCGCATGACCTCCGCGTGGGTGCGGCCCTGCACGACGTTGAGCCAGTTCACACGGTCGGCGTTGGACAGGACGCCGCGCAGCCGGTCGTACTCAGCTACATATGCGAGGGTGATCGCGAGGCAGTCGTCATAGCTGCGCAGCGCCGGATTTATACGCTTTTCGATGCCGGCGGTTGGCGCGTCCAGCGTCATGGCCGAGGTGCCCACGCTGGCTTGAAACCGCATGATCTCACCGGCTTCTTCTATACTCGGCAGGTAGATCGTGTCTTGGATGCTCTTGCCGCCGCTGTCGATAATCAGACGGGCGCCGGGAGGCAGTTTCCGGCCTCTGAACAAACGGCCGATTTCACCCTTCATGCTGTCGAAGGCGGAGATCAGCATGGTGCCCAGGCAGCACACCTTGCTGTTGGGATTGAGTGGGTCCAGATCGCCGCGCACCAGGCCTGGCACGCGCAACGGCGCGTCAGGGTACTGCATAGCAAAGCGCATCAGCCAAGCTGGCTGCGCAGGTGTGAACGCGACGCCTTCGTGCTGGTACTGGCGGAGGTCGGCAGTCAAGGCTGGAGCCCGTTGCTCTCCTCAGCCTCCGCCCGAGCCTCCGCCTCAGCTTGCGAAAGCATCTCTGGCTTATCCTTGTTCTGCCATGCCTCCATGGCGCTCTCAATCCAGAACTCACCTTTGTGGAAGGTGCGGTCCAGCGCCTTGAACTCCGCCGGCGTCATGAGCTCGTTGTCGATCATTACCATGCGGCCACTGCGATTCGACCATAGCTTCACGACGAATCCATCGCTAAACACGAGGATCGCGCGCTTGCCCGCACGCTCGTCAAGCACGTCAATAAGATCCTGGTGGCTGTCCCGGATCAGCTGGGCGCTCGGGTCATTCCTCGGGTCATTATCCTTCGGGCTACGTGGCTTGAAAGTGGGTGGTGGATAGGCACCGTCGCCATCCGGTGAGTCGGGTTCGGCAGTAGGCTCCTTGTCATCCTTCTCCCCGGAGGCTTCGGCGGGTTCACCTATGGGATCTTGGGAGCCGGCTTCGCTGTCCGGCGCGGTGCTATCACCGGCAGAAGGATCGGGGCTGGCGTCGTGTTCATCGGCACTGCCGTCGTCGCCCATCCTTGGCGGCGGCCCCTTTTTGAACAGGCCTTCGTTCAGCCGTGTGGCCCTGTCAACGATGTCGGTGTAGCTATACTCCGTGAGGTAGTCGAACACCCATGCGGTGTCCCGAAGGCCCCACATGCGGGGCTTGCCCTTGTACTCCTGGTCCAGCACCAGCTCTAGCGCAGCCAGATACTTCACGACGTCAGCCTTAGCAGTGCGGTTCGGCAGCTGACTAGGACGCAGCCGACCCGTCTTGCGCATGTAGCTCACGAAACCGGCGTGTCGGTGCAAGCGCTCCACGTTCCCGTGCAGGTTGCCTTTCCAGCCCCCACCCTCCAGCGCGTCGAGGCCCTTCGGCAGGGCTTTGAAGATCTTCAAGGCAATAAACAGCATAGCGAGGAGGTGCTGACGGCCTAACTCCGCCGCCTCCTCGTGCTTGGTGACAAGCTCCTTCTCCTGACCCTGAAACGCCGCTGCCATGGCCGCGCGCACATGAGACGCCTCCGCAGCGGTGATCTCGGAAGGCACCGCCACCTCTGGCCAGTATTCATCAAGCGCCAGAGAATTCCGGCGGGTGTGCGGCGACGTATCGGTGTTCATGCGGCGTATCCACCTTACGTTTCTAATTGATTAGGTGACCCGCCAAGCATATCGCGTTCGTCAGGTCAGTCAATACGCCCTAAGGCTCCTTGCGTTATTTTGATTCGTTGGACCTTTGCAGAGAAGCTATCGCTCGTTTTGCGCAGAATGGAGGGCGTGACTATGAGAACGTGCTATTTGGATGTGCGAGTGGACGGTGAGTTCACACACGAATACCCGGCTGCGGCCAGTGACCCGCAGCTCACGGACGTCAGGTATCTCGGCAGCATTCACCATCACCACGGGACGGTTCGGCTAAGGCTCGAGGTTCACCACGCTGACCGTGAGATCGAACTGCATCAGCTGCGGCGCTGGCTGCGCAACTGCTTCTCGCCCCAGCCCGTCGCCTTTGGAGCCATGTCTTGCGAAATGATCTGCGACTGGCTGCACGGGAAGGTCGTAGCCCGCTACCCCGGCCGGGCGATGGAGATCACCGTGGCCGAGGATGCCTTCGTGGGCGCCACCGTGCGCTATGAGGCCGCGCAATGAGGCGCCTCGTCCTCGTCGGACTCTACCCTGCCAAGAACCGCTATACGGCGCGGCGCAACGCATGGATTATCCGGCGCCTGAAGGCGCGCGGCTTCACCGTAGTCGTGGTGGAGCCTCCTGACCTTCCAGGAGACGGGCTGGCGCACAAGGGACGGATATTCGACCCCTACACCCACCCGCGGCAGCAGCTAGCTCAGTCTGCCGAGATCGTCCGCATGATCGGGGCCGGGGAGATCGGCCCCGAGGACGTCCTTTGGCTCGACGATCTGACCTTCCACGGCATGTCAGCAATCTTCCGCGCACTCAGCGAGCGTTTCGGCAGCATCGAGAACTGGCCTGACGTGGTGGTGTGGGTCCATGCCAACACGCTTGACCCGGCCGATTTCACCCGCGACTGGGTTGAGTGGATGCGGCCATGGGAGCACATGATCGACGCTGGCGTGCGTCGATACCTGGTAGCTGGCGCAAGTCTGGCAGAGCGAATGCAAATCGTAGGGATGCGTGCCCCACACATAGTGGGACACGTATTCGACTCCGAGGACATTCGAAGCACCGTGGCGGTGATCCTGCCGCTTAACCGCCGGACACGCCGCATCTGCTTCAGCAGCCGCATGGACCCGGAGAAGTTTCCCTGGTTCCTCTTCGAGTTCATCGTGCGTAGCGGCCTCGTGGAGGAGGGATACGAGTTCGCCATCGCCACGGGCCTGCCAGAGCTTCGCAGTGCAGATCAGTGCGTGGTCGAGCGGGCGTTGGATATGGAGCGCAGGGGGCTGCTGCGGATCTACACCGGGCTGACCAAGCCAGCCTACCACGCGCTGATGGCGGACAGTGTCTTGCACTTCATGTGCTCGATCCAGGACACCGTTAGTTACGTGCTGCTGGAGGCGTCTGCACTTTCCACACCCTCCCTGTGCCCCTGCCACCTGGATTTTCCCGAAACACTGAACCGCAATCCCCGCCAGCTTTACGTACCAGGCAACGTCGATGACGCAATAGCAAAGGCACGCTTGCTGCTGGCCGATCCACCCGACGAGGCCACCATCCGCGCACCGTCCATCCACCACGACGGTACCATGGATCGCATTGCGGACGTGCTGCTCGGGAAGGGTGATCGGTGTCTCTACCGAGGCCCGGTACACGCGGCGCATGAGGACATTTGCAATGGATGAAGAGAATGCGCAGGCCATAGATGAATACATCGCTCGGCAGGTTGCAATCAAGGACCTGCAGGCGCTGATGGCACTCTACGGAACGTTCGCCATCATGCTTCCCCTCCTCGTCAGCGTCTTCGGCACCAAACTGCAGCTCTCGACCTGGGCCATCTCCGCCTCGGTTCTGATGTCCTCGCCCCTCTCGCTTCTCGCGGCGCGCGCTTGGCGCAGCGCCCGACGACGCCTGAATGATCTTTACGAGGAGGACCACGCGGCCGCCGAGGCGAGGCAGCGGACCAGGCAGAGGAGGCAGGTCGATGCCGGATGAGAAGCATGATCGGCCGAGCGTGCTTCCGAGGCAGTCGTCGATGCGCAGAGGTGCTCTCAAGCGTGTCCTGCTCGTCGCGGCATTCCTCGCGTGCGTGCCTCTGTCTAACTGGCTGATCGAGAACGTGGGCACCACCTGCGTTCTCGGCGGCCCATGCCTAATCCCGGTGGCGCCAGGGCTCATGGCGCCATCGGGCGTGCTCCTAATCGGGCTGGCCCTGGTTTTGCGCGACACGCTCCAGGAGGCGGCGGGGAGGCGCGTCGTGCTGGCGTGCGTGGTGGCGGGCGCCGTGCTCTCCCTGGCGTTCTCCCCCGCCGCATTGGCGATCGCCAGCGCGATAGCCTTCCTCCTCTCCGAGCTGGTCGATTGGGCCGTCTACGACCGGCTCCGGCGGCGTGGGATGGCGCTCGCGGTGGCGCTTTCTGGGGTGGTGGGGGCGGTCGCGGACAGCCTGCTGTTCTCCTGGCTGGCCTTCGGCACGCCGAAGTGGGCTGCAGGGCTGGTGCTAGCCAAGCTCTACGCGTCGGCAGCGTTCGCCCTCTGGCTGGCGCTGCGTCGCCCGCCTCCGCCCGCACGGCCGGGGCGGTGGTCAGCATGAGCATGCACGGTCTCACGGCATATCCGTACCCGCTCAACGGGACGGCCCGCCCGGCGCGCAGCGACGACACCTGGGTGTTGCATCCCTACCCCTGGGGCGGGACCTTCTGGACGCAGAGGGGCAATCAGCTGTGGGACCGCACCCATGGAGCTCGGTTCCCATACCAGCAAACCAACAATCAAGCATTCCGAGGTTGGCTGCCGGAGAGACCGCGCACCATCGTGGACGTCGGCCTCAATATCGGCCTGATGGCATGGCAGTATGCGCAGTGGGGCGCGACGGTGGTGGGCTTCGAGCCGGCCCCGAGAACCATCGCGCACGCCGCCTGCAACCTCTTGCTAAACGGCGTGGCTGAGAGGGTCACGCTGTATGAGGCTGCCGTGACGGACAGGTGCGGCACGGAGTGGCTGCGCGACCAGCATGACACCTGCGCGGTCAACCGGCTGGTGGTCAGACCTCCCACCCGGCCCAGTAGGAAGTCGACATTGCTGAGGGTCAGGGCGGTGCCGCTCGACGTGCTGGAGCTGAAGGACGTGGACGGCGTCAAGGTGGACACCGAAGGTGCAGAGTGCCGCGTGCTGCTCGGGGCGCGGCGCACCATCGAGGCCTGCCGGCCCGTGGTCCAGGCGGAACTGCTCGCCGGGCAGATGTCGCGCTTCGGCGACGCGCCCGGGGACGCGATGCGGTGGTTCGCTGGGCGGGACTACCTGGCCTTCGACAACCGGGGGAGGCCCCTGCCCATGCTGACCGACTGGCAGATCATCCGAGGGCTCAAGGGAAAGGGCGACGTGTTCTTCGTGCCGCGCGAACGTACGGCGTAGCCCCGCCTACGTGAGGGCATTCCGCGGCTTGTCCCCCCCGCCCGCAGACAGTAGGCAAACGGGCGGGGCGGGAGGAGAGGAATGCGCGCTACGGCTCCAAGGACAGCCTGCTGCGCCAACACCCGGCCACTGCGACTTTTTCGGGCGGGTCGCCCGATCTCCGCTTTCCTGTGACCCGCACCGGCAGGAAGCCTCACCGCGCCGAAGGTCAGCCGCCCACCGCCACTGCCACCTCCTCGGGTGCGGGGGCCAGGCAGCCCTACGTCGTGTTCCAGCGCACGTCGAGCGGGCCGTACTGGGTCCGCTTCAGCATCCACGGCGAGGGGCAGATCCGACGCCCGCTCGAGACGCGTGACCCGGCGGAGGCCGAGCGGCTCGCGCTAGAGGCATGGTCGGAAGCGCGCTACCGCGCCAAGCAGGGCCTACGCAGCCAAGCCAAGACCTTCCGGCAGGTCGCTCATGAGTTAATCGCGCTGCTGCAGCGCGAGGCCGAGCGTGGCGAGCGGCGCAGGTTTCAGGCTGACCAGTTCAGGCGCATCATCGAGCGCTACTTCGTTGGGTTCTTCGCTGATCAGCCCCTCGATGCGATCCGTGATGCCGACGTGACCCGCTTCTGGGCTTGGCGACGGGATTATTGGCTGACCGGCCCGGGCAAGGACATCGCGTTCCTCACCTACATGCGCGGTGGCCGTCAGATCCGGCGTCCGGTCACTCCCGCACTGAGGCGGCCGCCGTCGCGCAGCGGCCAGCGAAGCGAGGCCGTCGTGCTTCGCATGCTGCTGCGGCAAGCCGCAAAGTGGGGCTACCTCCGCGAAGGCAGCTTACCGGATGTGGAGGTACCACGCGTACCGGCTAATGCCCGGCCCAGCTTTGAAGCCAATGAGTTCACCGCAGTCGAGCGGCTAAGCCTTGAGCGCATTGCCGATCCAAAGATCAACGATCACGTCCGGCGTGACAGGACCATCCTGCACTGCTGGGTCACTATCGCTGCGTTCTCTGGCATGCGCCCAACCGAGATGAAGAACCTCAACTGGGGCGACGTACTGGGTTACCGAGGAGGCCGTGACCAGCTCATTGGAAGCCGAGACGTCCGCCTACGGGTACGAGGGAAAGGCAAAAGTCGTGTCTTCGTCCCGTTGGAGGCAGTGATCCCCTGGTTCGACCGCCTATGGGATTTCTGGGCCAGGGCCAGGGGCAGTGAGCCCGGCGATGAGGACCCGGTCTTCGCCACATCCACGGGCAAGCGCCTCGGTTCAGTGAAGAAAAGCCTCTCCGAGCTGCTGAAGGCCGCCGGGCTGCTGACCGATTACCGCGGCGCACGGCGCACCGCCTACTCCTTCCGGCACTTCTACATCAGCCAGCAGCTGATCGCCGGAGTGGACGTGTTTCTGCTGGCCAAGAACACTGGCACGAGCAGCGACATGATAGAGCGGTTCTACGGCCAGGTGAAACTCGAGCGTATGGTCAAGGAGCTCAGGCCGGAGTGGCGCACATCGCCAATGGAGGGCGCAGATTGAGTGCCGCCAGCGTGCTGGCCGCTGGCGACGTCGTTTTCGATCCGCTTCTCGTTGCAGCGCAGCGCGCGCTCCACGTGGCACCTGGGATCGCTGCAGACCTCGACATCTCCTTTCGCATGCTGCGCCGCCTCGCCCTCCTCGAACCGGGCCGACTCGTCGCGCGTGCCCTGCGCGACGTACCGCCGGGCGGGCTTTGGCGCTTCGTCCGGCGCCGGCTTACCCGTGCGGCGCCACGCGTTCCCGATGTCCTCCGTGGTAGTGGTGGTCCCTTAACTCTCGTCGGGACGGGTAGAGAGCTCATGGCGGTCGGCCGGCGCTTCCGAAACTGTGTCGGCGCGGAGCCCGCTTATCTGCTGGCTTTCGCAGAGGGGCGCATCCACTTCGGGGTGCTCGAAACAAGCGAGCCCCTAATCGTGGGATTGGTAGTCGACGCTGTTGGGCGGGTCTGGCTCGATGGCGCGGCGGTTGTTGACGGCCCATCAAACTGTCCGCGTGTTCGAGATGTCGCCCTGGCGCTGCTGGTCGAGACCGGCGTAATGCCGGAGGACGGCGCCGTGAATCGGCCTGCCGACCCGTTCGTGGAGCGGACAGTGCGGGCACTGGAGCGGCTGCGCTTCGCCGCCTGCGCGGCCGCCATCGCCGTCCCTTCGGCCAATGCGGAGGATTTGATCGGCATCTGATGCGGCGAGTTCTGGTTGGGCCGCTGCGGGCGTCATACTGCCCCTGTAAGGGTCGCACAGGGCGCTGCAAGCTTCGAGCGCATCTACGAGCCCCCAAAGGATCGGCTGCCCTCGGCGCCTCTCGCGAGGGTGGCGTCAGCTGCTGGACGTTATCAGGCCCGTCATCGTCCGGGTTCGGGTACTGCACCGGCAACGGTCCTGCCTTGGCCAAGAATACCGCACGAGCAGCGACATGATCGAGCGGTTCTATGGACAGGTGAAGCTGGAGCGTATGGCCAAGGAGCTCAGGCCGGGATGGCGCATGTGTGCGGAGATGAGGCCGAGGGGTAACCTCAGGAGTATCGCGGAGGGGCGTGGCTTGACCCATTGGGGTCAAATGGCAGGATCTGCCCGCAATGGGAGGGAACGACAATGCCGGAAGGTGCCGTGCCCCAGTCGCAGCCTGAGGCTGCCGTCACGGCCGTGCACGCCACGGATGTGCTGGTGCTCGGCGCCGGCTCGGCCGGCTGTACCATTGCCGCGCGCCTCTCGGAGCGTGAGGCCACCCAGGTAGCGCTGATCGAGGCCGGCCCCGCCGCTTGGCACGACCCCTGGATCCGCATCCCTGCCGGCTTCGCCCGGCTCTACGCTTCTGGCCGATATGACTGGCGCTTCCATACCGAGGCCGAGCCGGGCCTTGCCGGTCGCAGCGTCCACTGGCCCCGCGGCAAGGTGGTGGGCGGCTCCGGCGCGGTGAACGGCCTTGTCTTCCTTCGGGGCTCCCCCCGCGATTACGACCGTTGGGCGCAGTCTGGGGCCCGCGGCTGGTCCTATGACGAGGTGCTGCCCTTCTTCCGCCGCATGGAGACCTGGACCGGCGAGCCCTCGGCCGAGCGCGGCACGGATGGGCCGATCCATGCCGCCGAGGCGCGCCACACATCGCCCGGTGCCCAGGCCTTCATCGCGGCCGCTCTCGAGATGGGCCACCAGCGGGTGCGCGATTTCAATGGCGCTTGGCACGAGGGCGTCGGCCCGATGCAGATGAATGTCCGCCGCGGCTTCCGCAGCCATTCCGGTGACATGTTCCTCCGCCCCGCCCGCCGCCGGCCGAACCTGCGCATCATGCCGGAGCGCGCGGTGCAGCGCCTGCTCTTTGAGGGGAGCCGCTGCACCGGCGCGCTGGTGCGCGGCCCGATGGGGCTTGAGCGGTGGGAGGCACGACGGCAGGTGGTGCTCTCCGCCGGCGCCATCGGCACGCCGCAGATCCTGATGCTCTCCGGCATCGGAGACGGCGCTCACCTCCAGGAAATGGGCATACCGGTTCTGGTGGAGTCGCGCGGCGTCGGGCGGAACCTGCAAGACCACTTCCTACAGCGCATGCGCTACCGCGTGCGGCCCTGCGCCACGGTTAACGAGCTTGTCCGCGGCCCCTTCGGCAAGCTGCGCATGGCGGCGCGCTACGCCTTCGACCGGCGCGGGCCGATGAGCATCGGGGCGGCGGAGGCCAACCTCTTTGCCCGCGTGCTGCCCGGCGCCGAGGAGCCGGACATGCAGTATCTCTTCGTGAACTTCACCGTGACCAACTACGACCAGGGCCCGGACCCCTGGCCCGGATTCATGTTCAGCGCCTGCCAGTGCCGCCCGGACAGCCGCGGCACGGTCACCCTGCGCAGCCCTGACCCCGACGCTAAGCCGGTGATCCGCGCCAACTATCTCGAGGCGCCACACGACCAGCGGCTGATGGTAGAAGGCGTGAAATATGCCCGCCGCCTGGCGGCCCAAGGCTCCCTGGCAGCGCTGATCGAGGAGGAACTCACCCCGGGTCCAAAGGAGCAGACCGACGAGCAGATCCTGGACCACATCCGTCGCGACGGCGGCACCGTGTACCACCCTTGTGGCACCGCCCGCATGGGCGAGGATACGCTCGCTCCAGTGGACAGCCGGTTGCGCGTGAAGGGTGTGGAAGGGCTGATAGTGGCAGACGCAAGCGTCATGCCCCTCGTGCCCTCCTCCAATATCCAGCCAGCGGCGCTGATGATCGGGGAGCGGGCAGCGGAGTTCCTGCGGGCTGAGATGTCGGGCGGGTGAGCCGGGGCGGCAGTGGACCTCACGAGTCCCAAGGGCCAGAGGATCGACCCTCCCACGGTTCACCCGCCGCGTTCTCAGTCGGGGGCGGACTTCGGCGTGCCCACTGCCTCAAGGATGTCGCGCGTTCTCGTCACACGCGACCCCCAGACACGGTCGAACTCGGCAACTAGCCCCTGGAGCTCCGGCGAACCGAGCACCGCCTGCGCTCGGGTGACATCCGGGAACTCGTAAAAGGCATAATGGACCGACGGATCTGTCCGACTCCAGCACCGCCAACCCCGCATCGCCCCAAAGCTGGCTACCGCATGTGGCAGGTGCTCAGTCTCATACCAGCGGTCGAAGCGCGGTCGATCGGCGGCTTCCGTCAGCGCCGCACGCACCATCAGATAAGCGCTAGCAACCATGGGCACAGCCTCCCTTGCGGTCGTGGTTCGTGGCCAACCATGCGTCTCATCGGACCAGGGCCAGTGCATGATACTTGTCTGGCAGGGCTGGGCACCGCGCGGCTGCCCAGGACCGATCGCGCTTGTTACGCGTCGTCGTCATCCCCGTCCTCGTCATCATCCGGGTCCGGGTACTGCACCGGCGACGGTCCCGCCTTGGCCAGCACCCTCGGGTAGCGAGCTTTCGCCGCCTTCTGGCCCCTTGCGGTTAGCTCGACGTGGAACAGCCATTCGTCGCCGTAGTCGAACAGGAAGGTCATGACCTGGCCGACCTCTTGGAACGCATCGGCGATCCTGGTCTTCCTTACGCTTTGGGTGCCGTTCGCCTCACCCATATCGGCGAACAGCTCGTGAGCTGGGCGCCCGCGCATCACCGCCCTGCCTTTTGTATAGGGGTAGAAGCCAAAGCCGTGGTCGAACTCGAAGTCGAAGGCCTGGACGATGGCTTCGGCCAGCTTCGCAAGGGACTTTGCACTATCAATCTCAATGCGGCGGTGGATCGAGGGCTGATCGCGCAGAGCCACTCGGAAGATATGGGTCGCAGCTTCGGCCATGTTGTCCTCCCGGCACTCCGATACGATCAGAGCATCCACCCGGCCCGAGGCCAAGCACGCGGTGGGTCAAGTGGGCGGCGGGGCCGCTCCGTGCGGGCCCTACAAGCGTCGTTCAGGGTGCAGCGGGCTTCCACTGTACTTGGGCTGCGCAGCTGGCTTCAGACGCCCCCTTCTACCCGCACAGGAGGCGGACAGGGGTGACGCAGCCTGCTCGTGGAGGCCTGAGCCGGCGGTCACCCCGCCTGGATGCTTTGTCGATCCGCTGGGGGCTGCGGCCATGTCCAAAGAACGCTTCTGGGTATGACGGGTGGCTCAGCCGCAAGTTAGAGGCCTGGCGCCGCCGGGTGTAAGCGTGGCGGCCGCGGCGCTTGAGGGAGCAGGGCGCCGATCAAGCCTCTGATGCGGCAGATGAGCAGCATGGCGCGGACCAGGACGTTCTCGAACGAGCCGTCGTCCCGCCGATAGACCCTGGTGCTGGCCAGGGCCGGTCAGCAGGGCGACGTTGTTGAAGCTTTTAGCGACGGTCGATGGTAGACCCACGACTACCATGGCGAGGACGGTAACGAGGGCGCCGCCGCCCGTGCCGGCGTTCATCTCCTCGCCCGCAGGCTGATCGCGAAAAGACGATGACGCCCCCATGTTCGTACGCTCCAGCCCGCAGGATGGGTGCACTGCCTGTCAGAGAGCCTAGCGGAGCTGTTGCATGTGGCTTGCTCACCTCGCGCTAACCCTGGCGGCTCTTTACGCTGCCATCATCACAGGGATGTACCTGGCCCAGACCTGGCTCATTTTCCCCACGACGCTTGCTGGAACCGCATGGGTTGAGCTCCCCACATCGGCACAACGCCTGGAACTCAGGGTTCCGGACGGCGAGGTCCTTGTGGGCGTGCGGATACTAGGCGCAGGAAAGAGGACCGGTGAGAGCGTGCCGAAGCTGCTGGGCTTCGGCGGGAACGCCTGGAATGCCGAAGCTATGGCCCTCTACCTGCACGGGCTCTTTCCCGACCACGATGTCACGGCATTCCATTACCGCGGCTATGCGCCGAGCGGCGGCCGGCCGAGCGCGGAGGCGCTGCTGTCCGATTCGGTCGTGATTTTCGACCACCTCCAGCAGGCACATGCACACCAGCCTATCATCGCGGTCGGATTCAGCATCGGTGCCGCAGTCGCAGCTTACCTGGCTCGGCACAGACCTGCCGCCGGGCTGATCCTGGTCACGCCTTTCGACTCCCTGGAGGCCCTGGCCCGCGACCTTTACTGGTGGGCTCCCGTCGGTTTGCTCCTGCGCCATCGCATGCCGACCATCGACTTCGTCCGTGGCTCCCCCATACCGACGGCCCTCATTATAGCGGAGAGGGATACGATCGTGCCGGCGCGGCGCAACGCGTTCCTGCGCCCGGCGATTGCGAACCTGGTCTTCGAGGCCACCGTCGACGCAGGGCACAATGATCTCTATGGCCGCCCTGCCTTCTCAGCGGCGATGCATGAGGCGCTTGCAAGGATCAAGGCGGCCTCGAGGCAGACGCCGGAACGGTAGCGGTGGGCACTTCAACCCTGTTGGCGGCTGTACGGTGAGTGGTGTAGCAAGCCGGTGCGCCATTCTCTGCACCATTAATGCTGGTTGCACTCAGGCCAGAGCTGTGGAAGGCCTGATGCGGTTGTCCTCATCATCTCCAGGCTTTCACGAGGATCTATACCGCTCCGTCCGGCACAGCCGATGGCCTACTCAGCCAAGACGAGAGGCAGATGGCCACTCCAGGGCTGTGCCCGCTCGAGCTGACCGGCAAGAGAGAGGAGCACCGCTTCCTCTCCGAAGCGGCCGACGGCTTGCACGCCAATGGGTAAGCCCTCAGCCGTCCAGTGCAGAGGCAGGCTGGCAGCAGGCTGGCCTGTCACGTTCCAGATCGGCGTAAATGGGATTAAAGCAAAGGTGCGATCAGCTGCCTGCTCCAGCAGCGGACCATGCCGCAGCAAGCCGCCGAGGCCGAGCCGGGCGGCCAGGCTCTGCAGTACCGCCTCCAGACCTTTGGGATGGAGCTCGCCGTGCTTCACGGGAGGCTGGGCTAGTGTTGGCGTTAGCAGCACATCATAGGTCTCGAAGAAAGGCGCGATCAGCCGGGTGGCCCTATGGAGCCGCTCCAACGCGATGGATAGCTCCGCTGCCGAGAACGCATAACCCAACTGACGAGACAGCCACGTGCTGTCTTCCACCTCCTTCCTCCGTACCCTCACACCTGTTGTCTCTTCCGCAAATGCGAACTCCTGGGCCACTGCAGCCAGGAACACCGTCAGGTACCAGGTGAAGTACCCGGCGGGGACCGGAGGAGCCGCGTTGGCGACATCGTGTCCCAAATCCCTGCAGAGCTTCGCTGCGTCCTCCACGGCGCGTTGGCATTCGACGTGGACGGCCGCACCATTGGGAGCAGTGGTGCTGAATGCAATGCGCAGCCGACCCGGTGGAATAGCCGCTGCTTCGGCAAAGGACCTTGCCGGTGCGGGAAGGGGGAAGGGAGAGCCCGGGTCCGGTCCGGCTATCGCGTCCAGCAAGCGAGCGCTGTCCCGGACGCTGCGCGTGAGGGCATGGCCAACCGCAAAACCATGCCAGCCCTCGCCGAGGAAGGGTCCGTTCGGCGTGCGCCCGCGCGAGGGCTTAAGGCCGAAGAGGCCGCAGCAGGAGGCCGGGATGCGGATCGAGCCGCCGCCGTCTGTCCCGTGAGCCATTGGAACGGTCCGCGCAGCCACGTGCGCTGCCGAGCCGCCTGACGAGCCCCCGGCGGTTCGGTCCAGGGCCCAGGGATTTTGTACCCGGCCGAAGCTCTTCGGCTCTGTGACGGGCGTGAGTGAGAGCTCTGGCACCTTCGTTGTGCCGAGCACGATCAGCCCGGCCGCCCGGAAGCGCCGGACCAGCTCACTGTCGCGTGGAGGCACCCAGCCGCGCCAAATGCGGCTGCCGTTGTGGTAGGGCATGCCCGCGCTGACGTGCATGTTGTCCTTAAGCAGGAAGGGCACTCCGGCAAAGGGACCGTGCAGGGGTTGGGATGCCTCCTCCCGAGCCCTGTCGAAGGCGCGTTCCATCATACCTGTGAGTTTCGGCTCTGAACGCTCCAACCGGGATATGGCTACCTCCACCAGCTCGGCGGGGGTGACCTCCCGACGCTGGACTAGGTCAGCGAGGTCGGTGGCGTCGAGCTGGAGGTAGTCGTCGTTGGTGCCCATCCTTCACCCCCTTCGTATCAAGCGCCTCTGGACAGCCCCTGGTTCATCGTCCACCCCGGCGGGGTCGGAGGCACGTGCGGCCCAAGCTTCCGGATTGCGCACTGTCGAAGGCTGGTGCTGGAATGATCTGGCTTCAGATGTTGCACATGATGTCCTGGCTCAACAACTTTCGGGAGTTCTGGGTCAAAGCGATGTGCGTGAGCCCGGAGACGGTGACCCGCTGTTCGCCACGCCCGCTGGCAAGCGCCTTCGTTCACCGAGGAAGAGCCTCTCCGAGCTGCTGAAGGCTGCCGGGCTGCTGACAGACCACCGCGGTGCTCGTCGCACCACATACTCCTTCCGGCACTTCTACATCAGCCAGCAGCTGATTGCGGGGGTCGACGTGTTCCTGCTGGCCAAGAACACGGGCACGAGCAGCGACATGATCGAGCGGTTCTACGGCCAGGTGAAGCTAGAGCTCATGGCGAAGGAACTCCGGCCGGAGTGGCGGGTGGGGCCGTGGGACGGGAATGGATGAGCCTGCCATCACAATAGTCCGGGGTGGTGCCGGAGGCGGTCCGCTCGTCGCCGTAGTGCAATGCATGCTCTATGAGTGGGATCTGTTGGTCGGCAAATCTCCGCTTTGTCTTGGGGCACTGGCCGGATCATAGTCCCGGAATGCTGGCGGAGAACGCAATCTCTGGGCCGGTCTTTGCTGCGTTCGTCGAGTGCGAAACTAAGGCCTACCTGCTGCAGCAAGGCATGCCGAGCCCAATGACCAAGACCCAGGCTCTGAAGCGGGCCCTCGACGCTCGGTTTAAGCGATCTGCTTCAGAGTTACTGCAGGCGAGCGTTCCGGAGCATGAGGTGCTCGTTGGTACACCCAGCCGCGAGACTCTCCGGGCAGGCAGCTACAGCCTGATCCTGGGCCCGGACCTTCCATTCTCGCATGGCGTCGCCCGCCCTGACGCTATCGAAAGGCTCCTACTGCCAGGTGGGCGGACGCGGGTCACGTATCGACCCGTTCGGTATTGCCGGGCCGAGAAGCCGTCCATTGCAGATAGGCTCACTCTCGCCTTCGATGCACTCGCCATTGCGGAGATTGCCGGGTGTCCTCCGCAGACCGCCAGGGTCATTGTTGGTACGAAACTCGCCAAGCAGACCGTGCCTGTCACCAAGCTGGCCACGAAGGCACGGGGTGTTCTCAAGGCCGCTGGAGTAATCCTGGCCAGCACAAATGCGCCCGTCCTCGCCCTCAACAAGCACTGTCCCGCCTGCGAGTTCCAGGCTCGGTGCCGCAAGCTAGCTATCGAAAGTGACGATCTGAGCCTACTGCCGACCATGTCGGCCAAGGCGCGGAAAAAGAAGATCAACAACGGCGTCACCACGGTAACGCAGTTGTCCTACGCGTTCCGACCACCTCGGCGGAAGCGGATCGCCTCGGGGGCTACCCTGAAGCACGACCCGGCCCTAAAGGCGCTTTCGATTCGCACCAACCGCACTCACGTTATTGGCGCGCCGGCTCTCCCACTGGCTGGGACTGCCGTGTACCTGGACGTTGAAGGTGTCCCGGACCGCAGCTTCTACTATTTGGTCGGACTCAAATTCCGGTCTGATGAGATAGAGGTCCAGCATTCCATTTGGGCGGACGACGAAGACAGCGAAAGGGAGATGTGGCAATCTTGCATAGGGATCCTTAAGCAAATTGGTGAGCCGTGCCTGATTCACTACGGCAGCTACGAGACGTATTTCCTAAAGCGGATGAAGGCGCGTTATTGCGGCGAGGCGGACGACTGCACCTTTGTCGACAAACTCCTCTCGCGTGCCATCAATCTGGTCTCCCTCACCTTCAATCAAATCTATTTCCCCACGTACTCAAACGGGCTGAAGGAAATCGGGCAGTATCTAGGCTTTCGGTGGTCCGATCCGGAGGCCTCCGGTACCAGCGCCATGGTTTGGCGCTCTGCCTGGGAGTTGTCCCGAGATCCGACACTTAAACAGCGTTTGGTAACCTACAACGAGGAAGACTGCCAAGCCACCCAGAAGCTGACCGAAAAGCTGTTTAGCATTTGTTCGGGACAACAAGGGCCAGAACCATCCGAAGACAGTGTCAACGTGCGGTCGATGGAGCGGAGCTATCCGCTTCGGTTTGGGCCGCTCAATTTTGCCGTACCCGCCTTCCAGCACATCAATGAAGCTGCCTATTGGGATTACCAGCGAAGCAAGGTCTACCTGCGCCCGTCAAAGAAACCCGGACGTGCCATTCCGGGACGTTTGCACCCGTCCAAGCGGCCGCGGCTTTCCATCAACAAGGTGGTGCAGGCTCAAGAGGCTCGTCCGACGCTCTGTCCAAAATGTGGGTCAGGGAAGTTTTACAAGAATGGGCTTCGCAGTAGACTTACATGTGACCTGCGGTTTTCACGCACTGGCGTCAAGCTCTGGACGGTCCAGCACAAGTTCATGCGTTATCAATGCTGGAACTGCAAACATGGCATGATGGAGTTAGCGAGAACGGGCAAGTATGGCGTGAGCCTACAGGCCTATGTGGTCTACCAACTCATCGAGCTTCGACTCTCAATTCGGGCGGTGGTTCGAAACATGAATGTGCTGGTAGGTCTTCAGCTTCCGGTCAACGCGGTGAGCAACATAAAAACCAGCTCCGCAAAGCGGTACATGCCGGTGTACCAGAGTATTCTTCAGCGCATCAGTTGCGGAGGACTCGTCCATGCAGACGAGACCCAAGTTCAAATAGATGGCGAGGTGCATTACGTTTGGGTTTTCACCAATCACACCGAAGTCGCGTACGTCCACGCTCCATCGCGTGAGGCCGGCGTCGTCCGGGACCTTTTGCACGATTTCAAAGGCGTGCTGGTGTCCGATTTCTACGCCGGATATGATGGCCTGGATTGTGCGCAGCAGAAGTGCTTAATTCACCTCCTACGTGACATCAATGAGGATGTCCTGAATAATCCTTTTAACGACGAAATGCGACAGGTTGCAGTCAAATTTGCCGACCTCCTCAAACCTATCATTGATACGGTTGATCAGCGCGGGCTGAAGGTTTGGTACCTCCACAAACACAAGAAGGATGTGGAGCACTTCTACCGCTTACTTGCAAACTGCGATTACCATACTGAAGTGGCGCAGGGATGGCGCAGGCGCTTCGAAAAGAACCGCTCCAAGCTGTTCACCTTCTTGGACCACGACGGGGTTCCTTGGAATAACAATAACGCGGAGCACGCGATCAAGGCGTTCGCACGTTTGCGGAATGTGATTGGCTCTTCCAGCACGGCGAAGGGTATCGGTGAATATCTTGTCCTTCTAAGCATTCACGAGACCCGCAAGCTCAAGGGAAGCGACGTTCTAAGCTTTATGCGATCCGGAGCGACCGAGTTTTAGTGCTTGGTGAAATCCGACTGGGACACGGAGATCTCGCTTGTAGACTCGCGGCGTTCATTACGCCCGGTGGACCTCCAGTCAGAGCCGTGCGAGCGGCGTACAGGGCGATGGCAGCTAAACATCAGGGCTGGACGACGGTTCGGATCTAACCGCGAGACGTAGTCTTCGATGATCGCCCAGGAGGTGATAATCCCGAGAATGGGGCCGGACGTGACGACCGGTGCTGCTGGGAAGCCAAGCCTCGTGGATCTGACGGGTATTTTCACCATATCGGCCCGACTGGTAGTCTCCTGACGGTCCGGCGTGGGAGTGCTCTGGCCCTTGCCCGCGCTGGGGAGACGAAGCCTGACCGGACACCTGTGGCATCTCTCAATTCAATCGAGGCCGACATGCCGAGGAGAGGGAGTTCTGAAGGCATGACGGTCGATGCGAGGCGCCTCGACGCGCTGATCGAGGAGGCGGTCGTAGACTGCTACGACGAGACCGAGCAGGCGGTTGGTCTCTTCACCATGATCGAGGACAACCTGGAGCTGCCATTCCAGACACGGGTCCTGGGTCTGGAGGTGACCGTCGGTGCTGTTGAGCAGAGCGATGACGGCAGCCCGGTTGCTGTGTGCCGGCACGGCCGCGAGACCCAGCGCATCTCCTTGCTGGATCTGCCGCTACCATCACCTCCGCCAAAAGGCGTTGAGTGGATCGCCGCCTACCGACGCTGGGCCAAGCACAGCTGACGGCCGGGACGCGCGCATGAGCGAGTTCCAATACTACGAGTTCCAGGCAATCGACCGTCCCCTCGACGAGGAAGCGCAGCAGGCATTGCGGCGCATATCCACGCGGGCCCTGATTACTCCGCACAGCCTCGTTAACACGTGTCAGTGGGGAGACTTCAAGGGCGACCCGCGAGAGCTCGTGACGCGGTGGTTCGACCTCTTCGTCTACTGGGCCAACTGGGGCAGCCGTAGGGTGCTCATCCGCCTGCCGCGTCAGTCCGTGGACGTGGCCGCCATCCGTCTCTACCGCGTCCGCGGCATCCTCGAGTACGAGGTGTCGGGCGACCACGTCATCATCGATATCCAGCGCACGATCGAAGATCCACCTGATGAATTGCCTGAAGAGGCAGGCGCATCTGTCCCCTTCGCGGCCCTGCGCGGCGATCTGTTGCGGGGTGATGAGAGCTGTCTCTACCTCGGGTGGCTGCTCGGCGTTCAAGATGGGCTGATTTCACCCAAGACGCCCGAGCCGCCGCGGCCATTGGGCATTTCTCGGCCCTCCGGCGCGCTTCATGGCTTCGCCACCTTCTTTGGCCTCGACGGCGACCTGCTGGCGGTTGCGGCGGGAGCGGAATGCGACGGAGCGGTGCCGCGCGAGCCCTCGCCCGGCGACATGAGGGCGTTCATCGCGGGCTTGCCCGATGCGGAGAAGACGGACCTGCTGTGCCGGTCGGTGCTGGGGAACAACCCTACGGTGGTCGCCGAGATCCACCGCCACTGGCTGGCCGCTAGGGCAAGTGGCCCGAGGGCCGAGAAGCCGGTGCGGCGATGGACGGCCCGCGACCTCTTAGGCGAGGCCGAGGCCCATGCGAGCGAACGGCGTCGTCTGCAGGCGGAGCGGGAGTCAGCCGAGCGCGCCAAGCGAGCGGAACAGGAAAGAATCGAGCTCGAGCGCCGATTGGCCGCTCTCTCCGGGCGAGAGGACAAGGCATGGAGCCAAGTCGAGGCGATCGCTGAGGGAAAGCGCTCGGCCGAGTACGATCACGTCGTCGCAGTGCTAACGGACCTTCACACGCTCGCACAGCGCAACGGGCGCACCGTCGAGTTCGCCTCACGTCTGGAGCGGCTCCGTGCAGGCCACCGGCGCAAGTTGGGGCTGCTGGACCGCCTCCGGTCTGCGGGACTGTGACAGGAGCGCCGCCAGCACTTCGGCTGGCATCCTCAATTCGTCGCACCCCTGCGGAGGACCGCTCCGCCGACCGTGCTAGGAGTGTGCTAGTGCATCAGACACTCACCGGTCTACGACGTTGATTCCGAAGGGGCCACGGCAGGGCTGTGCTAGCGTTGTGCTAGGCAACCGCGAGCGCGGCAGCGGAACTGCCCCGCTTCTAAGCTCTTGATCTGCTTGGGAAAAATGGTGCCCAGGGGCGGAATCGAACCACCGACACTGCGATTTTCAGTCGCATGCTCTACCAACTGAGCTACCTGGGCCCAAGCGGCCCCCGCATCGGGGGCGCGGCAGAGGGCCGGGGATGTAGCCGAAGCCTGGGCGCCTGTCCACCCGTTCAGCGGCCTTCGGTGTCATCATCCTGACGTTCGAGATCCTCCCCCGGGATGGCGTAGTCGCCGGCCAGCCAGCGGCCGAGATCGACCTGCCGGCAGCGGGCCGAGCAGAAGGGGCGGTGCGGCGCGGGCGGCTCCACCGGCTTGCTGCAGACGGGGCAGCGGCGGGCGGGCGGCTTATCCGCCATGGGCGGCCTCCTCGATGGACCAGTGCGCCCAGGGACGTGCGGGGTCGGGGCGGAGTTGCAGGGGCTGGCCGATGGCCTCCGCCGCCTCGGCAAGCGCGCCCGGCAGCGCCTCGAGCGCCGCCAGCACGGCGGGGGCGGCGGCCAGCGCCAGGCGCCGGCCGGGGCGCGCCGAGGCCTCGCGCACGGCCTGGCGCAGGGCGGCGAGGCCGGGGGTGAGCGGTCCGGCCAGCACCTCGTGCAGCGGCGGGTGGATGCGCTGGCGAAGGATCTCGAACAGGCCGAGCGGGCCGAGGCCGAGCAGCCGGGCCAGCCGGTCAGGGGCCAGCGCGCGGGTGAGCGGCTCGGCGAGGGCGGCGCGGCGCTTCACGGTCATCCCCGCCAGGTCGAGCAGGATGGGGCCGGCGAGCTGGCGGAGGCGGATCTGCCGCGCCGCCTCCTCCACCGCTACCTCGTTGATGCGGCGCTGCGCCTCGGGGTCGCGCGCGCCGGCGGCGCTGCCGGCATCGACATCGAGGGCGGCGAGCGCCGGCGTCGGATGGACGAGGATGCGGCCGCCGCCGGGGAGCGGGACCTCCGGGCCGGCCAGCGCCTCGAACTCGGCCTCCAGCGCCTCGTCGAAGACCGGGCGGGAGGAATAGGCGGCGCGCAGCCGGGCGGCGAGGGTGGCGCCATCCGCCACCAGCTCGGCACGGGGATGATCGCGGGCGAGACGCAACGCGGCCTCCGGCCCGCGGGCCAGCAGCAGGGGCGTGTTGCCCGGCGGCGCGGCGGCGGCGCGGGCCTGCTCGGCAGGCGTCAGACGGGCGGTGACGCGGGCGCCCTTGCCGCCCTGCGGCGCGCGGGTGACGCGCACGGGCAGCACCAGCCCCTCCTGCACCGAGCGGGCGATGGGCTGGCGGGTGGCGCTGGCCTCCGATTCGGGGAGGAAGCCGGTCTCGCCCCCGGCCAGCAGCAGGAAGGCGCCGGCCATGGCGGGGGCGAGGGCGGTGACGCGGGCGCGTTGCAGGTCGCCAACGCCGTCCGGCCGGGCGGGACGCTCGATCCAGGCCTCCTCCAGCCGGTCGCCGCGCAGCAGGGCGGTGCGGACCTCGCCCGGGGAGACGGAGACGAGGATGCTCAGGGGGTCAGCCAGCCGGTCCCCCGCAGCAATTGCGCCGTCTCGAACAGCGGCAGGCCCACGACATTGGAATGCGAGCCGGAGAGGAAGCGGACGAAGACCTCGGCCCGGCCCTGGATGGCATAGCCGCCGGCCTTGCCGCGCCATTCCTCGCCGGCGACGTAATCCGCGATCTGCGCCTCGGTCAGGCGCTGGAAGGCGAGGATGGTGTCGACCAGCCGGGTGCGGAGCTTGCCGTCCGGCGTGCGGAGGGCGACGCCCGTATAGACATGGTGCCGCCGGCCCGAGAGCAGGGTGAGGAAGCGGCGGGCCTCGTCGGCATCGGCCGGCTTGCCGAGGATGCGGCGGCCGACGCCCACCACCGTATCGGCAGCCAGCACCAGCGCCCCGGGCGCGAGCGCGCCTGCGGCCTCGGCCTTGGCGGCGGAGAGGCGGGCGGCGAGCAGGCGGGGCAGCTCCGCCTTCAGCGGGGATTCATCGAGATCGGCCGGCAGCACGCGGTCGGGCACGACGCCGATGCGCGCCAGCAGCTCGAGCCGCCGCGGGCTGGCGGAGGCCAGCACCAGGGGCGGCTTGCCCGTGCTCAACGGCCCTTACTTGAAGCGGAAGGTGATGCGGCCCTTGGTCAGGTCATAGGGCGTCATCTCGACATTCACCCGGTCCCCGGCGAGGACGCGGATGCGGTTCTTGCGCATCTTCCCGCTGGTATGGGCCAGCACCATGTGCTCGTTGTCGAGTTTCACGCGGAACATCGCATTGGGGAGCAACTCCTGCACGGTGCCGCTGAACTCGATCATGTCCTCTTTTGACATCAGGAACCTTCATACTGGAACGGCGTGCCGGGGCCGCGCCCTGTCCGGATCGGACGGCGTCAGGCCCTGGGGCACGCACGGGGGAGGTTGACTTCGACCACTTATCTTATCCGGCGCAAGATGATGGTCGGCCGGGGCCGGGTCAACCCAGGCGGCGCGCAACGCTGAGGCCGTGGGCCTGCAGGCCTTCCGCCTCCGCCAGCGCCACCGCGGCCGGGCCGATGGCGGCGAGGCCGGCCTCGCTCGCCTCCACCCAGGTGGTGCGTTTCAGGAAGTCGAAGACCGAGAGGCCGGAGGCGAAGCGCGCCGTCCGCCCGGTCGGCAGGATGTGGTTGGGGCCGGCCACGTAGTCGCCGAGCGCCTCCGGGCACCAGCGGCCGAGGAAGGCGGCGCCGGCATGGCGGATGCCGGCGAACCAGCCGCGCGGGTCGGGCAGCATCACCTGCAGGTGCTCCGGCGCGAGGCGGTTGGTGATCTCCTGCGCCTCGACCCAGTCGCGGACCAGGATGGTGGCGCCGTGGCGGCGCCAGCTCTCGCCGGCGATGGCGCCGCGCGGCAGGGTTTCCAGCTCCGCCTCCACCGCGGCGGCGACGGCCTCGGCGAAGGCCGCGTCGTCGGTGACGAGGATGGCCTGGGCGCTCTCGTCATGCTCGGCCTGGGCCAGCAGGTCGATGGCAACGAGGCGCGGGTCGTTCGACGCGTCGGCCACGACCACCACCTCGGAGGGGCCGGCGATGGAATCGATGCCGACCCGGCCGAAGACCTGGCGCTTGGCGGCGGCCACATAGGCATTGCCGGGACCGACGATGCGGTCGACCGCGGCGATGGAGCCGGTGCCATGGGCCAGCGCCGCCACCGCCTGCGCCCCGCCGAGGCGGTAGATCTCGCTGACGCCTGCCCGCCGCGCCGCAGCCAGCACCAGCGGGTTGAGCTGCCCGCCCGGCGTCGGCACCACCATGGCGATGCGGCCGACGCCTGCGACGCGGGCCGGCAGCGCGTTCATCAGCACGGAGGAGGGATAGGCCGCCTTGCCGCCCGGGACGTAGAGGCCGACCGCATCGAGCGGCGTCCAGCGCATGCCGAGCGTCAGCCCCGCCGGGTCCGGCAGTTCGAGGTCGGCCGGGCGCTGGGCGGCGTGGAAGCGCTCGATCCGCTCGGCCGCGAGGTCGAGGGCGGCGAGCAGCGCGGCCGGGATGCGGGCGGTCGCGGCCTCGATCTCCGCGCCGGTCACGCGCAGCGCCCCGGCATCGATCGGCGCCCAGCCGTCGAAGCGGGTGGTCAGGCGCAGCAGGGCGGCATCGCCCCCGGCCCGGACCTCGGCGATGATGCCGGCGACGGCGTCGTCGACCTGGGCCGTCGTCTCGCGCGCCATGTCGAGCAGGGCGGCGAAGCCGGTCTCGAAATCCGGCGCGCTGGTGTCGAGGCGGAGCATCAGGCGAGCGCCGCGCGGAAGCGGGCGATCCAGGCGCCGATGCGCTCCGGCATGGTCTTCAGCGCCGTGCGGTTGACGATGAGGCGGGAGGTGATGTGGGCGATCACCTCCGTCTCGATCAGCCCGTTGGCCTTCAACGTGCTGCCGGTCTGCACCAGGTCGACGATGACGCGGGCGAGGCCGAGCGAGGGGGCCAGCTCCATCGCCCCATTCAGATGGACGACCTCGGCCTGGATGCCACGCGCCGCATAGTGGCGCCCGGCGACATTGGGGTACTTGCTGGCAACGGCGATGCGGGACCAGCGGCTCGGGTCGTCCTGCCCGGCGGTGGCGGCGGGCTCGGCCACGCTGATGCGGCAGCGGCCGATGCCGAGGTCGAGCGGGGCGTAGATCTCGGGGTAGTCGAACTCCATCAGCACGTCGGCGCCGCAGATGCCGATCTGCGCCGCGCCATGGGCGACGAAGGTGGCGACGTCGAAGGGGCGGACGCGCACCACGTCGAGGCTCGGGTCGCTGGTCTCGAAGCGGAGGCGCCGGCTGTCCTCGTCCCGGTAGTCCGCCGCGGGCTGGATGCCGGCGCGGGCCAGCACCGGGCCGAGCTCCGCGAGGATGCGGCCCTTCGGCAGGGCGAGGATGATGGGGCCGGTGCCTGGAGCCATGGCGGTCTCTGGATCGGGGATCGGAAGGTCCATGCGGCTCAGCCCGGAATCCGTTCGATATCGGCCCCGACGGCGGCGAGTTTCTGTTCCACCCGCTCATAGCCGCGGTCGAGGTGATAGACGCGGTTGACGACGGTCTCCCCCTCCGCCGCCAGCCCGGCGAGGATGAGGGAGACGGAGGCGCGCAGGTCGGTCGCCATCACCGGCGCGCCCGACAGGCGGGGCACGCCGCGGACGATGGCCGAGGCGCCATGGGCGTTGATGCGGGCGCCCATGCGGTTGAGCTCCGGCACGTGCATGAAGCGGTTCTCGAAGATCGTCTCTGTGATCATCGAGGCGCCCTCGGCGACGGCCATCAGCGCCATGAACTGCGCCTGCATGTCGGTGGCGAAGCCAGGGAAGGGCTCCGTCATCACGTCGACGCCGTGCAAGCCGTTGAGGCGGGAGACGCGAAGGCCCTCGCCCTCCGGCTCCACCGCGACGCCGGCCTCGCGCAGGGTGCGGGCGACGGAGCCGAGATGCTCGGCCCGCGCGCCCTCGAGCAGCACGGAGCCGCCGGTGATGGCCGCGGCGCAGGCATAGGTGCCGGCCTCGATCCGGTCCGGCACGATGTCATGGGTGGCGCCGCCGAGGCTGCGGCGGCCGACCACATGCAGCCGGTCGGTGCCGATGCCCTCGATCTCGGCGCCCATGGCGACCAGGCAGCGGGCGAGGTCCTCGATCTCCGGCTCGCGGGCGGCGTTGACCAGCTCCGTCTCGCCATCGGCGAGGCAGGCGGCCATCAGCAGGTTCTCGGTGGCGCCGACCGAGACGACGGGGAAGATGATGCGGGCGCCCTTGAGGCCCTGCGGCGCCTCCGCCTCGATATAGCCGGCATCGAGGGTGATGGTGGCGCCCATCGCCTCCAGCCCCTTCAGGTGCAGGTCGACCGGGCGGGTGCCGATGGAGCAGCCGCCGGGCAGCGAGACGCGGGCGCGGCCGTGGCGGGCGACGATCGGTCCAAGGACGAGGACGGAGGCGCGCATCTTCCGCACCAGGTCGTAGGGCGCCTCGAGATGGGAGGCCTCGCCGGCGAGGGTGAGGGTGCGGGCGTCGCGGTCATGCTCCACGGTCAGGCCGTGCTGGATCAGCAGGGCGCGCATGGTGGCGATGTCGGCGAGGTCGGGGGCGTTGCGCAGCACCACGGGGCCGCTGGCGAGGAGGCCTGCGGCCATCAGCGGCAGGGTGGCGTTCTTGGCGCCGCTGATGGGGATGCTGCCCTGGAGCGGCTGGCCGCCGCGGATGCGGATGCGGTCCATGATCGCGGCTAATCCTTACGGTAACGGCAAAGGGAGGCCGCCTTGGTGCCCGGATAAGCCTGCCGGATTCTTACGGCCGGCCGCCGGGCGCGGGCCACTTCGGGCCGGACATGCATGGGACCTTCGAGCCTCAACCCCTCTGCCGGGCCGTCCTGGGAACGGTCGGGGCGGGATACAGGGACTCTCCCGGGGATGCAATCAGGCATCGCCGGCAGCCCCGCGCCGCTCACGATATGGCGAGAGCCGGGCGACAGCGGCGGCGGCTGGCCCATAGTCCCCCAGCTTGGCGAAGGAAACCGTCCGTCTGACCAGCCTGCTCTTCTCCCACCCGGCGTGGCGGCGGCTGACGGTCCTCGCGCTCTACGGCTATCAGGGGCTGGTGGCAGGCTTCGCGCTGACGGCGGTGCCCAACCATCTGGCCGCGGCGGGGGCGGCGCCGGAGGCCATCGGCGCGACCATGGCGGCGATGGGCCTGCCCTGGGTGCTGCAGCCGCTCTGGGGCCCGCTGGTCGACCGCCACGGCAGCTTCCGCATGGGACGGCGCCGCGCCTGGATCCTGGCCGGGCTGGCCGGCGCCCTGGTCTCCCTCGCCTGCCTGCCGCTGGCGGGGACCGGGCCGGAGGCGCTGGCGGGGATCGGCCTGGTCCTGCTGGCGCACAATGCCTGCGCGGCGCTGGCCGACACGGCGGTCGACGCGCTGATCATCGACCGGGTCCCGCCCGATCGCCTGGGCGAGGTGACGGCGCTGACGCGGGCTGGCTTCGTCAGCGGGATGGCAATCGGCGCGGCCCTCTTCGCCTCGCTGGTCGCGGCGCATGGCCTGGCGGTGGCGGAGCACCTGCTGCTGCTGCTCGGCCTGGCGGTGGCCGCGGTTCCGGCGCTGGTGCGGGAGGAGGCGGGGGATGCGCTGCTCTCCTTGCGCCGACGCGGCGGATGCGAGGCCGCGGACGCATCCTACCGCGCCGTCCTGCAGGAGCTGCTGGCCTTCGGGCGGCGGCCGGAGATGCTCATCCTGCTGGCCATCTGCGTCGCGGAGGAGTTCGCCACCACCGCCTTCGGCGTCTACTTCGGGCTGGAGCTGGTGGCGACGGGGCGGTGGGAGGCGACGAGCCTCTCGCATCTCCAGGGCGGGCTGACGCTGGCGAGCGGCACCATCGGCGCCTTCTCGATCGGGCTGTGGCTGGACCGGGTGGGGCCGCAGCATGCGCTGCGCCTGCTGCTCGCCGCCTGCGCCGCCGCCTATGTCGCAACGGCGATGCTGCTGCTCGGGCCGCGTGGCTACCTGACGGAGGGGCTGGCCATGGCGCTCTCGAGCATCGTGCCGGCGTTGGTCTTCGTCTCCCTCGCGCCGGCGGTGATGCTGGCGATCCGGGGTGGAGGGGCGGCGACGCAATTCGCCTTCGTCATGGCCTCGCTGAATGGCGGGAGCATCCTCGGCTCGGCCGCCTCCGGGCGGATCGGGGCGGTGCTGGCCTCCTGGCAGGTGGCGCTCGGCGGGGCGGTGGTCTTCGCCCTCTGCGCCGCCGTGGCCGGCCGGGCGTTGATCCAACACAGGCGGTAGTAATGCTATCGTTAGCATTGTCGTATCGTGATCTTGCGGGACCGATCTTTTTGCCACGCATAAGAACTACTTTAGTCCTCCAGTATACGTGATACGGGCTTTCCCTGGTGGAATCTGACCGAGCCCTGATGTGGTCGGACGAGTTCAGGGATGAATCGCTATGGTGAATGGGTCGAGGCGTCGTCGCGTCGGAGTGGCGGTTGTGGGAATGGGTGGCGCAGTGGCGACCACCGCCGTCGCCGGGGTCGAGCTGATGCGCCGCGGCGCCAACCAGATGACCGGCCTGCCGCTCGCCGACGTCGCCGTCCCCGGCCTCGCCGGCTATGAGGATCTCGTCTTCGGCGGCTGGGACGTCAACGGCCAGAGCCTCGCCGCCGCGGCGGCCGAGCACCACGTCCTGAACGACAACCAGCTCGCGGAGACCGAGGATGCGCTCTCGCGCATCAGGCCCTGGGCCGCGGTCGCCAGCAGCGCCTTCTGCCGGCGGATCGGCGGCAGCAACATGCGCGAGATGCGCGGCCATCGCGCGGCGATCGACGCCATCATCAGCGACATCCAGCAGTTCAAGACCGCGAACGACCTCGACGACGTGGTGATGATCAACCTCGCCTCGACCGAGCGGACGCCCATCGAGGGCGAGGCGCTGAGCACGGCCGACGGCTTCCAGCGCGCCCTCGACCGCGACCACCCCGATATCGGCCCGGCCATGCTCTATGCCGCGGCGGCGATCGAGGCGGGCATCGGCTACGGCAATTTCACCCCCTCCGTCGCCGCCGACATCCCCGGCCTGATGGAGCTGGCCGAGCGGCGCGGCGTGCCACTCGCCGGCAAGGACGGCAAGACCGGGCAGACGCTGATGAAGACCGTGCTGGCGCCGGCGTTCCGCGCCCGCGCGCTGCATGTCGATGGCTGGTTCTCCACCAACATCCTCGGCAACCGCGACGGCCAGGCGCTCGAGGACCCGGACAGCCTGAAGTCCAAGCTCGGCACCAAGGGCAGCGTGCTCGACAGCATCCTCGGCTACAAGGTCGAGGACCACATCGTCGACATCCGCTACTACCGGCCGCGCGGCGACGACAAGGAGGCCTGGGACAACATCGACGTCAGCGGCTTCCTCGGCCACAAGATGCAGATCAAGGTCAACTTCCTCTGCAAGGACAGCGTGCTGGCGGCGCCGCTGGTGCTGGAGATCGCCCGCGTGCTCGACCTCGCGCGGCAGCGCGGCGAGCGGGGGCCGCAGGAGCAGCTCTCGCTCTTCTTCAAGGCGCCGATGACGGCCGGGCGGCGGGCGCCGGAGCACGCCTTCCATGTGCAGGAGCGGATGCTCACCGACTGGCTCGAGGGCAAGGCTGGCCGATGAGCCTTGCTGCGCCGGAGACGGAGGGTGGGCGCGCACCGCCCGCGCTCATGCCGCTGCTGCGAAGCCTCGAGGACCTGAAGCGGATCCGCTCCGCAGGGCGGGCAGGCTCCATCGCCGAGCGGCTCTTCGCCGGGGCCTGGGCGGCGCTCGTGGCGGACGCGCATCCCGCCGACGTGGCGCGGCATTCCCTGCGGCAGGCGCTGGCGGCGACGGTGCTCGGCGATCTCGACGCGGCGCTGCTGGACAGGCTCGGTCTGCCGGCGGAGGCGGCACGCGGCATCGTGCGGGCGACCGTCGCGGAGGCGGCCGGGCCGCTCGATCCCGCACTCCGGGACTGGCTGCTGGAAGGGCCTGTGAGGTTGCCGGCGGATGCGGTGCCGGGCTTCGTCGGGCAGCTCGCGGCGCAGCCGCGGGCCGGGGCGACCGCCCCGGGGCGCGGTCGGCTGATCCTCGATCCGCCGGAGAGCCATGCGGAGCATTGCGCGCTGGTCGCGCTCTTCGGCGTCGTGCTGGCGCCGGTCTGGGGGGCACGGCCGGAGACGGTCTTCCTCGCCGGACTGGCGCATCACCTGCACAATGCGCTGATCCCGGATTCCGGCTTCGCCGGGGAGATGGCGCTCGGCGAGTGGCTGGCGCCGGCCATGGCGCGGGCGACGGAGACGGCGCTCGGCGAGCTGGAGCCGGGGCTGCGCGGCGCGGTGGAGGCGGCCTGCCGCATCCTGCCGGATGCCGGGACGCCGGAGGGCCGCGCCTTCCACGCCGCCGACACGCTCGACCGCGTGCTGCAGGTGGAGAGCCAGCTGCGCGCGGCAGGCACCAGCATGGGCTTCGTGCTGCGCGAGATGGAGCTGGTCCATGCCGGGCCGGTGAAGCCCTTCCAGGATGCGGTGCTGGCGCGGATGGGCCTCGCTGCATGATTGCCGATACCGCCCATTCGGTGCGGGATCCGGTGGGGCTGCGCTGGCCGGTGGTGGATGGCATTCCCTTCCTCCGCGCGGGCCGGCGGAAGCTGGCCGAGGCGGCGCTCGGGCATCTCGATGCGGGCGAGGGCGAGGCGGCGCTTGCGCTGCTGCTCGCCGACCAGGACGACTGGTGGCGCGGGCCGCAGGCGGAGGCAGCGGCCTTGCGACGGCTGGTGCGCGAGCGCCAGGAGCTCAGCCTGCGCGAGGCGATGCGGCTGCTGGCCTGGGGGCCCGTTGCCGACTATTTCGCGCATCGCTGGACGGACCCGACCTTCCTCGCCGGGCTGGCGCTCGCCGAGGCGCACTGGAACGCGCCGGGGCGCGCCTTCGAGCTGGCCTGCGGCATCGGCCACCACCTGCGCGAGCTGGCGCGGCGCGGGGTGGCGGTGACGGGGGCCGACGTGGTCTTCGCCAAGCTCTGGGTGGCGCGGCACTGGGTGGTGCCGGAGGCGCGGCTGATCTGCCTCGACGCGGCGCAGGACTGGCCGGTGCTGGGGTCCTTCGACCTCGTCGCCTGCCATGACGCCTTCTACTTCCTCGAACCGAAGGGGCCGATCCTCGCCGCGCTGCGCGGCCTGCGCGATCCGAGGCGCGGGCTGCTGCTGATCGGCCATGTCCACAACCGCGACTGGCCCAACCTCTCGGCCGGTGCCGCGCTTTCCGCCGAGGAGATGGCGGCGCTGCTGCCGGAGGCCGCGCTCTACGAGGATGCGGAACTGACGCGGGCGCTGGCCGGGGCGCGGGCGCCGCGGCGGGCGCCGGTGGAGGTGCTGCGGGGCGTCGAGGCCTTCGCCGCCGCCGAGGGGCCAGGGCTGCGGGCGGCGCGGACGGTGAGCGGGCTGCTCGCCCTGCCGCCGGAGGGCGCCGAGCTGCGGCGCAACCCGCTCTACGACGAGGCGGGGCGCATCGCCTGGCCGTCGGAGCGCTACGGGCGGGAATACGGGGCCCTTGCGACCTATCCGCCGGCGACGACGCAGCCGGCACAGGCCGCGCTGACCGAGGCGACGCGCGAGGCGGCGCGGCGGCGCGAGCTGGTCGACTTGCCGGAGGGCTGGTGACCATGCTGGATGCCACGACCCAGGCGACGACCGGGCTCGGCTGGGGCGTGATCGGCTTCGGCTGGGTGGCGCGCGACTATGCCGTGCCGGGGCTGCAGGACGCGGGCGGCCGGCTGGTCGCCGTCGCCGACCCGAACCCCGCCGCGCGGCGCCAGGCATCGGCGCTCGGCGCGGCCGCCCATGCGGAGGCCGATGCCCTGCTCGCCGATCCTGCCGTGCAGGCCGTCTATGTGGCGACGCCCAACCACCTGCACCGCGCGGCGGTGGAGCGCGCGGCGGCGGCGGGCAAGCCCGTGCTCTGCGAGAAGCCGATGGCGGCGAGCCTCGCCGAGGCGGAGGCGATGGCGGAGGCCGTGCGCGCCGCCGGCATCCGCTACGGCACCGCCTTCGACCAGCGGCACCACCCGGCGCATGCGGCGATCCGCGCCGCGGTCGCGGGGGGCGCGGTCGGCACCGTCACCGCCATCCGCATCGCCTATGCCTGCTGGGTCGATGCCGGCTGGGCAAGCGACAACTGGCGCGCGGATGCGGCGCGGGCGGGCGGCGGGGCGCTGATGGACCTGGCGCCGCACGGGCTCGACCTCGTCGACTACCTGCTCGGCGAGCCGGTCGAGGAGATCGCGGCGCTGACGCAGCGACGGGTGCAGGGCTACGCCGTCGACGATGGGGCGATGCTGCTCGGCCGCACCGGCTCCGGCGTGCTGGTGCAGCTGCATGTCGCCTACAACTGCCCGGAGGCCCTGCCGCGGCGGCAGCTCGAGGTGCTGGGCACCGCGGGCCAGATCCTCGCCGAGCGCACCATGGGGCAGGCACCGGGCGGCCGGGTCTGGCGCATCGACGGGCGGCTCGGCCTACGCGCGCCGCTGCCGGTGGCGGAGGCCGGCGCCTCGCCCTTCGCGCGACAGATGGCCGCCTTCGCACGTTGGCTGCGCGGCGAGGGGGAAGGCGACGCCTTCTCGCTCGCGCGCGACCTCCATACCATGCGCCTGATCGCGCGCGCCTATGCCGCCGCGGGGAGTGCCCCATGCCGCTGAAACCCTATGCCTGCGCCAATTGCGGCCACTGGCAGCGCTACTTCGCCCCGCCGCCCGACTGCCCGGTCTGCACCGATACGCGCAACGACCTGCCGGAGGATGGCTGGCGCTTCCTCAGCGTCGAGGAGGTGCGGCCGATGCTGCGCGGCCACTGGCGGCGGCTGGAGCGGGACATGGTCGCCTTCTCCGTCTCGCCGCCGCTCGGGCTGAACGGCACGGGCTGGCTGCTGCTGCACCCGGAGGGCAACATCGCCTTCGAGGCGGCGCCCTTCTACACCGATGAGATGCTCGCCGAGATCGAGCGGCTGGGCGGCATCCGCTTCCTCGCCGCCTCGCACGTCCATGGCTACGGCGCGCTGTGGCAGCTGCAGGACGTGTTCCGGCCGGAGGTCCTGGCGATCCAGAAGGAGGACCTGCGGCTGACCAAGGCCTTCCGCGTTACCTGGCCCTATGACGAGGCGCTGGAGTTGGCACCCGACCTCGTGCTGCACCATGTCGGCGGGCATTACGAGGGGCAGGCGGTGCTGCACGACGCGGGGCGGCGCGTCCTGTTCTGCGGCGACGCGTTCAAGGTCGACCAGGACGAGGCAGGCAACAGCACCGCCGTCTCGACGCACAAGGCCTTCCACAAATCGATCCCGCTGACGCCGGGCGAGATCCGCCGCTACCGCGCGGTGATCGAGGGGCTCGACTTCGACACGGTCTGCACGCCCTTCGAGCATGCGCCGGGCATCGGGCGGGAGATCGCCCTCGCCGTGCTCGACGACCAGCTCCGCGGCCCGCCGGGCGTGCGCCATATCCCGATCGACGAGCTGCGCAGGAGCGCGACACGATGAGCCAGACCACCGACCTGCACGAAGTCGCCCGCGAGTTCCGCGCCTCCATGCCGGAGGAGGGGCATGTCACCGTCTTCCGCATCGACATGCTGGACCGCATCGGCATCCCCGTCGTGCAGGCCAACCTGATCGTCGCCAAGGAGCCGGCGACCACCGGCTATGGCTACGGCTTCGAGCCGATCGAGGCGGAGGTCGGCGCGCTCGGCGAGCTCTGCGAGGAGGTGCATGTCGGCGCCTGGGTGAAGCGGACGGAGCGCCTCTACGGCTCCCATGCCGAGATGGTGCGGCAGCGCGGCGCCTCGGGCGTCGCCGACCCGCTGACGCTCGGCCTGCCGGCGGGCAGCGCCTACACGCCGGAGATGCCGCTCGCCTGGGTCGAGGCGCGGCGCTGGTCGAGCGGCGAGCCGGTGCTGGTGCCGCTCGACTGGGTGGCGGCCTATCCCTACCAGCTCGGCGAGAAGCCGCGGCTGGTCACGCCGATCACCAACGGCCTCGGCGCCGGGTTCGACCTGCCGCATGCCGTCTCGCACGGGCTGATGGAGCTGCTGCAGCGCGACGGCAATGCCGTGACCTACCGCGCCCTCGACCAGGGCGTGGCGGTCGAGGTCGATACGGAGGAGGAGCCGGCGGTCGCCGGGCTGATGGCCCATCTCCGCGAGCTCGGCATCGACGTCACGGTCAAGCTGGCCTGCACCGATTTCGGCATCCCCAACCTCTATGTCGTCGGCAACGACCGTGGCCGGCCGACCGTGCCGGTGCAGGTGACCTCCTGCGGCGAGGCCTCGCACCCCGACCGCTCGCGCACGCTGCGCAAGGCGCTGCTGGAGTTCTGCGGCTCCCGCTCGCGCAAGGCGGCGACGCATGGGCCGATCGACCTCGTTCAGGCCGCGCTGCCGCGTGACTATGTCGACCGCCAGATCGGCGTCGCCATGCTGGAGGAGGAGGAGGGCCGCGCGCTCACGGCCATGGCCGAATGGGTCGGGCAGGATGCGGGCGAGCTGCGCCGGCGCCTCGCCGACACCGTCTTCTCCGAGCGGCGGCGGGTGCGCCTCTCCGACCTGCCGACGGTGCCGGCCGCGGAGATGGCCGACTCCGCCGCGCGGCTGCGGCTGCTGACGGAGCGGCTGGCGGCGGAGGGGCTGGAGCCGCTGGTGATCGACTGCTCGCCGCAGGGCAGCCCGGTGAAGGCGGTGAAGACCATCGTGCCCGGCCTCGAGAGCGAGACGATGAGCTATCACCGCATCGGCTGGCGCGGCGTGCGGCGGCTGCGCGGGCGGGGCGACCCGCTGCTGCTCGATGCCCCGCGCGAGGGCGCGGCGCGGGTGCGGCTCCGGCCGGAGGACGAGGCGCGCGCCGGCGGCCCCGCCTGGTTCGACGCCCGGCTGGCGGACGAGACGGTCGGCCGGCTCTACCCGCTCTACCGCGAATGCGGGACCTTCTCGGCCCAGCTCTACCGCCAGCGGCAGGCGGCCTGAGCATGGCGCTGCGCTTCGCCTACAACACCAACGGCGCGGCCAACCACCGGCTCGGCGATGCCGTCGCGCTGATCGCCGAGGCCGGCTACGACGGCGTGGCGCTGACGCTCGACTTCCAGCATCTGGATCCGCTGACGGAAGGCTGGGTGGGGCGGACCGAGGCGCTGGCGCGCGAGCTCCGCGCGCGGCGGCTCGGCTGCGTCATCGAGACGGGGGCGCGCTTCCTGCTCGACCCGCGCCGCAAGCACGAGCCGACGCTGCTGACGCCGGAGCCGGAAGGCCGGGCCCGGCGCATCGGCTTCCTCCAACGCGCGGTCGACATCGGCAACATCCTGGAGGCGGAGGCGGTCTCATTCTGGGCCGGCGTGCCGCTGCCGGGCGTCGATCGCGGCGAGGCGGGCGAGTGGCTGCTGCAGGGCGTCGCGCAGGTGGTGAAATACGCCACGCAGCATGGCGTCACCGTGGCGCTGGAGCCGGAGCCGGGCATGCTGGTGGAGACGCTGGACGACTGGGCGATGCTGCGGCCGCACCTGCCGGGGCTGACGCTCGCGCTCGACCTCGGCCATTGCCTGGTGACGGGGGAGCGCGAGCCGGCGGCGGCCGTCGCCGAATTCGCGCCGCATCTCGGCACCGTCGCCATCGAGGACATGCGCCGCGGCGACCACACCCACCTGCCCTTCGGCGAGGGGGACATGGACATCCCCGCCTGCCTCGACGCGCTGGAGGCGATCGGCTTCCGCCGCCTCGTCTGCGTCGAGCTCTCGCGCGAGAGCCATCGCGCCGACCGGATGATCCCGCAGTCGCTCGACTGGCTGCGGCAATGCAGGGAGGGACGAACCAGATGAGGATCCTGTTCTGCAGCCGCCGCTTCTTCCCGGCCATCAGCGGCATGAGCGTCTATGCGGTGAACCTGCTGCGGCAGCTCGTCGCGGCCGGCCATGACGTGACGATGGTGAGCCAGTATCGCGGCGATCCTGTCGGCACCCGCGTCTATGGCGGCGGGCCGCCGCCGCCGGTGCCGGGCGTCACCGTCATCGGCCGCCAGTCCCTCGGCGAGGAAGCCTTCGCCGAGCCGGGCGGGGCGGATTTCGAGCGCGACGTGCAGGACATGGTGGATGTCATCCTGGCCGAGCATCGCAAGGAGCCCTTCGACATCCTGCATGCGCAGTATGGCTACCCGAATGGCTGGGCGGTGCTGCTGGCGGCCCGCGAGATCGGCATCCCCACCGTCGTCTCCATCCAGGGCGGCGACGGGCACTGGGTCGGCTCCTGCTGCGAGACGCACCGGCTCGGCATGCTCAATGTGCTGAACCATGCGAATGCGCTGCTGATCGGCTGCGAGAGCTTCGCGCAGGAGGTGATCGAGCGGCTCGGCGTGGCGCGGGAGCGCTTCACCATCGTCCCCGGCGCCGTCGATACCGAGCGCTTCTGCCCCGCGGAGGGCTTCGTGCCGGGCGAGGCGGCGGATCCGGTGCGGCTGCTCTACCACGGGCGCGTCGACCGGCGGAAAGGCTCGCTCGACATGATCGAGGCGCTGGCCCTGCTGCAGGCGGAGGGGGTGCGCTTCGCCGCGACCATCTCCGGCATCGGGCCGGACTACGACAGCTCGCGCGCCCTGGCCGCCGAGCGGGGCGTGCCCGTCCGCTTCACCGGCTATGCGGATTACGATGCGGCGCCGGCGCTCTACCGCGAGGCGGATGTCTTCGTCAGCCCGACCTATGCGGAGGGCTTCAGCAACACGATCCTCGAGGCGATGGCAAACGGCCTGCCGAGCGTCTCCTGCTACGCCGTCGGCGTCGTCGACTGCCTGCGCGACGGCGAGAACGGGCTGCTGGTGCAGCCGGGCGACATCCCGGCACTCGCCCAGGCGCTGCGGCGGGTGATCGAGGATGCGCCGCTGCGCCGCCGCTTCGCCTCTGCGGCGCTGGAGGAATGCCGGCGCACCTATTCCTGGGAGGCGGTGGGGCGGCAGATCATGGGCGTCTACGCCGAGGTCGCCGGCCGGGCGCCCGATACCGGCTTCGACCCCGTCCTGCCGCATGACGCGGGGTGCCGGTTCCGCGCCGAGCCGCATCTCCTCTGATGCCGCGCGCGCTCGCCCTCTCGCCGCATCTCGACGACGCGGCCTTCTCCTGCGGCGGCACGCTGTCCGCGCTGGCGCGGGCGGGGTGGGAGGTGACGGTGGCGACGGCCTTCACCCGCTCCGTGCCCGACCCCCAGGGCTTCGCCCTCGCCTGCCAGCTCGACAAGGGCCTGCCGGCGGAAGTCGACTACATGGCGCTGCGCCGGGCGGAGGATGCGTCGGCCTGCGCCAGGCTCGGCGCGCGGCCCGTCTGGCTCGATTTTCCCGAGGCGCCGCATCGCGGCTATGCGGATGCGGAGGCGCTCTTCGCCGCGCCACGCCAGGACGATACGGTCGACGCACCGCTCTCGCAGGTGCTGGCCGCGCTGATGACGCCGGCGCCCGACCTGATCCTGGCACCGCAGGCGATCGGCGGGCATGTCGACCATGTGCGGCTGGTGCAGGCCATCCTGCCCTTGCTGCCGGATGGCGTGCCGGTGCTCTGGTGGACCGACTTCCCCTATGCGGCGCGGCCGCTGCGCGAGGCGGCGCGGCCCTTCGCCGGGTTGATGGAAGCCTGGCCGGAGCGCGGCTTCCACGGCGATGCGCCGGCGCGGCTGGCCGCCTGCGCGGCCTATGCGACGCAGCTTGGCTTCCAGTTCGGCGGGGTTGGGGGGCTCGGGCGCGCGCTCGGCGCAGCGGGGCCGGTGGAGCGCTTCCGCCTGCGCGGCGCGGTAAGGCTCGAGGTGGCGGCATGACGGACGGCGCGACCATCCTCGTCACCGGCGGCGCCGGCTACATCGGCAGCCATGTGGTGCTCGCCCTGCTCGATGCCGGGCTTTCCGTCGCCGTGCTCGACAACCTCTCGACGGGCTGCCGCGAGGCGGTGCCGGAGGGCGTGCCGCTGGTGGTGGCCGATACCGGCGATGCGGCAGCGGTGCGGGCGGCGCTGCGGCGGCACCGCGTCGGCGCGGTGGTGCACATGGCAGGCTCCCTGATCGCGCCCGAGAGCGTCGTCCACCCGACGCTGTACTGGCGGAACAACATGGCGAATACGCTGGCCCTCGCCGAGGCCTGCATCGCCGAGGGCGTGACGCGGCTCGTCTTCTCCTCGACAGCGGCGGTCTATGGCATCCCGGACCGGCTGCCGGTCGACGAGGATGCGCCCTGCCGGCCTATCAACCCCTACGGCGCCTCGAAGCTGGCGGCGGAGCAGATGCTGCAGGCCGTCGCGGCGGCGCACCGGCTCTCGGTCGTCGCGCTGCGCTACTTCAACGTCGCGGGGGCCGACCCGGCGGGCCGGGCCGGGCCGCGGATGCCGGGGGCGACGCATCTGATCAAGGTCGCGCTCGAGGCGGCGCTCGGGCAGCGGCGCGAGGTCGCCATCTATGGCGAGGACTACGACACGCCGGACGGGACGGGCGTGCGCGACTACATCCACGTCACCGACCTGGCGCGGGCGCATGTCGAGGCGCTGCGGCACCTGGCAATGGGCGGGGAGACGGTGGTCCTGAACTGCGGCTACGGCCGCGGGCATTCGGTGCGGGCGGTGCTGAGGGCGGTGGAGCGGGCGACGGGGGCGGTGGTGCCGGCGCGGGTCGCGCCGCGCCGGCCGGGCGACCCGCCGGCCGTCATCGCCGCGGCGGACCGCATCCGCAGCCTCCTCGCCTGGCGGCCGGCCTTCGACGACCTCGATGCGATCATCGCCGATGCCGTCCGCTGGGAGCGGCGGCCGCGTGGCCAGGACCGGCAGGAGCGCTGGGGCTGAGCACGGCGTCACTCCCGGTCCGCCGCATCGTCATGGGTGCCCTGATGGCCGGCTTCACGGCGGGGCTGATCGGGCTCGGCTGGCATGTGCTGGCCGATGGCGGCTGGACGGTGTGGGAAGGGCTGATCCTCGCCTGCCTCGCCCTCAACGCCCCCTGGCTGGGGCTAACCGGGGCGACGGCCGTCATCGGCTTCACCATCCGCATGCTGGCGCGGGACCCGCTGGCGGCGGTACTGCCGGCCATGCGGCAGCCGGGATGGGCGGAGGCCCCGATCGAGGCCCGCACCGTCATCGCCGCCTGCGTCCGGCTCGAGGAGATGGAGGCGGTGCTGCCGCCGCTGGAGCGGCTGCTGCGCGAGCTGCGCGCCTCGAACGAGGGCGGCGACCGCTTCCGCCTTGCCATCCTCTCCGACACGCCGGACGGACCATCCGCCACGCAGGAGGAGGAGGCGGTGGAGCGCCTCGCCCGGCGCTTTCCGGACGGCGCGGTGCGCTACCGCCGCCGGCTGCGGAACGACGGCTACAAGGCCGGCAACCTGATGGACTTCCTCGACCGGGACGCGGAAGGCGACGACTTCCTACTGGTGCTCGACGCGGATTCCACCATGTCCGCCGCGGCGGTGCGGCGGCTGGTCCGGCTGATGCAGGCGGATCCCGGCATGGCGATCCTGCAGCCGACCGTCGGCGGCCATCGGGCGGAGACCTTGTTCGCCCGGCATTTCGGCTTCGGCCACCGGCACGGCACGCGCATCTGGGCGACGGGGCAGGCCTGGTGGCAGGGGCCCGACGGCGCCTATTGGGGGCACAATGCGCTGATCCGCATCGCGCCCTTCCGCGCCCATGCCAGGCTGCCGGTGCTGCCGGGCGGGGAGCTCATCCTCAGCCACGACTATGTCGAGGCGGCGCTGCTGCACGAGGCGGGCTGGGCGGTGCGCGTGCTGCCCGAGGATGCGGGCTCCTTCGAGCGGCACCCGCCGGACCTTCTCGCCCATCTCGACCGGGACCGGCGATGGGCGGCGGGCAACCTGCAATACCGCCACCTGCTGCGTCGGCAGGACCTCAGCCGGGTCGGCCGGCTGCAGATGCTGCAGGCGATCCTGCACTATGCGCTGACGCCCTTCTGGTTCGCCCTGCTGCCCCTCGCCGCCATCAATGCCGCGGCCGGCGGCGCGGCGGCGACCTCGCCGGCCGCGCTCATCGGCCTGCTGCTCGCGGGCTTCCTGCTGCTGCACCTGCCGAAATTCCTGGGCTTCGCCGAGCTGCTGCTGCGGCCGGGGGACGAGCCGAGGGGGCGGATGCTGCGGGCCGTGCTGGCGGAGATCGGCTTCTCCATCCTCGTCGATGCGATCCTGGCGGCGGAGAAGACGGCGCTGACCATCGCGCCGGGGCTCGCGGGCTGGGCGCCGCAGCAGCGGCACGGGCGGCGGCTGCGCTGGGGCTACAGCGCCAGCCGGCTGAAGGTCAGCATGGCCTGCGGCGGGGTCTGCGCCGTGCTGTTCTGCCTGGCCGGGCCCTTCGCTGCCCTGCTGGCCTCACCCGTGGTGCTGGCGCTGCTGCTCGCGGTGCCGGCCGTCGTGGTGAGCGCAGGCCCGGCCTAGAGCATGATCGCCGAAGGCTGGAACGGCCGGAGGCGTAAGTCATGCGACCGAACAACACGTTGGAGCATGATCCGTGATCCAGTGATCGTGGATCGTGCTCTAGGTCCTGGCTCCGGCGAAGGCCCAGCGCAGTGTGCGGGCGATGCCGAGCGTGCCGGCGCGGACCAGCGGGCGGGCGACGAGCGGGCTGTCCATCCGGTGCATCCGCTGCGCCCAGGCGGGCAGCAGGTCGATCGCCGCCTGCATGGTGAGCGCCTGCACCGGCTCCGCCACCAGGCTCGGCGCGGGCTGGTGGATGAGGAGGCGGGCGACCTCCGCCGTGCGGGCATCGTAGAGGAGCTGCGGCCGCATCGCCTGCAGCAGGCGCTGCGCCTCCGCCCGGCTGCGCGGCACGGGGTCGGCCCCCAGCGCCTCGCCGATCTGCGCCATCTCGGCGAAGTAGCGGTCCTGGTCGGCGCCGGTCACGCGCGACTCGGCATAGCGGACCCAGCCGGCGAGGAAGCTCGTCGCCTCCGTCACATGCACCCAGGCGAGCAGGGCAGGGTCGTTGGCGGAATAAGGCCGGCCATCGGGCAGCGTGCCCTGCACCTGGTCGTGAATGCGGCGGATGCGGGCGATCACCGCCTCCGCCTCCTCGCGCCCGCCATAGGTGGTGAGGGCGATGAAGCGCGCGGTGCGGCGCAGGCGGCCGAGCATGTCGGCGCGGAAATTCGAGTGGTCCCAGACGCCGGCCAGTACGGCGGGATGCAGCATCTGCAGCAGCAGCCCGGCGATGCCGCCCACCATCATCGAGGTCACGTCGCCATGGACCCGCCAGGCGACGGAGCGCGGGCCGAACAACCCGTCCGGCCGCGGCACCACCGGGCTTTCGCCGCGGGCGCGGTCGTTGAAGAGGGCAACGACCTCGGCAGCGATCCGCTGCTTGAGCGGGCGGGCGATGGCCCCAGGCAGCGGGATGGGTGGCAGCGCGTTGGGACGGGATGGCATCACTGATTTCACGGTTTGGTCCTGCTGTTATGGGGCTGGTTCCGGCTTTGGGAAGGCGCGGTGGCAGGCCTTCCGCAGCCATGCCAGGGTGGCCCCACAGACCGGATCGAGGGCCGATGCAGACGGAGCAGACGGCCCCGGCCGGGACCGCCCGCCAGGCGAACCGCACGGCGCTGTCCGAGGGGCCGGTGGTGCGGGGCCTCGCGGTGGCGACGGCGCCGCTCGCCATGGCGCTGGTCGTCATGTTCGGCATCCAGCTCGCCGAGGCCTGGCTGACCGGCCTGCTCGGCCCGCATGCGCTGGCGGCCATGGGCTTCGTCATCCCCATCGTGATGACGGTGATGAGCTTCGGCATCGGCCTCGGCGCTGGCGCGACGGCGGTGGTGGCCCGTGCCCTCGGCGCCGGCGAGGCGGCCGGGCGGCTCTCGCTGCATGCGCTGCTGCTGGCGGCGGCCGTTGCACTCGGCCTCGCCCTGTCCTGCGCCATCGGCGCGGAGCACCTGCTGCACTGGCTCGGAGCGGAGGGCGTGACGCAGCATCTGGCGCTCGGCTACCTGCAGGTCTGGCTGCTCGGCGCGGTGCCGCTGCTGACGGGGATGGTGGCGCTCGGCATCGCCCGGGCGGCGGGGGACATGCGCTTCGGCGGCTCGGCGCTGGCGGGTGCGGGCATCCTCGGCTTCCTGCTCGACTGGCCGCTGGCCTTCGGCCTGCCGGGGGTGGTGCCGGGGCTCGGCCTGCCGGGGCTGGCGGCGGCGGCCGGCCTCGCCTGGACGGCGATGCTGCTGGCCTCGCTGCACCGGCTGCGCCAGCTCGGCCTGCTGACGGTGGACGGGACCTTGCTGGGCGGCTTCGCGGCCTCCACGCGCCGGGTGCTGCGGGTCGGCCTGCCGGCGGCGGGGACGAATGCGATCATTCCCATCGCCAACGGGCTCTTCACCGCCATGCTGGCGGTGCAGGGCAGCGCGGCGGTGGCGGGGTTCGGCCTCGGCTCGCGGGTGGAGAGCCTGGCGCTGACGGCGCTCTTCGCCCTCTCGGCGGTGACCAATCCCTTCGCCGCGCAGAATGCCGGCGCCGGGCGGCTGGACCGGCTGCAGGCGGGGATGCGGGCGGCGATGGGCTTCTGCCTGGCCTACGGGCTGGCGGTGGCGCTGCCATTGGTCGTCGCGGCGCCCTGGGTGGCGATGCTCTTCACCGACGATCCGGCGGTGGCGGGCTCGACCGCGCTCTACCTTCGCATCCTGCCCTGGGGCTACGGGGCGATCGGCGCCATCGCCGTCGCCTGCGCCGCCTTCAACGGGCTGGAGCGGCCGATGTCGGCCGTGGTCATCTCGCTGGTGCGGACCTTCGTCCTCGGCGTGCCGCTCGCCTGGATCGGCGGGCGCATGGGGGGCGAGGCGGGGACCTTCGTCGGGCTGCTGATCGGCAATCTCGGCGCGGGGGCGCTGGCCGCCGCCTGGCTGCTGCGGGCGACGGCGCGGGAGAAGGTGCTGGTGGCCGCGTGAGGCGGGTCAGCGGCCTCCGGTCATCAGGCCGGTCGGCGCCTCGGGGGTGACGAGGCCGCCGCCGTCGAAGGCACGGTCCGAGGGATCGGCCGGCATCACCGCGAGCTGGGCGCCGCCGGCATAGTCCGTCCCCCGCATTCCGCCGCCGGCATAGGCCCGGTCCGCCGCGGCGACGGCGACGCCCCCGTAATCCGCCATACCGAGCCGCGGCGCGATGCTGGCGACGTAGCGCATCGTCTCGTCCGGCAGGATGCGCGCTCCGGTGAGGAAATCCGCCACCCGGTCCGGCCCGGCATTGTAGGCGGCGAGGAAGGCGGGCGCGCCGAAGCGGTCATGCATCTCGCGCAGATAGGCCGCGCCGGCGAGGATGTTGTCGCGCGGCGCATAGGGGTCGGGGCCGAGCCCGTAGCGCGGCCGCAGGATATCGTAGGTGCGCGGCATCACCTGCATCAGCCCCATCGCGCCGACCGGGGAGGTGATGGGCAGCCCGTCCCGGCCGGTGAGCCGCCCGCCGCTCTCCTGGCGCATCACCTCGCGGATCCAGCGCTCGGGGAGGCCGAAGCGGGTGGCCGCCTCGCGGATATAGGGGCCCCAGGGGTCGTCCGGCGTGCCGGGCACGGCATAGGCCGGCGCCGCCACCGCGCGGTAGCTCCGCGCCTCGGCCCGGGAGGCGGCGATGTCGTAGCCGTAGTCGCCATTGCCGTCATAGCCGCGCCGCCCGTCCCAGACCGCGGCCTGCCGCCCGCCCGCGCAGCCGCCGAGCGCCAGCAGGAGGAGAAGCCACACCGTCCGCATGCCCATGGTCCCGCCCTGCCCCGTCCCACCACGCTCCGTCCCGGAGGAGCGTTACGCTGCCGTCGCCGAGGATAGCGGCAGACCGCGGGCGCCGGCCATGCTTTGATGCCGCCCATCCGGGCGAGAAGAACCAGGGAGACGAGCCATGTCGACGACCGCGCCAGCGCCTGAGGGCAGCCCCGCCGCCACCCAACGCCCGCCCTTCGATACCGCGCGGCTCGATCGGCTGCTGGCCGAGGCGGATGTCGACGCCGTCGTCACCACCTCCCGCCAGGCCTCGCAGTACATGCTCGGCGGCTACAGCTTCCCCTTCTTCGACCACCGCGATGCCATCGGCCTCAGCCGCTACCTGCCGGTGATGGTCTATGTGCCGGGCAGGCCCGAGCTCACCGCTTACATCGCCCACCGGCTGGAGAGGCACGAGAAGCAGCTCGGCCGCTTCTGGGCGCCGGTGGTGGAGACCGTCTCCGGCACCTCGACCGATGCGGTGGGGCATGCGGTGCAGCACCTGCAGCGGATCGGCATCCCACTGCGGCGGATCGGGGTGGAGCCGGCCTTCCTGCCCTCCGACGCCGCCGCGGTGCTGCGCGACGGGCTGCCCAATGCGGCGCTGGTCGATGTGGCGCAGCCGCTCGAGCGGCTGCGGGCGCGGAAGAGCCCGGCGGAGCTCGCCCTGCTGCGCGAGGCCTCGGAGCGCGTGGTCGCCTCGATGCTCGCCACCTTCGCCGCCTGCGAGCCGGGCGCCACCAAGGCGGAGCTGGTCGAGCGGCTGCGGCAGGAAGAGGTGCGCCGCGGCCTCACCTTCGAATACTGCCTCATCACCGCCGGAACCGGGCTGAACCGCGCTGCCTCCGACCAGAAGATCGCACCGGGCGACATCGTCTCGCTCGATTCAGGCGGGCGCTACCGCGGCTATATCGGCGATCTCTGCCGCATGGGGGTGGTGGGCGAGCCGGATGCGGAGCTCGCGGAGCTGCTGGCCGAGGTCGCGGCCATCCAGCAGGCCGCACGGCGGATGGTGCGGGCCGGCGTCGCGGGGGGCGAGGTCCAGGCGGCAGGGGAGGCGGCGGCGGCGGCCTCGCCGCATGCGCAGCACATCGAGTTCCTCGCCCATGGCATGGGGCTGGTGCAGCACGAGGCGCCCTGGCTGACCGCGACCGGGCCCATCCCCTACCAGGCGCATGACGGGGAGCGGCCGCTCGAGGCGGACATGGTGCTCTCCGTCGAGACGACGCTGCTGCATCCGCGCCGCGGCTTCATCAAGCTCGAGGACACCGTCGCCGTGACCGAGGGCGGCTGCGAGCCGATGGGCGATGCCGGGCGGGGCTGGAACCGCATCGGACGCTGAGGCCCGCTCAGCCCGGCGCGAGCGACGAGCGTTCGTACTGGGCGAGGAGGTCGGCCGGGTCGCGGTAGAGCGCGATGCAGCCGGCCTCGCGCAGCACCGCCTCGGGGAAGCCGCCGCAGAGCAGGCCGACGCAGCGCAGCCCGGCCTTGCCGGCGGCCTCCGCATCGTAGGGGGAGTCGCCGACCACCAGCGCCGCCTCGGCCGGCAGCGGCTTCAGCTTGGCAAGGGCTGCCTGGAAGATGTCCGGCGAGGGCTTGGAGTGCTCGGCATCGTCGGCGCTGGTGGCGCCGTCGATCAGGTCGCCGATCCCGGCCACGTCCTTGTAGCGCTCCAGCTCCTCGCCCTTGGCGGAGCTGGCGAGGAGAATGCGCTGGCCCTCGGCGCGCAGCCGCTCGAACAGCGCGCGCACGCCGGGGAAGGCGCGGGCGCGGCCGATGTAGTCCTGCATGAAGAGCGCGCTGCGCGCCTCGGCGATCGCCTTGCCCTCGCGCTCCACCACCTCCGGCGGGAGGAAGACGGGCAGCAGCTGGTCGCTGCCCTTGCCGATCTGGCCGCGGATCTCGGCCTCCGGCACGGCATGGCCGAAGCGCCGGAAGGCCTCGGCCCAGGAGGCGGCGTGCAGGTCGTTGGTATCGACGAGCGTTCCGTCGACATCGAAGATCACCGCCTGGGTCATGGGTTGTGTCCCGTCCTGATGCGGGGGCAACCCGGTGGCGGGGCCGCGAGTTCCCCGCTCAGGTGCGGGGGAGGGTCACGCCCCGCTGGCCCTGGTACTTGCCCTGGCGGTCGCGGTAGGAGGTTTCGCAGACCTCGTCCGACTCCAGGAACAGCACCTGCGCGACGCCTTCATTGGCGTAGATCTTCGCCGGCAGGTTCGTCGTGTTCGAGAATTCCAGCGTCACCTGGCCTTCCCATTCAGGCTCGAAGGGCGTGACGTTCACGATGATGCCGCAGCGGGCGTAGGTGGATTTCGACAGGCAGATCGTCAGGACGTTGCGGGGAATCCGGAAATACTCGACCGTTGCCGCGAGGGCGAAGGAGTTGGGCGGGATGATGCACTCGTCGCCCTCGAAATCGACGAAGCTGCGCGGGTCGAAGTGCTTGGGATCGACCATCGCCGAGTAGACATTGGTGAAGATCTTGAACTGGCGCGAGCAGCGGATGTCGTAGCCATAGGAGGAGAGGCCGTAGGAGATCACCCGCCTTCCCTCGACCTCGCGCACCTGGCCCGGCTCGAAGGGCTCGATCATTCCCTCCGTCTCGGCCATCCGGCGGATCCAGCGGTCGTTCTTGATGCTCATGCCGAGAGGTTCCGGACCGAAACGCCGCGAAGGCGGGTTGAAGGCCTCCCCTCTACCCGAAGGCGCTGCCCCGGCGAAGGGGTCAGTCGGCCTGGTCCTCCGGGGCCATTGGAGGGGCCGGCGCATCCTCCCGGCCGCGGGCCTGGGCCTTGCGCCGGCGCAGATTGGCGCGGAGGGCGGCGGCCAGCCGGGCCTCACGCTCGGCGCGGGCGCGGTCGGCCGGGGTGTCGGTCGTGGTCTGCGGCGGGTCGGTCGGGGTCTCGGCCATGGCGGGCGCAAGGTGTCCACCGCCCGCCATGGCGGTCAAGGCTCAGGCGACGGTCGGCTTGACGCCGATGTCGTTGCGCGTCGCGTCCGAACAGGGACGGACCTGATGAGCCTTCTGCACCAGTGCCTGCCGCCGGGGCATGCCCTCGTCCCGGATAGGCCTCGATGTTGAGCTGGCGGAAGCCGGCGAGGCCGAAAGGGCGAAAGCGACGATGTGGCGCATGGCGGATCCTCAGCGGGCACGGGCCAGGGCGATCGCTCGACGGAAACCGTGCGGGGTTCCGGCTTGGCGGATGGTGTCACCTGCGCAGCCTTACCGGAGCCGGCTTGATCCGGCGCCATGCGGCGCGGGCGGCGCTTACGGCCTTGCCATCTGGCATGGCAGTCTCGCGGGCGCGCATGCCACCCCGTCCTTCCTTCGCCCCGCTGCGGCCGGGGGCCCTTGCCGCGCTCGGCGCACCGGCCCTCGCTATGGGGGCGACCTTCCTCGCCTTCGGCGCGGCGGTGGCTGCGGCGGGGCGCGGGATGGGTTGGGCACTCGGCGCCTCGCTGCTGGTCTATGGCATGGCAGGGCAGCTGGTGCTGCTGCAGGCGGGGGGCGTGGTGCCGGCGGCGCTCGGCGCCACCGTCGCCAATGCGCGCTTCCTGCCGATGGCGCTTGCCCTCGCGCCCTGGCTCGGTGGCGGGGCGCGGCGCTGGCTGGCGCTGCCCTTCATCGCCATCACGCCCTGGGCGGCGGCCATGCGGGTGCTGCCGGGCCTGCCGGCCGGGGAGCGGCTGCCCTGGTTCCTCGGCTTCGGCCTCGCCTCCTGGGTGACTGCAGGGCTGGCGACGGCGGCGGGCCATGCGGCGGCGCCGCTGCTGAGCCCCGTGCTGCTGGCGGCGCTGCTCTTCACCAACCCGCTCTACTTCGCCCTGCTGCTGGCCGCGGAGCTGCGGCTGCCGGCGCCGCGGCGGGCGATCCTGGCCGGCGTGCTGGCGGCACCCGTCGCGCTCTGGCTGCCGCCGGCCTGGGGGCTGCTCGGGGCCGGGCTGCTGGGCGGCACCCTTGCCTTCCTCCTCGGGCTGCGGCGTGGCGGAGGCTGACCTCGCCCTGCTGCTGGCGGCCGCGGCGATGCTGCTGCTGCGCGGCCTCGGGCTGCTGGTCGCCGGCGCATTGCGGCCGGACCATCCGCTGGTCGCCTGGGCGGCGGCGGTCTCGCAGGCGACGCTGGCCGCCTTCGTCGCGCTCGCCATCGCGGTGCCGGGCGGGGCGGTGGCCGGGCTGCCATGGCCGGCGCGGCTGGCCGGGCTCCTCGCGGGGCTGCTGGCGCATCGCCTGCTCGGCGGGCGGCTGCTGCCGGCGCTCGGCCTCGGAGCGGGGGTGCTGCTGGCGGTGCGCTGGGGCCTACAATAGGCCGAGGGCGCGAAGCTCGGCGCGCAGCCGCTCCGGCATGGCCTCGGCCCCCTCGCCCTCGATGCCGGCGACGACATCCGGCGGCGCGACCTCCGGCTCCAGGTAGCGCCAGCCCTGGAAGGGCTTCACCGGCCGGGCGGCGACGGCGACGAGCTCCGGATCCAGCACCAAGCCGGCGCAGCGGGAGCCGTCGTCCCACTCCTCCTCGATGATGTCGGTGATGCGCTGGCGCACCTGCACGAAGCCGGCGACCACCCAGTAGATCGAGCCCCCGGCGAGGATCTCGGCGGCGCGCTTCGGCATCATCCGGGTCTGGTGGCGGAGCGGTGGCTCGGCCACCGCCCGCCGGGCCTGGATGGCCCGGAGCTGGCCCACATCCTTGGGGCCGACCGAGAGCTTGATGAGGTGGAGCACCCCCCCGGTGTACCGCGCCGGGGGCGTGCCGCAACCGCTGTTACCGCGACGTATCGAGCGCCGCGGTGCGGGCCGGGGCGCTGGTCTGGCGGAGCTGCGGCTCCGTGCAGCCGGCGGCGACGGGGCGCCAGTCCATCGTCCGGCACTGGCGGCCGGCGCGGCAATAGCCGACCACTTGGCCGCTGGTGTTCACCAGCGTCCCGACCGAGCAGGCATTGGCAACGAGGGTCGGGTGAATGTTCAGCTCCGCCCAGGACAGGGCAGGGCCGGACATGGAGACCTGGCGGACTGCAGCCAGCTGGGCTTCGGCCTGGCGGTCAGCCTCGGACATCGCGCAACCGGCGAGGACAAGCGCCGGCAACAGGAGCAGGAGACGCATCCTTCCTCATTCCTCAAGCAGCGGTGGATCGGGCCGGATCTCGGGCAACCTCTGAGCCGGCCTCCAAGCGTGTAGAGGAAGAGCCGAAACTGCAGTCGAAACTATTTCGTGTTGTGACGAAACTGTGTAGCTTTCAATAAAAGGTAGCGCACAAGGTCAAATATTCTACTGCAAGGCGATGCCCTTTACTGGCCGATGCTGTTCTCCAGCACGCCGATGCGCGTGATCTCCACCGCGATCCGGTCGCCGGGGATGAGCCAGCGCGGCGGGCTGCGCGTGGCGCCGCTGCCCTCGGGCGAGCCGGTGGCGACCACGTCGCCCGACAGCAGCGGCGTCACCGCCGAGAGATAGGCGATGATGGCCGGCACGCTGAAGAACATCCGGTCTAGCCCGGTGCGCTGCACCTCCTCGCCGTTGAGCCGGGTCATGAGGGTGAGCGAGGCCGGGTCGCCCACCTCGTCGGCGGTCACCAGCCACGGACCGAAGCTGCCGGAGCGGGCGAAATTCTTCCCCGCCCAGACGCTGTGCTTCTGGAAGTCCCGCACCGAGCCGTCGTTCAGGCAGGTATAGCCGAAGACGTGATCGAGCGCCCGCTCCGGCCGGATGCCGGCGCCGCCGCGGCCGATGACGAAGGCAAGCTCCCCCTCGTAGTCGAACTGGCGCGAGGCTGCCGGGGCCTGCAGCACGGCCTTGTGCGGCACCAGCGTCTCGGCCGGCTTCTGGAAGATGGCCGGGAATTCCGGGCCGCTGACCACGCCGCCGGTCGGGTGGATCTTCGGGTAGTTGGCGCCGACGCAGAAGATGCGGCGGGCCTGCGGAATGGGCTCCAGATAGGCGATGTCGGCCAGCGCATGGCGCGGCCCAGGCACAGGGAGCGCCGCTTGCGCTTCCGCCAGCGCGCCCGCCTCGATCAGGGATAGCAGGCTCGGGAAACGGGCGCCGAGCCGGGCGGTGAGGTCGATCACGAAGCTGTCCTGCACCGCACCGAAGCGCGCCTCGTTGCCGATCGCGAAGCTGATGAGCTTCATCCGCCGCCCCTTCCCCTGGCTCCGGCCGCATCATCGGCGGCACCCGGCAGGGCCGCAAGCCGGGCTTCGGCACGGCTGCGATCAGGTCGTTGCGGGGCTACCGGGGTTGGGGCAAGCTGCCCGCACGGCCCGCAGAGGCCGGCAGGAGGAAACCAGGATGCGTCCAGGGGAGTCGCGCGCGTGACGCCGACCGACATCAGCAATCCCGACTACTTCCACAAGGTCGTCGATTGCCAATGGGCCTGCCCGGCCCATACGCCCGTGCCGGAATACATCCGGCTGATCGCCGCGGGCCGATACTCCGATGCCTATATGGTCAACTGGCACTCCAACGTCTTCCCCGGCGTGCTCGGCCGCACCTGCGACCGCCCCTGCGAGCCGGCCTGCCGGCGCGGGCGCGTCGAGGAGGAGCCGGTCGCCATCTGCCGGCTCAAGCGCGTCGCCGCCGACAACAAGGAGGATGTGCTGCCGCGGATGCCGCCCATCCCCGCCACCGGCAACGGCCGCCGCATCGCCTGCATCGGCGCCGGGCCCTCGAGCCTGACCGTCGCGCGCGACCTCGCGCCGCTCGGCTACGAGGTGCATGTCTATGACGAGCAGTCGAAGGGCGGCGGCTTCATCCGCAGCCAGATCCCGCGCTTCCGCCTGCCGGAGAGCGTGATCGACGAGGAGGTCGGCTACATCACCGGCCGCGGCGGCGTCGTCACCCATTACGGCCAGCGGGTCGGCAGCCTGCGGGCGCTGCTGGCCGAGGGCTATGATGCCGTCTTCGTCGGCGCCGGCGCCCCGCGCGGGCGGGACCTCGACGTGCCGGGACGCCGGGAGGCGGCGGCCAACATCCATATCGGCATCGACTGGCTCTCCTCCGTCTCTTTTGGCCATGTCGAGACGATCGGGCGCCGCGTGATCGTGCTCGGCGGTGGCAACACGGCAATGGATTGCTGCCGCTCCGCCCGCCGCCTCGGCGGCGAGCAGGTGACGGTCGTCGTCCGCTCCGGCTTCGAGGAGATGAAGGCGAGCCCCTGGGAGAAGGAGGATGCGCTGAAGGAAGGCATCCCCATCCGCAACTACCTGGTGCCGAAGCAGGTGCTGCACGAGGATGGCCGCCTCACCGGCATGGTCTTCGAGGCGGTGAAGGCCGAGCGCGACGCCCGCGGCCGGCGGCAGCTCGTCCCCTCCGGCGAGCCGGATGTGGTGATCGAGGCGGATGAGGTGCTGGTCGCCATCGGCCAGGAGAACGCCTTCCCCTGGATCGAGGCCGATCTCGGCATCGAGTTCGACCGCTGGGGCCTGCCGAAGCTCGACGAGGCGACGCTGCAGTCGACGCTGCCCCAGGTCTTCTTCGGCGGCGATGCGGCCTTCGGGCCGAAGAACATCATCTGGGCCGTGGCGCATGGCCACCAGGCGGCGGTCTCGATCGACCTCTTCTGCCGCGGCGAGGACGTGGCGCAGCGCCCGCCGCCGGATGTGGCGATGTCCAGCCAGAAGATGGGCATCCACGAGTGGAGCTACGACAGTGCGGTCTCGCTCGACCTGCGCTTCAAGGTGCCGCATGCCGAGAACGAGGTGGCGCTGCGCGACATCAAGACCGAGGTGGAGCTCGGCTATGACCGGGAGCTCGCCTTCAAGGAGGCGCAGCGTTGCCTGAATTGCGACGTGCAGACCGTCTTCACCGCGAAGCTTTGCATCGAGTGCGATGCCTGTGTCGATATCTGCCCAGTCGACTGCATCACCTTCACCGAGGATGGCGAGGAGGCGGAGCTGCGTGACCGGCTGAAGATGCCGGCGCTCAACCTCGAGCAGGCGATCTATGTCGCGGATGGTCTCAAGACCGGCCGCGTCATGGCCAAGGACGAGGATGTCTGCCTGCATTGCGGCATGTGCGCCGAGCGCTGCCCGACCGGCGCCTGGGACATGCAGAAATTCCTCCTCGAGAGCGCGAAGCCCAAGGCTGAAAGGGTGCCCGCATGCGCAGCCCGGTGACTGCGGTCAACGACTTCGTCGTCAAATTCGCCAATGTCAACGGCTCGGGCTCGGCCAGCGCCAACCAGCTTTTCGCCAAGGCGATCCTGCGCATGGGAATCCCCATTGCGTCCCGCAACATCTTCCCGAGCAACATCCAGGGCCTGCCCACCTGGTTCGAGGTGCGCGTCTCGGGCGAGGGGCATCTCGGCCGGCGCGGCGGCGTCGACCTGATGGTGGCGATGAACCCGCAGACCTGGGACCGCGACCTCGCCGAGATCGACCCGGGCGGCTACCTCGTCTACGACAGCACCCGGCCGATGCCGCAGAGCCGCTTCCGCGAGGACATCCACGTCATCGGCGTGCCGCTGACCGAGATGTGCAACGCCGCCTATACCGATGCGCGGCAGCGGCAGCTCTTCAAGAACATCATGTATGTCGGCGCGCTCTCGGCCCTGCTGCAGATCGACCCGGCGGTGGTGGAGACGCTGCTGTCCGAGCAGTACAAGGGCAAGGAGAAGCTCGCCAAGCCGAACCAGGACGCCTTCCAGATGGGCCGCGACTGGGCGCTGGCGAACCTCGCCTGCCCGCTCGGCCTGACGCTCGAGCGCGCCGACAAGGTCGGCGGCCGCATCTATGTCGACGGCAACAGCGCGGCCGGGCTCGGCGCCGTCTATGGCGGCGCGACCGTCTGCGCCTGGTACCCGATCACCCCCTCGACCTCGCTGGCCGAGGGGTTCGAGCGCTATGCGAAGAAGTTCCGCACCGACCCGGACGGGCGCAAGCGCTACGCCATCGTTCAGGCGGAGGATGAGCTGGCCTCCATCGGCATCGTCATCGGCGCCGCCTGGAACGGGGCACGGGCCTTCACCGCGACCTCGGGCCCGGGCATCTCGCTGATGCAGGAGTTCGTCGGCCTCTCCTACTTCGCCGAGATCCCCTCGGTGATCTTCGACGTGCAGCGGGCCGGCCCCAGCACGGGCATGCCGACGCGGACCCAGCAGTCGGACGTGCTGGCGGCCGCCTATGCCAGCCATGGCGACACCAAGCACGTCGTCCTCTTCCCCGAGGACCCGCATGAGTGCTTCGCCTTCGGCGCCGATGCCTTCGACCTCGCCGACCGGCTGCAACAGCCCGTCTTCGTGCTGCTCGACCTCGACATCGGCATGAACGACTGGCTCTGCGAGCCCTTCGCCTGGGACGACAGCCGGCGGATGGACCGCGGCAAGGTGATGACAGCGGAGGAGCTGGAGGCAGGCCGCGTCTTCGGCCGCTACCTCGATGCCGATGGCGACGGCATCCCCTACCGCACCTATCCGGGGACGCACCCCGACAAGGGCGCCTTCTTCACGCGGGGAACCTCGCGCGACCGCTTCGCCAAGTACACCGAGGTCGGCGCCGCCTATACCGACAACATGCAGCGCCTGCTGCAGAAATTCGAGACGGCGAAGTCCCTCGTCCCGCGCCCGGTGCTGCGCCGGGCGAAGGAGCCGACGCGGACCGGGGTGATCTACTACGGCAGCTCCTCCGCCGCCATGAAGGAGGCGCTGTCGGCGCTGGAGGCGGAGGGCATCCATGTCGATGCGCTGCGCATCCGCGCCTTCCCCTTCCACGGGGATGTGGACGAGTTCGTCGCCGCCCATGACCAGGTCTTCGTCGTGGAGCAGAACCGCGACGCCCAGCTCCGCACCCTGCTGATGAACGAGTGCAGCATCGCGCCCCAGCAGCTCATCCCCGTGCTGCACTACGACGGGACGCCGATCACCGCGCGCTTCATCCGCGCCGCCATTGGCGACAAGGTGCTGGCCCAGATCCTTCCCTTCGCCGGAGCAGCCGCGGAATGAGCTTCCTCCCCAAACCCAAGCTGCACCACCCGAAGCTGCCGACCAATGCGCTCGGCTACACCCGGCGCGACTACGAGGGGGCGATCAGCACCCTCTGCGCCGGCTGCGGGCATGACAGCATCAGCGCCGCCATCATCCAGGCCTGCTTCGAGCTGGACATCGAGCCGCATCGCGTCGCCAAGATGTCCGGCATCGGCTGCTCGTCGAAGACGCCGGACTACTTCCTCGGCGCCTCGCACGGCTTCAACTCGGTCCATGGGCGGATGCCGAGCGTGCTGACGGGCGCCAACCTCGCCAACCGGGAGCTGCTCTATCTCGGCGTCTCGGGCGATGGCGACAGCGCCTCGATCGGCTTCGGCCAGTTCGCCCACAGCATCCGCCGCGGCGTGAACATGGCCTATATCGTCGAGAACAACGGGGTCTACGGCCTGACCAAGGGCCAGTTCTCGGCGACCTCCGACAAGGGCTCCAAGGCGAAGAAGGGCACAGTCAACACCGATGAGGCGATCGACCTCGTCGGCATCGCCATGCAGCTCGGCGCCACCTATGTCGCGCGCAGCTTCTCCGGCGACAAGGCGCAGCTCGTGCCCCTCATCAAGGGCGCGATGCGGCATGACGGGCCAGCCTTCATCGACTGCATCAGCCCCTGCGTCGCCTTCAACAACCATGAGGGCTCGACCAAGAGCTACGACTTCGTCCGCGAGCACAACGAGGCGATGAACCGTCTCGACGTCATCACCGGCCGCGCGCCCATCACCGCCGATTACGCGCCGGGCGAGGTGCGGGAGGTGGAGCAGCATGACGGCTCCGTCCTCCGCCTGCGCAAGCTGCATGCCGACTACGACCCGACCGACCGCGTTGCCGCCATGCACCACCTGCATGAGCGCAAGGCGGCCGGCGAGATCGTCACCGGCCTGCTCTACATCGACCCGGAGCCACGGGACTTGCATGCCAATCTTGGCACCGTCGCGCGCCCGCTGAACAGGCTGCAGGATGCGGCGCTGGTGCCGGGGGCGGCAGCGCTGGAGGCCATCAACGCCGGCCTGCGCTAGAGCGAACTCCGATCAGGTGGAATCACCGGGTTGGAGTAATTCGGTCGACCAGGCAACAGGCCGGCGCAGCTTCCGTGAGCCAGGCCGAACGGAGGCCGCTCCAGGCCATGATCCGCGATCGCTGGATCGCGGATCATGGTCCGGGTTGGTGCTGTGCCGCGTGATGCACGCCCTTGGCGGTCACGCTCCAGCCGCCTCGGTCAGCGGCGGGTGACGCAGCCCGTCTTGACGAAGGCTTCCTCCGCGGGGGTCAGCCTCTCGCCCTGCTGGAAACGGAACAGCGCGCGGCTGCAATTGGGATCGATGCGCGGCCTCGGCGCGGCTACCTGGCGCAGCGGCGGCGGGGGCGGCGGCGCAGGGGGCGGGGTGGCGAGCGCAGGCTCCTCCACCGCCGCCGCCTCGGCCGGGGGCGGCTCCGCGGCCGGCGCCGGCGGCGGTTCCACGGGGCGGAGGACAGGCAGCACCACCCGCTCGATCGGCGGCAGGCTCTGCGCTACCGGCGGCTCGGGCGCGAGCTGGGTCGGCGGCGGCATGGCGGCCAGCACCGGCGCAGGCGCCGGCGCGGCGGCCACGGTTGGCGCGTTGCTCGGTGCCGGTGCGGCCAGGGTTGGCGCGCTGCCCGCGGCCGGCGCGGCGGCTACCGTCGGCAGGCTGCCCGCTGCCGGCGTGGCGGCCAAGGTTGGCGGGTTGCTTGGTGCCGGCACGGCAGCGTTGGGTGGCGTGCTTGGGGCCGGCGCGGCAGCCATGGTTGGCGCGCTGCCCGTTGTCGGCGCCGGGGCCGCGGGCAGCAGGGCGATGCCGACGGCCAGGCAGCAGGCCAGCGCCACACCGCCGCCGATCCAGCGCACGCGGCGCTGGCGGGGTGTCGGGATCGCGTCCTCCTCCTCCGCCTCCTCCGGCAGAGCGGAGACGGGCGCGGCGGCACGCGGCCTGCCAGGCACGTCCCAGGCCGGGTCCCTGGCGAGGGCCGCCTGCACCGCGCCGATCCATCCCTCCGGCCCGCCGAGGCCGAGCGGCGGCAGCGAGTCGAACCCCTCCGCCAGCACGTTCGGCAGGGTGCGCAGCATCATCGGGTCCACCCGCCCATGCCAGACCGGCAGCATCCCCGGGCAGCGGTCATGAAAGCCGGCGGCCTCCAGCGCCCGGCGCAGCCTCGCCTCGGCATTCGGCGTCGCATGCGGGATGAGGTCGATCAGCGCCACCCCGACCGTGGGATGGGCGAGCGCCAGGCACCCCGTCCCCACGCCCGCCGGCCCGCCGAGGCCGAGGCGGCAGCGCCCGACCGCCCGCCAGCCAGGCGGCAGGGCGGCCAGCAATCGTTGCTCCGGCCCCGCCCGGGATGCCATAGGGTCCGCCTGCGCCACTTGGTCCACGGCCGCTCCTCTGCGTTCCCTCAGAAAACGACAAAGCACGCGATCGGTTGCGCAAGCGGCGCGGGAACTGTTCCGGCTGTTGCAAATGCGCCGCTACAAATCTGCCCGCCAGACCCAGAGGCCGGCCAGCAGCCCGCCCAGGGCAGCGGGCAGCAGGGCCGCGGCCGGCCCCGCGCCCAGGTCCTGCGCCAGGGCCCCCCAGAGCACCGCGACGCCGATGCCGACCGCGATGCCGCCGATCAGCGACGCGCGGGAGGTCTTGATCTGCCCGCCATCCAGCGGCCTGAGCGCGGCCATCGCCCTACTCCGCCGCCGCGAGCCGCGGCTTTCCGGCCTGCGGGTCGTCCGTGCCGTGCCGCACCCGCTTCAGGTCCGGCCGGCGATGCGTCGTGTCGTAGCCGTTCAGCAGATGGCCGAGCAGCCCGCGCCGAAGGTCGCTCGTGCCGAAGAGCCAGTCGGCGATCGGGTAGGTCAGGTTGAAGTTGCGTTCCATCATGATGGCGGTGTCGTGGTGCGCAGCATGATGGCGGCGGATTGTGTTGACGAAGGGAATGTGCCGGACGATCCGGTCGTCCTTCACATGGCAGCAAAAATGGAAGAGTTCGTAGTTGAGGTAGAGCGCCGTGTTGGTGATCAGCAGCAGCCAGCCCGCATCCGGCAGGCCGACGGCCCGCAGCGCCAGGCAGGGCACCAGCGACAGGGCGAGGAAGGCGACCAGCGCATAGGGCGGGAAGAAGACGATGCGGAAGTCCCGCGCATCGTCGATGGTGTATTCGGTCTCGGTGAAGAACTGGTGATGCGCCAGCGTGTGCCGCTTGTAGATGCCCATGAAGCCCCGCAGGGGCCGATGCATCACGTACTGGTGGATCCACCACTCGAAGAGGTTGGCGCCGAGGAAGGCAACCGGCACCACCAGCCATTCATACCAGGCCGGCGCCACCACCTGCCGCGCCGCATACCAAATGGCCGCGCCGCCGATGGCGTAGATCAGCGCCACATGCGCCCAGCCATGGTAGAGCCGCCCGATCTTCGCCCGGAAATCGGCGCGGAACGCCCCCTGCCGCCGGGAGAGCCGCTCGCGCCGCAGCGCTGCGTCCATGGGGCTGTCTGGCATGCCATCCCTCCGCCTGTTGCTGATATATCAGCACGCGGCCGGAGGCAGGGTCAAGGCTCTGGTCCGACCGTCGCCCGGGTGAAGCTCTCGATGTAGTCGATTAGCGCATCCGAGGCCGCGGCGGCCGCCTCCGCCTCGCCATCGGCGATGCCGCGGGCGAGCAGCGCATGTGCCGCCGCCGCCTCCGGCAGCCCGGCGCTGCGCCGCCAGTGGATGAACCAGAAGCGGCGCGACAGCCCGTGCATCAGCGCCATGGCCGCGGCGGCGAACTCGTTATGGGCCGCGTCCAGCACCAGCAGGTTCAGCTCCCGGTCGAGGCGGAGGAACCCGGTCTCGTCGCTGCTCCGCGCCGCCTCCTCCATCGCATCGGCGATGTTGCGGAGCCGGGCGCGCTGGGCGGCATCGGCGCGGCGGGCGGCGGCGCGGGCGGTCAGCCGCTCGATCTCGCGCCGCACCTCGAGGAGCCGAAGCTGCTCGCGGATGTCGACCGGCGCCACGACGATGCCACGCCGGGGCAGGATGCGCACCAGCCTCTCCCGCGCCAGGCGCTGCAGCGCCTCCCGCACCGGCGTCCGGCCGAAGCCGCATCTGGCGGAGAGCTGCGCCTCGCTGACCACCTCGCCCGGCTGAAGGGCGAGGGTGACGATCGCCTCCTCGATGGCGCGATAGGCCTGTTCGGTCATCGTCGCGGCGGCATCGGGAAGGCCGCGCTGGCGGCGGAGCGAGGGTGAGCGGCGGGGCGGCGTGTGGTCGGGCATGATGGGAGCTTTTCAGCGATATGTCTGCAGGAAGGCCAGCCGGTTGACACGGCGCGGCTCACCGGCGACACTGGATGCAAGAGATATATCAATCTACATATCAGCGGCAGCTTTACCGACCGTCGAATGCGTCATTGATATATCCGCCCTGCGGAAAGCCGGGTTTAGGGAGGGTTGTCCATCGGGTCGAGCGCATGATTGGTGGCGATGCCGCCAGTCGTGCGCTCCCCTGCGTCGTGCATAGCCGGCCACCTACAAGCATGACAGTGCCGCATCGATCTCGTCGGAGGTCAGCAGCCAGGCATTGTCGAGCCGGGCCACCACCTCGCGCATGAAGGCCTCGGTCAGCGCCAGGGCCCGCTCCGGATCGCCCAGATGGTCGGCCAGCAGGGCGAGTGCAAGCTGGCGCGGCCCGTCACCCTCATAGGTCCATTCGAAGCCCATGGGCGAGAAGCGGCGCAGGTCGAAGCGCGGGTCGAGCGGCGCGCCATCGACCGTGACCTCCGCCCCGGCCAAGCCGCGCCCACCCTCATAGACCTTTGCCATCGCACCCCGCCCCATGCGCGGGCGGGATGCTACGCCACAGACGGCTGATATGTCACGCGCCGCACCGCACCAGCCCGTCGACGGCGAGGCAGCCCCAGTCGCCGCAGATCAGCGGGTTGACCTCCGCCTCCTCGATGCGCGGCCCCGCCTCCGCCACCAGCACGGAGAAGGCGGAGACGGCCTCGGCAATGGCGGGGATGTGGGCGCGCGGCCCGCCGCGGAAGCCATCGAGCAGCGGGAAGCCCTTGAGGCTCCGCAGCATCGCTTCCGCCCGCTCGGGGCTGACCGGGGCGAGGTCGAGCGCCACGTCGCGCCAGAGCTCCGCCTGCACGCCCCCGGTGCCGACCAGGACGAGGGAGCCGAACTGCCCGTCCCGCCTTGCACCGAGGATGATCTCCACCCCCGGGCGGGACATGCGCTGGATCAGCACGCCGTCGAGCCTCGCCTGCGGCGCATGCTGCCGCGCCGAGGCCATGATGGCGCCGAAGGCGGCCTCGACCGCCCCCCGGTCGGCGAGGTTCAGCTTCACCCCGCCCACCTCGGTCTTGTGGGCGATGTCCGGGCTGTCGAGCTTCAGCACGACGGGGAAGCCGAGCGCCGCAGCGGCCTCGGCGGCTTCGACGGCGGTCGCGGCACGGCGCTCCTCCACCACCGGCATGCCGGCCTTGGCGAAAAGCGCCTTCGCCTCCGCCTCCATCAGCACCGCCTCGCCCGCGGGCAGGCTGGCGAGCGCCGCCTCGAGCCCGGGCGGCCGCGCCGGCGTGCCGGCCGGCGCCTGGCCGTGATACTCGAGCCAGAGCCGCACGGCATTCATCAGCCGCCGCATGGAGCGGAAGAGGATCAGCTCCGGCACCGAATCCGCTGCGACGGCGCCCGGCCCCTCGAGCTGCTCCGGAATCCAGGCGATCAGCAGCGGCTTGCCGAATTTCCGCGCATAGGGGCGGAGCTGCTCCATCCTGACCTGCGTCGAGGCGTGGTGGGAATAGACCACCGGCATGACCGCGCACCCATATTGCGGGTCGCTGAGCATCGCCTCCATGCAGGCGTCGTAGCTGGCGGGGTTGGAGGCGACCTGGGCGGTGAGGTCGCAGGGGTTGCGCGGCGCGCCGAAATCGGGGATCGCGGCGCGCAGCACCGCCTCCGTCTCCGGCATCGGCTGCGGCATGGACAGGCCGAGCGCCTCGGCATGGTCGGCGGCCATGATGCCGGCGCCGCCCGAGGGGGTGATGATGGCAACGCCCGGCGCCGTCGGCGGCGGCGCCTTGGCGAACATCGCCGCCGTCTCCAGCAGCGCGTCGAAATCCTCGACCTCCACCATCCCGGCCCGGCGAAAGGCGGCGGACCAGGCGGCGGCGCTGCCGGCCAGCGAGCCGGTATGCGACACGGCCGCCGCCGCCCCCGCCTCGCCGCGGCCGAGCTTCAGCACGACGATGGGCTTGCCCGCCTGCCGCGCCACCTCGCCGAGCAGGGCCAGCCGCCGCCCGTCGCGCAGCCCCTCCACCGCCAGCGCCACCGCGCGGCATTCCGGCATGGAGAGCTGGTAGGCGGCGAGGTCGCAGACATCGAGGTCCGTCGCATTCCCGGCCGTCGTCATGTGGCAGACGGAGAAGCCGCGCTCGGCGGCCTGCATCAGCGCATAGCCGAGCGCGCCCGACTGGCTGGTGATGGCGACGCCGCCGGGCGGCGCCGTCAGCCGCGCGTATTCCGGCATGAAGGTGACGCCGGCCTTCAGCACATGGTCGACGATGCCGAGGCAGTTGACCCCGACCAGCGGCAGGCCCGCGGCGCGGCAGCGGTCGCGCAGCGCCTCCTCCTCCGCAATGCGGTCGGCGAGCCCGGTCTCGCCATAGCCCGAGGCGAAGGCGATGATGCCGCCCGCGCCCTTCTCGATGCAGGCCTCCACCGCCGGCATGATGCCGGTGCGCGGCAGGGCGAGCAGCACGCAATCCGGCGCCTCGGGCAGGTCGGCGATGCTGCCGACGCAGGGGAAGCCGTGCAGCTCCTGCCCGGCATATTTCGGGTTCACCGCCCAGACCGGGCCGTCGAAGCCGCGCATGTTGCCGATGCTGCGGGCACCAAAGCCGATCGGGTCGGCCGAGACGCCGACCACGGCGACGCTGCGGGGGGAGAGCAGGCGGCGCAGGCTGGCGGGGTCGCGCAAGGGTTCCGGCCCGGCCCGGTCGTCCGTGACGTGGTGCTGCAAACGCCCCTCCCGATGCTGCCCGCCCTTGCACGGGCGGCCTTCCTTGGACGGGCGTCAGCCTAGCCCTGGTCCCGCCCCGGTCAACCCGGGGGCCCGGGCCGGGGCAGCGGCTTCAGCGGCTCCGGCATGCCGGGCGGCAGCGGCACCTGGGCGACGTTGAGGACCATCGCCACCGCCACGTAGTAGCCGCTGACCCCGAGCAGGTCGACGACGCCCTGCTCGCCGAAGCGCTCCCGCGCCGCCGCATAGGTCGCATCCGAGACGGCATGGGTCGTGTGCAGCTCGGTGCAGAAGTCGTAGACGATGGACTGGTCCGCATTCATGCCCTCCGGCCGGCGTCCCTCGGCGATGGCCTCGGCGATGGCGGGCGGCAGCCCGGCCTTCATCGCCAGGAGGTGATGCGCGTACCACTCGAACTGCGCCGACCATGTCCTGGCCGTCACGAGGATCGCCAGCTCGTTCAGCGCCGTCGGGATGGAGCTGTTGAAGCGGAGATACTCGCCGACCCGCTGGAAGCGGTCGGCCAGCTCCGGGCTGCGCAGCAGCGCCGGGAACGGCCCGCGCAGCCCGCCCCGCGGCCCGCCGGAAATGCCTGCGGCCACCCGCCGTTGCGCCTCCGTCAGCCGCTCCTCCGGAATCGGCGGGAGGCGGCCGCTGCGGCCATCATCGGGGGGGAGTGCCGCATCGGAAGCCATCGTCCTGTTCTCTCCGCTCGAAGCTCAGGCAGGGATCATCGCCCCCTCGCTGCGCCGCGGCAACTTCCGCTATGCCGGGGCCGAAAGCATGGCTAGCTTCGGGGCAACAGGGAAACACGGGCTGGAGGGCGGCTTGGCCTATGCATTGCAGCAGCTGATCAACGGGATCAGCCTGGGGATGATCTACGGCCTGATCGCGGTGGGCTACACCATGGTCTACGGCATCATCGGCATGATCAATTTCGCGCATGGCGACGTGTTCATGATCGGCGCCTTCCTGTCGCTCATCGCGGTGCTGCTGCTCTCGATGGGCGGGGTGATGGGCGGGCCGGCGGGCATCATCCTGGTGCTGCTCCTCTCGCTCATCATCACCGCCGCCTATGGCTGGGCCATCGAGCGCATCGCCTACCGGCCGCTCCGCGGCAGCTTCCGCTTAGCGCCGCTGATCTCGGCGATCGGCATCTCCATCGTGCTGCAGAACTACGTCCAGGTCAGCCAGGGCGCGCGGGTGAAGCCGATGGAGACGCTGGTGCCCGGCGGTATCGAGGTGATGCGCGAGGACGGCTTCGTGGTCCAGTTCGCCTACACGCAGATGATGATCATCGGCGTTACGCTCGCCGTGCTCGCCGTCTTCACCATCCTGGTGACGCGGACGCCGCTCGGCCGCGCCATGCGCGCCTGCGAGCAGGACCGCAAGATGGCCTCGCTGCTTGGCATCGACACCGACAAGACCATCAGCCTCACCTTCGTCATCGGCGCCGCGCTTGCCTCGGTGGCGGGGACGATGTACCTGCTGCGCTATGGCGTGATCGACTTCTTCATCGGCTTCCTCGCGGGCGTGAAGGCCTTCACCGCCGCGGTGCTCGGCGGCATCGGCTCGCTCCCCGGGGCGGTGCTGGGCGGCCTGCTGATCGGGCTGATCGAGACCTTCTGGTCGGCCTATTTCAGCGTGCAGTACAAGGATGTCGCCGCCTTCTCCATCCTCGTCCTGACCTTGATCTTCCTGCCCACCGGGCTGCTCGGGCGGCAGGAGGTCGAGAAGGTATGAGGCTCCAGCTCGCGCTCAAGGATGCGCTGACCGGGGCGGCGGTCGCCGCCCTGCTCTTCATCCCGCTCGTGGCGCTTCGTACCGATGTCGGCGGCAGCGGTGCGCTGACGCTGCGCTACCGCTGGTCGGATGCCGCGATCCTCATCGGCCTCGTCTTCGTCGGCCGCCTTGCCCTGGTGCTCTGGATGGGGCGCGACGGCCTGCGCCCCAGCACCTCCGCCGGGCCCTGGACGCTGCGGCTGCAACGCCTCGGCAAGCTGGCAGCGCCAGCCTTCCTCGCCGTCGCCGTCGTGCTGCCGGCGATCCCGGGCATCGACCGCTACTGGCTCGACCTCGGCATCCTGGTGCTGACCTATGTGATGCTCGGCTGGGGGCTCAACATCGTCGTCGGCCTCGCCGGGCTGCTCGACTTGGGCTACGTCGCCTTCTACGCCGTCGGGGCCTATTCCTATGCGCTGCTGGCGCAGTATTTCGGCCTCTCCTTCTGGGTCTGCCTGCCGCTGGCCGGCATCCTCGCCGCCTTCTGGGGGGTCCTCCTCGGCTTCCCGGTGCTGCGGCTGCGCGGCGACTACCTCGCCATCGTCACGCTCGCCTTCGGCGAGATCATCCGCGTCGTGCTGCTGAACTGGGTGAGCCTGACCGGCGGGCCGAACGGCATCAGCGGCATCCCGCGCCCCTCCTTCTTCGGGCTGCCCTTCAGCATGTCGGGCGGCGAGGGGACCTTCGCCGGCTTCTTCGGGCTGGAGCCCTCGTCGGTCCATCGCGTCATCTTCCTCTACTACCTGATCCTGGCGCTGGCCCTGCTGACCAACTGGGTGACGATCCGGCTGCGCCGCCAGCCGCTCGGCCGCGCCTGGGAGGCGCTGCGGGAGGACGAGATCGCCTGCCGCGCGCTCGGCATCAACGTCACCGTCACCAAGCTGACGGCCTTCGCGCTCGGCGCGATGTTCGGCGGCTTCGCCGGCGCCTTCTTCGCCACGCGGCAGGCCTTCATCAGCCCGGAGAGCTTCACCTTCATCGAGAGCGCCATCATCCTAGCGATCGTCGTGCTGGGCGGCCTCGGCAGCCAGATCGGCGTCGCCATCGCGGCACTCGTGCTGATCGGGGGGACGGAGATCTTCCGCGACCTGCAGGAATGGCGGATGCTCGTCTTCGGCGGCGCCATGGTCCTCATCATGGTGCTGCGGCCGCGGGGCCTGGTCGGCACGCGCACGCCGTCAATCGCATTGGGCAAACGACGAGCGATCGACGGCAAGCTGGTCGGGGAGGGGCATGGATGACGCGCCCCATCCTCGAGGTCCAGGGCCTCACCATGCGCTTCGGCGGCCTCACCGCCGTCTCCTCCGTCTCCTTCGCGGCCGGCCTCGGCGAGATCACCGCCCTGATCGGGCCGAACGGCGCCGGCAAGACGACGCTCTTCAACTGCGTCACCGGCTTCTACCGGCCGAGCGACGGCATCATCCGCCTGCACAAGCCGGGCGCGGTGCCGACGGAGCTGCAGCGCCTCGCCGGCCATAAGATCGCCCGTGCCGGGGTCGCCCGCACCTTTCAGAACATCCGCCTCTTTCCCGGCATGACATCACTGGAGAACCTGCTGATTGCCCAGCACAACACGCTGATGGCGGCGACCGGCTGGGGCATCGGCGCGGTGCTCGGCCTCTCGCGCTACCCCAAGGCCGAGCGGCTGGCGGTGGAGCGCGCCAAGCGCTGGCTCACCGCCACCAACCTGATGGAGCGGGCGGACGACCCGGCCGGCGCCCTGCCCTATGGCCAGCAGCGCCGGCTCGAGATCGCGCGGGCCATGTGCACCGAGCCCGCCCTGCTTTGCCTCGACGAGCCCGCCGCCGGCCTCAACCCGCGAGAATCGGACGAGCTGGCCAGGCTGCTCCTCGACATCCGTGGGGAGGGCACCTCCATCCTGCTCATCGAGCATGACATGGGCGTCGTCATGCGCATCAGCGACCGCGTCGTGGTGCTCGACCATGGCGTGCTGATCGCCGACGGCACGCCGGCCGAGGTGCGCGGCAACCCCAAGGTCATCGCCGCCTATCTCGGCGAGGAGGAGGAGGAGGTGGCCTCCGCATGACCACGCCCCTGCTCGAGGTCGACCGCGTCTCCGCCAGCTACGGCGCGGTGCAGGCGCTCTCCGACGTCTCGCTCCAGGTCATGCCCGGCGAGATCGTCACGCTGATCGGCGCTAACGGCGCCGGCAAGTCGACGCTGCTGATGACCATCTGCGGCGCGCCCAAGCCCCGCGCCGGGCGGATCATCCTGGGCGGCGAGGACATCACCGACGAGCCGACGCATCTCACCATGCGCCGCGGGGTTGCCCAGTCGCCGGAGGGGCGACGCATCTTCCCGCGCATGACGGTGCATGAGAACCTGCTGATGGGCGCCCAGGCGCTGGTCAAGGGCGACCCGACGCCGCAGCTCGAGCAGGTCTTCACCCTCTTCCCCCGCCTCAAGGAGCGCATCGGCCAGCGCGGCGGCACGCTCTCCGGCGGCGAGCAGCAGATGCTCGCCATCGGCCGGGCGCTGATGTCGAGGCCGCGGCTCCTGCTGCTGGACGAGCCCTCCCTCGGCCTGGCGCCGCTGATCGTCCGTCAGATCTTCGGCGCCATCCGCCAGCTCAACGAGACGACGGGGCTGACCGTGCTGCTGGTCGAGCAGAACGCCAACCAGGCGCTCCGCCTCGCCCATCGCGGCTATGTCCTGGTCAACGGGCGGATCACCATGGAGGGCGGCGGGCATGATCTGCTGGCCCGGCCGGAGATCCGCGACGCCTATCTTGGCGGAGGCCACGGCTGACAGTTGGAGCGGCCGGGTTCATTCGCCTAACATCGCCACCAAGCTGCCCCGAGGGCAGCGGCACCGACAGGGAAAGCACGATTATGCTCAATCGCAGGGGACTGATCGCCGGCACCGCCGGCATCGCGCTGGCCGGCCCGGGGCTGATCCGCCCGGCCTTCGCCCAAGGGAGCGGGCCCATCCGCATCGCCTGCGCCGGGCCGATGACCGGCTCCAACGCCGCCGCCGGCGAGCAGATGAAGACCGGCGCGCAACAGGTCGTCGCCGACCTGAACGCCAAGGGCGGCGTGCTCGGCCGCCAGCTCGCCCTCGAGATCGCCGACGATGCCTGCGACCCGCGCCAGGCCGTCTCCGTCGCCAACCAGCTCGCCGGGCGCCGCGTCGCCATGGTCGCCGGCCACTACTGCTCCGGCAGCTCCATCCCCGCCAGCAAGGTCTATGCGGAGGAGGGGGTACTGCAGATCAGCCCGGCCAGCACCAACCCGAAATTCACCGATGACGGCGCCTGGAACACCTTCCGCGTCTGCGGGCGGGACGACCAGCAGGGCCAGATCGCCGGCACCTACATCGCCCGCACCTATCCGGGCAAGAAGGTGGCGATTCTCCACGACAACCAGGCCTACGGGAAGGGCCTCGCCGACGAGACCAAGAAGGCGCTGAACGCCGGCGGCGTGCAGGAGACGATCTATGCCGCCTACAACCCGGGCGAGCGCGACTACAACGCCCTCGTCTCCCGCCTGAAGAGCGCCGGCGTCGAGATCATCTATGTCGGCGGCTACTACACCGAGGCCGGCCTCATCCTCCGCCAGGCCAAGGAGCAGGGGATGAACGTGACGCTGATCGGCGGCGACGCCCTCGTCACCAAGGATTTCTGGCAGATCACCGGCGCCGCCGGCGAGGGCGCGCTGATGACCTTCAGCAGCGACCCGCGCAAGCGCGCCAGCGCCGCCTCCGTGGTGCAGACCTTCAAGGCGAAGAACATCGATCCCGAGGGCTACGTCCTCTACACCTATGCCGCCGTGCAGATCTGGGCCGCCGCTGCGGCCAAGATCAACGGCCTCGACGCCAAGAAGGTGGCCGATGCGATGAAGGCGAGCGGCCCGTGGCAGACCGTGCTCGGCGACATCGCCTTCGACCGGAAGGGCGATGTCACCGTGCCGGATTATGTCTTCTATGTCTGGAAGAACGGCGACTACGTGCAGATGTAGCGCTTGAAATCGGCCCCTTTGGGGGCCAATCTCCGCTCCAGTCGTCAACAACCGAAAGGAGGTGATCCAGTGTCTCATTGCCATATGCCGCGTGCCCTGCCTGCGGCCTGGATCATCGTCACCGCCACTGCGGAGATGGCTTCCTGAGCCCTGCCTAGGCCGGCAACGGCTGCAGCAATGGAAAGGCCCGGGTGGGAAACCGCCCGGGCTTTTCGCATGTCTAGGCCAATTGTTTTTTTGTTAAGCCGCATCCGGTATCACGCAAATGGGAGACGCGCCTCTCGTTCCGGCTGTGGACAGTGCCGCCGACCACAACCATACATCGAAGACGGATCCGCTTGTTGATCGTGGAGTTTCGGTTGTGATGTCCCTCCCCGGCTGGTTCGGTCCCGGTTGGCGGCATGGCCTGGCGGTCGGTGCCCTCTGCGCCCTGCTCGGCCTCGCCGGTTCCGCCCTGCTGCTGCGCTCCGAGCGGCAGCGCCTGGTCGGCCAGGACGGCACCCGCCTCGCCGACTTCGCCGGGGTGATGGCGCAGCGCCTCGATTCCGGCCTCAACGACTGGGCGCATGATGTCGGCATGCTCGCCCGCTTCGAGGCCTTCGAGCGCCAGCCGCCGGAGCCCGCCACCGCCCGCCGCCTGCTGGAGGACCTCAAGGCCCGCTCCCCCACCTTCTCCTGGATCGGCTTCACCGGCGCCGATGGCCGCGTCATCGCCGCGACCGGCGGGCTGCTGGAAGGCGTCGATGTCGCCGCCCGCCCCTGGTTCCGTCCCGGCCTCGCCGGGCTCCATCTCGGCGATGTCCACCCCGCGGTGATGCTGGCCAAGCTGCTGCCGGAGGACCAGGGCGGCGGTGCGGATGCCTATTTCGTCGATGCCGCCGCCCCCGTGCATGCGGCGGACGGCACGCTGATCGGCGTCGTCGCCGGCCACCTCACCTGGCGCTGGGCCGAGGCCGTGCGGCGCGAGATGGCCGCCCTCGCCCCCTGGCAGCCCGCCCCCGTGCTCCGCGTGCTCGGCGCCGACGGGCTGGTGCTGCTCGGCCCGGAGAGCGAGCGCGGCAAGCCGTGGCCGGCCGAACGCCCGCCCAACGGCTGGCGCGAGGCAGGCCTCTCCGGCCAGCCGCCTGCCATCCTCGGCTATGCCAGCGCGGAAGGCGCGCCGGACCGGCCCAGCCTCGGCTGGGTGGTGGTGGCGCAACGCGACCGGGCGGCGGTGCTCGCCCCGCTCTGGTCCTTCGGCCTCTGGCTCGGCCTCGGCACCCTCGGCGTGGCGGCGCTCGGCGGCGTGCTGGCCGGTCTTTATGCGGGGCGGATGGGCTCCACCATCCAGCGCGTGCTGGGCGGCAGCGGCCGCGGCGACGTTGCCCACCAACTCGAGCAGCTCCGCGACCAGGCCTGGCGGGACCCGCTAACCGGCCTGCTCAACCGCGCCGGCTTCGCCGCCTGGCAGCAGGCGCTGCCGCCGATCGCCCAGGGCTGCGCCGTCGTCGCCCTCGACCTCGACGGCTTCAAGCCGATCAACGACACCCATGGCCATGCCGCCGGCGACGACGTGCTGCGCGGCATCGGCGCCTGGTTCCTGCAGAACCTGCGCGTCGAGGATGCGGCGGTGCGCCTCGGCGGCGACGAGTTCCTGCTCTGCCTCGTCGGTCCGCCCGACAAGGTGGAGGCCGCGGCGCGCGAGGTCGGTCTGCGGCTGAACTTCATGCTGCGCGAGGGCGTGCCGACCGAGACCGGGCGCCTCCGCCTCGGCTGCAGCCTCGGCGTCGCGCTGCTGCCGCGGGATGCGGCGACGATGGAGCAGGCCATCGCTCGGGCCGACGCGGCGCTCTACGAGGCGAAGCGGCACAAGGTGCCGGTGCTCTCGGAGGTCCCGCCGGCCCAGGCGGCGGAATAGGCCCTGGCGCACGATCCACGATCGCTGGATCGCGGATCATGCTCCAACGTGTTGTTCGGTCGCATGATTCACGCCTCCGGCCGTTCCAGCCTGCGGCGATCATGCTCTAACGCCGGGCCAGCACCGCCACCACCTGGGCGCGCAGCCACTCCTCGGCCGGGTCATGGTCGAGGGCGGTGCGCCAGGCCATCCGCATGACGGAATCGGGCGCGGCGATGGGCAGCGGGTCCGCCGCCAGCCCGCCGCCGGCCTCTGGCGCCATCAGCGCCTCCACCAGCGCATCGGAGACGGTGCAGAGCAGGTCCGTCCCCAGTAGCACCTGCCGCAGCAGGCCGAATTCCGGCACGCCGAGCACCACCCGCCGGCTTAGCCCCAGCCGCTCCAGCGCCGCATCGGCGAAGCCGCTGAGGTCGCCCCGCGGCGTCACCAGCACATGCGGCCGGGCGCAGTAGCTCTCGAGGTCGACCGGCGCCGTCGCGGCATCGCGCAGCACCTGGAAGCTGCCGCGGCGCAGCACCCGCTGCTTGGCCAGCGCCGGCAGGTCATCCCCCATGAAGCCGAGGGCGAGGCCGATCTCCCCGCTCTCGAGCATCCCCGGAATGGTGCGGTAGTTGGCCGCCCGGATCACCATGCGGCACCGCGGCGCCTGCTGCCAGATGCGGGCCAGCAGCGGCTTCGCCGCCATCCCCACGTCATCCGTCCAGCCGATGCGGAAGACGCGCTCATCCTCCGCGGGGTTGAAGGGCACCGCGCCCGCCAGCGTCGCCGCGATCGTCTGCAACGAGGGTGCGAGCGCTGCCAGCAGCGACTCCGCCCGCGCCGTCGGCTCCAGCTGCTTGCCGTTCCGCACCAGCAATTCGTCGCGGAAGACGGTGCGCAGCCGCGCCAGCGCCGCCGAGGTCGCCGGCTGCGACAGGAACAGCGCCTCCCCCGCGCGCGTCACGCTCCGCTCCCGCATCAGCGCGACGAAGACCGGCAGCAGGTTGAGGTCGAGGCGGCGGAGCTCCGTCTCCTCGGGTCGCGGCGGCATCGCCCGCTAGTCCGCGGCCTTGCCCACCGGATGGTAGTCCCGGCCGAAATAGATCAGCCCATGCTCGTGGTGGCTGCCGCCGCGAATGCCCGCCACCTCGGCGAAGACCACGCAATGCGTCCCCTTCTCGACGATCTCGGCGACGCGGCAGTCGAAGGAGACGACGGCCCCCTGCAGCACCGGCGCCCCGGTTGCGAGGCTCGCCCAGGTCCCGGCCTCGAAGCGCTCTTCCATCGTGCATTTGGTGAAGCCGGCAAAAACCATCGCCACCTCCTTCTGCCCGGCGGCGGCGACGTTGACGCAGACATTGCCGTTCGCCTTCAGCGCCGGCGCGGCGGTGGCGTTGCGGTTCATGCACACGAGAAGGGTCGGCGGCTCGTCGGTCACGCTGCAGACGGCGCTGGCGGTGAAGCCGCCGCGCCCGGCCGGGCCGCCGGTGGTGATGATGTTCACCGCGGCGCCGAGCCGAGCCATGGCATCGCGGAATTCCTGCTTCGTCACGGACATCAGGGGGCCTGTTTCGCTGAAGGCCCCAAGTTAAGCACGCGTCGTGCCGTGGGAAACCGCCCTTACGGGCAGGCCAGGCGGCGCGGGTCGAGCTGGAGGACCCAGCAGGCCGCATCGGCGGAGTGCGTGGCCAGCCGGGCGATGGAGGTGGAGAGCGGCGGCAGCTCCGCCTCGGCCGGCGAGAAGGATGCGAGGAGGGACAGTCCGTCGATCCCATCCGCCCCATAGGCCGTGGCGGAATGGAGCGAGGTCAGCCGCGGCGCGAGGGCGAGCCCGAAGGCCAGGACCAGCAGCAGGACCGGTTTCGGCCGCTGCGCCTTCGGCTTCGGCGCGGCGGGGCGCGCCGGGGCCGCAACCGGCACGGGTGCCCGGCGGTCATAATCCCGCCAGACACTCTCCCACTCGTCATCGGCCGTCCTGGCCATGGTGCCCGCAGCCATATCACCTGCTCCGCCTGACGCAATCTCAGGTTGCGAGCCGGACCTTAACCTTTGGCGCTTAGTTGTGCCAATCCCTAACGCACACTCCTTACGACCTTGTGACAACCGAAGACAAGGGCGCCGAGACCTCCTCGAGCGACCGCCCCTCGGCGGCGAAGCCGAGCCGCCATTCGGTCGCCGCCGCCACCAGCATCAGCGCCGCCGCGATCAGGTAGCCCCAGAGGATGTCGCCGCGCTCCCCGCTCGAGATCAGCCAGCCGAACAGCGTCGGGCCGACCACGCCGCCGACCGCGGTGCCGATGGCGTAGAACAGGGCGATCGCCATGGCCCGCATCTCCAGCGGGAAGCTCTCGCCGACCGTCAGGTAGGCGGCCGAGGCGGCGGCGGAGGCGAAGAAGAAGATCAGCGTCCAGGCCGCCGTCTGCTCCCAGGCGGAGAGCCAACCCTGGGCGAAGGCGATGCCGGTCGCCGCCATGAGCAGCCCGGCGAGGCCATAGGTCGCGGTGATCATCTGGCGACGGCCGATGGTGTCGAAGAAGCGGCCGAGCATGAACGGGCCGGCCAGGTTGCCGAGGGCGAAGGGCAGCATGAACCAGCCGATGTGATGGGCCGGGATCGCGTAGAACTTGGTCAGCACCAGGGCATAGGTGAAGAACACCGCATTGTAGCAGAAGGCTTGGCAGGACATCAGCGTCAGGCCGAGGATCGCCCGGTCGCGGTGACTCTGGAACATGGTGTGCCAGATCTCGGCGATGCTCGCGGCGCCACGGCGGTTGAGCACCGTCGGGCCATAGGTGGTGGGCGGCAGCGGGCCCTTCTCGGCCGCCACATCCCGCTCGATGGCCGAGACGACCCGCTCCCCTTCCTCCGGCTTGCCGTGCAGCATCAGCCAGCGGGGGCTTTCCGGCAGGTGGCGGCGGAGCAGCAACACCACCACCGACAGGGCGCCGCCGACGATGAAGGCGGCGCGCCAGCCGATCTCGGGGTCGATGATGGCGGGGTCGAGCACCACCAGCGAGGTGATGGCGCCGATCGCGGCGCCGCCCCAGAAGGTGCCGTTGACGAAGAGGTCGACGCGGCCGCGCAACCGGGCGGGGATGAGTTCCTGGATGGCCGAATTGACCGCGGCGTACTCGCCACCGATCCCGGCCCCGGTCATCATCCGGCAGAAGGCGAAGGTCCAGAAATCCCAGGCGAAGCCGGTGGCGATGCTGGCCAGCATGTAGACGATGAGGGTGATGAAGAACAGGCGGCGGCGGCCGATTCGGTCGGCCAGCCAGCCGAAGCCGAGCGCACCGAAGACGGCGCCGATCAGATAGGCCGAGGCGGTCAGCCCGATCTGCGTCTCGCTGAGCGCGAGGCTCGGGCTCTGATGGATGGCACCGGCCAGGCTGCCGACCAACGTCACCTCGAGCCCGTCGAGGATCCAGGTAATGCCGAGGGCGATGACGACCCGCCAGTGGAAGCCGCTCCAGGGCAGCCGGTCGAGCCGGGCCGGGACGTCGGTGCTGAACTGGCCGGAATTGGGGGTGTCGCGCATGCCGCCTGGGTCTCCTCGGGCGGGGCAACGCATGGCGCGGTGTTTCGCTGCCTCATCGGCAGGGGCCGAAGCGGATCTCCTCCACCCGGGCGTCGAGCCGGCTGCCCGTGTCGTCGACATCCGTGCCGATGACCAGCTCCTGCAACGGCGGCGGCTCGCCCCCGAAGGCGGCGCGCCAGTCGGCGGCCAGGTCCACCCGCTCCTCGAACCAGCGGCCGGTCGGCGTCCCGGCCGGGCGCAGCACCCGCACCATGCCGAGCCCGGCCATGTGCGGGCTGGGGAAGGCGGCCGGCTCCCGCCCCGTCCCGCCCCAGACATAAAGCAGGGCGCTCCGCGGCAGCGGGTGGTTGCCCGCCACGGCCTGGGCCATGGCATGCTGGCTGCGCTGCCAGAAGGTGACGCGCGTCGGCCAGCCGGAGAAGCCGATGGCGAGGGCGAGCGCCCGGTCATCCCCGCCCGACCGGGTGAGGTCGGTCGGCGGTGGTCCGGCCTCCACCCGCCAGCGCCAGGAGAGGCATTCCGCCCGCCCCTGCATCCGCCGCCAGACGAAGCTGCCCTCGCCCCGGCCTTCCACCGCCACGCCGCCGCCGGGCAGCAGGCGAAAGCGGGCGGGGGCCACGCCATGCCACTCGGCATGGTTCCAGCCCGCGGCCTCGAGGGCGCCGGGCGGGGTGGCCGGCCCGGCCGCCGCCATCAATGTCATCGCCAGGGGCATGGCAAGCCTGCGCATCTGGGGTTAGATGCCGCCGGAACCGTTCTAAACAAGGAGCATACCATGCCCGAGATCGAGATCGCCGCGACCGATGGCAGCGGGCGCTTCGGCGCCTACCTGGCGATGCCGAAGACCACCCCGGCCGGCGCCGTGGTGATGATCCAGGAGATCTTCGGCGTGAACGGCGCCATGCGGCAGCTCTCCGACTGGGTCGCCGAGATGGGCTTCATCGCCATCAGCCCCGACCTCTTCTGGCGCCAGGAGCCAGGCGTCTCGCTCGACCCGGATGCCGGCCAGGCCCAGTGGGACCGCGCCTTCGCCCTGATGAACGGCATGGACCAGGACAAGGCGGTGGAGGACCTGAAGGCCACCATCGCCCATGCGCGGGGGCTGCCCGGCAGCAACGGCAAGGCGGCGACCATGGGCTTCTGCCTCGGCGGGCGGCTCTCCTACATGATGGCGGCGCGGTCGGATGCGGATGCCAATATCAGCTACTACGGCGTCGGCATCGAGGGCCTGCTCGGCGAGGCGGGCGGCATCAAGGCGCCGCTGATCCTGCACATCGCCGAGCGCGACAAGTTCGTCCCGCCCGAGGCGCAGGCCAAGATCCTCTCCGGCCTCTCGGGCCACGGCCAGGTCGCCGTGCATGTCTATCCGGGCGTCGACCACGCCTTCGCCCGGATGGGCGGCCATTCCTGGGATGCGCGGGCGGCCACCATCGCCAATGGCCGCAGCGCGGAGCTGCTGGCCAGGACGATAGGCTAGGCTCAGCCGTTCGCCTTGAGATAGGCGATCAGGTCGTTGAGCTGCTGCTCGTTGCGCAGGCCGGGATAGGACATCGACCCGGCCGGCACCACCGCCTTCGGGTTGGCGAGATAGGCGCGGAGCGTGTCCTCGTCCCAGGTGAGGCCACCCTGCACCTTCTCCCGCATGCTGGCGGAGTAGCGGAAGCCCTCGACGCTGCCGGCCTTGCGCCCGACCACGCCATGCAGGTTGGGCCCGACGCCGTTGCGGCCGCCCTGCTCGATGCTGTGGCAGGCGCGGCACTGGTTGAAGACGCGCTGCCCCGCCGCCGCATCCTGCGCCGCGGCGGGCAGGGCGGGGGCGAGCATCAGCGCGGCGAGCAGGGCAGGGCGAAGCATCGGGCGAGCCTTTTCGTCGAAAGGGGGTTGCGGGGCCAAGCGCGGCTCAGCCCCAGGGGTTGCGGCGGCCGGCCGTGTCCCACGGGCTTGCGGCACGGCGGGCTGGCTGCGCCCAGGCGGGCGCCGGCGGCGCCATCGCCAGCAACAGGCGGATGCGCTCCTCGGTCGGCGGGTGGGTGGTGAAGAGGCTGTCCATCCGCATCCCCGACAGCGGGTTGATGATGAACATGTGCGCGCTGGCCGGATGCGCCTCGGCGGTGTGGTTCACCAGCCCCTGCTTGTACTGCTCGAGCTTTGCCAGGCCCGAGGCGAGCCAGCGCGGGTCGCCGCAGATCTCGGCCCCCAACCTGTCCGCCTCGTATTCCCGGCTGCGGCTGATCGCCATCTGCACCAGCATGGCGGCGATCGGGCCGACGATCATCAGCAGCAGACCGCCGATCGGGCCGAAGGGGTTGCGCCTTCCATCCTCCGTCCGGCCGCCGAAGAGGAAGCCGAATTGCGCCAGCATGCCGATGGCGCCGGCGAGCGTCGCCGTCAGCGTCATCAGCAGCGTGTCGCGGTGCTTGATATGCGCCAGCTCATGCGCGACGACGCCAGCCACCTCCTGCTCCGACATCAGGTTCAGCAGGCCGGTATTCAGCGCGACGGCGGCATTCTGCGGGTTGCGGCCGGTGGCGAAGGCGTTGGGTTGGTCCTCATGGATGACGTAGAGCGCGGGCATCGGCAGGCCCGCCCGCTGCGCCAGGCCTTCCACCATGCGGTACAGCCGCGGCGCGCTCTCCGGCGCGATGGGCTCGGCATTGTGCATGGAGAGCACGACGCGGTCGCTGTTCCACCAGGACCAGAGATTGGTGGCGCAGGCGACGAGGAAGGCGATCACCATGCCCTGCTGCCCGCCGAGCAGGTAGCCGATGGCGAGGAAGAGCGCCGTCAGTCCGGCCAGCAGGATTGCAGTGCGCAGATATCCGCCCATCGGGTGCCGCTCCTCCCCTCCGTTGCGCGTTGGCGTGGCCAAGGCAGGACACCAGATGAGGATGCATCCTGTCACGCGACAAGAAGGAGATATCCATGTCCGACCCGACGCCGCTGCCCCCGAGCGACCCGCCCGTGCCGGTGACGCCGATTCCGACGCCGCCGCCCGGCCCGGAGATCCCGCCGCCCCCGGTGACCGACCCGACCGGCCCGGACATGCCCATCCCCGGCGACCCGACGATGCCGCCGGCCGGCGACCCGCCGCCGGAGCAGCCGCTGCGGATGAAGGAGGTCGGCGGCCCCTCCGGCCCGGAGCCGACCCGCTATGGCGACTGGGAGCGGAAGGGCCGCGTCAGCGACTTCTGATCCCGATTCGGTCCCTGACCGGAGCGGGAACGGGCTTGTGGGTGCCGCAGCCGGTCACCCACAAGCCGTTGTGTTGAAAGCCTTTTCTGCCGGCCCGAGTCGCGCGTCAGCGATTCGTTCGCGCGACTCGGGCCAGATCCTTGATTCCAGGGGATGTAATTTTTGTCGGAACGCGTCCGGATTCACCCCCTGTTCCCGCGCCCCTAACCGACGCGGTTCGACACCAGCTCCTGCACCACGCCCGGATCGGCGAGCGTCGAAGTGTCGCCCAGCGCCTCCGTCTCGTTCGCCGCGATCTTGCGGAGGATGCGCCGCATGATCTTGCCCGAGCGCGTCTTCGGCAGGCCCGGCGCCCACTGGATGGCATCCGGCGAGGCGATCGGCCCGATCTCCTTCCGCACCCAGGCGACCAGCTCCTTGCGCAGCGCCTCCGAGGGCTCCTCCCCGGTCTTCAGCGTCACGTAGCAGTAGATGCCCTGGCCCTTCAGGTCGTGCGGCATGCCGACGACGGCGGCCTCGGCGACCTTCGGATGGGCGACGAGGGCGCTCTCGATCTCGGCCGTGCCCATCCGGTGACCGGAGACGTTGATCACGTCATCGACGCGGCCGGTGATCCACCAGTAGCCGTCCGCATCCCGCCGCGCGCCGTCGCCGGTGAAATAGGTGCCGGGGAAGGTGGAGAAATAGGTTTGGATGAAGCGCTCATGGTCGCCATAAACCGTGCGCGCCTGGCCGGGCCAGCTGTCGAGGATGACGAGGTTGCCCTCCGTCGCGCCCTCCAGCCGGTTGCCCTCGCCATCCACCAGCGCCGGCATCACGCCGGGCAGCGGCAGCGTCGCGGAGCCCGGCTTCTGCGCCACCGCCCCGGGCAGCGGCGAGATGAGGATGCCGCCCGTCTCCGTCTGCCACCAGGTATCGACGACCGGGCAGCGCTCCTCGCCGACCACGCGGTAGTACCAGAGCCAGGCTTCCGGGTTGATCGGCTCGCCCACGCTGCCGAGGACGCGGAGCGACTGGCGGGAGGTCTTCTGCACCGGCCCCGCGCCGTCGCGCATCAGGGCGCGGATGGCGGTCGGCGCGGTGTAGAAGATGTTGACCTGGTGCTTGTCCACCACCTCCCAGAAGCGGGAGACGGAGGGGTAGTTGGGCACTCCCTCGAACATCAGCGTCGTCGCGCCATTGGCGAGCGGGCCGTAGACGATATAGGTGTGGCCCGTGACCCAGCCGACATCGGCGGTGCACCAGTAGACCTCGCCCGGCTTGTAGTCGAAGACCAGCTCGTGCGTGTAGCTGGCCCAGACCAGGTAGCCGCCCGTGGTGTGCAGCACGCCCTTCGGCTTCCCCGTCGAGCCGGAGGTGTAGAGGATGAAGAGCGGGTCCTCCGCCCCCATCGGCTCCGGCGGGCACTCGGCCAGCTGCTTCGCCGTGAGCTCGTCGTACCAGTGGTCGCGCCCCTCCTGCATCGGCACGGCGGCGCCGGTATTCTTCACCACGACGACGGCGCGGATGCTCGGGCAGGTGGCCAGCGCCTCGTCGGCATTGGTTTTGAGCGCCACGCTGCGCCCGCCGCGCCGCCCCTCATCGGCGGTGATGAGCACCGTGCACTCGCTGTCCTGGATGCGCGAGGCGAGGCTGTCCGGCGAGAAGCCGCCGAAGACGATGGAATGGACGGCGCCGACCCGGGCGCAGGCCAGCATGGCGACCGCCGCCTCGACGATCATCGGCAGGTAGATGCAGACGCGGTCGCCCTTCTTCACGCCGAGCGCGCGCAGCGCATTGCCGAGGCGGCAGACCCGGGCGTGGAGGTCCTTGTAGGTCACCTTCGCATCGCTGTTCGGGTCGTCGCCCTCCCAGATGATCGCCACTTGGTCGCCGCGGCTGGCCAGGTGCCGGTCGAGGCAGGAGACGGAGGCGTTCAGCACCCCGTCCTCGAACCAGCGGATCGAGACGTCGCCGGTGAAGCTGGTGTTCTTGATCCGCGTCGGCGGCTTGATCCAGGCAACCCGCCCCGCCTCCCTGGCCCAGAAGGCCGCCGGGTCGGCGGCGGCCGCCTCGGTCATGGCGGCGTGCTGCTCGGCGGTCACATGGGCGGCGGCGGCGACCGCCGGCTTCACCGCGATCAACTGGTCGTCGGACATTCTGGTGTCTCCCCTCGGACAGCGCCTTATGGCGGGAGTTTGGCCATGCCGCCTTGCGCCCCGTCAATCAGGGGGAGATGGGAGGCGCCTTGTCCCTCCGCTACTCCCCCGCCCCGGCCGGGACGACCAGCATCCCCCCCTCCACCCGGCAGGGGACGGCCTCCAGCGCCTGGCCGATGCAGGGGCCGCTGATGCAGACTCCGTCCTCGATGCGGAAGCGGGCGCCATGGGCGGCGCAGACAATGTTGGCCTTGCGGGTATCGAGGAACCGGTTCGGCAGCGGCTCCAGCGGCAGGCCGATATGCGGGCAGGAGTTCACATAGACCCGGAGCTCGCCCCCCTTCCGCACGGCGAAGAGGCCGGTGAAGCGCCCGGCCGGGGCGGGGAAACCGCGGGCCGCGCCCTCCTCGATCTCGTTGGCCGGGCAGAGCACCCGCTCATCCGGGCCGATCACCGGGCGAGGCCCAGCCGGGCATGCCATGCGGCAATGCTTTCCTCCGGGTAGCGCTCGTGCCGCCGGTCGCGTGGCCCGGCCTCCACCGCCACCCATGGAGCCTTGAATTCCAGCATGATGTGCGTGCTCTCCGGCGGCTCGGGCAGCGGCGTGTCGATGGCCGAGGCGAAGGGGTGGACCAGCTCCGGCCAGCGCGCGTCATGGAGCCAGAGCGCGCTGCCGCAGACGGCGCAGAAATGCCGCTCGGCGGGGCTCCGGTGCGCCCTTGCATCCTCCGGGTCCTTCAGCCGCGCGTGGTAGACGGTGACATGCCGCCGCCCCTGGACCCGCAGCGAGGCGCTCTCCGCCCCGAGATTGATGGCATAGCCGCCGCCGCCCTGGGTCTTGCGGCAGACCGAGCAGTAGCAGCGCTGGTAGGGGTAGGGATGCGCGCTCTCCACCCGGAACCGCACCGCGCCGCACTGGCAGGACCCGTCGAGCTGCATCCCCTACCCCTTCGTCAGCCCGCCCATGCGGCAGAGGATGGCCCAATGCGGGTCGGAGACCGGCATCACGGAGAGGCGCGATTGCCGGACCAGGGCGAGCTCCGCCAGCTCCGGCGCTGCCTTGATGGCGGCGAGCGTCACCGGCTGCGGCACCGGCCGCACCGCCTTCATGTCGACGCAGACCCAGCGGCCCGTCTCGTCGGTCGGGTCGGGATAGGCCTCGCGGACCACCTCGACGATGCCGACGACCTCCTTGCCGATATTGGAGTGATAGAAGAAGGCCCGGTCGCCGATGCGCATGGCGCGGAGGTTGTTGGCGGCGAGCGCGTTGCGCACGCCGGTCCAGGGCTCCACCCCGTTCGCCACCTGCTGGTCCCAGGAAAAGGCGTCCGGCTCGCTCTTCACCAGCCAATGGGCCATCGAGTCAGGGCACCTTCTGGAAGCGGCCCTGCCCGGTGTCCTTCCCGCGACCTTGGCGTGGAAGGCCGTGCGAGGCCCTGGCATCGAGCGGCAAGACAGGGCCTCCACGAGGCCGCGCCGCGCCATGCTGGGAGTGATCAGCCGACCGGCATGGTCTGCGCGAGCGGCGGCAACGCGACGACCTTGGCGTACCACGCCTCCAGCGTCGGATGGCCCGGCCGCCAGGGCTCGTGCGGGAAGCGGAAGTCGAGATAGCCGAGCGCGCAGCCGATGGTGATGTCGCCGATATCGGCCAGCAGGCCAAGCGATCCGGCCTCCGCCTCCAGCACGTCGAGGGCTCGGGCGACCTTGCCCTGCTGCGTCGCGATGTAGTCCTGCCGCCCCTGGTCCTGCGGCAGGGCGACCTCGCGCCGGCGCGGCTGGCTCGCATCCATGATGCCGTCGCCGAGCGCCTGGCGCCGCAGCGCCGTCCACCGCGCCGGGCCGGGGGGCGGGAAAAGCTTCGGCGCATCGCCGATGCTGTCGAGATACTCGCAGATGACCGGGCTGTCGTAGAGCGCCATCCCGTCCCCGGTGACGAGCGCCGGCACCTTGGAGAGCGGGTTCACCGGCAGCAAAGCCGGGTCCGTGGTCGGGACCGTCCAGCGCTCGATCTGCCCGTTCAGGCCTCGGGCGATGGCGCAGGCCATCGCCTTGCGGACATAGGGGCTGGCGACCGAATAGGCGAGCTTCATGGCGATTTCCTCGATGGCGGACGAAATCTCCCAGAGCCGGAGCCGCCCCGCAAGCGCTCCGCGATACAAGGTTATGCCTGACAAACGGCCCGGATCGCGCTATTCCCCGGCGAATCGAAAGGAGTGCAGTGCGTGTCGAAGAAGTTCCTGACCGACGTCATCGTCAAGTCGACCGAGATGCCGACCATCCAGGCCAATGCCCTGGCGAGCGACATCATCGCCGCCATCAAGGGGGAGATCGTCGAGACCGGACGGTTCACCATCCCCGATTTCGGCGCCTTCATCGTGCGCGAGACGGCGAAGCGCACCGCGCTCAACCCCCGCACCGGCGAGAAGGTGGCGGTGAAGGCGGGTGCCACCGTCCGCTTCAAGGCCAGCCCCTCGCTGAAGGATGCCGCGCTCGCCGGCATGAAGAAGGCGAAGCGCAAGGCCGCCAAGGCCTGAGGTCACGCCCCCTTGCCTCCGCGCAAGGGGGCGCGCCTTATCCTCCCGCATCCGCCGGAGGATAAGGCCGTGATCCGCTTCCACTACAACCTCGCCCCGAACCCGACCAAGGTCGCCCTCTGCCTCGAGGAGATGGGCCTCGCCTACGAGCCCGTGCCGGTCGACACCCGCAAGGGCGAGCAGCACGGCCCCGAATTCCTGAAGATCAACCCGAATGCCAAAGTCCCCGCCATCGAGGATGACGGGACGGTGGTGTTCGACAGCAACGCCATCCTGCTCTACCTGGCCGACAAGACCGGGCAGTTCCTGCCCCCCGCGGCCGGGCGCGGCCAGATGCTCTCCTGGCTGATGTTCGTCGCCAGCGGCATCGGCCCCTATTCCGGCCAGGCCGTCCACTTCACCCGCTTCGCGCCGGAGCCGAAGGACTACGCGGTCAACCGCTATGTCTTCGAGGCCAGGCGCCACTGGGGCATCCTCGAGGACAGGCTGGCGACGCGGCGCTTCATGCTGGGCGAGGACTACACGATCGTCGACATGGCCGTCTGGGGCTGGTCGCGCCTGGTGCCCTTCGTCCTCGGCGAGGAGGCCTTCGCCACCCTGCCGAATGTCAGGCGCCATCTCGAGGAGATCAATGCCCGCCCCGCCGCCGCCCGCGCCCTGGCGCTGAAGGACCGGCACGCCTTCAAGGCGGAGATGGACGAGGCGGCGAAGCTCGCCATGTTCCCGCATCTCGCGCAGCAGCGCGGCTGAGGGCGTCGTCGCCATGGCCGCCTGGCAAGCGGTCATGGCGACGGCAGCCGCGGACGGCCGGCCGCGCCGCCGCGGCCCGCCATCGGAACCGCCGCGGTAGCACCAACGTTCCGGGCTGATGCGCGCATCCCTCCTCGGCGTCGTCCTCCTCGTCCTTGCCGGCTGCGGCGAGCAGGCGAGCCTGCCGGTCAGCGCCGGCACCGGCCCGAGCCCGCAACTCCCCCCACCGAAATCGAGCTGGATCCCGACCGTCAACATCGCCCCCGCCCGCGGCTGGCCGGAGGGCACCGCCCCGACCCCGGCCGAGGGCCTCCGCGTGCAGTCCTTCGCCGCCGGCCTCGACCATCCGCGCTGGCTCCATGTCCTGCCGAATGGCGACGTCCTGGTCGCCGAGACAAATGCCCCGCCCAAGCCGGGGGATAGCGGCATCCGCAGCTGGGTCATGCGCCGGGTGATGGCCCGCGCCGGCGCCGGCGTGCCGAGCGCCAACCGCATCACCCTGCTGCGCGACGCCGATGGCGACGGCGTGGCGGAGACGCGCTCCGTCTTCCTCGAAGGCCTGAACTCGCCCTTCGGCATGGCGCTGGTCGGGGAGAATCTCTTCGTCGCCAATGCCGATGCGGTCCTGCGCTTCCCCTACCGCCCGGGCGAGACGCGCATCGCCACGCCCGGCGAGGTGCTCGCCCCCCTCCCCGGCGGCCCGATCAACCACCACTGGACCAAGAACATCGTCGCTAGCGCCGATGGCACGAAGCTTTATGCCAGCATCGGCTCCAACAGCAATGTCGCCGAACGCGGCCTGGAGGCGGAGGTGGACCGCGCCGCCATCCTCGAGATCGACACGCGCAGCGGCGCGCGCCGCGTCTTCGCCTCCGGCCTCCGCAACCCCGTCGGCATGGCCTGGGAGCCGCAGACCCGCCAGCTCTGGACCGCAGTCAACGAGCGGGACGAGATCGGCAGCGACCTGGTGCCGGACTACATGACCTCGGTGAGGGATGGCGGCTTCTACGGCTGGCCCTACAGCTATTTCGGCCAGCATGTGGACGAGCGGGTGCAGCCGCAGCGGCCGGACCTCGTTGCCCGCGCCATCCGGCCGGACTATGCGCTCGGCCCGCACACCGCCTCGCTCGGCCTCGCCTTCGCCGAGGGCGGCCGCCTGCCCGCGCCCTTCCGCACGGGCGCCTTCGTCGGCCAGCACGGCTCCTGGAACCGCCGGCCGCCGAGCGGCTACAAGGTCATTTTCGTCCCCTTCGCCGATGGCAGGCCGAGCGGCGCGCCGGTCGACGTGCTCACCGGCTTCCTCGATGCCGGGGGCAACGCGCTCGGCCGCCCGGTCGGCGTCGTCATCGACCGCCAGGGCGGGCTGCTGGTGGCCGATGACGTCGGCAACCGCATCTGGCGGGTGAGCGCCGCCACGCGGTAGCAGGCTCCCTCCCTTTTCCCAGGCGATGGCGTCGTCGGCGCCGGGCGGAGGCTTGCCAGCAGCAGGCCCACACAGTACCAGCCGGCGCCAAGGAATGCGCCATCGGCCGACCGGTGACGCATGGCCGCCACGGCGGACGGGACGATGGCGGGCAGCAGCGGCAGGCACCAGGCGGAATCGGGCAGCCGCCGCGCCGCGGGGACGAAGCCTGGGGGCATCGGCCGGCGCGCCCTGTTGCTGGGCCTTCCGCTCGCCGGCTGCGCCGCGCTGCCGCCACCCGATCCCGGCCCGCGCATCGCCGAGATCGCCGTGGTCGACCGCGGCTGGCATACCGACATCGCCCTGCCGGTGGGCACCGTGCCGCTGCATCCCTGGCTGGCCGGGCTGGCCGCAGGCTTCCCCGGCATGACGACGATGGTGCTCGGCTTCGGCGACCGCGGCTGGCTGCTGGATGGCGACCGGTCGCCGCTCGCGCCGCTGCGGGCCCTGCTGCCGGGGCCGGGGGCGGTCCTCCTCACCGCGCTCTCGGCGCCGCCGGAGGTGGCCTTCGGGCCTGGGCAGCTCGTCCGCCTCCCCCTCACGGCGGGGCAGATGGACCGGTTGCAGGACTTCCTGGCGGGCAGCCTCGACCAGCACTGGCGGCTGCCCGACGGGAGGTGGCGGCCCCTGGCGCAGGGCCCCTATCCCGGCAGCGTCTTCCATGCCTCGCCGATCGTCTATTCGGCGGCCTATACCTGCAACACCTGGACGGCCGATGCCCTGGCCGCCGCCCGGCTGCCCGTCGATGCGACGGGCGTGGTCGTCGCCGAGCAGGCCATGGCCTGGGCCCGCCAGGCGGCCGAAGGGCTCAGCGCGCGGGGACGACCACCATGCCGGACGGCGGCGGGCTCGGATTGCTGCTGCTGAAGCTGAGGCAGCCAGCCAGGCTGACGGCGGCCAGGATCAATAGGACGGCTTGGCGCATGAGCTTCTTCCTTCTGCCATGAAGCTGCGTCCCTACGCCGCGCCCGGGGATTGGTTCCGTTTGGCGTCATTACGCTTCGGAAAAAAATTCGTGTACCAAATCGGGAGGGACAGGATGCGGCTGGTATGTCAGGGTGCGACCAATGCTCTGACAGGGATGCTGCCATGCGTTATTCGGTCCTGGCCTTTCTCCTGGCTGCCGCCTTGCCGGGCTGCGCCGAGAACAGCTTCGGTGCCCCGCAATGGCGCGACAATGCCGAGGCCCCCGCCTGGCGCCGGCCGGGGACGGAGCTGCCGCGGATCCAGCACATCCCCGCCCCCGCCTACAGCGCCAGGGCCTGACCAGGCAGGCTTGACCAGGCGGGCCTGACTACGAAGGGGTCAGCCTGAGGGCTCCGTCCAGCCGGATCGTCTCGCCGTTCAGCAACGGGTTGGCGGCGATCGCGAGCACCAGCGCCGCCACCTCCGCCGGCTGGCCCAGCCGGTTGGGGAAGAGCGGCAGGCGGCCCAGCGCCTCCCGCGCCTCGGCCGGCATCCCCGCCAGCATCGGCGTCTCGATCAGCCCCGGCGCGATGGTCATCACCCGGATGCCGAAGCGCGCCAGCTCTCGCGCCGCCGGCAGGGTGAGACCGACGACGCCCGCCTTGCTCGCCGCATAGGCGCATTGGCCGATCTGCCCCTCATAGGCGGCGATCGAGGCGGTGTTGACGATGAGGCCGCGTTCCCCCGTCGCCATCGGCTCGAGCGTGGCCATCCGCGCCGCGGCCAGGCGCAGCAGGTTGAAGCTGCCGGTCAGGTTCACCCGCACCACCTGCTCGAAGAGCGCCAGCGGATGCGGCCCCTGCCGCCCGGCGACGCGGGAGGCCGGGGCGATGCCGGCGCAGCTGACGGCCAGGCGCAGCGGGCCGAGCCCGGCGGCCGCCTCCACCGCCGCCTCCACCGCCGCCTCGTCCGCCACGTCGCCGGCCGCGGCCACCCCGCCGATGCGGGCGGCGACGGCCTCCGCCGTCTCGCGCTTCAGGTCCATCACCACGACGCGGGCGCCCGCCGCCGCCAGCGCCTCGGCCGTCGCCGCGCCGAGGCCGGAGCCGCCGCCCGTCACCAGCGCCGCAATCCCGGTCACATCCATCCTCGTCCCTCCCCGCAGGTCAGCGGCGCGCGAGCGGCCTCGCCCGCCAGCCGGGCGCCAGCACCCGGTAGCCATCGGCGGTGAGGATCGCATCCCGCGCCGGGTCGTGCGAGACCTCGGCCAGCGCCAGGCTTTCCGCATCGCGGAGGATGTAGAGCGTCCCCGGCTCATAGGTGCCGGAGCGGAGGACCTCCGCCACCTTGGCCCGCAGCGCCGCCGCCCGCCCCTCGTCCACTCGCGCCATGTAGATGGAATCCGTCGGCATCCCGGCCTGCGCGGCGAAGCGGGCGATCGACTCCCACCCCTCCCCCATATTCGCCGCCGGCACCGCCCGCACCCGCGCATAGGCCCCCGCCGCCTCCGCCCAGAACGGGTCGAAGAGCCGCTGGGGCACCCCCGTCGGCGCCCCGGCGACGAAGGAATGGCGCCGCTCGATCCCCGGCTGGAGGTCGACCCATTGCAGCGCCAGCAGGCCGAGCAACAGCCAGCCGGTGCGCCTGCCGCCCCAGGCCCGCGCCGCCAGGGCGATGGCGCCGAGCATCAGCACGTAGGAGAGCGGCCAGACCATCCGCTCCGCATTGCGCAGCATGCCGGCGATGGCCATCGCCCGGTCAGGCAGGGCGAAGAGTTCCCCTCCTCTGCCGCCGATGGTCACATTGGGGGTGATGGCGAAGGCGAGCAGCGCCAGCAGCGCCGCGGCCAGCGGCCAGAGCCGGCGCGGCAGCCCCACCGGCCGGCGCAGCAGGGCGACCAGCCCCGCCGCCAGCAGCAGCAGCCCGCCGAGGCCGAGATAGCTGCTCCCTGCCTCCCAATGGCCGGGATCGGGCAGGTCCGGCAGCAGGCCGGACCAGAGCCCGCCATCGGCATAAGCCAGCAGGTCGAAATTCCAGGTGCCGTAGCCGCCGGCCTCGCTCCCCGGCCCGGTGCCGTAGCCGCCGCGCAGCAGGAAGAAGCCGCCCGTCCACAGCGCCCCCGCCACCGCCAGCGGCACGGCGACGGCCTCGGCGACCAGCGCCCGGCCCCGCGCCAGCCAGGCCCGCCGCAGCCAGTCCGCCGCCCAGAGCGGCAATGCCATGGCAAGCAGGTAGGAATGGATCAGCGCCGTCACGGCCAAAAGCGCCGCCCAGCGCAGGGCGTGCCAGGCCCCCTGCCCTCGCCCCAGCGCCAGCAGCAGCGCCGCCAGCAGCACCCATTGCCCGGCGAGCGGGGTGTGCCCCGCCATCCGGTTGATCAGCATCGGCTGCAGCGCCAGCAGCCCCGCCCCGCAGACCCGCGCCAGCGGGTTGCGCGTGGCGAGCCCCACCAGCCGCCAGCCGAGCACGCCCTGCAGCACCCCGCAGGCCAGCAGCCAGGGCCCGACATACTGCGGCACCTCGACAACCCCCCGCAGCGCCTTCAGCACCAGCGCCAGCAGCGGGATGGCATCGGCGAAGTAGATCGCCGTGCCGAGTTCCATTCCGTAGTCCGGGTTGGCGCCCGGCGGCAGCAGCCAGGGCGACGCGCGGAAATAGCTCCAGCCCAGCCAGAGCTGCACCGGGTCCGGCCCCAGCGGCCCGGCCAGCAGCCATCCTTGGTTGTGCGGGTTGAGGGGACCAAGGCCGAAGACCGCCAGAACCACTGCCGCCCCCGCCAGCGCGGCGAGCGGCGCTCCGAGCCAAGCCTTCCACCCTGTCATTCCGCCCTCCTCGCCATCGCTCGCAACGTCCGCGCTGCCGCAGGGATGCTTCGAGCAGGCGGAACGAAACGCTTTGTCCCGTCCCGCGGTGATCCCGGAGCCCCTTCGGCCGTTGTCATGCGGCTTGGCTGTGACAGGACGGAGGCAATGCGGGTTCTGCTGATCGAGGATGACGCGCTCTTGCGCATGGTGCTCTCCGACCGCCTGGCCGAAGAGGGCATCGATGTGCAGGGGCTCGCCAATGCCGAGGATGCGCTGATCCTGCTCGGGGCCGGCCAGGTGCCGGACGTGCTGGTGACGGATATCCGCCTCGGTGGCGGGCTGAGCGGCTTCGATCTCGCCGAGGTGGCCCGCGCCAGGCACCCCGAGGTCGGCGTCATCCTGATCAGCGGCACCCAGGCCGAGGAGATGCGGCACAAGCTGCGGCGGCGGGAGCTCTTCCTCGAGAAGCCCTTCCGGCCGGAGGCGCTGGCGGCCGCCATCCGCCAGGCAGCGGCGAAGGAATAGACGGAACCGCCCCTTCGATGCCCTGCCGGAGACGACCCGCGCCCGCTTCCCCGACGTGACCCATCCCCTGGTCCGCGAGCACCACCGGCAGCCGGGCGACGTGCTGATGGGCGACAACCGCCGCAGCCTCCACCGCGCCACGGCATGGGACGAGGGCAAGTAGAGCCGCCGCCGGCACCGGCTGGTCCTGCTCGACGACCGCCGGCCGGAGTGACCCGGCGGGACTTGGCGCCCATGGCCGCGCGGCGCTAGCCTCCCCGGCCACACGGCCCGCCAAGGAAGCAAGAATGGCCCTCAACGCCCTGGACGGCCCCCGCATCCGCCATCTCAGCAATGCGGGCGAGCCCTATGAGACCATCCGCCTCGACAAGCTGACGCCCGTGATCGGCGCCGAGATCGAGGGCGTCGATCTCGGCGGCCCCATCGCCCCGCGGCAGATGGAGGAGATCAGGCGGGCGCTGGCCGAGAACCTCGTCGTCTTCTTCCGCGACCAGCGGATGACGCAGGAGCAGCACCTCGATTTCGGCCGGCAGTTCGGCCCGCTCCACCTCCACCCCGCAGCGCCGCACGAGCCGGGCCACCCCGAGCTGATGGTCATCAAGGCCGATGCCAATTCCGTCCGCGCCAATGGCGAGGGCTGGCATTCCGACGTCTCCTGCGACGAGGAGCCGCCGCTGGGCTCCATCCTCTACATCAAGGAATGCCCACCGAACGGCGGCGACACGCTCTTCGCCAGCATGTACGCCGCCTATGACGCGCTGTCGGACCGGATGAAGGCCTATCTCGAGGGCCTCACCGCGCTCCACGACGGAGAGCCGGTCTATCGCGGCATGTTCGCCAAGGACGGCGTGGCCGACAAGGCGAGCTACCCGCGGGCGGAGCACCCGGTCATCCGCACCCATCCGGTGACGGGGAAGAAGGCGCTCTACGTGAACCGCGGTTTCACCGCCCGCATCCTCGGCATTCCGCGCGACGAGGGCGACGGCATCCTGCGCTACCTCTACGAGCACATGGAGAACCCGCTCTTCCAGTGCCGCTTCCGCTGGCAGCCCAACTCGGTCGCCTTCTGGGACAACCGCTGCGCCCAGCACCGGGCGATGTGGGACTACTGGCCGCACCGCCGCTACGGCAACCGCGTCACCATCAAAGGCGAGCGCCCGGTCTGATTCTCCCCACGACACCGCTGCGCGGCGCCGCGGGACCCCGAAGACTGCTCAACACCCGAGGCCTCGCACGGCCTTCCGCGGCGAAGCCGCGGAAGGGCACCCTGGCAGAGGCCGATTTCGATAGGTGCCGCCCGCGATGCGCCTCGCCGACCGTCGCATCCTGCTGATCGTCACGGGCAGCATCAGCGCCTACAAGGTGCTGGAGCTGACGCGCCTGCTGCGCAAGTCCGGCGCCGCCGTCACCGGCGTGCTGACGGCAGGCGGCGCCCGCTTCGTGACGCGGGAGGCGCTGGCCGGCATCACCGGGCAGCCCGTGCATGACGACCTTTGGGCGGCGGAGGCGGAGATCGGCCATATTCGCCTCGCCCGCCTGCCCGACCTGGTCGTCGTCGCCCCCGCCTCGGCCAACATGCTGGCGAAGATGGCGCAGGGCCTGGCGGATGACCTGGCGAGCACCATCCTGCTGGCGACCCGGGCGCCCGTGCTGGTCGCGCCGGCGATGAACACGGCGATGTGGCAGCACCCGGCGACGCGGGCCAACATGGCGGCGCTCGCCGCCCGCGGCGTCCACGTCGTCGGACCGGGGGTGGGCGCCATGGCGGAGCCCGAGAGCGGCCCCGGCCGCCTTGCCGAGCCGGCCGAGATCCACGCTGCCATCGACGCCATCCTGGCGCCCGGGGCCGGGCCGCTCGCCGGCCGCCACGCCCTCGTCACCTCCGGCCCGACGCATGAGCCGATCGACCCGGTCCGCTACATCGCCAACCGGAGCAGCGGCAAGCAGGGCCACGCCATCGCCGCGGCGCTGGCTGCGCTCGGCGCCCGCGTCACCCTCGTCGCCGGGCCGGTCACGGTCGCGGACCCGCCGGGCGTCACCACCCTGCATGTCGAGACGGCGCGCGAGATGCTCGCCGCCTGCGAGGGGGCGCTGCCCGCCGACATCGCCGTCATGGCGGCCGCCGTCGCCGACTGGCGCGTGGCGCGCGAAGCCTCGCAGAAGCTGAAGAAGGAGCCCGGCGCCGAGGCCCCGAGCCTCGCCATGGCGCTGAACCCCGACATCCTGGCGACCATCGCCCGCCACGCCAGCCGCCCCCGCCTTGTCATCGGCTTCGCCGCCGAGACGGAGCGGGTCGTCGAACACGCCATCGCCAAGCGGGCGCGCAAGGGCTGCGACTGGATCCTGGCGAACGACGTCTCCGGCGACGTCATGGGAGGCGATGCCAACCGCATCCACCTCGTGACCGATTCGGGCGTGGAGGACTGGCCGGAGCTGGCGAAGGCGGAGGTGGCGACGCGCCTTGCCGCCCGGATCGCCGCCGCGCTCGGTTAGTTTTGTCACAGGGCTGTCGCAAAAACTCGGCGATGCGGCTCGGGAAAGGAATGTGAAACACATTCCTGTGATCTTGCCTTCAGCGATGCACCCGTTCCATTACGATTGACGAACCCCATCGCCCCTCGCTGAACGCAAGCCCGCCGGATCATCGGTCATGTTCCAGACCCTGTATGCCCGCCTTCGTCATTGGCTCACCTACCGGCCGGAGCGGCGCTACATGCGGGGGCGGGCGTAAGTCCCGCCGGCCTCACGCCTCCAGCACGTCGCGCAGCCAGGCCTCGCCCTCCGGCGAGAGGTTGTGCCAGACCGTGTCCGGCGAGACGCGGGTGATGGTCAGCACCACATCCGGCGCCTCCTCCTTCTTCAGCGCCCGCAGCAGGTGGTCGCGGAGATAGGCGGGGGAGACGCCGGTCGCGACCAGCACCGCGCGTGGCGTGATCGGCCAGTGCTCGGGGGCGATCTCGAAGATCGCCTCGAAGAAGACCTTCTCGGCCGAGGCCGGGGCGGCGCCGAGGTCATGCAGGACGAGGCAGAGCGACATCGGTAGGGTCTTTCCTCAGGCCGGATGGAGATGCGTGACCGCAACCCCTGACGTGGCGGCGACGGCCTCCGCGACCAGGGTCCGGTGGCAACGGGCCGGATCGGATTCCAAGCATAGCAGGCAGATCGTTTCGTGTCCCGCTTGACCGGCGAGCGCCGCCAGGGCCGCCTGCGCCTCGAGGCCCGCCAGATGGGCGCCGAAGATCCGCCGCATCTCCGCCGGCCGCCCGGCCCGCACCGCTGCCCGCCCCTCGGCCGGAGTGCCGAGCGCCTTCACATGCCGGTAGCCGATGCCGGCCTCGGCCAGCACGGCGGAGAGCGCGGTCTTGGCGAAGCCCGGCTTCCGGCTGTTCGCCAGGGCCCGGACGTCGACCAGGGCGGTGACGCCGGCGCCGCGCAGCGCCTCGACCAGCCGCGCCGGCGTCGCATCCTCGTAGCCGATGGTGAAGAGCGTCACCGCCCGATCGCGGCATGGGCCGCGAGGCAGGCCATGTCGAGCAGCTGGGTGACGCTCGCATCCATCGGCACGATCTGGACGGGGCGCGACATGCCCATCAGCAGCGGGCCGATGGTCGTGGCGCTGGTCAGCCGCGGCACCGCCTTCGTCAGGATATGCGCCGCATGCAGCCCCGGCATCACCAGCACATTGGCCGGGCCGGTCAGGCGGCAGAAGGGATAGAGATGGGCACGCAGCACCGGGTCCAGCGCCACATCGGCCGCCATCTCGCCATCGTACTCGAAATCCACCTTCCGCTCGTCGAGCAGCTTCACCGCCTCCCGCAGGCTCCCCGGGATGTGCCCCTTCGGGTCGCCGAAGGTGGAGAAGGAGAGGAAGGCGACGCGCGGCTCATGCCCGAGGCGCCGGGCGGCGGCGGCCGACTGCACCGCGATCTCGGCCAGCGTCGCCGCGTCCGGCCGCTCGTGGATGGCGGTGTCGGCGACGAAGACCGTGCCGGAGACCCGGGCCAGCATCAGCGTCAGGCCGAACATCACCTCCCCTGGCGCCGGGTCGACAGCGGAGGCGATGCCCTCCAGCGCCACCGCATAGCTCCGCGTCACGCCGGTGACGACGGCATCCGCGTCGCCCAGCGCCAGCATGCAGCCGGCGAAGACGTTGCGGTCCTGGTTGACGAGGCGCTGGCAGTCGCGGAACAGGAAGCCCTCGCGCTGCCGCCTGGCATAGAGGAAGTCCGCATAGCGCCGGTTGCTGTCGGAGTTGCGGGCGTTGCGGATGGTGATGCCGGGCGGCAGCTGCACGCCGAGCGTCCGCAGCACGTTCTGGATGCGGTCCTCCCGCCCCACCAGGACCGGGCTGCCATAGCCGGCATTGTGGAAGGCGAGCGCGGCGCGCACCACCTTCTCCTCCTCGCCCTCGGCGAAGACGACGGTGCGCGGATTGGCGCGCACCCGCTCGGTGATGAGCTCCATCGCATTCGCCGTGGCATCGAGCCGCCCGGCCAGCGTGCGGGCATAGCGCGTGAGGTCGGTGATCGGCTTGCGCGCCACGCCGCTCTCCATCGCCGCATGGGCGACGGCGACCGGCACGCGCGAGATCAGCCGCGGGTCGAAGGCGTTGGGGATGATGTATTCGGGCCCGAAGCGCAGCGCCGTCCCCGGGCCGGCGCCGGCGGTGTTCACCTCCTCCGGCACGTCCTCCCGCGCCAGCATCGCCAGCGCCCGGGCGGCGGCGACCTTCATCGCATCGTTGATGGTGCTCGCCCGCACGTCGAGCGCGCCGCGGAAGATGAAGGGGAAGCCGAGGACATTGTTGACCTGGTTCGGATAGTCGCTGCGGCCGGTGGCGATGATGCAGTCCGGCCGCACCGCGCGCGCCTCCTCCGGCGTGATCTCCGGGTCCGGGTTCGCCATGGCGAAGACGATCGGCTTGTCGGCCATGCTCCGCAGCATCGCGGGCGTGACGGCCCCCTTCACCGAGAGGCCGAAGAAGCAGTCCGCCCCTTCCATCGCCTGGGCCAGCGTCCGCGCCTGGGTCTCGACCGCATGGGCCGACTTCCACTGGTTCATGCCCTCGGTGCGGCCGCGATAGACCACGCCCTTGGTGTCGCAGAGGATGACGTTGCGCGGCGTGACGCCCATCGCCTTCATCAGCTCGGCACACGCAATGGCCGCCGCGCCGGCGCCGTTGATGACGATGGTGATGTCGCGGAGCTCCCGCCCCGTCAGGTGGACGGCGTTGAGCAGGCCCGCAGCGGCGACGATGGCGGTGCCGTGCTGGTCGTCATGGAAGACGGGGATGTCCATCACCTCGCGCAGCCGCTGCTCGATGACGAAGCACTCGGGCGCCTTGATGTCCTCGAGGTTGATCCCGCCGAAGGAGGGGCCGAGATGCTTCACGGCATTGACGAAGTCGTCGACCTCCTCGGTGTCGACGCAAAGATCCATGCCGTCCACATCGGCGAAGCGCTTGAAGAGGGCGACCTTCCCCTCCATCACCGGCTTCGAGGCCAGCGCGCCAAGGTTGCCGAGCCCCAGCACCGCCGTGCCGTTCGAGACGACGGCGACGAAATTGCCCTTCGAGGTGTAGTCGTAGGCCAGCGCCGGGTCGCGGTGGATGTGGAGGCAGGGCTCCGCCACGCCCGGGCTGTAGGCCAGGCTGAGGTCGCGCGCAGTGATCAGCGGCTTGGTGAGGCGGATCTCCAGCTTGCCCGGCCGCCCCTCGGCATGGAGCGCCAGCGCCTCCTCCGGCGTCACCCGCGCGGTGCGCACATCCGCGAGCGAAATGGGCGGCAGGCTGCCCTTATGCGCATCGTCCATGGCCGTTCTCTTCCCCAGGAGCCGTTGCGGCGGCGCATCCGCCCACCGGTGGTGAGGCGCCAGTGTTGCAGCCGTCGGCAGCTTCGTGAAGTCCGCGGGTTTGCGGCTGCGAAGAGGCCGGGCCCGGTCTAGACAGGGGGGATGGACAGCCTGCCGGACCCCTCCCCCCGCCCGCCGACCGCCGAGGGCGCCTCCCCCGCCATGGCGCAATGGTTCGCCGCCAAGGCGGAGTATCCGGATGCCCTGCTCTTCTTCCGCATGGGCGACTTCTTCGAGCTCTTCTTCGCCGATGCGGAGGCCGCGGCGGAGGCGCTCGACATCGCGCTGACCTATCGCGGCGAGCACCAGGGCCAGAAGATCCCGATGTGCGGCGTCCCGGCCCATAGCCATGAGAGCTACCTGGCTCGGTTGATCCGCCGCGGCTTCCGGGTTGCCATCTGCGAGCAGATGGAGACGCCGGAGGAGGCCAAGCGCCGCAAGGCGCCCGCCGTGCGGCGCGAGGTGGTGCGCCTCGTCACCCCGGGCACGGTGACGGAGGAGACGCTGCTCGAGGCCGCCCGCCCCGCCTGGCTGCTAGCCCTCGCCCCCGGGGAGGAGAAGCTGGGAGCCGCCTGGCTCGACCTCTCGACCGGCGCCTTCGAGACGGAGGCGCTGGCGCCCGAGGACCTGCACGCCCTGCTCGCCCGGCTCGAGCCCTCCGAGATCCTCGCACCCCCTGCCCTCGCCCTCCCCGGCGCGGTGGAGACGCCGGTGCCGCGCGATGCCGCCCGCCGCGTCGCCGAGGCCTATGGCGTCGGCACGCTGGACGGCTTCGGCGAGTACCACGCGGCCGAGATCGCCGCCGCCGCCATGGCGCTCGACTACCTGAAGGCGACGCAGAAGGGCGCCAACAGCGAGGCTCTGGCGCATCTCTCCCGCCCCGTGCCGCGTGGCAGCCAGGGCGTGCTGCAGATGGATGCGGCGACGCGCCGCAGCCTCGAGATCCTCCGCTCGGAGCGCGGCAGCCTGCGCGACTGCCTGCTCGGCGCCGTCGACCGCTGCGTGACGGCGCCCGGCAGCCGGCTGCTCGCCGCCCGCCTCGCCTGCCCGCTGGCCGAACCGGAGCCGATCCGCGCCCGGCACGATGCCGTCGCCGCCCTGCTCGCGGCCCCCGCGCTGCGCGGCACGATCCGGGGGGCGCTGAAGGGCGCGCCGGACATGGCCCGGGCGCTGGCCCGCCTCTCGCTCGACCGCTTCGCCCCGCGCGACCTGGCCGCGATCCGCGACGGCCTTGCCCGCGCCGCCGCCATCGCCGGGGCGCTGGCGCAGGGCGATGTGCCGCCCCTCCTCGCCCGCGCCGCCGCCGCGCTGCGCCCCTCGCCCGACCCGGCGCCGGAACTCGCCCGCGCGCTCGCCGAGAGCCTGCCGGCACGGCTCGACGATGCCGGCATCGTCGCCCCCGGCTATGACGGCCAGCTCGATGCGCTCCGCCGGCTGCGGGACGATGCGCGGGGCGCCATCGCCGCGCTCCAGCTCGATCTCTGCCAGGCTTGGGGCGTCGCCGCGCTGAAGATCCGCCACCACCAGCAATTCGGCTATCTCGCCGAGTTGCCCGCCGCCGCCGGCGAGAAGCTGCTGCGGGATGCGCCGCCCAAGGCGAGCGGCGACTTCGCGCCGATCCATCGCCAGACCATGGCGAACGGCGTCCGCTTCACCTGCGCGGCGCTGGCCGGCCTCGACCGGCGCCTCTCGGAAGCGGCGGACGAGGCCTCGCGGCGCGAGCGGCTGATCACCCGCCACCTCCGCAGCCTCTGCCTGGCCGTCGCCGCCGGCATCACCCGCGCCGCCGAGGCGCTGGCCGAGATCGACATCCAGGCCGCCGCCGCCGAGCTCGCCGCCGAGGGCGGCTGGTGCCGGCCGGAGGTGACCGAGCGGCCGGACTTCGCCATCGCCGCCGGCCGCCACCCGGTCGTCGCCGCGGCGCTGGCGCGCAGCCGCAGCGGCGCCTTCGTCCCGAATGACTGCGACCTTTCGGCCGGCCAGCGCCTCTGCCTGCTGACCGGGCCGAACATGGCGGGCAAGTCGACCTTCCTCCGCCAAAACGCGCTTTTCGTCGTGCTCGCCCAGGCCGGGCTCTTCGTCCCGGCCGAGCGCGCGCGGATCGGGCTGACGGACCGGCTCTTCTCCCGCGTCGGCGCCTCGGACGACCTGGCCGGCGGGCGCTCGACCTTCATGGTGGAGATGGCGGAGACGGCGGCGATCCTGAACCTCGCCGGGCCGCGCAGCCTCGTCGTGCTGGACGAGGTCGGGCGCGGCACCGCGACCTGGGACGGGCTCGCCATCGCCTGGGCGGTGCTCGAGGCGCTGCACGACCGCACCCGCTGCCGCACCATCTTCGCCAGTCATTTCCACGAGCTGACGGCGCTCTCGGGCAAGCTGCCGGAGCTGCAGTTGGCGACGATGCGCGTCCGCGAGTGGCGGGGCGAGGTCGTCTTCCTGCACAGCGTCGCCCCCGGCACGGCGGAGCGGAGCTGGGGCCTGCATGTGGCGAAGCTCGCCGGCGTGCCGCGCGCCGTGCTCGCCCGCGCCGGCCAGGTGCTGGCCTCGCTGGAGGAGCGGGCGCGAGGGCTCGATCCGCTCTCGGACGAGCTGCCGCTCTTCGCCCGGCCCGCTGCGCCCACTCCGGACCACCCGGCCCTTGCGGCGCTCGCCGCCCTCGACCCGGACAGCCTCTCGCCGCGCGAGGCGCAGGAGATGGTTTATCATCTCCGAAGCCTCATGGATGGCGCTGTCAACCGCGCCTGAGTGGCGTTAGGCTGAAGGGAATGACCAAAGCGGCGACCTTCCCGGCCCGGGGCGAGAACCTCCGGCCCCATGCCCCGGCCGAAGCGCCCGGGGTCCTTCCCGACCTGATCGCCGAACTGGTGTCGGGCCCCTTGCGGCGCGAGCAGGCCCTCGACCTGTTGCGCAGCCATCTCGGTCGCATCCAGGGCCGGGTGCAGGACGCCTTCGAAAGCCATGAGCTGGACGGCCTGCCCGCCGCGCGCTGGCTGGCCGCGCTGGTCGACGGGCTGATGAGCGCCATCCACGCCTATGCCCTCGCCATGGTCCCGCCGCGCAATGCGGCGGAGGAGGCGGAGGCGCCCTTCGCCCTCGTCGCAACCGGCGGCTATGGCCGCGGCGTGCTGGCGCCCTTCTCCGATATCGACCTGCTCTTCCTCACCGACCAGCAGGCGGGGCCGCGCTCGCAGCGGATGGTGGAGTTCATCCTCTACCTGCTTTGGGATCTCGGGCTGAAGGTCGGCCATGCGACGCGCAGCATCCGCGACTGCATGGAGGAGGCGGGGCGCGATGCGACGGTGCTCACCGCCCTCGTCGACAGCCGCTTCCTGGTCGGCGACCGGCCCGTCTTCGGCCGCTTCAGCGCCGCCTTCGACGCGCAGCGGCGGGAACGCGGCCTCGGCCCCTTCCTCGCCGCCAAGCGGCAGGAGCGGGCCGGGCGCCATGCGCGATACGGCGACAGCCCCTTCCTGGTCGAGCCGCATGTGAAGGAGGGGCGCGGCGGCCTGCGCGACCTGCAGACCCTCTACTGGCTCGCCCGCTACGCCTTCGGCAGCCAGCGCATGCCGGAGCTGGTCGGCGAGGACAGCCCGGGCGGCGGCCTCCTCACCGAGCACGAGGCGCGCGCCATCCGCCGCGCCTGGAACTTCCTCTGGACCGTCCGCTTCCACCTCCACTACGTCGCCGGGCGGGCGGAGGAGCGGCTGACCTTCGACTTCCAGCCCGTGGTCGGCGCGCGCATGGGCTATACGCCGCGCGGCCGGCAGAACGGCGTCGAGCGCTTCATGAAGCACCTGTTCCTCACGGTGCGCGACGTGCTGCGGCTGACCCGCGTGCTGGAGCCGGCGATCGAGCGCGCCGCGCTCGGCCCCCCCGCCGTCCGCCGCCAGGGCGACGCGGCGCTGGCCGAGGCGGGCCTCGCGCTCGCCGACGGCAAGCTGGTGGCCGCACCCCCGAACCGCGACTTCTCGCGCGAGCCGGTGCTGATGCTGCGCATCGTCAAGGCGGCGCGCGACCGGAAGATGGAGATCCATCCGCTGGCGATCCGCGCGCTGATCCGCAACGCGCACCACGCCGCCTCGCTGCGCGGCCAGGCGGAGGCGAATACCCTCTTCCTCGACATCCTCACCGGCCGCGACGCCGCGCTCTGGTTGCGGCTGATGAACGAGACAGGGTTCCTGTCGCGCTTCATCCCGGACTGGGCGCGCATCGTCGGGCTGATGCAGTTCGACACCTACCATGTCTTCACCGTCGACGAGCACACGATCGAGGCGATCGGCGTCCTGCATCAGATCGAGCGGGGCGAGCTGGCGGAGGTCGCGCCCGTCGCCTCGGAGCTGGTCGGGCAGCTGCAATCCCGGCGCGCGCTCTATGCGGCCTGCCTGCTGCACGACATCGCCAAGGGGCGCGGCGGCGACCATTCGGAGCTCGGCGCGCGCATCGCGACCGAGCTCTGCCCGCGCCTCGGCCTGACGCCGGAGGAGACGGAGACGGTGTCCTGGCTGGTGCTGCACCACCTGCTGGTCAGCCAGACCGCCTTCAAGCGCGACATCGAGGACCCGAAGACCATCCTCGACATCGCCGACCTGGTGCAGTCGCCGGAGCGGCTGCGGCTGCTGCTGGTGCTGACGGTCTGCGACATGCGCGCCGTGGGCCCCAAGGTCTGGAACGGCTGGAAGGCGACGCTGCTGCGCGAGGTCTACTGGCGCGTGGCCGAGGTGCTGGCCGGCGGCCTCTCCGTGCCGGAGCGCGACGTGCGCGTGGCCCGCGCGCGGGATGCGGCGGGGGCGATGCTGGAAGCCTGGCCGGCGGCGGAGCGGGAACGGTTCCTCTCCCTCGGCTATCCCGGCTACTGGCTCTCCTTCGATGCCGAGACCCATGCCCGCCATGCCGCGCTGATCCGCGAGGCGGAGGCGGTGCAGGCGCCGCTCACCGTCCGCACCCGCGTGCTGGAGGCCCGCGCCGTGACGGAGGTCACGGTCTATGCCGCGGACCATCCCGGCCTGTTCAGCCGCATCGCCGGCGCGCTCGCCGTCGCGGGCGCGAGCATCGTCGATGCGCGGATCCACACGCTGACCAACGGCATGGCCCTCGACACCTTCTGGGTGCAGGACGCGATGGGCGGCGCCTTCGACGCGCCGCACCGGCTGGCGCGGCTTTCCGTGCTGATCGAGCAGGCGCTCTCCGGCCGGCTCAGGCTGCGTGACGAGATCAGGAAAGTCCGGCGGGAGCCGGCGCGGCTGCGCGCCGTCACGGTGCCGCCGCGCGTCGTCTTCGACAACCATGCCTCGAACACCCATACCGTCATCGAGGTGAACGGGCGCGACCGGCCGGGCCTGCTCCACGACGTGACGGCGGCGATCAGCGACCAGGGGCTGCAGATCGCCTCGGCGCATATCACCACCTATGGCGTGCGGGCGGTCGACGTCTTCTACGTGAAGGACGTCTTCGGCCTGAAGGTGGAGAACGAGCGGAAGCTGGCGCCCCTGCGCCGGGCGATGGAGGCGGCGCTGACGCCGCCGGGCGGCGAGGGCGGCGGCCTGGTCGCCGCGGCGCCGCGGGCGGCGGCCGATCCGGCGTGATCCTCCGGGCGGCTGCTGCGTTGGCCTCTCCTGGACCCAGAGAAGAGGAACGCAGATGCCCCCGGAACCCGACCGCCGCAGCAATATCGAGCCGCAGGAGAACCTGACCAGCAGCCACGGCCCGCAGGCGCCGCAGCGGGACAAGACGAACCAGTACAAACCCTCCCCGGGCGAGAACAACAACCGCACCGATGCCAAGGCGCCGGGCGGGCCGGTGAATATCGGCGTCAAGGGCGGCGTGCCGGACGACAGCGGCCCTGAGGCCGCCGGGCAGAGCGAGGACCATGCAACGGGCCTCGGCAAGAAGGACAGCACGGCGGGGCTGGCCCAGGAGTAGTCAGGCGGAGGCGATCCCGCTTTCCTCGCGCCGGCGCTTCTCCACCTCCTCCCCATAGCGGCGGAGGAGGTGGGCCTCGGTCAGCAGGCCGATGACGCGGCGGCCGGGGCCGTCCACCACCGCCATCGCCTCCGCCTCCGCCGCCTCGAAAGCGGACATGGCGATGCGGGCGTTCATGCTCGGCAGCAGCACGCGGTCCGTCAGGTGGAGGAGGCTCTCGAGGCTGGCCTCGGGCAGGGCGGCATGGGCCTCGGCGACGGAGACCATGCCAGCATAGCGGCCGCCCTCGGCCAGCATCACCACCCGGCTCACGGCGCCGAGCGGGAAGCGCGTGCGGAAGGCGGCGAGCGCCATGGTCAGCGGGGCCGATTGCACCTCGCGCCGCATGAGGCTGCCGACGGTCAGGTCGTTCACCCAGCCGATGTCGTGGGCGCTGCGGATCGCCTCGCCGCGCAGGTGGAAGCGCCAGGTGGCGAAGGAATAGCCGAAGAGCCGCCGCACGATCAGGCCGGAGACCGCGACGGCGGCCAGCACGGGGCCGGTGACGGCGAGGCTGCCCGTCGTCTCGAGCGCCAGGAAGGTGACCGACAGCGGCGCGCCGATCACCGCGGCGCCGAAGGCGCTCATCCCGACGATGGCAAGGATCAGCGGATCGGGACCCGGGGGAGAGAGCATCGCCAGCACGCCGGCGAAGAGCTTGCCGCCGAGCGCGCCGATCAGCAGCGAGGCGAAGAAGAGGCCGCCGCGGAAGCCGCTGCCAAGCGAGATGATGGAGGCCATCGCCTTCACCAGCAGCAGGGCGAGGACGGGCCAGGCCGGCGATTCTGTCAGGAAGGCCATGTGCAGCGCGCCGTGGCCAGCCGAGAGGGCGATGGGCGAGATCAGCGCCAGGCTGCCGACCGCAAGGCCGCCCAGCATCAGCCGCAGGGTGGGGGAGGGGATGGCGCGGGTGAGCAGGGTTTCGGTGAAACCGACGCCGCGCATCAGCGCAATGCCGGCGAGGCCGGACAGGGCGCCGAGCAGCATGGCGAGCGGGTAGTAGACCGGGTCGACCACGCTCGGCGCCGCCATCTCCATTGCATAGGTGCCGGCCTCGAGGAAGCGGGCGACGAGCACGGCGCTGACGGCGCAGGCGACGACCGGGAAGAGGGCGGCGATGCTGTAGGTGCCGATCACCAGCTCGAAGGCATAGAAGGCACCGGTCAGCGGCGCGTTGAAGGCGGCGCCGATGGCGCCCGCGGTCCCGGCGCCGACGAGGATGCGCAGGTCGCCGCGGCGCAGCGAGAAGGCCCGACCGAGGCGGGAGGCGATGCCACCGCCCACCTGCGTATAGCCCGCCTCCAGCCCGACCGAGGCGCCGACGCCGTTCGACAGCACCGTCTGGGCGCCGACGACGACGCCGTCGGTGAGCGAGAGGCGGCCGCCACGGAGCGCATTCGCCTCGATCGGGTCGACCGGCGCGCGGGGGCGCCAGCGGTGGATCGCCTGGTTCAACAGGGCCAGCGCCAGGCCGCCGAGACAGGGGACCAGGAGGACCTGCCAGGCGGGCAGGCGCGTCACGGCCGAGAGGCGGATATGCGGCTCCAGCCCGTAGAGCAGGCGCTGCAGGCCGTGCGCCACCGCGCCCATCGCCCAGGCGAGGAGGCCGACGCCGATGCCGATCAGCACGGCGAGGCCGACGACGGCGATCTCGCTGCCGCGGACCCAGGCGCGGAGGCGCGTCGCCAGATGGGTCCATCGGCGCATCAACAGCACGCGGCGGCGGTGGACGAGCGTGGTCATGCAGGAGGGTCATTGCCGCAACGGGAGCGGGCTGGCGAGGGGCTTTTCCGGATCAGCAGTGCTGGAGAAGTTCGAGGCTTGAGGGCTGCGAGCGGGCAAGCCTATGGGATTGCAACGTGTTCGGGAGGGATTGGACGGATCGAGGGGCTGCGGCGCGTTCCTCGGGCTGGCTTGAACGTGTCGCCCCGGGCCGGCCGGGCATTGCTCCGGCTCCGGCGCTCGACCTGGAGCGGTATCCGTTCGACCCGGCTCACGGAGCCCGCCCTAGCCCCTTGTTTAATCGAGCAAATTGCTCCGATCAGGTGATTCCACCTGGCCGGAGTTTGCTCTAGCATTCCCTCCATGCTCGACCTCCCGCTTCTCGCCGCCTTCTGGGCGGCCTTCCTCCTCGCCCTCGTCAGCCCTGGCCCGAACTTCGCGCTGATCGCCGGGACGGCGCTCCGCGAGGGGAGGCGGCGGGCCGTTGGCACCGCGTTCGGGCTTGCCGCCGGCGAGGCGGCCTGGGCCATCGCCGCGGTTCTCGGGGTTTCGGCCCTGGCGGCGCAGCATCCGCTCTTCGCGGCCGCGCTGCGGATCGGTGGCGGGGCGTTCCTGCTCTATCTCGGTCTGACGTCCCTGCGCAGCGCCCTGCGCGGCCGGCAGGGGGAAGAGCCGCTGGCGGAGGCCGTCCCGGCCCGGACCGGCACCGGGTTCTGGCGCGGCGCGGGGCTGATGCTCCTCAACCCCAAGGCCGGCGTCTTCTGGGTGTCGCTGTCGGGCCTGTTCCTCGGGACCGGGACGGCGCCGGGGACCGCGGCGGCTGCCGTGGCGGGCGCGGTCGTGCTCTCCATCCTCTGGCACGGGGCGCTGGCCTGGCTGCTGTCGGCCGCGGCCGTCGCGGCCGCCTTCCGGCGTGTCCGGCGCCTGCTCGACGGGCTGTTCGGCGTGGTGCTGACGGCGCTCGGCCTCCGCATGGTGGCATCGAATTGACGGGGCCGGAGCGGCGTCGCGGTCGGTTCCGCCCCTGAGTTTATTCCTGTGCAGTCATGTCGTGGCCGGGTTGAGCGGATCCCGCCCCCGCGCTGGCTCGCGTCCGACAGGGGAGGGCGGCCTGGCCCGCCGGCCCGCCGCGTGACCCGCGCCCCTCGACGCCCCAGCCCGTCGTGCGGCCGCATCGCCCGGGGCGTCCGGCACGGCACGCCGGACCTGCCATGCTCCAGCCTCGCCCCCGCGAGGAATCCAGGCTAGAGGGCGCGCCATGCTCAAAGGCGTCCTCACCGTTGGCGGCTGGACCATGGCCAGCCGCGTCCTCGGCTTCGCGCGGGACATGCTCATCGCCGCCCGGCTCGGCGCCGGGCCAGTGGCGGATTGCTTCTTCGTCGCGCTGAAGCTGCCGAACCTGTTCCGGCGCCTGTTCGGCGAGGGGGCCTTCAACGCGGCATTCGTGCCGGCCTTCGCGGGGACGCTGGCCGTGCAGGGGCCGCAGGTGGCGCGGCAGCTGGCCGAGCGGATGGCGGCGCTGATGACGCTCTGGCTCTCGCTGCTCGTGGTGATCGGGCTGATCACCATGCCGCAGCTCATGCAGGTGCTGGCGCCGGGCTTCTCGGACGATCCGGCGAAGTTCCAGCTCGCCATCGAGCTGACGCGGATCACCTTCCCCTACCTGCTGCTGATCTGCCTCACCGCGCTGGTCTCCGGCGTGCTGAACGGGCTCGACCGGTTCGCGGCGGCCGCGGCGGCGCCGATCTTCTTCAACCTGCTCTCGATGGCCGCGCTGCTGGTGCTCACGCCCTATGTGGCGACGCCGGCGCATGCGCTGGCCTGGGGGGTAACGGTCTCGGGGGCGGTGCAGCTCGGCCTGGTGCTCTGGGCCTGCGCGCGGGCAGGGATGGCGCTGCATTTCCTGAGGCTGCCGAGCCTGGCGCCGGAGGTGCGGCAGGTGCTGCGGCGGATGATCCCGGGGATCATCGGGGCGGGGGTGACGCAGCTCAACCTCGCGGTGGACGTCATCATCGCCAGCTTCCTGCCGGCGGGCGCCGTCTCCTACCTCTACTATGCCGACCGGGTGGGGCAGCTCCCGCTCGGGGTGATCGGCGCGGCGGTGGGGACGGCGATGCTGCCGCTGCTGTCGCGCCAGGTGCGGTCGGGGGAGAGGCTCTCGGCGCACCGGACGATGAACCGGGCGACGGAGCTGTCGCTGCTGCTCTGCCTGCCGGCCGCCGTCGGGCAGGCGGTGGCGGCGGGGGCAATCGTCATCGTGCTGTTCCAGCGCGGCGTCTTCGGCCTGGCGGAGGCGGAGGCGACGGCGGCGGCGCTGGCGGCCTATGCCGTCGGCCTGCCGGCCTATGTGCTGGTGAAGATCTTCGCCCCGGGCTTCTTCGCGCGCGGCGACACGGCGACGCCGGTGAAGGTCGGGTTCGCGGCCGTCGCGCTGAATCTGGCGCTCAATCTGGTGCTGACGCAGTGGCTCAGCCATGTCGGGGTGGCGCTGGCGACGGCGCTGTCGGCCTGGTTCAATGCGGTGGCGCTGGGCGGGCTGCTGTGGCGGCGGGGGCATTTCCTGCCCGACCGGCGGCTGCGGCAGAGGGTGCCGCGGCTGGTCGCGGCCTCGGTGGTGATGGGGGCGGTCCTCTGGGGGATGGAGTGGCTGCTCTTCCCGGCGGGGCCGGGCTTTCGGTTCGCGGCGCTGGCGGTGCTGGTCCTCTCCGGCTGCGTCGCCTATTTCGCGGCGGCGCATCTGCTGAAGGCGGTCAATCTCGGCGAGGTCCGGACCATGCTGCTCCGGCGGCGGCGGACGAAGGCCTAGAGCGGTCGCCGCCCGGCCTGGCTCACGCAACCCGCTCCAACCTGCTGCGTGATCGAGCGGATTGCGCCGATCAGGTGATCACACCTGATCGGACTTACCCTGGCGCCCGTCGGCGGCGAAGGCGTGCAGCAGGGCGGGCAGCGCCAGCAGCACCGACGCCAGGACGGAGACCAGCGATATCGCCAGGAGGACGCCCATGCTGGCCGTGCCGGGATGGGAGGAGAGCGCCAGCGTGCCGAAGGCGCACGCCGTCGTCAGGGCGCTGAACATCACGGCGCGGGTCAGCGCCGTCGGCAGCATCGCCCGCTCCCCGGCCCGCCAGGCGACGACGTAGTAGATATCGAAGGCGACGCCGATGCCGAAGAGCAGCGGCAGGGCGATGATGTTGGCGAGGTTCAGCGCGGGGCCGAAGACGGCGCAGACCGCCAGCGTCACCAGCCCGGCGAGCACCAGCGGGGCGAGGGCCAGCAGGGCGAGGCGCAGGCTGCGCAGGATCACCAGCAGCAGCGCGCAGGTCCAGGCGAGGCCGATGGCGCCGGCCTGAAGGAAGGCCTCGCGGATCGTGGCCGAGGAGGCCTGGATGGAGATCGCCATGCCGCTCGCCTCCGGCGCCACTGCCCGCACCGCATCGGCGAAGCGGCGGAGGGGGGCGTTGTCGTCCGAGAGGTCGCGCGACCAGGCCTCGATGCGCGCCTGGCCATCCGCCGAGACCCAGTCGCGGCGCAGCTCGGGGGGGATGCTCTCGAGCGTCACCGGGGCGGCCTGCAGGGCGTCCGCGAGCTGGGCGAGGGTGGCGGCGAGGCCGGGCAGCAGGGCCGTGGCGAGGCGGGCGCGGCCTTCGGGCGGGCCCTCGGCGAGGCTGGCGAGGGAGCGGGCGAGGCGATGGGCGTCGGCCGCCTCGGGGCCCCCGCCCTGGGCGGCCTTGCCGAGGCCCGCGGCGAGGTCGCGGAGCGCGGCAGCGATGGCGGCGTCGCCGGGCGGCGGCTGCACCTCGGCCGGGGCGAGGGTGGGGCCGAGCAGGTCGGCGGCATCCTGGATCAGGGCGAGCTTGGCCAGCTGGTCCTCCGGGACGAAGCTCGCCAGCGTCATTACCCGGGCGATCTCGGGCAGCGCCTCGAGCCGGGCGGCGATGGGCCGGGCGGCCTCCAGCGAGGGGGCGAGGATGTTCAGCGTGTTGGGCGTCGTCTCGGCCGAGTGCATCAGGTCGCGGAAGGTCGCCACCGCCTCGGAGTGCGGGTCGCGCAGGTTCAGCGGGTTGAAGTCGAAGCTCAGCAGCGGGAGCGTCGCGGCGGCGGCGAGGGCCAGCAGGGCGAGCAGGCCGACGACCCAGCGACGGGCCAGCGCGCGCTCCAGCGGGGCGAGGGCCGTCCAGCCGATCTCGGCCGCCTCGCCGGGCGGGGAGAGCAGGCGGAGCAGGGCGGGCAGCAGGGTGAGGGAGAGCAGGGCGGCGATCAGCATGCCGACGCCGGCGATGGCGCCGAGCTCCGAGACGCCTCGGTAGTCGGTCGGCAGGAAGGCGAGGAAGCCGCCGGCGATGGCCAGCGCCGCGAGCAGGATGCCGGGGCCGGCGACCGCGCCGGCGGCGGCGATGGCGGCGGGCAGGCTCCCTGCCTCGCGCCGCTGCTCGCGGAAGCGCACGGCGTACTGGATGCCGAAATCGACGCCGAGGCCGATGAAGAGCACGGCGAAGGCGATGGAGAGCGGGTTGAAGGGGCCGATCGCCAGCGCCCCGAAGGCCGCCGTCGCCAGCAGGCCGAGCAGCAGCGTCGCCAGGACGGGGAGGATCAGGCGCCAGGACCGCAGCGCGAGCCAGAGCAGGAGGGCGACCAGGGCGAGGGAGAGCAGCGTGTTGCGCATCGCGCCCTCGGCGACGGAGGCGAATTCCTCGTCGGCCATCGGGATCGCGCCGGTCATGCGGAAGCGCGTGCCGGGGATGTCGAGATGGGCGGTGGCGTCGCGGATCGCCTCGGCCGCCGTGGCGCCGGGGCTGAGGGCGGAGAAGTCGAGCCGCGGGCGGACCAGGACGAAGCGGCGCAGCGCCTGCGGGTCCGGCGCGCGGCCGGTGAAGAGGGCGGCCCAGTCGGGCGGCACGGTGCGGCCGGCGGCGGCGGCCTCGGCGGCCGGGGCGAGGGCGGCCAGCGGCGCGGCGAGGTCGGCGAGCGTCGCATCGCCCCGCTCGATCCCCTGGAGGATCAGGCCGAGGGCGGTCGAGAGGCCGCGGAGGCTCGGGTCGGCGGCGAGCGTCCCGAGCAGGGGCTGGGCGGCGATGATGCGCTCGGTCGTCCGCCGCACCTCCTCGGTCTCGAGGAAGAGCAGGCCGTTGCGACGGAAGAAGGGGAGGGCATCCGGCCGCTCGATGGAGAGGAAGAGCTCCCGGCGGCGCGCGAGGGCCTCGGCCAGGCCGGCGGCGGCGCGGTCGGCGGCATCGCCGGTCTCGCCGTCGACGACGACGGCGATGACGCGCTCGCGCTGGGGGAAGGCTCCCGCGATTCGCTCCTCGGTCAGCCGCCAGGGGAGGTCAGGGGGGAAGAGCGCGTCGGTGTCCGTGTTCATGGTAAAGCGGCTGCCGACGGCCAGCGCGCTCAGCAGGGCGAGCGCCAGGGCGAGCAGGACCGCGCGCCAGGGCCGGGCCGCCGCCGCATGGGCGAGGGCCGCGGTGATCCGCGAAAGCATCGGGGCTAGGCCTCGCGGTAGATCAGCAGCAGCAGGCCGATGCCGATCAGGCAGGCGGGCCAGAGCCAGCGGCCGACCCGTGCCAGCTCCGGCGGGCCGCGCAGCTCCGTCCACCGGGCGCAGCCGGCGACCACGGCGAGCAGGGCGAGCGGGAGGTGCGAGAGCTCGATGAGCTGCGCCTCCTTGATGTTCGAGATGGCATGGGTATGGGCGAGGAGGAGGACGCCGCCGGCCAGCATCGCCAGGGGGAAGACGAAGCGCACCCGGCCGCGCAGCAGGTCGAGGCGGACCGACCATTCCGAGACGGCGAAGGCGACGACCAGGAGCGATGCGAGCTTGTGCTGCACCACCTCCGGGTCGCGCAGGCTCTCGAGCAGGCCGATATCGCCGAGCGGCCAGGCCTCCGGGTCGGAGCGGATCAGCAGGAAGGCGGCGAGGCCGAGGAAGACCAGCGGCCAGTGCCGGGCCAGCTTCACCCGCCCCGTCGCATCCAGCAGGGCGGCGAAGCCGACCAGCAGGACCATGATGCCGGCCCAGCGGTGGTTGTACTCGCTCCAGGCGATGTCGGTGGCGTTGCGCGGCGGCAGCAGGCCCTCGCCCGGGGTGAAGGCCTGCGGGCGCTGGGCGGCCTGGCGCTGCTGCCATTCGGCATCGAGCTGGGCCTGCAGCGCGGGGATCGCCAGGTCGGCATGGTCCGGGCTGGTGAGGCGCGGCCAGGCGGGGGTGAAGCGCTCGGTGATCTCGGCCCAGGTGACGCGGTCGTCCGGCAGGTCGGAGGCAGGCGGGACGGAGGTGAGGGAGGCGGCGACGGCCAGCACCGCGATGCCGATCGCCATCTCCGCCTCGATGAAGCGGCGGAGGCGGAGCGTGCCGCCGGGCGTCGGCGCCATGCGGTGCAGCAGGCGGTAGTTCATCGCGCCGAGCGCCAGCAGCAGGATCAGCATGATGGTCTTGGTGGCGGCCATGGAGCCGTAGGCGGTGCCGTAGACCGCCTCGACCGAGCCGATGAAGCCGAACCAGAAGCCGGTGCTTCCCAGCAGGATCAGCCCGACGCCCCCCGCGGCGAGGAGGGAGTAGCGCTGGCCGACGCGGCGGGCCGAGGGCGGCGTCAGGCGGAGGGCAGCGATCAGGCAGGGCAGGCCGCCGAGCCAGAGGGCGGCGCCGGCCTGGTGGAGCGCGGTGGAGGCGAGCAGCATCGCCCGTCCCTCGGTGCGGGCGATGGCATGGCTGCCGAAGGTGACGGCGAGCAGCACCAGCAGCGCCGCACCCCCGAGGGCGAGGCGGCGGTTGCGGCCCGGGGCCTCGCGCGGCAGGGCGAGGGCGAGCAGGACCAGCATCGCCAGCAGGTCGAGGCCGGTGAAGAGGATGAAGTCGGCGCCGAGCAGCGCGCCGGGGGGCAGGTCGAGCGTCGCCTGCAGCGCGCCGAAGCCGAGCAGGCCGAGCAGGAAGGTCGCGGCGAGGGAGGCGATGCCGCCCAGGATCACCGTGCGCCGGGCGATGGCGTGCAGGCGCCCGGCATCGCCCGGCGGCAGCAGCCGGCCGAGGGGCACGGCGAGCAGCACCCAGAACAGGACGGAGCCGAGCAGCACCGTCCGCGCCACCAGCTCCATCGCATGGAGGATGACGCTGGCGAAGCCGTAGAGGTCGAGGAACTGCTCCACTGGGAACACCTATCAAAAACGGCCCTTGCCCGGCTGTGCCGGGCCTCGGGATGGAGCGATGAACCGGGGCCGCCGCGGCGCCGCAGGAATAGGTTACGGAGCCTTCAGGGTGAAGGGGATGTCGCCGCGGGTGATGTGCCCGTCGATCGCCAGCACTTGCCAGCGGAGCCGCCAGGCGCCGGGGGAGAGGCCCGGGGGCAGAGGGGCGGTCAGCGCCGCCGGGTCGCCCTGCGCCGCGATGGCGAGGGGGGTCGCGGCATTGTCGGCGCCGATCAGCAGCAGGCGGCTGCGCTCATGGTCGAGCCGGCTGTTGAAGCGGATGGTCACCTGGGCGGGGGCGGCGGCGAGGGTGGCGCCGGCCGTGGGCTCCGAGGTGACGACGATGGCATGGGCGGCGGCCGGGCCGGCGCCGCAGACCGGCAGGGCGAGGAGGAGGGCCAGCAGCAGGGTGAGGTGGGCAGGGGACGCAAGTTGTGACATGGCAACCTCCGGCCGGGGATGAAATGATGCCGTTACGCGTCGGCGCCACTCCCCGGTTGCAACGCGGCCGCAAAGTGCAGCAAAACATGGGCAGCGCAAGATGCCGCGAGGCGGAACGGTCGCTGCCGGGCCCTGGGGAGTGCAGGGGACGCGGCCAGCGGCGATCAGGCTGGGGGGCGTTGTTGATGCGGATTGTTCTGGCGCAGCCGAGGGGTTTCTGCGCCGGCGTCGTGCGGGCGGTGGACATCGTCGAGCGGGCGCTGGAGAAGTACGGGGCGCCCGTCTATGTGCGGCACGAGATCGTCCACAACCGCCGCGTCGTGGCGACGCTGGAGGCCAAGGGCGCGCGCTTCGTCGAGGAGTTGGAGGAGGTGCCGCCGGGAGCGGTGACCATCTTCAGCGCGCATGGCGTCTCCCGCGCCGTGGAGCAGGCGGCGGAGGCACGCGGCCTGCCGGTGCTGGACGCGACCTGCCCGCTGGTCTCCAAGGTGCATACCGAGGGGCGGCGCTATATCGCCCAGGGACGAGCGCTGATCCTCATCGGCCATGCCGGGCATCCGGAGGTGGAGGGGACGCTCGGCCAGATCCCCGGTGAGGTTCACCTGGTCGCGAGCGCAGCGGAGGTGGCGGCGCTGCCGATCGCCCGCGAGCGGCCGGCGGCCTTCGTCACCCAGACCACCCTCTCGGTCGATGACACGCGCGGGATCATCGATGCGCTGAAAGCCCGCTTCACGGACATCGTCGGGCCTGATACGCGGGACATCTGCTATGCGACCCAGAACCGCCAAACGGCGGTGCGGGAGCTGGCCAAGCGGGTGGACGTGCTGCTGGTTGTAGGAGCCGCCAACAGTTCCAATTCCAACCGCCTCAGGGAGATCGGGTCGGAGCAGGGGGTGCCCTGCTACCTGATCCCGGATGCCGAAGCGCTCCGGCCGGACTGGCTGCGGAGCGCCGAGGTCGTTGGTATCACCGCCGGGGCCTCCGCCCCGGAAAGCCTTGTGGAGGAGGTGATCGCGGCGCTGGCCCGGCTCGGGCCCGTCGAGGTCTCCGCCCTGCCGGGCATTGTCGAGGATGTGTCGTTCAAGCTGCCCGCGGCCCTCGTTGAACCCGAGGCCAGCGCGGCGAGCTGAGGAGCAGGTTGCTATGGGTATCCCGCTGCGGCAGCAGATGAAGGTCGGCGCCTATGTGCTCAAGCAGCACATGCTGGGGCGGAAGCGCTATCCGCTCGTGCTGATGCTGGAGCCGCTGTTCAAGTGCAACCTGGCCTGCTCGGGCTGCGGCAAGATCGACTATCCGGACCCGATCCTGAACAAGCGCCTCTCGGTCGAGGAGTGCCTGCAGGCCGTCGACGAGACGGGCGTGCCGGTGGTGGCCATCGCCGGCGGCGAGCCTCTGCTGCACAAGGAGATGCCGCAGATCGTGGAGGGCATCCTCAAGCGCGGCAAGGTCGTCATCCTCTGCACCAACGCGCTGCTGCTCGAGAAGCGGATCGAGCAGTACAAGCCGCACCCGAACTTCACCTGGGACATCCACCTCGACGGCGATAAGGACCAGCATGACTGGGCGGTCAGCCAGAAGGGCGTCTACGACCGCGCGGTCGCGGCGCTGAAGGATGCCAAGGCGCGCGGCTTCCGCGTCGCCATCAATGCCACGCTGTTCAACAATGCCGAGCCGGAGCGGATGGCGAAGTTCTTCGACGACGTCACCGCCATGGGCGTCGAAGCCATCATGGTCTCGCCCGGCTATGCCTATGAGCGGGCGCCGGACCAGCAGCACTTCCTCAACCGCCGGAAGACGAAGGAGCTGTTCCGCGGCATCTTCGCCCGCGGCAAGGGGAAGGGGTGGAAGATGGGCAACTCCCCGCTCTTCCTCGACTTCCTGGCCGGGAACCAGACCTACAACTGCACTCCCTGGGGCAACCCGACGCGGAACATCTTCGGCTGGCAGCGGCCCTGCTACCTGCTGGGCGAGGGCTATGCGAAGAGCTTCAAGGAGCTGATGGAGACCACCGACTGGGACAAGTACGGGGTCGGCAACTACGAGAAGTGCGCCGACTGCATGGTGCATTCCGGCTTCGAGGCCTCGGCGGTGATCGACTCGATCAAGCACCCGCTGAAGGCGATGGCGCGGCAGATGCAGGGGCCGAAGACCGAGGGCGAGATGGCGCCCGAGATCGACCTCTCGAACCAGCGGAAGGCGGATTTCGTCTTCTCCCGGCATGTCGAGCAGACCATGGCGGAGCTCAAGCATGAGCCGAAGCCGGTGCGCGGCGCGAAGCATGGCGGCACCCCCGCCGTAGCGGCGGAGTAAGGGGGGGCGGGTTGCATCCGGGGCTAAAGCCGACCACGTTAGTCCGGAAATAACCCGCTCGCCGGCTTTGTCAGGACCCGACCCATGTTCATCGAGACCGAAGGCACCCCGAACCCCGCCACCCTGAAGTTCCTCCCCGGGCGGGAGGTGATGGGCGCGCGGGGCACCGCCGACTTCGCCTCCGCCGATGTGGCGGCGCGCAGCCCGCTCGCCGCCCGCATCTTCGAGCTCGGCGGCGTGGCGCGGGTCTTCCTCGGCGGGGATTTCGTCACCGTCACCCAGACCGGCGATGCCGACTGGGCGCAGCTGCGGCCGCAGGTGCTCGGCGCCATCATGGACCACTTCATGGCCGGCCTCCCCGTGCTCGACAGCGACGGCGATGCGGAGGAGGAGGAGTATGACGAGGCCGATGCCGAGATCGTCGACCAGATCAAGGAGCTCCTCGACACCCGCGTGCGGCCTGCGGTCGCGGGCGATGGCGGCGACATCGTCTTCCGCGGCTTCCGCGACGGGGTGGTGAAGCTGCATCTGCAGGGCGCCTGCTCGGGCTGCCCCTCCTCCCGCGCGACGCTGAAGCATGGCGTCGAGAACATGCTCCGGCATTACGTGCCGGAGGTGGTGGCGGTGGAGCAGGTCGACGCCTGAGCGCCATCACCGGCGGTGATGACGATGATGGGCCCGGCGCGATTGGCGGCGGGCCGCAATGGGACGATACCGGTCGGCATAGCGAAGCCTCCAGGAGCTTGCCATGGCTGACCAGACCATCGACGCCGCCGCGCTCGACCAGCTCTTCCGCAGCGCGCGGACCCATTACAAGTGGCAGGACCGGCCGGTGCCGGACACCAAGCTCGCCGAGCTCTATGACCTGCTGAAATACGGGCCGACCAGCGCCAACTCCTCCCCCGCCCGCTTCGTCTTCATCCGCACGGCGGAGGGCAAGGAGAAGCTGCGGCCGGCGCTCTCCGAGGGCAATCTCGACAAGACGCTGACCGCACCGGTCGTCGCCATCGTGGCGCATGACACGCGCTTCTACGAGGAGCTGCCGCGGCTCTTCCCCCATGCCGATGCGCGGTCCTGGTATGCCGGGAACGAGCCGCTGGCAGAGGTGACGGCCTTCCGCAACGGCACGTTGCAGGGCGCCTACCTGATCCTTGCCGCGCGGGCCATCGGCCTCGATGCCGGGCCGATGAGCGGCTTCGACAATGCCAAGGTGGACGAGGCCTTCTTCGCCGGGACGAGCTGGAAGTCGAACTTCCTGGTCAATCTCGGCCATGGGGATGAGAGCGGTCTCTTCCCCCGCAGCCCGCGCCTCACCTTCGACGAGGCGGCGCGGTTCGAGTAGGGCCTTGGCCTAGCCGGCGGCGGTGCCCGCCGCCGGGTTCAGGCGGTAGCCGCCGCCCTCGGTCAGCAGGAGCCGGGCGTTGGTCGGGTCCGGCTCGATCTTTTGCCGAAGGCGGTAGATATGCGTCTCCAGCGTGTGGGTCGTCACCGCGCTGTTGTAGCCCCAGACCTCGTTCAGCAGGATCTGCCGCCCCACCGGCTTGCCGCCGGCGCGGTAGAGGTACTTCAGGATCGCGCTCTCCTTCTCGGTGAGGCGGATCTTGCGGTTGCGCGCCTGCTCCATCAGCAGCTTCGCGCTCGGGCGGAAGGTGTAGGGGCCGACTAGGAAGACGGCGTCCTCGCTGTTGTCGAAGACGCGGAGCTGGGCACGGAGGCGGGCCAGCAACTCGTTCAGCCGGAAGGGCTTGGCGATGTAGTCGTTGGCGCCGGCGTCGAGCCCGCGGACCACGTCCTGCTCTCCATCGGCGCCGGTCAGCATGATGACCGGGATCTTGAGGCCCTGGCGGCGGAGGCGCGTGCAGAGTTCGCGGCCATCCCCGTCGGGCAGGCCGATATCCAGCAATACGGCGTCGAAGCGATTTGTGGGGGAAGCGAGCATCTGCTCGGCCTCCTCGGCCGTAGAGGCTTCAGCGGGCTCGAATTCGCCGTCCAGCGAAAGCTGCTCCGCCAGCGTCGCCCGGAGGGCGGCGTCGTCATCCACGATCAGCAGCGGGCGGGGACCAGCCATGCCATCTCCCAAGGAAGGATTTCTTGTCAGGATAGATTAGACCCAGTCGATGGCGAAGCTGTGGCGCAGTTGTCAAGCCATTGCGCGCCGCCGGGCCGGTCGAGCCTACCCTGTAATCAATATTTCGCTTCACCTCCTGTCAGATGCCGTCACGGCGCCACATTCATGATGCGCCATATGGCGTGGATGGACCTAGATTGACGATCATGCCCTTTCCTGTTGTTTCTGACGCGCCCGGCGCGGAAACCCCGGTTCTGCCTGCGGCGGCGCTGTCGCTGCGGGCGGTGCACCGTGCTGCGTCGGAGCTGCGGCGGGGCACGCCCGTGCTGCTGCGTGCCGGCGACCATGCGCTGGTGATCGCCGCGGCGGAGACCGTCGGCGCGGCGGGGCTGGCCGAGCTCGCGGCCCAGGCCAAGGGTCCGGCGGTGCTGCTGCTGGCGCCGAGTCGCGCGGCGGACATCGCGCCCACGCCCGTGCTGCGGCCGGTGCAGGGCGTGCAGGAAGCGGCGATCGCGCTGCGGGCCCCGCCGGCCTTGCTGGACCCGGCGCTGCTGCGAAGCTTCGCCGACCCGACCGCCGACCGGCTGCCCGAAGGCAACCGGGCGGAGCGCGTGCCGGCGCCGCCGGCGTCCGACGCGGCGCTGGCGCTGGCCAAGCTCGGCCGGCTGCTGCCGGCGGTATTGGCCGCGCCGGCCGGGCCTGTGCGCGGCGAGCTGCTGGTGGTCGAGGCGGAGGACGTGCTCGCCTATCCTCTGGAGGCCGCGACCACGCTGCGGAAGGTCGCCGAGGCGGCAGTGCCGCTCGAGGATGCGCCGGATGCCCGCATCGCCGCCTTCCGCGCGGCGGATGGGGGCATCGAGCATCTCGCCATCCTGATCGGGCGGCCGGAGGAGGAGGGGGCGCCGCTCGTCCGGCTGCATTCCGAGTGCTTCACAGGCGACCTGCTCGGCTCGCTCCGCTGCGATTGCGGGCCGCAGCTGCGCGGCGCCATCCGGCGCATGGGGGAGACGGGGTCGGGCGTGCTGCTCTACCTGGCGCAGGAGGGGCGGGGAATCGGCCTGGTCAACAAGCTCCGCGCCTATCGGCTGCAGGATGGCGGGCTGGATACGCTCGATGCCAACCGGGCGCTGGGCTACGGCGCGGATGAGCGGAACTTCATGGTGGCGGCGACCATGTTGCGCCAGCTCGGCATCGAGCGGGTGCGGCTGCTGACCAACAACCCGGAGAAGCTGGCCTCGCTCGGCGCCTGCGGCATTACCGTCGAGGCGCGGGAGGCGCATTCCTTCGCGCCGAACGGCATCAATGACGCCTATCTCGAGACCAAGGCGCGGCGCTTCGGGCATCTGCTGACGTGACCACGGCCATCCTCCGGCCGGACGGGGTGCTGCGGCTGGAGGCCGGGGCCTGGCGCTGCGCGCTCGGCAAGGGCGGCATCCGGCGGGACAAGCGCGAGGGGGATGGGGCGACGCCGGTCGGGCTGCTGCCGCTGCGGCGGGTGCTCTACCGGGCGGACCGGGTGGCGGCGCCGCGCTGCCGCACCGGCGTGGAGCCCATCGCGCCGTCCGATGGCTGGTGCGACGATCCGGGGCATGCCGACTACAACCGTCCCGTCCGCCTGCCGCATCCGGCGCGGCATGAGGCGCTGTGGCGGGAGGACCCGCTCTACGACATCATCGGCGTGCTTGGCTGGAACGACGCGCCGGTGGAGCGGGGGAGGGGGAGCGCCATCTTCCTCCATCTCGCGCGTGCCGACCTGGCGCCGACCGAGGGCTGCATCGCCCTGCCGGAGCGCGACCTGCGGGCGGTGCTGGCGGCGGGGCTGAGCGCCATCGAGGTCATGGACGAATGATGGCCGCCTGGACATCCTCCGGCTGATCCTGCCACTGTCGCGGCCAAAGGCGGCAGGGGGGAGGCCCGAAGGATGGCAGGCAGCATCAGTGCAATTCTCGCGCGGCCGGTGCCGGTGGTGGCCGGCCTGATGGGGCTCGGGGCCGTGCTCGGCTATATCGAGCAGGGCACGGCGGCGGCCCTCGCCTTCATGGCGGCCGGTCTGTTCATGATGATAGTCTACGGGCGGATGCACTAGGCCGCGCCTCAGGCCTCCGGCGGTCAGGGTCTAGGCTCTCGCTCCGAAGATGGCGCTGCCGACCCGGACATGGGTGGCGCCGCAGGCGATCGCCGCCTCGAAATCGGCGCTCATCCCCATGCTGAGCACCGGCAGGGCGTGGCGGGCGGCGAGCTCCGCCAGATAGTGGAAGTGCGGGCCCGGGTCCTCCGCCGCGGGCGGGATGCACATGAGGCCGCGGACCGGCAGGTCCCACTCCTCGCGGCAGGCGCGGAGGAAGGCTTCGGCCTCGGCGCGGGGAATGCCGGCCTTCTGCGGCTCGTCGCCGGTATTCACCTGGACGAGGAGGTCGGGGCGGCGGCCCTCCTTCGCCATGGCCTCGGCGAGGGCTGCGGCGAGCTTCGGGCGGTCCAGGCTTTCGATGACATCGGCGATGCGGACGGCGTCGCGCGCCTTGTTGGTCTGCAGTCCGCCGATGACGTGCAGGCGGAGCGAGGGCCAGGCGGGGCGGAGCGAGGGGAACTTCCCGGCGGCCTCCTGCACGCGGTTCTCGCCGAAGACAGCCTGGCCGGCGGCCAGCGCCGCGGCCACAGCCTCGACCGGGTTGGTCTTGGAGACGGCGACGAGGGTCACGGCACCGGCCGGGCGGTTGGCGCGGGCGGTGGCCTCGGCGATCCTCTCCCGGATCAGGGCGAGGTTGGCGGCGATGTCGGTCATGCGATGGGCAAGCTAGAGGCGGCGGCGCGGCGGCTCAAGCCATGGTCGGGGCCGCGGCTGGTGCTGGTCAGCGACCCGTTGCGGCTGCCGGACCCGCGCGCGCTGGCGGCCCGCCTGCCGCCTGGGGCGGCGGTGCTGGCGCGCGCGGTGGCGCCGGGGGTGCTCGCCGGGCTTGCCGGGATCCTCCGCGCAAGGCAGGCGGGCCTGATCATCGGCGGGGATGGGCGGCTGGCGCTCCGGCTCGGGGCGGGGCTGCACCTGCCGGACCGGGACGGGGTGGCGGGGCTGCTACCCTTCCTGCGGGCGCGGCGGGGCCGCGGGCTGCTGCTGACGGCGGCGGTGCATGGCCGGCGGGGGCTGGCCCGGGCAAGGCGGCTCCGCGCCGATGCGGTACTGGTCTCGCCGGTCTTCCCGACACGAAGCCACCCTGGGGCGAGGGCGCTCGGGCCGCTGCGCTGGGCGGCGCTGGCGCGGCGGGCGGGCCGGCCGGCGATCGCGCTCGGGGGGATCGGGCCAGGGAATGCGGGGCGGCTGCCGCGCTGGGCGGCCGGGCTGGCCGCGATCGATGGTTTCCGGCCTTTGTGACAAAACTCGTACAAACTGCTGTGGCGACGGCGCCACAGTGTCTCAGCGAAGTCGCGGTAATGCCGTGTGGCCGGTTGCCGCAGTTTAAGGCGCTGGCCCATAGTCCGGTGCGGGCCCGATCATGTCCGTCATCCGGCATTGGTCGGGTTTGGGTATGGCTCCTGCCAAAGCGGCGCAAGCTGCGGGGGGGCGGGTCAGTCAGACAGGGAACAGCCGGCCAGCCCGGCGAGTGAGGAGGTTTAGAATGCGCAAGATACTGCTGGGCACGACCGCGGTGGTCGGCGCGGCGCTCCTGGCCCCGGCCGTCGCCGTGGCTCAGGAAGCCCCGACCGTCCGCATCGGCGGCTTCTTCCGGGCCTACTACGGCAACACGCAGCAGAGCGGCCGGAACAGCACCACGCCGTCCAGCCTGGCGACCAACGTGTCGGGTGCGACGTCCAACCTGAGCCAGCAGACAGCCCCTGGGGCTCAGACCACCGCCATCGGCGCCACCACCACCGAGAGCGCCGGGAACATTGCCCGCCTGTCGAAGAACGACTTCAGCACCGACGCCGAGGTCCATGTCTTCGTCAACGGCAAGACGGCCAATGGCCTGTCCTACGGCGCCGTGGTCGAGATCGCCTTCAACCAGCAGGAAGGCCGCAACATCGTCCAGCAGCGTGCCAGCACCGGCAAGACGACGGCCAGCATCGACGAGATGTACGCCTTCGTCGCGTCGCCCGCCTTCGGCCAGATCCGCTTCGGTGACGAAGACGGCCCGGTCGGCGGCCTGATGAACTCCGGCGTCATCACCAACTTCGGCACCGGCGGCATCTATGGCGACCGCGAGTCCTTCGTGACCCGCCAGGCCAATGTGCGCACCACGACCTCCCCGGGCAGCCTGGGCGACAACACCAAGATCATCTACCTGTCGCCGCAGTTCTTCGGCTTCGACTTCGGCGCCAGCTTCGCCTTCAACTACAACGAAGGCGAGGACACGGGCTGCCCGACCAACCAGAGCAGCGGGTTCTGCGACGCCGCCTACGCCTTCACCGGCGCCAGCAACTTCGGCATCGCGGCCGCTGGTCCGAACCAGTCGGTTCGCCGTAACGAGTACCAGGCGGCTGTCCGCTGGCGCGGCAGCCTCGCGGGTATCGGCCTGGCCGTCACCGGTGGCTATGTCGGCGCCGGCGCGGCGCGCGAGCTGACGCTGCAGGGCACGCAGGCGCGGCTGTTCAACAACCTGAACGTCTTCCAGGTCGGTGCCCAGGCTTCGGCCTACGGCTTCACGGTCGGCGCACAGTATGAGCACGGCGACGCGAACTTCTTCTGGGGCAACACCCTTCGCGGTGACCGCCCGATGGATCAGTTCTTCACCGGCGCCAGCTACACGATCGGGCCGGTCACCATCGGCGGCAACTACCTGATCCAGACCGTCGAGGGCGGCAGCCGCAGCACCTTCAGCGCAGCCGCGGCCAATGCCGGCAGCAGCACCGGCCTCGTCGCCAACCCCGGCACCCCGGGCGTCGGTGCCGGGACCAATGCGGCCTTGATGCGCCGCATCGGCTGGGGCGTCGGCGGCAACTACCGTCTGGCACCGGGCCTCGACATCGTCGCGGAGTACAGCAGCTACACCGTGGCCGAGCGTGGCCGCGACCTCGACCCGTCCAACCCGGGCATCCAGGACCGCAACACCGCGAAGGTGTTCATCCTGGGCACCCGCCTGGCCTTCTGATCCTTCGGGACCAGCGGAACGGGGGCGGCAGGGCAACCTGCCGCCCCTTTTTATTTCTGAACAAAATTGATGCTTGATTGCCCGGGCGGCGCATCTAGTGTGCGCGCATCATGAAGCCTGTCCGTCTAGCATTCGTTGCCGCCCTTTCCCTGCTGGCCGCTTGCGGCAGCGACAATCAGCGCCTCGTCGGCAATGACGAGTATGGCGACTGGCGCCAAGGCCGGGCGCGCAACCGGCCCCAGGGCGCGAGCGCCGGCATCGTCGTCTTCGGCGTCGACAAGGACCGGGAGGCGCGCGAGGCGGCCGCCAGTGGCGGCGGCACCGGGCTCAGCGTGAACGCCTATCTCTGGCGGGCGACGCTCGACACGCTGTCCTTCATGCCGCTGGCCTCGGCCGACCCCTTCGGCGGGACGATCATCACCGACTGGTACGCGCCGGCCACGGCCAATGGCGAGCGGTTCCGGGCCCAGGCCTATGTGCTGGGCCGCCAGCTCCGTTCGGACGGGGTGCGGGTGCAGGTATTCCGGCAGACGCTGGACCGCGGCCAGTGGGTGGACAGCCCGGTCTCGCCCTCGACGAACTCGGATCTCGAGGACAAGGTCCTGGCGCGGGCGCGGGAATTGCGGAGCCAGTCGGCCTCGCGCTAGAGCGGCTTCCGCTCGACCTGGCTCGCGAAACCTGCCCCAGCTTGTTGTTTGGTCGAGCGAATTACTCCGGTCAGGTGATTCCACCTGATCGGGGTTTGCTCCAGGGCACGGGCGCGGCCTCCGTCCACTTGCCGAGCGCCTGGGCGGCGGCGCGGACGGATGTCAGGATGTTCTGGTAGCCGGTGCAGCGGCAGAGGTTGGAGGAGAGGACGTGGCGCAGCCGCGCCTCATCCACCGGCCCCGGCTGCTCCAGCATCCAGGTCGCCAGCATCAGGAAGCCGGGCGTGCAGAAGCCGCATTGCAGGCCGTGATTCTCCCAGAAGGCGCGCTGGAGCGGGTTGAGCGTGCCGTCGGGGCCGGCGAGGCCTTCGACGGTGCGGATGGCGCAGCCATCGGCCTGGACGCCGAAGAGCAGGCAGGCACGAACGGCCTCGTCATCCATCAGCACCGTGCAGGCGCCGCAGACGCCGTGCTCGCAGCCAAGATGGGTGCCGGTCAGGCCGCACTCATCGCGCAGCGTATCCGCAAGGCTGCGGCGGGGCTCGACGGCGACCTCGTGCGGCACGCCGTTCACGGTGAGGCGGATCGGCGTCTTGTTCATCGGGCGTTCCGGATCAGGGCGCGGATGCGGGCGGGCGTCGCGGGCAGCTCGGCGATGTCGACGCCGAAGGGCGAGAGCGCGTCGCTGATGGCATTGGCGATGGCGGCCGGGGCCCCGATGGCGCCACCCTCGCCGAGGCCCTTGGCGCCGGTCAGCGTCTCCGGGCTTTCCGTCTCCATGTGGATGATCTCGATGTGGGGGATCTCGGCGGCGCTCGGGGGGAGGTAGTCGGCGAGGCTCCCGGTCAGCGGGTTGCCGTCCGGGGCGTAGAGCACCTCCTCCAGCAAGGCATTGGCGATGCCTTGGGCGACGCCGCCATGCACCTGCCCATCGGCGATCAGCGGGTTCAGCAGGCGGCCGGCATCCTCGACGACGAGGAAGCGGAGGATGCGGACCTGGCCGGTCTCGGCATCCACCTCGACCTCGGCGACATGGCAGGCATTGGAGAAGGTGCCGCTCGGGTCGTAGGAGGCGGTCTCGGCCAGGTTGAAGCCGCCGAGGTCGGAGAGCTGCTCGGAGCGCTGGTGGACGCGGCGGGCGATCTCGGCCAGCGGGATGGAGGCCTCGCCGGCCCAGGCGGCGCCGTCGCGGAGGGCGACGGAATCGGGCTCGGCCTGCAGCAGGCGGGCGGCGGCGCGGCGGAGGCGCGCGGCGAGCTTGTCGGCGGCGAGTTGGGTGGCGCCGCCGGCGATGACGGCGCCGCGGCTGGCGAAGCTGCCCCAGCCATAGGGCGTGCGGTCCGTATCGCCATGGATGACGCGGATGCGCGACGGGTCGAGGCCGAGGCGGTCGGCCGTCACCTGCGCGAGGGCGGTCCGCAGGCCCTGGCCATGGGGCGAGGCACCGATGCGGACCTCCACCTCGCCGGCCGGGGTCATGGCGATGTCGACCACCTCGTAGCCGGGGACGATGCCCATGCCGCGGGCGGCGAAGGCAGGGGTCCCGTAGCCGGTGCGCTCGTTGAAGACGGCGAGGCCGAGACCGAGATAGCGGCCCTCGCGCCGGGCGGCCTCCTGCCGGGCGCGGAAGGCCGGGATGTCGGCGGCCTCCACCGCGCGGTCCAGCGCCTCGACATAGGAGGCCTGGTCGAGGGTCAGGCCGGTCGGCGTCACATGAGGGAATTCGGTGACGAGGTTGCGGCGGCGGAGCGCCACCGGGTCGAGGCCGAGCGCGGCGGCGGCGCGGTCCATCAGCCGCTCCAGACCGAAGGTGACGACGGGGCGGGAGACGCCGCGATAGGGGGCGGCGGGGCAGGTATGCGTCGCCAGGGCGCGGGCGCGGGCCGAGTAAGTGGGGAGGCGGTAGGGGCCGGGATACTCGGCCAGCGCCATCAGCGGCTCCACCCCGCAGGTCGTCGGGTAGCAGGAGAAGGCGCCGGTATTGGCGAGGATGTCGGCCTCCAGCCCCAGCAGCGTGCCGTCGGCGGCGAAGGCGGCGCGGAGGTGGTGGACCTGGTCGCGGCTATGGGCGGAGGCGATCAGGTTCTCGTTGCGGTCCTCGATCCAGCAGAAGCTGCCGCGGTGGCGGCGGGCAAGCCAGACCAGCAGCGGATATTCCGGGAAGAGGGCCATCTTCTGCCCGAAGCCGCCGCCCACATCGGGGGCGACGACCTGCAGGTCGGCCTCCGCCATGCCGAGCAGGGCGGCGATGCCGGTGCGGAGCATGTGCGGCATCTGGCAGGAGGCGGTCAGGCGGATGCGGCCCGTGGCGCGGTCATGGGCGGCGAGGCCGGCGCGGGCCTCCATCGGCGTCGCGTTCTGGCGGCCGGAGCGGAGGGTGAATTCGACGATCCGGTCGGCGCGGGCGAAGGCGGCGTCGCAGTCGGGGTGGCGGATGGTGCCGTCCACCACGACGTTGCCCGGGGCCTCCGCGTGCAGGGTGCGGGCGCCGGGGCGCAGCGCATCCTCGATGGTGACGAGGGCCTCCTCCGGCTCGATGTCGAGCAGGACGGCCTCGGCGAAGTCCTCGGCCTCCTCCGGCGTGGCGGCGACCACGGCGGCGACGGGCTGGCCGACGAAATGCACGCGCTCCCGCGGCAGCACGGGCTGGCTGATGGCGCGGTAGTTGAAGCGGAACAGCTCCGGCCGGATGGCGCCGACGCCCTCGAGATCGGCGCCGGTGACGAGCAGGGCACCGGGCGGCAGGTCGGGTGCTGTGATCGAGAGGATGCGGCCGGCGGCGAAGGGGCTGCGGATGAAGCGCACGGCACGGGCGCCGGCGGCGAGGTCGGCGGTGAAGGCGCCCTCGCCGCGGAGCAGGGCGGGGTCCTCGGTGCGGGGGAGGCGGCGGCCGGTCCAGTTCATGCGGCAAGCGAGCCTTCCAGGGCGCGGCGGGTCATGGCACGGACCAGGTCGCGCCGGTAGTCGGCGGGGACCTGGGCATCCTCGGTCGGCTCGAAGCCCTCGGCGGCGATGGCGGCGGCGGCGCGGAAGCTGTCGGGGGTGGGCGAGGCACCCAGAAGGGAGGCGGCTGCAGCTTCGGCCAGGATCGGCGTTCCGGCGACGCCGCCGAGGGCGATGCGAGCCTCGGCGACATGGCCGGCGGCATCGAGGCGCAGCGCCGTCACCGCCATGGCGAGGGCGAAGTCGCCAGCGCGGCGGTTGAACTCGGCGAAGCCGCAGCGCCAGTCGGGGCCGAGCAGGGGGAGGCTCGCCTCGGCCAGCAACTCGTCCGGGGCGAGGGCGGTGGTGAAGACCGATTGGAACCAGTCGGCGGCCGGGACCAGCCGCTCGCCGCCCTCGCGCAGCACCCGCAGCTCCGCACCCAGCGCCAGGGCGATGCAGCACCATTCCGAGGCCGGGTCGGCATGGGCGAGGCTGCCGCAGAAGGTGCCGCGGGTGCGGATCGGCGCATGGGCGATGTGCTCCGCCGCGCGGGCAAGGAGCGCGCCGGTCGGGCCGGGCGCCACGGGGCGCTCGAAGCGGGCATGGCGGGCCAGCGCCCCAATGCGCAGCTGGCCGCCCTCGGCGCGGCAGTAGTCCAGCCCGCTGATGCGGTTGATGTCGATCAGGCTGGCCGGGCGCGCCAGGCGGAAGGCCATGGTCGGCACCAGGCTCTGGCCGCCGGCGAGGATCTTGCCCTCCTCCCCATGCCGGGCCAGCAGGGCCAGGGCCTCCGCCTGGCTCCGCGGCGCGTGGTAGTCGAAGGGCGGGCATTTCATGCGTGGGAGGGTAGGGGCGGCGGTTCCGCTGGCGCAAGGGCCTGTCAGCCGCCGCCGCAGGGGGTGCGGCGGAGGCCGCGCGGGGCGGCGGCCTCCGGGCCCTCGACCAACGTCAGCAGGCAGGCGCCGTAGAGGGTGGTGAAGCGCCAGTCATTGCCGCCGCCATGGCCGCGGATGGCGGCGGGCTGCGGGCCGGAGGGCCAGAGGGCGAGCAGGGGCGCGCGGCGGCTGCGCGAGGCCTCGTCGAGCAGCCTGGCGCGGGCTTCGGGGTCCGGGTCGAAGTCGTCGCCGTCGAAGACGGTGACGGCGAGGCGGGGGCCGCCCGCGGGCAGGCCGGCGAGCAGGCGGGTGAAGTCCTCGAGGCCCGAGATGAGGTTGTTGGCGCGGCTCGCCTCGCCATGCGCGGCGGGGGCGGTGGCGATGACGGCATCGACCAGTTCCGGCCGGGCGCTCGCCGCCATGATCGCCTGCCAGCCGCCGCGGGACTGGCCGCCGAGCACGATATGGCGGTAGCCGGCATCGCGCACCGCCTGCAGACCGCCGACCAGCCGCGGCAGGCTGGTGTAGAGCGCATCCTCGGCCGGGTTGCGGTCGAAGCGCAGCACGTCCCACCCCGCGTCGTTCAGGATGGAGACGAAGCCGGGCGTCGGCGTATTGCGGTTGTCGCGCTCCGGGCCGCCATAGCCATGCGACCAGATGACGGCGCCGCGCGCCGCCTGCGGGCCGCGGCGGAGCAGCATCGGCGCCCAGCGGAAGGGGCCGAGGCTGCCCCGCACCAGCGGCACGGAGGGGCCGCCGGCGAGGCCGGCATCGCGGGCGAGGAGGCGGCACTCGGCCTGGACCGGGCCCAGCGTGCGCCGGCAATTCTCGAGGGCGAGGGCCTCGGCCGCCTCCGGGGTCGATGCGCCGCTGGCGAAGCCCCAGACGGAGCGGCCGGAGGCCTCGCGCGCCACCGCGAAGGCGGCATGGCCCATCAGGCCGCGATAGACCAGGGTGAAGCTGCTGGCGAGGCCGAGCGAGGGCCCCGGCGTGCCCAGCGCCCCGACGGAGAATATGCTGCGGTACCGCTCCTCGATGCCCTCCGCATGCAGCGGGCGGGCGAGGCCGATCAACAGGATCACCAGCAGGCGGAAGCGCATCGACGGTCCATGCGAAGGGGCGCCCCCTATGTGGCCCTGCCGTGTCGCAGTGGCAACGGCGGCACGCCCTTCCCTAATAGCGGGCGCCAGCCTATTCCCTCTGTTCAGTCAGTCTCTTGGGCCCCGATGAGCGACGCCAGCACCACACCCGACAACCGCTACGACTTCGCCGCGGCCGAGCCGCGCTGGCAGGAGGAATGGAACCGCCGGCAATGCTTCGCCGTGCCCGACGTTCCGGACGGCAACAGGGCGAAGTACTACGTCCTCGAGATGTTCCCCTACCCCAGCGGCAAGATCCATATGGGGCATGTGCGGAACTACACGCTCGGCGACGTGGTGGCGCGCTACAAGCGGGCGCGCGGGCACCAGGTGATGCACCCGATGGGCTGGGATGCCTTCGGCCTGCCGGCCGAGAATGCGGCGCGGGAGCGCGGCATCCATCCGGGCCAGTGGACCTACGACAACATCGCCAACATGCGCGCCGAGCTGAAGCGCATGGGCCTCTCGCTCGACTGGTCGCGCGAATTCGCCACCTGCGACGTCGAGTATTACGGGCAGCAGCAGGCGCTCTTCCTCGATTTCTGGCAGGCGGGGCTGGTCGAGCGGAAGCAGGCCTGGGTCAACTGGGACCCGGTGGACGGCACCGTGCTCGCCAATGAGCAGGTCATCGACGGGCGCGGCTGGCGCAGCGGCGCGCCGGTCGAGAAGAAGCAGCTCAGTCAGTGGTTCTTCCGCATCACTCAATTCGCGCCGGAGCTGCTGGAGGCGCTGCAGGGGCTGGAGCGCTGGCCGGACCGGGTGAAGACCATGCAGGCCAACTGGATCGGCCGCAGCGAGGGGGCGCGGGTGCGCTTCCGGCTGGCCGAGTCACAGGCCGGGATCGAGGAGGTCGAGGTCTTCACCACGCGGCCGGATACGCTGTTCGGGATGAGCTTCCTGGCCGTCGCGGCCGAGCACCCGCTGGCGGCCGCCGCCGCGGCGCGGGAGCCGGCGGCGGCCGAGTTCATCGCCGAATGCCGGCGCATGGGGACGAGCGAGGCCGCGATCGAGCAGGCGGAGAAGCGCGGCTTCGATACCGGCTTCCGCGTCGCACACCCCTTCCTCGAGGGCGTCAGCTTCCCCGTCTGGATCGCCAACTTCGTGCTGATGGAATACGGCACGGGCGCGATCTTCGGCTGCCCGGGGCATGACGAGCGCGACTTCGAATTCGCCGGCAAGTACGGGCTGGAGATCATGCCGGTGGTGCTGCCGCCGGGGGCCGATGCCGCGAGCTTCGCGCTCGGGGATACGGCCTATACGGGGGACGGGACGATCTTCAACTCGGGCTTTCTCGACGGGCTCGACGTGCCGGCGGCGAAGCGGCGGGCGATCGAGGCGCTGGAGGAGCGCGGGCAGGGGACGGGCGTCGTCAACTGGCGCCTCAGGGACTGGGGCGTGTCGCGGCAGCGCTACTGGGGCTGCCCGATCCCGGTGGTCCACTGCGAGGCCTGCGGCGTGGTACCGGTGCCGAAGTCCGGCCTGCCGGTCCGGCTGCCGGAGGATGTCGATTTCTCGCGGCCGGGCAATCCGCTCGACCACCACCCGACATGGAAGCATGTCGACTGCCCGCAATGCGGCAAGGCAGCACGCAGGGAGACCGATACCTTCGACACCTTCGTCGACAGCAGCTGGTACTTCGCCCGCTTCTGCTCGCCGCGGGCGGAGGCGCCGGTGCTGCGCGAGGCGGTTGATGCCTGGCTGCCGGTCGATCAGTATATCGGCGGGATCGAGCATGCGATCCTGCACCTGCTCTACAGCCGCTTCTTCACGCGGGGGATGCGCGAGACCGGCCATCTCGAGGTGAGGGAGCCCTTCGCCGGGCTCTTCACCCAGGGCATGGTGACGCATGAGAGCTACAAGTCGGCCGATGGGCGTTGGCTCTACCCGGAGGAGGTCGAGTTCAGCCTAACGGCGGACGGCATCCGCTCGGCGCGGGTGAAGGATGCGAATACGCCGGTCGTCATCGGGCGCGTCGAGGCGATGTCGAAGTCGAAGCGCAACACCGTCGATCCGGGCGCCATCATCGGACGCTACGGGGCGGATACGGCGCGCTGGTTCATCCTCAGCGACAACCCGCCCGAGCGGGACATGGAGTGGACCGAGAGCGGCGTGGCAGGGGCCTATCGTTTCACGCAGCGGCTCTACCGGCTGGTGGCCGTGGCGCTCGGCGAGCTGCCGCCGGCGGGGGCTTCGGCCGAGGGCGCCGAGGGCGCGGCGCGGAAGCTGCGGCAGGCGACGCACCGGACCATCGCCGCGGTGACCGAGGCGCTGGAGGGCTTCGCCTTCAACGTCGCCGTGGCCCGCATCCATGAATTCGCCAATGCGGTGAGCGATGCCGGGGCGGTCACCGGCGCGGCGCGGCGCGAGGCGCTGGAGGCGCTGGTGCGGCTCTCCGGGCCGATGATGCCGCACCTGGCGGAGGAGCTCTGGTCGATGCTGCGGCCGGGCGAGGCGGAGCTGGTCGCCAACCTCCCCTGGCTGGAGGCGGACCCGGCGCTGCTGAAGGCGGAGACGCTGACGCTGGCCGTGCAGGTCCTCGGCAAGCTGCGCGCAACGATCGAGGTTCCCGCCGAGGCCGATGAGGCTATGATCTTCTCCCTGGCCGAGGCGGAGGAGAATGTGCAGCGTTCCATCGCCGGCCGCCCCATCCGGAAGCGCATCCATGTCCCGGGACGTGTCGTCAATTTCGTGGTCTAGGCGCGGGCTGCTCGGGGGGCTTCTCGGCCTCCCGGCCTGCGGCTTCCGCCCGCTCTACGGGCCGATCACGGCCGAGGACGGCAGCGAGGCTGACCTCGAGGCGGAGCTGGCCGCGGTGCGTATCGGGCCGCTCTACGAGCGCACGGGGCAGCTGCTGCGGCGGAGTCTGCAGCGGCGCATGGAGGAGAGCCTGCCCGGGACGCCGGCGCGATACCTGCTCAACATCAACGTCGATCTCGGGTCGGAGATTCTTGGTTACCGGCGCGATGGGACGCCGACGCGCGTCCGCTTCATCCTGAACGGCAACTGGAATCTCGACACCATCACGATCCCGCCGCGGCGGATCGCGGCCTCGGGCATTCCCTACCGCACGCTTGATTCCTTCAACATCCCGGACCTGCAGTTCTTCTCGGCCGATACCTCGCGCGACGCGGCGCTGGCGCGGCTGATGGAGGACCTCTCGCAGGAGGTTACCCGGCAGGTGGCGATGGCGCTGCGCCGGCAGAAGGAGCAGCCGGCGGCGGGCTGATGGCGAAGCTCGACGCAAGGCGGGTGGGGGCCTTCCTCGCCGACCCCGGCGGGTGCCGGGTGGTCCTGCTGCATGGCGACGATCCGGGGCTGATCCGCGAGCGGGCGGAGGCGCTCGTCCGGCGCGTCACGGAGGGCGATGCGCTGCGGCTGGTGGAGCTTGGGCGGGAGGCGCTGCGGAGCCCCGGGCAGCTTGCCGCCGAGGCGGCCAGCTTACCGCTGACAGGAGGGCGATGCCTCGTCCGCGTGCGGGAGATCGGGGACGGGGCGGCGCCGGTGGCGGCGGCGAAGGCGGCGCTGGCGGGGCCGGGGCCCGGCCTCGTCGTGCTGGAGGCGCCGGAGCTCAGGACCAGCAGCGCGCTCTACAAGGCGGTCGAGGGAGCCCAGCAGGGGGCGGTGATCGCCTGCTACCGCGAGCGGGGCGCGGAGCTCGCGCAATCGATCGGGCAGATCCTGCAGGAGCTGAGCGTGTCGGCGGAGCCGGCGGCCATCGAATGGATGGCGCAGCGGCTGGGCGAGGACCGGATGCTGCTGCGGCGGGAGCTGGAGAAGCTGGCGCTCTTCGTCGGCGCGGGCGGGCGGGTGACGCCGGAGGATGTGCTGGCCTGCATCGCCGAGGGCTCCGCACTTGACCTCGAGGAGGCGCTGATGGCGGCCATGGCGGGGGAGACGGCGGTGGCCGACCGGGCGCTTGCCACAGCCTTCGCCGAGGGGGCGAATGCGGTGCAGGTGGTGCGTGCGGCGCTCCGCCATGTGCAGCGGCTGCATCTGGCCTCGCTCACCGTGGCGGGTGGGGCGGCGGCCTCGGCGGCGGTGGATGGGCTGCGGCCGCCGGTCTTCTTCCGCCACAAGCCGGCCTTCGAGCGGGCGCTGCGGCTGTGGCGGCCGGAGGCGCTGGAGGCGGCAGGGGCGGCGCTGCTGGACGCCGAGAGGCGGACGAAGACGACGGGCATCCCAAGCGAGGTGATTGCCAGGAATGCCGTCACAGGCCTGGCAAGGCAGGCGGCGGCACGGCGGTGAGGGGGCTGTGCCTCTCCCGGACTCACCCCGGCGCTCTGATCGACGATGGAGTCCGCTTAGGCTGAGAGGCCTTGGAGACCGGAAGCTCAGCCCTGCAACAGGCGGATCACGCCGTCCAGCTGGTCGAGGTCGCGGTAGGCGATCGTCACCTGGCCGCCGCGGCCGCTGCTGCGAATGCTGATGCGGAGGCCAAGACGTTCCGACAGATCGCGCTCCAGGGCGGCGACTTCAGGCTCGGCCCGGACGGGGCGCTCGGCGGGGTCGCGGGGCTTGGCGGCGGCGAGGGCCTCGGCCTGGCGGACGTTGAGACCGCGGTCGACGATCTGCAAGGCGAGGCCGATGGAGTCCGGCGCGGTCAGCAGGGCGCGGGCATGGCCGGCGGTGAGGGCGCCATCGCGCAGCAACTCCCGCACGCGGTCGGGCAGGGCCAGGAGGCGAAGCGTGTTGGCGACATGGCTGCGGCTCTTGCCGACGGCCTGGCCAAGCTTGTCCTGGGTGAGGCCGAACTCCTCCAGCAGGCGGCGATAGCCTTCGGCCTCCTCCAGGGCATTGAGGTCCTGGCGTTGCAGGTTCTCCACCAGGCCGGCCGCCATGGCCTCGCGGTCGCTGAGGTCGCGGATGACGACCGGGACCTCATGCAGCGGGACGAGCTGGGCCGCGCGCCAGCGGCGTTCCCCGCCGATGATCTGGTACTGCCCGGCCTGACCGGGTTTGGCGCGGACGAGGATCGGCTGCAGGACGCCGTGTTCCCGCATGCTCTCCGCCAGCTCCTGCAGCGCGGCAGGCTCCATGGGGCCGCGAGGCTGGAAAGGGCCCGGCTCCAGCACCTCGATGGGCAGGGTGCGGAGGGCGTCGCCGGCGGGCGGGGCGGCGCTCGGGGCATCACCGAGCAGGGCGGAAAGGCCGCGGCCGAGACGGGGGGATTTCATGCGGCGGACCCTTCGCGGCGGCGAAATTCGAGGGCGAGGGCGGCATAGGCCTGGGCGCCGGGCGAACGCGGATCGTAGAGGCTAACCGGCAGCCCGTGCGAGGGCGCCTCAGTGATCCGGACGTTGCGTGGGATCACGGTCTCGAACACCTTGTCCTTGAAGAAGCCCCGAACATCCTGCGCAACCAGCTCCGAGAGGTTGTTGCGGCGATCATACATGGTCAGCACGATCCCCTCGAGGGTGAGGGCGGGGTTCAGGGCGCGGCGGACCCGATCGATGGTCTTGGTGATCTGGCTGACTCCCTCAAGGGCAAAGAACTCGGTTTGCAGGGGCACCAGGACGCCATGGGCGGCGACCAGGGCATTCAGTGTCAGCAAGCCGAGGGAGGGCGGGCAGTCGAAGAAGATGTAGTCGAAGCCGCCGGTCAGCTCAGGTGCGGTGGTGAGGATGTGGCGGAGGCGGCGCTCCCGGTCGTCGAAGCCGACGAGCTCCACTTCCGCGCCGGCAAGGTCGCCATCCGCGGGGATGAGGGTGAGGTTGGGGACGGGGGTGGGCCGCAGGACGTCGGCCAGTGGGCAGTCCTCGATCATCAACGCATAGGTGCCGGCGCCACGGGCGCTGCGGTCAATGCCGAGGCCGGTGGAGGCGTTGCCTTGCGGGTCCAGGTCGACCAGCAGCACGCGGCTGCCGGTGGCCAGGGCGGTGGCAAGGTTGATGGCGGTGGTGGTCTTGCCGACGCCACCCTTCTGGTTGGCAAAGGCGATGACGCGCGGCGTGGCGCGGTCAGGCTTGGGCGCTGACAGGGCGGATCTCACTGAGCCGGAGGATGGTGGAATCAGGGTCGGTGCGGCTTGGGAACCGCTCTATGCGCATAGTCCAGTCCGCGGCGGCGGCCGTCAATTCCTCCGTAGCGGTGCGGCCTTTCGGGAAGAGGGCAATGCCGCCGGGAGCGAGGATGCGGTGCGCATGGCCGAGGAGTGCGGGCAGGGGAGCCAGGGCGCGGGCGCTGACGATCGCGGCGAGCGGCAGGCGGGCGGCATCGATCCGGCTGGGGTGGATCGTCACACCGGTGAGGCCGAGGAGACGGGCGGCCTCTTGCAGGAAGGCGCATTTGCGGCGGTCCGATTCGACGAGATGGGTGTCGCGGCCGCTCAGCAGGGCAAGGACCATGCCGGGGAAGCCGGCGCCGGAGCCGAGATCGACCAATGGGCCCGGCTCGTCGGGGAGCAGGGGTGCAAGCTGGGCGGAATCGAGGACGTGCCGGGCCCATGCCGCCTCCGCCTCAGCCTTGGCGATGAGGTTGATGCGCGTATTCCAGCGAAGGAGGAGCGACAGGTAGTCCCGCAACCGCGCTTCCGTTTCACGTGAAACACCAGCGAGCACGTCATCGGGTTGTTTCACGTGAAACGCACCTCCGCGCGTCGAAGATGGACGGCAAGAGCGGCAAGGGCAGCGGGCGTGATGCCAGGGACACGGCCGGCGCTGCCGAGGGTCGCCGGGCGGGAGGTTGCGAGGCGCTGACGCATCTCGGCCGAAAGGCCGGCAACCTCGGTGAAGTCGAGCGCGGAGGGAATCGGCAGCTTCTCCTCACGCTCGAGGATGCGAAGCTCGGCCGACTGACGCTCCAGATAGGGCGCGTAGAGCGCCTGGGCTTCCAACTCGGCCCTGACCTTCGGCGGCAGGTCGGGAAGCCATGGGAAGAGCCGTTCGGCATCGGCCGGGAATAGCGCGGGCAGGGCGAGGACTTCGAGAGCCGAGCGCCAGCGGCCATCCTGGTTCACCGCGACGCCGGCGGCGGCGTACTGTGCCGGCGTCCGGCCATCCGAGCGGGCACGGGCCAAGGCATCGGCGACAGCCGCCTTGAAGCGAGCGTGCTGCGCGGCGCGGTCGGCGCCGACACAGCCCCAGGCGATTCCCTGATCCGTGAGGCGGAGGCCGGCATTATCGGCACGGAGGGCGAGCCGGTATTCGGAGCGGGCCGTCAGCATGCGGTAGGGCTCCGTCACGCCCTGCAGCACAAGGTCGTCGATCAGCACGCCCGTATAGGCCTCGCCACGAGTGAGGATGCGATCGGGGTCGGTGCCGCCGGCACCACAGGCGGCGTTGAGGCCGGCCATCAGGCCCTGGGCAGCGGCTTCCTCGTAGCCCGTGGTGCCGTTGATCTGGCCGGCAAGGAAGAGGCCCGGGGTCGCCCGCAGCTCCAGCGTCGGCAGGAGCGAGCGCGGGTCGACGAAGTCGTATTCGATGGCATAGCCCGGGCGCCGGATGCGGGCGCACTCCAGCCCGGGAATGGAGGCGATTAGCGCGGCCTGGATCTCCTCCGGCAGGCTCGTCGAGATGCCGTTGGGGTAGACGGTGTCGTCCTCAAGCCCCTCGGGCTCAAGGAAGATCTGGTGGCGCTGGCGCTCGGCAAAGCGGACCACCTTGTCCTCGATGGAGGGGCAATAGCGCGGGCCGGTGCCCGCGATGCGGCCGCCATAGACGGCGCTGCGATGCAGGTTGGCACGGATCAGCGCATGGGACGCGGGCGTCGTCGCTGTGATCGCGCAGGCGACCTGGCGGTTGGCGATGCGCTCGGTAAGCCAGGAGAGGGGCTCGGGCGGGTTATCTCCGGGCTGGGCCTCGAGGCCTGCCCAGTCGATGCTGCGGCCATCGAGGCGGGGCGGCGTGCCTGTTTTCAGCCGGGCCATGGGCAGACCGAGGCGGCTGAGGCTATCCGCGAGCCCGACCGAGGGCGCCTCGCCAACCCGGCCAGCGGGGATGCGGCGCTCGCCGATATGGATCTCGCCGCGCAGGAAGGTACCGGTGGTGATGACGACGGCCGCTGCGCCGATGCGGCGGCCGGCCGCCGTGACCACGCCGACAACTCGGCCGGCAGGGTCGAACAGGAGGTCCTCGGCAGCCTCGGCGAGCAAGCCGAGCCCCGGGGTGGCGCGCAGCAGGGCCTGCATCGCCTCCCGGTACAGGCGGCGGTCGGCCTGGGCGCGTGGACCGCGGACGGCCGGGCCCTTGCTGCGGTTGAGCAGCTTGAAATGGATGCCGGCCGCATCGGCGGCGCGGGCCATCAACCCGTCGAGCGCGTCGATCTCGCGGACCAGATGCCCCTTCCCGATGCCGCCGATGGCCGGGTTGCAGGACATCTCGCCAATGGTCTCGAGCCTGTGGGTCAGCAGCAGGGTATGAGCGCCGCAGCGGGCGGCTGCCGCCGCCGCCTCGCAGCCGGCATGACCGCCGCCGATCACCACCACGTCGCATGTCGTGTCGAACATGCGGGGGCGTATAGCACCAAATCTCAGGCGGGGCCGAAGCCCAAGGCGCGGCGCCAGAGTCCTTCGGTGAAGCGAAGGTCCTCCAGCAATTCGGCGGGGGCGAGGCCGCTGCGCTTCAGCACCTCGCGGATGCTGGCGAGGGTGGGCTCGTCGAGCACCAGGTGGACGCCGGTAGTGATGGCATAGCCGGAGACGCGGCCAAGCCGGGTGGCGACGATGCTCCCCGGCTCGGCCGCCTCGGCCAAGCCCTCGTCGAGCACCCAGACCTGGCCGCCGAGCAACGTGTCCTCCAGCAGAAGGCCCGCATCGGGGTGGCTGTCCTCCACGCGGAAGATCGATAGCCAGGCATGGGTGAGGGCGTTCAGGACCAGGGCGGCCTCGCTGGACAGCCGGGCATGCTGCCGGGCGATGCGGTCGATGGCGCGGCTGCGCCCGGGCGGGGCCGCGTAGATGGCGAGGTCGATCGCATAGGCGAGCTCCTCCTCGCCGACCTGCGCCAGCTCCCGGTCGAGCTGCAGGCCGAGGCGACGGGCCTGATCGGCCAGCTTGGCCGGCGGCAGGGCGCGGGCGGCCATCTCGAGGAAGCGCTGGCGGGCGGCGGCGTGGCGGGTCCAGGCGGCGCGGAGGTCGTCGTCCATCTCATTTCCCGATGCAAAATTCACCGAAGACAACGTCCAACACCGCCTCCACGCCCACCCGGCCGGTGATGCGGCCGATGGCGCGGAGGGCAGCGCGCAGGGCCTCGGCACGAAGCTCGGGCAGGGCGGCGGTCGGCAGGGTATCGAGCCAGGCGAGGGCGTCCTGCAGGGCGGCGCGATGGCGGGGACGGGTGAGCAGCGTATCGCCGGTGGCGCCGGCGCGGGCCAGGGCCTCGGCCTCGAGGCGGGCGCGGAGGGCAGGGAGGCCCTCGCCCGTGCGGACGGAGACGGGAAGGCCGCCGAGGTCGGGCGGGGCCGCGCCGAGGTCGGACTTGCTGAGCACGACCAGCGCCTCGGGGCGACGCCAGGCAAGCGTCTCCGCATCCGGCTCCCGGTCGGCGGCGAAGAGCAGGAGGAGGAGATCGGCCTCCTCGGCGCGGTGGCGGGCGCGGCGGATGCCCTCGGCCTCGATCTCGTCCGTGGCATCGCGCAGGCCCGCCGTATCGGCCAGGGTGACGGGCACGCCGCCGAGGTCGAGCCGCGCCTCCACCACGTCGCGCGTCGTGCCGGCGCGGGCGGAGACGATGGCGGCCTCCCGCCCGACCAGCGCATTCAGCAGCGAGGATTTGCCGGCATTGGGCGCGCCGAGGATGGCGATATGCAGCCCCTCGCGCAGCCGCTCGCCACGGCCGCCATCGGCGAGATGGGCGGCGATCTCGGTGCGCAGGGCGGCGGCGGCGGTGGCGACCGCGTCGTCGAGGCCGACGGGAAGGTCCTCCTCCTCGAATTCGATGAAGGCTTCCTGCCGGGCCAGCAGCGCGGTCAGGCGCTGCGTCCAGCCGCCATACAGGCTGGCGAGGGCGCCGCCGGCCTGGCGCAGGGCCTGGCGGCGCTGACCGGCGGTCTCGGCCGCGATGAGGTCGGCGATGCCCTCCGCCGCCGTCAGGTCCAGCTTGCCGTTGAGGAAGGCGCGGCGGGTGAACTCGCCGGGCTCGGCGGGACGGGCGCCGGCGGCGACGAGCGCCTCGGCGACGCCGGCGAGGATGGCGGGGCCACCATGGAGGTGGAGCTCGGCGCTGTCCTCGCCCGTATAGCTGGCGGGGCCGGGGAACCAGAGGACCAGCGCCCTGTCCAGCAGCTCGCCCCTGTGGCGAAGGCGGCGGAGGGAGGCGTGGCGAGGCGGCGGCAGGCGGCCGGCCAGGACCTCCACCACGGCGCCGGTGCCGCGGCCGGACAGGCGCAGCACGGCCACGGCGGCCCGGCCGGCGCCCGAAGCCAGGGCGAAGATCACATCCTCATGCATGAGTCAGGATTTTGGCGGCGGGACGTCCTTCTCCGTCAGCATCAGGCGCGGGACGCGGCCGCCGTCCTGGAGATGAGCGTTGAGGATCTCGTCGATGTCCTCCCGCGTCTCGGGCCGGTACCAGATGCCCTCCGGGTAGATCACCAGCGCAGGGCCGAATTCGCAGCGGTCGAGGCAGCCGGCCTGATTGATGCGGATGCCCGCGAGGCCAAGCTCCTTGGCGCGGGCCTTCATGTAGTCGCGCAGCGCCTCGCTGCCGCGGGCGGCGCAGGAGCCGCGGCGGTGGCCATCGGGGCGGCGATTGCAGCAGACGAAGACATGCGCCCGGAAGAAGGGCGGCGGGTCGGCAAGTTCGGCCATGGCGGGGGGCTTCCTGGAGGTCGCCCTTCATGTAGCGGCGCCACCCCCCGGCGGCCAGGGCCGTGCTTGACGACGTCCTGTGCCGGGTGTGCCATGATCCCGCCATGCCGCACCTGACCCTGCATACGCCCCTCGGCGAGATCACCGTCTTCGAGGAGGACGGCGCCATCCTGGCCCTCGACTGGGGCCGGGCCTATGGCATCGACAACCCAGCCCCGACGCCGGTGCTGCGCGAGGCGGTGGCGCAGCTGCACGACTATTTCGACGGCAAGCGCGTGCGGTTCGACCTGCCGCTGGCGCCGCAGGGCAGCACCTTCCGCCGGAGCGTCTGGGCCGCGCTGTGCCGCATCCCGCCGGGGCAGACGCGCAGCTACATCGACATCGCGCGGGAGATCGGCTGCGGCTCGCCGCGGGCGATTGGTCAGGCGAATGGCGCGAACCCCATCCCGATCATCATTCCCTGCCACCGCGTCATCGCGGCAGGCGGGGCGATCGGCGGGTATTCGGGGGCGGGCGGGATCGCGACCAAGCGTTTCCTCCTGGCCCTTGAAGCCCGCGGGGTTTCGCGCGAGGAAGCGGCAGCGCTCCCCCTGTTCCGCCCCTCCCCCGCTGCACCGACGGCGCCGCAAGGAACCCTGCTATGAACCATGCCATCCGCGTCCATGAACATGGCGGCCCCGAAAAACTGGTCTGGGAGGAGGTTCCGCTGCCCGGCCCCAAGCCGGGCGAGGTGCTGGTGCGCCACCATGCGGTGGGCCTCAACTACATCGACGTCTATTTCCGCACCGGCCTTTACAAGGCGCCGAGCATGCCGGTGACGGTCGGCATGGAAGGCGCGGGCGTGGTCGAGGCCGTGGGCGACGGCGTGACCGAGCTCAAGCTCGGCGACCGCGTGGCCTATGCCGGCGCGCTCGGCGCCTATGCGGAGGCGCGCTGCGCCCCGGCGGACCGGCTGGTGAAGATCCCCGACGGGATCGATTTCACCCAGGCGGCGGCGATGATGCTGCAGGGGATGACGGCGCAGTTCCTCGTCAAGCGCACCTATGCGGTGAAGCCGGGCGACACCATCCTGGTGCATGCGGCGGCCGGCGGCGTCGGCACCATCCTGGTGCAATGGGCGAAGCATCTCGGCGCGACTGTCATCGGCGTGGTCTCGACGCCCGAGAAGGCGCAGCTCATCACCAAGCTCGGCGCCGACCATGCGCTGCTGACCAGCGAGGACATTCCGGCCCGGGTGCGGGAGATCACCGGCGGGGCCATGCTGCCCGTCGTCTATGACAGCGTCGGCCGCGACACCTTCACCACCTCGCTCGACTGCCTCCGCCCCTTCGGGCTGATGGTCACCTACGGCAATGCCTCCGGCCCGGTGACGACCGATCTCGGCGTGCTGGCGGCCAAGGGCTCGCTCTACGTCACGCGGCCGACCCTCAACACCTACACCGCCAAGCGGGACGACCTCGTGGCGACGGCGAACGGCCTGTTCGAGGTGGTGAGGTCAGGTGGCGTGAAGATCGCCGTCAACCAGACCTTCGCCTTGAAGGACGCCGCAGACGCGCATCGGGCACTGGAGAGCCGGAAGACGACCGGCAGCACGGTGTTCACAGTCTAGGTTTTCTCGGTCCGGCGGCCGGCTGCCGGAATGCTTCCGGTAGGAAATTTTCCGGTCCATGGACAGGCTGCAGCAGCTCTCGGTCTTCCGGCGCGTAGTGGAGACCGGAAACATCACCCGCGCCGCCCGCGACCTGGCGATGAGCCAGCCGAGCGTCTCGCGCATCATCGGTGAGCTGGAGGGGCGGCTCGGCGTGCCGCTGCTGCTGCGCTCGCCGCGCGGCCTAACCGCCACCGAGGCGGGGCAACTCTTCCATGGCGAGGCGGTGCGCATCCTCGACCAGCTCGACGAGGCGGAGGCGACGGTGCGCGGCGCCCAGGCCTCGCTCGCCGGGCCGGTGCGCATCGCCTGCGTCGGGGCCTTCTTCAACCAGGTGGTCCTGCCCTGGCTCCGGGATTTCCTGCTGGCCCATCCCGGCATCCAGCTCGATGCGCGGCTGGATCCACGGCCGGTCGACCTCGTCGGCGAGGGCATCGACCTCGCCATCCGCTTCGGGCCGATCCGCGAGCAGTCGCTGATCGTGCGGCGGCTCGGGCGGATCGACTTCGCGCTCTTCGCCTCGCCGGCTTATCTGGAGCGGGCCGGAATGCCGGCGACGCCGGAGGCGCTGGCGGAGCATGAATTCTGCCGCCTCATCATCGGGCGGGCCACCAACCTGCTGACCCTGGACGGGCCGGACGGGCGGTCCGTGACCATCGAGACGCATGGGCATTTCTGCGCCGACAGCGTGGACAGCACCCATGTCGCGGCGCGGGCGGGGCTCGGCATCGCCCTGCTGGCGCCCTGGGGGGTGACGGACGAGGTGGCGGCGGGGCTGCTCGTCCCCGTGCTGCCGGGCTGGCGGGCGGAGCCGCGCGACGTGCATGCCGCCTGGCCGGGCAGCCGCAGCCTGCCGCGGCGGGTGCGGGCGGTGCTCGACATCCTGGTGGAGAAGGCGGCGGCGGAGCCGGGGCTCAGGGCGCGCTGAGCGGGCGGATGCGATAGCGGTAGCGATAGGCCTCCGCCAGACCGACGAGGCGCTGCAGGGCGAGGGAGGCGGCGTTGGCCGACGCCACCTGGGCCCAGAGGCCGATGGCACCAAGGCCCGCGGCCCAGTGCGCGGCGGCGCGGACCAGCCGCTCGCCGAGGCCGCGGCGGCGGAATTCCGGGCGGGTCGCCAGGTCGAAGATGCCGCACCAGGGGCCGTCCACCACGGCGAAGAGGCAGGCGGCATCCACCCCGTCCTCCCGCAGGAGGAACCAGCCGCCGGGGGTCGCCAGCAGCTCCGGCAGTCGAAGCTTCTCGGCGCGGCGGGCCTCGGTCTGGTACTCGGCGGTCGCCACCACCGCCATCCAATCGGGCTCGGGCCCGTCGAGGCAGCGGGCGGCGCGGTCGGGCCCCGCCGGCAGGGGGCCGGCATGGACGATCGTCTCCTCGCCCTCCGCATAGCCGCGCCCGATGAGCAGCGGCTCGAGCCCGGGCGGGTCGAGCGGCGTCAGGCGGAAGCGGCAGGGCAGGCTGTGGCGGGCATAGAGCGCCTCGATCCGCGCGACGCGGGCAGGGAGGCCCGGGTCGGGCGCGGGGTCGAGCGAACTCGTCGCATTCCCGCGGCCGGTGCCGCCGAGGAAGAGCTTCGCCACGAAGGGCCCGTCGAAGGCCTGCCGCGGCGCCGGCAGCGCGGTGAGGCAGGCGCGCTCCAGCGCCGCGACCTCGGCCGGCATCAGCCGGCGGTGAGCTTCAGGCGGCGGATCAGCGCCTCCTCCCGCGCGACGGTCTCACGGATGTCCGCGGCATAGCCGGCGCTGTCGCGGTACTCGTCCGGCATGTCGTAGCGGGCGAGGAGGGTGCGGAATTCCTCCGCCTTCTGCGCCGTGGCGAAGGCATCGTGCAGGATGCGCGTCACCGCCGGGTCGAGGCCGGCAGGGGCGACGATGCCGAAGGGCGTCGTCACCACCATGCCGTAGCCGAGCTCCTTCAGCGTCGGCGCCGCGGGCCAGCGGACGAGGCGCTCCGCCGTCCAGACATTGAGGATGCTGGCCTGATTGCCATCGGCCAGCGCGCCGAGGCCGGAGCCGCCGGCCATGACGTCGATATGCCCGCCGAGCAGCGCCTGGGAGCCATCGGCATCGCCGCGGAAGGGGGCGTGGATCAGCTCGATCCCCTCCTTCGCGGCGAGTTCCGCCATGGTGACATGCGGGGTGCCGTTGGCGCCGGTCGAGCCGAAGGCGAGCTCGCCCGGGCGGCGCCGCGCCTCGGCGACGAAATCGGCCCAGCCATTGGGGAAGCGGCCGGCCTTGGCGATGACCATGAAGGTATAGCCGGTTACGCTGAGGATGGGGGTGAAGTCGCGCAGCGTGTCATAGGCCAGCTTCTGCAGGAGCTGCACGCGGATGGCGGAGGCAGGAAGCTGGGTGAGCAGGTAGCCATCCGGCCGGGCGCGCGCGACGGCGGCGGCGCCGAGCGTGTTGGCCGCACCGGGCTTGTTGTCGATGATCACCTGCTGCGGCAGGTGGCGGGAGGCGCCTTCGGCCAGGGCACGGAGGACGACATCGGTCGTGCCGCCGGGCGGGAAGGGGACGATCAGCGAGATGGCGCGGCTGGGGAAGGCGGGCTGCGCCTGCGCCAGCATCGGCGTGGCGAGGAGGCCGCCGAGCAGGGCGCGGCGGGGCAAGGGCGAGGGCGCCTTGGCGGACATGGTGCATCTCCGGGAACAAGCGGGCGCACCATGCCGCCTCACGCATAGATGCGCCAGGGGCAGGGCTGCTATCGCCTCTGTCATTGGCTTGCCACTCACAATCGGGGACAGGACATGCCATGTTGTCGGCACGGGACGCCGGTTGAGCAGTTCCGGGCCGCTCCCCCCCCCTCGACGCGGCCCGGGATCAGACCCCCCAAGCCGGCCGGCGTCCCGGATTTCCCATCATCCCCGAGCTTCCTCCGCCAGGCGGGCGACCGCGTGGCGATAGGTCTTGTCGAAGAGCGCATCGAGCCCAGGATCGGCGCCCCTGGCGCCGGCGGCGACGCGGCCGGCCCAGCCGACATATTCGAGGCGGCGGGCATGGTCCCAGCCGGCGGGCGGGCTCTCCTGCAGCGTGCGGAGATTGGCGATCTTGTCGGCGAGCTTCACCTGCTTCGCCGCCGCCGAGGCGCGGGCGGCATGGCGGATCTGCAGGCCCTTGCGGACTTCCTTCGGCAGCGACTTGTCGTCCGAGACCTCGGCGACGATGCCGGCGACCTCGGCGCCGAAGGCGGCCTCGAGGTCGGCGAGGGTGGTCGGGACCGGGTCGGTGTCGCTGTCCTCGACGGTGTCGTGCAGCAGGCCGGCGATGATGGCGGCGGGCGGGGCGCCGGCGGCGGCGAGGATCTCGGCCACCTCCAGCACATGGTTCACATAGGGCTCGGCGGCGGCGCCCTTGCGGCGGTGCGTGGCATGGACGCGGGCGGCGAAGCTGGCGGCGCGGAGGATGGTGGCGAGCGGCTCGACCTCGCGGGTCATTCTGTCTCCCCGGGTGGCGGATAGCAGAAGGGGGGCTTTCGCCCCCCTTTGCGTCAGGTGTTCATCGCATCGAAGAAGTCCTGGTTGGTCTTGCTGTACTTCAGCTTGTCCAACAGGAACTCCATCGAGTCCTGGGTGCCCATCGGGTTCAGGATGCGGCGCAGGACCCACATCTTGGCGAGCGTGGCGCGGTCCACCAGCAGCTCCTCCTTGCGGGTGCCGGACTTGGTGATGTCGATCGCCGGGAAGGTGCGCTTGTCGGAGAGCTTGCGGTCGAGGACGAGCTCGGAGTTGCCCGTGCCCTTGAACTCCTCGAAGATCACCTCGTCCATGCGGCTGCCGGTGTCGATCAGCGCCGTCGCGATGATGGTGAGCGAGCCGCCTTCCTCGATGTTGCGCGCGGCGCCGAAGAAGCGCTTCGGCCGCTGCAGGGCGTTGGCGTCGACGCCGCCGGTCAGCACCTTGCCCGAGGAGGGGACGACGCTGTTGTAGGCGCGGCCGAGGCGGGTGATGCTATCCAGCAAGATCACCACGTCGCGCTTGTGCTCGACCAAGCGCTTGGCCTTCTCCAGCACCATCTCCGTCACCTGGACGTGGCGCGTCGCCGGCTCGTCGAAGGTCGACGCCACGACCTCGCCCCGCACGGTGCGGGCCATGTCGGTGACCTCCTCCGGCCGCTCGTCGATGAGCAGCACCATGAGGAAGACCTCGGGGTGGTTCGCGGTGATCGACTTGGCGATGTTCTGCAGCATCACCGTCTTGCCGGTGCGCGGCGGGGCGACGACCAGGGCGCGCTGGCCCATGCCGATCGGCGCGATCAGGTCGATGACGCGGTGGGTGTAGTCCTTGGACGGACCCTTGGCGACCGCCTCCGCGTCCGGGTTCTCCATCTTGAGGCGGCGGTTGGGGTAGAGCGGCGTCAGGTTGTCGAAGTTGATCCGGTGGCGCAGCGCCTCCGGCGGCTCGAAATTGATGGCGTTGACCTTGAGGAGGGCGAAGTAGCGCTCGCCGTCCTTCGGCGCGCGGATCTGGCCCTCGACCGTGTCGCCGGTGCGGAGGCCGAAGCGGCGCACCTGGGCGGGGGAGATGTAGATGTCGTCCGGGCCGGGGAGGAAATTGGCCTGCGGGCTGCGCAGGAAGCCGAAGCCATCGGGCAGGATCTCGAGCGTGCCCTCCCCGAAGATCGCCTGGTCGTTCTCGGCAAGCTGCTTGAGGATGGCGAACATCATGTCCTGCTTGCGCAGGCTGGATGCGTTCTCGACCTGGAGCTCCTCGGCAAAGGAGAGGAGCTCTGCGGGGCTCTTGGCCTTGAGTTCGGAAAGATGCATGGCGCGGTGCGTCCGGATGCGAGGGGACAGGACGGTCCCGATGAGGCCGGGATCGCGGCGCGTGGCGCGCCATAGGTCCGGCCCTTCCGCCTGTGCCATGAACACGGACCCATGGAGGGGCCGGGGCCAGTGGCCGGCGATGTCCCAAGGAAGGAAGGAGGGAGTAAGGCAGCAGGCGCGTAACGCACCCTATGCCCCAAGGAAGCGGGCCGGACCCTAGAGGAGTGGATCGCTGGCCGTCAACGGTTGAGATGGGGCATTCGGCGCGGAAGGTCAAGTCTCGTGAGGCGCAGGCGCCCTGCTATGCTCCGCGGATGGCCGTGCTGAAGATCGCCCGGATGGGCCACCCCGTGCTGCTCGAGCATTGCCGGCCCGTCGCCGACCCCGGCGCACCAGCAATCCGCCGCCTGGTGCAGGACATGATCGACACGATGGAGGATGCGCCGGGGGCGGGCCTCGCCGCGCCGCAGGTGCATGTCCCGCTCCGGCTCTTTGTCTTCCGCGTCCAGCCGCACCGCTCGACCGGGGCGGCGGCGGATGCGGTGTCGGCAATACCGTGGTGATCAACCCGGTGATCGAGCCGGTGGGCGAGGAGAGGCAGATCCGCTGGGAGGGGTGCCTCTCGATCCCCGGCCTGCGCGCCGCGGTGCCGCGCTTCGCCCGCATCCGCTATTCGGGCGTCGATTGCGACGGCCGCGAGGTCGCGGCGGAGGTGACGGGCTTCCATGCCGGCGTCGTCCAGCACGAGTACGACCACCTCGACGGCATCCTCTACCCGATGCGCATGGCGGATTTCCGGCCGATGGGCTTCGCCGAGGAGATCGGCCGCGCCGAGGAGCTGGCGGGGCGGATGGTTGGGATCCGCGCGGAATGGGCGGGGCTTGCCGGATAGGCGTGCCGGCGTCGCGGCAGACATGGCGTGGGGCCACCGGTCACCCCGCCTGTGCCGCCGGCCGGGATCGCCTGGCCGGGCCGCCATGGCGCCTGCCCCAGGCAGGTCATCGGCGCGCAGGATGGGAGCCGACAGGGACCAGCGCCATGGATGATGCAGCGGGCGATCTCGGCCTCCGGCGCGTCGTGCGGTGGGTCGCGGCGCTGAACCTCGGCTATTTCGGCATCGAGTTCGCCGTGGCCCTGGCCATCGGCTCCGTCGCGCTCTTCGCAGACAGCATCGACTTCCTCGAGGATGCTGCGGTCAACCTGCTCATCCTGCTGGGGCTGGGCTGGAGCCTGCGGCAGCGCGCGCGCCTCGGCATGGTGCTCGCCGGGATCCTGCTCGTGCCGGCACTCGCCACGCTGTGGACGGCCTGGGGCAAGGTCCTGCTGCCGGTGCCGCCGGCACCCCTTCCCCTGACCCTGGCCGGGGCCGGCGCCCTCGCGGTGAACCTCGCCTGCGCGGCCATGCTGGCGCGGTACCGGAGGCGGGGCGGCAGCCTGACGCGGGCCGCCTTCCTCTCGGCCCGCAACGACGTGCTGGCCAACATCGCCATCATCGGGGTCGGGATCGCAACGGCCCATGTCTGGAGCTCGGCCTGGCCCGACCTGATCCTCGGCCTCGGCATCGCGGCGATGAATGCCGACGCGGCCCGCGAGGTCTGGCAGGCGGCGCGCGAGGAGCATCGCACGGCTGCCTGATCCTCCCCGACCGGACTGCCGCCCGCGCGGCAGGCATGGCGATCGAGCGTTGAAGGAAGGCTAGAACGGCTTCACGATGACCATGATGACGATGACGATCATCAGGACCGTCGGCACCTCGTTCATCATCCGCCAGTAGCGCTCGGTATGCGGCCGCTCTCCGGCGGCGAAGGCGCGGCGGGCGCCGGCCAGGTGCATGTGGAAGCCCGTCATCAGCAGCACCGAGAGCAGCTTCAGGTGCCACCAGCCGCCGCGCCAGTCGACCGCGCCCGGCGTCAGGATCAGGGCGAGGCCCAGGAGCCAGGCAGCGATCATCGCCGGGTTCATGATGGCGCGCAGCAGCCGCCGCTCCATGGTATCGAACAGCGTGGCCTGCGCCCCGGCCCCCGCCACCTGACTGTGATAGACGAAGAGCCTCGGCAGGTAGAACAGCCCGGCCATCCAGGCGATGACCGCGATCAGGTGCAGCGCCTTGGTCCAGGGGTAGAGGGGCGCGAGGGCGTCGATCGTCAATGTCTCGGCATCCTGGGTCAGGTATCCTGGCCGGCGCAGGTCTCGACCGGGCGGGTGAAGGCAACCCAGGTGTCGCCCTGCTGCAGGCAGCCATTCACCCAGTCGCCCTCGAAGACGCGGCCCTGCACGGTGAGCCGGCCGGGCCCCTGCGGGTGGCCGCCGAGGAGCCTGCCCTCGAAATCGATGCGGAGGCGCGGCAGGGCGAGGCGGCCCTCCACCAGCCGGTCGTCGCGGAACACGCCCTCCTCCTCGCTCACCACCCGGCCGCCCTCGGTGATGGTGAGCTTGCCGCGGCCCTCGTTCTTCCCGCGGATGATGTCGCCCTGGTAGTCCATCCGGCGGGTCTCGCCGCGGCTCTGCCAGGTGACGATGGCGCGGCCGGGGCCCATGGCGGGGCCCTCGGGGCAGGCGCCGTTCCAGTCGGCGACGATATCCGTCGCCCCCGGCTCGATGCCGCCGGCCCAAAGCCAGCAGCCGCTCCGCGGGTCCGCCACCCAGCCGGCGCGGCCGCCCGGGACCATGCGCTCCGCCTCGGGCGGCTCGCCGGCCGCCATCAGCAGCAGCGCCGCCGCGGCGCCGAGTATTCCGCGTCCGATCATGGGCTACTCCTCGATCCCAAGCAGGGCCGGCAGCTCCGCCATGCTGGCGAAGGGCCGGGCGCCGATGGCGGCCAGCACGGCCGCATCCGTCTCCCGCGTGAAGCCCAACACGCGGCAGCCCGCGGCGATCCCGGCGCGGGCGCCGAGCAGGCTGTCCTCCACCACCACGCAGGTCTCAGGCCGGGCGCTGCAGGCGGCGGCGGCGGCGCGGTACATGTCGGGCGCGGGCTTCGGGCGGGGAACGTCCTCGAAGGTGAAGACGCGCTCGCCGAAATACCGGGCGAGGTCGAGCCGGGCGAGCTTCGCCCGCAGCTCCCCCCGGGTGGAGTTGGAGGCGACGGCCAGCGGCAGCCCTGCGGCGGCCGCGGCCGCGACGGCGGCAGGGGCGCCGGGGATGGCCTCCACCTCCTCGGTCAGGGCGGTGAGGATGCGCCGCGTCAGCGCCTCGCCCCAGTCGCCGGGGAGGCGGCCGCAGCGGGCCTCGATCACCGGGAGCATCTCCGGCAGGGCCATGCCGAGGAAGGTCTCCCGCGCCTGATGGGCCGAGAGCTGCCAGCCCTGGGCGCTGATCGCCTCCGCGACCAGGCGGTTCACCAGCCCCTCGCTGTCGGCCAGCACGCCGTCGCAGTCGAACAGGACGGCGGCGGGGCGCATCAGGCGAGTTCCCTGGTCCGGGCGCGGGCCCGGGCATGCGGGCAGTCGCCGAAGGGCTTCGGGCATTGCCGCCCGCCGGCGAAGCTGCAGAGCGGGCGCTCATCAGCCTCGGCGCGCCGGACCAGGTCGCGCAGCGCGGCGATGAAGGCAGGGTCGCTGTTCTGGGCGGGGACGCGGTAGTAGCCGGGGACGCCGAGGCGCTCCGCTTCCTCCCGGTATTCGACGTCGAGCTCGACCAGCGTCTCGGAATGCTCGGAGACGAAGGCGATGGGGCAGATCAGCACCGCGGTCTTGTCATGGCCGGCGCGCTCCAGCTCCGCCTCGGTGCTGGGGCCGATCCATTTCTGCGGGGTGACGCGGGACTGGTAGCAGACGATGTGGTCCAGCCCCTCGATCTGCAGCCGCTCGACCACGGCGGCGACGGACTGCTCCACCTGCCACTGGTAGGGGTCGCCGCGCTTGACGATGCTCTCCGGCAGACCGTGGGCGGAGAAGAGGATGCGCAGCGGCACCTCCGGCGCCAGGGCGGCGCGGGCGGCGTGATAGGCGGCCCGCACGGCCGCCGCCGTCGCCTCGGCGAAGGCCGGGTCGGAATGGTAGCAGCAGAGCGTGCTGGTCGGCACGGCGAGGCCGGCGCGGGCCGCGGCCTCATCCCAGGCGGTGATGCTGCTGCCGGTCGTCGTCGTCGAGTATTGCGGGTAGAGCGGCAGCAGCAGCACCCGGTCCGGGCCCCAATCGCGCACGGCGCGGGCGGCGGCGTCGCTCATCGGGTGCCAGTAGCGCATGGCGATGAAGCAGCGGTACTCGGCGCCGCCGGCCGCGTTCAGCGCCGCCTCGAGGTCGCGGGCCTGAGCCTCGGTCAGCTCGAGCAGGGGCGAGCGGCCGCCGAGGATGGCGTAGTTCTCGGACGCCGCCGGGGTGCGCCGCTTGGCGATGAACCGGCCGAGCCAGGGGCGGATGAAGCCGGGCACCCGCAGGATGGCCGGGTCGGTGAACAGGTTCTCGAGGAACGGGCGCACGCTGTCCGGCGCATCCGGCCCCCCAAGATTGAACAACACCACCGCAACCCGCTGCATCGGAACTCCCAGAGCCCAAAAATCCAGGCCCGCAGATTTGGCCGGTTCGCCAGCGGGTCAAGCTGCGGGGTTAGAGCAAAGCGGGGGCGGGGGGAATTACCTGGCCGTCGAATCCGGGCATTGAGGGGGCGCTGCCCCCTCAAACTCCCCTGCCAAGGGCCGAAGGGCCCTTGGAACCCTTGAGTCAGCCGGTCCTGACCAACCGGACCAATGCCGAGACGTTGTCCGGCGACGTCACCTTCTCGATGCCGTGGCCGAGGTTGAAGATGAAGGGGCGGCCGCGCATCGCGCCCAGGATGGAGCGCGCCTCCGTCTCGAGCGCCATCCCGCCCGTGACCAGCGAGAGGGGGTCGAGGTTGCCCTGGAGGCACATGGTGGGCGGCACGGCCGAGGCGGCCCAGCGGAGGTCCATCGAGGTGTCGATGCCGAGGCATTGGACGCCGGTGCGCTGGCTGTACTCGATCAGCATCGGCCCGGCGAGGCGCGGGAAGCCGATCAGCGGGATGGTCGGGTGGCGCTTGCGGATGGCCCGCACCAGCGTCGCCGTCGGCTCGATCACCCAGCGGCGGAACTGGCTCGGCGACAGCAGGCCGGCCCAGCTGTCGAACAGCATCAGCACCTCCGCCCCCGCATCGGCCTGGGCGCAGAGATAGTCGGTGCTGGCCTCGACCAGGGTACGGATGAGGCGGCCGAACAGCGCCGGGTCGCCATAGGCCATGCCCCGGGCGGCGGCGAAGTCGCGGCTGCCATGGCCCTCGACCATGTAGCAGGCGACGGTGAAGGGGCTGCCGGCGAAGCCGATCAGCGTCGTCCGCGGCGCCTCCGCCTCGAGCCCGGCGCGGACCAGGCGGACCGTCTCGATGATCGGCGCGGCATTGGCGGCGCAGACCGAGGGGTCCAGCCGGTCGATCGCGGCCGCGTCGCGCAGCGGCTCCAGCACCGGCCCCTCGCCCTCGGCAAAGCGGAGCGGCTGGCCCATCGCCCAGGGCACCATGAGGATGTCGGAGAACAGGATGGCGCCGTCCATGCCGTAGCGGCGGATCGGCTGCAGGGTGACCTCGGCGGCGAGGCCTGGGTTGGTGCAGAGGGCGATGAAGTCGCCGGCCTGGGCGCGGATCTCCCGGTACTCGGGCAGGTAGCGGCCGGCCTGGCGCATCAGCCACATCGGCGGCGGCCAGACCGCCTCGCCGGCCAGGGCATGGAGCAGGGGTTTCGGGGCAGGACTCTCGCTCGGGCCAGGCATGCGCTTCTCCTTGGAGCCTAACCCTTCGCAAGAAAACAAGAGTCTTGAAAGGATGGAGTAGTAATAGGGCCTGTGGATGCTGTGGAGCCAATTACTCCGGATTCCATCCACAGGCCTGTCCACCATCTCCTGAGTCGGCGACTCGCTGACTCCGTTGGGGGAATCCTCCCTCGTCCCGGAGTCGACCGACTCAGGCGGGAATCCTCTCCCGCCCGGACGGGGTGTGCGGAGTCACCCCCTCTATCCACCGCGGACGGCATTCGCGCCCGAGTTTTCCACTGCGTCCACAACAGGCTGCGCTATTCTCCCGGGATGCCCCACAGAACCGTCAACCTGCACCTGGTCTCCGACAGCACGGGCGAGACGCTCAATTCGATCGCCCGGGCGACCCTCGCGCGGTTCGAGGACCATCATGTGGTGCACCATCGCTGGAGCCTCATCCGCTCCCGCCTGCAACTCGACCGGGTGCTGGAGGGGCTCAACCACGAGCCGGGGCCGGTGCTCTTCACCCTGGTCGACAAGAGCCTCCGGCTGGCGCTGGAGGAGAGCTGCATGCGGCTCGGCGTGCCCTGCCTCTCCGTCCTCGACCAGGTGGTGGAGCTGCTGCAGGGGCAGCTCGGCGCCCGGGCGCGGGAGAAGCGGGCGGCGCAGCATGTGATGGATGCCGACTACTTCCGCCGGATCGACGCCATGCACTACGTGCTGGCGCATGACGACGGGCAGGGGACGGCGGGCATCCATGAGGCGGATGTCTGCCTCGTCGGCGTCTCGCGCAGCAGCAAGACGCCGACCTGCTTCTACCTGGCGAACCGGGGGATCAAGGCGGCCAATGTCCCGATCGTCCCCAATACGGAGCTGCCGCCGGAGCTCGCCGATTCGCCTTGCCCGGTGGTGGGGCTGACCATCGAGACCAATGCGCTGATCGAGATCCGCCGGCACCGCCTCCGCCTGATCGGCGCCGACGGGGTCCGCCAGGACACCAACGACTACATCGACCATGACAGCGTGAAGGCGGAGATCCTCTCCGCCCGGCGGCTCTGCAACCAGCATGGCTGGCCGGTGATCGACGTGACCCGGCGCAGCATCGAGGAGACGGCGGCAACCGTCCTCCAGCTGATGGAGGCCTGGCATGCCCGGCGGGGCGCCGAGGCGGCGCAGGCCCCGGTGGACCCGGCGGCGGCGGTGCTCGGCGGAGGCGCGCCATGATCCAGCGGGAGGCGCCGGCCGTCATCCTCGCCACGGCCTCCGCGGCGCGGCAGGCGGTGCTGGCGGCGGCAGGGCTGCGCTTCACCGCCGAGGCGGCGGCGGTGGACGAGGCGGCGATCAAGGAGAGTGCGAAAGCCGAGGGCATCCCGCCCGGAGAGGCGGCGATGCTGCTCGCTGAGGCCAAGGCGCAGCGCATCGCCCGGCGCCATCCGGAGGCGCTGGTGATCGGTGCAGACCAGCTGCTGGTCTGCGACGGGCGCTGGTTCGACAAGCCGCCGGACATGGCCGCGGCGCGGGCCCAGCTCCTGGCGCTGCGCGGCCGGCCGCATGAGCTGATGACGGCGATGGTCTGCTGGCGCGGCGGCCAGCGTGCCTGGCAGGACCTGGCGCGGCCGCGGCTCACCATGCGGGAATTCTCCGAGGAGTTCCTCGACGCCTATCTCGTGGCGGAGGGGGAGGCGGTGCTCGGCTCGGTCGGGGCCTATCGGCTGGAGGGGATCGGGGTGCAGCTGTTCAGCGCCGTCGAGGGGGAGCATGGTGCCATCCTCGGCCTCCCCCTGCTGCCGCTGCTCGGCTTCCTGCGGCAGCATGGAGTTCTGGCCGGGTAAGGGTTCCCAGGAAATCGTATATTGACGACAAGGTGAGGACACACGATCCTGTGAGCAGGCTGGGCGCTATTCCGCGCCCGGCGGCCTACGGGATCGCGCGATGCCGGATCGTCAGGATGGGCGGCTTACCGAAGCCGGGCCGGGGGCCGGGGCGGCCCATGCGGAGCGGCCGGCCGGGCTGCGCAGCCATGGGGACCTGCTGGCGGAGAATGGCGGGCTGGTGCCGTGGTGCGGGCCGGCGACGCTCGCCCTGGCGAGCGGGCTGCCCTACCGCGCAGCGAGCACCATGCTGCGGGGCATCGCGCCCGAGTGGTACCCCGGCGACGGGCCGGTGGTGACGGCCTATTGGCGGGACATCCTCGGGGCGCTCGAGCACATGGACGTCGCCCATGCGCCGGTCAACCTGCCGGAGCGGCGGCCGAACCTGCTCGGGCTGGTGCGGGACGGGCTGGCGCCGGGCTGGTACCTGCTGCGGGTGACGGACCACTTCCTGCTGCTGAACAACCGGGGCTTCGGCCTGGCCGCCGTCCACGACAACCGGCTGACGGCTGCGGTGCTGACCGCCAGGACCCATGGCCGCCGCCGCGTCACGCACGCCGCGCTGCTCGTCGCCGGCCCCCGCCTGCGCGTCTGAGCCCTACTTGTGGCGGGGTCCGGAGCCAAGCTTTGGCCCCGGCGGGGGCATGGGGGCAGAGCCCCTATCGAGCGTCTGGAGCAAGGCCCTGATGGTCTCAGGCGGCAGTTTGCGGATATCCCGCGCCAGCCGGTTGGCCAGCGCCGTCGCCTCCGGACTTAGCCCAGCCGTATCGAGCACCACCCGCGGATGGGAGAGGCGGGCGAGCCGCGCCATCTCCTCCGCATCGTCCCAGATCAGCCCGAAGAACTCGTTCACCTGGTGGATGAGCCCCGGCGAGGGCCGCCCGCGATGGCCGTGCTCCAGCGCCGAGAGATAGGCCGGCGAGACGTGCAGCGCCTGGGCGAGGGCGGCCTGGCTGACGCCATGGGCCTCGCGGAGGGCGCGGAGCCTCTGGCCGAAGGGGGTCATCGGCGCCGGCGGAGCAGCAGGTGGACGGCGCCGGGGTTGCTGGCATGCGGATGGGCGGCACCGAGCAGGAGGGGGCGCATCTCGGCCGCGTTCAGCCAGAAGGGCAGCTCGCGGCGGAGCACGCCGCCTTCGGTGCTGGAGCCCTTGCCGGTGACGATGGCGACGCAGCGGAGGCCGTCGGCCTGCGCCTCGTGGAGGAAGCGGCGGACGGCGGCATGGGCGTCCTGGGCGCGGCGGCCGTGCAGGTCGAGGGTGCGCTCGGGGCGGGTGCGGCCGCGGCGGAGCTCGCGCCAGCGCTTGGCATCGAGGCCGGGGGGCGGGGCACCCACCTGCAGCTCGGGCGCGGGGCGCCGGGGACCGGGCTGCGGCGGCGGGACGGCCAGGGGTGCGGCGCGCGCCGGGCCAGGGAGGGTCGGCTCCGGAGGCGGGGGCGGCAGGGCCTTGCCGGGCATGGGCGCAACATGGGCATGCGCCGTATAGGCCTGCCAGAGCCGGCGATCGAGCTCGGTCAGAGCCCGGCGCGGCCGGGCGGGCGCGCTCAATCCCCCGGGGCGGCAGGGCCGCCCGGCACGGCGACCGGCGGCGGGGCCACGGCCTCGCCCATCGGCAGGGCGGCGGGGTCGTCGTCGATCAGGATGATGTGCAGCCGCCGCGGGCCATGGGCGCCGAGCTCCAGCGTCTGCTCGATGTCGGCGCTGCGCGAGGGGCCGGTGACGAACATGATGTTGCGCGGCATGAAGCCGCCGCTGCGCTCGTCTTGGCTCTCGGCACGCAGGAGGTCCCAGGCCTCCTCGTAGGCGCCGACGATGCGGCTGGCGCGGAGCACAACCATTTCGGTCTCGGCCAGCAGGTTGAGGGTGGTCGGGCGTTCCGGCGCGGAGGGGAGCATCAGCGTCCCCGTCTCGGCGATGCCGGCATAGCCGTGCTGCAGGCTGACCTGGTCGGAGGCCTCGGCGCGGCGCTGCTCGATCTCCAGCAGCGGGCGGCTGGACCAGGGGATCGCCACCAGCTCCGGATGCGGGGCCATGGGGAAGCGGGAGGGCAGGTTCTGCGCCGCCAGGTAGTCGGCGATGGCGCCGGGCACGGCCTCGGCCTTCGGGACGCGCTCGACCGTGCCGAACTCCTTCTCCACGTTGCGGATGAAGAGGGCGACCTGGTCCGGCCGCGGCAGGCGGGAGCGGGCGGGGATGAGATGGCGCGGATGCGTCGCCAGCCGCCCGCCCAGCATGGCCTGCTGGTCGGTGGGGAGCGGGCCGCGCTTCAGGCCGCGGCGGATGGCGCCGAGGATGGCCTCCCTGGTCATCGGCGGCGCTGCTCCTTCGCATAGCGGGCCATGAAGGTTCCGCCCTCAGGGACGGGGAGGTCCCGGCCGGCGGTCCAGCCGCCCGCGAGCGGCATGGAGCGGAAGCTGCCCTTGCCGCGGCCGAGCAGGCCGAGCGCCGTGGTCGCGGCGCGGGTCGCCATCCGGTAGAGGCCGGGGCGGCGGGCGAACCAGGCCCAGAGGGCGAGGTTGCCGCGCTGGGTCGCCGGCGTCAGGTGGCGCTCGAACTCCCGCTCACGCCAGTGGCGCATCATCTTCGGCAGCGGGATCTTCACCGGGCAAACGCTCTCGCAGCGGCCGCAGAAGGTCGACGCATTGGGCAGCAGGCCGGTCTTCTCGATCCCGACGAGGGAGGGGGTGAGGACGGAGCCCATCGGCCCGGGATAGACCCAGCCATAGGCATGGCCGCCGACCGCGCCATAGACCGGGCAGTGGTTCATGCAGGCGGCGCAGCGGATGCAGCGCAGCATCTCCTGGAACTCGGTGCCGAGCATGTTGGAGCGGCCGTTGTCGATCAGGACGACATGGTACTCCTCCGGCCCGTCGAGGTCGGCGGGGCGGCGGGCGCCGGTCGAGAAGGTGGTGTAGACCGAGAAGTCCTGGCCCGTCGCGCTGCGGGCGAGCAGGCGGAGCAGGCTCGTCGCGTCCTCGAGCGTCGGCACCACCTTCTCGATGCTGGCGAGCGCGATATGGACCCGCGGCAGGGTCTGGGTCAGGTCGCCATTGCCTTCGTTGGTGACGATGACGCTGCTGCCGGTCTCGGCGATGAGGAAATTGGCGCCCGTGATGCCGACATCGGCCTCGAGAAATTTCTCCCGCAGCTTGGTGCGGGCCTCGGCGAGGATGTCGCGGCGCTCGGCGAAGACGCGGTCGGCCGGCAGGTCGGTGTGGAGGCGGCGGAAATCGGCCTCCCAGTCCTCGCGGTTCAGGTGGAAGGCGGGGGCGATGATGTGGCTCGGATGCTCCTGGCGGAGCTGGAGGATGTACTCGCCGAGATCGGTCTCGACCGGGCGGATGCCATGGGCCTCGAGATGGGCGTTGATCCCGAGCTCCTCGGAGATCATCGACTTGCCCTTGGTGACGGTGCGCGCATTGGCTTTGCGGCAGATCTCGAGCACGGCGGCGCGGGCATCGTCGGCGGTGGAGCACCAATGGACCTGGCCGCCGGCCGCCTTCACCTTGGCCTCATAGGCCTCGAGGTAGAAGTCGAGATTGGCCAGGGTATGGTTCTTGATGTTCCGGCCGATGTCCCGGAGCTGCTCGAACTCGGGCAGGTTGGCAACGGCCTGGGCGCGGCGCTGGAGGAAGGCGCCCTTCGCCGTGCCGAGCGCCTTCTGCAAACCGGGGTCCGCGAGGGCGGTCCGGGCATTCTCCTTGAAGGCGGGCGAGGTGATGGCGACCACGGGCGAACTCCTACCAGGGGGCTGATATAGCGTCCCGCGGCCGGTAGGTCAGGGGGGCTCGCCATCCAGTACGTCGCCGAGCCACCCGGCCAGCAGCTCCGGCTGGTCGAACTCGCCGACGAACCAGCGGCGGCGGCCATGCAGCGTGGTGAGGGCGAGGCTCGGCGTCGCCAGCAGCCCGGCCTCCAGCGCCCGGCCCGGCTCGCGCAGCACGTCGATCACCTCGACGCGGAAGGTACCCTCCGGCCGGCCGGTGGCGGCGATGGCGGCGGTGAGCTGGCGGAGCGCGGCGGCGGAGCGCGGAGCGCCGCCTGCGACGAAGAGCGCAACGGCGGTGGCGCTCATGCCGGCGCTCCTTCCTCCGCCGGCGTGTCGGCCAAGCGGCTGGCGGCGGTGCGGGCCTGGCGCTCGGCCTGGGCGGCGCGGCGCTCGGCCTCGGCGGCTTCGAGCAGGGCGAGCTCGGCGCGGGCGGCCTCGGATTCGAGGGCGGAGCGGCGCTGGCGCAGCTCGGCTTCCGTGAGCTGGGCCTCGAGGGCGCGCAGCCGGCGCTGGTGGTCGAGGGCGGCGAGGGTCTCGAGGCGGCGCTCCTCCGTCTCCCGCTCCACCCGGGCGGTGCCGAGCAGCACGGCGCCGCCGGCGGTGTAGACATCGGCCAGGGTGCAGCCCTCGGCGCTCATGACGAACTCGCGCGTCTGGTTGGAATGGGCGCTGCCGCGCGCCTTGACGATGGAGAGGGTGCGGTTGCGCTCGCCGCCCCGCTCGGCATAGCCGAGGGCGATCCAGGCATCGGCGATGGTGGAGACGGCGCTCAGCGTGCCCGAGGCCGGGTCCTCCCCGATCTCCACGAGGGAGGTGAGCACCGCGGTCATGCCGCGGGCGCGCGCCTCCTCCACCAGGCGGCGGACGGCGGACTGGCCGAGATCGGCAACGCCCCCGCGCATCAGCGAGGAGACGGGGTCGACCACCAGGGCGGTCGCATCCTGGGCCTCGACCGCGGCGAGGATCTCGGAGAGCAGCTGCTCCGGCCCGTCGCGGCCCGGCTGCAGGCCGATCAGGCGGAGGGCGCCGCTGGCCCGGTGGACGGCGAGGTCGATGCCGACCGAGCGCATGTTGCGGATGCTCTGCTCCGGCCCCTCGTCGAAGGCGACATGCACGGCGCGGCCGCCGCCGGCGCAGATGGAGGCGGCGAAGAGCGCCGCCAGGGTCGACTTGCCGGTGCCGGGCGGGCCGGAGAGCAGCGCCGTGCTGCCGCGCAGGTAGCCGCCGCCGAGGAGCGCATCCAGCCGCGCCATGCCGGAGCCGACGCGCTCGCCCGAGGCCGGCTTGGCATCGCCGCCGGGCCACATCAGCGGCTCCAGCCCATGGCGCGAGAAGAACAGCGGGTGGGCGCTGCTGCTATGCGCGCTGCCGCGGAACTTGGTGATGCGCAGCGCGCGGAGGGTGCCGCCGCTCTCCTCCCGCCGCTCCAGCGCCACCACGAGCGAGACGGCGAATTCGAGCGGGCCGAGCGCATCGACCGGGCCGCCATGCCGCTCCGCCTTGGCGGTGACGATGGCGGTGAGGCCCTCCTCCTCCAGCCAGCGGCCGATGCGGGCGAGCTCCGCGCTGCGCCGCGCCGGGCTGGCGAGCCAGCCGAGCACGGTGTCGAGCCCGTCGAGCACCACCAGCCCAGCCCCTGTCTGCCGCGCCTTGGCCGAGAGGCTGGCGAGCATGCCGCGCAGGTCGAAATCCCCGGCGAAGACCATGTCCGGGTCCGGCCGCAGGTCGAGCGGGTGGAAGTGCTCCCCGGCCAGGGCCGCGAGGTCCCAGGTGAAGCCGGCGGCATTGCGAATGATGTCGGCCGGCGGCTCCTCCAACGCGGCGAAGACGGTGCCGGCGCCCTCCGCCCGGGCGCGGGCGGCGGCGATCTGGCAGGAGAGCAGCGTCTTGCCGGCCCCGGCCTGGCCGAGCAGCACGGTCAGCCGCCGGGCCGGGATGCCGCCATGGGTCAGCCGGTCGAGCCAGGGGATGCCGGTCGGCAGGCGCGGCGTCGGGTCGCCGGTCACTCCGCCGCCACCGGCAGGAACGCGTGTTTCTCCAGCAGCCAGATCAGATCCTCCTTGGCGAGCGGCAGGCTGAACAGGTAGCCCTGCGCCACCGGGCAGCCAAGCGCGATCAGCCGCTCCCGCTCCGCTTCCGTCTCCACGCCCTCGCAGGTGGCGCTGATGCCGAGGGCGCGGGCGACGCCGAGCGTGCCGGTGACGATGGCCGCCTGCACCTGGTTGACATCCAGGCTGCGGACGAAGCTGCGGTCGAGCTTCACCTCGGTGAAGGGCAGGCTGCGCAGCTGGTCGAGCGAGGCGAAGCCGGTGCCGAAATCATCCATGGCAAGTCCGATGCCCATCTCGCGCAGCGTGCGGAAGCAGGCGAGGGTGCGGGTGGTGCGGTCGGCCAGCACCGTCTCGGTCAGCTCGATCGCAATCCAGCCCGGCTCCGCCCCGGCCTCGGCCAGCAGGCGGCGGAGCAGGGCCGGGATGTCGTCGCGGTGGACCTGCACCGGCGAGACATTGACCGCGACCTGGATGGCATGGCCCCGGCGGTTCAGCTCGGCGGCGGTGCGGACGGCCTCGGCCAGGGCCCAGGCGCCGATCTCGACGATCAGCCCGCTCTGCTCGGCGACGGGGAGGAAGCGGTCGGGCGATTGCAGGCCGAAGACCGGGTTGTGCCAGCGCAGCAGCGCCTCCACCCCGATGATGCGGCCGGTGGCGAGCTCCACCTTCGGCTGGTAGTGCAGCACGAATTCGCGGTTGGTCAGGGCGCTCCGCAGCTCGGCGGTCATGCGCAGGCGCCAGCGGCCCTCGCGCTCCACCGCCGGGTCGAAGGCACGGCGCTCGCCATGGCCAGCGGCCTTGGCGGCATAGAGCGCGGCTTCCGCCTCGATCAGCAGCGGCTCGCCCTGCGCGGCGGACCAGCTGACCTCGGTCCAGCCGAGGGTGACGGTGATGGAGACGGTGGCGCCCGGCAGGGTGAAGGGCTGGCGCAGCGCGGCATGCAGCGCGGCGATGGCGGCCTCGGCCTGCTCCGGCCGGTGCAGCGCGGCGGCGAACTGCCCGGCGCCGAGATGGCTCGCCGCGATGAGGCCGGGCGCCGCCTCCAGCCGCTGGCCGAGCTCGCGCAGCAGGACGTCGCCGGCCAGCCGGCCATAGGTGGCGTTGACGTCGCGCAGCTGGTCGACATCGCAGCAGAGCATCAGCAGCCGGTCCGCCGCCTCCAGCAGCGCCAGCCGGTCGAGGAAGCCGCGGCGGGTGAGCAGGCCGGTCACGTCGTCGAAGATGGCGGCGCGGGCCAGGCGCTCGTTCAGGTCGCGGAAGGCGGTGACGTCCCGCATGTTGCCGAGATAATGGGTGAGGCGCCCCTCGGCGTTGCGCAGCGGGCGGAGGCGCAGCTCGTTCCAGAAGGGCGTTCCGTCGCGCCGGTAGTTGCGCAGGACGACGGTTGTGTCGCGCCCCTCGGCGATGGCGATGGCCATGGCCGTGACCCCCGGCTGGGTGCGGTCGGTCCCCTGGAGAAAGCGGCAATTGCGGCCGAGCAGCTCCCCCCGCGGATAGCCGCTGATGCGCTCGAAGGCGCTGTTGACATAGACCAGCGGATGGTCGTGCAGGGCAAGGTCGGCGATGGCGATGCCGTCCGAGAAGCTCTCCAGCGTGCGCTCGTTCAGCGCGAGCTCGAGGCCGGAGGCCTCGGCACGGCGCAGCACCTTGCCGGAGATCCGATTCATGGTGCGGGTTTCCTGCCCACCCGCGGCACCATGCCGGGGCATCCCGCCGGAATGCGGCGATGCGGATCGGTGGCCGTCGTCCGGCGGTTCATCCGCGGTTGTCGGCACCGGGGGGAGGGCACATGGTCAGCTCCAACCCGTTTCTTGCATGATACTCGAAGTCGCTCGCGCGAAAAGTGCCCGCACATGCCAGATAGCAACTTAAGGGTTTGTCCGTCAACGAATTAATCCACGACGCGCCTGCCGGCAGCCACCCGCTCTGCCCCTGGGCGCCCGCCATGCCTGGGCGGCCGGCGCTTCACCGCTTGACCCCCGGCCGCTTCTTCGCCATGCGATGCGCCTGCGGCCTGGCGCCGACACCGGGCCGGCCGCCCCCCTCGAATCGGACAGGTGAACCGTGCTCGCGCTCCGCGTCATCCCCTGCCTCGACGTGAAGGACGGCCGCGTCGTCAAGGGCGTCAACTTCGTCGCGTTGCGCGATGCCGGGGACCCGGTCGAGCAGGCGCGCACCTATGACCGCGAGGGAGCGGACGAGGTCACCTTCCTCGACATCGCGGCGAGCCACGAGAACCGCGACACCATCCTCGACGTCGTCTCGCGCACCGCGGCGCAGGTCTTCATCCCGCTGACCGTGGGCGGCGGGGTGCGCTCGGTCGAGGATGTCAGGCGGCTGCTGCTGGCCGGCGCCGACAAGGCGAGCATCAACAGCGCCGCGGTCGCCGACCCGGCGCTCGTCTCGCGCGCGGCGGAGGCCTTCGGCAGCCAGGCGATCGTCGTCGCCGTCGATGCGCGGAAGGTCGCCGAGGGGCGGTGGGAGGTCTTCACCCATGGCGGGCGGAAGCCGACGGGGATCGATGCCGTCGGTTGGGCGCGGCGCATGGCGGAGGCGGGCGCCGGCGAGATCCTGCTGACCAGCATGGACCGGGACGGCACGAAATCCGGCTTCGACCTCGAGCTCCTGCGCGCGGTGCGCGCCGCGGTCCCGGTGCCGATCGTCGCCTCGGGCGGGGTCGGCACGATGGAGCATTTCGTCGAGGGCGCGCGGGTCGGGGCGACGGGGCTGCTCGCCGCCAGCGTCTTTCACTACGGCGAGTTCCGCATCGCCGATGCCAAGGCGGCGCTGGCCCGGGCCGGCCTGCCGGTTCGCCCCCTGCCTGGGCCGGAGGCCGCCTGACGCATGACAAAGGACACCAAGAAGAAGCCGGCCGCGAAGGTGCGCAAGAAGCGCGCCGCAGCGCCCGTGCCGGAGCGGCTGCCCGCCGCCCCGCTCAAGCCGAAGAAGGCGGTGCGCCGGGCGGAGGCGCGCCACCTTGCCCCGCTCGAGGGGCCGCGGGACGGCGATGCGACGGTGCTCGACCGGCTCTGGGACACGGTGGAGAGCCGCCGCCTCGCCGGCGATGCCGCGACCTCCCATTCCGCCCGGCTGATGGCCCGCGGCACCGCCAAGGTGGCGCAGAAGCTCGGCGAGGAGGCGGTGGAGTGCGTCATCGAGGCGACGCTCGGCCATCGCACCGAGACCGTGCTGGAATCCGCCGACCTGCTCTACCATCTCGTCGTCGTCTGGGTGGATGCCGGCATCCGCCCGGAGGAGGTCTGGGCGGAGCTCAGGCGGCGCGAGGGCATCAGCGGCATCGCCGAGAAAGCGGCGCGGCCCAAGGGCATCGTCCGCGCGGCGCGCACGACCAAACTCGCCTGACCCGTTGGAGGATCGCCATGGCCGTCTCCGGCAAGCCGCCCTATGACCCCGCCAACATCTTCGCCCGCATCCTGCGCGGCGAGATCCCGTGCAAGCGGGTGGCAGAGGACGAGCATGCGCTCGCCTTCCACGACATCGCCCCCCAGGCGCCGGTGCATGTGCTGGTGATCCCGAAGGGCGCTTACGTCAGCGCCGCCGATTTCCATGCCGAGGCGCCGGCCGAGGCGATCGCCGGCTTCTGGCGCACGGTCGCGCGGGTGGCGCGGGAACTCGGGCTGGAGGAGCATGGTTATCGCCTGCTCTCCAACATGGGCGAGTATGCCGGGCAGGAAGTCGGGCATTTCCACGTTCATCTCTTCGGTGGACGCCGTCTCGGCCGGATGGTGCCGCAGCCGCGGGAGTAGCGCATGGCCCTGAGCCCTGAGGAGGAGGCACGCGCCGCCCTCGCCGCCGCCGGACAACTGCCGGATGCGGAGATCGAGCTGGCCGCGGTCGCCCTGCAGCTCGCGCGGATCGACGCGCCGGCGGCGGACTGGCGCGCGGCCTCCGGCGTGCTGTCGGAGCTGGCGCAGGCGGCCGTCGCCGCCGCGGCGGCCGACCCGGTGGCCGATGGCGGCGATGCCGAGCGGCGGCGCGCCGTGCTGGCCGGGGTGATCCATGGCCGCTTCGGCTTCGGGGGCGACGCCGAGGATTACGACAACCCGGCCAATGCCAACCTGATCCATGTGCTGGAGCGGCGGCGCGGCCTGCCGGTCGCGCTTGGCATCCTCTGGCTGCACGCCGCCGAGGCGGCCGGCTGGGCGGCGCATGGCGTCGACTTCCCCGGGCATTTCCTGCTCGCCGTCGAGGGCGGGCGGGGCCAGGCGCTCGTCGACGTCTTCGCCGGCGGGACGGGGCTGCAGGCGCCCGACCTGCGCGCGCTGATCAAGCGGATCGAGGGCGAGCGGGCGGAGCTGCGGCCCGGCCTCGTCCGGCTGATGGACAAGCGCGCGGTGCTGCTCAGGCTGCAGAACAACATCAAGCTGCGCCGGCTCCGCGCCGGGGAGCTGGCGAGCGCGCTCGCCGCCGCCGAGGACATGCTGCGCCTCGCCCCGGACCAGCCGCTGCTCTGGCGCGAGGCCGGGCTGATGAACCAGCGGCTGGACCGCATCGGCGCCGCGCTCGCCTGCCTCGAGCGCTCGCTCGAGCTGGAGCCGGAAGGCCCGGCGGCGAGCCGGACGCGAATGGTCGTCGAGGAGTTGCGCCACCGGCTGAATTGAGCCCCGGCCCGATGGGCGGAGCGCCGCATGGCGCGGAGGGCTGAATCGGTCCGGCTTTACCTCTGGCCTTTTCGCCCGGTTCGAGGCACGGAATCCCCCGAACCAGTGGGAGACGACCATGGCGCGCGCCCTCCGGGTCGCGGTCCAGATGGACCCGATCGCCGGCATCAACATCGATGCCGACAGCACCTTCGCCCTGATGCTGGAGGCGCAGGCCCGCGGCCACCGGCTCTGGCACTACCATGTCCGCGACCTGGCCCTGACGGGCGGCCGGCTGCTCGCCCAGGGCGAGCCCGTGACGGTCGAGCGGAAGCACGGCGCGCACTACGCCTTCGGCCCGCGGGAGGAGATCGACCTCTCCACCATGGATGTCGTGCTGATGCGGCAGGACCCGCCCTTCGACATGGCCTACATCACCGCGACGCACCTGCTGGAGCACATCCACCCGAGGACGCTGGTAGTGAACGACCCGGCGAGCGTCAGGAACGCGCCGGAGAAGCTCTTCGTCCTGCAATTCCCGGAGCTGATGCCGGAGACGCTGGTGACGGCGAGCCGGGCCCAGATCCAGGCTTTCCGCGAGAAGCACCAGGACATCATCGTCAAGCCGCTCTTCGGCAATGGCGGGGCCGGCGTGTTCCACATCAAGCCGGGCGATTCCAACCTCAACAGCCTGGTCGAGATGTTCACCGAGCGCTCGCGCGAGCCGCTGATGGTGCAGCGCTACGTCCCCGAGGTGCGGCTGGGCGACAAGCGCATCATCCTGGTCGACGGCGTGCCGATGGGCGCCATCAACCGCGTGCCGGCGGCGGGCGAGGCGCGCAGCAACATGCATGTCGGCGGGCGGCCGGAGAAGGCGACGCTGACCGCAAGGGAGCAGGAGATCTGCGCCCGCATCGGCCCGGCGCTCAGGGAGCGCGGGATGATCTTCGTCGGCATCGACGTGATCGGCGACTATCTCACCGAGATCAACGTCACCTCGCCGACCGGGCTGCAGGAGATCGCGCGCTTCGACGGCGTGCATCTGGAGCGGGCGATCTGGGATGCGATCGAGGCGAAACGCTAACGTCCCGGCTGCGTTCGGAGCGGGGCTGGGGCCATGAGGCTCCTTCCCCCTCTCCGTGGTGGTTGATGGAACGGCTCTTCCTGCTCTCGGCCCGCTCGCGCGGCCTGCCTGTCGGGGTGCGCTACGGCGCGACGACCCTCGTGGTGCTCGCCTGCCTCGGCCTCCGGCTCTGGATCTTCGGCAGCGCGCCGGGGCTGCCCTTCCTGCTCTTCTTCCCGGCGGTGATCCTCGCCAGCCTGGTCTTCGACCGCGGCACCGGCATCTACGCCGCGCTGCTCAGCGCGGTGCTCGCCGTCTGGTTCCTGTTCGACCCGCCTGGCGCCTTCGTCTTCGGCAGTGCGGCGGACCTGCTGGCGCTGCTGATCTTCACCGCCATCGCCCTCTTCACCGCCTTTCTGATGGAGGCGCTCCACACGGCGCTGCATCGGCTGGCGAAGGAGCGCCAGGGCCTCGCCACCGCCAATGCGGAGCTGCGGCGGATGGCGGAGGCGCGGGGCACCCTGCTCAGCGAGGCGGTGCACCGCGCGAGGAACGACCTGCAGCGGCTGGCGGCGACGCTGCACCTCCAGGCCGGGGCGGTGGAGGAAGCGCAGGCGCGCCAGGTCCTGCAGGACGCCTCCGGCCGCATCATGGCGTTGGCCCGCATCAATGCCCGGCTCGACCGGCACCGCGACGATGGCGAGGCGGTGGTCAACAGCCGCGGCTTCCTCGAGGGGCTGGTGCAAGACCTGCGCGAGGTGGCGGTCGACCTGCGCCCGATCGCCCTGATGGTGCAGGCGGAGGACCATCCGCTGCCCATGGCCCGCGCCGTGCCGGTGGGGCTGACGGTGAACGAGCTGGTCACCAATGCGCTGAAATACGCCTTCCCCGGCGAGATGGAGGGGCGGGTGCGGATCGAGTTTCGCCGCGACGAGCCGGACTACCTGCTGCTCGTCGAGGATAACGGCATCGGCTTCGACATGGCGGCGAAGCCAAGGGGCAGCGGCCTCGGCACCCGGATCAGCCGGGCGCTGGCCGGGCAACTCGGCGGCAGCCTCGAGGCGTCGCCGGCCAGCCCCGGCGCCAACCGGCCGGGGCTGCGCTGGGCCATGCGCTTTCCCGCAAGCTGAATCGAATCGGAATGGTCATTATGAACTTTCCCTGGACCTCCCGCCTCCGCTATGGCTTCCCCCCTGCAACCATCGTGGCTACCTCATAGTGTTCCGGAACCCGACTGGATGACCCGTACCGGGCAGCGGCCGCTCCATGTCCTCGTCGCGGAGGACGAAGCCCTCATCGGCATGGCGGTGGAGCTCGAGCTGCAGGAACGCGGTCATCGCGTCACCGTCGTCGGCGACGGGCAGGCGGCGCTGGAGGCGCTGGGGGCGGAGGCGGAGCTCGGCAAGTTCGACGCCGTGGTCACCGACATGCAGATGCCACGGATGCGCGGCGATGCGCTGGTGCTGCGGCTGCGCCGGGACCGGCCCGGGCTGCCGGTGGTGGTGATGTCGGCCAATCACCTGCCGGAGACGGCGGCGGTGCTCCGGGCGCTCGGCGGCCCGATTGCCATCCTCACGAAGCCGGCGCCCTTCGGCCGGGTGGCGGACGAGGTGGAGCGGCTGGAGCGCGAGGCGTAGCGCCGCCAAGCCGCTCCTCGACCTGGGCGAAGGCCGCCCCGAGCGCGGCGGAGATCGCGGCGGCCGCCTCCGGCCCGGGTGCGCGCGGGTCGAGGCCGGGCGACAGCGGCGCACTTCCCTCGGCGGTGAACTGGGCAAGGATGCGGGCCTCGCCGGGGCCCATCTGCGGCTCGGACAGCAGCAGCACGGAGAGGGCGGCGGTCGCGCGGCGGGCGGCGGGCTCGGCCTGCAGGCGGATCAGCTCGCCCTCCAGCACGAGATCGGCACGGAGGCGCGAGCCCGGCAGGGTGACGGCGGCGAAGCGGCCGCTCGCCGTCAGCCAGCGGCGCAGCGCCTCCTCCGCCGCATCGGCCGGGGGCGCGACCCATTCCTGCCAGTAGGCGGTGACGACCTCGCCATCGGCGGTGAGGCTCCTCAGCCCCCGCCCCTCGAGCCCCGGCGCGCCGCGGAGGCTGCGGACCAGCAGCACCGGCGCGTTGCGCGGCGCGGCGGCCCGGCCGGGGCGCTCCGGCGCCAGGCCGAAGCGCTGCGCCTCCTGATAGGGCCGGTTGGGCAGGACGCTGCATCCGGCGAGCAGCGGCAGCAGCAGGACGGCACGGCGGGCGGTCATCGGCGGGACTCCGGCGCCGGCGGCGGCGCGCCGAGAATGGCCTGGGAGGGGTAGCGGCGCAGCTGCTCCGTCGTCTCGCGGAGATTGGCGACGGCGACGCGCAGGTCGCGCAGGATCGGGCCGAGCTCCGCCTGGAGGTCGGTGGTGGCGCCACGGACATTGCGCAGGCTGCCATCGAGCGTGGAGACGGTATTCGGCAGGCGGGCGACCACCGTGCGCAGCTCCGCCATGGTGGCGGCGGCATTGGCGAGGGTCTGCTGCGTCTCGCGTGCGGTCAGCAGGGCGCGGGCCTCGGCGGCGGTGCCGCGCAGCTCGGCGGCAAGCGCCGGGAGGTCGGCACTCTCGGCCTGGGCGCGCAGGGTGCGCAGCAGGCTCGCCGCCTCCCGCAGCGCGACCGCCGCATCGCCGTCGCGGAGCTGGCCGCGCAGCTCGCCGACCAGGCCGATGCCGTTGTCGAGCAGCCCGATGAGGTCGGCGCCCTGCAGCTTCTGCAGCAGGTTCTCGGCGGCATTCTGCACCTGCGCGACGGTCGAGGGCACCGCCGGCACATAAGGGTAGCGCGGCGTCCAGGGCACCTCGCGCGGCGGAAAGCGGTCGGGGTCTAGGAAGTCGAGCTCCAGGTAGTTCACCCCGGTGATGCCCTGCGCCGCGATGCGGACGCGGAGGCCGAGGCGGATCGCCTCGTCGACCGAGGGCACCTCGCCCGCCTTGGCGATGTCGACCGCGAAGCGGACGAAGACGAGCTGGAAGACGGCGCCGAAGGTCGTGCGGTCCGGCACGCGGTACTCGGCGGTGACGAGGCCGACCTCGGTGACGCGGCCGATGGCGACGCCGCGGTAGCGCACCGCCGAGCCGATATCGAGGCCCTGCACGGATTCCCGCAGGTAGGTCTCGTAGATGGTGGCGCTGCGGCCGAAGCGGTTGGCGGTGAAGAAGAGGACGAAGCCCACGGTGAGCGCCAGGGCCGCCAGCACCAGCGTGCCGACGCGGAAGTAGAGGCGGCGGGATTGCGGCATCAGGCCAGGACCTCGCGGCGGAAGAAGGCGCGGACCACGGGGTTGTCGCTCTCCTCGCGGAGGCGGCGCGGGTCGCCCTCGGCGATCAGGCCGCGCGCCTGCTTGTCGAGCATGATGCAGCGGTCGCCGATGGCGAGGATCGACTGCAGCTCATGCGTCACCACGACGAAGGTGGTGCCGAGGTCCCGCGCGAGCTGCCGGATGAGCGCATCGAGCCCCGCCGAGGTGATCGGGTCGAGCCCGGCCGAGGGCTCGTCGAGGAAGAGGATGGGCGGGTCGAGCGCCATGGCGCGGGCGATCCCCGCCCGCTTCGCCATGCCGCCGGAGATCTCGGCCGGCAGGCGCGTGGCGGCATCCGCCAGGCCGACCAGGCCGAGCTTCGCCTGGGCGACCAGGGCGCGGGCTTCGGGCGGCAGGCGGGTATGCTCCTCGAGCGGCACCCCGACATTCTCGGCCAGGCTCAGCGACCCGAAGAGCGCGCCGGACTGCCACATCACGCCGATCCGCCGCAGCAGCGCGGTGCGCGCCGCGCCGTCCAGCCCGTCCATCGCCTTGCCGAGGATCTCCACCCGCCCCTCGGCGGGCGGGTAGAGGCCGATGATGTGCTTCAGCAGCGTCGACTTGCCGGAGCCCGAGCCGCCGAGGATGACGAAGACCTCGCCGCGGCGGACCTCGAAGGAAACGTGCTCGAAGATGGTCCGCCCGTCGAAGCGCGCGGCCAGGTTCTCGACGCGGAGGACGGCCTCGCCCATCACCAGCCGAGCCGGAAGAACAGGATGGAGAAGATGCCGTCCAGCACGACGATGGAGACGATGCCGCCGACCACGGCGAGCGTCGCCGCATCGCCCACCGCCCGCGGCCCGCGCCCGGCCGAGAGCCCCGCGCGGCAGCCGACCAGGCCGATGGAGAGGCCGAAGACAGCGGCCTTGAACAGCCCGCCCAGCAGGTCGTGCAGGCCGACCGAGCGCTGCAGCTGGCCGATGACGCCGACGGGCGGGAAGCCGAGCGAGGCCATCACCACCCCCATGCCGATCAGCCCGGCGAGGTCCATCACCAGGGCGAGGATCGGCATGACGAGGATCGCCGCCAGCAGCCGCGGCAGCACCAGCCAGGCCAGCGGGTCGATGCCCATGATGCGCAGCGCGTCGATCTCCTCGTTCACCACCATGGTGCCGAGCTCGGCGGCGAAGGCGGAGCCGGTGCGGCCGGCGAGGACGACGGCCGCCATCAGCGGCCCGAGCTCGCGCAGCAGGGAGATGCCGACGAGGTTGGGGATGAAGATCTCCGCCCCGAAGCGGCGCATCGGGATCGACGACTGGAAGGCGAGGATCACCCCGATCAGCACGCCGAGCAGCACGGTCAGCCCGAAGGCGCGCAGCCCCGCCTCGTCCAGGTGGCGCAGCACCTCGCCGAGGCGGAGGCGCCAGGGCCGGCGCAGCGTGCCGATCCCGGCCACCACCGCCTCGCCGAGGAAGGCGACCTGGCCGAGCATGTCGCCGCCGCGCCGCACCGTCGCCTGGCCGAGGAGCGCGAGGAGGGGCAGGCGCGGCGCCTCGGCCTGCGGCGGGGCGGAGAGCGCCTGGCGGGTGCGGTCCAGCACCGCCTGGAGCGGGCCGGCCGGCATGCCCTGCCAGCGCGTCTCCCCCGCCAGGCGCTCCAGCCGCAGCAGCAGCACGGCGCCGGCGGTATCCAGCGCGGTCAGGCCGCCGAGGTCGAGGGTGAGGGCCTGCACGCCGCGCATCCGCCGCATCGCCTCCGGCCAGAGCCGGGCGGTCGCGGCGGCATCGAGGCTGCCGGCGAAGGCGAGGCGGACGGCCCGGCCGTCCGCCGTGGCGGCGAGCGTCGCCGGCATGCTCAGCGGCGGGGTCCGGGGCGCTGCAAGGCCGGGCCGCCGAGGCTGTGGAACAGCACGGCGGCGGCGGCGGAGACGTTGAGGCTCTCGACCGGCCCGGCGGCGGCGAGCGTCACCCGGGCCGGGCAGGCCTCCAGCACGGGCTGCGACGGGCCCTGCTCCTCATTGCCGAGGACGAGGGCAACGGGCCGGTCGCGCGGCAGCGCCTCCGGGGCGAGGCCGCCCGAGGCGGTGGCGGCGACGACGAGGAAGTCCCGCTGCATGGCCCGCAGCAGCGCCGGCAGGTCGCGGGCGCGCAGCACCCGCAGCAGCTCGAGCCCGCCCTCGGCGGTGCGGAAGGCGGCATCCGACAGGTCGGCCTGGCGCCCGTCCTCCGACAGCAGCAGGGCGCGGCAGCCGAAGAAGGCGGCGGAGCGGGCGACGGCGCCGAGATTGTGCGGGTTGCCGATGCCGTCCAGCACCGGCAGCAGCGGCGCCGCCGGCAGGTCGGCGGGAAGGACGGGGCCCTGCAGGCGCTCGGCATAGCGGACCTGAGCGATGGCGCAGATGCCGCCATGGTGCGGCGTGCCGGCGATGCGCGAGAGCTCCTCCGGCGGGACCTCGCGGTAGGGGCGCCGGGTGCGGGCGAGATGGGCGCAGAGCGGCCCGGCCATGCGCCGCATCGCCTCGGTGTAGAAGAGGCGCAGCACGGCCTCGGGACGGCGGATGAAGAGGGCGCGCACCGGCGCGGCGCCGCAGATGCGGTGCGGCTCCGGCGGGCGGGGCGTGGGGGCGGGAGGCAGGGAAGGTTCGGGCAGCACGCGCGTCAGTCCATCGCCAGGGCGACCAGCACCCGGGCGGCGATGAGGGAGGAGACGCGGAGGTTGCTCTCCCGCGTCGCGCCCGCGATGTGCGGCGTCAGGATCAGGTTCGGCGCCCCGGCGAGCGGGTTGCCGGGGGGCAGCGGCTCCTCCTCGAAGACATCGAGCACGGCGCCGCCGAGATGGCCGGCGCGCAGCGCCGCGGCCAGCGCCGCCTCGTCCACCACCCCGCCGCGCGAGGCATTGACCAGCACGGCGCCCGGCTTCATCGCGGCGAGGAATTCGGCCGAGACCAGGCCGCGCGTCGCCGGCTCCAGCGGGACGTGGAGCGTCACAGCATCCGCCTCGGCGACCAGCGTGGCGAGGGAGACGGACTCAGTCCCCGTCTCGGCCCAGCCGGAATGGTCGATCGGCAGCACCGGGTCATGCGCGATCACCCGCATGCCGAAGGCCCGCGCCAGCCGGGCGACGCGGCGGCCGATATCGCCGAAGCCGAGGATGCCGAGGGTCTTGCCCCCCATCTCCCGCCCGGTGCTGAGGCGCTCCCGCGGCCAACCGCCCGCGGCGATGGCGGCGGTGGACTGGAAGGCGCCACGGATCAGCATCCCGACCGAGAGGATGGCGTATTCGGCGACCGAATCCGCATTGGCCCCCGCGGCCGGTATCACCTCCAGCCCGCGCCGGCGGCAGGCCTCGAGGTCGATGTTGTAGAGGCCGACGCCGAGCCGGCCGAGCACGCGGAGCCGGGGCGCGGCGTCCAGCAGGGCAGCGTCGACCCGGGTCCGGTTGCGGACGATCAGCGCCCGCGCCTCGCCCAGCCGCCCGTGCAGCCGGTCCGGAGCGGTGCCGAGATCGGGGTCGTAAAGCGTCGGATGGGCCGCGCTGAGCCGCGCGATGGCGGCCGCCTCCATGTATTCGGTGATGACGATATGGCCCATGGCGGGAGGATAGCGGGCTTCGGCGCGGAAGTCGCGTGAGCCAAATGTTGCTGGGGGCATTCCCGGCGCCGCCGCGGAACCGGGCCCCCGCAAGGTCGTGCAGTGGTTTCCTGCGGGGTGCTACGCCACGGGCAGGCGGATGATGAAGCGGGCCCCGGTCACCCGCCCCTCGGCGTCGCGCCGGTTCTCGGCGGCGATGCGGCCGCGCAGCCCCTCCACGATCTGCCGGCTGATCGAGAGGCCGAGGCCGGAATGCTTGCCGAAATGCTCGCCGCTCGGCCGCTCCGAGTAGAAGCGCTCGAAGATGCCCTCGAGCTTGGCCTCGGGGATGCCGGGCCCCTCATCCTCGACGACCACCTCGACCAGGGCGCCGGTCGGCCGGGCGCGGACCCAGACGCGGCCCTCCTTCGGGCTGAAGGAGAGGGCATTGCCGAGCAGGTTGCGCATCACCTGCACCAGCCGCCCCTCGACGCCGCGCACGACGAGCGGGCCGGCCGGCGCCTCCAGCACCACCTCCGGGTCCGCGTCCTCGCGTGTCGCGTTGTGCAGCTCGGCGAGCGTCGAGAGGATGGGGGAGATGTCGACGGGGACGGCGACGGTGCGCGACAGCTCCGCATCGACGCGCGAGCTGTCGGAGATGTCGGCGATCAGCCGGTCCATCCGCACCGCATCCTCGGCGATGATGGCGAGCAGGCGGCGCTGCTGGTCCGGGTTCTCGATCCGCCGCAGCGTCTCGATGGCGCTGCGCACGCTGGTCAGCGGGTTGCGCAGCTCATGCGCCACGTCGGCGGCGAAGCGCTCGTTGGTGTCGATGCGGGCCCAGAGGGCGCGGGCGGCGGATTGCAGGTCTCGCGCCAGGATGCCGATCTCGTCCTCGCGGGCCAGCACGGCGGGGGGGACGCTGCCGCCGCGCCCCTCGCCCTGGCGCATGGCCGCCGCCGCGCCGGCCAGCTGCATGATCGGGCTGGCCAGCGTCTGCGCCAGGTAGAGCGAGAGCAGAACCGTCAGGATCAGCGCGATGACGAAGATGCCGAGCACGCTCGCCCTGATCTCGAACAGCCGCTGGTCGACCTCGCGCGCCTCCCGCGTCAGCAGGACGATGCCGACGGACTGGTTGCCGCGCCGCGCCGGCTCCGCCACCGAGACCAGCAGGCGGCCATCCGCGGTGCGGCGGATATAGGGCGTCACGCCGCCCTCGAGGGCGAGGCGCAGCTCCTCCCGCCGGTCGGGGCCGAGATTGGGCTGCCAGTCGAAGGAGGGGGCGTCGGGCGCGATGTCGACCGCGACGTCGGACTGGCCGTCGCGCGGCACCAGCCGCAGCACGCGGTCGTAGAGCCCGGCGATGCTGGTGGAGAAGGCGCCGCGCGGCTCGGGCGGCGGCAGCGGCTCCGTCACCACGGCGCCGCCCGCGCCCTCGCGCACCCGGCTGTCGGCGACGACGAGGCCGGTATTGTCGAAGAGCCGAGCCTGGGTGTTGGGCGAGGGCTCCACCAGCCGGCGGAGCAGGGGGCGGACGGCATCCGGCACCAGCACGGCACGGTCGTCCTGCATGCGGGTGCCGGCCTCGGCGATGGCCCCGGCATAGATGCGGGCCTGGGTCCGCAGCGCCTCGACCTCGGCGGCGAGCAGGCCGTTCTGGTACTGGTCGAGATAGAGCATGGCGGCGGCCAACAGGGCCGGCGGCAGCACGTTCAGCAGCAGGATCCGCCGCAGCAGGGGCGAGACCCGGCGCTTCCGCCGTGGCGGGCCGGGGGCGAGCTGCTGGTCCTGGAGGACGCCGACATCGGGCATGGGGCCAGTCTATAGACCATTGGGGCGGGAGGAGGGCATGGAACAGCGCATCCACAGCATCGAGGTGCCGACGCGTGGGCGCGGCCTCACCGAGGTCACCGGGCCGGTGCGGCGCTGGGTGGCGGCGCAGGGCCTCGGCACCGGGCTGCTGACGATCTGGTGCCGGCACACCTCGGCCTCGCTGCTGGTGCAGGAGAATGCCTCGCCGGAAGTGCAGGAGGATCTCGAGGCCTTCCTCGCCCGGCTGGTGCCGGATGGCGGCGACGGGCGCTACCGGCACGAGGAGGAGGGGCCGGACGACATGCCGGCGCATATCCGCGCGGCGCTGACACAAACCCAGCTCTCCATCCCCGTCGCCGCGGGGGCGCCGGTTCTCGGCACCTGGCAGGGCATCTTCCTCTACGAGCACCGGACGCGGCCGCACCGGCGGGAGCTGGCGCTGCACCTGCTGGGAGAGGCCTGACGGATCGGTGAAGCAACGCCCCGATGGAACCGGGCGTGCTGCTCCGGCGCTCCCCTCCGGTCACAGGCGGCTCCGTGAACCGGTGCCGCGAGAGGGAACGAGCGATGCACAGAATGCCTCACCACGGGCCTAAGCCGGCCGCGGTCCTGCGCCTGGCGGGAGCCGCGATCCTGGGCCTCGGCCTGATGGCCGCTGCCCAGGCCCAATCGCAAGGCGGCCAGGGCCAGACCACCCAGACGCCGCCGAGCCTCGCGCCGAGCCAGCAGCCCGGCAGCACGGAAGCCCCGGTGGTCGGCCGGCTGCGCACGGTGGAGCAGGCGCTGCAGCAGTCGCAGGGCGAACTCTCGGGCGGCGCCCAGCCGAATTTCCTGCAGGCGCGCAGCACGGTGGATGCCGGGCTGAAGACGGTCCGGGAGGTGCCGCAGCAGGTCCAGGGGCAGCAGGCCTGGCGCGACGCGCAGCAGAAGCTCGAGCAGGTGCAGCAGGCGCTGCAGGGCGAGCGCCCCGACCAGCAGCAGGTGGCGACCCGCCTCGGCGATGCCGCCACGGCGGTCGGCGCCCTCGCCACCCGCATGGGCTCCGGCGCCGAAGCGGGCGGCGAGCAGGGGCGGAGCGGCTCCGGCACGGGCCGGTAGCGGCTCAGCCCAGGCGGATGGCCGGCGGGCCGGGCGTCACCGTGCCGATGAGCGCGGCGGCGGCGCCCAGCCTGCGAAGCTCCGCCAGGCAGGGCGCGACCGAGGCCTCGGGCAGGCCGGCGAGGAAGCCCCCGGCGGTCTGAGGGTCGAGCAGGGCGGCCGGCGGGCTTTCGGCGAGGCCGGCGATGGCGGCCTCGTTGGCCGCATGCCGCGGGCTGCGGATGCCGCGCTCCAGCGCCTCCCGCACGCCGGGAAGAAGCGGGATCGCCGCAGCATCGAGCAGGGCCGCGCTGCCGCTGGCCCGCAGCAACTCCCCGAGCTGGCCGAGCAGGCCGAAGCCCTTCACGGCCGCGCAGGCCGTCGCGCCATGGGCGACGAGCGCCGCGGCCGCCGGCCCGCCCGGCTGCTGCATGGCGGCGACGGCGCCCTCCAGCCACGCCGCCCGCGCCTCGCCCCGCATGGCGGCGGCGAGGATCACCCCGGTGCCGAGCGGCTTGGTCAGCACCAGCCGGTCGCCGGGGCGAAGGCCGCCCTCCTGCGGCAGCCGCCCCGGCCCGGCCGCGCCGGTGACGGCGAAGCCGAGCGCCACCTCCGCCCCCTCGGTGCCGTGGCCGCCGATGAGGCGGGCGCCGGCTTCCTCCAGCACCTCCTGCGCACCGCGGAGCATGGCGTGCAGGTCCTCCTCCAGCCAGGCGGCAGGGGCGTGGGGCAGGGTGACCAGGGCAAGGGCCGAGAGCGGCCGCGCGCCCATCGCCTGCATCTCGTCCATCGCATGGTTGGCGGCGATGCGGCCGAGGAGGTGCACATCGCCGAGGAGGGCGGGGAACCGCTCGGCGCCCTGCACCCGCAGCGCGGCATCCCCGGGCAACGCCGGCCCCTCCGCGAGGCCGAGGCGGGCGAGGGCGGCGGCGAGCGCGGGCGCGGCCAGCCTGCCGCCGCAGTGCATCGGCACGGGCGGCGTGACGCGCAGGCCGGCGAAGCCGGCCACCCAGTCCCGGTCGATCCGCTGCTTCCAGCGCCAGGCCCAGCGGCCGGCCAGGGCGAGGCGGCCACGCAGCGCGATCGCCTCGCCATCCGCCGTGCCGATCAGCGCGAGGGCGCGGCGCTGCGGCCGCCAGGGGCGCGGCGCCTCGCCCGCCATCAGCCGGCGGATGGCATCGGCCAGGGCCGGCCCCTGCCGGACCGGATAGACCCCGGCCTTCTCGCGGGGATGCGCCTGCAGCGCGGCGACGTCGCCGGCGGCGAAGACCTCGCGGTGGGAGAGGGAGCGAAGGGTCTCGTTCACGGCGATGAAGCCCTGCGGGTCGAGCGCGAGGCCGGTCTCCCGCAGCCAGGCCGGGGCGGCAGCGCCGGTGGTCCAGAGGGCCAGGTCGCAGGGGATGCGGCGGCCATCGGCCAGCAGCAGGGCGCCCGGCCTCGCCTCCGCCACCGGGGCGCCTTCGACCAGGGCGATGCGGCGCCGCGCCAGGGCCCGGCGGACCACCCAGCGGGCCAGCGGCCCCGACCGCGGAAGCAGCCCGGCTCCGGGCAACAGGGCGAGCTCCGCCCCGGGCCCCAGCCGTCGGCGGAGCGAGAAGGCCAGCTCCACGCCCGCCGCGCCGCCGCCCACCACCGCCGCGCGCCCGGCCGGCAGGGCAGCGGCGAGCCGCGCCTCCAGGCTGCCGATCGGGCGGACGGCGATCAGCGGGCCCTCGCCCGGCGGCAGCGGGCGGGCGACGGAGCCGGTATCGATGGAGAGCCAGTCATAGCGCAGCGGCGGATGGCGGGCGCAGAGCAGGCGGCGGGCGGCGGGCTGCAGGCCGGTGGCGCGGTCCTGGATCAGCCGCGCGCCGGCCGCCAGCGCCAGGCGCGGCAGCGCGATGACGCATTCCTCCGCCGCGTAGAGCCCGGCGACCAGCCCCGGCAGCATGCCGGAGTAGACCGGCGCCAGCTCATCCGCGACCAGGGTGACGCGCAGCCCGGGGATGGGCCGCAGGACGAGCGAGCGCAGCAGGCCGAGATGCGCATGGCCGCCGCCGACCAGCAGCAATTCGCGGCCCTCGGTGGGGGGTGTCTCGGCGAGGTCTCGCGGCATCGCGCGGAGGCTAGGCGATCGGGCCCGGCGGGGCCAGCCGGCACCGGCCGGCAGGTCGAAGTCAAATCAAAATGAGTTCGCAGCCGGCCCCGACCGTCAAGATTGGTTGCCTTCCCCGCTTCGTCGTTGCGCTATCATACGACATGAAATCCCATGGACCGCAGCCGGGCGGGATTCGGGCGATGCCGTCGCATGGCCCCGGCCGCGCAGGGGCAGGAAGAGGACCGAAGGATGGCTGGTCAGACCGTGGCGATCCGCGCGACCCTGGAGCAGATCCGCGCCAAGGTGAGGCAGCAGTCCCTCGAGCAGGCGACGGCGTCGAAGGGCAAGGCGGTCGGCAATCCGCAGAACCAGGCCTTCTGGGACAAGCTGGCCCTCTACGAGGGCAGGCTGCGCCACATCATCCGCCAGCTCGAAGGCCGGGAGGTCGCGCTCAGCCACGAGCGCAATCTCCTGTGGCGCATCCCGCGAGACCTGCGCTTCTCGGCCCGCCAGTCGATCGACAGCCGGGAGGAGGTCAATGACGACCTGGTCGAGCTGGCCTACCTGACCTTGCGGGAGCTCCTCGAATTCTCGGGCGACGCGGCGTCGATGAAGGCCGGCGACTGGGAGAAGATCGGCGAGAAAGTCGGCGAGATGATCAACAAGGCGCTGGTGAAGAAGACGGTTGAGCAGCTGCAGAAGAGCCCTGCCTACTCCCAGGCCAATGCGCATCCGCATATGGGGCTGGATATGCTTGGGCCGCTGATCGGCATGTTGCTGGTGATCATCATGCGGAAGCGGAGCCCCGGCCGATAGCGTGACCGGGCGAATGGTGCCGTGCCGGTCACCCGTATGGCAGGCCGCTGCGCGGCGGCGGGCCGAGCGGGACGCTCGAGAGCGGCAGCCATGACAGCACGTATGTCTTCCAGCCCTGCTGGTTGGAGATCCACAGCCGGCTATGCCCGCCGCCGTTGGAGGTGACGGTGCGCGTTCCCATGCTCGCCTCCCGCGCGCCGTCCTTCGCGTTCGACTTCGCGTTTCCGGCCTCGCCGGTGGTGAGCACCAGATCGGCGCCAGTCCGGGCGACGTCCAGGATGACGAAGGTGTGCTGGTGCATGTATTGCTGGTTGGTCCCCTTGTGCTTCTCGTTCTGGGTCGCGTCGTCGATGATCAGGATGTCCCCGATGCCGGGCGTGAAGGGTCCGACGGGGTCCCGGTGCTTCGTGTATTCATGGATGCTTCGGATGTTGAATCCGCTCCGGTAGCGGAAGCCGGCTTCCGACCGGTTCACCAGCTTCGGGTCGGAACAGCCGATCAGCCAGAGCATCCAATGCACCAGGCATCCGCAGGTCGTGCCGTAGCCCGGATGATAGTCCTTGCAGATTTCCGCATAGGCCGGGCTGCCGCGGTCGAAGGGAAGGACGCTTCCCACGGCGTACTGGGCGTTGCGCCTTGCATTGGCCAGAACCTGGGGCTCCGATACCGGGGGCGGGAGTGCCATGTCCATCAAGCCTTGTGCGGGACAGGAGGCGGCACGATAGCGGGCGGCTGGCACGGTTTTTCATGAATAAACATGAAATAAGATCACGCGGGGTTCAAGTGCCGGCCCGGCAGCGCCCTGGCTGGCCAACTTCTTCCGGCCAGGATCCGACTGTCCTGGTTTCGTTGCCGGAGACCTGGCCGCGTCCGATGCGGAGCGCATCGCCGCGACCGGCCCCGGCGCGGCGGCCGGAGGCTATGCCTCGGCGGCGAGGGCTTGCATCGCCTCCAGCGCCTCGGCGAATTCGCGCATGAAGCCCTCGACCACGCCTCGGCAGGACTGCACGCCCTCCACCAGCCCCACGCCCTGGCCGACGAAATAGCTGACTAGGGCGCGGGCGGATTCGCTTCCGCCCTCGGCCGCGCGGTTCACCCGCGCCATGGCCGGCTCGCTGATCAGCCCCTGCAGCGGCATCGGCAGGGTGCCGGGGCTGTCCGGCCCCTCCCAGGCCTCGGTCCAGGCGGAGCGGAGCTGACGCGCCGGCTTCCCCGTCCGCCCGCGCGAGCGCACGGTGTCGCGCGAGCGTGCCGCCACCATCTTCTCGCGGAAGACGGGCGAGGTCTCCGCCTCCGCCGTCGCCAGCCAGACGGAGCCGGTCCAGGCGCCGGCGGCGCCCATAGCCATGCAGCCCGCCATCTGCCGGCCCGTCATGATGCCGCCGGCGGCGAGCACCGGCGTGCTGCCGGCGACGCGCAGCACCTCCGGCACCAGGACCATAGTCGAGACCTCGCCGCAATGCCCACCCGCCTCGCCGCCCTGAGCGACGAGGATGTCGACCCCCGCCTCCACCTGGCGTAGCGCGTGCTCGCGCGCGCCGACCAGCGCGGCGCAGGGGATGCCGGCCGCCTTGGCGCGCCCGAGCATGGAGGCGGGCGGCACGCCGAGCGCATTGGCGATCAGCCGGATCGGGTGGCGGAAGGCGACATCCATCAGCCGCTCCCCCGTCTCGCGCTGGTAGGGCGGCGGCCGGTCCGGGTCGTCGCGCCGCCGGTCGCCGAGCGGGCGGTCGGGGTCGATGCCGTGCCGCCGCAGCAGGTCTTGCACGAAGGCGCGGTGCTGCGCCGGAATCTGCGCCAGCAGCGCCGCGCTGCTGGCGCCGCCCTCGGTGCGGATGGAGAGGTTCTCGGGGATCAGCAGGTCGACGCCATAGGGCCGGCCCGCGACCTCCGCATCGATCCAGCGCAGTGCCTGCTCCAGCTCCTCGGGCGTATACCCGGCGGCGCCGAAGACGCCGAAGCCGCCGGCCTTGCTGACGGCAGCCACCACGTCGCGGCAGTGGCTGAAGGCCAGCAGCGGGAAGCCGATGCCGAGCATGCGGCAGAGTGGGGTGTCCATGCCGGCGGCCGTGGCCTGCGCTAGACCAGCGCCAGCAGCAGGCCGCCCAGCGCCGCCGCCCCGCCCGCCAGCCGGGCGACGCGCCGGACCCAGGCAGCGGCCGGGACCGCCAGCGCCAGCCCCGCCGCATGCAGCGCTGCCGTGCCGGCCAGCATGCCGAGGAAGGCCATGCCGCCCAGCATCTCCGTCCCATGCGCATGCCCGTGCAGCAGGCCGAAGCCCGCCGCGGCCAGCATGCCGAGCGGCAGCGGCAGCCGCAGCGCCAGCCCCGCCAGCGCGCCGAGCAGGATGACGGAGGCGAGGATGCCCGCCTCCACCCCCGGCAGCGCCCAGCCCGCGAAGCCCATCAGCGCCCCGCCCGCCATGCCGGCAAGGAAGCCGCCCGGCAGCGCCCAGCGCGCCTGCCCGCCGAGCAGCCCGGCCCAGAGCCCGACCATCACCATGGCCAGCAGGTGGTCCGCGCCCGAGAAGGGATGGAGGAAGCCGGCGGCAAGCCCGTGATGCAGCGCATCGCCCGGATGGGCGAAGGCGGTCGCCGGCAGCAGCAGCAGGGTGGCGAGGAGAAGGATCGGGTTCATCAGGCAGCCTTTCGCGGGGCGATCCCGCCCTGGGTGAGGATGAAGTCGGCGATCTCGGCGACGCCGAGATCCTCCTTGAGGTTGGTGAAGATGAAGGGCCGCTGCCCGCGCATCCGCCGCGCGTCGCGGTCCATGACGGAGAGATCGGCGCCCACCAGCGGCGCCAGGTCGATCTTGTTGATCACCAGCATGTCGGAGCGGATGATGCCGGGCCCGCCCTTGCGCGGGATCTTGTCGCCGGCCGAGACGTCGATGACGTAGATCGTCAGGTCCGCCAGCTCCGGGCTGAAGGTCGCGGCCAGGTTGTCGCCGCCGCTCTCGATGAACAGCACCTCGAGCGCCGGGAAGCGCTCCACCATGTCATGCACCGCGGCGAGGTTGATGCTGGCATCCTCGCGGATGGCGGTATGCGGGCACCCCCCCGTCTCGACGCCGGCGATGCGCGTCGGGTCCAGCGCCCCGGCGCGGGTCAGGAATTCCGCGTCCTCCTTGGTGTAGATGTCGTTGGTGATGACGGCGATGTCGTGCGTCCCGCGCAGGTGCCGGCAGAGGCGCTCCGTCAGCGCGGTCTTGCCGGAGCCGACCGGGCCGCCGATGCCAACCCTGAATGGTCCGTTGCTCATGAGCGGAAGATCCTCGTGTACTGCGTCTCGTGACGCATGGAGAAAAGATCGAGCGTCGGCGCCGCCGTGCCGAGCGCATCGAGATCGGCGGCGAGCGCCGCATCGGCCGCCGCCTCGACGACGAGGTGCAGCGACGCGGTGGCGACCTGGCCATCCGTCTGCCCGAGCGGCACCAGCCGCACCCCCGCCGAGACGAGATTGGCCGCAAACGCCGCCAGCCAGCCGCTGAGCGAGGGCCGCAGCGGCAACCCGTGAAACCCCGCCGCCGCCCCGAAGGCGACGGGATGGGCGAGTCTCCGCGGATGCCGCGCGGCGAAGGCGGCGAAGCGCGGCTCCGGCCAGGCGGATTGCGTCACGCTGGTGAAGGCGGTGCCCTGCGCCATCGTCTCGAGGGCGAGTTCCGCCGAACCGCGCCAGGCCGACGCCAGCTCCGCAGTCTCGTCGAGCGCCGCATCATCCCCCGCCACCGCGCCGCGCCAGGCGGCGACCAGCAGCGCCCCATCGATGCGCGCCGCGCCTGCCAGCAACACGCTGCGGATGTAGCCGAGAAGCGTCGCGCGGTCGCGCACCGCGCCATCCTCCACCGCCCGCTCCAGCCCATGGCTGTAGGTATAGGCCCCGACCGGATAGGCCGGCGACAGCCAGGCCAGCAGCCGGTACAGCGCCGCGCCCTCGGTGCCCGTATCCTTAATGATGGTGGTCATGGCCGTCATGGTGATGGTGGTGATGCCCCGGCTGCCGGTTGTGCTCGCCATAGGCGCCGCCCTCGGGGTTGAAAGGCTCCTCCACCTTGCGCAGCTCGGCGCCGAGCCCGCGCAGCATGGCGACGATGACATGGTCGTCGCGGATCAGCAGCCGGTCGGGCTGAATCTCCGTCGGCAGGTGCCGGTTGCCGAGATGCCAGGCCAGCCGCATCAGCCGCCCCGCATTCTCCGCCCGCACCTCCACCAGCGGCTCCGGCGCGGCGCGGACGAGGATGACGCCGCCCCCCTCCAGCAACAGCCCGTCGCCCTGGCGCAGCGCCGTGGCTTCCTCCAGGTCGAGCAGGAAGGCGAAGCCGTCCTCGGCGACGTAGCGCTTGCGGCGGCGGAAGCGGTCGTCGAAGTCGAGCGTCACGACGTGGCGCGCGGTGCGCTCCACCCATCCGCCAGCCGGCAGCACCTGGGTGGCGCGGGGGAGATCGCCGCTCATCAGAACAGGAAGTACCGCTGGGCCATGGGCAATACCTTCGCCGGCTCGCAGGTGAGCAACTCGCCGTCCGCCCGGACCTCGTAGGTCTCGGGATCGACCTCGATCCGCGGCAACGCGTCGTTCAGCACCATGTCGCGCTTGCCGATGCCGCCCCGCGTGTTCCGCACCGCCAGCAACTCCCGCTGCAGGCCGAGCCGGGCGCCGATGCCATCCTCCAGCGCCGCGGCGGAGGTGAAGGTGACGGCGCTCGCCACCATGGCGCGGCCGAAGCCCGCGAACATCGGCCGGTAATGCACCGGCTGCGGCGTCGGGATGGAGGCGTTGGGGTCGCCCATCGGCGCCATGGCGATGGAGCCACATTTCAGCACCATGTCCGGCTTCACCCCGAAGAAGGCCGGCGACCAGAGCACGAGGTCGGCGAGCTTCCCCACCTCCACGCTGCCGACATGCGCGCTGATGCCCTGCGCGATGGCCGGGTTGATCGTGTACTTGGCGACGTAGCGGCGGATGCGGAGGTTGTCGTTCTCGCCCTGCTCGCCGGGCAGCCGCCCGCGCTGCTGCTTCATCTTGTGCGCGGTCTGCCAGGTGCGGATGATGACCTCGCCGACCCGCCCCATCGCCTGGCTGTCGGAGGACATCATGGAGATGGCGCCGAGGTCGTGCAGGATGTCCTCCGCCGCGATGGTCTCGCGCCGGATGCGGCTCTCGGCGAAGGCCACGTCCTCCGGGATGCGCGGATCGAGGTGGTGGCAGACCATCAGCATGTCGAGATGCTCGTCCACCGTGTTGACGGTGTAGGGCATCGTCGGATTGGTGCTGCTCGGCAGGAAGTTGGGCTCGCCCACGACGCGGAGGATGTCCGGCGCATGCCCGCCACCCGCGCCCTCGGTATGGAAGGCCTGGATGGTGCGGCCGCCGATCGCCTTGATCGTGCTCTCGACGAAGCCGCTCTCGTTCAGCGTGTCGGTATGGATCGCCACCTGCACGTCGAGCGCATCGGCGACGCGGAGGCAGGTGTCGATCGCCTTCGGCGTCGTGCCCCAGTCCTCGTGCAGCTTCATCCCGCAGGCGCCGCCGCGCACCTGCTCCTCCAGCCCCGCCGGCAGGGCGGCATTGCCCTTGCCGAGGAAGCCGAGATTCATCGGGAAGCTCTCCGCCGCCTGCAGCATCCGCGCCATGTGCCAGGGCCCCGGCGTCGCCGTCGTGGCGAGCGTGCCATGCGCCGGCCCCGTGCCGCCGCCGACCATGGTGGTGATGCCGGAGGCCAGCGCCTCCTCGATCTGCTGCGGGCAGATGAAGTGGATATGCACGTCGAGCCCGCCGGCCGTGAGAATGCGCCCTTCGCCGGCAATGATCTCCGTCCCCGGCCCGATGACGATGGTGACGCCCGCCTGCGTATCCGGGTTGCCTGCCTTGCCGATGGCGGCGATCCGCCCGTCCCTCAGCCCGACATCCGCCTTCACGATGCCCCAATGGTCGACGATCAGCGCATTGGTGATGACGGTGTCCATCGCCCCCCCGGCGCGCGTCACCTGGCTCTGCCCCATGCCGTCGCGGATGACCTTGCCGCCGCCGAACTTCACCTCCTCCCCATAGGTGGTGAAGTCGCGCTCCACCTCGAGGATGAGGTCGGTATCCGCGAGCCGCAGCCTGTCGCCCGTGGTCGGGCCATACATCCCGGCATAGGCCGAGCGGGAGAGGCGTGCCGGCATCAGACCTGGCCCTCCGTCTCGCCGCGGAACCCGTGCACCATTCGCTTGCCGCCGAAGGGGATCAGCCGCACCGTCCGGCTCTGCCCCGGCTCGAACCGCACCGCCGTCCCCGCCGGGATGTCGAGCCGCCGCCCGTGCGCCTGTGCCCTGTCGAAGGCAAGCGCCGGGTTGGTCTCGGCGAAATGGTAGTGGCTGCCGACCTGGATCGGCCGGTCGCCTGCATTGCCGACCTCGACCTCGATCGCCTCGGCCCCGACGTTCAGCTCGATCTCGCCCGCGGCGGGGAACAGCTCGCCCGGGATCATCGGATCGGCTCGTGGATCGTCACGAGCTTCGTCCCGTCGGGGAAGGTCGCCTCCACCTGAACCTCGGGAATCATCTCGGCGATGCCCTCCATCACCTGGTCCCGCGTCAGCACCGTGGCGCCGTCGCGCATGAGCTCGGCGACGCTGCGCCCGTCCCGCGCGCCCTCGACCACATAGTCAGTGATGAGGGCGACCGCCTCCGGGTGGTTGAGCCTCACGCCCCGCTCCAGCCGGCGCCGCGCCACCTGGGCGGCCATGGCGATCAGCAGCTTGTCCTTCTCGCGCGGCGTCAGGTTCATGCGGAGCTCATCCGTGGCGGGGCGATCATGGCCCCGCTTGCCTCATGTCGTCCACAGCCGAGGCAGCCGCGCCGGCCGGCCGAGCGCCGCCCCCCGCACCGCCGCGATCGCCGCACCCGCGGCCCGCCGCACCGCGCTCGCCCCCCCGAGCCAGCGGGCGAGCAGCAGGCCGGGTCGCGGCAGCGTCGCCGCCGCCCCGGCCTCGCGCAGCCTCTCCCGCATCGCCTCCGCCTCGGGTGCCACGAGCAGCAGCATCGCCATCGCCTCCGCGCCGCCGAAGCCGAAGGGCGCCGCCAGTTCCGTCGCCGGATCGCCGATCGAGAGCGCATCCGCCCAAAGCAGGCCGCCCGGCCCGCGCAGTCGCCAGCCGTCGAAGACCGCGCCCGCGCGCATCCGCTCCCCCGCTGCCGCGCGGCCGAAGACCAGCATCTCGACCGCCAGCAGCCGCGCCCCCTCGGCCAGCTCCGCCTGCATCCGCCGCGCCATCCGCGCCCCGTCGAAGAGGATGGTCTCCTGCGGGAGCCATTCCAGCACCGCGCCCGCGCCAAGGGAGAGGCGCGTCTCGATCCGCGTCTCCGGCCCGAGGCTGCGGTAGAGCTTCTCCGCCGCCGCGGTGCAGAGCGTCGCCTCCGCCCCCGGCTCCAGCCGCACCGCCTGCCGCAGCGCATCCCCGCCCGCCAGCCCGCCGGCGCAGTTCAGCAGCGCGGCCGTCGGCGGCTCGCCCGGCTCCGGGTCGGGGAAGAGGATGCGCAGCGGCGCCTGCTGGAAGAGGTGCCGCAGCGCCGTGCCGCGCGGCCCGGGGCCGAAGCCCAGCTCGAAGGCGCCGTCGGCCCGCTGGTGGCGGATAGGCAGGGCAGGGGCGTCGCGCGGCATCGCCGCCGAGCATGGCATGGCCCGCGGCCGCGGCAAACCGGGCCCGCCTGCCCAGGGCGGCAGCGGCGCCCCGCCGCATTGCCTGCATAATGGGCATCCGCCGCCCCGCCCCGCCGCGGATGGCCGCCGCGCGCCCTGGCACGGTGGTTGCCAATCGAGGGCGATCGCGGAGAACGCCGTGCTGCCCCAACCCGCCCCCCGAACCGCGGCCGCCGCCAGGCCGGGCCATGCGCTGGACGTGGTCGGCCTCACCGTGCGCTATGGCGGCTTCACCGCGCTGGATGCGGTGGATCTCGCGGTGCAGCCGGGCGAGATCCTGGCGCTGCTCGGCCCCTCCGGCTGCGGCAAGACCACCCTGCTGCGCACCGTCGCCGGCTTCGCCCGGCAGGCCGCCGGCCAGGTGCTGATCGACGGCGCCGCAGTGGACGACCTGCCGCCCAACCGCCGCCGCGTCGGCATCGTCTTCCAGAACTACGCGCTCTTCCCGCATATGAGCGTCGCCGCCAACGTCGCCTACGGCCTCGAGGCGCGGCGCGAGCCCCGCGCCCGCATCGCCGCCCGCGTCGCGGAGCTGCTGGAGATGGTGCAGCTCGGCCACCTGGCGGACCGCGCGCCGCGCCAGCTCTCGGGCGGCCAGCAGCAGCGCGTGGCGCTGGCCCGGGCGCTCGCGATCGAGCCACAGGTGCTGCTGCTCGACGAGCCCTTCGCCGCACTCGACCGCTCGCTCCGCCTCGACATGCAGATCGAGATCAAGCGGCTGCAACGCCGGCTCGGCCTCACCACCATCCTCGTCACCCATGACCAGGACGAGGCGATGAGCGTCGCCGACCGGATCGCGGTGATGCGCGGCGGCCGCATCGAGCAGCTCGGCACGCCGGTCGAGGTCTATGACCGGCCGGAGAGCCTCTTCGTCGCCGGCTTCATCGGCACCACCAACCGGCTGCCCTGCCTGCTGGTCTCGGCGGCGGATGGCCTGGCGACGCTTCGCCTGCCGGACGGCGCGCACCTCACCCTGCCCGCCGCCGACCCGCCGCCGCCCGGCCCCGCCCTGCTCGCGGTGCGGCCCGAGCAGCTGGAGCTGCACGACGCGCCGGGCCCCGGCCGCTTCCCGGTCGAGCTCGGCCTTGCCCTGCCGATCGCCGGCCAGACCATCCGCGAGGCGCGGACCCCGGCGGGCGTCGCGCTGCGGCTGGTCGAGCCGCGGCTCGGCGCCATCCCCGACCGCGGCGGCCTGGCCCATTGCGGCCTCGTCCCCGGTGCCCGGCCCGCGCTGTTCCCAAGATCCGAGGAGGACTGACCATGGCCCCGACGCTGACCCGCCGCGCTGCCCTGCTGGCCGCGCCCGCCCTGTTCTCCCTCAAAGCCCGGGCCCAGGGCAGAAGCGTCACCTCCGCCATCTATCCAGGCGCCTGGGACGAGGCCTTCCGCGAACTGGTCGTGCCGGCGCTCAAGCGCGAGAAGAATCTCGAGCTGGAGATGCAGGGCCTCTTCGCGGTCGACCAGATCGCCAAATTCACCGCCAGCCGCGGCGTCCCGCCCTTCGATGTCTTCCTCCTCGACCCCGGCCCGCGCATCACCGGCCTGGAGCGCGGGATGTTCGAGCGCTTCGACGCCGCGAAGCTCGCCAACCGCGCCGCCCTGCCGGGCATGCTGATGGACCAGTGGGGCATCGGCTGCGCGGCCCAGGTGGTCGGCATCGCCTACAACCCGAAGAAGCTGCCGAAGCCCACCGGCTATGCCGACCTGCTGAAGGATCCCTGGGTCTCGCGCCTCGGCATCACCGGCTTCGGCACCACCTTCGGCACGGTCAGCCTGATCGAGCTGGCCAAGGTCTTCGGCGGCAGCGAGACCAATATCGAGCCGGCGCTCGCCGAGCTGAAGAAGGTGCTGCCGAAGATCGCCGCCGTCGCCTCCCCGGCCGCGCTGCCGGGCCTGTTCCAGCAGGGGCAGTGCGACGTGACCTACACCAACACCCAGACCGTCACCACGCTGCGCGACCGCGGCGTCGACATCGAGTTCGCCGTGCCCTCCACCGGCGCCAGCGCCTTCTTCACGACGCTGCACATCGCCAAGGGCAGCGACAACGTCGAGAACGCCTACAAGTACATCGACACGGTGGTGAGCCGCGGCGTGCAGGACGCGCTGCAGAAGCCGCCCTATAATTTCGTCCCGGTGAACACCGGGGTGCCGCTCGGCGCCGGCCTGCCGATGAAGAGCCTGACGGAAATGTCGGGCTTCAACACGCATGACTGGGCGAAGATCAACCCACTCCGCGGCGGCTGGATCGAGCGCTTCAACCGCGAGATGGCCAAATGAGGCCCGCCTGGGGCCTCGCCGCCCCGCTTGGCCTCGCCTATGCCGGCTTCTTCGCGGCGCCCCTGCTGATGCTCATCGCCGTCTCCTTCCGGGCGGACGAGGCGATGACGGGCTGGGGCCTCGGCCAGTGGCAGCGCTTCCTCGGCGACGCCTTCCACTGGAAGGTGGTGGCGAACACGCTGCTGCTCGGCCTCAAGACCGTGGCGGCGACGCTGCTGCTGGGCCTGCCGCTCGCGCTCGCCTACCGGGCCGCCTCGCCGGCCTGGCAGCGGGTGCTGCTCTTCATCGTGGTGATGCCGCTGCTGACCAGCGTCGTGGTCCGGACCTTCGCCTGGATCGTGATCCTCGGCCGGGAGGGGGTGGTGAACCAGCTCGTGCTCGGCCTCGGCCTGGCGGCCGACCCGCTGCGGCTGCTGCAGACCGAGCTCGGCCTCGTCATCTCCCTCACCCAGATCGAGATGCCGCTGCTGCTGCTGCCGCTGCTCTCGGTCATGTCCCGCATCGACCCGAACCTGATGGATGCCAGCGCCTCGCTCGGCGCCTCGCCCTGGCGGACGCTCGGGCGGGTGATCCTGCCGCTGGCCGCGCCCGGCATCGCGGCGGGCTGCCTGCTGGTCTTCGCCTCCTCGACGACGGCCTTCATCAGCCAGTCGGTCATCGGCGGGGAGCGGCTGGTCTACCTGCCCGCCATGGTCTGGCAGCAGGCGATGGTGGTCGCCAACTGGCCCTTCGCCGCGACCGCCGCGGTGGCGCTGCTGGCCTCGGTCTCGGCGGTGATCGCGGTCATCGCCCATGCCGGGCGGCTGGCCGGGGGGCGCATCCATGGCTAGGCGGCGGAGCGCGGGCGAGATCTCCTACGCCCTCGTCATCGGCAGCCTGGCCGGCCTGGCGCTGCTGATCCTGGTCGGGCCGATCCTCGTCGTGCTCTCCACCTCCTTCACCGACAGCCGCTCCATCCGCTTCCCGCCGACCGGCTTCTCGCTGCGCTGGTACGAGCTGCTGCTGGATGGCGTGCGCTCCCGCCAGATTCACCGCGCCGCCGGCAACAGCCTGCTGGTCGCCGCCTGGGCGGCGGGGCTGGCGACGCTGCTCGGCACCGCGGCGGCGCTGGCGGTGGCGCGGGCGGGCAGCCGGCTGGGGCGGGTGGCGGATGCCGTCTTCATGGCGCCGCTGGTGCTGCCGGGCCTCGCTTTCGGCCTGGCGGCGCTGATGTACTTCACCCTGCTCGGCTTCCGCCCCTCGCTCGAGCTCATCATCGCCGGGCACCTGGTCACCGTCGCACCCTTCGTGCTGCGGACGGTCGGCGCCTCCCTCTCCCAGCTCGACCCGGCGCTGCTCGATGCCTCGCGGAGCCTCGGCGCCGGGCCGGTGCGGACCTTCCGGCGCGTCACCCTGCCGCTCGTCGCCCCTGGGATCGCGGCCGGGGCCTTCCTCGCCTTCATGGCCTCGATGGACAATGTGCCCGTCTCCCTCTTCCTCTCCTCGGCGCGGACGGACATGCTGCCGATCCGGATGTGGGGCATGATGGAGTCCACGCTCGACGTCCGGGTGGCCGCCGTCTCCGGCACGTTGATACTCGTGGCCTTCGTCCTGATGCTGGTGATGGAGCGGCTCACCGGCCTGACGCGCCGCATGCGGGGATAGATGATGATCCTAAGGGCCGAACCGCTGACCTCCGCCGCCTTCCTCCCCTTCGGCGAGGTGATCGAAGGCCCGGCCATCCCGGGCCGCACCTATTTCGAGGATGCGCTGGCCAATCTCCGGCCCCATGCCAGGCCCAGCATCTCGCTCACGGTGAAGCACGAGGCCTCGGCGATGCCGCTGCGCTCCACCACCATGGAGCGGCATGAATTTTCCTCGCAGAGCTTCATCCCGCAGGAGGCCGGGCGCTGGCTCGTCATCGTCGCGCCGCATGCCAAGGGTGGTGAGCCGGACATGGCCCGCGCCCGCGCCTTCCTCGCCGGGCCGGTGCAGGGCGTCACCTTCGGCGCCGATGTCTGGCACCACCCCTTCACCATCCTCGACGCGCCCGCCCGCTTCGTCATCCTCATGTGGCGCGACGGCAGCAAGGGCGACGAGGAATTCGCCGAGGTGCCCGAATTCACCGTGGAGCTGCCCTGATGCCCTACGAGGTGAAGCGCGACTTCATCGGCTACGGCGCCAACCCGCCCGACCCGCAATGGCCGAACGGCGCGAAAATCGCGGTGAACTTCGTCATCAACTACGAGGAGGGCTCCGAGCCCTCGATCGAGCTGGGCGACGGCTACACCGAGAATGGCCTGACCGAGGCCTATGGCCTGAAGCAGGTCGCCTCCGGCCGCGACCTCGCCGCCGAGGGCATGTTCGAATACGGCAGCCGCGTCGGCTTCTGGCGCCTGACGCGGCTGTTCCAGGAGCGCGGCCTGCCGCTGACCATCTTCGGCTGCGCCCTCGCCCTCGAGCAGAACCCGGAGGCCTGCGCCGCCATCCGCGCCGCGGGCTACGACGTCTGCAGCCATGGCTGGCGCTGGGTGAAGCATTTCGAGCTCTCCGAGGCGGAGGAGCGCGACCACATCGCCCGCGCCGTCGCCAGCATCGAGCGCACCACGGGCGCGAAGCCCGCCGGCTGGTACTGCCGCTACGGGCCGAGCGTGAACACCCGCCGCCTCGTCATCGAGCATGGCGGCTTCCTCTACGACAGCGACTACTATGGCGAGGAGCTGCCCTTCTGGCTGACGGTCGAGGGCCGGGGCCATCTCGTCGTGCCCTACTCGCTCACCAACAACGACGGGAAATATGCCGGCTGGATGGGCACCAGCGACCAATGGTTCTCCTATATCCGCGACGCCTTCGACATGCTGCTCGCCGAGGGCCGCGCCGGCCGGCCGAAGATGATGTCCGTCGGCCTGCACCAGCGCCTGATCGGCCACCCCGCCCGCGCCATGGGCCTGCAGCGCGTGCTCGACCACATGATGCGGCAGGGCGAGGACGTCTGGATCACCCGCCGCCTCGACATCGCCCGGCATTGGGCCGCCACCCATCCTTATCCCGGCCGGGGCCTGAACGAATGACACCGCTGGTCGTCGCGCCCCTCGTTGTTGCCTTGGGCGAGCGGCGCTACCGCGTGGAGCGCCCCTGGGGCGAGCTGCCCGAAGGGCCCGGCCGCATCAGCGACGTCGCCTGCGACGCGGCTGGCAACGTCCTCGTCCAGTACCGCACGGACCCCTATGTGGACCCGGAAGCGCCGGCCATCGTCGTGCTCTCGCCGGCGGGCGAGCGCATCGGCGCCTGGGGCGCCGGCGAGGTGGCGGACGGCCACATGCTCACCGTCCACCCCGATGGCCGCGTCTTCGTCGTCGACCGCGACGCGCATGAGATCATCATCTTCTCGGCGGAGGGGCGGCGGCTCGGGGCCCTCGGCAAGCGCCACGCGCCGGGCGAGCCCTTCAACGCCCCCTGCGACATCGCCTTCGCCCGCGACGGCAGCATCTATGTCGCCGATGGCTACGGGAACTCCCGGGTCCACCGCTTCGCGGCCGACGGCACCCCGCTCGGCGCCTGGGGCCGCCCCGGCCAGCGCGGCGGCGAGTTCACCACGCCGCATTCCGTCTGGGTGCTGGAGGATGGCCGGGTGCTGGTGGCGGACCGGGAGAACAACCGCGTCCAGGTTTTCACGCCCGAGGGGGCGCACCTGATGGATGTGCGCGACGTGCACAAGCCGATGGACGTCCATGGCGGCCCGGATGGCAGCTTCTACGTGACGGACCAGATCCCCCGCCTCAGCCAGTTCAGCGGCGAGGGCAGGCTGATCGGCCGCTGCCGCCCCGTGCTGAACGGCGCCCACGGCATGTGGCGGGAACCCCGCAGCGGCATCATCTACCAGAGCGAGCAGAACCCCAACCGCCTCACCCGCCTGGTCCCGATCTAGACTCGAGGGTTCCAAGGGCCCTTCGGCCCTTGGCGGTAGGAGCCTGAGGAGGGCAGCGCCCTCCTCAAGCCTACCTTGCCGCCGCCGACGCCTCCGACCGCGTCGCACCCACCCGGCTGGCCAGCGCCGCCGCCATGAACTCGTCGAGGTCGCCATCCAGCACCGCGGCCGGGTTGCCCTTCTCGACGCCCGTCCGCAGGTCCTTCACCAGCTGGTAGGGCTGCAGCACGTAGTTGCGGATCTGGTGGCCCCAGCCGATATCCGTCTTGCCCGCCTCGATGCCCGCCGCCACCGCCTCGCGCTTCGACAGCTCAAGCTCGTAGAGCCGCGCCTTCAGCATGTTCATGGCGATGGCGCGGTTCTTGTGCTGGCTGCGGTCCTGGGTGGAGGCCGCGACGATGCCCGTCGGGATATGGGTGAAGCGCACGCCGGATTCCGTCTTGTTGACGTGCTGCCCGCCGGCGCCCGAGGCGCGGAAGGTGTCGGTCTTGATGTCCGCCGGGTTGATCTCGATCTCGATCCTGTCGTCGACCACCGGGTAGACATAGACGCTGGCGAAGCTCGTCTGCCGCTTGTCGTTGCCGCCGAAGGGGCTGATGCGCACCAAGCGGTGCACGCCCGTCTCGGTCTTCAGCCAACCATAGGCGGCGGGGCCGGTGACCTGGAGGGTGGCCGACTTGATGCCGGCCTCCTCCCCGTCCGACTGCTCGGTCAGCGCCACCTTGTAGCCATGCTGCTCGGCCCAGCGCTGGTACATCCGCAGCAGCATCTCGGCCCAGTCTTGCGCCTCGGTCCCGCCGGCCCCGGCATTGACCTCGATATAGGCGTCGTTCTGGTCGGCCTCGCCGGAGAGCAGGCTCTCGATCTCGCGCCGCTTGGCCTCGGTGGCCAGCGCATGGAGGTCGGCGATGGCGGCATCGGCGGTCGCCGCATCGCCCTCGGCCTCGGCGAGTTCGATCAGCTCGAGTGCGTCCTGCACGGACTGCTCGAGCCGCCGCACGCCCTCGGTCTGGTCGGCGAGGCGGGAGCGCTCGCGCATCAGCGTATTGGCGGCCGCGGCATCGTTCCAGAGGCTCGGGTCTTCCGCCCTGGCGTTCAGCTCATCGAGGCGGCGAAGGGCGGCATCCCAGTCAAAGATGCCTCCTCAGCAGGGACACCGAAGCGGTGATCTGCTCGTTCAGGGATTCTGCATCAGCGCGCATGGCCGGGCGATAGGCCAAGCCGCGTGCCCTGTCCAGGGGATGCGGAGGGATACGACATGGAGGAGAAGTTCATTCGCCCCTGAGCACACCAGCAGTGTATAGTCCCGCGAACGGAAGCGGCGGCTCGCGGGCCGCGCAGGGAGGGCCTGCCCGGCCATGACTGCCGCCTCGCCGATCGAACTGGCCACCGCCCGTCGCATCCTGGCCCGCGCCGCCTACGGCGCCCGGCCGGGCGAGGCGGAGGCGCTGGCCCGCACCGGCCTCGTCCCCTGGCTCGACCGCCAGCTCGCCCTGCCTGCCGCGGAGCCGGCGCTGGAGGCGCGGATCGGCGCCCTGGCGATCCCCATCCGCTACGCTGCCGGCGCCGGCGAGCAGATCCTCGATGAGCGCCGGCCGCCCGTCACCCTGCACCAGACCCAGGCCGAGCGCTGGCGGCTGGGCGAGTTCCGCCCGAACATCCGCATCCCCGGCGCCGAGCGGGAGCGCCCGCGCCTCGAGCTAACCCTCGCCACCCTGCTGCGGAAGACCGCCGCCGAGGCTCAGCTCCGCGAGCGGATGGCCGAGTTCTGGCACGACCACTTCAACGTCGCCTACCAGGCCGATGGCCGCGTCGCCGCCTCGCTGCCCGACCATGACCGGCGCATCCGCGAGCATGCCCTCGGCTCCTTCCGCGCCCTGCTGGAGGCGATGGCGACCAGCCCGGCGATGCTCTACTACCTGAACAACCAGAGCTCCCGCGCCGGCGCCCCCAACGAGAACTATGCCCGCGAGCTGCTGGAGCTGCACACGCTCGGCCGCGCCGCCTATCGCGGCAGCGCCCGCAACGGCCGCGACGTGCCGCGCCTGCCGGACGGCCGCCCCGCCTTCTATGTCGATGCCGATGTCTGGGAGGCCGCCCGGGCGCTGACCGGCTGGAGCGTCGCCTCGGGCCAGGCCTTCGACGGCACCCGCAGCCTGCCGCGCAGCGGCGAGTTCGCCTATGTCGCCCAGTGGCACGACCCCTACCAGAAGCACTTCCTCGGCCAGGATTTCGACCCCTTCGCGCCTGCCATGGCGCATGGCCGGGCGGTGCTGGACGCGCTCGCCGCCCATCCGGCGACGGCGCGCTTCCTCTGCACCAAGCTCGCCCGGTTCCTGCTCGGCGACCCGCCGCCGACCGCCGCCATCGCCCGAGCCGAGGCCGCCTGGACCCGCAGCCTCGGCCAGGACGACCAGATCGCCCGAACCGTCCGCGCGCTGCTCACCGGGCCGGAGATCCTGGACCCCACCCTCGGCCGTGCCCGCCGCCCGGTCGATGCCATGGCAGCCGCGGTGCGCGGGCTCGACATCCCCTTCACCCCGACGCCGGCGCTGATCGGCCAGCTCTCGGCCGCCGGCCAGCTCCCCTTCGGCTGGCCACCGCCCGATGGCCAGCCGCTCGATGCCGCGCCCTATCTCGGCGCGACGGCGCTGCGCGCCCGCTGGACCATGCTGCTCGGCCTCGCCCGCAACGCCAACGGCACCGGCCTCTCGCCGCATTATGCCGAGCTCGCCAAGGCCCCGGTCGAGGCCGTCGCCCAGCGCCTCGCCAGCCTCTCGCTCGGCCCGGCCGGCGCGCCGGTGGCCGAGACCGTTGCCGGGGTCTGGACCGCCGCCGGCCGCAACCCGCGCCCGGTGCCGAACGAGGTCGCTGAACTCGCCGGCTGGGTGCTGAACGCGCCCGCCTTCCAGACCGCCTGAGGGAGAAGGCCATGCCCATCCTGCTCGGCCGCCGCCACCTGATCCGCGCCGGCCTCGGCGGCGCCCTCCTGCCCGGCCTCCGCAGCCTCGCCTTCGCCGACCAGAGGGGCGCGGAGCAGCCCGGTGCCCCGCTGCTCGTCCTGGTCAACCTGCGCGGCGGAATGGATGGGCTGCACGCCCTCTCTCCGGCCGATGACGCGCATTTCGTCGACCAGCGCGCGGAGAGCCTGCGCAACCCGACCGGCGGCCTGCAGGCCGGAATCCGCCTCGACGCCTCCTCCGCGGTGGATTTCCGCCTGCACCGCGAGGCCGCGCCGCTCGCCGAAATCTGGCGGGACCGCCGCATGGCGATCTGGCCCGCCGCCGGCGTGCCGCAGGCGACGCGCAGCCATTTCGAGGCGCAGGCGATGATGGGGCTTGGCCAGGGCCTCCGTGCCGAGCATGGCGGCAGCACCGGCTGGCTCGCCGCCTGGGCCGGCGGCGCCGCCCCTGCCGGCGCCACCGTCGCCGCCATCTCCGCCCAGGGCGGCCTGGCGCCGGAGCTGAGGGGCGGGCAGCACAGCCTCGCCCTCGCCGGGCTCGGCGAGGGCCTCGCGCCCCCCGGCGGCGCCTTCGGCGATGCGATGCTGGAGGCGCTCTACCGCCGCGGCCAGGGCCCCATCGCCCAGGCCGGGCAGGATGCGCTGGCCGGCCTCCGCAGTGTCGACCGGCTGCTGCCGCGCGATGCCGAAGGCAGGCTCCTTCCCTACGCGCCGGCCGCCGGCGCCGACTACAACGCCGGCCGCGAATTCGGCCGCGCGCTTGCCGTCGTCGCTCAGACCGCGAAGCTGAACCCCGTCCTCATCGCCGCGACGGTCGATCTCGGCGGCTGGGACACGCATGAGGGCCAGCCCGGCCGCTTCGCCGACCGGATTCGGGTGCTCGCCCACGGCCTCGGTGCCTTCGATGCCGACATGGCCGGCCTGCCGCGGCGCTGGACGGTGCTGGTGGCGAGCGAATTCGGCCGCCGCCTCCGCTCCAACCGCAGCAACGGCACGGATCATGGCCGGGCGGGGGTGATCCTCGCCTTCGGCGGGAGCTTCGGCCTCGGCCGCCGCTTCGGCGATTGGCCGGGCCTCGCGCCGGATGCGCTGGACGAGGGCGTCGATCTCCGCGTGGCGACCGACTACCGCGCGGTCTTCCGCACCGTCATCGCCGACCTGGCGCCGGCCGCCCCGCCGCCCTTCGCGCGGAGCTGAGGTGCTGCCGTGCGCGCACGCAGGGTGATATAGGTATCACATCCTAATCAACAATGTGGCGTGGCGCCGGCCGCACGGAAAGCACCGACAAGCATTGCCGAAGCAATACCGGCCTCACGCATGGCCGGCCAGCCGGTTCCGGCGGGCAACTTCGCCCGGTCTCGTTCGCTAAGGCGGGCCAGGGAGACGACTTATGCCGAACGGAATACCGGATTCTGCCTTCTATTGGACTTTCGCATCGCCGGCCGGTGACCAGTGGGCTGGGGTGACTGTCGCCGATGAGCCGTATGCGGAACTGGGCCAGGTATTCTCCTCGCCCTATGGGCCGGAATACGGCACCTACGTGATCACCGACGTCTTCGACTACGGCGTGGAAACCGGGCAGCCGGAAGGCGTGACCTGGGTGTCGAGCTACTTCGACCCGATCACGGGCGGGGTGTACCAGCCCTACTACTACAGCCAGGGCGTGCCCGGCACGCTCGCCGGCCTCGGGACCGAGGTGGACTATGTCTTCATCGACGGCGTCTGGAACGATTTCGGCCAGGGCGGCTACCTCCTGGCCTGAAGTCCCGATTCCTCAAGCCGCGTCGCAGACCCCAAGCGGATCAACCACTTGCCTGCGCCGCGCTCGAGGGATCGACGAGGCCTAGTACAGCCCGCCTAGCCCCCGGTCCAACCCCACGGCCGTCCCTCGCGCCGGGTCCTCCCCCGGCGGCCGGGCGGCGTTTTCCGTTCCCGGCCGGAAGGCCTCGGTGATGCTCTGCCCGTTATCCGCCTGGACCCGCACCAGCGCCACGCCCGGCGGCGCGCGGAAGGGCACGGCCGGGCTGCCCCGCAGCGCCGCCTCGAGCACGTCGTGGAAGATCGGCGCCGCATTGCCGCCGCCCGTCTCGCCGTTGCCGAGGCTCCGCGGCTCGTCGAAGCCCATCCAGACGGCGACGACGATGTCGGGCGTGAAGCCGACGAACCAGTTGTCGACATAGTCGTTCGTCGTGCCGGTCTTGCCGGCGATCGGCCGGTTGAGGCCCTTGCCTGCTGCCGTGCCCGTGCCGCGCTGCACGACGCCGGCCAGCAGGTTGACCATCTGGTAGGCCGCAATCGGGTCGGTGATCTGCCGGCGGTTGTCGACCAGCTCCGGCGGCCCGGCCTGCGGGCCCGTCGCCGCGCAGGCCTCGCAGGCGCGCGTGTCGCTGCGCCAGATCACCCGGCCGCGCTGGTCCTGCACGCTGTCGATCAGCGTCGGCGTCACCTCGCGCCCGCCATTGGCGAAGGTGGCGTAGCCGGCCGCCATCCGCAGCACCGTCGTCTCGCCCGAGCCGAGCGACATGGCGAGGTACCGCGGCATGTTGGGGATGACGCCGAAGCGCGCCGCCGTCTCCGCCACGCGGTCCATGCCGACCTCCTGCGCCACGCGGATGGTGACGAGGTTCAGCGACTTCTCGAGCGCCGTGCGAACGGAGACGTAGCTGTTGCTGACGCCGTCGCCGTAATTGCCCGGCCGCCAGACGCCCTGCGGCGTGTTGATCTCGATCGGCGCGTCAAGGAAGCGCTGCGTGGGCGGGATCCCCGCCTCCAGCGCCGGGAGATAGACGAAGGGCTTGAAGGAGGAGCCGGGCTGCCGCTGCGCCTGGGTCGCGCGGTTGAACTGGCTCTTCTCGAAGGACCAGCCGCCGGCCATGGCGAGCACGCGCCCGGTCGCCGGGTCGAGTGCCACGATGGCGCCCTCCACCTGCGGGATCTGCCGCAGCGAGAGCCGCTCCGGCCGTCCCGGCGCCCGCCCCTGCGCCGTCTGCGCCGGCTGCTGCTCCACCAGGACGACATCGCCCGGCGCCAGCACCTCCTGCATCCGCCGCGGCGCGGGGCCAAGCCGCCCCTCGCCGAGCGCCCGCCGCGCCCAGCCCACCTCCTCGAGCGGCATGGTCGCGCTGCGCGGCTGCACCGGCCCGCGCGGGTCCGGCCGCTCGAGCCAGCCGAGCCGCGCCTCGCGGTCCCTGACCTCGAGGGCAACGGCGAGCTTCCATTCCGGCATGGCGCCGCCGGGCCGCTGCACCGCCTCCAGCGCTGGCAGCCACTCCGTCGCGCTGGCCGGGATCTTCGCCACCGGCCCGCGGAAGCCACCCCGGCGCCGGTCATAGCCGAGCAGCCCGCTGCGCAGCGCGCCCTCGGTCGCCGCCTGCAGCACCGGGTCGAGGCTGGTGCGGACGACGAGCCCGCCCATCGTCGTCTGCTCCGGCCCGAAGCGCGTCGAGAGCTCCCGCCGCACATCCTCGGTGAAGTACTGGCCGACCGGCAGCACCTCCGGGCGCCGCATCGGGCGGGGGACGATGGGCTCGGCCTTGGCCGCGGCCGCCTCCGCCGGGGTGACGGCGCGGTCTTCCACCATGCGGTCCAGCACCCAGTCGCGTCGCGCCTTGGCGGCTTCGGGGAAGCGCATCGGGTTGTAGTTGTTCGGCGCCTTCGGGAGCACGGCGAGGAAGGCGGTCTCGCCGAGCGTCAGCTCGTCCAGCCCCTTGTTGAAATAGGCCTGCGCCGCCGCCGCCACGCCATAGGCCTGGTAGCCGAGGAAGATCTCGTTCAAGTACAGCTCGAGGATGCGGTCCTTCGGCAGCGCCTCCTCGATGCGGATGGCGAGGATCGCCTCGCGCAGCTTGCGGGTCAGCGTCCGGTCGGCGCCGACCAGCATGTTCTTCGCCACCTGCTGGGTGATGGTCGAGGCGCCGCCGAGCCGCCGCCCGCTGCCGTAATTCTCGACCGCCGTCAGCACCGAGCGCAGGATGCCGATCGGGTCGACGCCATGGTGCTCCCAGAAGCGTTGGTCCTCCGCGCTGACGAAGGCCGCCTGGAGCTGGCGCGGGATCGCCTCGATGGGCACGAAGATCCGCCGCTCCGTCGCCAGCTCGGCCAGCAGCCGGCTGTCGGCGGCATAGATGCGCGACATCTGCGGCGGCTGGTAGTCGGCCAGCCAGCGGTAGTCCGGCAGGTCTGCCGCCACCTGCCGGTAGAGCCCGTAGCCAGCCACCGCCCCGCCCGCCAGCCCGACGGCGAGCAGCATCAGCAACCCGCCGAAGACCCCGCGGAAGGGTGTCCGCCGCCGGCGCTTTGTCTGGGGTGGCGGGTCGCGCGGCGGCGGGGGCGGCGGCGCGATGTCGAGGGTGGGCTCTGGGCGGTAATCAGGCGGCGACATGGCGGTCCCAATACAGGGTCGCGAAGCGGGCGGCCACGCAACCAGGCGAGATATAGGTCCCCGGCCCGCCGGCACCACGCAGAAGTGCAGGCCGGGTCAGCCCGCCGCCGCCACCGCGCCCGGCGCGTCGAGGAAGTCGTGGACCGCCTCCGCCAGCGCCGAGGCGACCTTGGCCCGGTGGCTCGCCCGGTTCAGCGCCGCCTCGTCCTGCGGGTTGGAGAGGAAGCCCATCTCCACCAGCGCCGCCGGGACGTCGGGCGCCTTCAGCACGACGAAGCCGGCCCGCCGGTGGGCGTTCGGCAGCAGCGCCACCCGGTCCTCGAGCGAACCGACCACCAGCCGGGCCATCCGCTCCGAGCCGGCGCGCGTCTCCTGCCGGATCAGGCTGAGCAGGATGCGCTGCACCTCGGGCGAGACGCTCGGCAGGCGCAGGCCGCCATTGCGGTCCGCCTGGTTCTCGCGCCGGGCGAGGCCGGCCGCCAGGCTGTCCGTCGCGGTCTCCGAGAGGGTGTAGACGCTCGCCCCCCGCGCCCCCGGCGCGCTGTCGGCATGCAGCGAGAGGAAGAGCGCCGCCTCCCGCCGCCGCGCCATCTCCACCCGGCTACCGAGCGGGATGAAGACGTCACGCCCGCGGGTCAGCGCCACGCGGCAGCGTCCGCCGGCCTCCAGCTGCCGCTTGAGCTCGAGCGCCGCGGCGAGGGTGATGCGCTTCTCATGGGTGCCCTGGCCGCCGATGGTCCCCGGGTCCCGCCCGCCATGCCCGGCATCGAGCATCACCAGCGGCAAGGTGCCGCGGGGCGGCAGGGCGGCGGCGAGCGGCCGGCCATGGGCGAGCCGGGCGAAGCCCTCCGCCGGCCCCGGCCGCAGCCGGATGACGAGCTGGCCGCGCGCCGCCGCCACCTGCGGCGCTGCCACCGGCCCGGCGAGGGCCAGGATCAGGGTCTGGGTGCTGCCGCTGCCCTCGCGCCGCGCCTCGGCGACGATGCCGGCGCCCGGCAGCCGGTCCGGGCCGCGCCAGCGCTGGTTCGGCAGCTCGACCACCAGCCGCGCCGGCCGCAGCGTGGCGGAGACCCGCCAGGCGATGCCCGGCCCGATCGGCAGGCTAAGCCGCGTTTCGCCCTGCGCCACGCTGAGCCGCGCCTGCGGCGCTGCGGCCTCGGCGAGGCCGGGTATCATCAATCCAGCGGCGCCGGCGATCAGCCCGCGCCGCCCCAGCCGGAACCGGCCATCCCCCTCGGTCATCGCTGCCACGCCCCCCAGCGTTGCACCCTCAATCTATCCCCTGGCCCATGGCGGGTGAAGCCGCATCGCCGTGCATTGCCGCCGTGTAGGGCGTCGTTATGACCAAAACATGGGCGATGCGCCGTGACGCGATCCAGATGACCAGCGCGTCAGCCTTGTGGAAGCGAAACCCGTCCCTTATGGTGCCTTGCCCCGGCGGCGCCCGCTGCCGGCGGAGGATTACGGCGCTTCCACGCCTGCAGGCCATGGACCGGATCGGTCCGCCGGGCCTGCGGCACGGTTCGCGGCAGTCCGGCATGGGGGGCGGCAACCGCCCCCGCGTTTCGCCGGGCCGCCACCCGCCACGGTCCCTCGACAGGCCCCTGGGTTCGCCCCGGGGCATGGCGTCGATGGGGCTGCCCGGGACGCCGCCTTCGTCGCCATGCGGGACGTGTCGCGTGCGGACCCTTGACGCCCCAACCCAACCCTTCGGGGCGTCCCTGGTGCAAGCGTGGCCGACGTCGCCCCAGCCCCGCCCCGCGGGTCTGGCACCGGGGGCGCGAACCCTGGGGAGCCGCCCCGGGCCGATGCCTTGCGCCGCACCCGGCGCGGCGGCAGCCCGGGCCCCGGCCCCCGCCGGAGGAGGATGGATGGGCGCATGACGCGCGTGCCCTGCCCCCGCGATCGACCGCCCATGGCGTCGGTCAGCGGGAGGATGCAGGTCACCAGGATCGAAGCCCGGTGGACCGGAGTGGGGGGCCGCCATCGCGCAGCCCCCGGCTCCGCGACAGCGGGCCGCGTCGCGCCATCCCTCGCTTCCGGGTCACGCCACCCCGATCCGCCGCGCCGCACGCTCGTGCCGCGCGGCGCGGAGCCACCGCTTCGATGACAAAGCGCATGCTGATCGACGCATCCCACGCGGAAGAAACCCGCGTGGTGGTGCTGGACGGCACCCGGCTCGAGGAATTCGACCTCGAGGCCGCGAGCCGGCTGCCCCTCAAGGGCAATATCTACCTGGCCAAGGTGGTCCGGGTGGAGCCCAGCCTCCAGGCCGCCTTCGTGGAGTATGGCGGCAACCGCCACGGCTTCCTCGCCTTCAGCGAGATCCATCCCGACTACTACCAGATCCCCATCGCCGACCGGCAGCGCCTGATCGAGATGCAGGCCGCCGAGGCGCGGGAGGAGGAGGAATCGGAGGAGCGCGAAGCCGCCCTCGCCGATGCCCTCGAAGCCGCCGCCGTCGAGCCCGAAGCGGCGCCCGAGGTCCTGCCCGCCGAGGCCGCCGCCCCCGAGGCGGAGCCATCCGCCGAGGAGCCGGCCTCCGCCGGCCCCATCGAGATCGCCGCCGAGGCCCGCTTCGAGGCAACGCCCGAGCCGGCCGCCGAGCCCGCCCCCGGCGAGGGCGACCAGCCCGACCTCCCCACCCCGCTCGCCAACGGCGCCCTCCCCAACGGCCACGACCATCTGGCCGCCGCCGAGGAGCATGGCGAGGAGGAGAACGGCGAGGAGGAGGATGCGCCCGCCCCCGAGACCATCGGCGGCGAGGGCCCGGAGGAGGTGTCCCGCGAGCGGCGCATCCCGCCCCGCTTCCTCCGCCACTACAAGATCCAGGAGGTCATCCGCCGCCGCCAGATCATGCTGGTGCAGGTGGTGAAGGAGGAGCGCGGCACGAAGGGCGCGGCGCTCACCACCTACATCTCGCTCGCCGGCCGCTTCTCCGTGCTGATGCCGAACTCGCCCCGCGGCGGCGGCGTCTCCCGTAAGATCACCTCCGTCACCGACCGCAAGCGGCTCCGCGAGGTGATCGACGAGCTGGGCCTGCCGGGGGGCATGAGCCTCATCGTCCGCACCGCCGGCGCGCAGCGGCCGAAGCCCGAGATCCGCCGCGACTGCGAATACCTGCTGCGGCTCTGGGACAATATCCGCGACCGCACCATGGCCTCGTCGGCGCCTGCGCTGATCTACGAGGAAGCGGACCTCATCAAGCGCTCCATCCGCGACGTCTATGCCCGCGACGTCGAGGAGATCCTGGTAGACGGCGAGGACGCCTTCCAGGAGGCGCGCGAGTTCATGCGCATGCTGATGCCGCAGCATGCCCGTAAAATTCAGCTCTTCCGCGACGGCGGCCTCTTCGCCCGCCACCAGGTCGAGGCGCAGCTCGATGCGATGCACTCGCCGATGGTCCAGCTCCGCTCCGGCGGCTACCTGGTCATCAACCAGACCGAGGCGCTGGTCGCCATCGACGTGAACTCCGGCCGCTCCACCCGCGAGCGGCACATCGAGGACACGGCGCTCAGGACCAACCTCGAGGCGGCGGACGAGATCGCGCGCCAGCTGCGGCTGCGCGACCTCGCCGGCCTCATCGTCATCGACTTCATCGACATGGAGTCGGCCAAGCACGACGCCATGGTCGAGCGCCGGGTAAAGGAGGCGCTGAAGCATGACCGCGCCCGCATCCAGGTCGGGCGCATCAGCCATTTCGGCCTGCTTGAGATGTCGCGCCAGCGCCTCAGGCCCTCGCTGACCGAGACCACCTTCGTCACCTGCCCGCATTGCCAGGGCCGCGGCCAGGTCCGCAGCCTGGAAAGCAGTGCCTTGCAGGTGCTGCGCGGCATCGAGGAGGAGGCGGCGCGCCGCCGCTCCGCCGAGATCTGCGTCCATGTCGCCTCGGCCGTCGCCTTCTACCTGCTGAACCGGAAGCGCGAGCGGCTGCAGGCGATCGAGGCGCGGTTCGGCATGTCCGTCGTCTTCGAGCCGGACGAGACGCTGCTGCCGCCGGCCTTCCGCCTCGAGCGGCTGCGCGCCGCCGAGCCGGGCCGCATGCCCGAGGCGCCGCCCGCCGCGCTGCGCATGGACTACGCGCCGGAGCCCGAGCCTGAGGTCGAGCCCGAAGCCGAGGAGGTGGCCGAGGCCGCGCCATCGGCCGAGGCCAGCGAGGCCGAACGCGCCGAGGGCGAGCGGCAGGAGCGCCGCCGGCGCCGCCGCCGCCGCCGCACCGGCCCGCGCGGCGATGCCAGCCAAGCCAATGGCCAGGGCGAGGGCGACGAGGATGCCGAGGGCGAGGAGGAGCAGGCCGAGGCGCCCGCCGCCCCCGAGGCCGAGCCCCAGCCCGTCGCCGCTGCCGCCGAGGAGGCCGTCGAGGCCCAGGCCGAGGCCGAGGGCACCGCCGAGGCCGAGGGCGAGGCCGGCCGTGACGGCCCCCGCCGCCGTCGCCGCGGCCGCCGCGGCCGCCCGGGCCAGCCGCGCGAGGGCGAGGAGACGTCTGCCGCGCCGGAGGCCGAGCCTGCTCCGACGCCCCGCCCAGCGCCGCCGCGCTATGTCGGCCCGACCCCGGCCGACCCCTTCGCCGGCCATGTCGACGACATCATGGCTGCCATGGAAGCCGCCGAGGCCGCGGCCGAAGCCGCTGCGGCTGCCCGCCGCTCGGCTCGCGCCGCGCCGCCGCCCGCGCCGGAAGCGGCCCCGGAGCCGGTGGTGGCCGAGGCCGCCATCATCGAGCCGGTCGTGGCCGAGGCCGCGCCGCCGCCTGCGGAGCCCGAGGCGGAGGCGGCCCCCGTGACAGCCCCCGCGGCCGAGGCCCCGCCGCCCGAGCCGGCGCCGGTGCCCGAGCCGGCGCCCGTGACCGAGCTGGCGCCTGTCACCGAGCCCGAGCCGATGCCGGAACCCGTCGCGGCGGAACCCGCCCCCGCGCCGGAGCCCGAGGTCGTCCAGGGGCCAATCATCCAGCCGGTCAGCGTCGATGCGCTGGACGAGGCGGCGCCGAAGCGGCGCGGCTGGTGGAAGCGCTAGAGCAAGCCCCGGTCAGGTGAATCACCTGATCGGCGCGATGTGCCGGGCGAGACAGCGGGCCGGAGCGGGAGCCGTGAGCCGGTGCGGACGGAAACCGCGCCGGCCACCGGGGGATGAGGGGAGGGGTGCCGCCCCTCTCACATTCCGCCCAGGCTCCTCGGGCCCTACTCACCTTCCTTTGTCAGCGCGTCCAGCGCCGCGCTGAAGCCGCGGAAGGAGACCGGGATCGAGGCATCGCCGCCGCCGGCATCCTTCCATTCCAGCCGGCCGGCCGCCTCGGCAGGGCGGCTGCGCAGGCGGCGCAGCACCGCCTCGTCCCGCAGCTCGAGCTCGGCGAAGCAGCCGCGGGGCGCGCAGTTGCGGAAGGCGACCGTCAGCGGCGCCTCGGCCGGGCGGTTCGGTATGTCGAGCACCAGCTTCGCCGGCGGCCCGACCTGCAGGTTCACCGGCACCTGCGCCACCAGCCGCAGCGGCTCGCCCTTCGTGGTGCGGCCGATGGCGAGCACCGCCACCGGCTGCTGGCGCTGGTCCTGGGTCGTCTGCGCCATCTCGCAGAGCCGCGTGGCCGGCGTGCTGCCGCTGGCCGGGCGCGTCTCGCAGCGCACCACCCAATCGGTGAAGACGGCCATGGTGCGGTCCGGGCTGCTTTCCGCCGGGGCGGCGGGCGTGGGCGCGGCCGGGCGCGGCGCCGGCTGGGCCTGGCCGATGGCCGGGATGAGGCCGGCGAGCAGCGCCGTTGCAGCCAGGGCCTTGAACGTCACGCGCATGAATACCTCGGGCACCGTGTGGGCCCGCTGCCTGTACCCTGCGCCGGGGTGATCACACAACCTTGTGCAGCGGGATCAGATTCCGCGTTCCGGCTCGGCGACGGGGCGGCGGACCGTGCCGCCCCATTCCTGCATGATGTCGCCACCCGCCAGCGTCTCCGGCGCCCGGCCGGGGTCCTGCACCAGCACGTCGGGGCGCAGCATGCGGATCAGGTCGAGCGCCGTCTCCGCGCCGTAGCGGATGACGAGGTCGACGCTGTTGCGCTCGGCGAGCGCCGCCGCCGCCGGGTCGCCATCGGCGATGCCGACCACCAGCCGGTCGCACCAGTCCGGCGCCTGCTCGAGCAGATGCGGCTCGGCCGCCGCCGTGCTGGCGGCGAGGAAGCCGACGCGGTGCCCGGCGCGGCGCCAGCCCTCCACCCGCTCGGCCGCCTGGCCGCGGGTGACGAGCTTGCGGGCGGCGAGGCGGCCGGGGGTCAGCACCTCGAGGAACTCGTCCTCCCGCACCACGCCGATGCCGGACTTGCCCATGGCGATGCCGGCGGCCAGCGCGGCGAGGCGCGCCACGACCGGCAAGGGCAGGCCGACCGCGAGGCCGGCGGCGGTGACGGAGATCACCGCATCGCCCGCGCCGGCGGGGTCGACCAGTTCCGCCACATCGGCGGGGAGGTGGCGCGGTGTCTCGTCCTCGCCGACCAGCATGACGCCGGCCGGGCCGCGGATGACGAGCACGGCGCCGAAGCCATGCGCGGTGCGGAGGGCGATGGCGGCGGCCGCGATTTCCGCCTCGCTGCCGGTCGGCAGGCCGGTGGCGGCGGCGAGCTCGGCGCAATCGGGGATGATGAGGTCCGCGCCGGCGAAACGGCCGGGGTCGCCTCCGCGCGGATCGACCACCACCTTGCGGCCGGCGCTGCGGGCGGCGGCGATCAGCCGCGTCGCGGTGGTGCCGGCCAGCACGCCCTTGCGGTAGTCGGAGAGCACCATGACCGTCGTCGCCGCCACCGCATCGGCGGCGATGCGCACCAGCCGGTCGGCGAGGCGGGGGTGGATGGGCCCGGCCTGCTCATGGTCGGCGCGCAGCAGCTGCTGGCCGTTGGCGACGAAGCGCGTCTTCACCGTGGTGGCGCGGCCGCCCTGGACCAGCAGCCAGGGCTCGACGCCCGGCTGGCCGCCGATCAGCCCGGTGAGGTCGCTGCCCGCCTGGTCGTCGCCGACGATGGAGACGAAGGCGACGGCGGTGCCCAGCGCGGTGAGGTTGCGCACGACATTGCCCGCGCCGCCGGGCAGCGCGACCTCCCGCTCGACCGCGAGGACAGGGATGGGGGCTTCCGGGCTGATGCGCTCGACGCGGCCATACACGTAGCGGTCCAGCATCGCATCGCCCACGACGAGGACGGCGCCGCGCTTCAGCTGGCGCACCGCCTCTAGCAGGTCGGCCGGGATGGCGCCGGATGGGCTTGGGCGGGGTTCGGGCGCTGGGCCGTGCATCCCACTGCGGTAGCCCAAGCCAGGGCCCACACGCAAGGCGAGAGACGACGATTCCTGCAATGGACGGGGTATCCCGCCGTCATGCCGAGAGGAAGCGCAGCCGGTGCCCCTCCAGCACCACGCAGCTCAGCGCGCCGCCGAAGCAGGCGCCGGTGTCGATGCCGATGCGGTGCGGGCGCACCACGGGCAGCTCGCTCGGCGTATGGCCGTGGACGACGACCTGCGGCAGGTCGCCCTCGAAGGAGAGGAAGGGCTCCCGGATCCAGACGAGGTCGAAGGGATCCTGCCGCTCGGTCGGGATGCCGGGGCGCACGCCGGCATGGACGAAGAGGTAGTCGCCCGCCTCGAACTGCAGCGGGCAGTTGCGCAGCAGGTCGAGATCCTCGGGCGGGACGGCGGTGCAGGCCTCCGGGTCCTCCGGGTCGGCGCCGTAGCTGGAGAGCGTCGCCGCGCCGCCATTCTCGAGCCAGAAGGGCAGCGCGCCGGGATGCGCCCCCGGGTCGCAGGCATCGAGCATCATCACTTCATGGTTGCCGAGGAGGTTGACCACCTCAAGCTCGGGGAGCGCCTCGCCGAGCAGCGGCGCCGGGTCCAGCAGGCGGCGCAGCACGGCGGCGCTGTCCGGGCCGCGGTCCACATAGTCGCCGAGATGGACGAGGGTGATGCGCTCGGCTGGGCGGGCGGCGGCATCCTCGGCGATCAGGGCATGCATCGTGGCGAGGCGATCGGCGCAGCCATGGATGTCGCCCACGGCATAGATGCGCCAGCCGGCCGGCAGGGCGCCGGGTGCGAGCTGGCCGGGCCGTGCGGCAGCAGGGCGCGCCGATTTCGAGGCGGCGCTTAGGGCATCGTTCACCATCCGGCGCGAGTTTAGAGGATGACGCGCCGCACCGCACCGCGCCAGGACAGCGCATGATCGTGACCGGACCCCGCCTCGCCGGCTTACCCGCCTATCCGCCGGCCTCCCCGCAGATGGCGGGGCTGCTGCCCCTGCTTCGCCAGGCCCTGCCCGGCGCGGAGGGGCGCGTCGCCTTGCGGCTGAGCCCGGCCGGGTCGCTGGCCGGGCCACCGGCGCGGCGGCGGCTGGCGCGGGCCCTGTTGCAGGATGCGGCCGAGATCGGCGGCGGCGCTGGCTCGGCTGGCCGGGCCGGAGGCGCCTGCCCCCACGCTCTGGACCCTGCCCGCGGATGTCGCGGCGCTGCTCGCCTGGGCGGCCGGGGCGCAGCTCGCCGCGCCGGAGGCGGCCGCCCCGCCGCCGGCCGAGGGACTGGCAGGGCTGGAGGGGCGGCTCGACTCGCTCCCGGCCGATGCGGTGCTGCGCCACCGGCATGTCATCCGCCCGGGGGCGGCGGTGCCCGGACGGGGGCGGCGGCTGCGGCTGTCGCGGCCAGCCCTCGCCGCCGTGCTCGGGCCGCTGGCGGCGGATGAGGACCTAATGGCGCATGCGGCGGAGCGGCTGGCCCGGCGGCTGATGCCCGGCCTTGCCGCCTGGGCGCGGGACCTGCCCGGCTGGCGGCTGCTGCCGCTGCCGGTGGGGGTGCTGCCGCCGCCTGCCGCGGTGCCGGGCCTGTTCGGCGTCCTTCCCCTCACCGCCGCGGCCGATCCGGGCCTGCCCGCGCAGCGCGAGGCGCTGGCGGCACGCGGCTGGGGGCTCGCCCTCGAGGGGCTGGAGGCGGCGGGGCTCGGCTTCCTCGCCCCGGCCGGGCTGCCGGCGGACCTGCTGCTGCTGCGCTGGTCGCCGGCGCTGGAGGAGCGCGCGGCCCTCGCCGCCCTGCGCGGCATGGCCGCCGGGCGGCTGGTGGTGACGGGCTGCGACGGTGCCCACGCGCTCGCCTGGGCGGCGCGGCTCGGCGCGATGGCGACCGGGCCGGCGGCGGAGGCGGCCTCGGCATGAACCTGGAACTCTCCCCGCTCCGGCCCTTCGCTGGCCCGCGTGGCGCCGATGCGCTGGCGCTCGCCCATTTCCTGCGGGAGGCGGTGGCCGCCGGCACGGTGCGGGAGGTGCTGCATCTCCGCCTCGGCGCCCTGGCCGAGGAGCTGCGGCGGACCCATCACCAGCGCCTGGTGCGGGATGCGCTGGCGCCGCTGATGCGGCCCACCCGCGGCCGCGTCTTCGAGCTGCCGAACGGCGACATCGTCGCCATCGCCCCGCCCGAAGGGCGGCATCTGGCCGAGGTGCAGGAGGCGCTCGCCATCCTCTTCGCCGCCGAGGGCAAGCCGCCCTTCACCCGGCGCCGCCTGCCGGAGGAGGCGGCGGCGCTGCTGGCCGCGGTGGAGGAGAGCCTCACCCCCAGCGCGGCCGCGCCCGCCTGGCCGGTGCCGGAGGAGGAGCGGCTGCCGATCTCCGCCGCGGACCTGCTGGCGCTGGAGCGGGGGCTCGGCCAGGCCAGCCTGGCGCGCTTCCTGGTGCGGCGGCCGGTCTGCCGCCTGGCGCCGGGCGAGGCGGGGCCGCAGATGGCGTGGGAGGACTGGTCGCTGCGCTGGCCGGAGCTCTGCGCGACGCTGTTGCCGGAGGCGGACCCGGCGCTGGCCCCGGCGCTGTTCCGCCGGCTCCGGCGCCTCGCCGACCGGCGGCTGCTGAGCGAGCTGGCGCGGCCGGAGGATGCCAGGCGCCTCGGCGAGGCCGGGCTCTCGCTGGCGCCGGAGACGGTGGCGGAGCCGGAATTCCTGCGGCTGGATGCGGCGCTCGGGCCGGAGCGGCGCGCGCGGATGACGATCTCCTTCGCCGCCGAGGATGCGCTGGCCGATCCGGCGGGTTTCGCCTTCGCCCGCGACTTCTGCCGGCTGCGGGGCTGGCGGGTGGCGCTCTGCCTCGCGGCGCCGGCCCTGCTGCCGGCCCTGCCGCTGGCCGGGCTGCAGGTCAACCTGCTGCGGCCGCGCTGGTCAGCCGCCCTGCCGAGCTTCGCCGCGGCGCTGCCGGAGGACCGTGCGGTGGTGGTGCTGGCGGGGGCGGACCGGGCGGCGGCGATCGGCTGGGGCTGGGAGGCCGGGATCACCTTGTTCGAAGGGCGGTTGCTGCGGCCGCGGGGCTGACGCATATGGCGGGCCCATGGACCAGCCTGCCATCCTCGCCGAGGCGCTGAGCAAGCGCTACGCCCCCGATGCGCCGCCGGCGGTCGACGGCCTCTCCTTCTCGATGCCGCGGGGGGCGACCTGGGGCCTGCTCGGCGGCAACGGGGCGGGCAAGACGACGACCATCGCCATGCTGCTCGGCCTGCTGGTGCCGAGCGGGGGGCGGATCACCGTGCTCGGGCACGACATGGCGCGGGACCGCTTCGCGGCGCTGGCGCGGATGAATTTCTCCTCGCCCTACATCGCCCTGCCCGCGCGGCTGAGCGTCGCCGAGAACCTCCGCGTCTATGCCCATCTCTACGACGTGCCGGAGGCGGAGCGGCGAATCGGCGAGCTGGCGGCGCAGCTGCAGCTGACCGACCTGCTGGACCGGCCGGCGGGGCAGCTCTCGGCCGGGCAGAAGACGCGGGTTGCGCTCGCCAAGTCGCTGGTGAACCGGCCCGAGCTGCTGCTGCTCGACGAGCCGACGGCGAGCCTCGACCCGGATACGGGCGACTGGGTGCGAAGCTGGCTGGAGCGGTACCGGACGGAAACCGGCTGCTCCATCCTGCTCGCCAGCCACAACATGGCCGAGGTGGAGCGGCTTTGTCAGCATGTGCTGATGCTGAAGCAGGGCCGCATGGTCGATGCCGGCAGCCCGGCCGAGCTGCTCGGCAAGTACGGGCGGAACGACCTGGAGCAGGTCTTCCTCGACATCGCCCGGGGCCGCCAGCGGGTGCCGGCGTGAACCGGGCCGCGCTTCGCCGCATCTGGGGCATCATCTACCGCCACCTCGCCCTCTACCGGCGCTCCTGGCCGCGGGTGCTGGAGCTGATGTACTGGCCGGTGCTGCAGATGGTGGTCTGGGGCTTCGTCACCTCCTACCTCGCCGGCGTGCAGGAGAATACGGCGAGCGTCGCGGCCGGCGTGCTGCTCGGCGGCGTGCTGCTCTGGGAGGTCGCGCTCCGCAGCCAGATGGGCTTCTCGCTTTCCTTCCTCGAGGAGATCTGGTCGCGCAACCTCGGCCATGTCTTCGTCAGCCCGCTCCGCCCGCGGGAGCTGGTGGCGGCGCTGATGGGGATGAGCCTGATCCGCGTCCTGGTCGGCGTGCTGCCGGCCATGCTGCTGGCCTGGCTGCTCTACTCCTTCGGCATCCTGACGATGGGGCCGGTGGTGGTCGCCTTCTTCGCCGCGCTGCTGATGATGGGCTGGGCCGTGGCGCTCGGCGTCACTGCGATGCTCCTGCGCTACGGGGCCGGGGCGGAGGCGCTGGCCTGGTCGATCCTCTTCGGGCTGACGCCTTTCTCGGCGGTCTTCTACCCCGTCGCCATCCTGCCCGTCTGGCTGCAGCCGGTGGCGCTCGCCCTGCCCTCGGCGCATGTCTTCGAGGGGATGCGGGCGGCGCTGCGCGACGGCACGGTCGCGACCGGGCACCTGCTGGCGGCCTTTGCGCTCGATGCGGTCTGGCTGGCGCTGATGGGCTATGTCTTCCTCCGCCAGTTCCAGTCCGCGCGGGTGCGGGGCGCGCTGCTCAATATCGGGGAATAGCGGCGCGATGCCGGAGACACGCTTCCACCTGATACGCCATGCGCTGGTCGAGCCCCGCGCGCGGACGCTGTTCTACGGCGCGATGGATGTGCCGCTCTGCGACCTGGCGCTCAAGCAGGATGCCTCGCTCTTCCGCTGGCTGGCGGCAAAGCTGCCGCGGCCGGCGGTCTGGGTGACCTCCAACCTCGCGCGGACGCGGGCGACGGCAGCGGCCGTCTTCGCCGCCGGCTATCCGGAGCAGGCGCTGGCGACCGAGCCGGGACTCGCCGAGCAGCATCTCGGCGAATGGCAGGGCCTGCCGCATGACGCGCTGGCGGCGAAGCTGCGGCACCCGGCGCATCCCTTCTGGCCGCATGCGGCGGAGGAGGAACCGCCGGGCGGCGAGAGCTTCGCCGCCGTCACCGCCCGCGTCGGTGAGGTGCTCGACCGGCTGGCCGAGGCGCATGCGGGGGAGGACGTGGTGGTGGTCGCGCATGGCGGCTCGATCCGCGCCGCGATCGCCTATGCGCTGGGGCTGACCGGGCACCAGGCCCTTGCCTTCTCCATCCGCAATCTCGGCGTGACGCGGCTCGAGCGCCATGGCAGGGACTGGCGCGTCTCCGCCGTGAACGAGGAGCCCTGGGTGATGCCGGAGTTCGAGTAGAGCAAACTCCGATCAGACGGCACCGCCTGATCGCAGTGATTCGTCCGGCAAAGCAACAGGCTGAGGCCGGGTCCGTGAACGAAGTCGGACGGACGCCGCCCTAGACGATCTTCACCCACTGGGTCAGGTGGTCGAGGAAGACATCCTTGTCCATGCCGTGCAGCACGATCGTGTTGTCGCCGATGGTGATCTTCGTCATGGCGTGGTCGCCGCTGACATAGGGCGCCAGGTCCTTCGCCGTCATGATGCCGGAGCCGTTGATGTCCGGCGCGAGCAGCAGCTTGTCGCCGGTCGAGAAGTCGGCGATCTGGTCGTGGCCGAAATCGTCGCCGAAATAGAAGGTGTCGCGGCCGTCGCCACCGCTCATGAAGTCGGCGCCGTCGCCGCCCGAGAGGGTGTCGTCGCCCGCGCTGCCCATCAGCGCGTCGTTGCCTTCGCCGCCGCTCAACAGGTCGTTGCCCGCGCCGCCGATGAGGGAATCCTGGCCGGCGCCGCCGTAGAGGTCGTCGTTGCCCTTGCCGCCATCCAGCGTGTCGTTTCCGGTGCCGCCGCTGAGGAAGTCGTTGCCGTCGCCGCCGCTCAGATAGTCCTGCCCGCCGCCGCCGCTGATCTCGTCATTGCCCTTGTCGCCGCTCAGCGCGTCGTCGCCGTTGCCGGCCTTGATGGTGTCGTTGCCCTTGTCGCCGAGGACGAAGTTGCCGCCATCGCCGGCATCGATGCTCGCGTTGCCTTTGCCGCCGAGGATGATGTCGTCGCCGCTGCCGGTATGGACGGTGTCGTCGCCCTTGCCGAGGATGATGTGCAGCGGATTCGCATTGCCCACGCCGTCGACATAGCTGTCGCCGCTGCGCATCGAGAGGTCGAGGATCGGGAGGGCGCTCTCCACATGATAGAAGGCGTCGACGCCGCGTGGCACCTCGTCGAAGGCCAGGTGGCCCCCGTTGCCGCCGATGATGGATGCGTAGTCGGGCATGGCATTGCTCCTGTGGCCGGTGTGCTCTCAAGGCTGGTCGTCACGGTGAACGATACAACCCACGATTGCGTTCGAACCACTGGAAACACTTCGTTAACCGTAACAATTTGTCGCGGCGTATCCACGGGCCCGACCGGACGCCGACAACCCGTTCCGGCGAAGCTTTGGACAGGGGGCGCAAAGCCGGGTAGCCTCCGCCCGCGAAATCCATGGCTTGGCGGGGAAGCTTCATGCGGCGTCTGATGATCTTGGGCCTCACCCTGGCAATGCTGGCCGGCTGCGCAGGCGGCGCGCCGGTCGGGGGCGAGGAGCAGACGCTGGTCGACCGGGCGACGCTCTCCGTCCAGGAGATCCTCGGCGAGGGGAACGACCGGCTGAAGGCGGCCGACCTGCTGCGGCGGGCCCGGGCGGTGCTGGTCTGCCCCCGCATCTTCCGCGGCGGCTTCTTCTTCGGCGGCGAGGGCGGCGGCTGCGTGATGGTCGGGCGGGATGCCGCGGGCTCCTGGTCCTCCCCGGCCTTCTACTCGCTGGGGTCGGGCAGCTTCGGCCTGCAGGCGGGCATCCAAGACCTGCAGGTGCTGATGCTCATCATGAACGACAGGGCCCTCACGGCGCTGCTCGACAGCCAACTGAAGCTCGGGGCGGATGCCTCGCTCGCCTTCGCCACGCTGGGCGGCTCGGTCGAGGGGGCGACGACGGCGGCGGTCGGGGCGGATATCGTCGCCTTCGCCCGGGCGCGCGGCCTCTATGCCGGGCTGACGCTGGAGGGAACGCTGCTCTCGGCGCGGAGCGAGTGGAACCGCGCCTACTACCGGCAGGAGGTCGGGCCGCGGCAGATCGTCGTCGGGATGCAGGTGCACAACCCGGGGGCGGACCCGCTGCGGGCGGCCTTGATGCGCTTCGATGCCGGGTCCACGGCCGCCGGCCCGGCGCCGGGCGCCTACCAGCCGGCCCCGGCCTACCAGCAGCCCGCGCCGGGTACGCTCGGCAGCGGCCCGCCGCCGGTGGCCGGCGGCGGCGTGCAGCGGGCGCCCCTCCCGCCCCTTCGCTAGGCCAGGGTCCGGGGAGGTTGCCCCCTGGCGGGTGCGGGTCTATGCCGCGCCCGACTGCGGAGTGCCCCCATGACCGATCTCGTCCCCATCCGCCGCGCCCTGATTTCCGTCTCCGACAAGACCGGGCTGCTGGAATTCGGCCAGTTCCTCGCCGGGCAGGGGGTGGAGATCCTTTCGACCGGCGGCACCGCGCGGGCGCTGCGCGAGGCGGGCGTCCCGGTGAAGGACGTGTCCGAGCATACCGGATTCCCTGAGATCCTCGACGGGCGGGTGAAGACGCTGGTGGCGCAGGTGCATGGCGGGCTGCTCGGGCGGCGGGACCTGCCGGAGCACGGGGCGCAGATGGCCGAGCATGGCATCGCGCCGATCGACCTGGTGGCGGTCAACCTCTACCCCTTCGAGGCGACGGTGGCCGGCGGCGCAGGCTTCGACGATTGCATCGAGAACATCGACATCGGCGGCCCGGCGATGATCCGCAGCGCCGCCAAGAACCACGCCCATGTCGTGGTGCTGACCGAGCCCGCGCAACTCGCGGAGGTCCAGGCGGAGCTGGCCGCCGAGGGCGGCACGCGCCTCGCCACCCGCCGGCGCCTGGCCGCCGCGGCCTATGCGCGGACGGCGGCCTATGACGCGGCGATCTCCGGCTGGTTCGCCGGCCAGCTCGGTGAGGAGTTCCCGCCGCGCCTCGCCTTCGCGGGCGTGCTGCGCCAGGGGCTGCGCTATGGCGAGAACCCGCACCAGCAGGCGGCCTTCTACACCGACGGCAGCGACCGGCCGGGGATCGCCACCGCCCGCCAGGTGCAGGGCAAGGAGCTTTCCTACAACAACCTGAACGACACCGACGCGGCCTTCGAATGCGTGGCCGAGTTCGACCGGCCGGCCATCGTCATCGTCAAGCACGCCAATCCCTGCGGCGTCGCGGTGGACTGGAGCCTGGCCGCGGCCTGGGACCGGGCGCTGCTCTGCGACCCGGTCTCGGCCTTCGGCGGCATCGTCGCGGCGAACCGGGTGCTGGATGCGGCGGCAGCGGAGAGGATCACCGCCATCTTCACCGAAGTGGTGGTGGCCCCCGATGCCGACGAGGCGGCAAGGGCCATCTTCGCCCGCAAGAAGAACCTCCGCCTGCTGCTGACCGGCGGCGTGCCCGACCCGGCAGCGCCGGGCCGGGTCTTCAGGAGCGTCTCCGGCGGCTTCCTCGCGCAGTCGCGGGATGCCGGGCGCGTCGAGGCGGCGGGGCTGACGGTGGCGACCAAGCGGGCGCCGACCGAGCAGGAGATGGCCGACCTGCTCTTCGCCTTCCGCGTCTGCAAGCATGTGAAGTCGAACGCCATCGTCTATGCCAAGGGGCTGGCGACGGTCGGCATCGGCGCCGGGCAGATGAACCGGGTGGAGAGCAGCCGCATCGCCGCCTGGAAGTCGGAGGCCGCGGCCAAGGCCGCCAGCCTGCCGGAGCCGCTGGCCCGCGGCAGCGTCGTCGCCTCGGACGCCTTCTTCCCCTTCGCCGATGGGCTGGAGACGGCGGCGGCCGCCGGCGCGACGGCGGTGATCCAGCCCGGCGGCTCGATGCGGGACCAGGAGGTGATCGCGGCCGCCGATGCGGCCGGGCTCGCCATGGTCTTCACCGGCATGCGCCACTTCCGGCACTGATGCCGTCCATGGAGCGCCTGATCGACGGGTACCGCCGCTTCCGCGAGGAAACCTGGCCGCAGCAGCGCAGCCGCTTCCAGGAGCTGGCGGAGCGCGGGCAGAGCCCGAAGACGATGGTGATCGCCTGCTCCGACAGCCGGGTCGATCCGCAGATGATCTTCTCGGCCGCGCCCGGCGAGCTCTTCGTCGTCCGCAACGTCGCCAACCTGGTGCCGCCCTATATGCCGGATGCCGCCTTCCACGGCACCAGCGCGGCGCTGGAATTCGCCGTGCGGGTGCTGAAGGTGGAGCGGGTCCTGGTGCTGGGCCATGCGCTCTGCGGCGGCGTGCGGGCGCTGATCGAGGGGGCGCCGCCGGAGGCGCAGGACTTCATCGTCGGTTGGATCAGCATCGCCGCCGCGGCGCGGGAGCGGGTGCTGCGCTGCGAGCCGGCCGAGCAGCAGACCATGGGCGAGCATGAGGCGGTGCGCATCTCGCTCTGCAACCTGATGACCTTCCCCTGGGTGGTGGAGGCGGTGGAGGCCGGCCACCTCAGCCTGCATGGCGCGCATTTCGGCGTGGCGACGGGGCGGCTGATGCTGCTCGGCGCGGATGGGGAATTCCACCCGACCCCCTGATCCTGGCCCGAACCGTGCCAGACTCCGCCCCTGCGAATCGAGGGAGTCCGCTGCGTGCCGGATTGGCTGCTGCCCCTGCTGGTGCCCGTGGCGGCCGCCCTGGCTGGCGGGTTGCTGATGCTCGCCTTCCGCCCGCGCGGCGGGGAGGGCGTGGCGCTGCTCGCCGAGCGGATGGAGGCGCTCTCCGACCGCCTCGACCAGGCTGTGGCGCAGCAGAACGAGCGCCTGGCGCGCAGCCTCGCCGACAGCGCGGACCGGACGCAGGAGAGCGCGCGGCGCATCCATGAGCGCCTCGCCGTCATCGATGCCGCGCGGGCCAATATCGAGGCGCTGGGCGGGCAGGTGACGACGCTTGCCTCCATCCTCGGCAACAAGCAGGCGCGCGGGGCCTTCGGCGAGGTGCAGCTGCGCGACATGCTGGCCGACCGGCTGCCGGCCGAGGGCTGGGCCTGGCAGCACCCGCTCTCCAACGGCACGCGCTGCGACGCGCTGATCCGCCTGCCCTTCCCGCCCGGGCCCATCGCCATCGACAGCAAATTCCCGCTCGAGGCCTGGCAGGCGCTGCGCGCGGCCGTGGACGACGCGGCGCGGGTGCAGGCGACGCGGCGGCTGGCGACCGATATCCGCCGGCATGTCGACGACGTGGCGACCAAGTACATCCGCCCCGGCGAGACGGCGGAAGGGGCGCTGATCTTCCTCCCCTCCGAGGCGCTGCATGCCGACCTCCACGCCCTGCATGGCGGGCTGGTGCAGGAGGCGGCGCGGCGCGGGGTCTACCTGGTCTCGCCGGGGACGCTCTGGGCCGTGCTCGGCGCCATGCGGGCGCTGATGCGCGACGTGCGGCTGCGGGCGGAGGCGCAGCACCTCCGCCTCGAGGTGGCGCGGCTGGCGGAGGAGACGGGGCGGCTCGACCGGCGCGTTGCCAACCTGAAGCGGCATTTCGGCGAGGCGCAGGCCGACATGGACCAGATCGGCATCACCGCGCAGAAGATCCTGGCGACCGCCGCCCGGATCGAGGCGGTGGAGATGGACACTCCCAGCCATGCACGCGCGGCCGAATGAGCGCGCTGCAGCTCCAGGCCCTGGCCGGCCTGGCGGCGCTCTGCCTGCTGGCCTGGGCGCTCGGCGGCTGCCGGCGCGGGGTGCGCCCGCGCGTGGTCGTTGCCGGCCTCCTCGGGCAGATGCTGGTCGCGGCGGCGCTGCTGCACCTGCCTCCGCTCCGCGCCGGCTTCGCCTGGGTGGGCGATGCGGTGGATGCGCTGGCGCGGGCGACGCGGGCGGGGACGAGCCTCGTCTTCGGCTATCTCGGCGGCGGGCCGCTGCCCTATGCCGAGACGGTGCCGGGCGGCAGCTTCATCCTGTTCTTCCAGGCGCTGCCGCTGGTGCTGCTGGTGGGGGCGCTCTCGGCCGTGCTCTACCACTGGCGCATCATGCCGCTGGTGGTGAAGGGGCTCGCGCGCGGCCTCGGCTGGCTCTTCGGCCTGTCGGGGGCCTGCAACCTCTCGGTCGCGGCGAATGTCTTCGTCGGCATGGTGGAGGCGCCGCTGCTCATCCGGCCCTGGCTCGGGCGGCTGACGGAGGCGGAGCTCTTCGTCGTCATGGTGGCCGGCCTGGCGACGATCAGCGGCAACATGCTCGTGGTCTATGCGACGATGATCGCGCCGGTGGTGCCGGATACGGCGGGGCAGCTGCTGACCGCAAGCCTGGTTTCCGCCCCCGGCTCGATCCTCGCCGCGCTGTTGATGCTGCCGGAGCGCGAGGCGGCGGCCCTCGCCGCGCCGGAGGGCGAGGCGCCGCGCCTCTACGACAGCACGATGGATGCGCTGGTGCGCGGCACGGCGGATGGGTTGCAACTGCTGCTCGGCATCATGGCGTCGCTCGTCGTCTTCGTCGCGCTGGTGGCACTGGCGAACGGGATGCTGCAGCCGCTGACGGGCTGGACGCTGGAGGGCATCGCCGGCTGGGTGTTCTGGCCGCTCGCCTTCGCCATGGGCATCCCGGCCAGCGAATGCGCGACGGTGGGGGCGAGCCTCGGCGTGAAGGTAGTGGTGAACGAATTCGTCAGCTACCTCCAGCTGGCCGCGAGCGGCGGGGCGGGGCTCGCCCCGCGCTCGCGCGTCATCCTCACCTACGCGCTCTGCGGCTTCACCAATTTCGCCTCGGTCGGGATCATGGTGACGGGGATGGCGGGGATGTGCCCGGAGCGTCGCACCGACATCCTGCGGCTCGGGCTGAAGGCCCTGGTGGCGGCGAGCATCGCCTGCTGCATGGCGGGCGCGACGGTCGGGGTGCTGACGGCGCCCTGAGCAACTTCAGGCGGCGACGGGGTTTCTGCCCCAGTTGCAACCGCCGTGGAGACAGATCATGCGCCTCGCCGCCCCGCTGCTGCTGCTCGCCCTGCTGGCCGCCTGCTCCGGGCCGCCGACCCGGACCAACGGGGTGGCGACGCCCGACCAGAACGGCCGCATCGCGCCGACCCCGCAGACGACGGCGCCGCGCACCATGCCCTGAGGCGGCCCCCTGCCGCATGTTGAGCGGCTTCCGGAATCATGGAACCCTGGCCGCCTCGCCGCGCCGGAGGTCCCACCGTGAGCCACCTCGTCCATCGCAGCCTGCATGCCGACCCGCCGCTCGCGCTCCGGGGCGAGGGCGTCCACCTCTATGACCAGGAGGGGCGGGCGGTCATCGATGCCTCGGGCGGCGCGGCGGTGGCCTGCCTCGGCCATGGCCATTCCCGGGTGATCGAGGCGATCAAGGCGCAGCTCGACAAGCTCGCCTATGCCCATACCGCGCTCTTCAGCTGCGAGACTGCGGAGGCGCTGGCGGATGTGCTGGTCGGCCACCGGCCAGGCGGGCTGACCCACGCCTATTTCTGCTCCTCCGGGTCGGAGGGGAACGAGGCGGCGCTCAAGCTGGCGCGGCAGTATTTCCTCGAGATCGGCCAGCCGCAGAGGACGCGCTTCATCGCCCGGCGGCAGAGCTACCACGGCAACACGCTCGGCGCGCTCTCGGCCAGCGGCAACGCGATGCGCCGCGCCCCGTACCAGCCACTGCTCTCGCCGGCCTTCAGCCATGTCTCGCCCTGCTATGCCTATCGCGGCCGCGGAGAGGGCGAGGACGACGCGCAATATGTCGCGCGGCTGGCGGATGAGCTGGAGGCGGAGTTCCAGCGCCTCGGCCCCGACACGGTCATCGCCTTCATGGCGGAGACGGTCGTCGGCGCGACGCTCGGTTGCGCGACGGCGCTGCCCGGCTATTTCCCGGCGATGCGGGCGGTCTGCGACCGGCACGGCGCGCTGCTCATCCTCGACGAGGTGATGAGCGGCATGGGCCGTTGCGGCGCGATGCATACCTGGGAGCAGGAAGGCGTCGTCCCCGACATCCAGGTCGTCGCCAAGGGCCTCGGCGGCGGCTACCAGCCGATCGGCGGCATCCTGGTGCATGGGCGCGTCATGGAGGGCTTCCTGCGCGGCTCCGGCGCCTTCATGCATGGCCATACCTACCAGGCGCATCCGGTGGCCTGCGCCGCGGCGCTCGCGGTGCAGCAGGTGATCGCCGAGGAGCACCTGCTCGGGAATGTGCAGGCGATGGGCGCGCGGCTGGAGCAGCGGCTGCTGGAGCGCCTCGGCAACCACCGGCATGTCGGCGACATCCGCGGGCGTGGGCTGTTCTGGGCGGTGGAGTTCGTGGCCGACCGCGCCGGCAAAACGGTCTTCGACCCGGCGCTGAAGCTGAACGAACGGGTGAAGATGGAAGGCTATGCCCGCGGCCTCGCCTGCTACCCGATGGGCGGCACCATCGACGGCCGGCAGGGCGACCATGCCATCCTTGCGCCGCCCTACAACGTGACCGCGGAGCAGATCGACACCATCGTCGACCGCTTCGGCGCGGCGGTGGATGCGGCGCTGGAGACCCTGTAGCCGCCGGCGCAACCCGAAACTTTCCGATCCCCCATCGCGTTTCATTCTCACAAGCTGCCGCATCCCGCGGCGGGCCAAGGGAGTGCCAGACATGGACAAGGACCGGATCGAGGGCATGGGCAAGCAGGTCAAGGGTGCGGTGAAGGACGCCGTCGGCAAGGTGACCGGCGATACCGCGACCCAGGCCGAGGGCAAGGCCGACAAGGCCGAAGGCAAGGTGCAGAACACTGTCGGCGGCGCCAAGGACAAGGTGCGCGACGCGACCAACGACTGAGTGGCCGCCAATCGCCTTGCTTCAAAGAACCATTCTAGTTCTGTTTTCCGCTAGAGAGGAACTCCGATCGGGCGAGCCCGCCTGATCGGGGTTCGCCTCGCGTGCGCCACTCATCCGGTCGGCCAAGGGGAAAGGCCGCCTCTTTCTGTTGAACCTGCTTCATGCCTGCTCCTATGGTGCGCTGGAATTCGGATCGACTTCGTACTGAAAGCGGTTGACCGAAGGATGCAGGGGCGCTTCATGCCATTAGACCAACAACTTGACCTTCTAAACCTCGACGACTTCATCACCTCCCAAGATCGTCGGAGTTTGGAAGCAGCTATTCGAGGGAGATGCCACACTATATGCATCGATCCTGAAACAATCTTGTGTCGTATTTTGGGTCGTTATAAGTTTTTTGTTGACTCTCGAGACCGCGGGCTTGCGCCGCATCTGATGATGGATGGTTATTGGGAGTATTGGATTACTGATTTCATGTGGCGTAACATTTCCAAGAACATGACTGTCGTGGACCTCGGCGCTAATTTCGGTTATTATACAATGTTGATGGCCGACTTAGTCGGTCCCCAGGGCAAAGTTCTGGCCTTTGAGCCAAACTTGCGTCTATTGGATTTGCTGCAACGCAATGTCGACATCAACGGCTTCACTCGATGGACACGGTGTGCATCGAAGGCCATTGCGGGGCGCACCGGCGCCCGTTTGAAGTTCCGTGCTTCCGTCCTCGATCCGAAGAATGGCAGCCTGATGGTCGGCCCCGATGCGTTGGGAGCGGACTTCGTCGAGACCGAGGTCGAGACGCTCGCCTTGAATGACTTGGATGTCGATGCCGTTGACTTCATGAAGATCGACGTTGAAGGCGCTGAGGAAGCTCTGTGGTCTGGTATCGGGCGCCTTCTCCAACGCAGTCCACGGATCAAGATACTGCTCGAGTTCAACGCCTTTCGCTGTCAGGACCCACAGCGCCTGCTGGACGAGATCGCGGCCGTGTTTCCGCTTCGGCAGCTCGATGATGATGCGGTGGTGCGCACCGCTGACCCCAGGCGCCTGCTGGGGTCGCGCGAGGACACGATGCTTTATCTGTCCAAGCTCGAGCCAGTGAATTTTGGTCAGAGACCTGATTGAGGCCGCATCATTGAGATATTGATTTGCGAACGATCAGGCCGATCGACGTCGTGACATAGTCAGCGGCCAGCAGCTTCAAGTGCGGCAGCGCGTAGGGTGGTAGGTCGATATATGTATCGATCTCCGCTTCGCCCGGGTGAAAGTTGAGCGGTGCGACCTCGTGGCCCGCTGCAATCAGCCGGCTGGCGAGGGCTTCAATATCTCGCTTTCGGAAGAATACGAGGTTGGGTGCCTGAAGCGTGTCCGTATTGGAGGAGAGATTGAATTCGGTTGTGTGAAAAGCATATCCCCCTGGCTTTAATGGTCGAAGGCTCTCTTCGATAAAACGCAGCCCATGCTCGATCGAGCCGAGATGCTCAAGCGCGCAAGACGACCAGCACAAGTCAAAACCACTGAGGTCCCCCGGTATCGCGTTCATATCGACCGGTCGAAATGTCGTGCGATGCTTCAAGGCGTCAAAGGTGAGGATTGCCGGACGGTCCAGAGCTTCAAGGCCTGTCGCATGTTGGTTGGTGGTTTCCCAACCTTGGCCTTCCACGATATCGAGCGGCGCATCGGTCGCAACAACACTGGCGCCATGCTTCACCAGAAAGGCGGGCAACGGTTCTGTCCCGACACCGAAGCCTAGAGCACTTTGATGTTGCTTGGAATCGCGCGTTCTGATTCGACGCTGTTGATGCGGCGTCGAGGCGATGATGACGGCACCCTTGTCTGCGGACCTTCGTCGGCGGTTGGTTCGGGCGGTTGA
>JAESFM010000005.1_pt1 | contig 223354 bp, 217 predicted proteins | sample 9266171 | NCBI WGS metagenome assembly JAESFM01 (sample SAMN14505069, study PRJNA617099) | algae metagenome | isolation source: Hassallia sp. WJT32-NPBG1 and co-occurring heterotrophs from well developed... | place: USA: Mojave Desert, Joshua Tree National Park, California | collected 2006-06-22 | reverse complement strand
TGCCAGAACCTATGAAGAATTAGATCAAGCCATCACCAATGCCCTAGATGCAGTGACTAAAAAGGACATTATTGGATGGTTTACTCACTGTTGTTACTATATTGCACCCAACTGAGAACCGCTATATAGAAATGCTGAAAGAGTTAGGGGTCAAGAGCCAATAGTTATTAGACTCCTGACTCCTGACTCCTGACTCCTGACTAACTAGCTAAAAGTGTTTTCTCCAGAGGTGTCCAACGGAAGAAGCGATCGCCTCCTCTTTCGAGAACAACTTTCACCCGTGGTTCTATACTAGGCAAACTCGCTAAATATTCAACTTCCTGATTGGAAAGAATATGCCCTTCAATAATCCACAACACTAGACCCTTCGATTTTGGTGGTAGCTGTTCTAGCTGATAGTTGATAATTGGAGGTACATAGTATACAAAACCTACTGCTGCCCCATTAGGGGTAGTTTTTTTACCCAGGTGAGGTGGTCTGACCCCATGAACTCGCGTCAAATAAGCAGCTAAATCGCCCAGTCCTCTTGCGGTAATATGCAAAGTGACATAACCAGCTGCACGCAGTCGGCGTTGATACCGACCTTCAAAACCTCCTTCCAGAGGTGCATACACGCCAAGAGCGCCAAATTTTTCCAGGTCGCGAATTAAAGGTTTGCCAGTGGTAATTAGTGCCATAGATTTTCGTCTTATCCCACTTATATATTTCTATTATTCACTGTTAATGGATATATTTAGTTAGATAACAAACTTATAAGTTAGATTAGCTCTATCCACTCTTATTACCCAAGCTGTATATAATATAGGTTTTCTTAATATTAGTCATTTAGCAAGAGTCTTGAGGACGTGTTTTCAGACTTGCCAAGGCTCTGAGCTGTTCTGCCTCGATCTATACAAACATAGCCGCACCCTGAAGGATGTAGGTGAAAAGCGATAAAAGAATAATAGTCAAAATTATAGACAAACGTAAATAAATGATCTATATTATTAGATTGTGACCAAAATATTAATTTAGTTTGTCTTTTGATTATCATTCCAGGCTAAGTTTAGCATTTAGGGCTGATGATTTAATTCCAAATATGATATAATGGCTCGGATTGGTAAGAAACTGATAAACTAATAAAGGCTTAAGTAAACTTAGGAGCCTTGGAATAAAAACCAAAGCACAATCCTAAGGTGAAAGGCGTATTCACTCATGCGCTCTTGAAACTAGGCAAAACATTAAGCGATCGCTTGATGTTTTTAGTGAAGTAAAAACTGAGCAGTCATCTTGGTTTGATGACATTGCATCAGTGTCAGTGAAGGGATACTGAGCAGCGATTGTATGCTTAAGTCCCACTGCAACACGGACACATGAAGTGCGACGTAAGTCGTTTTCACTCAGTCGTTCTCAGCAGTGTCCGCCAGAAAGTGCCAGAGCAATCGCTTGGACGAAGCATTGCTGCACAAAGCGCTTGCTTTCTAGCACTAGCGCAAAGTTAATTTTAAAAGTGGCAACTTCCATTAGTGAAGAGACTTTTAGCTGTTCTGGTGAATAAATGAGTGAAAATAAACGGATTCAGCAACGCTAGAAGGATACCCTTGTAGCAGCCAGAAGCGTCCGCTTGCTGCGAAGTGCTAAAAATGGGGCATTTCAAGTAGTGTATTAGTGTGAATCCGATTTTAAAAGTTAAGTAGATAAGGAGAGCCAGTAACTGTGTCTGTAGGCATTCTCGGCACCAAACTTGGCATGACCCAAATATTTGACGAAGCAGGAGTAGCCATTCCTGTGACCGTCGTCCAAGCGGGACCATGCACGGTAACACAAGTAAAAACAAAACAGACCGACGGTTACTCTGCCATTCAAGTTGGCTATCGTGAAGTGAAGCCAAAGGCTTTAAACAAGCCTTTGCTGGGACATCTGGCAAAATCAGATGCTCCAGCATTGCGTCACTTACGGGAATATCACATTGATAATGCTAGTGAGTATTCTTTAGGTCAACAGATTACGGCAGAAATTTTTAGTGCAGGTCAAATTGTAGATATAAGCGGTAAAAGTATCGGTCGCGGTTTCGCGGGGAACCAGAAACGAAATAACTTTGGTCGCGGACCAATGTCACATGGTTCCAAAAACCACAGAGCACCCGGTTCCATTGGTGCAGGTACAACACCCGGTCGTGTCTATCCAGGTAAGCGGATGGCAGGACGTTTAGGTGGTAAGCGCATCACGATTCGCAAGCTGACTGTAGTGCGAGTAGACCCGGAACGTAACTTATTGCTAATCAAGGGAGCTATTCCTGGTAAGCCCGGAGCATTGATAAGTATTCTGCCAACAAAGCAAGTTGGTTAGTAGTTAGTGGTTAGTAGTTAGTAGTTAGTAGATAGCGGTTATGGTTTTTAGAACTAACAGCCAGCACCTAACAACTAACAAACATGCAAAGGACAAAAGACAAATGACATTTGAGTATGTAGTCAAAAATTGGCAAGGAGAACAAGTCGGACAAGAAAGCTTCGACTTGCGAGTTGCCAAACCAGAAACGGCGTCTCATATTGTGCATAGAGCCTTAGTGAGACAGATGACCAATGCTCGCCAGGGAACTGCTAGTACAAAGACCCGTGCAGAAGTTAGAGGTGGTGGTCGCAAACCGTGGCGCCAAAAAGGTACAGGAAGAGCGCGTGCGGGTTCGATTCGTTCACCCCTATGGCGTGGTGGTGGTGTGATCTTTGGACCAAAGCCCAGAGATTATAACCTGAAGATGAACCGCAAAGAGCGACGTTTAGCATTGCGGACAGCGTTTGCCAGTCGCATTGACGATTTGATTGTAGTGGAAGAATTTGGCAACGAGTTTCAACGCCCGAAAACCAGAGAACTGGTACAAGCGATCGCGCGTTGGGGTTCACAGCCAGAAAGCAATACACTTTTAATTTTGTCAGAACGCACCGAGAACGTTTATTTGTCAGCTCGCAATATTGAAAAATTAAAGCTAATTGCCGCTGACCAACTAAACATTTACGATTTGCTCCACGCTGACAAAATTGTAATTACAGCACCAGCTTTACAAAAACTCCAGGAGGTCTACAGTGCCTAACTTTGACCCCCGTTCTTTGCCCGACTTAGTGCGTCGCCCAATTGTCACCGAGAAAGCGACCATTGCGATGGAGCAGAATAAATACACTTTTGAAGTAATTCCCAAAGCAACTAAGCCAGAAATCAAAGCTGCAATCGAAAACTTGTTTGATGTCAAAGTTGTCAAAGTAAATACCTCAAGACCACCCCGCAAAAAGCGGCGCGTTGGTAAATTTATTGGTTACAAACCCCAATACAAAAAAGCCATTGTTACAGTGGCACCTGGGGACGAAGACAAAATTAGACAAGTTCTATTCCCAGAAGTGTAAAAAAGTTATGAGTTATGAGTTATGAGTCATTTCTAACTTTTAACTCCTAACTCCTAACTTAAAACTCCTAACTCTAAACTAAGATTATGGGTACTCGTTCTTATCGTCCTTATACCCCCAGTACTCGCCAAGTTACTATCTCCGACTTTGCGGAAATTACCAAAACAGAGCCGGAGAAGTCCTTAACGACATACAAGCATCGTCCTAAAGGTAGAAATAACCAAGGGCGCATTACTAGTCGTCGGCGGGGTGGCGGACACAAACAACTTTACCGGATCGTAGATTTTAAACGGGATAAACGAAATATTCCGGCGAAAGTCGAAGCGATTGAGTACGATCCAAACCGCAACGCCCGGATCGCCCTTTTGTTTTACCAAGATGGCGAAAAACGCTACATTCTTCATCCCAACGGCTTGAAAGTTGGGACTACAGTTATTGCTGGACCTGATGCGCCTTTTGAAGATGGTAACGCTTTACCATTGTCGAATATTCCCTTGGGTACTAGCGTTCACAACGTGGAGTTGACCCCCGGAAAAGGCGGTCAAATCGTTCGCTCCGCTGGTGCAACCGCGCAAGTTGTAGCAAAAGAAGGAAATTACGTTACCATCAAACTCCCTTCTGGCGAAGTCCGAATGATTCGGCGCGAATGCTACGCCACCATTGGACAAGTTGGTAACACCGACGCGAGAAACCTGAGTGCAGGTAAAGCAGGAAGAAACCGCTGGAAAGGTCGCCGTCCTAAAGTCAGAGGTAGCGTCATGAACCCAGTGGATCACCCACACGGCGGTGGTGAAGGTCGCGCTCCGATTGGTAGACCCGGTCCTGTGACACCTTGGGGTAAACCTACCTTGGGTATGAAGACACGCAAGCGCAAGAAACCAAGTAGCAAATTAATTGTACGTCGTCGTCGTAAGTCTTCTAAACGTGGACGCGGCGGACGTGAGTCGTAAAAAAGTATGAAGTATGAAGGATAAAGTATGAAGTGTTCATGCTTTATTCTTCGTCACTTATCCTTCTTTCATCCTTTAACCTTTATCGTTCATCCTTTACTATGGGTCGTTCTCTAAAAAAAGGTCCCTTCGTTGCGGATCATTTACTCAAAAAAATTGAAAAGCTCGACGCAATCAACAGAAAAGAAGTTATTAAAACTTGGTCGAGAGCTTCAACAATTTTGCCCCTAATGGTAGGACATACCATCGCTGTTCACAACGGACGTCAACACGTACCAGTTTTTGTGAATGAGCAAATGGTAGGACACAAATTAGGTGAATTTGCCCCGACACGCACATACAGGGGTCATGGAAAAAGTGATAAAAAAGCAGGGAGATAGTTATTAGGAGAGTGGTTAGTAGTTGGTAGTAATTGAATATAACAACTAACAATTAACAACTAACTAATAACGAAAAAGGAGAAAGTTATGGCAACTGATACTAAAGAAGTAAAAGCGATCGCCCGTTTTGTACGCATGTCTCCCTTGAAAGTGCGTCGCGTACTCGATCAAATTCGCGGCAGATCCTATCGAGAAGCGCTGATTATCCTGGAATTCATGCCCTATCGTGCCTGCGAACCAGTATTAAAGTTGATTAGAAGCGCTGCCGCTAATGCCGAACATAACGCTGGGTTAGATCGCGCTCAACTAGTGATTACTCAAGCATACGCCGATCAAGGTCCAGTCCTAAAACGGTTCCAACCAAGAGCGCAAGGTCGAGCTTACCAAATTCGCAAGCCGACATGTCACATCACAGTAGCAGTTGCGACTGGTGCGGCTGAATAAGCTTCTCTCGGTAAAAAAAATTGCGTACAGCCAGAAATTTTAGAGGAATTATTTGTGGGACAAAAGATTCATCCAGTCGGTTTTCGACTGGGTATTACTCAAGAGCACCAATCACGTTGGTTTGCCGTTCCTGACCGTTATCCAGAACTTCTTCAAGAAGACTACAAACTCCGCAACTACATAGAACAAAAGCTGGGTAGATACGCTCAAAACAACGCCGGCATTTCGGAAGTACGAATTGAGCGCAAAGCAGACCAAATCGACTTAGAAGTACGCACGGCTCGACCGGGTGTAGTTGTAGGTCGAGGTGGACAAGGTATTGAAGCATTGCGTACCGGACTTCAAGACTTGTTGGGCGGCAATCGCCAAATTCGCATTAACGTAGTTGAAGTACAACGAGTTGATGCCGATGCTTATTTGATTGCGGAATACATCGCTCAACAATTGGAACGCCGCGTTTCTTTCCGTAGGGTAGTACGTCAAGCCATCCAACGTGCTCAACGCGCTGGTGTACAAGGCATCAAAGTTCAAGTTGGCGGTCGGCTCAACGGTGCAGAAATTGCCCGGACAGAGTGGACTCGTGAAGGTAGAGTACCTCTACATACCTTACGGGCTGATATTGACTACTCTTACTGCACCGCAAAAACTATTTACGGCATTCTCGGTATCAAAGTGTGGGTGTTTAAAGGAGAAATTATTCCTGGACAGGAAGAAACTCCAGCACAACCAACAACACGCGATCGCGAACCTCGTCGTCGTCAACAACAACGCCGTCGCCAACAATTTGAAGATCGTTCAAATGAAGGATAAATGGGATCTGGGGACTGGAAAGTAGGGACTGGGAAAGAACTTTCCTAATCCCTAATCCCTAATCCCTAATCCCTAATCCCTAATGCCCAATCCCTAGTCCCTAGTCCAAGCGTCATGTTAAGTCCTAGAAGAACTAAATTCCGCAAACAACAACGCGGACGGATGAGCGGTGTAGCTACCCGTGGTAGCAGCCTGAATTTTGGCGATTTTGCCCTCCAAGCACAAGAACCAGCTTGGATCACCTCCCGGCAAATAGAGGCTTCGCGTCGAGCAATGACTCGTTATATCCGCCGGGGTGGGAAAATCTGGATTCGTATTTTCCCAGACAAACCTGTAACCATGCGTCCCGCAGAAACCCGGATGGGTTCCGGTAAAGGTTCGCCTGAGTTTTGGGTAGCAGTAGTCAAGCCAGGACGAATTTTATTTGAAATTGCTGGCGTTACTGAAGAAATCGCTCGCGAAGCCATGCGCTTGGCAGCTTTTAAGTTACCAATTAAAACTAAGTTCATTTCACGCTCCGAGTCGGAGCCGCAGGAGTAAGTAATGCCTCTGCCTAAGATTTCAGAAGCAAGAGAATTAAGTGACGAAAAACTGTCTGATGAAATTCTTGCTGTTAAAAAGCAACTATTTCAATTGCGTTTGCAAAAAGCAACCAGACAATTAGAAAAACCCCATCAATTCAAACATGCTCGACACCGTTTAGCCCAGTTGCTGACAGTAGAGACAGAGCGCAAAATGGGAGCAACTGAATTGGTTAAAGAAGAAAAGTAGGAGATTATGGCAGTCAAAGAACGAGTTGGTTTGGTAGTGAGCGACAAAATGCAGAAAACAGTGGTAGTCGCCATTGAAAACCGCGCTCCTCACCCCAAATACGGCAAGATTGTAGTCAATACCCAGCGCTATAAAGTCCACGATGAAGAAAATAAATGCAAAGTGGGCGATCGCGTTCGCATTCAGGAAACTCGACCCCTGAGTAAAACCAAGCGCTGGCAAGTCACAGAAATCCTCAACACTAAATCTACAACGTAATAGTTGTTAGTTGTCTAACAACGCAACAAGGAAGAAAAATTGTGATTCAATCCCAGACCTACCTCAATGTCGCAGATAATAGCGGTGCCCGCAAATTAATGTGCATCCGTGTATTAGGCGGTGGCGGAGGAAACCGCCGTTATGGTGGCGTGGGCGATAAAATTATCGCCGTTGTTAAAGATGCCATTCCTAACATGGCTGTAAAAAAATCTGATGTCGTGGAAGCGGTAATTGTTCGCACCCGCAAAGCCATGATCCGTGATAGCGGTATGAGCATCCGTTTTGACGACAATGCCGCAGTAATCATCAACAAAGATGGTAATCCTAGAGGTACGCGCGTTTTCGGACCAGTGGCACGGGAATTGCGCGAGAAAAACTTTACCAAAATCGTTTCTTTGGCTCCGGAGGTGCTGTAATGCCAAAACAGCCGAAACCTAAAGTATTTTATAAAATGCACGTCAAAACTGGTGACACCGTGCAAGTGATTGCCGGCAAAGACAAAGGCAAAGTTGGTGAAATAGTCAAAGCACTTCCCCAAGTAAGCCAAGTCATTGTCAAAGGTGTCAACATTAAAACTAAGCACGTCAAACCCCAAGGCGAAGGTGAATCGGGACGCATTCTCACCCAAGAATTCCCAATTCATAGTTCTAACGTGATGCTTTATTCTACTAAGCAAAACGTTGCCAGTCGCATCTGCTACACCACAACCCAAGAAGGGAAGAAGGTACGGATGTTAAAGAAAACCGGCGAGATACTTGATAAATAGTTAGGTATTAGGAGGAGCCAGTGCGCTATACGCGGGTTTCCCGGCTTAAACCACCTGCCGTAGGCTTTGCCCACTTAAAGCAACTGGCGTTGAGGAGTTAAGAGTTAGAAATTACCTTTAACTCAAAACTGAAAACTCATAACTTCTTTTTCCCTGACCAAGACCAGGGATAAACAGGAAAAAAATTATGGCGACAACAAGACTCAAAAAATTATACCAAGAGACAATCGTCCCCAAACTGATGAATCAGTTTCAATACAGCAACATTCATCAAGTACCGAAGTTGCTAAAAATCACCGTGAACCGGGGATTGGGGGAAGCGGCTACCAACGCTAAATCATTAGAAGCCTCATTAAGCGAAATTGCGGTGATCACAGGTCAAAAACCGGTAGTCACACGGGCGAAAAAGGCGATCGCTGGCTTCAAAATTCGTCAAGGGATGCCTGTTGGGATCATGGTGACACTTAGAGGCGAACGAATGTACGCCTTTATCGATCGACTAATCAGCCTTTCTTTGCCTAGAATTAGAGACTTTCGTGGCATTAGCCCCAAAAGCTTTGATGGTCGGGGAAATTATACTCTCGGCGTCAGAGAACAACTAATTTTTCCAGAAGTCGAGTACGACAGTATCGATCAAGTACGTGGTATGGATATTTCCATCATCACCAGCGCAAAAAATGACGAAGAGGGACGCGCTTTACTCAAAGAAATGGGAATGCCCTTTCGCGATCAATAAGTTCAGTTATACGAGGGAACGATGGCGGCTAACGACACAATTGCAGATATGCTGACGCGCATACGCAATGCTACTATGGCTAGGCATCAAACAACACTGGTGCCAGCGACAAAAACGACCCGTAGTATTGCCAAAGTGCTTCGTGAGGAAGGCTTTATTTCTGAATACGAAGAAGCAGAAGATGGAGTAAAGCGTAACTTGGTGATTGCCCTGAAATACAAGGGGAAAAATCGCCAGCCTTTAATTACCGCTTTAAAGCGGGTGAGCAAACCAGGCTTGCGGGTTTACTCCAACAAAAAAGAATTACCACGGGTACTAGGCGGTATTGGTATTGCAATTATTTCTACATCCAGTGGCATCATGACTGATCGCGAAGCGCGACGTCATAATTTGGGTGGTGAAGTGCTTTGCTACGTTTGGTAAGAAAGTTAGTAGTTATTGGTAATAAAGTTAGGGTTAGTGGGAGCGTGGTTAGTAGAAGAACCCTTGGGGTGAATCCTTCTCCTTCAAATACCAAGGCAAACGGATACGCTTCTCTTCTCATCTATATAGCCGCGATAGCGCAGTCGCTCACCAACAACCAACAAATAACAACCAACAACTAAGAAAGGATAAAAATTTATGTCTCGAATTGGTAAACGTCCAATTACAGTCCCCGCTAAAGTACAAATAACAATTGACGGCACAAAAGTTGTGGTCAAAGGTCCAAAAGGTGAACTTTCTCGTGACCTTCCGCCAAATGTGACAGTCTCTCAAGAAGGGGAAATACTACAAGTAAATCGGCGCGATGAATCCCGCACATCTAGGCAGCTACACGGTTTATGCCGTACCTTAGTTGCCAACATGGTAGAAGGAGTTTCCACAGGTTTTCAACGTCGGTTGGAAATTCAAGGGGTAGGTTACAGGGCACAAGTTCAAGGTCGTAATCTCATATTGAATATGGGTTATAGCCATCAAGTGCAAATTGATCCACCAGATGGAATTCAGTTTGCAGTTGAAGGTACCACTAACGTCATCGTTAGTGGGTATGACAAAGAAATAGTAGGTAACACCGCAGCGAAAATTCGCGAAGTTCGCCGACCAGAACCTTATAAAGGTAAAGGTATTCGCTACGCCGGTGAAGTGGTTAGACGTAAAGCTGGTAAGACTGGTAAGAGTGGTAAGAAATAAAAATGAAACTTACTCGCAAAGAATCTAAACAGCGTCGCCATCGACGCATTCGTGGTAAAGTAACCGGTTCTGGAGAACGTCCACGGTTAGCTGTATTTCGCTCAAACGAGCATATTTATGCTCAGATAATTGATGATACTAAGCATCACACAATTGTTGCAGCTTCGAGTGTAGAACCAGATTTAAAATCTAATTTGGCTTCAGGCTCTAACCAAGAAGCTAGTGCCCAAGTTGGCAAGTTGATTGCAGCGCGAACGCTCGAAAAAGGCATAACTCAAGTAGTTTTTGATCGCGGTGGTAATTTATATCACGGTCGCATCAAAGCCCTAGCTGACGCCGCACGGGAAGCCGGCTTAGAATTCTAAGATTAGTTAGTAGTTAGTTGATAGTGGATAGTAGATAGTGCTTAGTGCTTATGGTTTTTACAACGCTCCAACGCTCCAACGCTTCAATTAACAACTAACAACCAACAACCAACAACCAAAAAGCATTAATTATGGCAACCGAGCGTAAAAACAAAACAAAACGCGCCAAGAAAGAAGAGACAACTTGGCAAGAACGGGTGATTCAGATCCGACGCGTCAGTAAGGTCGTTAAGGGAGGTAAAAAACTCAGCTTCCGAGCTATCGTTGTCGTTGGTAACGAACGTGGTCAAGTCGGCGTAGGAGTAGGTAAAGCTTCAGATGTAATTGGTGCCGTTAAAAAAGGCGTAGCCGACGGCAAAAAACATCTGATCGAAATCCCCATGACCAAATCCAACTCCATTCCCCATCCTATTGATGGTACCGGTGGTGGCGCAAAAGTCATGATGCGACCAGCATCCCCTGGAACCGGGGTAATTGCCGGTGGTGCTGTCCGTACAGTATTGGAGTTAGCCGGAGTTCGCAACATTTTAGCGAAACAACTCGGCTCCAACAATCCACTTAACAATGCTAGAGCCGCAGTTAATGCACTATCTACCCTGCGTACCTTCGCCCAAGTTGCCGAAGATAGAGGCGTTCCTATTGAGAATCTCTACATTTAACAAGTCAAGAGTTAAAAGTCAAGAGTCAAAAGTTTATTGACTATTGACCATTGACCATTGACCATTAACCATTGACCATTGACAAAATTATGAGACTAAATGATGTTCGTCCTCAAAAAGGCTCGAAAAAACGCGGCAAGCGTGTAGGTCGAGGTATTTCTGCCGGTCAAGGTGCCAGTGCTGGTTTAGGTATGCGGGGTCAAAAATCTCGCTCTGGTAGCAGCACCCGACCTGGTTTTGAAGGTGGTCAACAGCCGTTGTATCGCCGTATCCCTAAGTTAAAGGGCTTTCCAATTATTAATCGTAAAAATTACACTACGATTAATGTAGAGAAACTAGCTTCCCTTCCTGCCAATACAGAAGTTACTTTGGAATCTTTAAAGGCATCAGGTATTATCACTAGTGCCAAAGCGCCATTGAAAATTTTGGGCAATGGGGAATTGAGCGTTGCGCTCAATGTTAAAGCGGCAGCTTTCACAAGCCAAGCTCGAAGCAAAATTGAGGCAGCTGGTGGGAGTTGTGAAGTTTTATGAAGGATGTTCGCGAAGCGTCTCTGTAGGAGAAGGATGAAGGATGAAGGATGAAAAATATACTTCATATTTTATACTTCTGACTTTATACTTCACACTTTACACTTCATACTTCAAAGGTAGCCCTTTATGATTAGTCGAGACAAAGCGCCAACGGCTCAAGAAACTTTTATGCAGATGGCGCAAGCAGCTGGGCTGAGAGGTCGGCTGCTTGTAACCGTCGGTATTTTAATTTTGATTCGCTTGGGCATATTTTTGCCCGTGCCAGGAATTAATCGAGAGTTGTTTGGTCAAGCTATCCAAAACAACAGCGCGATATTCGGCTTGTTAGACATATTCTCAGGACGCGGACTTTCTACTTTAGGAGTCTTCGCCTTGGGCATCTTGCCTTACATTAACGCTTCCATTATTATCCAATTGCTCACGACTGCGATTCCAGCTTTAGAAAATTTACAAAAAAATGAAGGGGAAGCTGGACGGCGAAAAATTTCCCAGATTACACGCTATGTATCTTTAGGCTGGGCGATTCTTCAAAGTGTCGCTTTTTCGGCATTCTTCCTTCAGCAATTTGCCGTGAATCCAGGTCCGGTTTTCGTAGCGGAAACAGCGATCGCTCTCACAGCTGGTTCTATGTTCGTTATGTGGGCATCTGAACTAATTACAGAGAGAGGTATTGGTAATGGAGCATCATTGTTGATTTTTGTCAACATTGTCGCCTCACTACCCAAATCTCTGGGCGATACCATCGACTTAGTGCAAGTCGGCGGTCGTGAAATAGTCGGGCGTGTAATCGTACTAGTTTTAGTGTTCTTGGCAACGATTGTTGGAATTGTCTTTGTTCAAGAAGGAACGCGGCGCATCCCAATTATCTCCGCTCGTCGTCAAGTCGGTCGCCGTGTTTTGGCAGAGCAACGTAGTTATCTACCTCTGCGGCTAAATCAAGGCGGTGTCATGCCGATTATTTTTGCAGCTGCCATCTTGAGTTTGCCACTTTTGCTGGCAAATTTCAGCAAAAATCCGGACTTGATTAATATTGTTAACACTTATTTGAGTCCGGGTGGTTCTGCGCCTTGGGCATACTCGCTGATTTACCTCGTTTCTATTGTTTTCTTCAGCTACTTCTACTCTTCGTTGATTCTTAACCCAGTAGATGTGGCGCAGAACTTGAAAAAAATGGGTTCTAGCATTCCTGGCGTTCGTCCGGGTAAAACAACGAGCGAGTATATTGAGCGCGTGACGAATCGACTAACTTTTTTGGGTGCTATCTTTTTGGGCTTAGTTGCGATTATCCCCACCGCTGTGGAAAGCTCTTTAGGTGTGCCAACCTTTAAGGGACTTGGCGCAACAAGCTTGTTAATTCTGGTTGGTGTGGCGATTGAAACAGCTAAACAAGTCCAAACTTACGTCATCTCTCAGCGCTATGAAGGAATGGTGAAATAATAGTGACGCGATTAATCTTCTTGGGACCACCTGGAGCTGGTAAAGGAACTCAAGCTCAAAACTTAGCTTACGGCTGCAATATTCCCCATATTTCCACGGGTGATATATTGCGCCAAGCAATGAAAGAGCAAACCGCTTTAGGAATGAAAGCTCAAAATTACGTTGATAGCGGCGAGTTGGTTCCTGACGAGCTAGTCCAAGAGCTAGTGCAGGAGCGCCTGTGCCAACCGGATACTAATTCAGGATGGATTTTAGATGGCTTTCCGCGCAAAGTAACGCAAGCAGTTTTTTTGCAGGAGTTGCTGCAAAAGATGGATGTTCCTACCGGTGAAAAGGTGGTCAATCTGGATGTACCAGATGATGTGGTGGTAGCACGTTTACTCGAACGCGGACGAAAAGATGATACAGAAGAGATAATTCGTCGTCGTTTAGAAGTATACCGCTCAGAAACTGCACCTTTAATTGACTATTACGGAGCGAAGCAACAACTTCTTACCGTCAATGGTAATCAATCCCAAGAAGAAGTCACTAATGAACTTAAGAAGGTAATCGCTTTTTAGTTTCACAAAAGGGAATAGAAAGTAGTAAATCTCATACTCCCTATTCCCCACTCTCCACTTTCTCTTAGGGCAGGATAGATAGGAAATTTCGCTAAAATATATTAAGAAACTGTTGATATAATCGCTCCTTTGTGTTGTCTTGCAGATGTAGTTACTGCAACTGAATAGGAGACTGTTGAGTTGAGGAAAAAATAAATTGTCTAAACAAGATTTGATTGAAATGGAAGGCACTGTCACAGAGTCCCTACCAAATGCGATGTTTCGCGTTGACCTGGACAATGGCTTTAATGTTCTGGCTCATATTTCGGGTAAGATTCGCCGGAACTATATCAAGATTTTACCTGGCGATCGCGTCAAAGTGGAATTAACTCCCTACGACCTGACAAAGGGTAGAATTACTTATCGACTCCGGAAAAAGTAACTAGATGTAGAGAATTTTACCATAAACCACCAGATTTGCTGTTAACCAAAAATTTAACTGATTAAATTCACGAAAAATGCTATAATTTCATATTTGGAGTCAATTAAGAACGGCATGAAAGTCAGAGCTTCAGTCAAGAAAATTTGTGAAAAGTGTAGCGTTATCAAACGTCGCGGGCGCGTGATGGTCATTTGTGTTAATCCCAAGCACAAGCAACGTCAAGGATAGCATCGATACTGCAAGAAATGACATTAGTCAGGTGAGGCGAGGAAAAATCACCATCACGCAGATACTAACAGTACTGGCAACAATAGGGAGAAAGTAACAAATGGCACGTATTGCCGGAGTAGACCTTCCACGCGACAAACGCGTAGAAATTGGTCTAACTTATATCTACGGAATTGGATTATCTAGATCGCAAGAAATATTAGCTAATACTGGTGTAAATCCAGACATTCGTGTAAAAGACTTAAATGATGCGGATGTAGCAGCGCTACGGGGAATCATCGAGAGCGACTATCAAGTAGAAGGTGACTTGCGGCGTCTAGAGGCGCTAAACATTAAGCGCCTCATTGATATTGGCAGTTACAGAGGTCGTCGTCATCGGATGGGCTTGCCAGTCAGAGGACAGAGAACTCGTACCAACGCCAGAACGCGTCGAGGCAGACGGCAGACAGTGGCAGGTAAGAAGAAAGCACCGGGCAAATAAATTTCTTTTGTCTTACAACAACTATTACCATTATTCAACTACAGCGAGATTATGGCGCGACAACCAACTAAAAAAAGTGGCAGCAAAAAGCAAAAACGCAACGTTCCTAACGGAATGGCATATATCCAGTCTACTTTCAACAATAGCATTGTCACCATTACCGATCAAAACGGAGATGTAATTTCTTGGGCAAGTGCTGGTTCTAGCGGTTTTAAAGGAGCAAAAAAGGGAACTCCCTTTGCCGCACAAACTGCCGCAGAAAGTGCAGCACGCCGAGCTATGGACTCTGGAATGCGCCAAATTGAGGTAATGGTTAGTGGTCCAGGAGCGGGTAGAGAGACGGCTATCCGGGCACTGCAAGGAGCCGGATTGGAAATTACACTGATTCGGGATATTACCCCAATTGCTCACAATGGTTGCCGTCCGCCCAAGCGCCGTCGAGTTTAGACATAACCTGTTGGGCGATGGCATTTTAGCAACATCGTCTACAGGCTATGAGTGAAGCGTCAAATACCAACATTGGCAGCGAAGCTTGAAGAAGCTTGCTCGAAGCTCCAAAAAATTAAGTAAAAAAGGCGAGGCAATTGATTTGCCTCCTAGCAGCACCTCAAAAGAAGGGAGGCTACTCCGTGGCGCAGTTTCAAATTGAATGTGTAGAATCCAATACTGAGGAAAGTCGGAACCATTACAGTAAATTTGTCTTAGAACCTCTAGAGCGCGGTCAAGGAACAACAGTAGGCAACGCCCTAAGAAGAGTTTTACTATCTAATCTAGAGGGTACAGCAGTTACCGCAGTGCGGATTGCAGGCGTTTCCCACGAATTTGCCACAGTTCCGGGTGTGCGAGAAGACGTACTGGAAATCCTCATGAAAATGAAGGAAGTTATCCTAAAAAACTATTCTTCTCAACCTCAAATTGGTCGCTTACTTGTCACAGGTCCAGCAACAATCACTGCGGCTCATTTTGATTTGCCTAGTGAAGTAGAAGTCATTGACCAAACCCAGTATGTAGCGACCATTGCAGAGGGCGCAAAGCTGGAAATGGAATTCCGCATTGAGAAAGGCAAAGGATACCGTACTGTAGAGCGAGGACGTGAGGAAGCTACATCTTTAGACTTTCTGCAAATCGACTCCGTGTTTATGCCAGTCCGGAAAGTTAACTATAGTGTTGAGGACTTCCGTGGAGATAACTCCATACCCAAAGACCGACTACTGTTGGAAGTTTGGACAAATGGCAGTATCTCACCTCAAGAAGCACTTTCCTCTGCTGCTGGTATCTTGGTAGATTTATTCAATCCTTTAAAAGATATCTCCCTCGATCCAGTAGACACAAACTCGGATATCCCAGACGATCCAACCGCTCAAATTCCTATCGAAGAATTGCAACTTTCTGTACGAGCTTATAATTGTCTCAAACGAGCACAAGTTAACTCTGTGGCAGACTTGTTGGATTTCACCCAAGAAGATTTGTTAGAAATCAAAAACTTCGGTCAGAAATCGGCAGAAGAAGTAGTAGAAGCTTTGCAGCGACGCTTAGGTATTACTCTGCCGCAGGAAAGAGGCTCCAAACACGCATAGTAGGTTGTTAGTAGTTAGTAGTTATTAGTTATTGGCTGATGAACAACTAACAACTAACAACTAACTATCAACAACTAACAATCAACAACTAACAACTAACAAAAAGATTATGCGTCACCGTTGTCGCGTCAAAAAACTTGGGAAGCCAGCCGACCAGCGTCGTGCTTTATTGCGATCGCTCACCACCGAGCTGATTCGTCATGGTCGGATCACCACCACTTTAATTCGCGCTAAAGTTTTACGAAGCGAAGTGGATAAAATGATTACCTTAGCTAAAAATGGCTCGCTGACAGCACGTCGCGAAGCCCTTGGCTATATCTTCGACAAACAATTAGTTCATGCTTTGTTTGAGCAAGCCCCCACTAGGTATGGTAATCGTCAAGGTGGTTATACCCGCATTCTGCATACCGTGCCGCGTCGGGGTGACAATGCGGAAATGGCAATAATTGAACTAGTTTAAGTCATTAGTCATTGGTCAAAAGCGGTCATTAGTTAAGAATATTGAACAAATGACTTTTGACTATTGACAAATGATAAAAACCGTATGATGGAAAGCCACTCCTCAACACCGACTTATAGAGTAGCCCTAGTAATTCAATACCTGGGCACTCATTTTCATGGGTGGCAAAGGCAACTACAACAGCGCACCGTGCAAGAAGAGATAGAAAAAGCTATCTCAGTTATACTGGGGTATCATGTGACACTACATGGGGCAGGGCGAACCGATGCCGGAGTTCACGCGGCTGCTCAAGTAGCCCATTTTGATGCCACAGGTAGAATACCCGCCGAAAAGTGGGCTACAGTTCTTAATAGCTATCTGCCCAAAGATATATTAATTCGGGCTTCCGAAGGTGTCAGTAACAGTTGGCACGCTCGCTTTAGTGCAGCTTATCGACGGTATCGCTACACACTTTACACTGAAGACCGACCGAACTTGTTCGTTAGACCCTTTAGTTGGCATTATTATTATGCACCCCTGGATGAAGCTTTAATTCAGGCTGCCCTTAAACCCTTGATGGGAAAGCATCATTTAGCTGCTTTTCACCGTGCGGGTTCAAAGCGCAAGCATTCCTGGGTAGAAGTGCAAGCAGCGGAGTGTTATCGTACAGGATCATTTCTTCATATTGAAATTCAGGCAGATGGATTTTTGTATGGCATGGTGCGGCTGTTGGTAGGGATGCTCGTAGAAGTAGGTTCACAAGAGCGATCGCTTTCTAACTTTACAGAAATCTGGACATATCAACATCGGGAAAAAGTCAAATATGCCGCACCTCCCCAAGGATTATGCTTGTTGCGAGTCGGCTATCCAGATTTTCCCTTTCCCCAAGAAGTTTGGTACGACACCTTACCAAAATTAGTTTTTAGTTAGTGGTTAGTAGTTAGTGGGAGCGTGATTATTAGGAGCGTGGTTAGTAGAAAAACTATGAACGCTCCCAACCAACAACGCTCCCACTAACAACGCTCCAAAGGACACATGACAAATGACAACAAACAAAACATACCTTCCTCCTGTAGCATCAATTGAGCGTGAGTGGTATATAGTAGATGCCACCGATAAACGCTTAGGTCGCCTCGCCACGGAAATCGCCATGATTTTGCGCGGCAAAAACAAACCAGAATATACACCTCACATGGACACAGGCGGCTTCGTCGTTGTCGTCAATGCTGAGAAAGTAACAGTTACAGGCAAAAAGCGTACTCAAAAACTCTACCGTCGCCACTCCGGTCGTCCCGGTGGGATGAAAACAGAAACCTTCGCTAAGTTGCAAGACCGCTTACCAGAACGGATTATCGAACACGCCGTCAAAGGTATGTTACCGAAAAATAGCCTTGGCAAGCAGTTATTTACCAAATTGAAAGTTTACGCTGGTGCAGATCATCCCCATGCAGCGCAACAACCTAAAGAACTAGAAATTAATACAATTCCTGGAGCTGAAAACTAATGCAAGCAGTAGATACCAACAGCGGTCGCGCCGTTTACTGGGGTACTGGTCGCCGTAAATGCTCAGTAGCACGAGTACGCCTAGTTCCAGGTACTGGTCAGATGACCGTGAATGGCAAACCTGGAGATTTATACTTCCAATTCAACGCCAACTATCTGGGAGTCATCAAAGCGCCCCTAGAAACTTTGGGACTGGAAAACGAATATGACATTTTGGTGAAAGCTGAAGGCGGCGGCTTAACCGGACAAGCGGATTCTGTTCGCTTGGGAGTCGCCCGTGCGCTGTGTCAGCTAGACCCAGAAAACCGCCCACCTTTGAAAACCGAAGGGTATCTCACCCGCGACCCACGGGCGAAAGAGCGGAAAAAATACGGCTTACACAAAGCCCGCAAAGCACCTCAGTACTCGAAACGGTAATCAATTTTGGATTTGGAATTTTCTCACGCCAAGCCGCGAAGTCGTCAAGTGTTTTTCTTTGCGCCTTTGCGACGGCAGTCGAGGAAATGGGGGAAACCCCCTGTTCTGCGCGCTGCCTCGCCTTTGCGTGAGGCAATAAAAAGTTATAATTTATATAGATTAACCACGAAAGGAAAATGGCTAAACCAGAGATTCATCCCCAGTGGTATCCAGAAGCGAAAGTTTACTGCAACGGTCAAGTTGTAATGACCATTGGTTCAACTAAGCCAGAATTGCACGTAGATGTTTGGTCTGGAAACCACCCATTTTACACCGGCACCCAGAAGATGATTGACACCGAAGGTCGAGTAGAACGCTTCCTTCGCAAGTACGGTATGTCCTCATCGTCAGGCGAAGAAGGCGCAGGCGGCAAAAAGAAAAAGTAGCGGGTTGGCTTGGGCAGTGTTAACGACGACCCTGTAGTTTTCGGGGTCGATTGTCTTTTTTCCTGAGCCAATTTGTTATTTAAAGGAGCGCGAACACTCGTCATGGCTGAATCATACCTGCTGGATAAATTAAAATCCGTTGAACAAACTTTTAATGAATTAACCCGTCGCCTTGGCGATCCGGATACTGCCAGAAATCCGGATGAGTATCAAACAATCGCCAAGTCACGCTCTTCTTTAGAAGAGGTGGTAAATACTTATGAAATTTGGAAAACTGCTACTGAAGACTTGACAGGAGCGCGTCAGGTTTTAAAGGAATCAAACAGCGATCCAGAATTGCATGAAATGGCAGCACTGGAAGTCGATGAACTTGAGCAGAAAATCGAATATTTAGAAACTCGCCTGAAGGTATTGCTGTTACCCCGCGACCCGAATGATGATAAAAACATCATGTTGGAAATTCGCGCTGGTACTGGTGGCGATGAGGCAAGTATCTGGGCTGGGGATTTGCTGCGGATGTATTCCCGCTATGCTGATACTGAAGGTTGGAAAGTGAAGCTGGTAAGCGAGTCTCTAGGCGAGATGGGCGGCTTCAAAGAAGTGATTCTGGAAATTCAGGGTGACAGCGTTTATAGTAAGCTGAAGTTTGAAGCTGGAGTGCATCGCGTGCAGCGTGTGCCGGCAACCGAAGCTGGGGGACGAGTTCACACCTCGACAGCGACTGTAGCGATTATGCCAGAGGTGGATGATGTGGAAATTCACATCGACCCGAAAGATATTGAAATGACTACAGCTCGTTCTGGTGGTGCTGGTGGACAAAACGTCAACAAGGTGGAAACTGCGGTTGACTTGATGCACAAACCCACCGGAATTCGGATTTTCTGTACGGAAGAACGCAGCCAGTTACAAAACAAAGAACGGGCTATGCAAATTCTGCGAGCGAAGTTGTATGAAATCAAGTTGCGTGAACAACAAGAAGAAGTAACTTCGATGAGGCGATCGCAAGTTGGTACAGGTTCGCGTTCTGAAAAGATTCGCACCTACAACTACAAAGATAACCGCGCCACCGACCACCGTCTAGGACAAAACTATTCGCTTAACCCCGTTTTGGAAGGCGATTTAGAGCCACTGATTCAATCTTGTATATCACAAGACCAGCAAGAACGGTTAGCGGAACTCGCCACTTCCGGGGCTAGTAATTAATTAGGAGTAGGGAGTAGGGAGTAAGGAATTTTCTCACTACTCACTACTGCTCACTTTCAACCGCTTGTAGTGATGTTGCTTTCAATATACACAGGCGGTTTTCTAATGCGGTGTCAAGTGCGTCTTCGATTTCTCGGAAATAATTGTAATAAGCGAATTCATACTGCATGATGCGATGTAATTTCGCCCATTCCTTCACCGTAGGACAGGTATAAATTAGCTTTTCTACTTCATTTTGCCAACGCGCAAAAATTCGGTAGCTGAAAAAGCTGCTGCATACACCCCCTTGCTCATTCCAGTAAGAAATACAAACTTGATGCTTCAAACGGTGGATTTTCTTGATTTTCTGGACACGCTCACCTTGGGCTATGAGTGCTTCTTTCGCTTCAGCCTCAGAAATGTGCCACAATTCTGGTTTAATTTTATTAGCGGCTATTAAACTTTGACCTTTGCGGCGATATTGGGTTTTCTTGCGTGTCCGACTAACCATGATGCACACTCCCTGTTATTGGCAGCAATGCCGAAAAACTGAGTAGCCTCGTTACCTGAATAGCTAAAGGAAGATTGCCTACCTACAACCTTACTTTTAAGAATACCAGCTACAAGTTTCCATGTCAATAGAAAAGTAACGTTGTAGGTCTTGCTCACTAAACTTATAAGTACAGTTGAGTAGCTACATCAGCAGTGAACATAGAAAGCAGAGAAAAACTGATTGAAATTATCAAACTAGCTCGTGGTTCAATGAGTCAAAGAGCTTTTGGCAAGCTTCTGGGTGTTTCTGCTACTGCTGTACAGTTGTGGGAAAAGGGTGTGAATGTGCCAGACACCGAATATTTAGCTCAGATAGCAGCTCGTGCAGGGTATACGTTGGAAGAGTTACTCTGCTGTTTGGAAGGCAAAGCAGTACCAGAAACTTCAGATTTGACTGTGATTTTAAGACAAATCAATCATATGCCTTTGTCTCAAGTGGCTCAGATAGTTCAAGCTGCTGCTGCGAGATTGGCTGCTGTGGCTGAGTCTGCGGGAGATGAAGCGAAAGCTAGTTGAATTTTTAGGTGAAGCGCGATCGCTCATTTCATTACTGAAGAGGACAAGGGGCTTTCTTGCAGGGGGCAGAGGGGAGAACCCCATACATAAATGTAGGGGCTTGGAACAAGGACGTATTATTTCACACGAACAGCGCGCCTCGAAATAAATGTTTCTATCCTACGCATAAATAAATTTAGGGGCTTGAATCCCTCTTGGCAGGGTAACGAGCGAATCTTTCCCCCTTGCAAGATCGCTCCCTGCACAAGTGCCTCTTCTGGTCAAAACCACAAAGCCAACAGCCCTACACTAAGAGCGCTGGGTGCGGCTATACAAACTTTAAATATTTACCATTTTTCTAAGAAGAGGTAACTTCTTAAGAAGGAGTACAATCAATAACGAACTGAGTACCAACAAGAAACCATAAAGGATATTTAAGACCAAACTGTTGGATAAAATTAAGTTACGAAAATATGGAATGGTCAGTGCTCCTACAAATCTATGAACAAGATATATACCAAGCGTATTAGGTCCAATTATTGCCAAACTGTGATTAATCTTTTCATTTTCATAAGTGAGCTTTGAAAAGAACACAAAAGTTGAAACTGACATTATTAGTGTCATTATGGAGTAGTTACCATTCCACACAGTGTCATAAACAGTATTGGATGAAACAGTCATTAGGACGCCATATAGGAACAACACAAATAGAGCAGTGAAAAAAGATGTGAGTAGCATTCTGGTTGACACATTGATTTTGTTGTTTTTCACTCTTTCAGATAAAATGCCACCGGCAATAAAATAAAAAAAAGCGTAGTAGTAGTTTCCAAATGGATTTACCATAGGGAAGAAATCAAAAGCATTATCATTAAGATAATTAAATCCAAAAACAAATTTAACTGAGTTAAACAAGCTATTTAAAAACAAGTTACCGAAGGAAAAAACAAAAACGATAAAGCAAAATAATTTTAGAAGCTTACGTTCTGGGATATTATAAAATTCCTTGATAAATGGGAATAACAAATAAACTGAAATTAGTGCTTTCAAAAACCATAAATGATGATTTATTCCTTGTTTAAGAAAAAACCATGCCATGAAGAAATCTTTCAAAGAATATGAAGCCCTTTCGATGGGAATAAATATTATTAAGGAAATAAAACTCCAGACAGAAACTAAGATATACAAATAAAGTATTTTCTTAAGATGGCTTCTAAGTTTGTATGGCTTATTCAATAATAAAGCTCCATTAACCATAAAAAATAATGGAACTGCCATGCTTGAGATGCCTTGAAAATAGTAATTTATATAGACTCCAAAATTGGTATTGGTGAGAATATTGTAATTAAGGTTGTTGTAATGATATATACAAACCAAGTAAATAGCTAAAGTTTTAATAGCATCGTAGTAAAAAATCCTATTCTTTGTTTTCTCTTTGTCTATATACATAAACTCACTGTAATTAACTTAACTTAACTATATTCTCAGTAACTCTTATACACCCTGAGGTATGAGGTCTTTTACCTTCAACCCTGACACCTCGCTAAACCTTCCACTTGAACGTTGCTTTCTTTAATCGCTTACGGATCATGTGGATTTTGTACTTTAACACCACAGCCATCGCCTGCCCTTGCGTAAGATGAAAAATTTCTCAGACAACATTGGGTGTAGCACCCTTACCCGCCATCACCTGAAAAAGTCATTGACATTTTTTTCATAGCCTGTGCAGGTGTTTTGCGAGCACTTGTCTAGTAACAGATGTGATAGCACGTCTGGCTCAGTGTCGAGAGTGTAAAAGCTATCCCCAATTTTCCTCGACTTTATCCATTTTTACGCTTAGGCGATCGCATACGCTGAAACTTCTGTGTGACAGATGTTTTACTTTTTGGATTTCATCGATAATCAGTGACATGGAAAAAGTATTTGCACTTCACTGCCAGGGTTTTTGCCGGATAAAGAAAACCGAGTTCTTAATTTTGGATAAAGTCGAGCTTAGATGAGTTAGGCGAACCTACATTGCTACCAATTGGGATTGCAAGCGTCAAATTAGCTATTGAAGCTAAAGATACAGCAATTGCACAAGCAAGGGAGTTAATAGACACAGTAGCCCAAGATGTAGACGATGAAATTATGCCGGGGCAATTATTACAATTAGTAGAGACAATTATCGTCTACAAGTTTCCAAGGATGAGTAGGGAGGAAATACAAGCAATGTTTAGTTTAAGTGAGGTAAAGCAAACCAGATTTTACCAGGAAGCCTTCACAGAAGGCATGGAAGAAGGCAAGGAACAAGGCAAACGCGAAGTTACTTTAAAGGCTGTACGCCAATTTTTGGCATTGGGGTTTAGTTTAGAGCAGATAGCACAAGGCTTAAGTCTAAGTCTTGAGGAAGTAAGACAAGTGGCACAACAGTCTTCAAACGAGCAAGGCAATAGTTGAAATCGAAATTTGACAACAAGCCTCAAGAGGAAATACAAGCGATGTTTGGTTTAAATGATTTAAAGCAAACAAGGTTTTACCAGGAAGCTTTCACACAAGGCAAGGAAGAAAGGATACAGCAAGGCAAGCAAGAAGGTGTGCGTTTACAAAAGTTAAAAATAGCGCCTTTGTTCTTGAGATTGGTTTGAGTGTGGAACAAGTCGCACAAGAGTTAGGCTTGAGTGTTGATGAAGTACGCAAGCAGCGCTATAGAAGCATTCTCGTGATGCCGCTAAAATCTTCTTCTTTATGCCAACAATCAATACGAAATATGTAGTTAAATTTTGTTAATATTTGGACACGGCGTAAGCTTCTGCGCCTCTGTTACCCATTCCCTACCCTAGAGACACTGAATGCTGCGACTCGAACATATTAGTAAAATTTATCCCACAGGCGAAATTCTAAAGGATGTCAACTGGGAAGTCAAAGTTGGCGATCGCATCGGCTTGGTGGGTGTCAACGGTGCCGGAAAATCCACCCAGCTGAAAATCATCGCTGGCGAAATCGAACCCACCGCTGGCGAAATTATTCGTCCTTCTAGCTTACACATAGCTTACCTCAACCAAGAATTTGAAGTAGACCCCAGCCGTACTGTTAAAGAAGAATTTTGGCGTGCCTTTGTCGAAGCAAACAAAGTTAATGAAGCTTTGTCACAGGTGCATCGGGAAATGGAAACGGCAACTCCAGAGGAGTTAAATAAACTGATCGACAAAATGGATCGTTTCCAAAGGCAGTTTGAAGCGCTGGATGGCTATGGATTAGAGGCAAAAATTGACAAAATTTTGCCAGAAATGGGTTTTGATGCCGCAGATGGCGATCGCCTGGTGAGTGCTTTCAGTGGCGGTTGGCAAATGCGGATGAGTTTGGGTAAAATCCTGCTGCAAAAACCCGACTTATTGCTACTAGATGAACCTACCAACCACCTTGACTTAGAAACCATCGAATGGTTAGAAAATTACCTTAAAGGGCTGACTACCCCGATGGTAATAGTATCTCATGACCGGGAATTTTTAGATCGCCTCTGCACCCAAATTGTGGAAACAGAACGCGGCGTTTCCAGTTATTACCTCGGCAACTACTCCGCCTACCTCCTACAAAAAGCCGAAAGTCAACAAGCGCAACTTAGCGCTTACGAACGTCAGCAGAAAGAACTAGAAAAGCAGCAAACGTTTGTTGACAGATTCCGCGCTAGTGCTACCCGCAGTACCCAAGCAAAAAGCCGCGAAAAACAACTTGATAAAATCGAACGCATTGAAGCACCCGTAGGTGGCGTGAGAACTTTACACTTCCGCTTTCCCCCCGCACCCCGTAGCGGACGCGAAGTAGTGGAAATTAAAGATTTAACTCATACCTATGATGATAAGATTCTGTTTTTGGGCGCAAATCTTTTAATTGAAAGAGGCGATCGCATCGCTTTTCTTGGTCCCAACGGTGCCGGTAAATCTACTCTATTACGCCTGATTACGGGTAGCGAAAAACCCACAGAAGGTACTGTTCAGATAGGCGATCACAACGTTATTCCCGGTTACTTTGAACAAAACCAAGCAGAAGCCTTGGATTTAAAGAAAACCGTCATGGAAACCATACATGATGAAGTCCCCGACTGGAAAAATGAAGAAGTCCGCACGTTGTTGGGACGATTTTTGTTTTCTGGCGATACAGTCTTGAAACCAGTAGCAGCATTAAGTGGAGGAGAAAAAGCGCGTTTGGCGTTAGCCAAAATGCTTTTATGTCCGGCAAATTTACTAATTTTAGATGAGCCGACAAATCACCTAGATATCCCAGCAAAAGAAATGCTGGAAGAAGCGATTCAAAACTACGATGGCACTGTAATTGTCGTTTCTCATGACCGTTATTTTATTTCTCAGGTAGCAAATAAAATCGTCGAGATCCGCGATGGCGAATTCCGCGTCTATCTAGGGGATTATCATTACTATCTCGATAAAATCGCCGAAGAAAAAGAACAAGCAAAGTTAGAAGCGATCGCTGCTGAAAAAGCCGCCAAAAAAGCCGCCAAAGCTGGAAAAACCGGCGGTAAAAGGAAATGAGGGACTAGGAGTGGGGTTAGTAGATAGTGGGAGCGTGGATAGTGGTTATGGTTTTTACAACGAGTAACCAACAACTAACAACTAACTACTAACAACCACCCTTTACCACAAAAAATCAGTAAAAATTATTCAAATTTCAAAAATGTTTAAAAAATCGTAATTACCTCATAAAAGAAGTTAATAAGCAGAAATTCACTTGCGTCGATGAGTAGCAGTGGTATCATTCGGGTATTACAAAAAGTAAAGGGCAATTTTATTATGACCAAGGCACCTATTGCTCCCGTGGTGCTTGTCATTTTAGACGGATGGGGCTACTGCGAGGAAACACGAGGAAACGCGATCGCAGCTGCTAAAACTCCTGTAATGCAAAGCTTATGGGCAGCTTATCCGCATACCCTCATCCGCACATCCGGAAAAGCCGTGGGATTGCCAGAGGGTCAAATGGGCAACTCAGAAGTTGGTCATTTGAACATAGGCGCTGGGCGAGTTGTACCACAAGAATTGGTACGCATCTCAGATGCTGTCGAAGACGGTTCCATCCAACGCAACCCCGCACTAGTCAAAATTTGCCAGGAAGTCCGTAGTCGAAATGGCAAGCTGCATATGGTGGGGCTTTGTTCCGAGGGTGGGGTACACTCGCATCTGTCGCATTTGTTTGGATTACTTGACTTAGCTAAAAGTCAGGGACTTTCCGAAATTTGCATCCACGCCATCACTGACGGTCGTGACACGACACCAAAAGATGCTGTACAAGCAATTGGGTTACTGCAAAATTACATTGACCGCATCGGAGTAGGACGCATAGCCACCCTCAGCGGTCGCTATTACGCAATGGATCGTGATCGCCGTTGGGATCGAGTCAAACGCGCCTACGACGTCATGACACAAGATGGCGCTGGTGATGGTCGCAAGGCTGTAGAAGTCTTGCAAGCATCTTACGCCGAAGGTCTTAACGACGAATTCGTTTTACCAATACGCATTGCTCCAGGCGCAGTAGAATCAGGCGATGGAGTCATATTCTTCAACTTCCGTCCCGATCGCGCCAGACAATTGACGCAAGCTTTTGTCAATCCAAATTTTACCGGGTTTGAAACAAAGGCGATCGCGCCGCTGTCGTTTGCTACCTTTACTCAATACGAACCAGAATTACCAGTTGATGTAGCTTTTGAACCTCAGAACCTCAGTAATATTCTGGGGGAAGTAATTGCCAATCATGGTTTAAAGCAGTTTCGCACCTCAGAAACCGAAAAATACGCCCACGTCACCTACTTCTTCAACGGCGGATTGGAAGAACCTTTTGCCGGAGAAGACCGGGAACTGGTCAGCAGCCCAATGGTAGCAACTTACGACAAAGCGCCGGCGATGTCAGCAGCACCATTAACAGAGGTAGCGATCGCCGCCGTCGAAAAGAAAATTTACTCGCTAATTGTAATTAATTATGCCAACCCAGACATGGTAGGGCATACTGGTCAAATAGAAGCTACGATTAAAGCACTGGAAACCGTTGACCGATGTTTGGGACGCCTTCTAGAGAGCGTCGGCAAAGCCGGAGGTACAGCAATTATTACCGCCGACCACGGCAACGCAGAGCATATGCTAGATGATGCGGGCAATCCTTGGACAGCTCACACCACCAATCCAGTCCCCTTAATTCTGCTAGAAGGAGAAGGCGCAAAAATCCCCGGACATGGTACAAATGTTAGCCTGCGAAGCGATGGTAAGCTAGCCGACATTGCCCCGACAATTCTGGAGATTTTACAGCTGCCGGTTCCACCAGAAATGACAGGGCGATCGCTACTCCAAAATGCTGAGTATGAAGTGCAATTAAAACGCACTCCCGCGCCAGTTGGACTGTAAAAAAAGTTAGGAGTGATGAGTGATGAGTTAAAAATTAATAGTTTTTTAACTCCTAACCATAACTCCTACTTTGTTCTCCTAACTCTTTAAATTCCTACCATGACCGTTACTAATATTGTGCAAGGCATCTGGGCATTTTCCGCCCTTGGTTTGATTGTTTTAGTATTACTGCATAGCCCGAAAGGCGATGGCGTTGCTGCCATTGGTGGACAGGCTCAATTGTTTAGCAGCACTAAAAGTGCAGAAACCACACTCAACCGAGTTACCTGGACACTCACAGTAATTTTCCTTGGTTTAACCATAGTTTTAAGCGCTGGTTGGCTCCCTAAGTAAGGATGGGGAGATAGGGAGATGGTGAGTCCACCGCCCTGCGCGGGTTAAGAGCGTTGTTCGCGATTGAGAGGCGACTGGCGAACCCCAAGGGGGAAAACAACCCAACACCCGATGCCTAAAACCCAAATAAATATAGTTTTGCGGCGTTTAATTACAGCCCTTGCCTTAGCTATTGGCACAGGGCTGTTAGTCATTTTTACTAACTTCCAGAACAACCCCACCCTTGCAGAAAATGGTGTCTTGACACAAACACCGAAAGATACATCAGAGTTAATCAAAATTCCCCCCCTCTCCCTCACCTCCCCAAAACCCCATCCCTTACCGCCTACGCTGGTACAGTGGAAAGACAGCACCAACAGCGGCGACTACTTTTCTGAAGTTAAATTAACTGAAGTCGGTTATTTACTTTGGTCACAGTTTCCAATTCTGGTTTACGTAGAAACACCAAAACAAATTAGCGCTGAACAGGCTCAAACGTGGGTTAATACCGTCCTACAAGCAGTGCAAGAGTGGAATGTTTATTTACCCTTGGAGGTAGTAAAACAGCCAGAAGTTGCTAATATTACAATTGTGCGAAAAGCTCCACCTCTTCAGAAGTCGCCTAATAGCAACATTCCGCGTGCGCGATCGGCACAAACCACTTACGAGTTATACACAAATAACAAAGTTTTATCTCATCGCTTCAGTATTTTGCTGAGTCCTACCCAGACTGGTAATTATCTTACCGCAGCCGCCCGCCACGAATTCGGTCATGCGTTGGGAATTTGGGGTCATAGTCCGCTAGAAAGTGATGCTTTATACTTTTCACAAGTTCGCAACCCACCGCCAATTTCTGCCAGAGATGTGAATACATTGAAGCGCGTTTACGAACAGCCAACTAGTTTGGGATGGTCTTTGGGGGAAAAGTATCAAAAGTGACATACTTTTACACTGACTGAGTACAGTACAGTGTAGGCTTCTCAGCGACTCCGGCTATTGCTTGGGGCATTAACTGAGCTTTGTTTAGACTGCACGAGATGCCCCTCCGCACAGTTGAACAATACAAAATGTTCGTCACCTTTGTACTGCCAGAGTTTTACTTACCCACAGAAAGCGACACAGAAGTGCCTGATTACTGGGTAGAACCCCATACTCTGGGTTTTCAAGGTACAGATTAGAGATGACCAGCATTTTCGGCTTTGCCATCTAGTACTATTGTAATGTAAATATCATTACAATGCAAATGGTAAAAGTGAATTTAAATATTCGCGTAGAGCAAGCAGAAATGGAAATATTGGAGAAACGTGCAAAACAAACAGGAAGAACCAAGACAGATATTATTCGTGAATATATCAGGAGCTTAGATGTTCATTCCTCATCGCCCGACAACACTGATTAAGCTACGCTTAATCAGTGTTGTCGGGCAATTTGTCCAGAGCGCGCAATTCATGAGCGAAAATGCGGTGTAGCTGCGCTTCCCGCATTATTCGCATCTCATCACCTCCCTTACGGGTAGGTGAGAGGCTTCTCGCTGTTCAAGCTAAACGTTTTTGGCACAAGAACTATCACTGGTCGTAAGGCTAGAATCAAAGCTGCTACTAGCACATTTACCTGTTTGGAAAATAGCCTACTCAGTTAATATCCAACTTCTCCAGCAAGAGGTATGGATTTGCCTGATATGTAGCGACGGTCATCGCTCCCCTTCAATTCAAAATTAAAAATAAAAGCCAAGACGTGCTTTTAAATAGAAAAACATGACTTTAATCATGTTTAGATCATGACGTTAGATTCATGTAGTAATGCAACTCTAGCTTCTACTATTGGCATGGGTTGAATTTAGCAAGCCTCAACTCATTTGAGGACGGTCAGAAAAATCGAACACCTATTATGGGTTTGAATAAATCGCTGGTTCTCATTAGTACACCTAGTTTACTGACACTAAATGGTTTAGCAGCATCTACAGCCCTAGCAGATATTCCTTATCGAGATTATAAAATTCATCGCGAACCTTAAATTCATCCAGCACAAGAAACTCTTCGTCGAGAGTATAGACCGTAAATAGTCCGTCATGATGCGAATAGTCAGCAAGTGAGTTATCAGGGATAGTTAATTTCAATTTCAGCTTTTTAATAAGGATATAAAGCCATGAAACGCACAAAACTTTTATTGACTGCTGTTGCCCTGTGTTTAGGTATGATACCTACATTTCCTGCTCACGCTGCAAATGGCGAGATTACTTGCGATAGACTTATCAATGAAAATGGTTATTCAGTAGTTTCCAAGCGAGGTGGTGACCCTGTTTACCGAAATGGGCGGATTGTCAGTTATCGTTATCTCTACAGTATTCGGAATCGGGGTTATGGAAGGGGAGACCGTTATGAAAGGGGAGACCGTTATGGAAGGGGAGACCGCTATGGAAGGGGAGACCGTAATATAATTTGTGTCTGGAACGCAAGACGTGATTCAGCTAGACTAATTTCCCGCTAAAAAAGTTACTTTTTTTGAATTCCCCTGAATGCAATTGACCGCTTTCTTTGCCGTGGTCTAAAAGCTAGGGTGGGCTTGCTCCCACCCTACATTTATTTCTAAACCCGACGTAGGTTCATTAGTTCTTCAGGAGATGCTAGCATATCGATCGCCACAAAGAAAATCTTACCTTGGGGATTGATTAAGAACCGCCAAGCAATATTCATCCCAACAGTGACACCAAACCAAGGAGTTTGGACAACACCTGTGATTTTCAGCTGCTTAGAACCATCTGGGAGAACTTCGCTGATACCTTGCTTTGGCATCATGTTCAGTCCTTGGGCTTCTTCGCGCATGTATTTAGCGATCGCCTCATGACCGACTATCGGCTTTTGGAATGGGGGTTGCAGCGCACCGTCGGGAGTAAACAAAGCAATAGCCGCATCAAATTTATCTGCGTTCATCGCTTCAATGTAGCCCAATACAGCAGGCTCTGTGATGCCTTCAATCTTAACTGAAGTAACAGGAGGAGCACTACGCGCAAACGCAGGTTCCGCAGCCGGTTTGGAAGTACTTGGACCAAGAGCAGATGTATCAAATCCCATATCTACTACGGTGTTACGCAGTACTGTAATTTGCTGACCTGGATCAAGCTTCTTGGTCGCTTCTAGCACTACTTGCACACCAGGAGTCATTTGGTAACCACTGGGGATGGGAGCCACAACGCCTTGTTTCATCAACTCGCCTAATTCGTACCAAAAAGCCAGCTTGGTGTTAACACTAAAGAAACCGTAGGAACGGCTGATTGGACTATCAGCACGGCTAGCAAGTTCGCGCATGACTTGGGTTTGCTCTTCTTTGGACATCTGCTTAATTTGGTTGAGCAAACCTTCCGCTAGTTGCAAACGTGCTACTCCAGGAGCTGCGGGAGTAATTGTCTTACCCATTTCTGTGTAAGCATACCAGAGATAAGCCAGTTGATCGTCAACGCCTAGTTGATCGAATAACGCTATGGTAGCTGGAATCGGGCTAGGAACTTGAGTGTTAGAGAAAATATTTTGAGCGGACTCGATACTTAAAGCCATGTTCGCAATCTCCAGTATTATTTCTTAATTAGCTGATAAGCATTCATTCAAAAAAAGCGGATCTTCTTTCTTGAGATAGAGTGGTAATAAATGCTCGTCAACTCCAATCCAGACTTTTAGCGTCCTAAAAGCCAAACTCAAAAAATCACTATGAGCGAGTGTTCTGTTTTTTAGGTAGTTAATCAAGCCAGTTTAAACACTGTCTTCCAAGTAAATCTTTAATTCAATAACAAAGGTGCGGTTTAACCTTTGCTTTTCAACAACGTAACTGGTCAGAGTGACGAAGGTTTCCTCAGGGGAGGTTTGGTTACCTAAGTCAGTTTATCAAAATTCATGAACTTTTGTAAATTTATTTAACGAATTAGTTACAAAATTTGCTTATCGCTCATATTACAATTTACAATTTATCGCCACCGGATCAGCGTTTTCTTTATGTGAATGATACTCAAGCACGCATCATTCAACGCTTTGAGGTGAACTTTGATGGCACGTTTATATGCGATGCCGAAGGGCAAGAACCACCGATTCTAGCCATCTTTGCCCAAATGACAGGCGAGGCGAATGATTGTGACGCAGACTGTATTACAGTGGACGCGGAAAAAAGCATTTATTATATAGGACTCAAAGGAGTTTGCTGTTCTCTGCAAGTGGCGAGTTAAAAGACTGCATTTACACCCCCGAAGTCGTGATTAAGGTTGCTTGGGGCGATCGCAACTACAAAACCCATTCTCTGACTGGCATCAACAGTCTTTACCGCGATCGCCGTTTAGTTGGGAGTGTGGGATCAAGGTAAAAGGTGAGCCACTGCGAAGAACGCGGGTTTGTCGGCACTCACGTTCACTGGCAAACCCGAAGGGTAAAAGGCAAAAATATTTCTTCCTACTTTTTCCTTAATCCTAAGCTCCGCGACTAAATTGGACGCGGGGCTGTATTAAAACATTAGTATAAAGTTCTTCGAGTCGAGTAATATTATTACTGAGGGTATATCGTTCTAGTACTCGTTTTCTAGCTTTTTGTCCTAACAAAGTTGTTAATTCTGGATGGTCTTGGAAGAGTGGCAAAAAAGTTTTTAATTGCGATCGCACTGTTTTAGTACTCAAAATCACACCCGCACCCTTTTCCAATACTTCGCCATCTGCGCCGACATCTGTGGCTAAACACGCGCTTCCCACTGCCATTGCTTCTAACAAAGATAGTGACAATCCCTCAACTAATGAAGGCAAAATAAATACATCTGCCCCACGTAATATATCGATGCGTCGGTTCTCATTGGCAATAAATCCTAACCAGAAGATGCCATATTCTGAACCATAAAAGGTTTCTAAAGAAGATTTTAAAGGACCATCGCCCACAATTAGCAATTTACTATCATGCCCCATTTCTGCTTGTTTCCAGGCACGCAGTAGGGCTTCGACGTTTTTCTCTTGGGCTATGCGACCTTGATAAACGAACAACCGTTCTGCCTGAAATTCTGCTTTGATTTTAGAAGGTCCAGGACAATACTTGGCAGTATCCACCCCGTTTGGAATTACGGCAATATTTTCTTCTGGCACACCCATGCGTGCTAGCAATTCTCGCTGAATTTGAGAAAATACAATCACGCGATCGTAGTTACCCAAAAAAGGCGCATAAAGCTGATACGCCAAAAGTTGTGTTCCAGAAATTAGTTTTGCCCCTTTGCCAGCAAACGGTGTGTGAAAAGTGGCAATTAGGGGTAAATTCAGTTCTTCACAGATTTCTGGCAGAATAAAGTCAAGAGGAGATAAAGTCAAAGAAGCATGAACTACATCCGGCTTGATGCGTCGTAACGACTGGGTTAAAACCTTGGTCGCTTTGAAAGTCGGAATTGTGTAAACCTGGGACTTATAAATGAAGGGTAGCGGAACCTCTGGGCAATTGGGCCAGTTGTCGGGTTCAGATTCTTCTTGGGCGAAGTGAAGAAAACTAACTTGATGTCCCCTGTCTAGCAAGGCATTTGTGATTTCCCGACTGTAGGTGACATTGCCGCAAAAGGGTGATTTTTTTCCAATCCAGGCTATACGCATTCTTTATTAGCTATCAGGAAAGCGGGTTTCATTTATCAGCTTTTCGCCCTTTGTGTTTCTCGTATGATTGTGCTGTTGTACTTGCTAGGTTTTTAGTTATTATAAAATCCCGCGATTACCCAATTCCCAGCGCAAAATTTTATGTTGCGAGAGCGAAAGTCCATTTATGGATTTTTTCTTTGACTTCTAAGTTGCTAATTACTAATAAGTTCATAACAACTTACATAGATGGCATGTATCGCCTCTGGTTAATGTCAGGTTTATTCCCAGGAAGTATCTGACAAATCATTATTGACTTCAGTTTAGCACGGAAACAAAAGCTTTCTGTAAATTATTGATAATGCCAAGGTAGTGAATAAAAACTCCTTTTTTTTGATAACTAGTCAGAGAAGTTATACCAGGTTAATATACTACCTGAAAAGACGATCGCCGCCAATCCCAAAAATACAGCTTGTAATCCAACGAATGTTTCTGCTACTCCTGCTAATGCTAAGGGCAAGGTGAGAGCAATATTAATCACATTGTTTTGCAGACCAAACACTTTTCCACGCATTGCGGGCGGGGTTTCGCTTTGGATCGCTGTTTGCATGGGGATACCCACTAATGCTCCACACACACCCAACAGCGCCACCAACAAAAGGATAATCCATAACTGTGTTGTGAATATCGACAAACCAATTAAGGATGCTGTCATACCCATAGATCCAAATATACTTAATTGGGTATAAGAAAAACGTTGACAAAATTGACCGAGAATGGTTGCCCCAAGAGCGATACCAACACCACCAGATGCGAGTAAAAAGCCGAATTGGGAAGCTTTTAAATTGGGAATTATTTCTGCCATGCGAACGGCGAGAACAGTTAATGCGGCGAAGACAGAAAATAATATGATGAGTTGAACTAGGGCATTGCGAAGGCGATAATTTTCTCCTAGATACTTAAAACCATCGCGCAGGTCAGCAAAAACGTGAGGATATTCTGCTTGATCTGAGTGAGGTTTTTCGTTAGTTGACAGGAGTAACAAAATTATGCCAGCGATCGCATAACTACCACCCACCAAAAGTTCTTTACCCAGTCCCCCACTACCACCAACAATTAGCTGCCAAATATGGTCGGCTACAGCTAACAGCGGTTCCCCGACAGCAAAGCCGACAATCACCGATGCCATCATCGTTGTTGTATACAGTGAGTTAGCCGAAAGTAAATCCTGCTCTTTGACTACCAAGGGAATTGCTGCTTGTTCTGCTGGTGCAAAAAACTGCGTCAGCGTCGAAACTAAAAAAGTTACAACTAAAATCATGCAAAAACCAACTGGCAAGACTCCGATTGGTTTCCAATCATGAGTTAACCACAACAGCATCGGAATTGCCAAAACTAAAATACCGCGCCAAACATTCGTTGCTACTAGCACCGCTTTTTTCGACCAGCGATCTACAAATACACCAGCAACAGAACCAAACAGCACCGCAGGAATGGTAAAAGTCATCATCAGCGCTGATACCCAACCGCTAATACTTTGATCGCTTGCCTGAAACTGAGTATTTATCAGCGCAATCATCAGCACTAAATATATTTTATCTGCCAATTGGCAGAAGACTTGACCACCCCAAAGAGCTAAGAAATTAGGATTTTTGAATACAGGCAAAAAACCCTGGTGAACATCGCCTGATACTGCTTCACCTTTATCTGGCGGTTCTTTGCCATTTGTAGAGGTTAATGGCAAATTATGCTCAGAAGCATCACTTTTGCCATTTTCAGTGGTTTTTTTTTCGCCTGAGCTTGTTAGATCGCTTTTTGATATTTCCGACTTTGACCAATTTTTCTCGTTTTGAGAAACGTCTTTTGGAGACATTTCTTGGGTATACATGCGATCGCACCTCAAGTCAGGAACAGCACTAAGGTGTGGTGGTAATGACGAGTTAGGTGCCCTATTGTGTTTTTTGCCGTGGCTGGGTGACATCGGCAGGATTTTTGGTTCTAAATCAGACGGTTGCATCATAGTTGGCAGCAAAATAAGAATCGATCAAGGCAGCGGAGCGAATAGGACGACCAAGATGATATTGAGCATATAAGCGCAAAATTTGCTCAACAGATAACCAGCCATCATTGGCAGCATCAATAGGCATTATCTCTGGTTGCGACAACTGCTGGAGCATAGCCAGTTGTGTCGCATTTAAGCGGCTAGAAAGCACTGGTATTTCCTGGCGATGGACAATCGTTTGGTAGGCTGGGGAGGTTGGGGAGGATGGGGTTCTTTGTCTCTCATTTTCCCCCTCTCCCCCTCTCTCCCACTCCCTTTGTCTCCCTTTGTCTCCCTCTTTTCGCAAGCGCTCCAAAGCTTGTAAACTAACTGTTCCACCAGCAGAGACACTAAATCCTACCTGAGGGTTGGGGTCTAAAAAGTCTGGTGTTAGTGGATGCTGAGTCAAGCAACAAACTTGCACTTGGGGAGTGAGTCCTGAATTCGCTAAAAGGTGAAATACAGCATGTGCCAGATGAGCGAAAATAGTTTTTACCTCTGTGGTGGGTATCGCTTCCAACCTAGCTAGGTGTTCATTAAGTAACTCATAAAGTTCTTCTTGGGGTTGTTCGCTCAAAGCTTGACATAATACTATTTCTGCTAAATACTGACTAGCAGCTAGTTTTGCCAAGTCTTTAGCCAGACCTGGATAAGTTTTTATAGTTTGTGCTTGTGTAATTTTATCGAGCGATCGCCCTTGGGCAATCAGTAGTTCATTTACAACAAACATCCCACTCCTACCACCAAGGCTAGATTTGTGCTTGCGTGCCCCTGGAGCAATTGCTCTAATCAAACCAAACTCTCGTGTCAAAATTGTCACTAGCCTATCGGCTTCGCCAAACGCCTGGGTTTTCAGATTAATCCCAGTTGCTTTATAGGTTCTACTCATTAGTCATTAGTCATTGGTCATCGGTCATTGCTAATTGGTTAGTAGCTAGTAGTTAGTAGTTAGTAGTCAAAGAAAATCGACTAACTACTAACAATCAACGACTAACAACCCTTAGGGTGACGCTCCTGCGTCGTTCGCCTTGGTCTCCCCTTGGGAGAAGATCGCTGCCCTAACACCAGTTGGGTGACTGTCGCTTCTAGCCGACGGCAGGTGCTACAACGGTCGTGTTCCTCCCTTCTCCTTCAAAGACGCTCCGCGAACGGGTGACGCTCCTGCGTCGCTAACGCTTCGCTAACGCCACTTAGACGGGACGGTACAGGCAACCCCGCCGAGTGGACTCACCGCAACGCACGGACGCACCAACGCAGTGGTTCACTAACAAAAAACAAATGACTACTCTTTCTTTTCCAGGGTATCGCGCTGGCGGATCAAATCGATACCGCGAGACGTACCTAATCTAGTTGCACCCGCTACAATTAAGTCTAAAGCTTGCTCGGCGGTGCGGATTCCTCCTGAAGCTTTAATTCCTAGTCTTTCTCGTGCCACTTCTTTCAAAAGTCGTACATCCGCTACTGTCGCACCTCCATTCCAACCTGTACAGGTTTTGAGAAATGCTGCCCCTGCATCCATAGCGATTTCTGCTGCTACACTTTTCTCCGTATCCGTCAGCAGGTTAGTTTCCAATATTACCTTAACTTGTTGCCCAGCGGCTTCGCAAATTTCGGCAATTTCCCGGTGTATTTCCTCAGTTTTGCCAGCTTTCAACCAGCCCAAATTAATTACCACATCCAACTCATCAGCACCATTTTCTAGTGCTTCTTGAGCTTCAAACAGCTTCACGGCTGAAGTCGTTGCCCCACTAGGAAACCCAATCACCGTACAGACTTTAGGATTTTTGCCGTGGAGGAGTTCTGCGGCTTGTTTGACATGCACAGGGTAGACGCAAACCGCTGCAAAGCCAAATCTGTCTGCCTCTTCACACCATTGCTTAACGTGCTCGCTTGTAGCCGTAGGCATCAGCAGCGCATGATCGATGTATGGCGCAATATCAATGTCTGGATAATCTGCTGCCATTGTTACTTTTACCAGTAATTGATTATTAAACTTTATTTAAAATCATAAAGACATTTTTATTAAATTAAACCATAATTCATGACATTTTTCCTGAGTATCTGGCAGCATACTGAGTGTTATGGGTAGTTTCGCTTAAAATTCTTAAGTATTTAAGTTGACATTGGACACTCGCTAAGTTACGAAGGTGAAGTCCCATTGGGAAAAATGTTTATCTAACAGAATTTCCTCGCTAACCTTATCGTAAACAAGAAGAAAATGCTTAGTACAGCATTTTATTAACACGAGCGCGAATTAAATGTAGTTGCTAAAAAACCAAGGATACTTTGCGCTAACTTTTTTGAAGCTAGATATGGTACACCATTACCAATAGTTTTAAACATATTTGTTAAAGTCATATTCTCAGGAAGCACAAAATTTGCAGGTAAAGATTGTATCGCTAAAGCTTCCGCTACAGAAATTCTTCTAACTTTGTAGGGATGCAAATGTACTTCATTATTGCCATAGCAAGCTGTGGGAGAGTAACGCCATCGGTGAAGACGTTTGTAAGACTTTTTTGAATCATCTCCTTCGTCAACAACTGCAAATCTTTTTATACCAGCCCTTGGTTGAAAATAGTGTTTGGAATTGGCATGATTTAGCACATCATTTTTTCTAAACCAGTATTCAACAGTTAGTTCTTGAGGAATTCCATCAGGACATGAGATTATAGAATCTTCTTCAAATGATTGACGCATCCCCCAAGGGTAAGAAAAAACTTTATTTTTAGGATATAAAATATGCTTTTGCCAAGGAAAAGTACCTTCAGGAAGAATATTTTCACTCTGAAGTATTATTCCCATATCTTGAAGAAGTTTTTTTCGGAAACCAACAAGAATTATTCTTTCTCTATCTTGAGGTACACCATATTCAATTGCATTAATTAAACGCTCTGTTAATACATAACCAGCTTGCTGCAATTGTTGTTTCAGCGCTTCAAAAAATAAACGGTGTTTTGTCGTCTTCCACAATCCCTTGACGTTTTCAAATAAAAAGAAATCAGGTTGTTGTTGGCAAATTAATTCAACGTAGGAAGCCGAAAGTTTACCATTATCTCCCAAGCGTCCTTTGTTCTTACCACCAACAGAAAAATCAGGACAAGGAGGACCACCAATAAAGCCAATTATATTATTAGACTTACGGCAGTCTTTTACTAACTCTCGCAAGCGTTGTGCTGGTAATGCTTCAATAAGTTTCGTTACATCGGCTTCTTCCCCATAATGATATCCGTATTCGGGCAATGGCAGATTGAGAGCCTGCCGTGAATAGCGGTATGCTGACATAAAAGGCGAAAAAATTTCATTTACATAAGCAAGATTAAAACCGCTATTTTCAAAACCTAAATCAAGGAAACCAGAGCCGGCAAAAAAAGAGAAAATAGAAAGGCGATCAAAATTTATCACATTAAAGTTGCTTACTTTAAACTAAAGTATAGTAGCCCTATATTCCCCTGCTAGTTGCTCGCTTATGCCTAAAGAAGATAAATTCGACATATGGCAAACTAGCACTTCTAATGTTCTCGGTTATGATGACTTTCTCAGTGAACTGAAAACACGGATTTATCACGCTCAAGTACGCGCAGCTGTTGCTGTCAACAAAGAGTTAGAGTTTCTGTCATATCTCTTATATTTCCGACTGTCGGAGAAAACAAGTTATGGCTTAGACATGGGATTCAGCACTAGGAAGAAATCCTGTCTCTTTGAGTAATAGCTGTAGTTTTGCGTGATTAAGTTTCGTGTCTTTCTTGTTATTTTCCCACATCTCAGAAAAGAAGCCTTGCATCAGCGCAATGATGCTGCGGTATTTGACGATGCTGGCGACATAGAATTCATCTAACTTCATGTCCCCGTCAGCATGGATCTGCTCGATGTTGTCGAGTAATATAGACCCCAGTTCATAAGGTTGTAAACCTTCTTTAATGCCATATTTTTCCATTATCCTGCGTTTATCTTGCTCCGAACAGGAATCATACGAGGGTCGAATCAGGTGCCCCAGATTCCGCAGGACTTCCCCATAGTCGTAAAAGATGTGCTGCTCAAAGAAAGACGCTTCATCTTTCGTCAACGCAAAACTCTTGTCCAGTGCCAAACCAAAATCAGTCAGATAGGTCTGTTCGCCGTCGGTAAGGACGTTGTGAAAATGTGTGTCGAAGTGAATGATTCCCTTATTCCTCAAAAAGTCAATCGTTGTACGTAAGTCTTCCAGGGGTTGCTGAAGTTTGTTAGGGTTTTCCTGTAGCCATGTTTTCAGAACATGCGGGATATGCTCTAAGAACAGAACCAATTCATAGTTGGCGATCGCTTTATCCAACACATAATTCCCAGCGTTCTCACTATTGCCCCAGTACTCCATATAACTTTTTAGACGCTCTATCTCCCCATCCGTCCGCCGCCAGGAGAACGGGATAATTCGATAATGGTACATCAGTGGGAAAGTGGCGATCGCTCCCTCTAATACCCATTGGGTGGTCTTGATATGGGTCACGAGTTCCCGGAAGACTCCAAACCCAGTGAAACCGAAACCGTAATTAAAGTAAGTCGGCAGGTCATAGAGGTTTTTGGTGGAGAACAGGTTGTCATATTCGATGTTCGTAACTGGAACACGTTTCACAAAGACTTTGGATTGCCCAAGGACAACGGTGTGATTTATTCCCCAACCCGTACTCGACTCATTCGACTCACCATTGTTAAATAGAGAATGCAATTGTGCATTATCCAACTGAGCGATTTGTGAACTGAGCTTGAAGTATCTCTTCCTTCTAAGTTCTATATGATTCTTAGTCATTTTCCCCAGTCCACCCACAGCATGAGAAACTAGTTGAGAATCCCCCGCGCTTGCGGGGGAGTCTCAACCTGCCTTTTAAGCACTGATAATTTCTGGCTGTGCTTCTGGTAACAAACGCTTCACACCTTGCTTAACAAATCCCTGCAAAAAACCAATTTGCTGATTTTGCACAAAGACCTTTTGCAAAGTTTGCCGCAATTTATCAAGATTCAAACCACCTTCAGAATTTAAGGCGATTTCCTGCTGCTCGAAATACTCGATTAAGCTCAGACCTGCTACTCTGGTAAGATAAGCTGCACTCACACCCTGCACGACACCACCAGCAACAAAGGTGACAGCGTTACTCTTGAGGACAGTGCTAACAGCCTTGGTAGAAAGTTCTACCAAACCGAGTTTCAGCATCAAACTTCCCATTGCACCAGCTACAGTTTGCGCTTGTTCTAGAGAAAATTTCTGCTGATAAATACCACCCAAATCCATTACCATTTGGGCATTAATTGCCGCTGTTGCCAAGATATCCAGCGCAGGTACTGGGTTAGCAAATGCCGCAGCCGCAGCTATCCACTGATATTGTTCTATTATTGGAGTTGCGCGATCGCGTCTCACCCCATTTAACAATTTCTTCGCATCAGCTTTCAGCAACTTGGCTTTTCTCATCGTGGTTGCCCACACCAACTGTTGTCCTTGCTGTGCGACAATCTCATTTAACTGCTGCGTTAACTGCTCAATGTCTGGCGCAGGTTGTTCCATCCATTCTTGCACAGAACCGTCTTCTTGATGCTTCCTGACTTTCATGGGGAAAGGAGACACCGCAGTTGCGACTACATTCGTCTGCATCCGCTGTTTCAACGAGAGCAACACGCTAGCACGTTCGTCTGGTAAATACTGGTCTTGTTTGTTGAAAACCAGCATTGCAGCTTGATTTGCCGCCTTTAACTGCTGTAAACTTTTAAATTCTGAATCTGTCAAATCGCCGTTTGTTAAAAACAGAACAAAATCAGATTGATTAACTTCTGCTTCATTTTCTGACTTTTCACCCGCTTCTACAAACAAAGGTGCTGTCTCGTTGAATTGTACAGATGCAAAATTTTGCTGTAGAACTTGAATTAAGGTGGTTTTACCCACCGACTTTCCCCCAGTAACAGCTAGTTTAATTTCTTTTCTATCTAATTCAAAGAATAATTGATTAACTTGTTCTCGCAGCGTCCCTAAAGCTGGATGGTTTTCTACCTCACCTGCAAGTTGGTTAATTGTAACTTCAGTAAGTGCGATCGCATCTTCCACTCTAGCCCGATTTACAGGCATAGCATCTAGCATATCAGAAGCGGATGAAGGGCGATTTTGCTTGAATAACCACAAACCACCACCAACTGCTACGAGACTCAATAAACCAAATTCTCCCACTTGCACCATCGAATGATGCATGTTTTGTAAAATCCATAGAGAAAAGGACAGTCCCAATCCTCCCACTAAAATCGGTCGCTGCAACTTCACAACTATGATTCTCCGCGCTTTTTCGATCCCTTCTCCTCCAGAATAGATCAAAAATTCGCTTCTCCAAATTGCACGGGCAACTCCAAATTATTTTCTTTACCTACAAATAGCTGTCAGATTAACTCCCAAGCATGACGATACTTGGCTGAACGTGGTTTAGACTGCCGCTTGTCCGTTTCAACAAAGTCTATTTCGCGCTACTACTGCTTCTGAACACATCTACCGGGAAGATATAGAACAGATCAAGTTTTTCTATATATACCAAGGCTAAATCAAAGTCGGATTTTTCTAGGCTTCTCTAACCATTAGTCGCGGATTTGTCTTGGTGCAGCGATTGTCACGACATAATTACCTGAAGCTTCATCAAACCAAGCGTACTTACACTTATATTTTAAATTAAACACGAAATCGTAAGCAAGGCGATCGCCAACAAGTTTTAAAATTCCCCAACTACGCTTTAAGGCATGAAGAATCGTAGCTTGTTCTGCTATGTCTCCCCTTGGCTTTGTGTCTATCTGCAATTTGTGGAATAGCTGCTAATCAGCATAAAACAAAACCCTGCAACACTTGAGTGTTACAGGGTTTGTTTTTTAACTTGGTGGCGGGAAGTGGATTTGAACCACTGACCTTCGGGTTATGAGCCCGACGAGCTACCAGGCTGCTCTATCCCGCGTCGTCTTTATTAACTATAACCCAAGCTTTTAAATTTGGCAACTACAAAAGTGATAATTCTCCAACAACTTCTAAACGCTTGTATTTACCGAAGCTCATAAACTTTTCTGAGAGGCTTTGAGCGACGCTGGGGCTAATCCAGCCCATCTGTTGAAGCACGTGAATGGCGACGGCGTATTTTGCTCGCTTTGCGCCATCCATGACTTTAATTGCCAATCCCATGCCTTCACCAAGTCGAGAAATGCACTGCACTCCTTCGGCACCGGCTTTGCTTACCAATTCCCCTGGAGCCAAGCGCATCAGTTCCGTATCAAATTCTCCGTCTCCTGCGACCAAATTTGGATGATGAGTCATGGCACGGACAATGCGTTCCATATCCAAATTGCTACCAGAGGCTAGCAGAGCATACAAAGACGCTATTTGAGCAAGTTGCATGAAATAAGTAGGAACGCCACAATCATCACGAGCGCTGATAAATTCTTCTGCCGGCATTCGTAGCAATTCTGCTACTTTGCTGACAATCAACTGCTGGATGGGGTGTTTGCGTTCCAAGTAGTTATTTAAAGGAAAATGGCGCTGCTGACACACGGCTAACATCCCCGCATGTTTCCCAGAGCAGTTGTATTCTAAACGACTTTTTTTTCCTTCGGGAATCGGACATTGGAGTATGTTCGGATCAAGATCGGCACGCCAAAGAATATTAAATGCTTGTCGTACCTGCTCGATTGTACCTTTGTGAGAAGATACGATAATTGCTAAGTCGCGATCGCTCAATTCATAACGTTCCAGTGTACCTGTGCCGGTAACAGCAAGTGCCTGAAATGGTTTTAGGGCTGAACGGACAAAAGTCGCAGTTTCCGCGTTTCCCGCAACGGATAGCACCCGTCCCCGTTCATCGCAGACAACAGCTTGGACTATGTGCCTCGATTCAATAATGCCTTCCCGCAGCAACCTAACTTCAAGTGCTGCCGCTTGAGTTCGTTTTCCCCTGGTCATGGGTGAGAATATATCATTGTTTTGTCCTTTGTCAATAGTCCAGAGTTAAAAGTCCATAGTCAAGAGTTGATTGACCGTTGACTGTTAACTGAAGACTTGTGACTATTTAAAGTAAATGCCAAATTATCGTACCAGCAACTAACAATCCCGCCAAGCAAAGAGTCGTTATTTGTAAGCGACGGATAATCGGTTTGATTTCATAGCTGACTATTAAGCGATCGCGCATGAGGACGGATTCGGGTTTTGTCCAAGTTTGACCGTCGTACCAACCTGATTCTTCATAAAATATTACCGGACTGAACAGGCGATCGCGTACATAAGACCAGCCCAAATACAGCCTTATCAGTCCCAGAACTACCCCAACACTCGCTCCACCGGCTCCACATAGCAGAAACTGGGCAATATATTTATTTGGGGTAAAACTTGCCGCTGCAACTGGTGCTGCCAGTACCCAAGATAAACCCCAAATCCAAACCATTTTTGTGATATAATCGCGCCAACTTAAGGTGCAATCACGAAATAGCCAGGAAATTTTTAATTCTTCATACTCATTGAGCGGTTGCTGTTCAGCGGGAACTGGGCAATTTGAAACCGAGGAATTTATCATGTTGATTTTCCCCCACCCTCCGACGGGTTTGGATACTCTATGCGTTCCGCATGACCCCAAAAGGCTTCTAAATTATAAAACTCACGTTCTTTCGGCATCATGACGTGAACAATCACTTCACCGTAATCGTGCAGCACCCAACTTCCCTCGGCTTTTCCTGCTGTCCGCAAGGGATCTCGTTGCCACTCATTATTGACTTTTTCTTCTATTGCGTCGGCGATCGCCCTTACTTGTACCCTTGAATAACCAGTCATCATGACAAAGTAATCTGCCAAGTAAGATACTTCTGCTACATGAAGCAATACAATATCACCTGCTTTGCGGTCCGATGCGGCTTCGACGATAGTTTCCGCTAATTTTCTACTCATCTGCTCGCTGCCAGTTGATGAGCTTTCTACCGCTTTCTTGCTTAAAAATACAGATTGTAATGGAATTCCTTGGAAATAATCAGACATTAAACCTCAGGTGCTTTCTGTTTTTTTTTCAACTCGTTTTTACAATTCTTAATACAATTTAAATTAATAGAATTGTAAATGTGCGAACCCGTTTTTTTGAATACTAACAAAAAATCGATGTTTATGAAGTTGCATTTATAATTGGTGTGATGAAGTTACCATCGACGGAAGTAGACAAAGGGACGGATTATGGTTTGCTTTTTGATTTTTGCAAGAACCAATTGCGGGTGGCGATTGTGCGGGGATGAATCAAGCAATAACTTTCGATTAAGAATTTTAAAGAATAATCGCTAGTTTTCCAAACAGCCCGGTCTATATTTTCCCGGCTAACTAGTCGTAAATTTTCTAATTCTGGGGTATCGCCGCGTCCTGGCTCCAGAGTGTCTGCTAAAAACACGATACAGCTGAGGAGACTCATACCTGGTCTACCTAAAGTGTGATTGGCGATCGCTTGTAATACTTCTTCATCCTCAACGCCAAATGTATCTCTAGCAACAATTGCACTTACGTCTGCATGTAACAGATGGGGGGCAGCTTCCATCACATAATCAACTTCTAAACCCTCTTGACGTGCCATTTCCAAGAGCTTCTGTGGCGGAAAATATTTTGCCAAATCGTGCATCAACCCTGATGTAGCAGCTTTTGTTACATCTTCTTGATAATGAACAGCTAGCTCGCTTGCCATCTGCTCTACTCTGAGAATATGGTTGACCCTAGAAGGAGGCACATTTTCTGCTAACCAGGCTAGGACTTGTTCGCGCATAATCGCTGTACCAAATTGAAGCTTTTGGCAAAAAACCGCTACTGAGGAATGATAAATTTATATTTTTTATTTTAACTCAGTTCTAACTTTGAATTGGGTGAATTGAGCGATCGCCTAACTTTTTGCCCTATATACCTATATTTTACACATTCAAACAGCCAGAAACAGGAGATAGTTTCAAACTATCTCCTGCTTCTGGGCTTAAGCGTGAATCTTTATGAAGATGAAAAATATAACTTTAATTAATTTTGGAGATTAGACTTCCTGTTTTGACACTAGCGTAGACTGAATAACTCGAGTCTGTGCCTTAACTGAGTAACACAAAGACTCATAATTATTTAAGGCTTGGTCAAAGGAATATTGCTCAATAGCAAATTGGCGACTGTTATAACCGAGAGTTTTAACTTTTTCTGGATGTTCATACAAGTCTAAAACTGCCGTTGCTAAAGCTTGCGAGTCTTCTGGAGTCACAACAACGCCACCCCCGCTTTGTCTGATGGCTCTTGCTGCTGTACCATTATCGGGTACAGATGCGACTAACGCCCGACCGCTAGCAAGTAGCACTTGAATTTTTGATGGCATATTGAAGGATATAACATTTTTCTTTTGGACCACCAAACCCACATCAGCAGCAGCTAACATTTCTGGCAGCTTTTCGCGGGGTTGAAAAGGTAGTAGCAAAACGTTATCTGCACCGATATCTTGACACTCTTGTTGCAATCGCTGTAAACCTTTTGCCTCACCCACAATCACAAAAGCAATATCTGGAACATCGCGCAAAGCAGCAGCAGCTTTAACGACAGTTTCTAAGCCTTGGGTGAGGGCTATATTTCCAGAATACAGCACGACAAATTTGCCATCTAGGTTATGTGCCTTGCGAAAAGCGTTATTTTCTTTCGGTAAAGGGTGGATAAAATTCACGTCAACCCAGTTAGGAATTTGCACGATTTTGTTAGCCGCTACACCTTTAGAACGCAAATTGTCTACAAACCCATCAGCGATGACGCTAATTTTCGTTGCAGTGCGGTAAGCAAACTTTTCTAAAGTGGCAAAAACCTGAATGAGAAATTTATTTTTGAGTAAACCGACGTGAACAGCCGCTTCTGGTAATATATCTTGAAGATTTAAGACTACCGGGCAATCATGCAGCCATCCTAAAAGGGTAGTTGGGATGCAAACCGGTAAAGATGGTGACGTGGAGAGAATTACATCTGGACGCCAGCCAAAGAGCGCGGGCAAAAAACTCGAGACAACGAAGCTAGCATCTAGCAACACTCGATCTAGCAACTTGGGTTGGGGACGAGTCCAAACATAACTGCGTTGGATTTGAACGCCATTTTTATATTCATTAACGTATAACTTGCCCCGATAACCTTCGTATATTTGACGTTCAGGGTAGTTAGGCATAGCGGTGACTACGCGTACTTCATGCCCGCGTTTGACTAGTCCCTCTGCTAATTCAGTCATTAGAGGGGCTATACCAATTGGTTCTGGATAATAGTTGTAGGAGTAAATTAAAATTCGCATAAAAATTTATTCAGAATGACCCCGGTTTTTTGTTTAATGAATCACAACATTTGTTGGCAAAATGGCTTTTGACTTACGTTGCGACTATGTTTTAATTTTGGCTTGAAAATCTATTAATGTCAGTGATTATTCGTTGAATATTGAGTAAAAATTGATAATATGTGCTGAGTTAGTACATGATATTTTTTTTACTCTTTGATTAAGTTGTAAGGTATACTTTTTATTATTTAGTTGCGTAAAAACCGTATATTTATTATTTAAATAGGACATAACCCACGGCATATTTTGCTAACAACAGCAGTACTGCCACGGTTTTTAATCAATTTCTGGCTAGAAAATTTAGATGTGCAGCTTAAAAAATATTGCAAGTTGTCTCCCACTAGCCTTGGCTGGAGGCATTTTTAAAGAGAAAATACGGCAATATGCAAACCATTGCTTTGCGAGTTCTGTTACTTAATGCCTAGAGGTTTTTTCAAAAAGATTATTGACAGTAGAAAAGCGATCGCACTCCTATCGTGACAAAAATTTATTTATGTAAATCTACCCGTATAAGTTTTAAAATCTTTCTTTTGGTATATGTTCTGTGTAAGCTGCGTCAAAACGAGAATCCCGGTTTCTCAAAGAAACCGGGATTCGGAACATACCGTGTCTTATATGCATTGAAGAACAGCTCTGTTGTGTCCGGTTTTTACCGAATTGAATCAAGCCGCGATGTTCTTCTAGTCGAAAGTCCGAGTGATATTGCTCTTAAGTGGAACAGAAAAGGGTAGGACATTTTGTGTGTTTTGGTTGAAACTGCCCTTCTTTGTTGCACTAATTTGGCTAATTGGCTAATTGGCTAAACAGCACCACTATTTCTATTAAATAGGACGGCTACCGTTTTGAAAATCAGTTTTAAATCGTACACTAAGCTCCAGTTTTTTTGATACTGCAAATCTAAGCGAATTACATCTTCAAAACTACGTACAGCAGAGCGCCCATTTACTTGCCATTCTCCTGTCATACCGGGTTTAACATCCAAACGTTGCCACTCCGGTACTTCATAGCGTTCCACCTCATCGGGTGTGGGTGGTCTAGTGCCAACTAAACTCATTTCTCCTTTTAGGACGTTCCAAAATTGGGGAAGTTCATCCAAACTGGTTCGCCGCAAAAAGCGCCCTACCCGTGTAATTCTTGGGTCGTTGTCATTCTTAAAGAAAGCACCTTCGACTTGGTTTTTGACTTGAGATTTCTTCGCTTCTGCATCGACACACATCGAGCGGAATTTCCAAATCTGAAAACGTTTACCCATCCAAGCACAGCGGGTTTGCTTAAAGAAAATGGGACCGGGATCGTTGATTTGAATGGCGATCGCTATGGGAATAAACAAAACTCCCGTGATTACCAAACCTACCAATGACCCGATAACATCTATAACTCGTTTCATCCAAGAGCGTACCGAAGGATGAGTAGTTGGTAACTGCTCACCCAACTGGCGGGGTTCTATGGGTGGCGCATTGCCCATAGACTCAATCGAAAAAACCTGATCCAGTCCTGTGAGGTTAAGCACAGCCATTACCTGAGGGGTAACCTTCCGCAGTGCCATTTCGATCCCTTTTTCCTGAGCGGTCTTAAAATTACTGACGAGGGCACCTAAACCACTACTGTCCATAAAAGTAGTTTGGTGGAAGTCAATAATTATTTGCTTGGGATGGGAATTCTCCTCAATTAACTCTTGGCAGATTTGCTTAAAGGTTACAGCCTCAAGCACGCTCAACCGTGCGGGTATCTGCACTATAGCCGTGTCGTTTAGGGAAGTAACCGGAAAATCCACCTCTTTGGGTTGGCTAGTCATGAAGCTCTGCACTTTCGTTGCCTTATAAATGTAATCTGCCAAACGCTGTTTTCTCAATAGCGAATAACTTAATAACCATGTTTAATCATTAGGCATCAAGTTAATTGCTAGTAGCTTGGTGTGAAATTGAATATCGTCTGCGACGATTCACAATATAACAAGAAGCTAAAAAACATCCTTATTATTGTGTCGGCGCAACGAGTACGTGTTGCTATCATCGAATGACTGCTAATACTGTTACACCAACCGCACGCCTGGTCGAGGTCATTTGGTGCCATTAAAGGAGAAGGACTGAATGTGGGAACACGTCAAATTTTGATTTGGTTTGCTCTTTGTGACTTGCGCTATCACAAAAGTGACAGCGCTCACACTTGGAATGCACCCTCCAGTTGTCCGATAGAGCGATCGCCTGGATTACGTGACTTTTAAATTCACTCAAATCCTTTCCCACTACCCATATTAATAGAATGGGTTGAGCAGCAAAATCTACCTTGTCTACACGATAACATTAGCTTAACTGGGGACGAACGACTTCTTCATGCCCCATTTTTAAGAGAATTTTTACCTCCAATCCGCTCCACCACTGGTTTATCTCTATACCTGGAGACTGGGGGACATCCCCCAGAACAACTAGCGATAATTTTGCCCTACTTAGATTGTGTAGGTATGGTGAAGCTACCCAGTGTTAGTGCCGAAAGCCAGTGGCAAGAACATGCAAAATTTTTATAACTATGTCATATGGAAGATTTATAGGTTTTTGTCAAGATAATAATTTCTGAAAAGACAGATCCATAAGAGTTGGAAGTTCCCCGAAATTACTTTTAAATACTAACTAATAACCACCATCGACTTTTGTAAAGCTATCATCAAGCAAAAAAGAAATTTGATGAATTTTTTGCGTAATAATCAGTACATAGTTTAACGGTTAACCTGTCCTTAATACGGAAGCCAGATGCTGAAAAAGATGATTATTTGGGTTTTAGCCATGATGAAAGCAAAACATTGGCTTTCCGTATTAAGCTGTTCGGTGATAGCCTGTGCAGCCAGTGTTACGGGGTATGCAACATCAGCCTACGGTCTTTCTCTGACCAATACTCTGACAATTCCTGGTGAAAGTACGGATTTATTCTCTTCAGCGGGAAATAGTGCCAATGTTAACCGATTGGGATTTTTCTCGGATCTCTACTACGATCGCTACCAGAACGTTTATTATGGTTTAAGCGATCGCGGACCTGGTGGCGGTGTGATTGACTACAATACGCGAGTACAGAAATTTTCTTTAGATGTAGATCGAAACACGGGGGCGATCGCTAACTTTAAAGTATTGGACACTATTCTTTTCACCAGGGATGGTCAAAACTTCAACGGTTTGAAGCCTGATTTATTACCCAACGGCAATAAAGCATCTCTTGGTCTTAGCTTTGACCCAGAGGGCTTTGCTGTAGCTTCTAATGGCAATTTCTACGTCTCTGATGAATATGGTCCCTCTGTTTACGAATTTAGCCCTACAGGCTCATTTATCCGGGCATTTGCAACTCCAGAAAATATAATTCCCAAACAAAGTGATGGGACAATTAACTATGTTGATGGTCGTCCAACTATTACTAGCGGTCGCCAAGATAACCGAGGATTTGAAGGGTTGACTCTTAGTCCAGATGGCAGCAAACTATACACATTGCTGCAAGACCCCTTGGTGAATGAGGGTTCGCCGGATGGTCGGCGTGGTCGCAATATAAGATTAGTAGAATTTGATACGAAAATAGGTAAAAGTACTGCTCAGTACATTTATCAATTAGAAAGTTTGGCAGATATTAACGATCGCATTCCCGGAACGGATGATGATTTTGGGGCAAATTCTCAAGGTCGCAATATTGGGATCAGTGCAATTACAGCTTTGAATGATAAAGAATTTTTGGTGCTAGAACGAGATAATCGCGGGTTTGGGGTAGACGCACTACTAGGTCTAACTGAAAACCCATCTACAACACCAGAACCTGTTGGTAGCAAGCGTGTATACAAGATTAACTTGACGGATGCAACCGATGTTAACGGTATCAGTCTGGCAAATACTAATACTTTGCTAGCAGGGGTCAATCCCGTCAACAAATCGCTGTTTTTGGATATTGCTAAAGCTTTAAGTCCAGATAATCCGGGAGATTGGACAAAGATAGCAGAAAAAATGGAAGGACTAGCGATCGGTCCGCAACTTAAAGATGGTTCCTATACGCTGCTAGTTGGCACTGATAATGATTACAGCGTCACGCAAATTGATGATCAGCCGACTCAGTTCGATATTTGTAGTAACAACAATGGTACTAGCGTTAGCCGCATACCCATCGACCAAGGCTGTCCCACGGGTCAAAAGTTAGTCCCTGGCTACTTTTATTCATTCAAAGTCACTGCCGCTGAGTTAGGCAACTTTATTCCACCATCTAAGAAAGTACCAGAACCAACGGCAACTGTTGGAGTAATGCTGCTAGGTTTGAGCGGCTTTTGGCTGAAACGGCGAATTAAAAACTAGGGATTAGGGACTAGGGACTAGAGACTAGGGACTAGGGACTAGGGACTAGAGACTAAAAAGAAAGAATTATCTTCTTGTCCCCGTGTCCCCGTGTCTCCGTGTCCCCGTGTCTCCGTGTCCCCGTGTCTCCGTGTCCCCGTGTCTCCGTGTCTCCGTGTCTCCGTGTCTCCGTGTCTCCGTGTCTCCGTGTCTCCGTGTCTCCCTGTCTCCCCGTCCCGCCTACATTCCACCATCATCAATAGTCTTAGATTTAGCTTTTGCTTTATTAGCGCTGCGTTTGAGTGCAGAGAGACGTCCTTCGTATTTAGAGCGTTCGCGCTTGCTGGCAGTGTTGTCAATCAAAGTTTTTAAGGCGCTACCGAGACTTTTGTAAGCGTTGGGGAGACTATAACCAAAGCGAGTTGCGAGTGCGATCGCTTTTTCATCTGCATCGATCAGTTCTCTTATTTGCTTTTCGCCATTATTCTTTTGATATAATCGCCACCCGGAAACGCCACACAAAGCCATAGCTAACACCAGCAGCAATCCATCCTGCACCCACAGCTCACCGACAGCACCTCCTAAACCAATCGCTAGAGCCGCCATTTCCCATCCATCTTTCGGGATAGTGTCATTTTGGACGCGGGCGACTTCGTGCCAAAAAAGTAGGTTACGCTGATCCATTGCGAGCGCATCCCATTTCACCAGATCAATTTGGATTTCTACCTGGTCTTTGCCAATTTCTTCGCAGCGGACCAGGGGTGGATTAACCTCAGTTGTGCCTTCTACCGTTACCCAGCTCTGCAATTCTGGCGGTAGTAAGTTTTTCAACCGCCGAAGTTCACTCATTTCCGCTTTGGCAGAGGAGGTTGCATAGGATGTCATAAAATCCAGCCCTAGAAAAATTCTGTATATAGTGAGGGTATCACTTTGGAGTATAGCTAATGAGAGTGATAATTCGCCTCACTCATTAGGAAAACTTCCGCGTTTTTTCCGTGCTTGCATTGCCTTCTCCAGAAGTTCTAGTAATCCTGGAGCTTCTTCTTGAATACTTAGTAATAGTCTTTCGCCAAGTTCCACATTACCAGGATCTTGTCCTGTTACCATCACCTCTTGCAAGCGGGGGATGGCGACACTATCGACTATTTGAATTAAACCACTCAGACAACGGTTAAATTGTTTTTCGGTAAGAATTGAGTCTTCTAAAGGAAACTCAATAATTGCCCGAATTTCACCATCGGATGGGTCATACTCCCATTGGAGCATTTTGGTTTCCCAGGAAATAGCAAGCATTGTCTGGAGGATAGCTCCTTTATAAGGATGGTCTTTCACTCCCTGAAGAACTTGAGGGGCAAATACCCGGAAAAATTTTCCCTCTTCATCCAGTTGGACAACAATCAGAAAATCCTCTAGATTTTCAGCTTCCACACCTGTAATAATACGGTCTTCTTCGTCATCAAAACGATAGTCCCAACCAAGTTTGTCTAGAAATTTGGCAATCTGTTGCAGATTAGCTCCCATAAAAGCCTCACAACGAACGGTGGAGCGGCTGTCACCAGACCTAGTTTAACTTGGCTTTGGTAACGCCATAACATCATAGGGGGAAAGGGGAGCCAGTCCCTTGGTGTTCGCGTAGCGTCTCTATGAGGGAGAGGCAGCGCGGTCTTCTCCCTCATAGAGAGGCGCTTCGCCAAGGGGAGGCAGTGCGTTGCGGAGGTTCCCCCCATGAGCGACTGCCGTGCATGGTTTCCCGACTTGTGCGAACTGGCGTGAAGGGGCAAAGGTAAAATGCTGCTTTTTAAGGTTGCTAAGGGCGTTTGGAATCATGCGATCGCCATTATCCGTCCAATAACAGATTTAAGTAAGTTGTACTTGTTACTTAAAATAGAACGACTTCTGTATAAATGAATATGTCTAACTATTCGACCATAACAGCAGCGATTATCCAGCAAGCTAAAAATCTTGAGAATACTTTACCAATAAAAAACGAAGCTTGCCGCCCAAAATTCTTTTTTCACCCCGAACAAACTCAAAAAATTTTCCTTTTCTTCCACGGATTTACTGCTGGTCCTTATCAGTTTGAGCCATTAGGAAGAGCATTATTTGAAGCTGGTTATAATGTTTTAGTTCCATTGCAGCCCGGTCATGGAGTCGCAGGAAAATGGGACAAGGATAATCCACCTCCCTTGCCAAGTGAAATAGAAATTTATCAACAATTTGCCCTTTCTTGGTTGCAAGTTGCTCAAAAGTTAGGGAATCAAGTAATAGTCGGCGGATTATCTACTGGAGGAAATTTAGCAGCTTGGTTAGCACTAGAACGTCCCCAACAAATTGAGCGAAGTTTATTATTTGCGCCATCCCTTGGCAGTAATAATGCAGTAGTAGATTTTTTAGTAGAAGTGCTGCCTATTTATTACGAATGGTTAAATAAAGATAATTCCGGTAACTTTGGTTATGATGGCTTTTTGATTCCATCATTTCGGATATTTTTGGATATGGGAAAAGAGATTATTGAGCGCGTGGAAAAAGAGCCAACAGTGCCGATGTTTGTAATTTATAGCGAAAGCGATCGCGCTATCAATCACCATGAAATAGAGAGTTTATTTAAAACACTATTACAACAGCAGCCAAAGTCATGGTATCACCGCTTTGATAAAAGTCTAGGAATTCCCCACACGATGATGACTAAGGAGGAGGGTAATAAATATCAAGACTTGCTCATAACCTTAGTTAAAGCTTATGTGGAGAGCGATATAACTTGGGATGAATTGATAAAAGTGGGTTATTTGATACTTCAAGGAAAAACTTTTGAGGCTGCTGTGAGTGAATTAAATTTAGTTGATATTACTCCAGATTTGTCAGTTTTGCTGGCGGTAATGGATGAGAAAATAATTATTGATAGTTATAAGTAGCCGTCAGAGTGGAAGTCTGGGTTTATACGAACAAAGCCTGCCTTTGCAGGCTTTTGCGTCGTCTATAAATAATGATATTTGCAAGACAGAATAGTCAATAAATCTTCTTCTACTTTGTAAACTAATCTATGTTCATCTGTAATACGCCTTGACCAGTAACCTTGTAATTCATATTTTAATGGCTCTGGTTTCCCTATGCCTGAAAAGGGTTCTCTTTGTATATCTCTAATCAGTTCCAATATTTTTTTGAAAATTTTTTTGTCTTCTATCGCCCATTGACCTAGTTGTTCAAAGGCTTCTGGTTCAAATGCGACTTTTTTCATATTCATCTAAATCAACATAAATTAGGTTTCCTTTGTCTACATTTTCGATAGCTTTAAGCAAATGTTTTTTGTTAGCTTCTGATTTCAGAAGATAGGTAGTATCATCTTCTTCAGTTTGTGGCTCAACTAGCACGATGACTTCTACTACTGTTCCTTCTGCTAGTTCGGTTGCAGATAACTCGATTTTGCCATCTTTTCCGACAATAGCCTTTTGTTTAATTCCACTAAACATAAGTCTTATTTCCTCTCATATTTACTTTGATAAATGAACCAATACCACCCTATTGTAACTCTATCTAAATGCTCTCAAGTTGGGGCGATCGCTTTTATTAAACAGAGAATCACTGAATTGTTAGATACTGGCAGCGCTGTGGGAATACTGAATTAAGCACATATAGCTAATGCTACTGCTGCGTTAAAGTTTTACCCATTAGGAGAAAATTATGATACCAGTTACAGTTACTTTTGCACTTGCTGATTGGATGGTCAAAGGACTAGCAGATGGAACTTTGGTACGGTTTGGAGGTGTAATTCGGGATAAAGCGGGACACATCGTCGCTATGTTACGGGAAACTCAACCAAATTCTTTTTCCCCTAATAATGTTCTTAACTTAATATTTTCAGAGTCTAATGCGATTGGTTCGCTGACTACTGCTGCCAGTGTACTAAATCTTGGCGTGTCAGTTATGGGTTTTGCTGTGATAGCACAACATCTTAATGAGCTAGAGAAACGCCTAAAACAATCAGAGGAACTATTAAACAAAGTCAATCGCAAAATTGACCTTAGTTTCTACGCTAATTTTCGCGCTGCAATCGAATTGGCAGTTAATGCCTTTACAATGACCAAACCGGAAAATCGTAGAAGTAGTGCTTTACAAGCTATTAACCGCTTTTTGGAAGCTGAACAACATTATATTGGCTACACGGATGCAGAATTAGAGCAAAAGAGCCAAATTGCTGATGAATATTTACTGACTTTATCGTTAGCGTACCTTGCTGAAGCACGTTGCTATTTAGAGTTAGAAGAACACGAAACGGCACTTCATCGCTTTCAAAAAGGAGCAAAAATTCTCCGTCCCCGTATTAAAAAATATATTGACATTCTACTCACCTCTAACCCAGCAGCATACTTACAACCTCAATTCAAAGGTCAGATTGACTTGCGAAGACTAGTCCGAATTTACCAATGGATTGACCCCAATTTGGATGAAAATGCTGTTTTCGAGATGCAACGTGAGAACTTATTTAAAATGGGAGAGGAGTTATATTCTACATACAAATGGGTAGATTCACTACCGCCAGCCATTTTAACTCGTGATGAGGTTCAAGGAGGTTGGTTCGGTCCACTTCACAATGATTTAAAACAAGAAGCGGATAAACGTCTTCCCAAAGTTTTGTTAGCGGTCGAATCTATGATTGAAACCAATCGCCGTTTTGAAGCATATCAAGCCGAAATTCAAGCGATCGCCCAACTAAAAATCAGCTTTCACGAATGGCTCAAATTATCCCCATCTGACGCAAAATCTGACAGCGCCGACTTACTTATATCATCCCATCCAAACCTTTAGAACTATAGCCATCTTGCTGAAACTTCGCTCTCTTCTCTGGTGCGTCCTTGGCATCCTCTGCGGTTCGTATAAAAAAAAGGCGAACACAAAGTTCGCCCCTTAACATAATCTCGCTCAATAAAAACCCTAAACCTTAGCGTCTTCCCTGACCAACTTATCCCAACCCAAATCTTTCAAATTGTTATTCCGACGCAACGGACGAGTTACCAACTCCAAAATATCCCGTGCATTTGTAAAGCCGTGAATTTGAGCAAAAGTGAACTCTACAGACCACTTAGTATTAATTCCGCGTGCTTCCAACGGATTAGCATGAGCCATACCAGTAATTACCAAATCAGGCTTCAACTCATAAATCCGCTGAAGCTGATTGTAATTATCGGGCTTCTCGACAATAGAAGGCAGGGGTGAACCCATTTCCTTACAAGTTTTCTCCAATAAAATCAACTCAGCAGCTTGATAGCGCTTATCCATGTAGGGGATGCCGATTTCCTGAACAGTCATCCCGCAGCGCACCAAGAACCGCGCTAGAGAGACTTCGAGCAAGTTATCACCCATGAAGAATACAGACTTGCCGCGAATCAATTTTACATAATCTTCCAAACCTTCCCAGATTTGCGCTTCCCGCTCATCCAAACCTTTCGGGGTAATACCAAACACCGAGCAGATTTTCTCAATCCAAGCGCGAGTACCATCTGGTCCAATCGGGAAAGGTGCGCCAATTAACTTACATTTGCGGCGACGCATCAAAGTGGTAGCAGTACGGCTAAGAAAGGGGTTGACACCAGAGACATAATACCCTTCTTCGAGTACAGGCAGTTCAGTAAAGCGCTTGGCAGGCAACCAACCGGAAACTTTGATACCTTGTCTCTTCAGTTCCAAAGTTAACTGAGTTACAACCGGATCGGGAAGGGAACCAAATAAAACCAAAGGCGGATGATCTACGTACTCAGATTCATCTTGAGCTACATCTTCTTTCTTCTTACCGAAGTTGAGCAATTTAGCGATCGCATTCCGTTCATTTTTCTCTGTTTCCGCCACGGGAACCTTATCCGGACAGCGATTAGCCATAGCTGCTAATACGGTGTCTTCTCCTTGAGTAAAGGCGTAATCTAAACCGTTAGCACGCGCTACGACAATCGGGATACCAATTTCTGACTCCAGCTTGGGAGCCAAACCTTCCAAGTCAGTTTTAATGATTTCCGTGGTGCAAGTGCCAATCCAGACAATTACACTGGGATTGCGATCGCGTTTAATTTGCAAGCACAACCGCTTTAACTCTTCATAATCATTCAGCTGTGCGGAAATATCTCCCTCTTCCAACTCAGCCATTGCATAGCGGGGTTCAGCAAAAATCATCACCCCCATTGCATTTTGTAGGAAGTACCCACAAGTCTTTGTCCCAATCACCAAAAAGAAACTATCTTCAATTTTTTGGTATAGCCATGCTACGCAGCTAATCGGGCAAAACGTATGATAATTACCAGTTTCACACTCAAAATTTAAAGCTGATGGTTCTTGAGTAGCAGTCATTTTATTATTATTCTCCCCGTGGTATTTAAAGTTAGGAGTTAGGAGTTGCGATGTTATTCCTAACTCCTAACTTTGTAATTACGCGTTGGGGAAAAGGCGAGCAATTTCCGAGTCGTCAAAAACACCAGATGGCAAATCTTCCCCTGAGGGTGATTTTTCTTCACCCCAGACATCAGACAACACGTCGCTAAACGTATTTTCGTCTGGTGTACCCAGTTCCAGCATGTTTTGCCGCAAGTTTGCTTGTGGTGCAGTTGCTGCGGAGATTTTGCTGTGGCTATCCTCCAAATCATCAAAGGAAATATCGCCAAAATCATCTACAGACTCGATGCTGGCTGTATGGTGAATTGGGTTTTGCCCGTTCGTGAAGGAAATATCGCCAAATTCATTCTGCGTTACATGTGACACCGTTAATTCAGCTATTTCACTTAGGGACATTTGGCTAAACTCATCTGGTATCAGCATTTTTTCATCAGAATCTACCATCACGAACTCGTGAATAATCGCCTCTTCCCCAAAACCATTTACATTGGGAATCGTCAAGGTTTCATCATGGGATTTTTCCCCCATGACTTCTTTTGATTCCATATCTTCTTGTGTTTCTACTTTGGGCATGACGCGGTTGCCCAAAGCCATGTCAGGATCAAAATGCAAATCCAGCACTTCTATCAAAGTATCTGCGTCTGGATTCAATTTGGCAAAAGGCAACATTAACTGCGCTAGCTTCGGTTCTAGCGCGTTAACAACTCCCAGGATGAGGTAAGACGGGGGTCGCTTTCCACCATCGGGGGTGTAAACCGATTCCACCTCCATGTGGAGGGTAATCCAGTCACGATTAACCTGGAAAAATTGCAACCACTTTTGTCTTAAAGAATCTGTAAAGCTGTAAAAGAAAGCCATATTGTCCCCCATCCTGAGAAAATAGATGATTTATACAATCATCAAGTCTAATTGCTCTTCCGGATTAGTAACCTGGGGTTTACTCGGATTTAAGTAAAAATCGGACAACAAAGAGAACAATTCCCGGTCTGGGGTGTCGTTAGGTACAACACCTTCTGGACGCGATAGAATTTGGTCGGCAATGCTGAGGTAGTAATCGCAAACGTAGTTCAAAGAAGGATCGCTTTCTGCCATTTCAAACAAAGTCTTGCCTTTTACGCGGGAAACACGGATATCTTCTATCAAAGGTAATACTTCCAGTACTGGCATGGGTACTGCTTCTATGTATTTCTCGATCAAGTCGCGCTTGGAAGTGCGGTTACCAATTAAACCAGCTAGACGCAGTGGGTGAGTGCGTGCTTTTTCGCGTACTGAAGCTGCAATGCGATTTGCCGCAAATAAAGCATCAAAGCCGTTGTCGGTAACAATTAAGCAGTAATCAGCATAGTTGAGAGGTGCTGCAAAACCACCACATACAACGTCACCGAGAACGTCAAACAAAATCACATCGTACTCATCAAAGGCGTTGAGTTCTTTGAGTAATTTCACGGTTTCGCCGACGACGTAACCGCCACATCCAGCACCAGCAGGCGGACCACCCGCTTCAACACAATCGACACCGCCATAACCTTTGTAGATTACATCTTCGGGCCAGACATCTTCGTAGTGATAGTCTTTTTCTTGCAGGGTGTCGATAATTGTCGGAATCAAAAACCCGGTCAAGGTAAAAGTACTATCGTGTTTTGGGTCACACCCAATTTGGAGAACTTTCTTCCCGCGTCTGGCTAGGGCGACGGAGATGTTACAGCTGGTTGTGGATTTACCAATACCACCTTTTCCGTAAACTGCTAATTTCACTTTTGTCTGCCTCTTATAGTTTCTTATCGAACTTCTTGGCTAAAACATTTGCCTTCACCTAGCCGCACAAGGCGCGATGTGTGAGGTCTTCGTCATTATTGTCTAAATTCAATGTAAAAGAAAGTGGCGGTTAATCTGTCATAGGGTTATATTAGACAGATTTTGTCTCAATTAATCATATTTGGGTTTTAATTAGCTATAAAAGTATACAAAGCCTCAAAAAAGTAAAAAATAAGGTTTTTAGTTCCTGAATAATTAAAATTAGTTACAAAACACAAAAAGCTTAAATTGCCTTTTTTAATGCATTTCATAGAAGTAACTTATGGTGAAACCAGTTTATTTTTGGAAATGGCAATTTCAGTTATGAGTTCTTTCTCAGATAAACTGAAGTACTTACAGCAAAGGCTGTGTAAGCCGATTTTGTTGCGAGAAACTCAGTTTTCAGCCTTGAAAATCAAGGTTTTTATGCCAATGGCACAAATAAAGTTGCCGTTGTCGATCGCAATAAATGGGTAATTGGCTGGTGAGGCAAGATTGGGCGATCGCTCATTTTGACTGAATTCTAGTTATTTGTAAAAAATTATTAATTTAAGGAATATTGGTTAAATTTTATTAAATATCTTAGACCAACCGCCCCCAGGCGCGAGATTCCTGGGGCTATACGAACAAAGTCCACCTGCGTGGACTAACGGTTAAGATACAACATCCTCTTCGACTGCCCTTATTTCTTGTAATGTTTGCCAACCGGCTTGCCACTGAGAATTATCTTGTAATAATTTGGCATTGAGCCAGAAACGAACATTGGGGTCACAAGCAGCAACCATCTCGGCATAAACCCACTTAGCCTGATTTTTGCGGTTAACGACTTGGAAATGTCGCCAACCATCTACTTTTTGCTGCGCTGTCCATTTAGAACCAACTAAATAAGGAAATTTTTGTTTTTTAGGCATTGATAATTGCTAATTGGTAATTTCTCCTTGTCGCCCTTGTCCCCCAGAGGTAAAGGTATCACATACAACTTCACCATTTTCCTCAACGCAGAGGGAAAAGCTTTTAATATGGAGCCAACAACTGCGGATCTGATGGTTAATTTTGCGCGTTTTTTTAGAAAAGCGTTGCCGGACAACTTCGTTAGGGCAGAGAATCTCTAGAGTACCTGTACCATCTTCATGCTCTACAATGCGAAATCGGCAGTCTTGCAGCATTGCGCGACTGCTGCTGTCGAAAAACCGCTTAAAGCGCTGTAACAATTCGCCTTCGTTCATTTCGCTGACGCGCTTCGGGAAGATGAAATCTTCTTCGTCAAATTCAAAGTCATCATCCTCTAAGTCGTGGGGGTCAATCATAAGATTGTATTAACTATTCGACTTAGAATTATCGTAACTTTTTGTGTGCCTGGGGAGATGAGGGGGAAAAGAAAGAATCAGCAAGATTGCTTATAAATTTGGGAATTGTGTGATAGCACTGTGAAGGTGATTGTGGAATCTACTGCTTTAAGTTATGCCTATAACCTTCGCCTTCGCCCTTAGTCAACAGCAAACTTTTGAATTGCGCTGTAATTATGGGTCACGTCGCTTAGATAAAGTAGAGTTAGTAGCACTAATTGAGCAGTGCGAGGAAAATTACTACTCAAAGGAAAGCGATCGCCCATCCTATCTTACCGAAATTGGACGACAGCTTTATTCTTGGTTGGATGGCAACGAAGGATGGCTGAGAAAGTCGCTAGAGGCAACGGATGAACAAACAATTTATCTAGATTTAATCCAAACTAGCGAAGCGCAGGGATTGAACCCAGAAACCGAACGTGTAGCTTTGGGACTGGCACATTTGCCTTGGGAATTGCTACGCGATCGCACGGGGTTTTTACTGCAAAGGCAAGATATTACAGTTTTACCAGTGCGTTCTGTGCAGCAGCGTAACACCAAAGTTGCTGAGGTGGCAAATCGTCCGTTGCGGCTGTTGTTTATGGCGACTTCTCCAGAACATCCAGGAATTGCACCGTTACAATTTGAGCAAGAAGAAGCGAATATTCTCACAGCGACGAGAGAACAGCCTTTGGCGTTGATTGTCGAAGAAAGCGGTTCGGTGGCTGAGTTGGAGAATTTGGTTCAGTCATACCCACCAGATTATTTTGATGTGTTCCATTTGACGGGACATGCTGTAATTTACACAGAGAAAGATTACGGTAGCTATCTGCAAAAAAATACCAAAATCAAGGATTACACTCCCTGCTTTATCACAGAGGATGAGGTAGGTAATGTGCAATTTACTACCATTGATGATTTGGCGAAAGCCTTCAAGAAACGCTTTCCGCGTGTGGTGTTTCTCTCTGGCTGTCACACTGGGCAAGTTGCCAATAAAGGAACAGTACCTTCGATGGCGCAGGCTTTGGTGAAAGCGGGTGCGGCTATCGTTTTGGGCTGGGCGCGTCCGGTTTATGATAGGACGGGTATTATTGCTGCACAGGCATTTTATCAAGCTTTGGCGACGGGTGCAACGGTGGAGGATGCGGTAAAAGCAGCACAGCGGGAGATGATTTCGCAAAATCGCTCTGACTGGCATTTATTGCGGATTTATCGCGATACTCGCCCGATTGCAGAGTTGGTAACACCACTGAATTTTAAGAAGCGGGAGAAGCTGAAAGTTACACCTTCTGAGAGCGAATTTCTGGATGAAAACAACATCGTCAAAGTCGCCAGTCGGGGGGAATTTGTCGGACGTAGACGCGCTTTGCAGCGATGTTTGCGGGCATTGCGGCAAACTAGCGACAATATCGGCGTGTTTATTGCTGGGATGGGTGGCTTGGGTAAAAGTTCGCTAGCAGCGCGCTTGTGTACACGGGTGGAGTCCCAGCGTCCAAATTTTGAGCGAGTGGTGTTGATTGGACCTGTGGATGAGGTAGGTTTAATTAACAAGCTGGCGAGTAAGTTTGAGCGGTTTGACGGTGTGCCGGCTTTGTTAAATCAGCCGGGAATTTCTTTTAAAGGGCGGTTACAGAACTTTTTTGAGGCGATAGAAGACACACACGATAAGCCTTTGTTGTTGGTTTTGGATGGCTTTGAGCAGAATATCCCCCAAGCGAATATTGAAGATGGTTCGCTGCGGATGACGGCAGAAGCTTATGGGGTGTTAGAAGCTTTATGTGCGGCATTGGCGGAAAATCAAGCTGAGAGTCGGTTAATTGTCACTTGTCGCTATTTGAAATCAGACACTCTGCCACGTCACAGCCTGCATTTGGAATCTTTAGCAGCAATGAATCCGGCGGATGTTGATAAAATCTGCCGGGATTTAGAAAAAGAAGTTAAACAACAGGTACACGAACAACGGATAATAAGAATTGCCGACGGAAATCCCCGTTTGTTGAAATGGCTGTTGGATGTAGTCAACAAATCGGGTTTAGCAGCGGATGAGTTGTTGAAGAAGTTAGAAGCGACTCAGCAGCAATTTCGAGAAAATATTTTGGCGGAAACACTCCTCAAGGCGTTAAATGAGGATGAGCGAAAATTTCTCGCTCGGTTGAGCGTGTTTCACCTGCCAGTGACGGAGGATGTTGTTAACGCTGCAACCTCAACCGATACCGCCAGGGAATCAAATTCCCAGGCTAAATCCTCAGTCCTCTAAAGAGGACTGAGGATTTAGCAGAGAAAATTTCTAGTCCGCTTGAGCGGACTTCAGCTATGAGCCAGGAAATTAATTTCCTGGCGGTTATGACTAAACTCACGAGCCTCAGCTTAGTGGAATCAGCCACGACTTACGCAAACCAGACAGCGACTTATCGAGTCGCGACGATTTTAGAATTGTTGCTGCAACCGATATTAAGTGAGGAGGAATGGCAAACAACCCGACAGCAAGCGGCAAGGAAATTATATAAAGTATGGTGGGAGGAATCTGAGAAACGCATAGAAGCCGAAGCACTGGAAATTGTGCGTTTGGGACTGCTAGCAGATGAGCAAGAAATAGCCGTCAGCGTTGGGGACAAGATTGCAAATAGTTGGGTGAATGCTTCCCGATTTGTGGAAGCTGTGCAGCTTTGTCAGCAACTAATGCAATATGTAGACTACCGCATCTTGGGAACCATTGCCCGTGGTGAAGTCGTTTTGGGCATTGAGGATGCTTTAGCTCATTATCAGCAAGCTTTAGAACTTTGTCCGGAAGAGGACTTGAAAGAAAAAGCTGCTACTTTGCACTCTATGGCTTATTTAATTGCCCAAAGGGGAGATATTGATAGTGCGATCGCACTTTATCAGCAATCGTTGGAAATAACAGAGCAGATTAACGATGTTAAAGGTAAAGCTGCTACTTTGCACTCTATGGCTTATTTAATTGCCCAAAGGGGAGATATTGAAGGTGCGATCGCACTTGATCAGCAATCGTTGGAAATAGATGAGCGGATTAACCATGTTGGTGGTAAAGCTGCTACTTTGCACTCTATGGCTTATTTAATTGCCCAAAGGGGAGATATTGAAGGTGCGATCGCACTTGATCAGCAATCATTGCAAATATATGAGCGGATTAACCATGTTGGTGGTAAAGCTGTTACTTTGCACTCTATGGCTTATTTAATTGCCCAAAGGGGAGATATTGAAGGTGCGATCGCACTTTATCAGCAATCATTGCAAATACATGAGCGGATTAACGATGTTAAAAATAAAGCTGCTACTTTGCACGCAATGACAGGTTTAATTGCCCAAAGGGGAGATATTGAAGGTGCGATCGCACATTATCAGCAATCATTGGAAATATATGAGCGGATTAACCATGTTAAAGGTAAAGCTGCTACTTTCCACGAAATGGCAGGTTTAATTGCCCAAAGGGGAGATATTGAAGGTGCGATCGCACATTATCAGCAATCATTGGAAATAGATGAGCGGATTAACGATGTTAAAAATAAAGCTGCTACTTTGCACGCAATGGCAGGTTTAATTGCCCAAAGCGGAGATATCGATCGCGCGATCGCACATTATCAGCAATCATTGGAAATAGATGAGCGGATTAACAATGTTAAAGGTAAAGCTGCTACACTCAGCAACATGGCAATAATAGCTTTTAAACACGGAGATATCCAGCAAGCATTAGAGTTACTGAAAAAATCTGCAACAGCCTTGGGGCAAGTAAGAGCTTATATTGATTTGGTAACAGTTCTGCGTAACTTAGGCGTAGCAGATGAAAGTAACGGTTTGGTTTACCTGGCTCAAGCAACTTGGTTGACGTTAAAAATTCAGGCTCCTTTAACAAAAACAATTCAGCTAATTCGTGATTTGTATGACGCAGTACCTCAAGATGATGAAATGGAAGCCTTGCTAGGGGCAACTGCTTTATTCTTTTGCTACGAACGCGGTGAAAATCATCCGCAGTTAGAGGAACTCCAGGAGGGTAGTTTCAAGATGATTTCAGTGGCAGCAGGTGCCCAAGGAATTGAGACGCAGGAAGCTTTTGATACTTGGGTTGTGCAGCAACGGCTGAACGATCAAGATTATTATATCCCGCGATTGCTTCAACGCCTAGAGGAGATTGTTGGGGATGAGTGGCTGTTTGAGCGATTTTAGATGTTGCTGATTAAGAAGATGAATTTGTCTGAGGCAGAAAGACGCGATAAATCGCCGTCTCTACAATATTGTAAAGACGGCGATTTATCGCGTCTTTGTGATCTATAATTTTCATCAAAAAATCTTATCCGAACCGTATTGAGAGTCGCTCCAGTCGCAGCCCGATTTTAGATGGGGAGGTGGGGAAATAGGGCTGAACTCGCATCACCCTGCGTGACTCTAAAAGCGTACCGTTTTTAAATGTATGGGGATGCATTGGCATTGCATCGCTCTGCATTAACATAACATCGCTCTGCATTGGCATTGCATCGCCCTGCATTAAGATTGCATCGCCCTGCATTAACATAACATCGCTCTGCATTGGCATTGCATCGCCCTGCATTGGCATTGCATCGCCCTGCATTGGCATTGCATCGCCCTGCATTAACATAACATCGCTCTGCATTAACATAACATCGCTCTGCATTGGCATTGCATCGCCCTGCATTAACATTGCGTAGCTTATAATCAATGATATTGCTTCGTTTGGTTCGCTTCGGACGGGTTCTACCATTGATTGCAACTTAGTGTCAGTAGCTTATGGAATCTATAAACATTACACTACCAGATGAGCTAAGTGATGCTCTCAATTCTTATATGCGCGATCGCGAAGTTTCCTTACCTGCTAATGCGATTGTAGAAACTGCGCTCAAAGAATTTTTAACCCAACGTGGCTATTTACTCCCGCAACGACAAAGTTTACACCTAACTCCCGCACCAAAGGGAAGTCTCGCCAGTCCATAGTTTGTAGTCCGACAAAGCTACAGTTATTATTACATACGCTCTTGAAAGAATTCAAATTTGGGATGCTGCCACAGAACCTCACCCCGTCCGTTCCGGACACCCCTCTACGCAGTGTAAGCAGAGGGGAAGGGGGTGAGGTTTTCTGCCGGACGGTAATCCTACTTTAGAATGACGTGAAGACCGATCCCGCTAGTTGTCCGCGTATTTTTACAATCACTTTATCAGAATAAATTTTATTGTTTTTCTCTTAGCGTTGTTTAAACGCCTTCATTTGTTAGTTGAGTCAAAAGCCTATGCAACCCACTAACCCGAACCAATTTACCGAAAAAGCCTGGGAAGCGATCGCCCACACTCCAGATATTGCTAAACAATATCAACTACAGCAGATCGAAAGCGAACACTTGATGAAAGCGCTGCTAGAACAAGAAGGACTCGCTAGCGCTGTTTTTACCAAAGCAGGTGTAAATCTCCAAAAATTACGCGATCGCACTGAACAATTCATTCAACGTCAGCCAAAAGTATGCGGTAGCAGCAGTTCCGTCTACTTGGGACGAAGCTTGGATACTTTGCTAGATCGCGCTGATAACTATCGCAAAGAATTTCAAGACGAATACATTTCTATTGAACATTTATTACTTGCCTACGCCAAAGATGACCGTTTTGGCAAAAGTTTATTCCAAGAATTTGGATTGGACGAAGGCAAATTAAAGAATATCATTAAACAAATTCGTGGGAACCAGAAAGTGACCGACCAAAATCCAGAAGGCAAATATGAAGCACTGGAAAAATATGGGCGTGACCTCACAGAAGCTGCCCGTCAAGGTAAACTTGATCCAGTGATTGGACGAGATGATGAAATTCGCCGCACCATCCAAATTCTCTCGCGTCGTACCAAAAATAACCCCGTTTTGATTGGCGAACCGGGTGTTGGTAAAACTGCGATCGCTGAAGGACTAGCACAGCGCATCGTAGCAGGTGATGTGCCTCAGTCTCTCAAAGACCGCAGGCTGATAGCTTTAGATATGGGTGCTTTGATTGCGGGAGCAAAATTCCGGGGTGAATTTGAAGAACGTCTCAAAGCAGTATTAAAAGAAGTTACTGAGTCTGGCGGCAATATTGTATTATTTATCGATGAAATTCACACCGTAGTTGGTGCCGGTGCAACTCAAGGTGCGATGGACGCAGGTAACTTGTTAAAACCGATGTTAGCGCGGGGTGAATTGCGCTGTATTGGGGCGACAACTCTTGATGAATACCGCAAGTATATCGAAAAAGATGCCGCTTTGGAAAGACGCTTCCAGCAGGTTTATGTCGATCAGCCGACTGTGGAAGATAGTATTTCGATTTTGCGCGGGTTGAGAGAACGTTATGAAAACCACCACGGGGTAAAGATTTCTGATAGTGCTTTAGTTGCAGCTGCTATATTGTCGAGTCGATATATTAGCGATCGCTTTCTTCCTGACAAAGCGATTGACTTGGTAGACGAAGCAGCTGCGAGACTGAAAATGGAGATTACCTCCAAACCCGAAGAACTCGACGAAATCGACCGCAAAATTCTTCAATTAGAAATGGAAAGGCTTTCTCTCCAAAAAGAAAGCGATGCAGGTTCTCGCGAACGTTTAGAAAGACTAGAAAAAGAACTTGCGGATTTTAAAGAAGAACAAAGAACGCTCAATACTCAATGGCAGTCTGAAAAAGATATTATCACCAAAATTCAGTCTGTTAAACAAGATATTGAACGGGTAAATCTAGAAATTCAACAAGCAGAACGCGACTACGATCTTAACCGCGCTGCTGAGTTGAAATATGGCAAATTAACAGATTTACATCGCCGATTAGAAGCGGCAGAAGGTGAACTTGCACAAACTCAACACAGTGGAAAATCACTGTTGCGGGAAGAAGTAACCGAAGCTGATATTGCGGAAGTTATTTCTAAGTGGACAGGGATTCCCATCAGCAAGTTGGTGGAATCTGAAAAAGAAAAACTGCTGCAATTAGAAGATGAACTGCACCACCGCGTCGTCGGACAAGATGAAGCAGTAACAGCTGTAGCGGATGCAATTCAGCGATCGCGTGCTGGACTTGCAGATCCCAATCGTCCGATCGCTAGCTTTATTTTCCTCGGTCCTACGGGTGTGGGTAAAACGGAATTAGCGAAAGCGCTAGCCGCATATCTGTTCGACACGGAAGAAGCGCTAGTGCGGATTGATATGTCGGAATATATGGAGAAACACGCAGTTTCTCGCCTGATTGGTGCGCCTCCCGGATATGTGGGATACGATGAAGGCGGACAACTCACCGAAGCAATTCGCCGTCGTCCTTATGCAGTGCTGCTATTCGACGAAATCGAAAAAGCACACCCCGATGTATTTAATATCTTCCTGCAAATTCTTGATGATGGGCGTGTGACTGATGCTCAAGGTCATACAGTTGACTTCAAAAACACTATCATCATTATGACTAGCAACATCGGTTCGCAGTATATTCTCGATGTGGCGGGGGATGATTCACGTTATGATGAAATGCGTCATCGCGTGATGGAGGCGATGCGGAATAGCTTCCGTCCGGAGTTTCTCAACCGCATTGACGAAACGATTATCTTCCATGCATTGCACAGACAAGAATTGCGGCATATTGTACAGTTGCAAGTAAATAGACTGCGGCAAAGATTGGGCGATCGCAAGATTTGTCTAAAACTTTCCGATTCTGCTCTTGACTTTTTGGCAGAAGTAGGATATGACCCAGTATTTGGCGCACGTCCTTTAAAGAGAGCAATTCAGCGGGAGTTAGAAACTCAAATTGCCAAAGCTATCTTGCGCGGTGAATTCAATAATGGCGACACGATTTTTGTAGATGTGCAAAATGAGCGTTTGTCTTTCAATCGCTTGCCGGCTGAGGTATTTACCGGCTAATTGAGGAATTAAATAATTTTACCCAAAAACGCAAAGTCACTCTTGATGACTTTGCGTTTTTGCGTGAGTTACCCTAATTAGAGAAATGAGAGCTTTATTCGTAGTGAGGGGTTTACCGCTCATAACAAGGATTTTAAGCACTCTTGTGTGCTTACTACTTGACAGTGTTTTTATTAATCGTTAATTCAACGGACATGAAATTAAGTAATATAGAACTCGTCGGTCCCTTTTACGACAAAGCTGAGGTTTGTGAATCAATACTTAGAGCCTTACCGCAATGGTTTGGGAAAGAGACAGCGCTAATTCAATACCTTACAGAGATGGAAAAGCTACCAACTTTACTTGCTGTAGTAGATAATCAGTATGTAGGTTTTATTACCTTCAAGCAGCATAATGAATACGCAGCAGAACTGTATATTATGGGTGTTCGTCCCGAATATCACCGTCAAGGTATTGGTAGTGCGTTAGTAATTTCCGTAGAGTCGATTATACGTCAGCAGAGTATAGAATACTGGCAGGTTAAGACTCTTGCTTTTTCTCACTTAGATACATTTTATGCACAGACAAGAGCGTTTTATTTTAATATGGGATTTAGACCTTTAGAAGTATTTACACAACTTTGGGGCGAAGATAATCCCTGTATGTTAATGGTCAAACACTTATAAATCGCAAAATAAAAAGATTATATTAAAAAAATTATTGCTCACATATATAAGTAGGTTGACTATTCAACCCGGAATTATCTACCTAAGGAATGTAGTTTTTAATGAATGGACAAATAACAATGAACAAAGGAGAAATTATATGTCATTAGAACACGTTGATGCTTTTTATGACCTTGTGAGTTCAGATCAGGCTATTTACGAGCAATATTACAATCAGTGCTGTAGTCTAGGGTTTTTAGGCAGCTATCATTGGGATAAAAGCAAGATTGTTGATTTTGCGGCTAATCTGGGCTACAGCTTTAGTGAAAATGAGCTAGATGAAATATGGTTTGGAAATGACGGAAGTTTTTCTGGTCAATCGCTGAATTTATCGGGATACGGGCATATGTCTTAAATTAACTAGCATTTTTATATCTTTTAACTGAATAATTTTAGAATATACGTTTTGATATCACTACAATCAAAGACGCTTTCCCGATGGAGAAAGCGTCTTTTATAATAAACAATACCTTCGCTCCTACCCTACACCCTAGAAGGGTGTGGCTTATAGCCTGTAGGCGTTTTATAAGTTAGCGATCGCTTTGATAGTAAATTACCCTAAAAACCTGAATCTGGTTGCTGTAAAAATTCTATTTCCTCTGGGGTGGAAATGCGCCCTAATATTGCATTGCGATGAGGAAATCGCCCAAAACGCTCAATTATTTCTAAGTGACGATATGCATATTCAATCGCACTGCTGCTGTCAGGATCGTAACTGAGTTGGTCAAATAGCTTTACACTCTGACGTTGATGATCTAGATTTTCGCTGTGTCCAAAGGGTAAGTAGACAAACCAGCATTGTACAGGCAAAAAGGCACGATCATAACCGAGTGCGATCGCTTGCTGCGCTGCTGAAAGCGCTTCCCAATCAGTAGCGAAAGCTTCGGGAGTACCACGAAATATACTCCGGGGAAACTGATCTAACAACAAAATCAGCGCTAGACAAGTTTGGGGTAAATCGATCCAATCGTCTAGGTGTCCCGCTGCTGCTTTTTGGTAATCTTTGCGGAATCGAGTTCGCAGTTCCTCATCAAACTCTGGTGTTTTATTAAACCAACTTTTTCGAGGTTTACCGTAACTCGGTTCATCGGGATGACCAAACCAAAATTCTAAAATAGGTTTTGCCTGTGACATCGCTATTACTGACCTTTACAAAGCACTTGTCGCATTTTACGCATATTTGCGGGCAATTCTAAATTCATTGCTTGCTGAATAAACATTGATGGTATGGGGATATTAGGGGTAGCTTGCACACTATAAGCTACCAGTGTGCCATTACCGCAATCTTTTAGCTCTAAATTAGCTGTAAAGTCTTCAAAAGTTCCTTTTTCCATCCTAAATTGAATTCGCTGCCCAATTTCTTCGGCAACCTGGACGTAGATTTCAACTTGCGCCGTGAAAAATAAAAATGCCTTTTGTGCTGCTTGATACAGACGTTTAACTTCGCCTCTTTGTATAATTTCGCTCTTTGTTATATCAGGAAAATATTGCACCCAACGTGGGTAATCGGTTAATTGCTGCCAGACATTCGATCGCACTAAAGGCACATACATCCAAGCGGTGACAGCACCACCCCAAGCATTGTGCGATCGGGTTTCTACGAAAATCTCACCCTGCATGAGTAAGTTTTGCTTGTCTTGACTCCAAGTCATATCGGAACCTCTGGGAAAATCTGGAATATAAGACGCAGACATATTGATTTTGGTTACTCCTCAAAGCCACTTACACACTTAAAATGTAAAGTATTTAACTTGATCAATTCCAACCGACTAATTGTAGTTCCACTTCCATAGATAAGTTTTCCGGAAAAACTCCCTCTTACGTAATTATTCCCAAATTTGAAGGAAAATATGTAATTTTATGATGAATATTATCAAAAGCAGGAAATAGTGAACTAGGTTTAAAGGTACAGGTTTTAACATCACTCGTCTATGACGGAAAATTATGAAGTTTTTGCCTTTTCGTTATGCTTTGATCAGCTGTTGCGTTCTTAGGGTAATGAAGTGAGTCAATCTTCTAATAAATTAAATCGTCGATTAACTCAAACTTGCGGCTTCCTTTTTGGGATTGCGATCGCGGTTTGGGTACTTAGAGGCTTTGGGATTCTCGGTTTTATGCCGGGAGGTATAATTTGGCTGTTGTTTTTGGCGGCGATCGCTTTTGCAATTCTCAGTTACATGCAAAAAACTTGGTGGCGCTTTTAAGAGCGCAAAAACGCTCGTCCCCGCAGGTTCAATAAAGCCAGACGAGCGCAGGCTAAATATAGAGCAAAAGAAGGCAGGCTTTGTTTGTATAGTTTCACCCTGCGGTGGGTGTAAGATATCAGAGAATGCAGACTATTAATTAGGAGCGGCAAACATGCAAAAGTATCTATGTACCGTCTGCGGCTATGAATACGATCCCGAAGTAGGCGATCCAGATAGCGGAATTGCACCAGGGACAGCTTTTGAAGACATACCAGATGATTGGGTGTGTCCAACTTGCGGTGTGACAAAAGAGAATTTTGAACCCGCAGAATAATAAAAAAATAGCTAGCCTAGAGTTAAGACGCTGTTATTTTATAAGGGAATTCAAGTCTATTGCAATCTCTGAAAGTTGTTGTAATTGGAGGTGGGGCAGCCGGATTTTTTAGCGCGATCGCTACGAAGGAAGCGAACCCGCACGCCCATGTTACTTTAATTGAAGCCAGCCTCCAAGTGTTGGCGAAGGTTCGCGTTTCTGGTGGGGGACGCTGTAATGTCACTCACGCTTGTTTTGATCCAGCCGTTTTAGTGCAAAATTATCCCAGAGGTGGAAAAGCCCTCCGGGGTGCTTTTAGTCGCTTTCAAACCAAAGATACGATAACTTGGTTTGCGATGCATGGAGTACCGCTGAAAACTGAAGCTGATGGACGAATGTTTCCGATTACGAATACTTCGGAAACGATTGTCAACTCTTTGCTGAATACCGCTTCTCAAGCTGGGGTAGAAATTCGCACTTCTGCACCTGTTGTTGGTGTAAAACGGCAAAATGAAGGGTTTGAAATTATTTTCAAGTCTGGAGAAACTATATTAAGCGATCGCTTGCTCTTGGCAACGGGAAGCAACCCTGTAGGCTATAGAATAGCTAAAGAATTTGGTCATCAAATAGAGACACCTGTTCCTTCTTTATTTACTTTCAACATTGGCGATGAACAATTACGCAAATTAGCTGGTGTTAGTGTGGAATCGGTGCGTTTGCGCTTGTTGTGCGGTGGGAAATCTCAATTAGAACAAACTGGACCTTTGCTAATTACCCATTGGGGTTTAAGTGGACCGGCTGTCTTGAAACTTTCGGCTTGGGGTGCGAGAGTGCTGCGCGAAAGTCACTATCAAGCGACTTTAATGATTAATTGGTTGCCTGATTTGCAGCAAGATGAAGTGCGGCAAAAAATCTTAGCAGTTAAAAATGAATGGGGAAAAAAGGCGATCGCTTTACATCGCGGTGTTGACTTACCACACCGTCTGTGGCAATACATCATTGCCCGTTTAGATATTACTACAGAGGAACGTTGGGCAGAAATATCTAACAAAAACTTAAATAAACTTGTTCAAGAACTCACTCAAGGAGAATATTTAATCAACGGGAAAGGTGTTTTTAAAGAAGAATTTGTTACCTGTGGTGGTGTTAACTTGAAAGAAGTTAACTTTAAGACAATGGAAAGTCGTATAGTTCCAGGACTTTATTTTGCTGGAGAAATCCTGGATATTGATGGAGTTACCGGCGGATTTAACTTCCAAAGTGCTTGGACTACAGGATATTTAGCCGGTTTAGCAATGGGAAGTAGCGATTAAGGAGAATAGGTAATTTAAGACTGGGGAGGGAGTAGTTGCGTGCGGTGAGACCAGCGCAATTCTCCTGGTTTCCCTTTCATCGCGCTCCTACGCAGGAGCGTCACCCGCTCGTGAGGTCACGTTGTTCGCGCAGCGTCTTGTGTAATTGAGAAGCACCTGCCGTCAAGTGGTGTTAGCGCTTTTCGGTAGCGATATGGAAATGCGATCGGCAATAGCTTTGCGTATTTTCCCAGACCTAAATTTAGTTTTGTATAAATACATCCTTGATTTAATACTCAAATCTGATACTCTAATGTAAGTAATATTATAGGCACATTATAATTAAAGGTAAAAAATATATCTAGTTAATTCAAAACTTTTGCAATTACAAATTCATACTTAACATCAGTTTGCGTCTAGCTCAAGATAGAAGATAACCACTTCTTTCTAACTGTTAAGGGTGCTATTGATGCGTTTACCAATTCTGGCTATTTTATCCAATTTAAAATCTTATTTATAGGTAAATAAATTACTTTTACATCAGAAAATTGGGCTGCTTTACCAATTAGTTTAGATGGTAAAGATAATGTATATTGGCAAAAATTAAAATGGCAATTTAGGCATCGGTATTGCTCAAAATCAATGCTAGCAATGAATAAAAAAATTATAAAAAAGCCAACATTTATTAAACTTGTGTGAGCAGTTACAAAAGCAAAAAATAACTCAATATGCTCAAAAAATTTTTCAAATGTATTAATAAAAGATAAGTTATCATTTGTATCAATTGCTATTATGATTCTAATCTATAATAGGAAATAATGAAAAGTTCAGGTATAATTAAAAAACTATTCCCACTGCTAAACCTGTATCCGTGGGCAATTCCTGTAATTATCATCTTAGGAATTTTAACTTCTTTGTCTGAAGGGTTGGGAATTAGCTTATTTATTCCTTTTCTTCAAAGTTTAGAACCAGGAAACTCTCAATCAGGAAGTGGAACATTTTTAGGAACTATTTTAAATAGATTATTTAGTGGTATTCCGCCAAATAATCGACTGCTAATTATTCCCTTATCTATTTTCGCGTGCGTTCTCCTGAAAAATTTCCTTGCTTATAGCAGTTCGCTTCTTTCGATTTGGCTTTATTGGCGTATTGGTTCTCAATTAGTATCTAAACTTTTTCAGCAGATATTGAGCGTTAGCTATAGTTTTTTAGACTCTAAAGAATCAGGTAAATTACTCAATACACTGCATACGGAAAGTTGGCGTGCATGTGATGCGATATTACTTTTAATTAACCTAATAATTAATTTTTCTACAGTTCTTGTTTTTGTAATATTCTTAATGCTAACTTCTTGGCAACTGACTTTGTTAGTAGCTGTTGCTTTGTTAGGAATTTCACTAATAGTTCAGCAAGTAACACGGAAAACAAAGAAGTTAGGAAGACAAGCAGTACAGGCAAACGATCGCCTTGCTAATCGGATGATCGAAGGCTTTTATGGAATGCGGGTGATTAGAGCTTTTGGTCAAGAAGCTTACGAGCATAAGCGTTTTGAGCAGCTAACAAACGAAGTAAGTATTGCAGCACTAAAGCTGGCGAAACTCTACACCATCTCTGGACCACTTTCGGAAGTTTTATCGGTGGCTTTGTTGGTATGCATTATGATTATCGCTTTGCAAAATAAAGCGAATCTACCGACTTTGTTAACCTTTATCTTCATGCTTTATCGCTTACAGCCATCGGTGAGGAAATTAGATAGCGATCGGGTAAATTTAATTGGTTTATTAGCATCAGTTGAAGATGTCGTATCTCTGTTAGAAATTCCGGAGCAACAATTTATTCGTACAGGAAATGTTTATTGTCATGGTTTAAAGCGATCGCTCACATTTAAATCTGTGGGTTTCCGCTACAATCCCACAGACAGACCTGCACTTAAAGATGTTTCTTTTTCTATTCCCAAAGGAAAAACTACAGCTATAGTTGGACCTTCAGGTGCAGGTAAATCGACACTTATCGGCTTAATTTGCCGTTTTTATGATGTTACAGAAGGAGAAATTTACGTTGATGAATATCCCCTACGAGAATTAGATTTAGCATCTTGGCGAAATCATATTGCTATTGTCAGCCAAGATGTTTATGTCTTTAATACCACAGTGCGAGACAACATAGCCTACGGTCGTTCAGATGCTACAGAAGCCGAAGTTATCAACGCGGCTAAACAAGCAAACGCTCATGAGTTTATCATTAAATTAAGCGAAGGCTATGATACTATACTAGGCGATCGCGGCGTTCGTCTTTCCGGCGGACAAAGACAGCGCATAGCTTTAGCTCGTGCGATCGTTTGCGATCCACAAATATTTATTCTCGACGAAGCTACCAATGCGCTCGATAGCGTTTCTGAAAGTTTAATTCAAGAGGCAATTAATACATTTGGTAAAAATCGCACAGTAATTATTATCGCCCATCGTTTATCCACAATTGAGCAAGCAGATAAAATCCTTGTATTACAAGAAGGACAAGTTGTAGAACAAGGAAATTTTCAGCAATTGCTACAAAATAAGGGGTTATTTTCTCAGCTTTATAATTTACAATACGGTGGAGTTGAATACTGAAAAGTTCAGTTTAAATTCCTCTTAAACAAAGAATAAATAACTCTTAACCAAATAGATGAAAGACACACTAAAATCAATTGCAAAGCGTACATTGCCTGCTTCTGTTCACCGTTGGATAGGAACACAATTAAAGGGTGACAGATATATCCCACCCGTGGGTGCAATAGACTTTGGTAGTCTGCGAAGAGTAACGCCAATCAGCCGACAATTTGGCTATGACCGAGGTTTACCGATTGACCGTTACTATATTGAAAACTTTCTCGCCAAAAATGCGGCTGATGTGAAAGGACGTGTATTAGAAATTGGTGACAATTCTTACACACGGCAATTTGGAGGTAATAGCGTCACTCAAAGTGATGTGCTTCATGTAGTTGAAGGTAACCCGCAAGCAACCATCGTTGGGGATTTAACCAATGCCGAACACATACCCTCAGATATCTTTGACTGCTTTATCCTGACGCAAACATTGCAATGTATTTACGATACACGGGCAGCACTCAAGACAATATACCGTATTCTCAAGCCTGGTGGAGTTGTATTAGCTACATTTTCGGGTATTAGCTTGACACCTCCCGATGAATGGGGAGATTACTGGTGTTGGAATTTTACCACCCAATCAGGAAAACGCCTGTTTGCAGAGTTCTTCCCAGAAGCAAATATTCAGGTAGAGAGTTACGGAAATGTGTTAGCAGCGATCGCCTTTTTGCAAGGTTTAGCAACCGAAGAACTACAAAAAGCAGAATTAGATCACCGCGATCGCCCATATGAACTACTAATAACTGTCCGCGCTGTCAAACCGAAGGAAATATCATGAGGATACCTGGAAGTGGCAAATTAAAGCGAATAGCAAGACGAGTGCGAAACCGCATCGCACCAGGAGGATTGATTCTCATGTACCACCGCGTAACTGAAATTGAATCCGATCCTTGGAAATTGTGCGTTAGTCCATCTTATTTTGCCGAACATTTGCAAGTATTACAAAAACTCGGCTGTGCAGTGCGCTTACAACAATTAAACCAAACTTTAAAAAATGGTAAGCGTCCTCATCGTCAAGTAGTCATCACCTTTGATGATGGTTACACCGATAATTTGTATAACGCTAAACCTTTATTAGAACAGTATGAAATTCCCGCTACTATCTTTCTGACAACAGGATACATGCAACAAGAGCGTGAATTTTGGTCGGACGAACTGGATAGGATATTGCTACAACCAGGGACTTTACCAGAAGCCTTATCTTTAAATATTAACGGCACTAGCTATGAATGGAAGTTAGACGCAACAGCTAATGATAGGGATAAATCAAACAACTTGGATGTTTTAGATGCGAGTGAACGTTATTCTCTTTACTACTCGCTTTATGAATTACTTTATCCCTTACCCGCAATAGAGCGATCGCATCTTCTAGATCAACTACTTTTATGGGCAAACAAAAAGCCAGAATTACGTCCAACTCACCGGATGATGACAATGAAGGAATTATCTAGTTTGCAACCAGGAAACATCATCGAAGTTGGTGCTCATACAGTGACACATCCGTTTCTTGCCACAATCTCCCCAGAAGTACAGCAAAAGGAAATTCAAGAAAATAAAGTCCAACTAGAAGAGATTTTCGGACATTCAATCGAAAGTTTTGCCTATCCCCACGGAAATTATAACAGCCAAACTAGTGAGATAGTGCGCCAAGCCGGATTTACCTGCGCTTGTACTACCAATGCAAACATTGTCGGCAAAAATAGCGATCGCTTTCAACTACCTCGCTTTGCTGTCGAAAATTGGGATGGGGAAGAATTTGCCAAACAATTATCAAGATGGTTCCTTAACTGAGAATGAATTTTATCTCAAAAAAACGCCATGATTAGCAAGCCATTAATTTCTGGTGTAATGATTTTCTTAAATGGTGAAAAGTTCATCGAAGAAGCGATCACCAGTGTATTTGCCCAAACTTATGATAACTGGGAACTATTATTAGTAGATGACGGTTCCACCGATAATAGCACTGCGATCGCTCAAAAGTACGCAGAGAAATATCCAGAAAAAGTCCGCTATTTAGAACACCCAAATCACCAAAATCTGGCAAAGAGTGTTTCCCGCAACCTGGGTATCAGCAAAGCTAAAGGAGAGTATATCGCCTTTTTAGACGCTGATGATATCTGGCTACCGCCAAAACTGGAAAAACAACTAGCAATTTTGCAATCATACCCTGAAGTTGGGATGGTTTACGGACCAACGCAGATGTGGTTTAGCTGGACTGGTAATCCAGAAGATATGACACGCGATCGCTACCGCAAACTTGGTGTAAAACCCGATACATTAATTCTACCACCAAATCTAGTCCCGCTCTTTTTACGCGCAAAAGCAGAAACACCCGGTACTTGTGGAGTTTTGATTAAACGCGAAGTCGTAGAAGCTGTCGGTGGACATGAAGAAAGCTTTGGCAGTATGTACGAAGACCAAGCTTTTTTCGCGAAAATTTGCTTGAAATATCCCGTATTTATCGAGAGTGGCTGTTGGGATAAATATCGACAGCACCCTGATTCTACTTGTTATGTAGCGGAGCGAACAGGAGAATATCATATCGCAGAAATCACTCCTAGCTACGCGAATTACTTAATTTGGCTAGAAGAATATTTGGTTAAAGAAAAACTTATAAATACTGAAGTCTGGCAGCCTTTACAAAGTGTATTATTTTTCGTGCGCCATCCTTTAATTTATCACTATTATCGACGTATACGGCGCTTTGTCTGGAAATTCAAGGCACTACTCAATAAATCAAGGAAGAGGGGGGAAAGGAGAATTTCATCTTTGTATTACTCTAAGTAATCGCGATATTAAGTCTTGCACTTTACCTAGAAGCTAGAGGAATTAATTGCACTTCTAGGTGGGGAAATGCTTATTGGGTAATGTTTTCACCCAGAATCTATAAATCAGATAAAAATCGAAAAATCCTTCAAATAAAGATAAATTAAAAAACCTGGGAAAGTCGCAAAACTTACCCCAGGTTCTCTATTTCCTATACTCTACGCAAAGTTTCAGCGTAGTTGAGTCTTTAACGATTCAAATATTTTTGTGGTGTCATAACCTACAACAAATCCGGATTTTGAACGTTCACCTTTTTCATAAACAAAAAATTGAAAAGGAGGTGGATATATTAATGGTGCGCGGGTATACAAGTTTAATTCTTGAGTGGCTCTAGTGTCAGCGATAGCTATTTTGTATTTATCACCAAGAATTTTTTGAGCTTCTGATTTAAACTGTTCTAGAGGAATGTTATAACCTTGTATCAAATCGTCATATACATTCAGTATCGAAATTACAACTACAGGCTTGTCAGATTTCAATACTTCGGTTTAAAAAATGTCTGGAGTAAGATTCACCACATTTGATGTAGTGACAGCAATCGGTGGAGGTATGACGAGCATCAAGCTTACAACCAGTACTAAAAATACTGGGATCAATCGTTTTCCGATTATAATCATAATTTTCTATGTGTCGCTATAAACCTCGTAAGTAACTTACCACCGTTGAAAAACGGACATAAGGACAGTTAAGACACTTAAGTAGAAATAATTTTCTAGAAGGACAGATAAGACAGTTAAGCAGAAATAGTTGGAAATTAGCACTGATGCAAGTTTGGCGATGTTGTCTCCTGAAATATGAGGTCAAGCGATCGCGTACAGAGATTCCAGTGAAAGCGATAGCAGGTGCATTAATTGCGCTTCTAGGGGTAGGAATGTTGATAGGATAAAGCTTTCAACCTCAAACAACTACCCCAGTAAGAAGCGAAGAAACCCTTGATAATTCAGGATTTTAGACTTTTGGGAGAATTACTAGAGTTTTTGGTCTGGAGATGAACCTATAGAATTAACCGAACTTGATATTATTTAATACTTGCCAACAAGTGCGATCGCATGGCAACCTTCATCTACATAACACAATCATTACTAGGAGAGCGATAATTATCTAGCCTTTGTAAATGACTTCTGAACAAACAACATGAAATTTAGCGAAATCGTTGAGAAACTTAGCCACAGTGCCACCGCAAACAGCCTCACAGCTAATAAAGAGCAAGATATCGAAATTACAGGGGTAGCAGCAGTTGATGAAGCGATCGCAGGTCATCTTAGCTACATAGAGGGACCAAAATTTGCCTCTTTTGTCGGCAAGACTAATGCTAGCGCTTTAATTTTACCAGAAGACGAAATATTACAAAAGCTTGCAGAAGAACGCGGTATCGTTTGGATAGCCACGCGAAATCCGCGCTTGTTATTTGCTAAAGCGATCGCAGTTTTCTATCAACCATACCGTCCAACTCCAGAAATTCATCCTAGCGCCGTAATTCACCCTACAGCAAAAATTGGCACTGATGTTTACATTGGTCCCCATGTAGTGATTCAGCAAGAAGCAGAAATCGGCAATCAAGTCTGCATTCATCCAAATGCAGTAGTTTATCCAAATGCGAAAATAGGCGATCGCACAATCTTACACGCTAATTGTACCATCCACGAACGCGCCCGCATTGGCGCAGATTGCGTAATTCACAGTGGTGCTGTCATCGGTGCAGAAGGCTTTGGCTTTGTTCCCATTGCCAACGGTTGGTTCAAAATGGAACAATCCGGTTATATTGTCTTAGAAGATGGCGTAGAAATTGGCTGCAACAGCGCGGTAGACCGTCCATCCGTCGGCGAAACGCGCATAGGTCGCAGTACCAAAATTGACAATTTAGTGCAAATAGCACACGGTTGCGAAATAGGGGCTTACTGTGCTATAGCCGGACAATCTGGTATGGCAGGAGGGGTAAAAATTGGCAATCGCGTCATTTTAGCTGGACAAACAGGAATAGCCAATCAAGCGAAAATGGGTGATGGTGCGATCGCTACAGCGCAAGCGGGAATTCTTAGCGATGTTGCAGCAGGAGAAATCGTCTCTGGAACTCCGGCAATGCCTCACAAAATATTTTTGAAAGTAGCTGCGATTTATACCCGCTTACCACAAATGTATCAAACATTCAAACAATTGCAGCGTTTAGGACAAAAGTAAGGAGTAAGGAGTCAGAAGAAAATCATTTACAGGAAGAAAATCGCACTTCCTCCAATGTAGAGCGAAAAAATTCCTTTTAATTCTGACTTTTGACTTTTGACTCCGTAACTCCTAACTCTTAACTCCCGTACAGACGCGAGGAATATCACGTCTCTACAACTTATAATTCCTAACTCCTAACTCCTGACTCCTGACTCCTGACTCCTAACTCCTAACTCCTAACTCCTAACTCCTGGCTCCTAACTCCTGACTCCTGACTTCTGACTCCTAACTCCTGACTTCTAACTTCTGACTCCTAACTCCTAACTTATTTCTGGGAAGCACTACAAAAGTGGTAGGGTTTCCCTCACTAATCAAAGTTTGATCTGAATTTAATATAAACTCAAAGGCGATAAAGAAAGCGCCTAAGAAAAACAAGATACAAGCTGATTGTGTGTTTTTTGCTAAAGCTTGAATGAACTTTTACTTCAATCACTACGCTGATTTAATGGAGGTTAATTAAGTTATGGCATTAATACGTTGGCAACCCTTCCAAGAAATGGAAACTCTGCGGCATCAAATGGATAAAATGTTTGATGAAATGGCAGGACTTAATCGCGAAATGGCAACAAAAACTTGGTCACCTGCGGTCGAATTAGAAGATACAAACGACCACATAATTTTACGCGCTGAAGTTCCTGGTCTTGAAGGTAAAGACTTAGATATTCAAGTAGCACGGGAAGCAGTTTCCATTGCAGGTGAAACTCGCTATGAAAACAAAGCCGAAGAACGCGGTTATTTGCGCTCAGAGTTCCGTTATGGTAAATTCCAACGGACAATCCCGCTACCTGCTGCAATTAAGAATGACCAAGTACAAGCCGAATTCAAAAATGGCATTTTAATATTAACAATGCCTAAAGCCGAAGAAGCCAAAAACAAAGTCGTAAAAATTAACTTAGCAGATGGCAAAACGGCGCTTACTGGTTCATAATTTACTAAATCTGTGCAAGTCTGTTTAATTGCAATAGGTAAATAATTAAAAACTGCGATCGCACTACATTACAAAAGGGCGATCGCGGTTATTTTATTCAAGTACCGATGTTATAAATCGTTTAAATCATCCTCACTTTCATCAGAAGCAGCGTGAGGTAATATGGAGCGGTCATCATCTGCGATTCGCGTGGGTACACCTAAATGCTTACGAGCATCTTGCTCTGCAATATTACGGTCTTCTTCAGTATCAAACTGTTGCTCATCCAGGAGATATTTACTACGTGCTGCTTGATCTTGACTTGGAGCTTGACCATTCTTCCACTTATATTTAAAGTCCATAAATAAACCTCAACTCATGACTCGCATTTAATCTCATTGCTTTTACCGAGTACCTCTAACGCAAGATAGGTTAAGGAAATTATATTTACCGTGATTTTGGGGGATGTCTTTGACCAGTGTGTGACAAAAGCGCGATCGCACTTGTTGAATTTGAAAATGCGATCGCGCTTATTTCATCATGTAATAACGACTAAAGTCGTTAAATTAAGCGTTTTAACGCTTACTACAAGCCTAATTTCTCCAACACTGGCTTAGTCGAAACAATGTGCCTTTCTAAACCAAGTTCTTGTGGACTAATACCTAACGCCAAAGCAATCAACTGCGGTAAATGCAACACAGGCAAACCTAATTTTTGCCCGATGACTTTTTCCACCTCAGGCTGACGAGAATCTAAATTCAAATGACACAGCGGACAAGGTGTGACAATACAATCAGCACCAGATGTTAGCGCATCTTGAATATGCATCCCCGCCATCTTAAAAGATTGGGTAGTAGCATAACTCGAAAGGGGCCATCCGCAACATTGAGTCCGACCTCGGTAATAAATTGGCGTTGCACCCAGACTCCGAAAGACATTTTCCATCGCTTCCGGTTGGAAAGGGTCATCATAAGGCATAGATTTTTGGGCACGCAGAAGATAACAGCCATAAAAAGCCGCGCATTTTAACCCACTCAACTTACGGGTGACTCGTTTTTGAATTTCTTCTATACCATAATCTGTTACCAAAGCATACAGGAGATGTTTAACTTCAGTACTTCCCCGATAAGGAGAACAGCTTTCTTTTTCTAAAAAGCCATTAACTTTATCGATGTATTGGGGGTCTGTTTTTTGGCATTCTTTCAAACGATCATCAACATGACCAATCACGCCTTGACAAGTGCTGCAATGTGTGAGTAGCGGCAAATTTAATTCTTCTGCTAAAGCAATATTCCGGGCATTAACCGTATCTTCCAACAGTTGGGAATCTTCCTTAAAAGTGCCCGAACCGCAGCAAGCAGCCTTTTTCAATTCTACCAGTTCAATACCCAGAGCTTTAGTCAAAGCTTTGGTTGACAAGCTTAACTCGCGGCAAGCACCTTGGGCAACACAACCTGGGAAGTAAGCGTATTTTAGCGTCTGAGATAGCATAAAAGTATATTTGGGTTAGGCAGTTGCCCTTAAACAATAACTGTTTTATCAGTCCTTGTCCGTGATGCTAGCAAAGCTTTGTATCTAAATTGGGACATCGGAAAAAAATTTAGTCAGAATTAGACAAGAGAAGCATTTACACTCACTCATGAACGCGATCGCTTGCTTCGATTGACGTTGCCTAACTGTTCTTAAAGAAGAAACGCTGTTTGGAATTTTCCTAAGAAAAACCCTTTACAGTGTACCGGCGATCGCGCTTGACGATAAGATGTATATGCTCAAAACCACGTCGCCCTAAAGAGCGGATCGTAGCAACTGGTTAAGGACTTTTATCTATGAGTGAAGCGGACAGCATTTTTGACAAGGTTAAGAAAATCGTCGTCGAGCAACTTAGTGTTGACGCTGGGACGGTGACACCACAATCGAATTTTGCCAACGATCTAGGGGCTGATTCCCTAGATACAGTTGAACTGGTAATGGCTTTAGAAGAAGAATTTGATATTGAAATTCCTGATGAAGCCGCCGAAAAAATTACCACAGTTCAAGAAGCAGTAGACTACATCAACAACAAAGTTGCCGCATCCGCCTAACTGGGGACTAGGGACTAGGGACTAGGGACTGGGGACTAGGGGCTGGGAAGTAAAAAAGAGATTATTCACAATAAATTCATTTTTTCCTCCTTCCCTAATACCCAATCCCCAGTACCCAATCCCCAGTCCCCCTTTTATGCAGCTTTCTCGCCACCCTAACTATCGTCATGACAGATTTTATACGTAAGCGCGTTGTTGTAACTGGTGTTGGCGCGCTTACACCGATTGGTAAAACACCAGCCGAATATTGGGAAGGATTAATTAGCGGACGCAATGGCATCGACTACATCAGTTTATTTGATGCTACAAGCCATGATTGCCGCATTGCTGGTGAGGTGAAAGACTTCGATCCACATGAATACATGGAGCGCAAAGAAGCCAAGCGCATGGATCGGTTTTCCCAATTTGGAGTTGCGGGTGCAAAACAGGCTCTAGCAGACGCTGGATTAGTCATCAATGACCTGAACGCAGAACAAGTCGGTGTAATCATCGGTTCCGGCGTTGGCGGCATTAAAGTCATGGAAGACCAGCAAACGATCTACCTCAACCGTGGTCCCGATCGCTGTAGTCCTTTCATGATTCCGATGATGATCGCCAATATGGCAGCGGGGTTGACAGCAATTCACACTGGTGCTAGGGGTCCGAATTCCTGCTCCGTCACTGCTTGTGCCGCCGGCTCCAATGCGATTGGAGATGCTTTTCGCTTGATTCAAAATGGATATGCCCAGGCGATGATTTGCGGCGGATGTGAAGCGGCAGTTACACCCTTGTCTCTAGCAGGATTTGCCGCATGTAAAGCCCTTTCGTGTCGGAATGATGATCCCGCGCACGCAAGCCGTCCATTTGACCGCGATCGCAACGGATTTGTCATGGGTGAAGGTGCGGGAATTTTAATTTTAGAAGAGCTGCAACACGCCTTAAGTCGCAAAGCCCGTATTTATGCGGAAATTGTCGGCTACGGCATGACTTGTGATGCATACCATATCACTTCCCCCGTACCCGGTGGCGAAGGAGCCGCCAGAGCCATGCAACTGGCATTGAAAGACGGCGGAATAACTCCAGAAATGGTAAGTTACATCAACGCTCACGGCACCAGCACCCCAGCAAACGATTCGACAGAAACCGCCGCGATGAAAAAAGCCTTGGGGGAACACGCTTATAAAATAGCAATCAGTTCCACCAAATCCATGACCGGTCATTTGTTAGGCGGTTCTGGAGGCATTGAAGCCGTGGCAACAGTACTAGCGATCGCTAACGATAAAATTCCCCCGACAATTAATCTAGAAAACCCAGATCCAGAGTGTGACCTGGATTATGTTCCCAACACAAGCCGCAATTTGAATGTCGAGGTGGCACTTTCCAATTCTTTTGGGTTTGGCGGACACAATGTCACGCTAGCCTTTAAGAAGTACCGCTAAGATCCAAAATCTGCCGCTGGTCGGATCTCTTGATACAAGTGAGCGAAATGTATCAGAAATGTCATTCTGCTTTAATTTAAGAGTTCAGCATGACCAGATTATCTGCTTGATTAATCACTCTAATTCAAGAGATCCCGCTTGTCTGTCGTCAACAGGCAATGGGATGATGAGGATACTGCTTGGGGTGATAATCCAAAACAACCCCAGTAATGATTAGCTTAAAGAGTGCTAAACCGTCGTTAAATATAAGAGATTATGGCTGTTGCAACCCAATCCCTCGAAGAACTTTGTATTAACTCGATTCGCTTTTTGGCTATTGACGCCGTAGAAAAAGCTAAATCGGGACACCCAGGACTACCAATGGGTGCTGCGCCAATGGCGTTTGTGCTGTGGGACCGCTTTATGCGGTTTAACCCAAAAAATCCTAAGTGGTTCAACCGCGATCGCTTTGTATTGTCTGCCGGTCACGGTTCGATGTTGCTGTATGCCCTGCTACACCTGACAGGCTTTGACAGCGTAAGTATTGAAGACATCAAGCAGTTCCGTCAGTGGGAATCTAAAACCCCCGGACACCCGGAAAACTTCATGACCGAAGGTGTAGAAGTTACTACCGGACCATTGGGACAAGGAATTGCCAATGCTGTCGGTTTAGCAATCGCAGAAGCACACCTAGCCGCTAAATTCAACAAACCCGATGCCAAGATTGTTGACCACTACACCTACGTAATTTTAGGTGACGGTTGCAACATGGAAGGCATTTCCGGTGAAGCTTGTTCTTTCGCAGGACACTTGGGATTAGGCAAACTCATCGCTCTGTATGACGACAACCACATCTCCATCGATGGTTCTACAGATGTAGCATTCACCGAAGATGTTTCCAAGCGCTTTGAAGCATACGGCTGGCACGTTTTGCATGTTAAAGATGGCAATACGGATTTAGCCGCAATTGAAAAGGCGATCGCCGAAGCTAAATCTGTCACCGACAAGCCGACCATGATCAAGGTGACAACCACCATCGGTTACGGTTCCCCCAACAAACAAAACACCGCAGGCATTCACGGTGCAGCCTTGGGTGGCGATGAAATCGCCCTAACCCGGAATAACTTAGAGTGGACATATGAGCCTTTCGTAGTCCCAGAAGATGCCAAAAATCACATGGGTAAAGCCGTTGAGCGCGGTGCTAACTACGAAGCTGAGTGGAATAAGACCTTTGGCGACTACAAAGCCAAATATGCCGAAGAAGCGGCTGTATTTGAACGTTACATCACCGGCAAACTTCCCGACGGTTGGGACAACGTACTACCCACCTACACCCCCGAAGATAAAGGATTGCCCACCCGCAAACACTCAGAAAACTGCCTCAACAAACTAGCAAAAGTTTTACCTGAGTTAATTGGTGGTTCGGCTGACTTAACCCACTCCAACCTGACTGAAATCAAAGGCACCGGCGACTTTCAAAAAGGGCAATACCAAAACCCCAACATCCACTTTGGCGTGCGCGAACACGCTATGGGCGCAATCTGTAACGGTATAGCGCTGCATCAATCGGGATTAATTCCTTACGGTGCTACCTTTTTGATTTTCACAGATTACATGCGTGCTGCCATCCGCTTATCTGCCCTGTCTCAAGCGGGTTCGATTTGGGTGATGACTCACGACTCGATTGGACAAGGTGAAGACGGTCCAACGCACCAACCGATTGAAACTCTAGCTTCTTTGAGAGCGATTCCTAACTTAACAGTCATTCGTCCCGCAGACGGAAACGAATCTTCTGGCGCTTACAAAGTAGCGATCGAGAAGTCCAAGCAAAACGCTCCTACTCTGTTAGCGTTCACCCGTCAAAATGTCCCCAACTTAGCAGGTACATCAATTGAGGGCGTAACAAAGGGTGCATACACAGTGGTAGATTCCGAGGGTACACCAGAGTTAATCCTGATTGGCACTGGTTCAGAATTGAGCCTCTGCGTCACCGCAGCTGAGAAACTCACCAGCGAAGGCAAGAAAGTTCGTGTAGTCTCGATGCCTTCTTGGGAACTGTTTGAAGCACAAGATGCGGCTTATAAAGAGTCTATTCTGCCTAAAGCTGTCACCAAGCGTGTGTCTGTAGAAGCTGCCGCTAGTTTCGGCTGGCACAAGTATGTCGGCACCGAAGGCGATTGTGTTAGCATTGATCGCTTTGGTGCTTCCGCTCCAGGTGGCGTTTGTATGGAGAAGTTTGGCTTCAGCGTTGAGAATGTGTTAGCAACAGCTAAGAAAGTTTTAGGTTAATTCGCAACAGATTAATCTCGTTTTTTTGAAGGGTGGGCATTTTGTCCGCCCTTTTTTTAACGCAGAGGGGCACTGAGGGAGATTAATTATAATTGGAGAAATTAGTCGTAGTCGTAGGTTGGATAGAGCCGAAAGGCGAAACCCAACATTAATTATTTATGTCAAACTAAATGATTAATGATAGCGATATGTTGAGAGTCGAGGGGCTTAATTTAGAGAATTGGCTAGTTCAGTGAAGTGCTACACATGGCGGCAGCTTGGGCGTTAAGTAAACTACTACAGTAAAATCCCTGTAAAATATTTTATTTATGGCATTTATTAATTCAGTGCGGCAGTGTATCAATTGTTCAGCGGTCAGGATAAACGTTTGGCAGCTAAGTTAACAGAATTGGGCGTTAACACGCTATGAGTTAGTATGATTCTTATCGGGCAGAAACTAAACGCCTGGTTTACACAATAATTAAACAAGTGAAAAAAACTCGTGACTTGTACAGGCGATCGCGTTAGGATCTTGTCACGCTTTTCTGTTAAAACAAGGAAAGCACAGTTGCGAGTCAGTCCAACCACATAACATAAAAATCCGCTATCTTTCTCAGTAGCCAATAACGGCTAAAAAATGTAAAAATAGTATATATGTTCTACTGATTTCCAATTTAGACTCCTTAAATCCATATATTATTTAGAGGCAGGAATGGCTACTAACACCACTGATAATGCAGGGAAGCAAAAAGCCCTCAGCATGGTACTCACCCAAATTGAGCGTAGCTTTGGTAAAGGAGCAATCATGCGCCTGGGCGATGCTACCCGGATGCGTGTGGAAACGATTTCCAGTGGAGCGCTCACCCTGGATCTAGCATTGGGCGGCGGTTTACCCAAGGGGCGGGTAATTGAGATTTACGGACCAGAAAGTTCTGGTAAGACAACGGTAGCCCTACACGCAGTCGCCGAAGTGCAAAAAGAAGGCGGTATCGCTGCTTATGTTGATGCAGAACACGCCCTTGATCCTACCTATGCTGCGGCGTTGGGTGTTGATATTGACAACTTGCTGATTTCCCAACCTGATACCGGAGAATCTGCCTTAGAAATTGTCGATCAACTCGTACGTTCTGCTGCTGTTGATATTGTAGTTATCGACTCAGTAGCAGCATTGGTTCCCCGCGCTGAAATTGAAGGCGAAATGGGAGATACTCACGTTGGTCTTCAAGCGAGATTGATGAGCCAAGCTCTACGCAAAATTACTGGAAACATCGGTAAATCTGGTTGCACAGTAATTTTTATTAACCAGTTGCGGCAAAAAATCGGCGTCACCTACGGTAGCCCAGAAACTACCACTGGCGGTAATGCCTTAAAGTTTTACGCTTCCGTGCGTTTGGATATTCGCCGAATTCAAACCTTGAAAAAAGGCACAGAGGAATTTGGCAACCGCGTCAAAGTCAAAGTTGCGAAAAACAAAGTAGCGCCGCCTTTTAGAATCGCGGAATTTGACATTATTTTTGGTAAAGGCGTTTCTACCCTAGGTTGTATTGTTGACTTGGCTGAAGAAACTGGTGTCTTGGTTCGCAAGGGAGCATGGTATAGCTACAACGGTGACAACATCTCTCAAGGTCGAGACAACGCCATCAAGTACCTAGAAGAAAAGCCAGAATTTGCTCAACAAATCAAGCAGCAGGTTCGTGAAAAGCTAGACATGGGGGCTGTGGTTTCGGCTAATTCTGTGAAGAAGACAGACGAAGACGTAGAGGATGAAATCGAAGAATTAGAAGAATAACACTTACAAGATTGCTAGGGCGTGTTTTCGCTTTTTCATTAGTCTGAAGGCTATACAAACAAAGCCTGACGACCCAGGCTGAAAAAGAAGGAGCTTCGTAGTCCGCCTATGCGGACTTTGTTTATACAGCAGTTTGCAAGTAAATAAAGTACAGCACCTAAAAAGTGAAAGTCATATATAAAGCTTTTTTCACTTTTTACTCCTGTACTCCTGAATTCTGCTATATAACCAAGGCACGTTATGTTCCTCCGCTTCCACTCCATCGTTACCGAGAAAGTTGTAGCCCCTGCCGCGCACCTTTCAAAGTGTTGGATAAAAGCGAAAACACTCTTTGATGGCTAATCGCCTTAATATGATTAGCCATTAGCAATCTTATTTGTATGCAACTTTACTTATCAGAAATCTAAAATTATAATAAGCCTCGTTTACCATTGGGACGTACAGTCATCCAATTAGTCTTAGCTAGTGCCAGCTGCTCCTCAGAAATTTTGGCACCAGTTAAATTAGCACCACACAGATTAGCTCCCCGGAGATTGGCATTATTAAGATAAGCATAACTAAGGTCTGCACCTCGCAAATCTGCTGCTTCTAAATCCGCATGACTAAAGTAAGCCTTACTTAAATTAGCGCCCCTGAGATTCGCACGGTTAAGACAGCTTCTGCCAAAGTCACTGTTGTGAAGATTAGCTCCTTGGAGGTTAGTTTTCTCCAATTGAGAGCAATGGAAATTCGTTTCCGATAAGTCTGCTCTTTGCAAATTCAGTAGATTTAAATCGTGTTGGGCAAAATCTCGTCTTCCTTTTACGTAAGCCTTTAATAAACCTTGAGTATCTAATTTATGAGTAACTTTAATATTTTGATGCGAAGTACTATTGCTGCTAGCCAAAGTAGTTGATTTTGTGGTGATTACTCCCTGAGGTATTCCTCCAGCTTTTAGAGCTGCTCCTTCTGCGGTTTTGGCTCGTCTTGCTCGAATTGATTCTGCCACCCGCGCCACCCCTGCACTAGAGAAAGCGCTAGAAGGATTGCTGCAACATACACCAGAATCTTCCAAGTAGTTAGGTGTTAAACAAGTTCGCTCTTTGGCGCTCACAGAGGATTTCGTAACCATACTCTGTGCCAAACTCTCTAAATATGGTTCCATCTCTAGTGCTCTGAGTACTTCTTCGGCTGACTGATAGCGATTGCGTACTGAGACTTCAAGCATTTTTCGCAGCACTTCTGTTAAGTTAGCGCTTACTTGTACAAACTGTTCCCACATCATTTTTCCAGTTGTAGGATTATAGTCTAAATCCCTAGGAGATTTGCCAGTCAGCAGATAAATGCATGTCACCCCCAGCGCGTAAATATCACTGGCGTAAACTGGACGCATAGCCATTTGCTCTGGAGGGGCAAAACCAGGAGTGCCAATTGCGTATGCAGTTAATGCTGTTTGCTCGGATTGGGTTGTAGCTTGACTGACTTGGTTTTTGACGGCTCCAAAGTCGATTAGAACTAATCTGGCATCTTGATCGCGGCGAATTAAGTTGGGTGGCTTGATATCGCGGTGAATTACCTTTCGCTCGTGGATGTATTGTAGTAATGGCAGTATATCGCTCAAGAATTGCTTGACTCCGGCTTCGCTCAATACTCCGTCGCGTTTCACCTCCTGCTGAAGGGTCGCGCCACTGATGTATTCTTGAACTAAGTAGAATTGTTCATGATCTTCAAAATAGTCCAGCAGCCGAGGCACTTGGGGATGATTGCCAATTTTGCCTAAGGTTTTCGCTTCTCGCTCAAACAGTTCCCGCGCCATCTGCAAAATGTGTGGTGCAGTTCCTGAAGAACGTAGTTGCTTGATTAGACAACTTGGTTCGCCTGGTAAGGCTTCATCTTGAGCTAGAAAGGTTGCACCAAAACCACCTTGACCTAATGGTTTGAGCACCCGATAGCGATCGCGCAACCGCAACCGCGAGCCACAAGACTGACACCTTTGGCTGTATGCCAAATTTTCTGGATTGGGACAGATCGGATTTAAGCAGTAGCTCATGCAAAGTTAACTCGCTGCACGAATAATTACGGGGAGTATTAAACTCTATTTTCAATTATTTAGACAACAATATACTTTTGCCAGGTCATTTTTGCGGTAAATCCTTTGAAGAGTTGCTAAAGTTAACCACGAGTTTACGTAAAGCAATCATAAACCCATGAGAATCTACTCTAATCAAGCTCACAACTACTTTCTCGATTTGGTTTAAACCCTAATAATTACGAGCTAAAAATTTTATTTATTAAGTTAATATTTATATTTAGTATTAAGTAATTTTTTACATAAGTAATTTTACATATCATATAAAATATTTTATTTAATATGTAATTTTTTCTGAAAACAACAATAGACAAAATAATTTTTACTGGCGAATGAGCCTCAAAATCAATTTATAGCCTAAGTAATATTAAATTATATTAAGCCATATATGAATAGTTGTTCACATGTTATATTAATTTGAGTATTCAAAGGAAAAATTATGACAACCGTAACCCAAATGAAATGTGCTTGTTCTTCTTGTCTATGTATTGTTTCTCTAGAAGATAGTCTTAAAAAAGACGATAAATATTATTGCTCTGAAGCCTGTGCGGAAGGTCATAAAACCATGAAAGGCTGCGCTCACAATGGTTGCGACTGTTAAAAAATAACTAGGGACTAGGTTCAAGAAGGGCAGGGGACAAGGGGGACGTATAAAGTTAAGAAAAACGAGCAACCTTAACAAAACCGAGCGGGATAAAAGTATAGTCCGATACCAAAATCTCTCCTCCCGCTCGGTTTTGTTCAGAGAACTACAAGTTGTAGCGTAGACCAGCAAAAAGGTTGCTCGTTTTTCTCTCTTTTTTTCCACGGGAGCGACATGAAAGGTGCGGAGGTTCCCAAAGTTGAGCAAAGTGCCGTGGACAAGAAGACAATATTTCTTCTTTCTTAGCCTTTACCCTTTCCCCTTTCCCCCTCATCAAATTGCCCAATTACCCAGTCCCCAGTCTCTAGCTTACAAACTTGACATTACATCGCGTGCAGCTGTCAAAGTCCGCTCAATATCTTCCTCAGTGTGAGCAAACGAGGTAAACCCAGCCTCAAACTGAGACGGTGCTAAGTAAACACCCCGCTCTAACATGCCGCGATGGAAGCGCCCAAATTTGGCTGTATCCGACTTTTTCGCATCCTCGTAGTTATGGACTGGTCCGTCCGTAAAGAATAAGCCGAACATGCCGCTAATTTGTCCACCGCAAGCTGGGTGACCAGTTTCTTGAGCAATTTGCAGCAAGCCAGAAGCTAGCTTTTTGGTGATTTGGTCAAGATACTCGTAAGTACCTGGTTTTTGGAGCAATTCCAGGGTCTTAATGCCAGCAGTCATCGCCAAAGGATTACCAGAAAGAGTCCCGGCTTGATACATTGGACCTGCGGGAGCAACCATTGACATGATATCTTGGCGACCTCCGTAAGCTCCAACTGGCAAACCACCGCCGATAATCTTACCTAAGGTGGTCAAATCGGGGGTGACACCAAACTTCTCTTGAGCGCCACCGTAAGCAATACGGAAGCCCGTCATTACCTCGTCAAATATCAATAACGCCTTATGCTCGTGGGTAAGCTCTCGTAACCCTTCCAAGAAGCCTGCATCTGGAGTAATAAATCCAGCATTACCGACGACTGGCTCAAGAATGACACCAGCAATCTCATCGCGGTTCTCTTCAAACAAAGCTTTGACGGCTTCTAAGTCGTTGTAAGGCGCGTTTAGAGTATTGGCAGTTGTCGATTTCGGTACTCCTGGGGAGTCGGGTAAGCCGAGTGTGGCAACACCAGAACCTGCTTTCACCAAGAACATGTCAGCATGACCGTGGTAGCAGCCTTCAAACTTGATAATTTTGTCGCGCCCAGTAAAAGCCCGCATCAACCGCAGCACTGCCATACAAGCTTCTGTGCCGGAGTTAACAAATCTGACCATTTCGATGCTGGGCACGGCAGCAATCACCATTTCTGCCAGTACATTTTCTAGTACTGAGGGCGCACCGAAGCTTGTGCCTTTTTCTAAGGCTTCATGCAGCGCGGCAATCACTTCTGGATGAGCGTGACCACAAATCGCCGGTCCCCAAGTGCCTACATAGTCGATATACTGATTGCCATCGACATCCCAAATGTACGCACCTTTAACGTGATCAAAAACGATTGGTTGTCCACCGACGGATTTGAAGGCGCGGACTGGAGAACTCACACCTCCGGGCATCAAATTTTGGGCAGCGGCGAAGATTTCTTGTGATTTTGTAGTTTTAATCGTGGTATTTACCAAGGTTTTCTCCTAACAGTGGAAACAAAAAGGTCTATCTTAGGATAGGGGTAAAAACTGCCTAGAACCTCTATCGTAGTAAATTACCTGAACCAAGAAAATAACAATATGTTATATAAATCTAATCAAGATTTGCCTTCAGATATTCGGACTCGATTATCTGAGCCATACCAGGATCTTTACCGGGCAGCTTACAACTCGGCTCTACACTGGTATGGCGAAGCAACAAAGGCTCATAAAGTAGCTTTAAGTGCTGTAAAAATGCAGTCGGCGATGAACAGGAATGTTCTTGTTTAAGATGAAATAACAAAATTTAATTTAAAAAATTACACCAGCTGCTTCATGCACAATGGTATCGTAAATCAATAAATTAATTTTGCATTTACTTGCAGCAGCTGGTATGTCTTCGATTGACCGCCATTCACTAAACCATGCAATCCCTGTTGAGAAAATTCGCTACGATGACAAGGGTCTAGTACCAGCAATTGTCCAGGATTATCTGGATGGTACTGTTTTGATGATGGCATGGATGAATCGAGAGTCGTTGCAGAAAACTTTAGAAACTGGGGAAACTTGGTTTTGGAGTCGATCGCGTGAAAATTTGTGGCACAAGGGAGAGACTTCGGGACATTTGCAAAAGGTACGAAGTATCCGTTATGACTGTGATAGTGATGCTCTATTAATTGGGGTTGAGCAGTTAGGAGATATTGCCTGCCATACAGGAGAACGCAGTTGTTTTCACCAAGTAGATGGGACAATTACTGCACCACCAGCAGATACTTTGTCGCAATTGTTTCAGGTGATATGCGATCGCCGCGACAACCCCACTGAAAGTTCTTACACCTCAAAGTTATTTGCTGGCGGTGATAACAAAATTTTAAAAAAGATTGGCGAGGAATCTGCTGAGGTAGTGATGGCTTGTAAAGATGATGAACCAGATGCGATCGCTGGTGAAGTTGCAGATTTGGTATATCATACTTTGGTCGCTTTAGCTCATCATCATGTTGATTTAAAGGCGGTTTATCGTAAGTTGCAGGAGAGAAGGAAGTAATAACGAAGCGCGTACCCCTTCGGGGAAGCAAGCTACGTGCAGCGTCTCGAACGCGAGTGCGTCTTTGAAACCAGAAGAGAAGAACGTTAACGAAGAGGGAAACAGGAGAGGTTTTTGGTTTAATCAGCAAACTCACCCCTTGTCTGCAATATCTCTAACTCTTCAACGTGGCAAAAGTGCGGATGCATAGACAATTAGTCAATTTCCTACTCTTGATTTGCTACTTTTGTGTGAGTAGGCAAAATTCGATTGAGATATTGCAAAATAACCAGAGTGATGACAACACTAAAGGAAAATCCTAACCAAAGGCTATCGGTAACAATTCGCGGTTGATCTAATGCCCAACCACCCAAGGGAGGACCGATAAAATAGCCAACTGCCCAACACAGAGAGTTGATGGCGAAATAAACGCCGCGTTGAGATTCGGGGGCTAAGTCGGTGACTAATGAGGAGGCTGAGGGGGTGTAAGAGGTTATAGCAACGGCAAATATTGCTAATGCCAAAGCTGCCCAAAGTAGATTATCGGCAGTAGCAGTGCCACAAGCCCAGATGAAGCTGAAACCAATTGCCCATAGCAAGCAAGAAAGGGTAAACGCTACTGTGTGAGAAAACCGTTTTAAGATACGGGCAACGGGTATTTGTGAGAGAATAGCGATCGCTAAATGCAGTGCGAAAAGAGCACTAATAGTAGTTTCCAAAAATCCTTGTCCTGAGTTACCAACAGACACAAAGTTTTTAAAGTAGATGGGAATGGTGCTGTGCAGTTGGGAAACGTAGGTGGTGAAGATGATGTTGAGGACAACATAGACCAAAAAAGGGCGATCGCTTAATGCTGCCATCCAAGAAGCGATATGTTGTGTCTTGTCAGATTGTCTCATATCTGGTGTGCCTGTTTCCGCGATCGCCAGATAAACAACTCCAAAAAAGACAATAAAAGAGATGGCATCAATCATAAATAGCGATCGATAACTTCCACTTGTCGTCACCAAAACGCCACCCAAGACAATTCCCATCCCCAAACCGAGATTATCTGCCAGTCGCGTAACCGCATAAGCTTCACGGCGATTTTCAGTTGGTGTCAAGTCGGCAACAACAGCTTCATTTGCGGGCCAGTATAAACCCAAACCCAAGCCTGTGATCAAGTTACCGATTACCAAAGTAGCAAAATTATTGCTTGCAGCTAAAACTAAAGAACCAATTGCCGAAATTGCTGCTGAAAACAACAATGTGCGTCTGCGTCCCCACGACGGGGAATCAACACCCATACCACCTAAAATCCTGCCGACTACACCAGAAATTGAGGCACTACCCAAAGCAAAACCGACAGCGGTTGTAGATAAACCGACTTTGTTAACGAAAAAAATTGGGGCATAAAACAGGGTAAAGCCTGTGCCCATTTCCAACATAAGTCTACCAAGTGCCAAAATCCAAACTTTGACATGAATCTCAGGGAACCAGGATGCGAGCTGGGACTTGGGCGGAAATTTCAAGGGTCGCTCTTGCTTAAGTTTTGTTAATTCACACTTATTATAAATTTAAAAAATAATTTTAAATTTTTAATCTTCTAAAAGGGCAAATCGTCTTTTTTGTAATTCTTATCATTCACGCTGATTTTTCTCACTAATTCCACAGACTTTCCACAGCCATTTTACAGGTTTTCCACAACCGCTTTACGGTTTCATCGGCTCTTGGTGTCTTAGGCTTAATTTTTTACTGTTAGGGATACTTGACTTAAAGGACTGAGTTTTTATGAATATATGTAACAGAAAAATGGTTGAAACCCTGATTATTCCGTAATTATATAGTTTTGATAAACTGATTTGTAACATTTTGCAGCATTGACAAACCTACCCCCTCTTGGCGCACAATGATTCGGCTTGCTTTTGTAATCGGCAGTGCATCTGTGTAAAATTACCCTGTTATTGCCGCAGATTGTTGGTTAGGGATTCATACAGTGTGTTGTCCAAGAGTTGGTAACAGCAAGCAACGTGTACTTTATTGATTAACCTGATAGGGGCAAAAGAGAAATGAACACAACGGTTAACATATTTACAGAAATTCCGGAAACGCTCCACGAATCCCTCAAAATTTACTTAGAATCACATCCGGATTGGGATCAAAATCGAGTATTAACTGCGGCGCTGTCATTGTTTTTGCTGCAAAATGGAGATAGCGATCGCCGCGCGGCTCGCGTATATCTGGAAACTTTATTTCATAACTGCCAAGTATAACTACGGTGCTAGCAATTACCATTTTGCAGCTAATAAAGAACATCAAGAGCGATCGCTCTTGGTGCTGTTAACTTAGTAAGAGTACGGCAGATCATTCCGCAGGAGCGGATTTGAGTTAGAGCAAACTCCAAAGGAAAAAATCAGATTAGAGTGATCCATAAAAATAAATGCTTTTCTCGGTGTGTGGAAAAATGCTAGCAGAGTACTGAATATCTGGGATGAACTGCTAGGCATTTATTTCTAGGCGATATAGTTTTGTCAAACTAAGCCTTGGGGACAAACCCCAAAAAATCCAACAGCCAAGCCAGCTACATTGAGTGTAGCTGGCTGCACCACGAATAATTGCTGCGTCAGATGGCGATCGCATTATTCATGCGCTTGACGGCAAATAACGCCGACATTGCCACTGACTCTATACCTCAAATTTTGGCAATATATCAATATATATTTATATATAAAAGTTTCAATTTTCCCCAAATTTTCCCTTGAAAATTCAGGTGATTTATACAAATTTATACAAAGCGCGATCGCGTTTGCGGAGCGTCTTGTAGAGAAGCGCTGCCGCAAGGCGGCAAATCGCATTCAGCAGTTTGAGCAAGTGAAATTTACCTGCTCAAATTGAAAGCAAATCTACTTGCATGATAGTTAACGCCTGTGAAAGCAAGACGCACCCTATTTAAACTTTAAATCCAGATTTCCAAAAATTGTCTGACTGTAGCTCTGTAGCAAATACATCATGGCGTATCTTTGGGCATTTGCTGTCTTAATTTAGCTCTTAATACCAAAGAAATTGACGCATTTTGGCATCATCAAAAGTCAAGAGTCAAAAAACTCTAGACTCTTGACTCAGGACTTGCTATCAGACTGCGGCTGAGTAGGACATTCAAATTTATACCCCACGCCACGTACAGTCTGGATTAGTGCTGGCTGACTAGCATCGGCTTCAATTTTCTTGCGAATTTGACCGATATGCACATCTACAACGCGCTGATCGCCGACGTATTCATAGTCCCATACCTCTTGGATGAGTTCTGCTCGTCGCCAAACTCGACCTGGATGGCTGGCTAAGAAATGCAATAAGTCAAATTCTAGAGCAGTTAAAAGTACTGGTTGGGTGTTAAGTGTTACCTCTCGGCGTACTGGATCGATCATCAATTTTTCAAATACCAGGCGTTTCTGCTCTGCCGTAGTAACAACCCGCTGACGCCGTAAAATGGCTGCTACTCTCACTTCTAGTTCTCCCAGACCAAATGGTTTGGTGAGATAATCATCAGCGCCTTTAGCAAAGCCCCGAATCTTGTCAGCTTCATCTGCACGGCTAGTCAGCATGAGAACAAAAACACCGTTACGGCTTTGCATCTCTTGGCAGAGGTTAAACCCAATTACATCTGGTAAATTCACATCTAGAATCACCAAATCTGGGTTAAATTGCTCAAATAAAGCTATGGCAGTCTTACCGTCTTCGGCAGCCTCTACCTGATAGCTCTGTTTAATCAGAAACCGTTGAATTAAATTACGAACCGCAGGGTCGTCATCAACTACAAGAACTTTGGCAGGAGCCATGACCATCACTTTGCACAAAAATTCATAGGATTAATAAAGGTCGCCGCATAAAAGCGTAGTTTCACGGGGGTAATAACAATCTACAAGTCTAAAGTATTAATTTCCCGATCACCCAAGTAATAGTGTAATCACGATTCTGACAATTACAACGCGAATATTCTGTTTATGCTAGTGTTGCACATAAGTGCAGATGTTATAATTGTCAAATTATTTGTGTCCAGTAAGCAGATGTGACCCGTATTCGGCAGGATTTGGGTAAACACCGGACACTTTCTGATTTTAGTTGTCTGGTTATTTAAAACGCTTCAATTGTAAATCATATGTAGCTCAATGCCACAAGCCGTTTGAAAACTAATTATTTAAAATGTCAAGGTACGGTGAGATGCAAAATCCGAAACATAAAAGTTAATTTTTTCATTAAGGATGCCTTTTAGGTATTTTTCGCTTCAATTCAAGATTAGAGCTAGAACTGGGCAACGACATGAGGGGATACACTGAGTTATAACAATATGTTAAAGTTACTATAGTTAAATCTCCCACGTCGATAATATCGCTCCCCGTGCTACTATCCTGGTAGGACATAGCAATCGAGCGAAACTTACGTTTCGACCGAGATAAAAGCTGAAGAACCCTTTTTCTTTCAAAGAAAGGCTGCTGCCAACTAAGGCTATACGTAATAAACTCCCATGAGCGATCAAAATCCCTACGAAAAACTTGGGGTATCTGAAGATGCTAGCTTCGATGAAATTCAAGACGCTCGCAATCGCCTGTTGGAGCAATACAGTGGCGATACAAAGCGTCTAGAAATGATTAATGCGGCTTACGATGCGATTTTAATGGATCGCTTACGGATGCGTCAGGAAGGTAAAATCAAAGTACCGGAACGCATTCGGTTTCCTGAACGCCTCGTGCAAGCGCCTGCTAAAGAAAGTCCCACCAAGAGCGAACAACTTTCCCCCGCTTGGCTGCAACGAATCATTGATAAACCAACGCGTCCAGATGTGTTGTTACCTGGAGCTTGGTATCTTGGTTTGAGTGCTATTAGTGTATTTTACCAAGCCGGGGGCGATCAGGTTTTACAGTTGGCATTGGTGCTGGGTGTTGGTATAGGTATTTACTTTCTCAATCGCAAAGAAGGCAAGTTTGGTCGAGCAGTTTTGTTGACTCTGCTCGGCTTAACAGTGGGTTTAATTACTGGCGGACTAGTTGCTGGGTTGCTTGTGCCGCAAATGACATTTATCAGTATGACGGCAAATCAGTTTTCTACTGTGCTGACGTTTATATTGTTGTGGTTGATTAGCAGCTTTCTGCGTTAACTTAGGTCTTTGCTGTCTGATGCCGATCGCTCTAAAAGGAAATCCACAGCCGCGCTCAAATCCTTGACAATTAAGTCAGGGTTGTATATTGCCAATTGGGAGCGATCGCGGATGCCACACTCTACAGCGATCACCTTGACACCGTGATTTTTAGCGGCGGTGATGTCGGCTTCTGTATCGCCCACCATCCAAGTATCAGCGCATGGTGGTAGTTCTGCTATTGCCCGTTCCATCAGTAAAGGTTTATCATCAATGTCGCGGGTTTTAACGTAGTCGTTGGTTAAGCAATAACAGCGATTTTCTGGGAAGAACCTGCCTAAATTGTGTTTTTTAAAGGCATAGTCAAGTTCTTTAACTCGGCGCATTGTCATTACAGCCAAATCGATCCCAGCTTCCTGAATTTTTAACAGTGCTTCCACAGCGCCAGGGGCAAGGGTATCATAATCAAAGTAAGGCTCTGTATGCACGGTTTGCCGCCGCAACTGAGCAAATTCTTGTGCTTGCACTTCGTCTAAACCGGAATTTAAGGCAATTTGTTTTTCTGGAACGCGCGATCGCTTCAATTGCCAAAATTCCGCTTTAGAAAGTTCTTGCACTGCTTGGTTTGGGCGCAGCGTTTTCTTCAGACAGAATTGATAAACCCGGTAGTACCGTTCGGAAACATCAATAATCGGACCGTCAAAGTCTGTAATTAGTCTTAACATTTAGATAAATGTAAATTTTATTTACAGACTAACTTAAATCGTGTTGTCTTTTGGATTTAAATATTTGATGAGTGAATTTTGAATTATTAATCTCAGCCCCAAAATTATTGCAGGCTACCGCGTTTGATTTGTTCCTTTTCAATCGCTTCAAACAAAGCGCGAAAGTTTCCTTCACCAAAACCCTGAGCTTGGGACCGACGCTCTATAAACTCAAAGAAAAAGGTAGGCTCTCCAAAAATCGGCTGGGTGAAAATTTGTAGCAGTACTGCTTTTTGATTATCTTCTTTCCAGTCTACCAAAATTTCCTGTCTCGCTATCGCCTCAAGTTCAAAGGCTGAAAGCGGCAGTCCTTGTCGCTGTTTTAGCTGCGAGTAATAGCTATGAGGAACTGGAAGTAAGGATAAACCACCAGAAGCGCGAAAAAGAGCGATCGCATCAACAATGTTGGGCGTTTGCAAAGCGATATGTTGAATTCCCGGTCCCCGATTCACGTCCAAAAACTCTTGAATCTGAGAATGAGCCGAAGCTGGTTCATTAATTGGCAATTGCACGCTACCGTTACGTGAAAGCATAACTCGGCTGTATAAAGCAGAGCGATCGGTTTTTATTTTAAACGCTTGTTGGGGTTGAAAATCGAGAACCTCTTCATACCAAGCTACAGCACGTTCTAAATCACCCGCTGCTACGTTTAAGACAATGTGATCTATAGCGGTGATAGAAGAGGACAGGGGGGCAGGGGGGGAGTGGGGGAAGCGTGGTGTGGGGCGAGATGGGGAAGAAATTCCTCCTTGTGCTCCAACGAGTCGTCTTTCAATCAAAGTATGAGTCAAAGAACCCCAAGCGGAGATTTTGCACCACTTGATGTGTTCTTGACTTTGTTGGTATTGCTGAATCGGTTGTATGACTTTGGCGTTGTGTTGTGCAGCGAGGGCGATCGCTTTTTCCACATCTTCGATAGCAAAAGCGATATCTGCCACACCAGGTGGGTGCTGACGCAAAAACTCAGCGACTGGACTTGTGGGTAAAAGTGGTGAAGACAGCAAAAAGCAGACAGCACCACTTTTCACGACTTTTGTACAAGTGTGAAACGATCCGTACTCGTTGCTTGAATTTGTCAAGGTTAGGGGGATCATATAATCCGTTACCGCTTGAAAGCCGAGATGGCTTACAAACCAGTCTTGCCAGACGAGCGCATCTTTTACATAAAAGTGAACGTGATCTATTTTCATAAACTAGGAAAATCCAGCGCAATAGCTTATCTGTCTGTAGATTTTGCCTTTTTTGCCGGATTTTCAGGTCTTTCCTAAGCTAGAATTAAGTATAATCAGCTTTGTTTTTGACCTAGAAAAACATAAGATGCCAGGAAAGCGAGTTAAGGCTCTCTCTAATGCCGGCGATACTCCCTTGGAGTGGCTTGTCTGCGACACGCTGTGCGAACGCTAACGCACCGACAATGACTTTATCATGCAATCGTGCTATTTACATTTATTTACATCATACTGAACAAGAGACTAAGCCGTAACACTTGAGGCTTCCTGTAGTGCTACTTGCGAGCGATCGCCTGTTTTTTGTAGCTCAAAAGAATCGCATGATTGTAAAAATTTAATAAAATTATCATTTAGATGCAAGTGTTTGATTTGCTCAGTACATGTTATATCTGGGCAAGAAACATCTGAGACCCGTGAAACTGCTTAAGGGAAATGTTAATACTTACTTAATTTTTTTAGCAGGCATTTCTTGTCCATTTTGGTGCAAAACTAACTCGATCACTTCTCCTTTTTCATTTTTGACAAAGGTTATTTGGGCATAAACTAGCGTGTAGAAAAATTCAGTTTCTGATTCTGGGTATATTTCAACTTTAGATTGTGCAGTAGCTTGAGCAAAAATTTGCTCATTTTCTTTGGTAATTGTAATGAGGAAGTTAGGAGCTAGTTCATATTCTCCAATATAAGCATCATAGATTTTGGGGTCAACTTTTATCGCAGTTCTTTCTTTAGGAAGTTCATATTGTTCTCCAAAAACAATTGCGGCTAAGTCTTTACTAATTACATTAATCATTGAAAAACCATTATTGCTCAACACAATAATACAAGTATCATCATTAATATATCGATCGAGATTTGTAACAAAACCATTAATTGCGCCACCATGACCGACAACTTTATGATTGAATAGTTCTGTTATTACCCACCCATAGCCATAGTTTTCTAGAAAAGGAGTAAAAGCATTATCTAAAGAAGTTTTCCGAACGATTTTTTCAGTATATAATGCTCTATCCCACAAATATAAATCTTCAACTGTAGAGTACAAAGCACCTGCACTATAACCAATAGAGGTATCTATATAAGGTGCATTTATTGAACCATTACCAGTCATATAGTAACCAGAACCGCGATTTTTAATTATCTGACTGTAATGGTCATATCCAGTATTTCTCATCTCCAAAGGTTGGAAAATATGCTCTTGGAGATAGGCTTCATAGAGTTTGCCAGAAACTTTTTCGATGATGTAGCCTAATAAAATATATCCAGAATTGCAGTAATTATATTTTTCTCCTGGAGTAAATTCTAAGGGTTTATCTTTAAATTTGTTAATTGTTGTTTCAATAGAAGAAGGTATCACCATGGTTTCCTCATAATCAGGAAAACTTGTAAAATTAGGAATGCCTGATGTATGAGTTAACAAATGATGGATAGTAATTTGTTTACCTATTTCTGGATAATCGGGTATATGTTTGTTTATTGGATCATTGACGTTGAGCAAGTTTTTTTCTTGTAATTGCATGATTGCAATTGCAGTAAACTGTTTGGTAATGGAGGCTATACGGAATTTGGTTTGAGGAGTATTAGGAACATCAAGTTCATAATTTGCCATGCCATACCCTTTACTGATTAAAATATTACCGTTTTGAGCGATTAAAACAGAACCGCTAAAATAGTATTTGTTGGCATGGACTTGAAGATATTCGTTTACTTTCGCTTCAATGTTTTGCATGGTAGGTAGAGTAATTATTTGGGCCTGCAAAAATATCGGCTCAATTTATCCTTAATATCCAAAACAGGGATATTTTTAGTCTTGAGCTTCTTCTTTTGCTATTATTTGTTGTGATTTAGAATCGCTATCACCACCAATAATTACTTGAAATATATTCTTTAGTAAAGATAAAAACGCTGCAACTAGTAATACGAGCATTAAACTAGCAAGTCCAGCAAAGGGAGAAACTATGAACAAGAGTAAAAATGCAAATATTAAAGTTGATAGTAATGTCTTATTCATGGTTTTTAGGCTTAATGGTTGCTATTCTCAACCTAAGCAGCTAATTGATTAGTTGCGCCTCACCTTGAAGAAGTAATTATTCCTCTTTCTTTAGTAGTAGTAAAACAAGAATGGTTCGCCTTGAAGATATCTGCTACAAAGTGTCTCAGTTACGTAGGGTATACTTTCCAATAAGTTATCGTGTTCGTTGGGATTTGAGGCGTGAAATGCAAAATTATGTATCATTGCGGCGAGAAAAAATGCCTCTAATATACTTTCATAGTCATCACGTAATAAGCGCACGCTTTGATAACCATTGAGGAACGCTCTACGGTTTTCACAAAGCAGATGTAGCAGTGTAGAGGCAATGTCATAAAGATAATAACCGAAGCCAGAACGTGAAAAGTCGATCGCTCGCACCTCATCTTCATGAAAGATATAATTATTTTCGTTTAGGTCTGCGTGTATCACACCCCAACAAGACCGTGTTTTTCCTAGCGCTGTCATCACTAGAGCAATTCGCTTGACTACTGTCTCAAGCACAGCAAAATCAGCATCGGATATCCTCACTAGATGCAGCTTCATCAGTGAGGTTTGTAACTCTTGCGAGTCGTATTTTGGTCGCACGAAGCCTAAAGGTAACTCCCAAAGGCTGGTATGTTGATGCAACTGAGCCATCAATTCGCCAATTTGCCATGCTTGAGTTGGTGTGGGTTGGGTACTGATTTGGCAACCCTCAACCCACTGCATTAAAGTGCAATTGAGCGGTTGTTTTCTATCAGTTGCTACAGAGGTGACGAAGGTGCCGTTTTTGCTTTGCACTGGCTTCGGTACTATCAGGTTGGTATCGCGATGTAATGCTGACAGCCACAGAAGTTCTGATTCAATTACGTTGTGTTGCTGCCAAATTGAATCGCTTTGTTGAGCAATTGAGTGATGGATACGAAGAAGGAATTTTGCTGGTTCGTTACTGTTTGTTGATGTGGTGTCACATGTTTCAACGCGAAAGGTTACGTTTTCGCTATGACCTAGAAAAAATAATCTCGCATCGCTGATGTTGTATAGAGTTAGTGCAGTTTCTGCGAGTTCGTTCCAGTTCATTTTAATTTGTGAAAATGGGGTATGGACTTATAAAGTGCTAACAGAGCTTTATAATAAAACTTTTATCTCATGAATTTGAGGCTTTCTATTTGTTGGGTAAATCCGTCGATGAAGATGCTCAAAATTGTGCGTTTTCTTAGTTTTATGTTGACACTTACTGACATGCCTGATTGAAGAGGTAGTTGTTTATCTTTGAGTATAAGTGCTTGCTGATTTAAACGCACTTTCACTGGAAAGCTGTAGTAAGGACGAATTTCAGTGGGTGGTAGAGCATCGGAACCAATGGATTCGAGTGTACCTTTGATGTCACCAAATTCGCTGAAGGGAAAAGAGTCAATTCTTATGTCTACAGGCATTCCTGCTCTAACGAAACCTATATCTTTGTTAGTTAGAAATACTTCCGCTTTTAAAGAGTTTTCTGGCACAACTTTGAGAACGGGTTCGGTGGAATTGGCGACAAATCCAGGGTTGCTGGCTTTCAAATCAAAGACTTTACCATTGACTGGAGAACGAATTTCTTGATAATCTAAAGAAACTTGGTTTTGGCTGATTTGGTTATCCATCTCGGCAATGTTTTTTTCGTTTTCAACGATCACCTTTCTTAGTTGGCTGTCTATTTCGGCAATGCGTTTATCGTTGTCTGCTATTTTTGTCCACGAATCTTGGCTGGATGCAGACATGGTATTTTGCAGACGTTCCCCAGATTGGGCGATCGCTAACTTCAAACGTTCTCCTTCTTGGGTTAACTCATCGACTTCTGACTGCTGAGTGCTAACTTGCTGCTGTTGCTGTAGATATTGTAGCCGAGCGATCGCACCTTCTTTAAACAAGGGTTCTAAGTCTTTGAGAATGCCTTGATTGATTTTTAAAACGTTTTTCGCATTAGCCAGCTTTACTTCATTTTGTAGCACTTGCTTTTCTAATTGGGAGGCTTCTAACTTCACAGTAGCAGCTTTTGTTTTCAGTTCTTGCTGATTGGTTTGCAAGCGTAATTGCTGATCGGGTGTCAAATTTACTCCTTGCGATTTTCCCGAAAGTTGCACTCGATAAAGTTGATTTTCTGCAACTAAACCTGCACGATTTTTGGTCAATATTGCTATTTCTTCAGGCAGTTTTAGTTCATTTCTTGTCGGTACGCGAACTTTATCGCTCATCTGGGATTGATAAAATTGATTTTCTTGTAATAAAGTATTACGAACTTTCTGTAAATAAATTTTTTGCGCTTTTTGTGCAGTGTGGTCAAGACGCAACAGCAAGTCTCCCTGCTTAACTTGTTGACCGTCTTTAACATAAACCTCTTTTACCAAACCATTGAGCGGTACTTTAACTTCTCTTACCGTTCCTTGTGGTTCTAGTTTCCCCGTCGCAGGAATCGCTTCTTCAATTTTAGCAACAGCAGCCCAAATAACTGTGAAACTAGTTACACCAATAATACCCCAAAGTACTGCTCGTGATAACAAAGGCGATCGCTGCAAAATTACAGGTTGGTCAAATTCAAAATTCATTGGTTATTAATAATGGGTAATGGGTAATGGGTATTGGGCAATGGGCATTGGGCAATGGGCAATGGGTTATTGATAATAATTTTCTTCCTAGTCCCTAGTCCCCAGTCCCCAGTCCCTAAAGTTGTGCTTCTTGCTGTTGATATAAGCAGTAATAACGACCTTTTTCAGTCATTAATTGCTGGTGGGTTCCTTGTTCGACTACAAAGCCTTGATCGAGCATTAAAATCAAGTCGGCATTGCGGATTGTAGTCAGACGATGGGTAATAAAGAAAACTGTGCGTCCTTTAAATGCTTCGGCTAAATTCAAACAAACTTGCCGTTCTGATTCGTAATCAAGAGCGCTGGTTGCTTCGTCGAGAATGAGCATTTGCGGATTTTGGAGGATGGTTCGCGCGATCGCTATTCGTTGTCGCTGTCCTCCAGAAAGGGATGCACCGCGTTCTCCAACTCTGGTATTGTAGCCGTTGGCTAGGTTCATAATGAACTCGTGAGCAACGGCAATTTTCGCAGCTTCGATAATTTCTTCTGAGCTTGCGTCTGGATGATTTAAAGCGATATTTTCCTGTATTGTTCCATCAAATAGCAGCGTATCTTGTGGTACAATGCCGATTTGTTTTCTTAAGGAATAAAGTTCGACTTTGTTGATGTCGTAACCGTCGATTAAAATTCGACCTGATTCTAAAGGATACAGACGCGGCAGAAGTTTCATCAGCGTACTTTTGCCGGAACCGCTTTGACCGACGATACCGACAAATATGCCGGCAGGAAATTCTAAGTTGATATTGTTGAGTTGCAGCGGTCCGCTGGGATTGAAGCGGAAAGATACATTATCATACTTTACTGAACCCTGAATCATCGGCATGGGAATGTTACCGCGATCGCTTTCAGAAGATTCTGTAGGCGAATCGATAATATCACTCAACCGTTCCAAAGAAAGCGCTGTTTCTTGGAAGTTCTGCCATAGTTGCGTTAAACGCAGCAACGGACTGGTGACGTAACCTGCTATAATCCGAAAGGCGATTAATTGCCCTAAAGTAAGTTCGCCTTTGAGTACTAAATACGCACCTACCCACAACACTAATAAACTGGAAAGTTGACTTAAGAAGTTGCTGCTGGAACCGGCTACGGTGGATATTTGGACTGTTTTAAAACCAGCGCTGACATAACGAGCGTAACGTTCTTGCCATTGCCAACGCGATCGCAATTCGATATTTTGCGCTTTTACTGTTTGGATACCTGACAGTACTTCAACTAAATGAGATTGCGCTTCGGCATTGCGTTCTGCTTTTGTTCGCAGTTGTCGGCGTACAATTGGTGAAACGCATGTTGTTAATAGTACGAATAATGGTAATGTGGAGAGCGCTACTAAACTCAAAACCCAACTGTAGAGAAACATTACCACAATATAAATAACCGAAAACACCGCATCCAAAACGACTGTTAAAGCTGTACCGGTTAAGAATTGGCGAATGTTTTCTAACTCGTTTACCCGCGTGGATAACTCACCCACGGGACGCCTTTCAAAGTAGCGTAAAGGTAAACGTAGCAAATGGTCAATAATTTGCGAACCAAGTGCTAAGTCAATTCGATTAGTGGTATCAACAAATAAGTAAGTACGAATACTAGTTAGAATTGCCTCAAATACTGCAATTACTATCAGAAAAATGCCCAAGACTTGCAATGTATCGGGGCTATTTTGTACTAAAACTTTGTCGATAATAACTTGGGTCATCAACGGATTTGCTAACCCAAATAATTGTACAAAAAAAGAGGCAATAAATACCTCTATTAGTACTTGACGATATTTGTATAAAGAAGGTAAAAACCAACTTAAACCAAACTTTTGCTGCGGTGTATATCTAGTTTGTTGCAGCAGCAAAACTGGAACAACTTCTTTTGGAGGTTCGTCTGGCTTGGTTGCCGATTGTAGGAGAATACTGGCAACATCTGCGGTTTTTTGGCGCAAAACTCCAACTTCGGGAATTCCTAAAACGATCGCTTGTTGATTGATTTCGTAAAGTAGGGCAAAACTATCTTGCCATTGAACGATCGCCGGTGCTTGAAGTCGTCCTACCGCGCTGACTGGTAAACTAATAAGTTGAGCGTTTAAACCGAGTGATTCTGCGATCGCTCCACATTGCTGCAAAGATAGTGAACCTGTTCGTCGTTCCTGATTTTGCAAAATCTTACGCAGAACTTCACGACGAAAAGGCAAATTTAGGTGCTTGCTCAACATTTGAAAGCAAGCAATAACCGCATCTGCTTTACCACTACCGCGCACATATGGATATTTTTTTAGGCTAGTAGTTTCTACCTGTCTTCCTTCTGGTTCCTCTGGTGCGTAGGGTATATCATCGCGGGAGGTAGGGAGTGGAGGAGTGGGGGAGGGGGAGAGTGGGGGAGGGGGGGAGTGGGGGAGGGTGGGGAGAATATTTGCGGGAAAGCCAAGTAAACGCAGATGGCTTCCTTTTGTGAGGTGCGTTTCGGGGTGATAGCGGGTGGCAATTATATCTTGTGGTGTTCCCCCACTAACTAACCATAAGCGATCGCTTTGCAATTGGCTTTGAGAATCTTCGGGAAGATTGACGATTGTAACTTCTGAATGAACCTTCAAAGCTAATTCTTTCAAAGAATCTGAATCAGTCGCTTCAAGTAACAACTTATTGTCTGCGCGACTTTGCAGCTCTGCTCCTAACAAATCAAAGACTTCGATTAATTCCGGACGATTCTTAAAGTAAGATGCAAAAGCTTCTTCTTGCTGTAAAAGTGTTAAAAAATCAGTTGATTTTAATGTTATACAGATAGTTTCACCGGAAGCGATCGCTGTTTCACAACCAACCCCTCGAATTAACCCAACCCAACCTAAAATATCTCCAGGTTGCAGTAACTTTAAAGTTACTGGCATCTGACTTTTCGGATCGTATCCTAATAAACGCGCTTGTCCTTCAAAAATAATAGAAACTACACCGGGTATTTTTTCCCGCATGAGAATTGTTTGCCCCATGCGGTAGCGCAATAACTGCGTCTGCTGTGATAGCCTAGACACTGCCCCTGCTGAAAGTTGGTCAAAAGGGGCGATCGCTGATAGAAATGTTTCCGTGTTAATTGTTGTATAGCTCATCAATAAAATTAAAAATTATTTAATAAAAAAGTCGGGACTCAGGAGTTGTAGAGACGCGAGGAACCGAAGCGTCTGTACGAGAGTCAGAATGAATTTTGTACGACTGACGGATGGAGTTATACAGCAGCTTGCAACGTCGAGAGTACAGCACCCTTCGGAAAAAGTCAGATATAAAGCCTTTTTAACTTCTGACTCCTGAATTCTTCCTTATTGAGCAATCAGTTCTTTATACTGACTTTGTAACCAATTTTCAAATAATTCATTTAATAGTCGCTGCCGCATTGACTCATTTAACTGAGCCTTCATAAACTTTTCTAGCCGTATAATGACGATCCACTCTCCTAAGCGGGATGGTGGTAAAAGCTGACCTGGTTGACTTGCTGCTAGCATTTTTGCTAAATCTGGATGGGGAACTGACAGTTCGATAGGACCGAGTAAACCCCCTGTTTCGGCTTCGGAACCTAAAGAATATTGACTAGCAAGTTCACTAAAAGACTGTTCCCCTTCTTGAATGCGAAAGTAAAGCTCTTGAGCAATACCAATATCTTTGACCCGAATTAATGAGTAGATTACCCGATCTAACTTTGCTTTGCGTTGCAGAAAATAAGACTCTAGCTTCGCTTCCCAATTACCTCGCTTGAAGTATTCCAGCTTGGTGTTACGGGTGATAATGTGGTCAAGTTGTTCCCGAGACAAAGAGCGAGATACAAGCCATGTTTCTAAGTCAGCATCAGTATTAAGCTGATGTTGCTGATAAAACTGTTGACATGCTTTAAAGGTTTCTTCGCTTGTCAGAGCAATATCGGCGATCGCACAATCGATGAGAACCTCTCGCACAAACTGCGGCATTATCCCATACTGCTTAAGTAAGGAAATAATTTCCCCAGATGTAATTTTACTTATATGTGTAGCGGCTTGTTGCCAAACATCGCCTACTTGCAAAATTGCAGTCATATCAGTTTTTATCGGGTTTGCGGCTATCTATCATTTATTACCTTAAGTATAAACCTAACTACCAAGGTTAAGAAAAGGTTCTATATAATTAACTTTGTACACAAGTGTCATAACTATAGATACATTAAGACTTACCCACTGTACAAATTCATTATCATGTGCATTTGGTCGTTTGCGGTTTTTCTCAATCATCACTAGGGTTATTTTACACCCGGATTATTCAGTATATTTTTAATTATTTATTACAAAATTATTGAATGGCTTTATGTAAATTCTTGGTGGTTCCCCGAATTCAATCAACGACTGCCCGAATTCAATCAACGACTGCCCGAATTCAATAAACGACTGCCCGAATTCAATAAACGACTGCCCGAATTCAATCAACGGCTGCCCGAATTCAATAAACGACTGCCCGAATTCAATCAACGACTAGACCTTTTGCATAAATTAAAAATAAAGAACCCCACCCCGCATTTGAGTAAAGCAAACGCTCCCCTCCCCTTAGCAAGGGGAGGGGTTGGGGGTGGGGTATTAGGGAAGGAGTGCAAGAGGTCTACTGTATGAATCTTGTAGAGACGCGACGCCAGACGCTACAAGGAGGAAACCTCCGCTCAGACTTCTGTTTGCAACGCGCTGGCTCAAATTTCGCGTCTCTACAGGTCTGTATTTGTATCAAGATTTTTGTAAAACGGTATTAGGCGATCGCGTCCTCAACTCCCAATACGGTTCGGTTAAGGCAAGAGACGCGATAAATCGCCGTCTCTACAAAAAACTGATTATTGTAAAGACGGCGATTTATCGCGTCTTTGTGATCTATTTTCATCAAAAAACATTAGATATCTTGCAAAAGTCCCTAACACCTCACACGCGGCTGTGCTCCACTTGGGGAAACCCCAACACCTTACTACCTCACCGCACTGGCTCCCCTTAATCCCCTCCCCTTACCAAGGGGAGGGGAGACAAAGCGTAGCTTTGGCGGGGTGGGGTTCTGGGTATTATGTTTAATTGCCCGGACATGATAAGCTATCGCGCCTACAAGTTGCACCGTTTTCATTCTATCTTTGTAAGTTTGCGATAATATGGCGCTAACCTGAGAAATTTAGATTTATGATCCAGGATTTTGCCTTTTTAAAGCGGATATACAATGCTTTTGACCCATTTCGACCCTTACCCGCAGGAGATCCCGCTTACGTTGATTGTACAGAAGTGCGGGGAGAGGGTGACATATTAGTAGAAGTAGGTAGAGAGATTTTGTATTCTGACAGAATGACCTCTCAACTGTATGCAGGTCATCGCGGTGCTGGAAAATCTACAGAATTACTGCGTCTTCAGCAATTTTTAAATGAGCAAGGTTGCTTTGTTGTTTATTTTCCCGCTGATGAACAAGATATTGATCCAGAAGATGCCCAATATACTGATATTCTTTTAGCTTGTACTCGCCACTTATTAGAAAAATTAAAAGACAGCACTGATCCAGCTAGTTTATTGAACTGGTTAAATGAACGTTGGCAAGATTTAAAAGATTTGGCATTAACTAAAGTCTCTTTTGAAAGCTTAAGTATAGAAGCGAAAATTTCCCAATTCGCCAAATTAACAGCAAATTTGCGAGCAGAACCTACTCAACGCCAAAAAATTCGGGAGCGTGTCAATCCGCATACAATTACTTTGATTACAGCTTTAAATGAGTTTATTCAAGATGCGAAAAAGAATTTACCTTCAGAATATTCTCAACTTGTATTAATTGCTGATAACTTAGACCGGATTGTACCTATACCTCAAGAAGATGGACGCAGCAATCACGACCAAATTTTTCTCGACCGTAGCGAACAACTCCAAGCTTTAGATTGCCATTTGCTTTACACAGTTCCTATTTCTTTGCTGTATTCTAATCGCGCTACAGACTTAGCTAATATCTATGGTAATACTCAGGTATTGCCGATGATTATGGTGCAAACGCCGGATAATCAACCGTATCAACGCGGTATTAATAAAGTTATAGAAATACTGCAAAAACGTCTGAGTTTGATAGACCCTAGTAAATCTATCGTAGATATGTTTGAGGAGCGAGAAGCTTTAGAAAGATTATGCCTCATGAGTGGAGGTCATGTGCGAAATTTATTATTATTAATGAAGGAGGCAATTAAAAATACTAACAGCCTGCCCATTCCTACCAGAGCCTTACAGCGTTCAATTAGCGAGTTGCGAAATACTTATCGAAATACTGTTTTTGCTAATGAATGGGAAGCTCTGGCAAATGTGTATCATTCTAAAGAAGTAGAAAACGATGCATTGTACCGAGGTTTATTATTTAATCGCTGTATTTTAGAATATCGTTATTTAAATAAAGACGGAGAAAGTCAAGTGTGGTATGATATTCATCCTCTCATTAAGGGAATTAAAGAATTTCAAGATACCTTTAATCGACTGTATCCGGCAGAGAAATAAATAAATGTGTCATTAACAATACCCTTCCTAAAATGCAACACCCTAAAGGATGTTTGAAAAGTCCCTCACCCCAAACCCCTCTCCAAACCTCTCCCCGAAACGGAGAGAGGCTTTGAAACCCCCATTCCCTTGTAGGGAAGGGGGGCAGGGGGGTTAGGTTTCTGAGACTTAGATGTAAGCAATAATACTTTTCAAACAACCTCTAAAGGCTACCTCCGCAGGCTATCAGGTATTACACGGCTAAGATTATGGCATTAGAACTGACAAAGTGGGACCAGGATTTACCATCACAAGGAGATGAAGAATATCAAGCCTTAGTCCGCACGCTGAATTTTACAGAAGGCTTTGGTTTATTATTTGTCCGTTGTTCTCCGGCTGAGGGTGAGCAGTTAATTACCAAAATAAAAGAAGATATTAGTAATAAAAATATCGAAGTTATACGGCTTGAGCAAGCTGTTAAGAATTTATATGAAATAATTGATAAATTAGAGAATAAAAAAGAGATAAATATTTTATTTATTACAGGATTAGAGCATTCATTTTATGAATATGAAGAGTGCAAAAGCTTGGCAGGTTGGAATAGTAGAGATATTTATTCATATAGTTGGAAGGGTGTACCACCTGTTTTAATTAACCTTAACCAACAGCGAGAACGGTTTAAGGAGAACTTTAATATCTGTTTTGTATTCTTGCTACCGATATTTGCAATTAAATATTTTATTCAACGTGCGCCAGATTTTTTTGATTGGCGTTCTGGGTTGTTTGAATTCCCTATAGATTCGGAAACTTTAGAACAAGAGTCATCACGCATCATGCAGGATGGAGATGATGAAAAATATCTCACCCTAACGCCAGAAGAAAGAACTCAACAAATAATAAAATTTCAAGAATTAATAGCAGAAGACCATCAAACGCCTGAACGTGAATATGATTTACTGATTAACCTGGGAAAATTGCAGTCTGCTGGACAAGATTATAAACAAGCGATCGCATCCTACGATAAGGCACTGGAAATTAAACCTGATGACCACCAAGCTTGGAACAACCGGGGGAATGCGCTAGATGAATTAGGACGCTATGAAGAAGCGATCGCATCCTACGATAAAGCACTCTCCATTAAACCTGATGACCACGAAGCTTGGAACAACCGGGGGTATGCGCTAAGGAAATTAGGACGCTATGAAGAAGCGATCGCATCCTACGATCAAGCACTCTCCATTAAACCTGATTACCACGAAGCTTGGTACAACCGGGGGAATGCGCTACGGAATTTAGGACGCTATGAAGAAGCGATCGCATCCTACGATCAAGCACTCTCCATTAAACCTGATTACCACGAAGCTTGGTACAACCGGGGGAATGCGCTACGGAATTTAGGACGCAATGAAGAAGCGATCGCATCCTACGATAAAGCACTCTCAATTAAACCTGATAAACACGAAGCTTGGTACAACCGGGGGAATGCGCTAGATGATTTAGGACGCGATTCTGAAGCGATCGCATCCTACGATCAAGCACTCTCCATTAAACCTGATAAACACCTAGCTTGGAACAACCGGGGGATTTCGCTAAGGAATTTAGGACGCGATTCTGAAGCGATCGCATCCTACGATCAAGCACTCTCCATTAAACCTGATTTACACCTAGCTTGGAACAACCGGGGGATTTCGCTAGAGAAATTAGGACGCAATGAAGAAGCGATCGCATCCTACGATCAAGCACTCTCAATTAAACCTGATTACCACCAAGCTTGGGGAAACCGGGGGAATGCGCTAGATGAATTAGGACGCTATGAAGAAGCGATCGCATCCTACGATAAAGGACTCTCAATTGAACCTGATGACCACTACGCTTGGAACTTTCGGGGGAATGCGCTACAGAATTTAGGACGCGATTCTGAAGCGATCGCATCCTACGATAAAGGACTCGCAATTAAACCTGATGAACACTACGCTTGGGGAAACCGAGGGATTGCGCTAGAGAAATTAGGACGCGATTCTGAAGCGATCGCTTCATTCGACAAAGCACTCGTAATTAAACCTGATTACCACTACGCTTGGGTAAACCGGGGGAATGCGCTAAGGAAATTAGGACGCAATGAAGAAGCGATCGCTTCATTCGACAAAGCACTCGTAATTAAACCTGATGACCACTACGCTTGGAACAACCGGGGGAATGCGCTTAGGAATTTAGGACGCAATGAAGAAGCGATCGCATCCTACGACAAAGCACTCGAAATTAAACCTGATTACCACCTAGCTTGGAACAACCGGGGGATTGCGCTAAGGAATTTAGGACGCGATTCTGAAGCGATCGCATCCTACGATCAAGCACTCTCAATTAAACCTGATGACCACGAAGCTTGGTACAACCGGGGGTATGCGCTAGATGAATTAGGACGCAATCAAGAAGCGATCGCATCCTACGATAAGGCACTCTCAATTAAACCTGATTACCACTACGCTTGGAACAACCGGGGGATTGCGCTAGAGAAATTAGGACGCGATGAAGAAGCGATCGCATCTTTCGATAAAGTACTGGCAATTAAACCTGATTTCACTCGTGAGAGGTTAGAGTGATTGCACATTTGTCAAGAGGGTGCAGGAAAAGGGGACATAATAGTGATGCGATCGCTTTCGTCAAAGTTAATAATTGTGGCAATGCCAGATCCTTCACCCAAAATAAAGCGATGCCTACGGCAACCCGTAGCGGGAACGCTTCATATTAAATCCTTAGTATGTGAACTCCAAGGTGCAGAATGTAGGTTAGAACGAGTATACCATCTACCAATCAACTGATGACCGAGGAACTGGAAAGAGCAGATAATGATAGCCCGTGGAAAGAAATTTTAGAAGCTTACTTTCCCCAAGCAATGCAATTTTTCTTTCCCCAAACAGCAGCATTAATTAATTGGGAACGTCCCCACGAATTTCTCGATAAAGAATTTCAACAAATCGCCCGCGAAGCTGAACAAGGTCGGCGATATGCAGATAAATTAGTCAAAGTTTGGCAAATTCAAGGAGAAGAAATTTGGCTATTAATTCATGTAGAAATCCAGGCAAAATCAGAAGACACCTTTACAGAAAGAATGTTTTCTTACAATCTGCGAATATTTGATAGATTTGCTAAACCTGCCATCAGTTTGGCGATTTTATGTGATAATGACCCGACATGGCGACCAAACCAATATAGCTATAATTATCCCGATACCAGGCTTAACTTTGAATTTGGAATCGTCAAGCTTTTAGACTATCAAAATCGTTGGACAGAATTAGAAGCCAGCGAAAACCCATTTGCAACCGTAGTAATGGCGCATTTAAAGACGCAAGAGACGAGTAAAAAGCTAGGAGAACGTAAAGCTTGGAAATTTAGCTTGATTCGCAGATTGTATGAATTAGGATTGCAAGAAAAAGATATTCGTAACCTTTACCGATTTATTGATTGGGTTATGATTTTACCAAAAGCCTTGGAAGCAGAATTTTGGGAACAGTTTAAGCAATTTGAGCAGGAGCGGACTATGAGCTACATTACCACAGGCGAGCGCATTGGCTACGAGCGGGGACAACAAGAACTCGTGCTACGGCTACTACAAAGACGGGTAGGAGAGTTACCACAAGAGGTTCGGGGGGACATTCAAACTCTTTCCCTAGAGCAATTAGAAGCACTTGCTGAGGCTTTGTTGGATTTTACAGCCATTGAGGATTTACTTAATTGGTTGGAAGCAAATCAAACAACATAAAAGTAGGGGAATGACAACCATCCCCCTACTTTTATGACTACGCGAATATGGCGCTTGTAATCGTGCTAGATTGCGTATATTTCAGAGTTGCTAGCAAGTCTGTACCTGCACTGATGAGGGTGTCGTTACCGTTTTGGCTGATGTTTAAGTTGTTGAAAGTTAAACCACCAGTTAGAGTGATGCGATCGCCTTCATCAAACTTAATAATCGTGGCAACACCAGCACCTTCACCCAAAATAAAGCGATCGCTTCCACTAAGAGTAAAAATCGTATCAACACCACTTGAGGTAATTGTATTGTTACCTTCCCCAGCCAAGATGATGTTATTTCCAACACCAGCCTTGATGACATCATTCCCAGCACCAGCATAAATCAAATCATAGCCTGAGCCAGTAGTTATAGTATTAACTTGTTCCCCTGCGAATATTTTATTGTTGCCATTGCCTGCCTTAATGATGTCATTTCCAGCACCCGCGTATATGGTATTATTACCATTGCGTGCGTAGATGGTGTTGTTGCCTTCACCTGCGTAAATCGTGTTATTGCCACCTAAATCGTAAATGGTGTCATCATTATCAGTGCCATACAGCGTATCGTCTTCGACACCCCCTTGAATACCCAATAAGTTAGCGGGATTGCGCGGATTGTAGCTGGTGGTGTCAATCGTCAACGCATCTGGTAAAGCGTTAACAACGTTTTCCCAAGGAACTAGTTTAAAGTTGGTGTTGATGTTTTCGCCATCGACAATTTGCGCGGGGAGATTATCACCATCTTGGGTAACGAACAAACCAAAGGGGAAATTAGCACCTAGGGGCACGTTAATTACATCTGCACCATCAGATTCTTGTACACTATCAATTGACCCGTTATTCCCAACGGCAAATCTACCCAAGAAATCGTTGTTACCTTCGCGGGTGTAAGCTGCAAAGGTGTTATCGCCTTGGCTGGATGCTAACAAGTAGCCTGTACCATCTTTGCCGTAATATATAGTAAGTCCTTCTGCGTCATCGGTGAGATTTTTTCCACCTTCAAACCGGACGCGATCGATTAAAGTACCAGTTGTACCACCGTTAGGTTCAGCTTGAAACTTCCAAATACCGACATCTTCCTGTGCAATGTAGAGAAAACCAAGTTCTTGATCTACAACTGTTCCCTCGGTTTGCGGAGAACGGTCAGGACTTGTCGGTGAAGGTAAAGTGAATTCTCGCACACGTTCAGCCCCAATCTTACCATTGCCTTGGTCAATTAATTTGAACTGCGCGACATCTCCAGTTTCTCGGCGATTGGTGAAGACGTAGTAATCATCGGTGACAGGACTGCGATATAATCCTAGACCGTAAGCACTCCGCGATGATGCTGAATAAGGAGCTTCAAAGGGTGCAGATTGGAATAAAGTTCCAATGCTGCTATCGGTGATGTCTTCTAGATATTGACCGGGATTATTCGGATTGATTTTGAAAATTGCAAGTTTGTCGTTATTGCGATCGCTTGCAACGGCAATATCAATCGACTCTCCACCCAACTTGAAGCCATATTGCAAGTCGATATTGTTATAACGAATATTGCCAGGATTTATTTCTTGTACCAAGTTGCCTGATAAATCATAAACTCGCAAACCGGCATTTTTCACCGTCGTTAATATCAAGCTTTTTTCTGAATTAGTCGAATTAACGTAGATTGCCGGATCATCAGCATCAGCACGTTGGTCTATGGGTAGTGTTTCGTCGTCAAATAAATCAGGACGAGTTTCTACTGTAGGTGCTGCGGTGGGAATTAAATCTGCACCCAAAGTGAGAACTTGGGTAAATTGACTTTGACTGAAGTTGTTGTCACTCACCAGCACAATCGATTGACGACCATCAGGTAATTTGGGACCGAAGGTGATACCTTCAATATTATCTGTACCGTTAGGCAAGTCGAGCGAGTTGAGATTTAACAGCAAGCGCTTTTCCGCAGGTTTGATCGCTGCAACTTCCTCAGAACTCAAGCTGTTGAGCGAATCGGTAAAGCTAATATCAGTTGCACCTTGCAAACTGACTTCATAGATTTTAATCGTATTGCCAACACCAGCAGAAAAAGAACGCTCTAACGCGAGAATTGTACCTCGATTATCAATTGCGAGTAAATCGACCAAACCATTATCAGCGAAACCTGTAGCGGGATTTGGTTGTGCAGCGATCGCATCTACATTATATAGATATTCTTTTTCAGGTTGTCCGCTAACCAGATTATATTGCAAAATCCGCGAACGAGAACCGTTAGTTAAAGATGCGATCGCTCCATCTTGCAATAAAGCGCCTTCAGTAGCGGTGTACAATGTCTTTTGATCAGGTGCGATCGTCAGACTTTCAAATGCCAAGTTGTTGCGAATCCCCGATAGTTGAATATCACCTGCATCTGCAACACCGTTAGCATTGGTGTCATCCACCACTGGAAGGAATTTTTTCGGTACAGGTAAAGAACGAATTTGCTGTCCTGTGGAAAGCGAGAATTCATTAATAAAAGGATTCGTCACCCTACCCACACTCGGATTCACCTCACCTTCAGACGAGATAAAAACAGTGTTATTGCTGCTTAAAGCAATTCCCTCTGTATCTAAACTATTGAGGGGAAAGAAGTTCCCATTTGCGTCTTTGAGTGTAGTAACGTTGGTAAAGTTAACTTCTGTTGAATCAGCAGTAAAAGTATAAAAACGCGCAGGGGCAATTTGCGATCTATCATCAGCGATCGCATAAAAGCGGTTATTTACAGCATCGTAAGTTATACCAGACAGCCCACCGATTGGAGTTTCTACACCATTAACTTCTCCCGCTACACCAGAGGGAATAAAACCTGTAGGAAAAACTTTCTCTCCTTGAAATCCTACACTAGAAACAGTTTTACCTGCTTCCGTTCCCCCTAACTGCAAATCTACCCATACTTGACGATGGTCAGAACTGGGAAAACCACCAGGAAGGTTAGGGTTAAAAGTACCCACTAATGGGAATGTCGGGTCAGTATTCAGCGACCAAAAGACTCCAGAATTCTCGATTTGCAAATCAGTAGAAGGTAACACATAATCTACCCGCAAATTCCCTGGTGCGGTATCTGCAAAGTCTGCCGTATCAAAAGCGGGATTTCCGCGTTGAGCTAGATTTGCACCACCTTGCAATATCGCTTGTTGAGGACCGCCCTCACTGGTAGGAATAAAGTTAGTATTGATATTGGGATTTTGTAACAGTTGGCGAATAGCGTTATCGAAACTATCACCATCTACAGGGTCTGCATTCTGATCGCCCATGATAACAAAACTCGACCCTTGATTGATAGCGCCCCTTTTTCCTGTATCATCATAGATATAATCGCCCTTCCCTGGTGTAATGTAATCTGACCAAAAACGGATTTCATCAAAATTGCGTTTGCCGTTGCGGTCTTCTGCACCATCGAAAGTCGGGGGTGTGGGATGACTAACTAAAGCGTGAATTGTCTCAGCATTCACTATGATAGGTACGTCCCAATGACTTTTAGAAGAGAGGGGCAAAGCTGCTTGTTCTTCTGGTGAATACCAAGGAGTTTCAGAACCAGGTGTGCTAATTGTCGATAGCAACGAGTCTGGCATATCTTTCCACAAAAAGTTTTGGAAAGTCCGCACATTCGCAGTATCGATGGGATACTTCGATAAAAGCAACATTCCAAACTGACCGGGAAAATTGCCAAATCCCAAGGCATCATTACCGTATCCCGCTTCTCCTGGATTTGTAACTACTTTGCCATCGTTGTCTAAATCAAATCCGGAAGCGATACCGGTATTTGACGGGGCAATGTAAACATAAGGATATTCTACCGGAGTTGCGCCATTTTGACTCACGCCAAGGTAATTTTGCTGAAATAATTCGACAGCTTTGAGGGGATCTTCTGCAAAGTAGTCAAACTCGTTGATTAGCTGTACATCTGCATTAGTGCGCTGGATGATTTCCGCAACTGATGCAGCTTGCGCGTTATTTGGGGTAGATAAATCGGTTATTAACTCACCTTCAGCGTTGCGGTTGAGGGATGCGTTGAATAGAGAAAAACGGATTGTGTTGGTAGTTACCATTGATTTATTCTGAGGAGAGTAAATAATTTTTTTAACGAACCGCAGAGTACGCAGAGAACGCAGAGGAAATTCTTCTCTTATCTGCGCGATGCCAGGTTGCTCAACGGAGGGAACCTCCGCACGCAACTGGCTCCTCTGCGTGAGATAATTAAGCGATATTTAGGCTGCTTAATTGCACATACTTCAACGTCGCTAGCAAGTCTGCACCCTCACTAACTAAAGTATCATTACCAGCAACGCTAACCGTAAAATTACTGCTTGCTGGGAAACCGCTACCGCGAGTAATTTGGTCATTGTCAGAGAAACCGAAGATGGTAACTGCACCTTCACCCGCATCGAGGATAAAGCGATCGCTTCCACTACCAACATAAACTGTGTCGTTACCTGTTGCCGCAGATATGATGTTATTACCTGACCCTGCATAAATCAGGTCATCACCTGCACCTGTGGATATGGTGCCATCACCCGCACCTACATAAATCAGGTCGTTGCCAGTTCCTGTGACAACCCGATTTGTACCTTCAGTGGTGTAAACCCTGTTATTACCATTACCCAGGAAGAAGACATTATTTCCTGCATCACCGTAAGCAACATCATTCCCACCTTTTGCAAGAAAGACGTTATTGCCTTCGTTACCGAAAAGGGTATTATTTCCCTCACCACCATCTAAGAAATCGTCAGATGAAGTACCGTAAAGGGTATCATCTTCATTACTGCCTTTAATCTGCGATGTTGGTAAGTTAAGTCCCGCAAGACCGACACGCGGATCTAAATTAAGTGGTTTGTCTAGCTGTAGTTGGATAATTTCGTTGTTATCAATACCGGGTGGTCTTCCTACAGAAAAGGGATAATTATTGTCATTGGCAACTAAGATGGTATTTTCATCAAGTACCAACACATCTTCGATGGTTTGGAAGGGAAATCTAAAGCTGGTGCTACCATCTTGGTTCAAATCATTTGGATCTTGAATGTTCAGAAGGTCAGCAACTTCTTCTTTAGCAACAAACCCATTTGCATCTTTTTGCGACAAGTCAACTTTGAAGATTTTCTTGAATTTAGCGGTGTCTCCCTGTCCGTTATCGCGCTCAATCACCAAGTATTCATTATCGTTGATAACGGTAAAGTCGCCGATCGCATTGGCGGTGTCTTCGAGTTTGTAATACCCAACTAAACCCTGATATTGCTCACTAGCGATATCAAATTCATGAATTCGCAACGCATTTGCTGGATCGCCAACAACTGAACCCTCTAATAAAGGATATAATTTTGTTTTGTCGGGATTTATTGCCATTCCCTCAAAACCTCTAGAACCAGCGAGATTCGCTACTACTGGTGTTCCGACAAATTCGTTACGGACAAGATCCCCTGTGTAAGGAAAGTCAGTAAAGTAACCATCAACCCCTAACTCAATAAACTGCTTGAATTCTTGCGTGGGGTCACCGTTATAATCTGCTGACAAGAAAAAGCCTTCATTGCGGAATGTATAAGGATGCACTAACAAGCCTGCCACATGAGCATCTTCTACTAAAGAAGTTGGAGTACCCAAAACTCTATCTGCATCGCTAATTGTACCATCGCCATTCAAGTCATCCGGTCTACCATCATTATTGTTGTCAACCGTTTGCGCTGGGACAATCAAGCGTTTGTTAGGACCAATACCAGATGCGTAGTCATTAATTTTATCGAGTTCCGCAGGTTTTGTCAAATCTCCGTAGGTGCGAGTATCACCGCTAACAACAAAATCATAGGGACGTTCTGTCGCACCACCAAATAGCTGGATAAGTGGTAAATCTATTCCTGCTTTTGGCAACAAATCATTATTAAGTTCCTGGAGATTGCCAACCTCAAAGGATTGAATGAATACCCGCTTGGGATCGGTGAAGTCATTGGCAACCAAAGTATCAACCAACAGTTTGCCTAAAGATTGATTGATCAAGCTTCCATCTATATATTTTCCTTCAGAAGCCAAGAAAGTGGGGTGCTTGGTTTCAGGATAAATACCAATCTTGCGTCCTGTTTCCTCCTCAACCTGCTTGACCAAATCGATAATTTCTGTCAGGGTGGGAATTTTTAGTTCATCGTTATTGAAGCGAGTACCCCGTAAGTTAGGCAAGCGCTCGATCGCATTCAGGGTCTTAATTTTTGCTAAGGTCAAGTCCTCTGCAAACCAACCCCTGACATTGCGACCATCGATAACTTTGGTTGTTAAGAGATTGGCAAATTCTGGACGGTTGTAAACGTCGGTTGTTGTGTCAGAGGTGTTGAGCGTACCATCAGCATTCAGAACTGCCAGAGCGTTTTCGTGACGGGCAATCAGCACACCATCTTTAGTCACTACCAAGTCTGGTTCGATGAAGTCAGCACCATCAGCAATTGCTACTTTATAAGATTCCAGAGTATGTTCTGGTCGCTCACCACTAGCTCCCCGATGACCGATAACAAGGGGAGCATTGCCATCAAGTGTATTAAACTCAGTCCTGTTTAGAACATCTGGATTTTGAGGCGATCGCACAAAGTCCCCAGTAATCTGATCTCTAACTCTATCTCCGGTTCCGGGGAAGTCGTCGAAGAACCCATCTACACCTAACTGGATAAACTGTCTTAATTCTAGTTCCGGATTGCCTTGATAATCTGCTGCTAAATACTGAGCTTCGTTGCGGAAGGTGTACGGGTGTACTAATAAACCTGCGTCGTGAGCATCTGTAATTAAAGATGTCGGTGGTAAGGTAGTTTTATCAGCATCATTAACTGCACCATCACCATTAATATCATCCGCTGTGCCATCGCCATCAGCATCAGTTCCTTTCAGCGAAACAATCATCCGCTTCCAGGGACCAATTCCATCAGCGTAAGTTGCAACTTCCTTTAAACCTTCAGGAGTCCGTAAATCTCCATAAGTGCGAGAATCGCCACTTGCCACAAAATCATAAGGCTGCTTCTCAATTATTGTACCATCTAAAGCAACATCAGTTGCATCCAATAACTGTACCAATGGCACATCTATCTTTTGGTTGAGTTCTTTGAGATTGCTGACTTCAAACGACTGAATGAAAACTCGATTTGGATCGGTGAAGTCATTTTTATTCAGGATATCAACCAATGGTTCTTCCAGGGAAAGTCCGACAGAATCATGGTAAGTCGGGTGTTTAGTTTCCGGATAGATACCAATTTTTTTGCCTGTATCTTTTTCAACCTGCTTCACCAGATCGATAATTTCCTGAAGAGTAGGAATTTCAAACACATCGTTAAAAACTTGATCCCGGAAAGGAAGACGCTCTATTGCTCGTAGAGTCTTAATTTCCGCTAAAGTGAAATCATCAGCAAACCAACCAGTTTCCTCAATACCATCAATAACTTTGGTTGTGAAGCGGTTAGCAAATTCTGCGCGAGTTGCAACATCGGTGGTAGCTGAAATATTGACTTCATGACGAGCAATTAATACCCCGTCTTTTGTTGATACCAAATCTGGTTCAATAAAGTCAGCTCCTTGCTTAATTGCTAATTCATAAGAAGCCAAAGTATGCTCTGGACGCTCACCGCTAGCACCTCTATGACCAATTACAATTGGTGCTTTCCCATTCAAAGTGTTGAGTTGAGCAAAGTTAGGCGTAGAAATAGGAGCATCTAACAATTTACCTGTAGCATCAAAGTGCAACAGATAAGGACCAAACTCATCGCCAATCCAGATTGTACCATCTTTAGCTAAGTTAAAAGATTCAATATCGAAATCTGCACCAGTGAGTAAGCGGTCTGTTGTGCCTTCATTGACAATCTTAAATGAAGCCTTATTATCAGGATCAGATAACTGAATGAAGTTTAAAACATTAACGCTACCGTCACCTGCTTCTGTACCTCGGAAGTTCGGCTCAACGCGATAAATCCTGAGCAGAAAATCTGAACTGTTTGTTTTAGCACCATACCCATTATCAGGCATAAACCAGAAGCTATTTTGATCGGCAAACTGAACTCCGCTAAAACCTTGAATCGGTTGTCCGGGAAACGGACCTGTGCGACCATTAGCAGAAATTTCCGCACCTGATGCGGGACCTACCGCAAACGTATCCGCTGGTAGTGTAGCAAAGCCTTTGAGTGTTATGGTTGACATGATTTTCCCTGGTTTTCAGCAATACAGACTTCTGCAAAAATTCGATATTCAGACATTGAAAGATTAAGTTTGAACTAGCCGTTTGGAAAAGATAATGTTAGAAAATACACCCATGTCCCAATCGAATTAAATGTACAAAAACTTCAAATAAGCTTTCAGTACACTTGTCTCAAAGCTCTCATACGTAGGTTAAGATAAAGAAATGTTTTGATTAAAAACAGTATTCTTTCTCGACACAGATGTCGTTAAGTAACGCGATCGCTCTGTTTATATACTGAGATTTTTATCTAAAGAAAAACATTTATAAAGGGAGCGATCGCCCAATACTTGAAAACGAGCGATCGCTTTTCTTAGGGAAGAACATTCCCCAATCAAAACTTCAACTAGACGATAGTTACTGTTTGCGCCGACTTCAGCGTCGCTAGCAAGTCTGCACCTAGACTAATCAAAGTGTCATCACCATTAAAACTTACTGTCAGCGCATCGGTAGCTGTCAATCCAGCACCTCGGCTGATCGAGTCATCAGATGAGAAGTTATAGATAGTGGCTGCACCAACGCCAGCACTAAGAATGAAGTTGTCAATACCACTGCCGACATAGACTGTATCGTTGCCTGTTCCCGCAGAGATGGTATTATTACCGTCACCGGTGTAAATCAAATCATCGCCAGCACCCGTTGTGATGTCGTCATCACCTGAACCAGTGTAGACAACATTGTTACCTGCACCACCAAGGATAATGTTGTTACCCTCACCCGCATAGATAAAGTCATCGCCAGCACCCGTTGTGATGTCGTCATCACCTGAACCAGTGTAGACAACATTGTTACCTCCGCCACCAAGGATAATGTTATTACCCTCAGCCGCATATATCAAGTCATCGCCAGCACCTGCATAAATCAGGTCATCACCTGAGCCAACATATATGATGTCGTCGCCAGCGCCTGAGAAGATACTGTTACTACCTTCGTTAGCAAAAATCAGGTCATTACCAAAACTGGTATAAATGACATCATCATCAGAACCAGCATAGACAGTGTTATTGCCATCATTGGCATAAACTGTGTTCTTACCTTCACCAGCGTAAATGGTGTCATCACCAGCACCAGTGTAGATAAATTCATTACTAGCGTCGCCATAAACAATTTGAGGTTCGTTAGATACCTCTTGTTTGGGAGAACCCGTAACCGCAGCATACATGGTCTGGTAGATATTAGTTTGATCCACAAGCCCTGGAATGCCAGCAATATCATAACCGTAACTTGTATAGCCTTGACCCACAGATTCAGTGAGAACTTCAGAACCAGCACCTTGATAGTAAACAGGGACGGGACGATTAGAATGATTTCCCCATCCGTACTTGACATCAGGATCGGAACCCCAGAAGTGTCCGGCTTGGGTTGGATCGTTTTCACCGGTCAGCGCTTCGGCACCTTTTTGGGCTAGAAGTTGCGGAAAATCAGGATTGAGGGTGAGGTAGTGGTCATGGTCTGCGGTGACAATTAGTAAGTTTTCCTCCCAACCGCCATTGTTGTTAATCCAGTCAATCGTTGATTTGACAGACTTATCGAAGTCGTTGACGGTGCCGATCAGGTTGTCAATGTTGTTGTCATGCGCTGACCAGTCAATATCACCACCTTCAACCATCAGCCAGAATCCGTCTTGGTCTTTACCCAAAACGTCTAAGGCTGCTGTGGTTAAATTTTGGAGTGTAGGATTCTCGTTAACTTCTCTGGCAATGAATGATTCGTCTGTTTCTCCAGGAAGTAGGGGACGGAGTGTATCGGGGTTAGCAATTCCTGGAGTAATATTTCTCGCATTTCCAGCTTGAGCAGAACTGAATAGGGAGAACATATCCAGCCCTGTGGTGCTGTAGTCTCCATTGGCAGAACTAACAGGTAAGTTACCATTTTGACCACGCGCACCATACAAGCCCAATAAGCGATCGCCATTATTTGGATCTAAACTTGCCGCAGTCTCTGCCAATCTAGCCGCTGCGTCAGTTCCGCGCTCTAAGAAGTTGTAATTGTAGATGTTGCTAGTGGGATTATTGCTGAGTTCTTCGTAAGTAGATTGGCTGATAAACTCATTGCTGGTATTAGGCTCAACTCCCTCTGGCAATGGATCTCCTGGGGTAGAAAGTGGATGTCCACCCCCCAGTAACACTGTCGGCTGATAAACGCGCAGTTCTTGTTGCAGAATGCTATCTAGAGTTGGAAATTCACTGTCATACTTGGCGCGACGGTTAACGGTGGCTGCCGCAGCACCAGGAGTAGCATGATCGATGGGAACTGATGTCACCAAACCTGTAGACTTACCGTTCAAACTGGCTGTTGCCAATATCGTTTCTAAAGGTTGCTCGTAAATATCTACACCGACCGCATTGTTGTAGCTTTTCACCCCTGTGTAAAGGGTGGTAGCTGTATTTGCCGAGTCAGGATAGCTGTACTTGATGTACTCAGGGTCACTACCCGGTGTCCAAGGATTGATACCACCACGCTCCGGGTCATACCCAACTAAGTTACCTGTTGCACCATTGCTAACTGTTGCACCACCAGTTGCTGTGTTTCCTGGGTTAAAACCTGGATCGAAGGTAAAACCAGGTCTGATCGGACTGCCCCCTGTTACGGGTTCTGAACCGTCTAAAGCGGAGTTACCCGTGCTATATACACCTCTGCTATCGGCGATCGTTGTGCCGTAGGTTGTAGAGAGAGTGTAGTTTTCAAGGGTTTGGAAACTCAGCCCTTCTCCTTTACCAGATGTGTAAAATGGCACTCCATTCGCTGTGGCAGCAGCACGAGCCATTTCCCAGCCCATACCGTCGCCAATCATGATGATGACATTTTTAGCCATGATGTATTAAGCTTCCTAATTTAGTGAGATAAATCTTTGAAATCGTCAGAATTCGATTGATTAGATAAGTAAGCAAAATAGCAACACCTGAGCGCAAAAAACATCATTGCGTCACAAGTATAATTTGCACCCAAAAATTAGTAATACTAGATGATTTCTATTAGATATTATCATACAGAATTTATTGCCAAGCTCTTTATTTTATAAAATATGTATGTTTAGAAAATCACCTTTATGATTACTATTCTCATGTTTTTAAATTAAACTTAATCATCAAAATCTAACTATAATGAAATATTTTTTTGTATTTATAATAAACAAATGCCTTTATCATCTTTGTTGTCAACAACCGCATTATGGTTGCTGAATACACATGATAACTAATGAATTAATTATGATTATTTTACTCTTTTATCCTAGATATACAGCCATTATCAGGTTTACAAATGTGACTATTAGCAACATTTGCCAGTCCTCATTTATTGCCTGTATGCCGCCTGGAGCCTGAGTCCGTTGTCTAATAGCACGCATTCGGATTTATCCGGCTCTAATTATTTAATAGTCTGTTTCAAGAACCTTGTGCTATTAGCAATATTCAAAAGTATCAACGATAAAATTTTTTAAATTCATTTATCTTTTTATATAATTTTGGTAATTATAAGGCTTTTTACATGCCAGATTTTTTTAAATAAAGTAATATTTATATTTACCAAATATTTTGATTATGAATATTATTCTCACTTTATTAATCTCAATTTAACCAAATAAAATATATATCAAATCAAATAATCTTTTAACTTAAGGATAAAAAAAATGATTCGTCAATATACTTATTGCCAAATTTTAAACTTCCTACTATGTGTAGATGAATTGCATAAAAACTATCTTTTAACTTAAAAATTAAAATCTATATCTGTGGTTATATTGAAAAAGAATTGATATTTGTTTAAATATTCTCAATACCGTGAGCATTGCTCTAAGCAAATGAGACTTGCTTTTTGAAGCTTGAGGCGATCGCTTTGTTGGGGAATGTCCGCAACACAGTTTGACCTCACCCGAACAAAGCGAGATTGCCGACAACTGCCGCGAAGTCGCCGAAACAATCACCGCTCTTGAAACGTTTAACCGAAACGTCCAGAAACGTAATCACGGGTACGCTCATCAAGAGCGCTACCAAAGATTTGACCGGTGACACCAAATTCCACCATTTGACCGATGCGACTTTCATCGGTGTTAAAAAAAGCTGTAAAATCAGAAACACGAGCAGCTTGCTGCATGTTGTGAGTGACAATTGCAATTGTCAACTCACTACGCAAACTATCGATCAGTTCCTCTATTTTCATAGTAGCGATTGGATCTAAAGCTGAACAAGGCTCATCCATGAGGAGAACTTTGGGCTTGACAGCTAAAGCACGAGCGATGCAGAGTCGCTGTTGTTGCCCTCCAGAAAGTCCCAAAGCTGATTTATGCAGCTTATTTTTCACTTCATCCCACAAAGCAGCATTTTTGATCGCATTTTCGACAATTTCATCTAATTGAGCTTTGGAATTAAATCCGGCTATTCTCAATCCATATGCAACATTATCGTAAATACTCATCGGAAAAAGATTGGGCTTTTGAAATACCATTCCAATTTTCCGGCGTAATCTATTTAAATTGACCTGACGTTCATAAATATTCTGACCATAAAATTCTACTTGACCTTCTACCCGCACTTGACCTTCTAATTCACTAATGCGATTTATGGATTTAATAAAAGTCGATTTACCACAACCACTAGGACCAATAATTGCAGTTACTTTATTCTGGTGAATATCCATTGTCACCCCTTCTAAGGCTTTTGTAGTGCCGTAGAAAAAGCTCAGACCTTTGATTCTAATGGCTGGGATTAATTTACTCATTTTTGATAATTATGTGAAACCAAACTAAATAATTTTGTAGAGACGCGAGGAACATCGCGTCTCTACTTTTCGGCTCTTTTTTATCTTGTCTTTTTTCGGCGAATAAAGATGCGAGATAAAACACTGATAAACAATACAATACCAAGTAAAATGATAGAAGCAGTCCAAACTAATGCTGTTTTTTCTGGTGAGGGATCGTTGTACAAGTTAAAAATTAATACCGATAAAGAAGCTGTCGGACTAGATAAACCCTCAGACCAATATTGACTAAATAAAGCAGTAAAAATCAACGGTGCTGTTTCGCCAGCAGCGCGGGATACACCTAATAAAACACCTGTGGTAATACCTGGTAATGCAGCGGCAACAACGACGCGAAAAGTAGTTTGCAGGCGATTACCTCCCAAGGCAGCGGAAGCAAGTCGTTGGGGAACGGGAATGAGCTTTAAGGCTTCTTCGGTTGTGAGTACAACAATGGGGAGCATAATAACGGCTAAAGCAAAACCGCCAGCGATCGCACTAAATTGTTTCTGTACCAAAACGATCACGCCATAAGCAAATACTCCCACAACAATCGAAGGCACGCCAGTCAAAATAGTGGTAATAAAACGAATACCACTTGCAACTTTAGAACCTTGACCAAACTCTGATAAAAATATACCGGTCATCACTCCGCAAGGAATACTAATTAACGAAGCGATTCCAACCATTACTAAAGTTCCGACAATCGCATTAGCAAAGCCGTTATCAATCACTTCTTTAAAGAACATTTCCGGTTTCAGTCCGGAAACTCCTCTTGTTAGAATTTCCCATACAACTGACAGCAAAGGAATCAACGCCAAAATTGCTAAAGCAAATACAATACCTGTCATTCCATAGTCAAAGAACAGCCGCTTACCTTGTAAAGGGCTACATAATTGTTTTGCTAAAGATTCATTTATTTCTGATTCTTGATAGCTAGTCATACGATTTTATATTTTATATTTTGGATTTTGGATTTTGGGCATTGGGCATTGGGCAATGGGAATTAAAACAAGTTCTTTGAAAGTAATGCGGGTTCTAATAAGATTCTTTCCATGCCCGATGCCCGATGCCCAATGCCCAAAATCTAATCTTTATTTCCCCTTTACACCTAATAACTGCACTAACATGACGGCGCCAATATTCACAGCTAAAGTTAAAGCGAATAAAATCAAAGCTAAATAAGTTAAAGAGCCAATGTGCAATACACTTCCAGCTTCCGGGAATTCATTAGCTAATACCGCAGGAATTGAATAACCAGGGTCGAGCAAGGAAGAACTGATAACCGAAGAGTTACCAATTACCATAGTTACAGCCATTGTCTCACCCAAGGCTCGCCCTAAAGCCAGCATTGCTGCACCGACGATTCCCGAAGCACCTGAGGGTAGCAATACTCTAAAAATTGTTTCCCAGCGGGTGGAACCCAAAGCCATAGAGCCGGTTCGCAATTCACGAGGAATTACTAACAACACATCTCGACTAATTGCTGCCATCGTGGGCAAAATCATGATAGCTAAGATGATACCAGCTATCAACATACTCGGACCTGAGGATTGAGTATTAAATAAGGGTATGACTTGAAATTTATTGTATAACCAGTCCTGCAAGGGTGTGAGGAATGGAATTAAGACATAAATTCCCCACAATCCAATGATGACGCTGGGAATGGCAGCGATGAGTTCGACAACAAATGCTATAGGCGATCGCACCCAATCTGGCAGAAAATCTTCACTTGTAACTAAAGCTACCGCCAATCCTATCGGTACGGCGATAAGCAAAGAAAGGGCGCTACTGATTATTGTTCCATAAATATAAGGCAAAGCACCAAAAATTTCATTGGGTACATCCCAATCTTTGCCCCAGAAAAATCCTAATCCAAATTTAGCGATCGCTGGGCGAGCTTTGTCAAAAATTACCCAACTTATCCAAAACAGCAGGGCAACTGTCAAAAAAGCAAAGCTACGAACTAGCCATATAAACCCATCATCTATAGATAAATTTTCTCCTTTTTTATTTGTAATATCAAGGTCAATATTTACTGAATTAGGAACTTGTTCAGATACATTTGCCATAGATAATTAATCTTGCTTGAATACACTATATAAAATTTATTTTTTTCGTTTATCTTTTCTATTTTTCATGTTGCGGTAGAGGGTTTATTCTCTACCGAGGATATATCTGGAAACTACAAACTATTTAACACTGCTGTTAACAGTATTAATAACTTGACTTGCTACACCACTAGGAATCCGGGTGTAGTTTAGGTCATCATTGATATCTTGACCTTTTGTGAGAATCCACTGAACCAAGCTCTTGACAGCTTTCGCTTTAGCTGGGTCTTTATAGCTCTTGTAAACCATAAGCCAAGTCATTCCCACGATGGGATAACCTTGTCCTGGATCTGAGACAAAAACGCGGTAATTGCTAGGAAATTGCACAGTTGACAAAGCTGCATTTGCAGCTTGTAAAGAAGGAGCAACATATTGTCCCGCTTTGTTTTGCACTTCTGCTGATTTCAGGTTGCCTGATTTAGCGAATTGATATTCAACATAACCAATAGAACCGGGAGTGCGGGCAACTAAAGACGCTACACCTGGGTTTCCTTTTCCTTTGAGACTACTTGTCAACCATTTCGGTGCTGTGTTAGCACCAATTCTACCTTTAAAATAAGGACTGATAGCACTCAAGTGGTTTGTGAAAATAAAAGTTGTACCGCTACTATCAGCACGAACAACAGTTTTAATTGGTTGATTTGGGAGATTAACTCCTGGGTTATCAGCTTTGATTTTCGGATCGTCCCAGTTGGTAATTTGACCAGAAAAAATTGCTGGAAGTGTAGTGCGAGACAATTTCAGGTTATTGACACCAGGAGCGTTGTAAACAACGGAAACTGCACCACCTGCGGTAGGTACTAAAATCACACCTTGCTTAACTTTACCTATTTGGGCATCGGTCATTGCTGCATCGCTTCCGCCAAAGTCAACTGTGCCGGCAATTATTTGGTTAATACCACCACCGCTACCAATTGCTTGATAGTTCATTTTTAAGTCTGGAATGCTTTTTGTAACTTCACGCGCATATCTTTCATAAAGCGGTGCCGGAAAAGTTGCTCCCGCACCATTTAAAGTTAAGGCTGAGGCGATCGCTGTAAAAATTGGACTAAATGCAACAGCTACTGTTACCAATGAAGTAGTAACAGCACGATTCAAGCCATTGATAGAAAAATTCATATCACTTAGTATTCCGGAAATGGTTTTATTTAACTTAGAACCCAAAATAAAGCTACATTCTTTAGACTGATCAATACTTTAAGCTTGGTTTAAAAAATAATTAACTCATGATTAATTTTGTTTTTTTGTATCAAAATCTGGATTAAATGTTGTCCATAATACAAATTTTGTATGATATTTTTTCAGATAAAAAGCGAAATATATTTTTGTTTTTAATTTAGGCGTACCCGCTCAAAAGCCATCTGAATAACTGAATTTTTATTTTCTAGTTTATTCTGCAACCATTTATGGTTTTATGTCCAACGATCAAATCAGGCGTAGTGCTGGTTTATCTTCTAATGCTTCGTTAACAGTGAGTATCAGCGGTAATGACACTCTAATTACTGCTGATAGTATTTGTTAGCAACTTTGAAGTGGACGCAATTAAGTAGTGTAAATATTGTTTAGTCGGTAATTTGTAGTTGGTAATTACCAACTACGAATTATGTAGACTCACATCAAGAAATTTAAAATGTCACGGGAGGGATGCTTGACAAAACTTATTTATATTTGTGAAGCATCCTTTTCCACAGGATTCGGCTTTTCACTGACTCCTTCGATGCTTACCTGGGCTGTTGAAGATTCATGCCAAAATTGAAGATAAATCAGTTCGAGTTCGCAGCCAACTTGAGAAAAATAGTTAATTTGGCGCGATCGCACAATTATAAAAATTCGCAAAAACACCAAAGCCAAAATCGCCACACTCATCCCAGTTGCGGATGCAATCAGCGCTTGAGCGATACCACTTGCAACAGCAGACACATTAAGACTGTTCACCTGACCAGTTCTTAGCTGTTGAAAGGTGGTGAATAGACCGGCTGATGTGCCTAATATACCCAGCAATGGAGCGATCGCCATAACGCTTTCCAGCAGTTTATCACCCTTATACATCTCGACACATTCTTTATCGCATGATGCTTTGATTGCCAGGTGAAAGATTTCTGGAGAGGATGAACGCAGTCTTAGCGGTGCTAACAAAAAGCGACCAATCGCTAAACCTTGAGAACGAGAAGCGATCGCTTCTGCCTTTTCTAAGTCTACCCTGGCTGCACTCAGCACTTCCTGCACTATCTGTTTTTCTTGCATAATTAGCTGAAACCAGAACCAACAGCGTTCTACAGCACAGCCAAACGTAGCAACAGATAAAACCAACAGGGGAAACATAACAAGACCGCCTGCCTGTAAAATGTCATATATTCTGCTCATATTTAATTTAGATAGGCACAATGGTTGTAAAAATTAATGCAGATTCCGGCTAGGATACCTGAATCTTTTGTTTGCGATCGTTAAAAAATAATAAATTATAGGGCATTGGGCATTGGGCAATGGGCATTGGGCATTGGGCATTGGGCATTGGGCATGGGGTATTGGGCATTGGGCATTGGTAATAATTCTTTTCCTTTTGCCTTTCCCCTTTCCCCTTTCCCCTTTCCCCCTCTTCAAAAAGCCTTTCCCATTTCCCCTTTTCCCCTCTTCAAATTGCCACTAACCACCAACCACTAACAAATAACTAATAATATAAGAAAGTGCTTTACATTTATTTACTATAAACAATGGCAAGAGATTTACGGGGATTCATTAAAATTTTAGAAGAAAAGGGACAATTAAAGCGGATTTCTGCGTTAGTTGATTCAGATTTAGAAATTGCGGAAATTTCTAACCGAATGCTGCAAAAGGGTGGTCCCGGACTGTTATTTGAGAATGTCAAAGGTTCACCGTTTGCAGTAGCGGTGAATTTAATGGGAACAGTAGAAAGGATATGCTGGGCGATGAATATGCAGCATCCCTTAGAATTGGAGGATTTGGGGAAAAAGTTAGCGATGCTGCAACAACCAAAGCCGCCCAAAAAGATTTCCCAAGCGATAGACTTTGGTAAAGTGCTGTTTGATGTCCTTAAAGCAAAACCAGGACGAGACTTTTTCCCCGCTTGTCAACAAGTTCTCATCCAAGGCGATGATTTAGATTTAAATAAGTTACCGTTGATACGCCCATATCCCGGTGATGCTGGCAAGATTATCACGCTGGGGCTGGTAATTACTAAAGATTGTGAGACAGGTACGCCTAATGTCGGTGTGTATCGCTTGCAACTGCAATCTAATAACACGATGACGGTTCACTGGCTATCGGTGCGGGGTGGGGCAAGACATTTGCGAAAAGCTGCCGAACGTGGAAAGAAATTAGAAGTAGCGATCGCTCTTGGCGTAGATCCTTTAATTATCATGGCAGCTGCCACCCCGATTCCGGTAGATTTATCAGAATGGCTGTTTGCTGGACTTTACGGCGGTTCTGGGGTAAGTTTAGCCAAGTGTAAAACCGTAGATCTGCAAGTTCCCGCAGATTCAGAATTTGTGCTGGAAGGAACAATTACACCAGGGGAAGTCTTACCGGATGGTCCTTTTGGCGATCATATGGGATATTACGGTGGTGTGGAAGATTCCCCCTTGATTCGCTTTCAATGCATGACACACCGCAAAAATCCGATTTACTTAACAACATTTAGCGGTCGTCCACCCAAAGAAGAAGCGATGATGGCGATCGCACTCAATCGCATTTATACTCCAATTCTGCGGCAACAAGTCTCAGAAATTGTTGACTTCTTCTTACCAATGGAAGCGCTATCCTACAAAGCGGCAATTATATCTATTGATAAAGCATATCCCGGACAAGCGCGACGGGCAGCTTTAGCCTTTTGGAGTGCTTTGCCACAATTCACATACACCAAATTTGTCATTGTTGTAGATAAAGATATAAATATTCGCGATCCGCGTCAAGTAGTGTGGGCAATTAGTTCTAAAGTAGATCCTACGCGAGACGTATTTATTTTACCGAATACACCTTTTGACACTTTAGATTTTGCCAGCGAAAAAATCGGTTTAGGTGGAAGAATGGGAATTGATGCAACTACGAAGATTCCCCCAGAAACCGAACATGAATGGGGGGCACCTTTAGAATCCGATGCAGATATAGCAGCGATGGTAGAAAGACGATGGGCAGAATATGGTTTAGCAGATTTGCAATTAGGAGAAGTAGACCCTAATTTATTCGGGTACGATATGAGATAGAACGGCACCCCCTACCCCCCTCGCGGCAAGCGAGGAGGGGGACTGGAGTTGTTTGGAAAGTTTGGCAATGAACATTTTTTTATTGTTACCAGCACAACCGCAGCGAAAATGCGTAGCCGTAAGGCTTGTCGTTAGACATCGCACCCCCAGGTGTGCTTGATCTGAAAATGAAAAAGCTCTTACCCTGTGGATAATTCTGGTATTGTCATGAAGAAATTAGGACAAAAAAGTGAAAAATCAAGCATCAAAGCTAACGATGGGATTAGCAATCAGTTTTATCAGTGCGATCGCCAATACTGCTATAGCTAATCAAATCGTTTTCGCACAAGCAACCAAGCAACAAAAGTGTAATATTTCTGCTTATATCACCGACAAAGATCCGCAAGGATTAAATGTGCGGAATGGCGCAAGTTCCAATAACAGAATTTTAGGGAAAGTACCTGGTAAGGAGACAGTTCAAATTGTCGCTACTTCGGGAAGTTGGGCACAGATAAACAATATTGGTAGCGGTTTTAAAGGAACTGGCTGGGCATATTTACCAAACTTAGGCATATCGACGCGGGGCTACAATACAAATGGCGTAGATATTTACAGCAGCACCAATCCAAAAAGCCGTAAATTAGGCAAAGTTCCTGCTAATACCAGTGTTAAATTATTAGGCTGCCAGGGACAATGGGCGCAAGTCGAACATAAAGGTATTAAGGGTTGGTTGGCTAGGCAAGACCAATGTGGTGCAGCCCTTACCAGTTGTTCTTAAAATTAAAATTCACACCCCCTCAAAGCCAACAAAGAGGGGTTTATACTCATACCATTTCTGCATGAATATGCACCTAATGCAATTTGTGCAGACGGGCTTTGTTTGTGTAGTCCTACCCTGGAAGGGTGCAGGCGATTAAATGTATTATTCCTCAAATAACGCAAACCAAATTATCTCAAGCGTTAACCGATTAATTCTATTTAACACTAGGCAACAGCTGCATTAACTACTTTTCCTCTGAGACGTTTTCTTGATAAACTAGATACCAAATCTGGCGATAATTTGTAGTTTTCCGAATCCAATGATGGCATTGTTTGCCAACAGTTGCGGCAAAAATAGTAAACTTCGGAACCGCGTATATGTCGTAAAAGTAATCCAGAACAGCAAGGACAGTTATTCATGATTTGTCAAACTTATAATAATAAAGGTGTGAATCGTAAATTCAAGCAATCAGCGATGCAACAAATTAAGTAATTTGGTTTAAATAAAGTTCAATGTTTACTTTACTTAAGTCCACTTACTTAGCTCTGTTTTCAGAATAGCTATCAAATTTGAGGAACTTGTGAGGAAAGCTTTTATTTTTTTTTAAGTTTTGTAAATGTAATTTCTTAAATTCAAAACTCTATGATCAATCTTTAGTAAATGTAATGAATTTCAGTGTAAATATTTACCAGGTGTCGCGCCCAGAATTCCATCACTCATGTAGACGTATGGTGAGAGCATTCTCGGAACGCGTGCCTTTCTGGGTAAGGGCTACGCTTGTACTGGGAAAAGTTTTTTAAAGTTTGGTGCTGAGTCAAAGCTCCACCATAATTTTTCGATTTGATACCCAATCCCTAATCGCTTTTACTGCAATTGTTTATTAAGAATTGCAAAGACTTTTACAATAATCAAAAAAATAGGATAAATTCTGCAATTTAGTAGCTTTTAACGTTCGCGACAAACACGCTAAATCCTGCTAAATGTGGCAATTACCAACTAAAAATTGCCATTGAAAATATACCGCTTGACAACGAAAGTGCCGCTCAATCGATTGTGTTCCACTTTTTGCTTGGTATTTGGTGCTACTTGAGGCAATGCGAATTGTCGTCTTGCCTGAGTTTGTGTTTCTAGATACCGATCGCTTTTTCTGCCCTAACCGCCTTGCATCCGCTTGTAAAAAGCTTTCGACTAGAATCAGTCAACTTTTATTTTACATAGTTTTGTTAATCTACATAAATTCTTCATTTTTTTTGTTGTAACTTTTATAACGAATAGAAAAATACCACTTTAGATACTCAGTTAAGCTTGACGCAAGTAAATTTTTGTGTATCTACTCCGCATTTAGCTGTGTTGTCTGAGCTAGACTCAGCAAGATGTCATATCGTCTACGGCTTTGTTGCCGTAGATTACAAACGTTTGAGTATTTATAGCTAGCACGAGCATCAAACGGTACTATATAACGGGAATTATCATTATAAAAACTAATTTTTACCTTTATTTGACAAAAAAAGCAACTTTTTGAGACATCAATCGGATATTTCATTTCTTTATTAACTAAATATTTTTTGCAAATGATTCTTCATACTTTGCTCCCAGGTTGGAAATTATCTGAGAAATAAACGTGAAAAAATGTAAGATTATTCCAATGGTAATTTGTTGCACATTTAACTTTCGTGCAGAATACATTAGTTATTTATTAACTGTTTATTAATAGAAATTATGCATGAAAGCAAGAAATAATAACTCCGCTAAAATAAAAATAGAAGCACATAAGTTGCTCAAGACGCTAAGGAAACTTAAGAATTAATGTTATTTTTCCTGAACTGTGGACTTTAGAATGTTTACTTAGTTGCTGAAGACTATTTGCTATTAAACTGAAGACAAATGCATAAATTATAAGAATGCCAATTTGCCTAAAAAATATCCCAGATTTAAAATATAGAGGTATCAATGACTATTAGTACTTTTAACAAAGAAACAAATCAAGATAAAATACTCAAGGAGAAACGACGTAGGCAAGGGCAAAGCCTTATGAACACTGGTGTCGAAAGTGAAAACACCAATAGACCAAATACTTCAGGTGATCAATTAATTTGCAATAGCTTAAATCGCGGTCGAGTAGCAATCTTTATTGATGGCTCAAACTTATTTCATACCGCTTTGCAACTCGGCATCGAAATTGACTATGCTAAATTACTCTGCCATTTAACTCAAGATGCAAGATTATTACGTGCTTTCTTTTACAGTGGAATAGATCGTGGCAATGAAAAGCAACAAGGTTTTCTCTTCTGGATGCGTCGCAACGGCTATCGCGTAGTCACCAAAGAGCTAATTTCGCTTCCGGATGGTTCTAAAAAATCAAATCTGGATGTAGAAATTGCTGTAGATATGATAACTTTATCACCTTACTACGATACTGCGGTCTTAGTCGGTGGGCATGGGGATTTGGCTTACGCGGTTAATGCTTTGAGCTACAAAGGAGTTAGGGTTGAAGTCGTCAGCTTGCGAGGGATGAGTAGCGACAGCTTGATTGATGTTGCCGATTGCTTCATTGACCTGGATAGCATTAAACAATATATTCAAAAAGATCCTCATTCTGGCTACAATTACCGATCGCTCTCAAACTCTAGCTTTTAAGAAGTAATTTGCGATTGCCACCGGATGCAATAAAATCACAATCATCAAAAATTTATCGCTGACCATTGGCGATCGCCTATTTATCATGCGTCAGTGAAACTGTAGGGTGGGCAATGCCCACCTTCATGTTTTTGTATAAATTTTTATAAATTTATCTTAAATATTTTTAATTTCGCCGGGAAGACTAAAGATAATGACAGCTTTAAATAACTACCAAATTTTAGTTTTCCAGTAATTCAAGGATTGCGTAATCCCTATTTGCGCTTGGGCGATCGTGCAAGCGTATTTGACTAGAATCCTTAAAATTATTGCGAAAATACCTCAACTGTCTATTCATAAATTTGCTTTGCGATCGCCTGTTTGCCAAAATTGCAGCTATCCCGTTTTCCTTTGTAAAATGACAAGCGGGGAAATCTCTCTATAGCCAGATGGATATATTAATTGTTGAAGATGAACAAGAAATTGCTCAATTAATCCAACTTTCTTTGGAAAAAGAAGGATTTTCCTGCCGGATTAGTCGGGATGGGACGAGTGCTTTAAGCATGTTTCAAGAGCAAGCACCAGATTTAATTATCCTAGATTTAATGATTCCTGGTTTGGATGGGCTGGAAGTCTGTGCCAGAATTCGCCAGAAACCTGGTGCCAAAGATCCTTACATTTTGATGCTCACCGCCAAAAGCGAGGAAATCGATCGCGTAATTGGCTTATCTACTGGTGCTGACGATTACATGGTAAAACCATTCAGCCCTAGAGAGTTAGTTGCTAGAGTCAGGGCACTATTACGGCGTAGTCTCCGCCAAGGCGGACAAAATCAGGTGTACCGTACACAAAATTTTATAGTAGATTTAGAGCAGCGCACTGCGAGCCGCCAAAAAAATTCTCAGGAATCGGAAATTTTGAACTTAACTACCTTAGAATTTAACTTATTAAGCACCTTTGTCAGCAATCCTGGTAGAGTTTGGAACCGCAGCCAGCTAATTGACAAACTTTGGGGCGATAACTTTTTTGGTGATGAGCGGGTGGTGGATACTCATGTGGCTCGCTTGCGGAAAAAAATAGAGCCAGACCAAGCTCACCCTAATTTTATTAAAACTGTTGTTGGGGTAGGCTATAAATTTGAAGATGCCCCTGTGGTTTAGATGAAAATGGGCTGGCAGAAAACAAAATCTTTGCCTTTGGCGTCGCGCCTATTTTTCTCCCACTTAGTAGTGATGATGGTGGGGGTAGCTAGTCTGCTCATTATCAGCAAAGTTTCTTCACCCCGTTTTTTTGTCCTGCACTTAGAAAAACTAGAACATCAAGGTTACGGCTTAATCGATGTTCGTACTGACTTGGTTAATGGATTTGAATTTGCTTGGCGACGAAGTACTCTCTGGTCAGTTTTAGTCGGTACTACAGCAGCCGGCGGATTGAGTTACTGGGTTTCCAAACGAATTATGCAGCAGTTGACCGAAATTGAACAAATCACTCAAAAGATTGCTGCCGGTGAGCTTGATGAAAGACTACCGTTGTCTGGTATTCCTGAACTGAATCGAATCGGTGGTAGTTTAAACCGAATGGCAGCGAGTTTAGAAGGGGTGGAAGCGCGGCGTCGGGAACTAATTGGAGACATGACCCATGAACTGCGGACACCTCTAACAGTTGTGCGTGGTTACTTAGAAGAACTTGCCGATGGCGGAATTAAGCCGACTCCTGAGATTTATCAGCGGTTAGCAAAAGAAACTAAGCGCTTAGAAAGGTTAGTCAACGATTTGCAAGAACTTTCTAAGGCAGAAGCTGGTTATTTGCCAGTAAATATCCAACCAATGAATCTGCGTCCGTTATTAGAGTCATTGGTAGAGAAATTTGCCGACCAGTTGCTAGAAGATGGTCCAATTCTGCGTTTAGAATGTCCATCACCGCTGCCTTTTGTTTTGGCAGATATTGACCGCACAGAACAGGTGTTGGTCAATTTGCTGGGAAATGCGGTGCGTTATACTCCCACAGGTTCGATTAGCATTCGTGTTTGGACTGAAGAATCAAAACTTTGGATTGCAGTTATTGATACAGGTATTGGGATTGCGCCAGAAGATTTACCTCATGTGTTTGAGCGCTTTTGGCGAACCGATCAATCACGCGATCGCCATTCTGGAGGAACCGGTATTGGTTTAACTATCTCCCGCAGTTTGGTGGAACTGCAAGGTGGCCAAATTGAAGTAGAAAGCGAACTGGGGTCTGGGAGTACGTTTCGTTTTTTCTTAGCTTTGGCTTGACCCTGCAAATATATTTAACGATACAAGTTATTGACACAACCTAGCCACAGTCACGTCATATCCAGTTGCTAGCTTGAAAATATAGAAAGTAATAGTTTCACACATGGAGGGTGCTGCTCAAGTTTTCGCAAATATAAGAGTTAATTACTACTTTATGCCTAATTGTGCCATTTTAAGCTGAATTTGAGCACAAGAAATCTCACCAATTTGCTCCTCAAAAAATGGGGGAGGGTTTATAGCTGTTGAGAAGCCTCCTAATTTAATTTATTTGTGGGGAGGACGAACCCTCCCCCATTTTTTCTAGCATCGCTCGGTAACAGAGAAACATTGTGTAATCTCTTTGATAATTAACATACACCCTTTCTTTATATGTCTACTTTTTTCTTTGCTGGATTTTTTGTTAGTGTACTAACTTTATTTGGTTATGCAGCGATCGCTTACCTGTTGCCGCAAGATCATTCTCCTGGAAAGTAACTTACAATACATTTTTTGCATCACTACCACCAGATATAAGAAACTTTATTGCCATGCGTCATCATTTGATGGCGCATTTTTCCTTAATATCAAAAATAGTTTTTGATATTAAGGAAAAACTTTACTTACCAATATTGATATACATACTTGATAATCATTTTTTCCGTTACCGAGGCAAGGCTTGAAAAAATGGTGTCCAATTTGGCGCTCATAAAAAGGGGATAGCGGACGCTATCGCCACTACCAATAGACCGTTAAGGTAAGCGCCAAGCGGACTCACCATTGTTTGTCGCCAAATTGTTACAAGCGGCATTCGATTTGTAAACAGTGTTTTCCTTAAAATTTAGTTAAATTGGATACATGTGTCAAAAAGTGCCAAAATGGCAACATAAATTTTGATTTTTAGTTATCCTGGAAACTTATGAACAATAACGGATGTAGCAGAATTTGATACTAATAACCCAAAAAGAAAAAATAATGTTTGACAAGCTATGGACTTTATCTGTCATATTGTTTCATCAATCTAACCGAATTATTTTCCTAGAAAGAATACTTATAATTAAAGTAATGAAATAAACTAATAAAATGTTTATTAAGGGAACAAAAGTGTAGCCTCGTAGAATCAAACCTTGATTGGCAACTACTGACAAAGGCAATTCAACAAAAGAACTTTATACTTAAATTTATCTGCTGGAAGTCTAAAATATTTTATACACTGGCTTCTGAAAGAAAGTATGTATGTAGCAGTACTTTGTTTAAATTTAAGTAACAGTAGAGAAATTTCCTTTTGAAAAGTATTAAATTGTTGGTAGGAACAAGATTGAGCTAGTGAAAATCATCAGTGTAATTGCTAGCCTATTGAGTTATATTCCAAATTAAGTGTAAGTACTGTTTTATATGTCTTGGCTTTTCTACTAACATTTATCTCATTGAAAAATGTATCATTGAGATCAAACTCCAAAATTAACTACCGCTGTTCAAGCAGATGAATTTGCCCCGACAAAACCAGGCAAGAATTTCTTTTAGGTCATTTTTGGTAAATATCAAATAGCTTAAGGAGTGCTAACCGTGCATAAGATTCAATTAGCTTTAGTTATTAGTTACCTGCTGATGACTTGCTATTTTTTTACCAATTGGCTCAGATTTACCTTGCGCCATCCCAGTTCTTCCCCAGAAGAGAAATTTTTATCTGTGGTAATGTTTTTTATCTCGACTGCATTATGGCCTGTGCTTCTTCCCCTGAATTGTCTACAAATGATTAAAACACGGGAATTAGAGTTTAGCGCCGTGTTTCCTGTGATATTAGCAGCGTTTGCGTTTAGTATTTCGTTCTATCTGAGTTAGATGCATTCTTGGTTTGCGTTGTGGTATAAATTTTTGCGTTTGGCAAAATATCATTGCCGAAATTTTTACAAGTTTTCTGGTCAGCGTAAAGCTCAGTCCCTTTAGGGCTGAGATACAAGCGACCCGTGCGATTAAAATCGCATTCAAACAGCTTTTTGCTATAATAATAGTGGCACTGCGAATTCATTCGCCTAGATAGCCAGTATTGGGTACTCCCCAGCTACGTGCAAAGCCCACAGGCGACATAGGTAGGAAAGAGGAAAGACTCATCTATTTGAATAGTCTAAACGCGGTCTGCCCGACCGTGTAAGCTTGTGGAGGGCAAGGTCATTGGACTCCCCGCGAAACAAGAATCGAGCGTCGCTGTCTTCGCTGAGAGTGTCAACAACTTATTTAGGGATTAAGCCGGCGTGATAAGTGCGTCATTAAATGGGTACAGATACAGAGAGTGGTGAAAACTCTAGATGAAGCCAATATTCAGTCTTAGAGGTGGCTACTAGATCTGTTTATTTTGCCTTTCCCCTCGCCTAATTTTTAGCCAAAAATTAGACCAACTTGCACTTGTTGATTTTACAGTGAGTATTTACGTTCACGTCACTACTCAGCCTGGAAGCTGTAACCAGACAGTCTAGGCATCTACCATCCTCATTAAAAGTTAGCTAAATAACGAGAAAAGCGATCGCCCTTGCATGAAAAGCGCGATCGCTTTTTAACATCTGCACAATTTAGTCAGGACTTGATTCGTCATGCGATCGCGAAGAATCAAGATTATTTTCTTCTTTATATGCTGTAATTCGATCTAATCTCTGTAATAATAATTCTTCCAATCGTTGCAGTCGCTGTTGCTGGTCTTTCAGCAATTGCGTCAGCTCGACAATTTCCACTTCGCGCAAAATATTCATTTTGTCTTGCAGCAGCTCAACCTCCTGATAGTCATGTTCAGCACGATCTCGATCAATCGTAGACTGCCGATTTTGACTCATCATGATAATCGGTGCGGTGTATGCTGCTTGAAATGACAGCATCAGGTTAAGCAAAATGAAGGGATAGGGGTCCCAATGGTTGATTGTGGCAATAGGTCTATTAATCACTTACAGCATAGAAAAAAATAGGGACAGGCAAAACATGCCTATCCCAGAAAATTTATGGAGGGGGGGATGGGGGGAAAGAAGAATTATTCTCCTTGTCTCCTTGTCTCCTTGTCCCCTTGTCTCCTTGTCCCCTGCAAAAATTTATTGCATTTGTTGCTGAGGCAAAGCACCAGGACGCACAGATAAGTTGAGCTTTTGCCCATTGCGACGCAACTCTAGGCGCAAATCAGCCCCGATTTGGCTATTTTCTACTGCCTGTTGTACACTGGCAGAATCGGCAACTAATTGACCATTTAGCTTTTGGATCACATCACCAGCACGTATTCCTGACGCTGCTGCTGGTGAATTGGGCACAACTTTAACGACTAAGACACCTTTATCTTCATTCACAGTCAAACCGCTATTGGGATCTGAGTTGATGTTTTGCTTTAACTCAGGTGTCAAAGCCTGCATCTGAATTCCCAAATAAGGATGTTGTACTTTGCCTGTACTTATGAGTTGATTGGAAATGCGTTGCGCTGTATTGATCGGAATCGCAAAACCTAATCCTTGCGCTCCTTGAATTATAGCTGTATTCATGCCAATTACCTCGCCACGGGCATTCAGCAGAGGTCCCCCAGAGTTACCAGGGTTAATTGCGGCATCAGTTTGAATATACTGTACTCGGCGGTCGGGTGCGCCAATTTGATTGCTAGTGCGTCCGGTAGCGCTGATGATGCCGGTAGTTACGGTATTGTCAAGACCGAGGGGATTACCGATCGCGATCGCCCATTGTCCTGGTTGTAGCTGGTCTGAGTTACCCACTTTCAATGTCGGCAAATTTTCGGCTTGAATCTTGATAACAGCGACATCTGTTAGCTCATCTTTACCCATCACTTTACCTTGGAAGGTGCGTCCATCTTTGAGTATTACCTTCACCTTGTCTGCACCATCTACCACATGGGCATTGGTCAAAATGCGACCATCAGCACCGATAATGAAACCAGAGCCGGTACCCCGTTGCATCCGGTTTGGTGGTGAACTTGGTAGTTGAGATCCAAAGAAGCGTCGGAAAGCTGGATCGTTAAATTCTTCTGGTAACTGAGTTGTTACAGTCCGGGAAGCCTCAATCCGTACCACCGCTGTACCGACGTTTTGCACAACTCCGGTGATAAAGTTAGGATCTGTGGAAGCAGGTAAGGCAGGGGCAGCATTTACCGGACTAACTGCCAACTTAGATGCGCTTTGAGATATTTCTTGCTGGTGGGATGCCAAATAACCCCCGGCAAATGTCATACCCGACCCCAGCAGCACCAATGATAGATTAAAAGCTGTTTTCTTCCAAGGTGCAGCGTTACGGGGTTCTTGAGAATAAGCGTTAAATTTATCTTTGTCTTGTGGTTGGTTTTGCATTTGTCTGGTAAAGATATAAAAATATCTAGATATAGTCTTAATCTAGATATACATTATGACGTTAGTGTGTCAGGACTGTGCCGTCAGTGTGAACAGAATTATTTATAGTTTTTTAACACAGTTAAGAGTTTTTTGCCCGGATACTCCTTAGATATACCAGAATAGCCTATACAATTTATTAGAGAAGCTACTGAAACTATTTAGGCGATTCATATGGCAACCACATCTAATGTTCAGGTGACAATTTCCCTATCAGATCCCGATTTAGATGACCAGGAGTTGCAAGCAGAAGTGGAAAATTTGCTACCCCAGGTTAGAGAGGTGGATGGGGTAGAAGAAGCAGATTTAGTGGCAGCGACAGAAACCCCGCGAAGTGCAAAGGCTTTGGGTGGCTTTTTATGGGGGGTGTTAAGTGCACAAGTTAAGCCAGCCGATATTAAAGCTTTGTTTGGATTTTTGAGCGATCGCTTCGGCAATAAACCAATTAAACTGGCACTTAAAACTCCTGATGGCAGAGAAATCAAGCTCGAAGCCAGTAGTCGCAAAGAGTTTGAATTCGCTATGCAGCAAGCGCAGGATTTTCTCAACAATACCAAAAATACACAAGACAGCAATGGCGAAGGTAGCACTACTGATCGGGGTTAGTGAATATAAACATGGTTTAAACCCGCTACCAAGTGCTGTCAAAGATGTTGAGGCAATGCAGCGAATTTTAGCAAACCCAGAAATGGGGAACTTTGCTGAGGCAGATATCAAGGTACTGAAAAATCCCCAACCGGACGATATCGCATATGCTATCTATCATCTATTTGCCGATCGCCAGAAAGATGACCTGCTGCTGTTTTACTTTTCTGGGCATGGAATTAAAGATGATAGAGGTAAGCTTTATCTGTCAAGTTGTGGTACTAAAAAACAAAATGGCAAGCTAGTAACACCCTCAGCCCTCGCAGCTAGTGTTTTGCACGATAATATTAACGATAGCCGCTCTCAAAGACAGGTAATTATCCTGGATTGTTGTTTTAGTGGAGCGATCGCCCAAGGTATGACCGTCAAGGATGATGGTAGCGTAAATGTGCAAGAGCAGCTAGGCGGTAAGGGAAGGGCAATCCTCACTTCTTCTACTTCTATGCAGTACTCTTTTGAGCAAGAAGGTTCAGAACTTTCCATCTACACCCGCTATTTAGTAGAAGGGATTGAAAAAGGTGCCGCTGATAAAGATGGAGATGGTTGGATTTCTGTTGATGAACTGCATGAGTATGCTAGCAGCAAGGTGCAAGAAGCGTCTCCAGCAATGACTCCTGAGTTTTATCCTGTTAAGGATGGTAGTAAGATTTTACTGGCAAAGTCGCCTAAAGATGACCCAAAAGTAAAATATCGTAAAGAAGTAGAAAGTCGCATGAATCGCGGCAAATTTTCTATCCCTGCTCGTCGTCTGTTAAACTCATTGCGTCTGAAGTTAAAACTTGCCCCGGAAGTTGCTGACGCGATCGAAGCTGAAGTTCAACAACCATATCAGGAGTATCAGCGGAAATTAGCAGAGTACGAGGAAACGCTGCTTGAGGCAATCGAAGCTGAGACAGCTTTAAGCGAAACTACGCTGAACGACCTGAGAGACTATCAGCAACACTTAGGCTTGAGGGATGAAGATATAGCATCAATAGAAGAACGAATTGTTGGGCAGCGAAAACCGAACGCATCCTCAGATCCCCGACTTCCTGGAGAAGTCGGGGATCTGGTTTTTCAGCAGCGAAAACCGACTTCTTCTGTTGAAAAGTTTGAATTTGATGTGGTGACGGTGAATGCTAAGGGAGAACGGATTAATAGTAGTCGCGGACGAGCCGAGTTTTTTAGAGAAGACTTGGGTAATGGTGTAGTTTTGGAGATGGTTGCAATTCCCGGTGGTAAGTTTCTTATGGGTTCACCAGAGAATGAGCCACAACGATTTGATACTGAAAGCCCACAGCACACCGTCACCGTTCAACCCTTCTTCATGGGTAAATTTACCGTCACGCAGGCTCAATGGGCAGCTGTTGCGGTTTTGGAAAAGGTGAAAATTGATTTAAAGCCAGATCCATCCAACTTCAAAGGTGCTAATCGACCTGTTGAGCTGGTGTCTTGGTATCATGCAATTGAGTTTTGTGCCAGACTTTCTAACAAAAGTGGGAAAAACTATCGCTTGCCCAGTGAAGCAGAGTGGGAATATGCTTGTCGGGCTGGAACAACTACCCCGTTTTATTTTGGTGAAACGATTACGACTGATTTAGCAAATTATGACGGGAACAACACTTATCGCTCAGGGATAAAGGGTCAATTTCGTCGTGGGCAAACAACAGATGTGGGGATTTTTCCGCCAAATCCCTTTGGTTTATTTGATATGCATGGTAATGTATGGGAATGGTGTCAGGATGAGTGGCATCAAAATTATAACGAAGCGCCCACTGACGGGAATATTTTGGTTAACGAGAATGATAATAGCTTACGATTGTTGCGCGGTGGTTCTTGGAACTACATTCCTGGAAACTGCCGTTCTGCGTATCGCTACAGCAACTACGCATTCTACGATAACCTCAATATCGGTTTCCGGGTTGTGTGCGGTCTTTCGCCGAGGACTTAGTAGCCCTTTGCACATTTATGCTTGATTAACTCGCAGGTCGCAATAATTGCCGTAGAGCGATCGCACAATTAGGAAATGCCAGCGGTGAAATCGTTACATCTTCCGAAAGTATCGTTTCACTTTGATAGCCATCTGGACTCGGTAAGCGATATACATGCAGTTTACGCTGATTGACATCTAAAATCCAGTAATCAGCAATACCTGATTTGGCATAAGCGATCGCTTTCACTTCGCGATCGTATTTCAGACTAGAATCGGCTACTTCAATCAGCAAAAAAACTGATGATTTAAATTATATATTTGTTGTAGTTAGCGCTTCAGTGCTGAAGCGCCGACTACAGTATGATTATTCAAGAAAATCAGGTCGCGCTTTGTGATTTAAGTTCAACTTTTCTTCTAACGCTGTCCAATCTTCTTGGTCAATTAAGTTAATGAATTCGTCAAGTTTGTGGCGATATTGTTGCAGGGAATTGAGCAATGCTTGGCGATTATATCGCGCCATCATCAAGCCTAATTCAGGATTTCCCCCACCGACGCGACTTGTATCTTTAAAGCCGGAACTAGCAAACTTTTTCGCTAATTCTAATACCTGTGAATCAGTTTCACTCATGCAAGCAGCAATCAACGAACCACTGACCATTACAGGTAAATGAGAAATCCAACTAACAGCGCGATCATGTTGTTCTGGCTGACAATGGTAGATATTTGCATTAAGCGATCGCACAATTTTTTCTACAACTTCAATCGCATAAGTTGGTGTTGTCGATATCGGTGTCAGCACATAAGGCTTATTGACAAATAAGTTACTTTCTCGCGCTTCTATCCCATTGTCTGCGCTTCCTGCCATTGGATGTCCGCCAATAAAATTATCCCACATGGGAGAAAGCGCTTGGACTATCGGTGCTTTCACCGAACCGACATCAGTAACGATTGTAGAAGGCGACAAATAAGCGATTAATTCCTCAAATTTGGGAATAATAAGCGCTAGAGGTGTGCAAATAAATATTACATCTGCCGTTGACAGCAAGCTCATGTCAACTGAAGCCTCGGAAACGCTACCGAGGGCGATCGCTTTTTCACAAGTCGATTCACGACGGCTGACTCCTAAAACATGATGTCCTTGCGATCGCAAATCCCAACCCAAAGAGCCACCTATCAGTCCCAGTCCTAAAATACCAATATTCATCTGTGATTTTGACATCGCTTTTAGATAATTTCTACATATACCAACAATTAGCGTTGGCATTCGAGGGGTGACATTGATGACTGTAGAGGAATTACTCGAAAAATACGCTCTGGGACTCACAGACTTTAGTGGTGTTGACCTTTCTGAGGCGAATCTGAGTGGCACCAAACTCAGTGGTGCAAATCTCACCAAGGCTAAGTTAAGTGTAGTAAATCTGAGTGGCGCAAATCTCAGTAAAGCAAATTTAAGCTATGCCAACCTGAATGTAGCAAGACTGAGTGGTGCTAACCTTAGCAGTGCCATATTAAACGGCGCTAGTCTCAACGTCGCAAATTTAATTCGCGCCGATCTCAGTCGCGCTCAACTGCGGTTTGCAAGGCTAATCCGCGCCGAGTTAATTCGCGCCAATCTCAGTCACGCTGATTTTTTCCAAGCAAACCTCAGCAGCGCCGAATTACGAAAAGCAACACTGCGTCACGCTGTACTTTGTCGCGCTAATTTGAGTGAAGCGAATCTCAGAAGTGCTTGTTTGACGCAAGCCAATTGTGAGCAAGCTAACTTCAATATGACCGACCTCAGTCGTACTGATCTCGAAAACGCAAATTTTCGAGAAGCTGAATTCAGACACGCGAATCTCAAAGAGGCTAACCTCACAGGTGCTAACTTGAGTGGGGCAAATCTGCGATGGGCAGATTTAAGCGGCGCGAATCTGCGTTGGGCAGATTTAAGCGAGGCAAAATTGAGTGGGGCAAACTTAATTGGCGCAGACTTGAGCAATGCGAATTTAACCAACGCGAGTTTGGTACACGCCAATTTATCAGAAGCAAAATTAATCAAGGCAGAATGGGTAGGCGCAGATTTAACCGGAGCGATTTTAACTGGGGCAAAAGTTTACGCTACCTCACGATTTGGTTTAAAAACCGAAGGCATAACTTGCGAATGGATTGATTTGAGTTCCACAGGCGATCGCTCGATTATCCAACATTTTACCTCTTTTGACCCACCAGACTTTTTTAACGAGACTCCGCCGACAATCCGCATTATCGTAGATGCACCCCTAGAACCAGAAGCACATTTTGCCCTTGCTGGTGCTTATTACCAAATAGCCCAGCAATATCGGCAACTCAGACAACCCCCCAGTATGGATATCGGGCAGCGTCGGACTGTTTTCACATTTCGAGTAGATAGCGACGAGGCTTTATTTCCCACAGCTTACATTGCCATTCTTCCTTTTAAAGATGCCGCAACTACCCAAAGAAATATTCATGCGGCTATGGAAATAATTAAAAGTGAAGATACCTCTACCCTGCAAAAAAAATCAAGCGATCGCCTGAAGCAATTATCTGGTTTGATAGAAGAAGCTAGAAGTAATGCGGCTACAATTAAAGAAATGCAAAAAATTTTAGAAATAGCAGCAAAAGTCAACTTCTTCCAAACACCTACCCAAACTATATTAACAAATTCCAGCGCTCACACTTTGATTGTGCATGACCACCCAAACTTTGGTAAAAAAATTATTAATCGGAAAGCAGTTAATGCTTTATATGAGGATAATTCTAACACATCTGCCAATGTTATAATACCTTCGGTCAACACAATTATAGATTTTGTGAACGGGTTTCATTATATTAGTTAGTGGTTAGCGGATAGTGGTAATTTCAATAGGAGAAAAGGAAAAAGGGGAAAGGGAAAGAACTATTACCAATGTCCAAAACCCAAGAACTAACAACTAAGAACCAACAACCAACAACCAACAAATTGAAGGAGAAAAAATGTTTAATAAAATGATGGGTAGGACTCGTTATGTGGTCTTTCGCCTGTTTATACATTTAGCCGGCTCTGAAGTAGCACCGATTTTGGGAGTATTAAATCGGAGCGCACGGGAAGCAATTGATGCTGATGGCGACATAGAAATTTTAGGAGAAGGATTAGTACAACTCTGCCAAACTCTACTCCAATACGATGAATATTGGACTTCTGCGGCGAATGAAGGAGATGTATTTTGGAGTGAAGGTGAGGCAGGAGATTATATCAATGAATTATTTACCGACTCTGCCGAACGTTATCTGAGTGAACCAGATTTTAGTTCTACCTCCAGGTCGAATGAACCTTTATCTATACCTGTGACGCGCAATGTAGTTGTGATGATCACATTGGCTTACGAAGGAGAAGTACTAGAATTAGAGAACGACCTTTCTAACATTGCGGCGCTAAAAGATGGATTGAAAGCGATTATAAACTTGCACTACAAACATAAACTAAGAGCAATCCAGGTGCATTTTTCGCCAGCGCAGTTAGGTGACGAACTAAGCAATGATCAGTTGTTGCAATATTACCCAGAATTGATTCCTTTGTAACTTGTAGGGTAGTCCCTACTTACAGATCGAATGAATAACTTGTTAAGCTCGAAGATAGGATAATAGTCAAATGCTGATGACGATAATGCGTAAATTTACAGCCGTTTTTTTGGCACTGAGTTTGTGCTTGACAACTGTCGGGTGCGGCGGCGGTTCTAACCAAGCTACTACTCCTCAAGCTAGGAATGCTAGCCAAACATCAACTAACACAAAGCTGAGTGATGGTCAGTATGATGTGCAACAAGCTACATTCGACGATAGCAATGGGGAGTACACGTTATTTTTATTTAATGCTACCCCCCCAACTTTTAAATCGGCAAATCTGCAAATGGCGCGGCTTACCGATGATGAAGTTAAGCAAGGTAAGAAAAGTTATCTAAAGGTAGAAAATGGTCAGCCAGCTTTATATTTGACAGAAGATTTCAAAATTGAATATGTCCATAATGTTACCGAAACTAAGACAAATCCCCAAACCGGACAACAGGAAACAGTTGTAGTCCGTCAACAAAATGGCTTTTGGGCACCGTTTGCTGGAGCAGTGGCTGGTGGCGTAGCAGGACAGGCGATCGGTAGTTTGCTCTTTAGACCTCAGTATTATGTCCCACCTGCTTATCAGCCGGGAGGGGTAATGAGAGGCTACGGCGGCTATGGTAGCAGCTACGGTGAAGCGGTTAGTAATTACCGTACTCGTTACAATGCTGCACCCGCAGTCGAGAGAAATCGCACTGCTTTCCGCAGTACAGGCACGATTAGAAGGTCATATCCTGGTAGTTCTAATGTACGTACTGTACCGCGTCCTTCAACGGGCAATAGTCGCGCCACCGGTTCAGGTTATGGCGGCAGTACTTTAAGACCTTCTGGCAGATCCAGCACCACTAGACGCCCTTCTGGTAGTGGTTTTGGTAGTGGGCGTTCTGCACCTAGCCGCTCGTTTGGTTCTGGTAGACGACGTTAATCAAATTAGGAGTACCGGAGTTAGGAGTCAGGAGTTGAGAGAAAAAATAAAGAAAACGAAGAATTTTTTAATTCTTCATTTCTGACTCCTGACTCCTTTAGAGACGCGATTAATCGCCGTCTCTACTTTTTTATGCTAAAGCGATCGCCGGTTCCTGCCAACGTCCAACTGCTTTACCAATGACTGCTAGTTCTTGCATCAACCGGTCGAAACGTTCTGGTGTGAGAGATTGGGGACCATCAGATAAAGCTTTGGGTGGGTTGGGATGAACCTCTATCATGAGAGAATCACATCCCGATGCGATCGCAGCCAAAGACATTGAAGGCACAAACTCAGACCAACCTGTGCCGTGGCTGGGATCAATCATAATCGGTAAGTGTGTCACTTTTCGCAACACTGGCACAACCGACAAATCTAAAGTATTGCGAGTAAATTGCCGATCAAAAGTGCGAATACCCCGCTCACACAAAATCACATTCGCATTTCCTGCCGCCATAATATACTCTGCCGCCATCAACCAATCTTCTATTGTCGCTGCCATTCCCCGCTTCAAAAGCACAGCTTTCGGTTGCGCTCCCACTTTTTTCAGCAGCGAGAAATTCTGCATATTTCTCGCCCCAACTTGAATTACGTCGGCAACTTCGACAATTTTATCTAACTCTGTAGAGTCCATCACTTCGGTAATAATACCGAGTCCGCTAACTTCTCGCGCTTTCGCCAACAATTCCAAAGCACTCTCGCCGTGTCCTTGAAAAGCATAAGGCGAAGTTCGGGGTTTGTATGCTCCACCCCGCAGAAACTGCGCTCCAGCAGCCTTAACGCGCTGCGCTGTCTCCACAATCATTTCTTCATTTTCTACTGAGCAGGGACCCGCTACAACAACAACCGGGTGGTGTTCACCAAATACAACCTTTCCATTAGGAGTATCTACCACTACCTCAGAAGCTTCCCCGTGGCGAAATTGGCGGCTAGCCCGTTTGTAAGGCAATTCTACCCGCAACACTTGCTCAATCCACGGGCTAACTTCCTGAATTTGTAATGGATCTAAATTAGCGGTTTCACCTACTAAACCGATTACTACTTTATGCTTCCCGATAATTTTTTCGGGTGTCAACCCCCAGCTAGTCAGTTCCTCATCAATGCGGTTAATTTCTTCCGCTGGGGAACCAATTTTCATGACTACAATCATGTTAAATTTCCTTTATCGCTAATTGCTATTATCTATATTCACGTGAACTACCCCAACTTGCCGAGTACGGCTGAAGTTGGGGCTTCCAGATTCACGGGGGATTGCCTCGTCTTGGATTTACGTCCTCGATTTGGTCTTACATCCCCTCCACTGGCAGACTCCCCCGTCCCAGAGGAGATTAGCATTCTGATTCCCTCGGCTCTAATATTTTTTGCAGCGTTTTCATCTCTATCGTGGTGAGTATGGCAACTAGGACAAGTCCATGCACGGAATAACAGCGGTAACTCAGCTATTTGATAGTGACATTCAGAGCAGGTCTTGGAACTGGGAAACCATCGATCTATTTCTATCAAGACCTTGCCTTCTTTCTCTACCTTGTAGGCTAAGAAGTTGGTAAAGGTTCCCCATCCAACATCAGATATTGCTTTGGCTAGTTTGTGGTTACGAACCATGCCCTTGACATTGAGGTTTTCGAGTACTACCACTTGGTTGTCATCTACAACTTTTCGCGACAACTTGTGTAGAAAATCTTGACGGACATTGCTTACTCGTTCATATACCCTAGCTACTAATTTCGATGCTTTGTTTCTACGGTTGCTTCCTTTTTGTTTTCTAGCTAATTTTCTTTGTTTCCTAGCTAAGTTCTTTTCATGTTTAGCTAAGTGTTTAGGATTGCTATATTTTGATGTCTTTTCGCCATCGTGAGTAATAGCAAAATCCTTGATACCTAAATCAATTCCAATTACCTTACCGTTTGTACTCGGAACAGGGTTATCACCCTCATACTCCATCAATACAGAAGCGTAGTACTTACCAGAAGCACAAAGACTGACTGTAACAGTTTTAATTGTTCCATCTAAGAGTCTATGCACTTTGGCTTCAACCACCCCAAGCTTACCAGGGAATTTCAAGGAATCATTCACCTGTTTTACGTTTTGGGGATATTGAATCGATTGACGGTGATGTTTGGACTTGAACTGAGGATACCTTGCACGACCCTCAAAAAAGTTTTGATAGGCACGCGATAAATTCAAGCTCACAGATTGCAACACCTGTGAGTAGCATTCCCCTAGCCATTCAAACTCTTTCTTAAGTGCAGGCAACAAGGAGTTTAGACCAGATTGAGACAAACCTTTGCCAGTCGCTTTGTAAGTTTCAATGCACTTATTCAGCCCATAATTCCACCACCAACGCGCACATCCAAAATGCTGTGCAAGTATCTGTTTTTGTTCGTCTGTAGGGTATAGGCGTACTTTTACAGCCCGTCTCAACACTGGTCATCACCTCCTTGATTGGCTGTCTTACTATTATATAGTATTTATAGTAAGGGTATTTGGGAAATATGAGAGGAAATTGTTCGGACATCCCAGGCGCGGATGTACCTCACATTTTCCCGACTATCCATCCCCACCCTGTAAGAGGGATGGGGAATTCCGTCGAATTCGTTAAAAAAGCAGTCACAATATAGAAGTCAGAATACAGAATTGCAATTACGTAGGGATTTACACCACTATCAATTGAAAACCACGCCTAGCAAAGCATATTACATAATCGACTTTTTAAATTATGGCTACTGACTCCTGAACGGCAGATGACGGCAGGTGCTTCAAGTCGGCAGAGCCGCCCAACGCACTGCCTCCTTATTGCTGTGGGAACCCGTCCACCGCACTGCCTCCTCCTGAATTCTTTCTTCTCAAAAATATAGCGCTCAGATTGTTTTGGTACTGTATTTTGGGTCTAAAAAGAATTATAAATTTTTAATTAGCAATGTTGAAGTTATAAAAATTACCTAAAATTTCAACTTCAACATTCACTTTAAAATTTACCCAACAGTACAAAATCTAACACCTGAGCGCTGATCATTATACGTTCTTTTGACGAGTTTCCCGCCAAACTTCAACCATTCGCCCCCAGTTGGTGGTGAACTCACTTAAGCCCACCAAACCCCCAACTCTCTCTTCGTCCCAAGAGGCAGACAGAACGCCATAAGTTATCCCTAACACTCCCAAACCAAATAATCCCATGTTGACTAGTAACACGGCGATGGGAGGTAAGTTGATGTGGGCGTAAATAGCTAGCAGATAGCTGGCAACGAGGGTGGCGATACCCAAAACGGTTGGTACACCACAGAAGCCAGCTACTCGTCTAATCATGCGCTGACTGACAACCTTGGGGATTGCCATTTCTTCTTTGGTGTAAGTTCGCTTTTTATCAACCTGTTTCTCAGCTTCTTGCTTAACAGAAGGCTGATTTTGAGATTTAGGCGATTTTTGGCGCTTTTTCTTTGGTTCAAAGGGCAATTGACTGCGTTCATCTTCAGCAGACATAAGCGTAGTCCCTATCCACGAATACCGAGGCGACCAATTAAAGCTTGATACTTTTCGCGGCTGTCCTTTAAGATGTAAGCTAAAAGGCGCTTGCGCTGACCGATAAGCTTTAACAATCCACGACGCGAAGAATGGTCTTTCTTATTTGCTTGGAGATGCAAGCTGAGACGGTTAATCCGCTCTGTCAGCATGGCAACTTGGACCTCGGCAGAGCCGGTATCGGTTTCGTGAACTTGGTAATTGACGATGATCTCTTGTTTGCGCTCTTGCGTTAAAGCCATGATGGATTCTATTTATAATCTATGCAGCAGTTTCCCATAATATCATAGCCCTCAGGTTGTATGTGGAATCACCTTTGCTGCTACGTTTTGCACTGTTGTTCATTAGAAAAGTCACACATACAAGCTTGTAGTGTGCTGCCAGTAGTAGAGGCAGTAATAAGACATTTTTTAGCACTAAAGACCTAAGTAAAAGTCACAAAGCATCTATACTTAGATTTAAGTGTATACGCATTTAGTAACAGTTTAATAACTGGTACTAAAGTAGAAGAAAGAATGATGTAAAGTTAACAACAAAACAACTTAATAAATAGCGACATGAAACCACCAAAAAGCACAAGAAAGCGGGGATTTGTGCTGAGTCCTATTGGGTTGAAGCGTTTACAGAGAGCGATTTTAGCTCTGGAAATAGCCGAGAACAACGGCGATCGCTTTACTCTCGACGAGCTAGGCGATCGCATGAATATTTCTAGCAAAACACTGAGCCGATTGTGGTCTTTGAATGTAGGTGTAGATCAAAAAACCCTAAAATTGTGCTTTACCACCTTTAACTTGGAATTACGTAAAGAAGACTATGTAATACTAAGTGAAGCAAATGAGACTGAAACTTCTCATGCGCTCTCGTTGAGTTTAGACACAAAAGAAGTAAATGCACCTCAGCATTTATCCGTAAACTCATTTGTTAACCAACAGCGTGACCAACTTAAAAATCTCTGGTCATACCCGGATGGACCCGTACCTCTGGATTCTCCCTTCTATATCGAACGTCCCCCCATTGAAGAACTGGTTTATCGGGAAATAACTCAACCTGGTTGCGTGATTCGGATTCGGGGACCAAGAGAGATGGGTAAGACTTCTCTGGTGCTGAGGCTGTTAGCCTTTGCAGAAGCACAAGGATATCGCACGATAAACCTCAATTGCAACCAAATTGATTCTGACTGTCTGGCTGACTTAAACAAGCTGTTGCGTTGTATTTGCAAGCAAATTGCAACAAAATTAGGCATTGACCCCAACCTAAATGACATATGGGATGAGGAAGTTGGTTGTAAGTTGAATTGTAGCCTTTACTTCCAAAGCTATTTGCTCAAGCAGATTCAAAGTCCAGTGGTTCTGGTGTTAAACGAAGTTGACCACTTTTTTGAATATCCTCAAATTGCTGAGGAATTCTTTGCTTTGTTGCGCTCGTGGTATGAGCAAGCACGACAAGATGATAGTAACTGGCAGAAATTGAGATTAGTGGCGGTTTACTCCACACAAGTTTATGTCACTCTGGATCTCAACCGATCGCCATTTAATATAGGACTACCTATCCGTCTACCAGAATTTACTCAGCAACAGGTAGAAGAATTAGCCCAGCGGCACGGGCTAGACTGGAGTAGTGGTAATGAATCTGCCCAACTGATGTCCCTCGTGGGGGGACATCCAGCACTGATTCGGATTGCTCTATATCATCTGTGCTGTCAAGGACTCAGCTTTGAAGACCTGGTAGAGGACGCGATCGCTAATGGCGGCATTTTCCGCTATCATTTATGGCAACACTGGGTGATTCTGCAAGACAAACCCAGTATGAGAAAGACATATGCCGAACTTGTGGGGGGAAAGCAAAGTATTTATCTTGATCCGATTGAGACTTATAAACTCGACGGACTGGGATTGGTCAGCTATGAAGGCGATCGCATTAAACCGCGTTGCGAACTCTACCGCGCTTATTTTGCAAAACAACTAGCGACAATTGTTTAATAATCCAGCTTTAAAACCACTCTTAATTCCCTGAATAATCGGCTTACAGAGTTCAGTCATCCCATTAAAGTTTTTACCAAATTATCTGTGTTGTCAAAAAATCACCCTATAAGACTCGCTTCACCTGAGAAGAGCAAAGCTATCGCATTTCTTCGCGTTGCGAACTCTACCGCGCTTACTTTGAAAAACAGCTATCTACACTTATTTAATAAGGGGGGTTTGAACCCCTTATTATTAAATAAGTGTAGGTAAAAAATACCTTCTTTGCAACTACACAACCTCAAATCTCACGATGGTTGCAAGCAGCTATATTGAAATTTAGACTCGTTTTAGCGAGCTACTGAGTTAACTACAATTATTCGTATTTTAGGGTGCCATCAATGTTGGCAATGTGAGCATCTAGCTCAAGCTCTGATGGATAATATGTATCTCCTCCACTTTCTGTCAACGTAAAAGACAACTCAGTACAATAGTTCGCCAGAAGACATTAGTCTGTGGCTCAATACTATTGCAGCAGAGTATATAATCGGGATTTGAGCGCGTGTCGTGTTTGACAAAGCTCAGAGTAGAAGTTGCCTTAACTCCGTATATACATACTCTTGCGATAAGAGCGAAAACGCAAGGACAGTTAAGACAGTTAAGAAGAATTTAATAACCTACAATTAAGCAGTTAAGACAGTTAAGACAGTTAAGATAGTTAACAGAAAAATGAGCAGATTTCCGAAATACTGAGAAAATATATTGCAAAACCAGACGAAGACGGTAATTTTTGCGCTCCCTTTATAAGGCTTGTGCTATCGCTTGCAGCAATTTTGGCTTTCAAGATGGCAGAGATGAGCGCGATCACTTCATCTTGAAAGAGCTAATTTTAATCACACTTCGCTATGAAATACCAGGTTGGGGGCAGTCTCCACGGCGATGATCCTAGCTACGTTGTCCGTCAGGCAGACGAAAAACTTTATGCCAGCTTGAAAGCCGGCGATTTTTGTTATGTCTTAAATTCTCGCCAGATGGGGAAGTCATCGCTACTACAACGCACAAGTTATCGTTTTAAGGAAGAAGGCTTTGAGTGCGTTTATTTGGATATGACCCGATTGGGTAGCGAGAATACTACACCTGAGCAATGGTATAAAGGCGTTATTATTAGCCTGTTCTACGGCTTAAATTTGGCTGAACACGTTCGCTTTAAGGATTGGTGGGATATACAAACCGGGCTTTCTCCCGTGCAAAAACTAAACCAGTTTGTTGAAGAACTGTTGCTGCCAAAGGTTCAAAATAATCGCATTTTCATCTTTATTGATGAGATTGATAGTCTGCTGAGTTTGAGTTTTCCTGTCAACGACTTTTTTGCCTGGATTCGTCATTGCTACAATCAGCAAGCACATGACCCGAATTTCCAACGCTTGGGATTTGCACTATTTGGAGTAGCCAGTCCATCTGATCTAGTGGTACGACTTTGGTCAGTGGATGGTACTCCATTGGCAACAATGAAAGGACACACGGCTGCTGTTTGGGAAGTATCATTTAGCCCCGATGGACAGATAGTTGCGTCTGCCAGTGCCGATCAGACAATCAAGCTCTGGAAATTAGATGGCACCCTGATCAAAACGCTAAAGGGACATAAGGCAGCCGCTTGGAGATTAGCGTTTAGTCCCGATGGAGAGATTATGGCATCGGCAGACTCTTGCATTAGCAAGTGCCAGTAGCGATATACAACTCCTCAACCTTGCGAATGACAAAACTGCGATTCTGCGCGGTCACAATGCTGCAATCTTTGGACTAGCGTACAGCCCTAATGGGCAATTTCTAGTGTCGGGAGGTGAAGACTTTACCATCAAACTCTGGCAAAGTAACGCTTCTGGAAACTTTCAACTGAGTCAAACAATCCAGGCACATTCTGCACGCATTTGGGATCTCGCTTTTAGTCCCGATGGTCAGTTCATTGTCTCCGCCAGTGTCGATGGCACAATCAAACTGTGGACGTGGAAGGATGCCAATCACCAAGTCGTCCAGCTTTATAAAACCCTCAAAGGACACAAGGGTGCCGTTTGGGGTGTTGCCATCAGCCCTTCAAGTCAACGCATCGTCTCTGCCGGACGAGATGGTCAACTGCTGCTGTGGAATCGCAGCGGTAAACTTGTTCAAGCTTTTGAAAGGGGAAGCATTGGCTTAACGCGAGTTGCCTTCAGTCCGGATGGGCAAATAATTGCCGCAGGCACTTTGGACAACACGATCAAGATTTGGACACTAAAGGGCACTTTGCTTGCAACCCTCAGTGGGCACAACGGAGGTGTGCTATCTGTTGCCTTCACCCCGGATGGCAAAACCTTGGCATCTGGTAGCTATGACCAAACGGCGATTGTGTGGGATTTACAACAGATTCTCCATCTCGATCTGTTGAAATACGGCTGTGAGTGGGTGCGGGATTATTTGAAAACTAATAAAGAAGTCGAGAAAGGCGATCGCCTTATTTGCAATAATATAAGTCGTGTTACAAATAACGCGATCGGCTCCTCAAATTTTTAGGTCAGCCTGTGTCGAGATTTGAATGCAAGTTTGAATATAAAAGCGCGTGGGACACACGCCTTAAAAGCTCAATTAATGTCTCCAATGGAGAGTCCTTGAGAAGCCCTCACTCACCCTGAAAGGGGAGTGTGGGAGTATGTCACAAGAATTACTACTGGGAAACGAATATTTTTGCTGTAAATGGCGCTATCTCAGTGGTTAGAGTATCTTCATCAACTTTTACAGAAGTGTCAGTAAACCAATCTTGCCAAGATTCAGCCGCTGGAAAGTTGGGGATTTGATATTCTGGGAAATTCTGGTCAGAGAAATTTGCAACGACGACGATGCGAGAACCTTGGTAACTCCAGCGGGTGTAAGCGAGTACTTTTGCTTCAGCATCTTCGTGGAAAAACTCAATACTGTCGCTTTGCAAAGCTGGAGTTTGCTTGCGAAGGGCGATTAGTTTTTTGTAATATTCAAATAAATCGCGATTTTCGTCTCTTTCCAGCAAAGCCCAGGCTATTTTTTTCGGCTGAGTCACAGTTTCGCTTTTGCGCTTGTGTTCGCCAAATTCTTCACCCATCCACAGCATCGGTATACCCATTGCTGTCATTAACAGTACAGCACCTAACTTGGCGCGGACAAATGCAGCTTCATCAAAGATCCCGCGATCGCCTAATTCTCTAAATAGATGTTCGCGATCGTGAGTCGCTAAATAATTTACCACATTTATCCCGGTGGCATAACCTTGCTGTTTCGGGTCTAAAATCTGCTTTAGATGGTCTAATTCAAACGTCTCACCACAAATGTGGGGAACCATAAAGTAACGAAAACTTTCATGCCAACAAGCATCCATCGGTCCTTCTGGCGCTGTCACCTTGCTTGTATCGGGAATGTTTTCAGCAATATTATAAAACGGCTTCGGTGCAGTATTCTTTTTCGCTTGTTGGGCGAGCCAATCCAAAAATTCAAAGTTAGCTAATTGACGCACTGCATCAAAGCGAATTCCGTCAATGTGATACTCCTGAACCCAATAGCGCACCACATCCCCAACATATTTCCAAGCAGGTTTAACGTCTAACTGTTCGTCATAATTATCATAGTTAAACTCCGGTCCCCAATAATTATCGGGGTCTTCCGGATAGTGCATGTGTTCGTAGTACCAATAATTTCTATCAATCAGCATTAACGGGCATTCTTCATCTGTATGGTTATAAATTCCATCCATGAAAACCCGAATATTTCTATTATGACACTCGTCAATAAATCGCTTTAAATCTTCTGTTGAGCCGTAGCTTGATTCTGTTGCAAAAAAGTGCCGTACTTTGTAGCCCCAGCTATAATCACCAGGATACTCATTTACTGGCATTAACTCAATCGCGTTAATTCCCAATTCCCGTAGATAATCTAACTTTTCAATCGCATCTAAATATTTTCCACGTTTATGAGGGTCAACTTCACCACCAGTAAAATCGGCAACATGCATTTCATATATTACTAATTCATGATTTCCTGGCAATAATTTATCGTCGTGCTGCCAAACGTAAGTATCAACTATTCGTTTACCATCTTTGACCCTCGCTATACCGACTTTTTTCTCATCATTTACATCTGTAGCGTAAGGGTCAACTACATCCACCCATTCATCAGGCTGAAAATTTGGACTTTTGCTTTGAATGCGGAATTTATATTCATAAACACCGTCTTCTATTTCTATTTCAGTACGAAAATAACCATCTTCCCCTTTTTGCATCGGAATCTCTTCCCAATCAGAAAAAGACCCAATTAAAGCTGCTCCTTTGTTACGAGGAGCAAACAAATCGAATTCAATTACACTTGCCATTTGAATCTTTGAAAATAACTACTATACTTGCTGCCCAGAAAATTATCTTGCAATATTAAATTATATTAATCTTCTTTCTGAAGTAATAATAAAAAGCAAAAAAGCGGGAAGTAACGTTAATTACTTCCCGCTCAATTTTTATGCATCTGCTAAAAGTTAGTATTTTTCTAGTCGTTGGAATGCACCGACACCCACCGAAGGGTGCGGCTATATGATCAAACTTCTCTCAGACGAGCGTAGGCTGAAATGATTAATTTTTCGTAGGACGAGCGTTTGTATAGCCGAGCTACTGCGTTGGTGTTCGCGCAGCGTCTCCCCTTCTCCCTCATAAAGAGGCTAACGCCAAAGGAGAAGCATGTCGCGCCCAGGCTAAAGCGCCTGAGGGCGACCAGGTGCATTATGAGTGAGTCTAACCAACTGGTACAGAGGCATTTGCCATAGGCTGATTATCTAGGATGGGCTTGCGGGTTTTTAGGTCAAACTTGTATCCATGTGGCAAAATGTGCAGCTTGGCTCCGCAAACCGCCAAAGGCTCATCTTTCAAAATGTCGTCAATATTGCTATGTGTAGCTTCTGATTCATCGACGACGGTGATACAACCTTGCCCAACCACCTCAAATTGGTTATCAGTAACAACCATAGCCGTATTTTCATCAATGCCGAATCCCAATACAGCAGGCTCAATTAGCAAAGCTGAAATTAAGCGTCCCAAGCGTCCGCGCTGTGAGAAATGCTGGTCAATTACCACCCCAGGCAGAAAGCCCATACCGGGACCCATATCCACGATGTTAATCCGAGGATTTGTCTCTGAGTCGCCTTCCACAATCATTACGTCTGGCATCACAGCTGCTCCCGCGCTTGTGCCGCCGATAACGATTCCTTCAGCGCAGCGTTTGTGAATTGCCCGATCAAGATCGGTATCCTTGAGGATGCTGGTGATCCGCGCTTGATCTCCTCCAGTAAAAAATATGCCTGTAGCTTTGTCAACTGCTTCTAAGGCTGTAGATGAAGACGCATCGTCACGGGTTTCCGTGTCAATTATCCGAGCCTGCTCTGCTCCCAACCGCTCAAACACTCTGATATAATTTTCTCCTACTTCTCTTGGCAGTTCGGTTGCTGCTGTCATAATGACAATTCTGGCTTTGGTGCCCCCAGCACGTCGCACAAACTCACGCAGGATCTGGCAATCGCCTTCTTTGTCTTCTGCACCGCCAATAATCACCAACTGCCGTTTGGTTTCAGTCGCCGCCATGATGCCTCCGGATTTAAGTCTGTTATTTTTAATAAAACACGACAATTTAAACTATAAAAACATCCATATGGTAGATTTAGATACAAAAATTAAATATAAAAGGTAGTATGTTTTTTCGGCACGCTGATAAAGCTTAAGAAAGAAAACTGATAGTTTTGCTTATCAATTTGGAAGAATAGCGATTTAATCAAAAACAAAGACTCACGATCCAAAATCGAATCGTGAGTAAGATGTGATAAGATGCACCTTAAATCGTGTAAAAAAGTTTTACATCTCAGGGTAGATTTATAAGGTAAAATGTCTACCTAATAGAACTACTGAAAAGCAAGCCATTTAAAAAAGAACGTGCTTGTTCTAGTGGGAGATGTCTGGGTTTGCCCTCGAATAAAATTTGGAACTCATTGCTGTCTGCACCATCACCATAACCGGAAATAAGTTTGCGATGAAATGCTTCTTCAGCAAGTTGTCTAACTTCATTTCTAAGAGCAGCTTTTGTGCCATTCATTCTCGGCTGTCTCCTAAATTTTTCTTTTATAACTTATTAGTTATAAACAATATGAGGTGTAGTTTGCACCTTTCAAAGGTTATACATTTGGCGACCGATAATTTCATCCCCAGAATCGCGGTTTCTTAGAAAAGCCGGGGTTATTGCGATCAATCCGTGTGTAAAATAAATGGTCTATGCCCTGAGATAGTTGAACAACTATGGCATTAGGGATAAGTTAGTGTAGCAGAAATATTGAGTTCTATTTTTGAGTCCAAGATAAAGTGATCGCTGTAAAAACACTAACTGGAATAATTTTACTACAATCAAACAGTCAGAAAGTCTGATGAAACGCAGGTAAGGGTCATGGATTTTGCAAAATGTAAATACCTAATTTGGGTGAAAGTGCTTTGTGAATAACGCAGCAGTAGTCAATTCAAGCGTGTATTCGGGTTGGTCGAGTACAAATTCCTTAAATTTAGGCATTTTGGTATTTTTTGCTCCACTATCCTTAGCATTGAGATTAAAGGGTGTTTAGTCAAGGGTATATAAATCAATGATTCAAGAAAAAGGCACCGATGCAGTTCGCGTCAATGCTAGAAAAACAGACGTTTTCGATGTTTTCGGCTTCAAGCATTACATGGGAGCAAATCCCTATTTGGAAACAGGAGCGCTAATATTTAATTTTGCGCTGACAGAATATAATCAGCCTTTGCCAGTTGAGGACTATGTATCTGTTATTGGCGATCGCTACCCACACATAAAAGAGCAAACGTACGATTCCCATGCCGATTTATTTGCTCGCACCGTCGCAGAAGTCGGCAAACTGGATATGGGTTTGCACTTCAACCGTTGGAGTGTAAAGCCATACGCGGATTACAAAAAAATCAGCGTGCAATCGCTGCACGAACGCACGACTAGATCCGTACTGTATTTCGTTTGGGATTGGTTTGAAGCAATTACCCAAAAAGAAGATATTGCTTTTGAAGAGCAAATGCGGATGCTACAAAACAGATTTCGCCAATCTGTTTATGGCGGTCCCACAGTCTACACCTTATTACGCACCGCATACGAAAAAGGTATTCCTAGCTTCTATCTCTGGGAAGAAGGATTGATGCAATATGGCTACGGCAAAAAACAAGTTCGTGGGGTAGCAACCACATTTGACTGTGATGCTCATCTAGATTCGGACTTCACCACCCGCAAAGATGACTGCAAAGCATTTTTAAACACTTTAGGTTTCCCCGTACCTCAAGGTGATATCGTCGCTACCGAAAGAGAAGCTTTAGGCGTAGCCAGAGAAATTGGCTACCCAGTAGCAGTAAAACCCGTTGTCGGTCATAAAGGAATTGGCGTAACCGCTGATATCCAAGACTCTAGAGAACTAGAATCGGCTTATGAGCGAGCACTCCAAGCGATCCCCGAAAACGAGCCAACGCGGATCATTATTGAGAAAAGCATCTCTGGCGCAGATTTTCGCTTGTTGTGCGTTAACGGCAGATTTGTCGCTGCCACCGAACGGCGTCCCGCATCAGTTGTGGGTGATGGACACTCCACCATTGGCGAATTAATTCGCGATGAAAATCGAAAAGCAGCTCGTTTGGATACACCCACCTCGCCGATGAGCAAAATTCAAAGCGATGAAGCGATGGAACTGTATTTAGACGAACAGCGTTTGTCATTAGACAGCGTAATTGAAAAAGGTCGCACAGTTTATCTTCGCAAAGTCGCCAATCTTTCGGCGGGAGGTATGAGCATTGATGCCACGCGCACAGTTCACGATGACAATATTATTTTGGCGCAAGACATTGCCCAACACTTTCGATTAACTTGCTTAGGCATTGATGTCATTACCAAAAGTCTCGACAAATCTTGGAAAGAAGGCAACTTTGCCATTTTAGAAATCAACGCTGCACCTGGCATTTTAATGCATCTTAATCCTGCCGTTGGTGAAAGCGTTGATGTACCTTCTCATATTTTAGAAACCTTCTTTGAGTCGGGTACAGATGCGAGAATACCAATTCTCACCTTTAATAAAATCACAGTTTCCGAACTTCAAGAAACGATTGACCATATTCTTTTGCAACACCCAGATTGGACGATAGGTGCTGTTTGTCAAAATGCACTTTTTGTGAATCGCTCGAAAAAAGTCTTGAACAAAGATTACAACAGCAACGTTTTAAGTTTGTTGCGTAATCCCAAACTTGATTTACTCATTGCCGAGTACGATGAAGAAACTTGGGAAAATGAGGGAATGTTTTACCAAGGAAGTAACATGGTAGTTCTGGATAATCCTACGGAAACCGAGATGATTCTCGCACGAGATGTCTTGGACGGTTCTACTGTGGTGATTAAGAAAGGAGATACCGTTTCTATTCGCCGCAAAGGTTTTATTGAAGACTACAACTTGGGAATAGATGAACCGTTTACACGGGTTTATTTGAAAGAAATCGGGACAATTTTGTAATTTCAATATACAGTAGAGACGTTCCGGCGGAACGTCTCTACAAATTTTGTTGCTATCTTCTTACTTTAATTTTGCATGTGCTGCCAAGATAATTTTTTCTGTTTCTTCCCACCCAATACATTTGTCAGTCACAGAAACGCCATATTTTAATTCTTCTGATTGAGAAGAAATCGATTGACTTCCTTCAGACAAATTCGATTCCAACATCATACCGACAATTGATGTATTACCATCGACAATTTGTTGAATAACATTCTCTAAAACCCTCGGCTGCAATCTATAGTCTTTATTTGAATTACCGTGGCTACAGTCGATGACAATTCTGGGTGATAAACCTGCTGCTTTTAAGTTTTCTTCCACTTCTTTAACATTCGCAGCATCGTAGTTAGGTTGACCGTTACCACCACGTAAAATAACATGACCGTAGGCATTTCCTTTAGTTTGAAATATGCTAACCTGTCCTTTATGATTAATTCCTAAAAAGTGGTGTGGACTTTTAGCTGATTCCAAAGCATTTAAAGCGACTTGAATATTACCATCAGTGCCGTTTTTAAAGCCTACAGGCATCGAAAGTCCGCTAGCCATTTCGCGGTGAGTTTGTGATTCTGTGGTGCGTGCGCCAATTGCCGACCAAGAAATCAATTCGCTAATGTACTGAGGTATAATAGGATCGAGTGCTTCTGTGCCAGCGGGCAATCCCAGTTCAGTAATTTGTAATAGTAGGGTACGTGCCATTACTAAACCCTTTTCTACATGGAAAGAATCATCCATATCGGGATCGTTGATTAATCCTTTCCATCCGACTGTTGTTCTGGGTTTTTCAAAGTAAACCCGCATGATTAGCAGTAGTTTATCTTGGACTTTCTCAGCCAGAGTTTTTAGTTTTTCGGAATAAGCGATCGCTGCTTCGGTATCATGAATTGAGCAGGGACCAACTACGATAAATTTCCGCCTATCTTGAAAGTCAAGAATATGTCCTATTTCTTGCCTAAATTTTAAAACAGCTTCTTCAGCCGATTGGGTTAAAGGTAATTTTGTTTTTAGCTCCTCTGGCGTTAATAAAACGCGGGAATTTTGAATGTTAGTGTCAAATAAATTCTTGTGCATGAGGAATATTTTGTAATTTGTGCTATGCTTTAGCGTCAAAATTCATATAAATATCTTAAAGCAAAAGTATATGTAAATCTATATACATTTTTTATGAAAATAGTATATTTTTGTTTGAATACATTAAGACAAAATAATAGGTTTCAGGTGAATTCACAAAAAAAGGGGAGAAATATTTCCCCCCTTTTTCCTTTATTACCCGACTACGGCATTACATTAATGCCATACAAACACTTTTGCTTCGTATGGTCCTAAATCAGTCAAAATGCCATCATCACCAGCTTCGACATCATAATTACCTGTCCACTCGTGCCATGTGCCACCATTAGGGAAGTTAGGAACGTGATAGCCACCTAGGAAATTCTCTGAGAAATTAGCTACAACAACTACACGAGAACCTTCACCATTCCAGCGGCTATAAGCTAGCACCTTTGCCTCTGGATTTTCGTGGATAAAGTCGATATTTTCTGTGTAGAGAGCGTGATTGTCTTTACGCAGGTTAATTAAGCCTTTATAGTAATCAAACAACCCACGATTTAAGTCATTACCTAACAGTGTCCAATCGATTTTAGCTGACTCTTGAGTTTTGGGTTTGTACTCCCCAAACTCTTCACCCATCCAAATCAAAGGCACGCCAACTGCTGTCATGAGAATAGCTGCCCCCAATCTAGCTCTTCTAAAAGCTTCTTCATCAAGAATTTCACGATTTCCTAACTCGACCATAACGTGGTTGTGGTCGTGGTTGGTGAGATAATTTACTACATTGGTAGCACCCATAAAACCTTGGCGCTTGCAGTCAATTACATCTTTAAGGCGTTCTAAATCAAATGTATCACCGCAGATATGTTCTAATATACAGTGATAAAAACTATCATGCCAGCATCCATCCATTGGTCCATCGGCATTCGTGATGGAAGTAGTTTCCGGAATGTGTTCGGCAATGTTGTAAAAAGGCTTCATGCTAGCAGCGTTTTTCGCTTCCTGAACAATCCAGTGCATGAAGTCGTAATTAGCAATTTGCCGTGCAGCATCGTAACGAATACCATCTGTATGATATTCCTGAATCCAATAACGTACCGAATCACTGATAAATTTCCGAGCAGGATAAGTTTCTAACTTCTCGTCGTAGTGCTCGTAATTAAATTCAGGTCCCCAATTATTATCAGGGTCACGGGGTTCGTGATGATACCAAAAATCGTGGTCGATTTGTGTTAATGGACTTGATGCTTCTGAGTGGTTATAAATACCATCCATGATGACGCGAATGCCTCTACCGTGACACTCGTCAATTAAACGTTTTAATCCATCTGTAGAACCATAACTCGATTCTGTAGCAAAGAAGTGGCGAGGATTATAGCCCCAGCTATAATCACCAGGATATTCTTTAAGTGGCATCAACTCAATAGCATTAATTCCTAATTCACAGAGATAATCTAACTTCTCAATAACGTGTTTATATTTTCCTCGTGCGTAAGGGTCATCTTCACCACCAGAAAAGTCTGCAATGTGCATTTCGTAAATAACTAATTCATGGTCAGCAGGTAAAGGTTTATCGTCGTTTTGCCACACATAGGTATCAACAATTCTTTCACCATCTTTAATCCGCACGATCCCATTATCTTTACCAGTTGTTTCATCAATGTTAGTTGCGTAGGGATCGGTGACATCCACCCATTGATCTGGTTCAAAAAACCACGATTTTGACTGAACGCGGAATTTATATTGATAATCGCCGTCTTCTAATTCAACAGTTGTACGAAAATAACCATCATCGCCTTTTTCCATTGGAATTTCTTTCCAATCTGAAAAAGAACCAATTAACGCTGCTCCTTCGTTATATGGTGCAAATAGGTTAAATTCAATTGGCTTCGCCATAAAAGTATTTGTACTTTAAAAGTGTAGTTGTTCGTATTCTCGGATTTTTTTTTAAGTTAGCCAATAGCTCTTACGAAGGAATTACATAACAAATACCTCTACCTAAAGATATATTTTTTTAGCTTGACTTTATTTTTTTGTGAAGTTCGCATAGTTGTTTACCTAACAGGCTATAGTTACTTGTCAATAATCTTTGGGTATATGTCAACTGGGAATATCTACTTGATTACTCAGATTTGCTGTTATCTTGCATGTAACTTAACAACCAATTCGCCGCCGTCGCTCTGCGAGTTTGTCGAGGTCCGAATTCACCGATTTTATAACCTTTGAAACCTAATTCTTCTTTCAGCAATTGTTTATTATCCGCAGGAATGGAACGAGTTAATTTGACTGTTGGGGCGCGATTTTCAATAAAATCTGGTGGTTCTGGGTACTCATCCCGCCATTCTGGTAATACTTTGCTAGTGTCCCATTGTCCGCTTATTTCGTCGTAGCGATACCCTAAGCAATACCATACCAATTTGTTAACTATGGCATCATCAATTTCTTCATTAAGAATTGCCCAAATCGTTTCAGTATTCAGTGGAGGCAGGTTAGACATAAGGAAAACGAAAAATGTTAGTTGTTAGTTCTTAATTGACGCTGGCAACGATGATGATTAGGATTAGAATCACTTTATTCAACTAAAAAACTAGATATTATGTCAATAAAGCAGGTAAACTAGATATCGTCAACAGTATGCCATCCAATGGAAAGTCTTACAGCATCGCCGCAAATCCGCGCCCACGTATTTGTTACGGGGAGAGTTCAAGGAGTAGGTTATCGCTACGCCACTGTCGATACAGCTAGCCAGTTAGGATTGCAGGGCTGGGTACGAAATCTTCCCGATAGTCGCGTGGAAGCAGTCTTTGAGGGAGCGCAGAATGTTGTAGAAGAGATGATTCGCTGGTGTCACTCTGGACCACCTGCTGCTATGGTTCAAGATGTAGTGGTTGAGTATGAGGAACCAAAAGGATTGCAGGGATTTGAAGTTAGGCGTTTTTCAATGTAAAAATATTTGTATATTTAAACACTAAATCTTTTACAGAAATAATTTTTTGTCTCACTTATAGGCGCAAGTCGCAAAGAAGAAGAATGACTGTAATATTGTCTATTATTAGCTAGTCAAATAACTAAAAATTCATCTTTTTTAAGTTTGAATTATTCATTACTCGTCCATTTCTTTCAAAGTAGCTAATGCTGAAGGAGATAAACGACTGAGATAGCGAAATATCCAATATTTAAATATAGTGTCTAAAATCACAGGAAATGTGGCGATAAATAGAAATATTGCGCTTCTATTTGCTGCTAATCCTAAATGTTCTGATAATGCTTCTAGAATAACTTCCCACCCATGTGGTGAGTGGAATCCCACAAAGATATCTGTGAATAAAATAATTAAAAAAGCCTTCGCACTATCACTAAGACCATAAACAATTTCATCCATAAAAGACTTGACTATCACAATTTCTCTTCTACTTGTAGCGATGACTACGCCAAAAGCGATTAGTGATATCAAATCAGCAAAAACATTGCTAATGGCATTATTGCTTTTACCAATAAACCTTTCAGCCAGTTCAAGTGCTTTGTTTTTTACTTTTTCTTCTATCGCTTCGGAAGGAAGCAACGGTGCTTGATGAATCAGATTGTTAAATCTAAGTTGTTGTTCAAAACCCTTTAATTCTTTGAGAGCTTCTTCTTCCATTTCCGAGTTCAGAAAAATTTCGGGTGTATTTTCACCTCTAACGCGGTCTAGTATAGGATTTATTAATAATTGTTTAGATAATATTTGAGTTAAAAGCGGTATAATAATTAGCATTGCCAAAAATTTTACAGCCGTTCTTGTTCTATTTCTAGAGATTCGGTAATTGTTAACAACTTGCTGCTCTGATTGTGGATTAAAATCAGCTTTAATTTTATTAAAAGTTCTACCAATTGACCGGGGAAATAACCCTGTTTTTTTCATTACAGGCTGAACTTTGTTAGCGTCTATATTAGATGAATCTGGTTGCTTTTTCACTTTGTCACGGTTAATTTGTAGTGGTTCAGCAATCGGAGGTATGGTGCTAGATACTTGCGGATATCCTTGGCGATCTCTGGCGACAAGCCGCTCCGCGTCTACGCTAAGTTCATCTGCGCTATACTTAGCTATCACCTGATCTATAAAATTCAGCTTATCTAAAAAAACTGGACTTGAGCTATGTGTAATAGAACGCGTCAAGCTAAACTCAGCCAACTTTGCTTTGATAATAGTTAAGTTTTTATTTAAAGAAACTACCCAATAAGACATTACACTGTCAGTATAAATTCCTGAGTCAGGAGATATTTTTTTGTTGCCAAAGTGTTCTGATTCGATGTTATTAATTATTTTAGCTGCTTGGTAAGCTTCTTCTAACGCTCTTTCTGGTGTATTTACTAACCATTTATGGCTAGAGTTCCAGTATTTTTTAACTTGTTCTCGGATAAGATTTGTGTTTTTAGTGAAAAAAGAAGATTTAACCGCACACATAATATTATCGCTATATTGAGCTGTTGTTATTTATATTAATTCCAAATTGATAATGGCTAATGAGTAATTTATCCAATCATTGCTCACTAGCCATTATGCATTAAATATTATAGACTATTCTACTAAGTGTATACCGATTAAAGGGTTAGGTACAGGGAAAGGGCGGTTTTCAATAATTTTAAATTTACCTATGTTAGCGTCGTAGGCAAAGACTTCTCCAGTTTCAATCTCATAAATCCAAGCGTGAAGAGTAAGTTTCCCGCCATGAAGTCTAGAGCGAATAACTGGGTAAGTCTCTAGATTTTCTATCTGCGTTAAAACATTCTGCTCAATTGTTACCTTTAAAAGTTGCTCGCCAGAATAATGTTGATAGTTATCTAAGACGAGACGGCGAGTTGCTTCGCCATGATGCTTCAGCCAATCGTAAACTAAAGGCATCTGTTGAGCAAGATTACCTACTTGCAATAGTCCTTTCATCGCTCCGCAGTGAGAATGACCGCAGATAACAATGTCTTTGATATCCAAAGTTTGAACAGCATATTCTATACCAGCCGCTTCGGCACTATTTGAGATTCCATAAGCTGGTATGATATTACCGATATTACGGATAACAAATAATTCACCAGGCTGGCTTTGAGTAATTAAACATGGATCAATCCGTGAGTCGGAACAAGTGATAAATAAAACTTCCGGACTTTGACCGTGAGATAAATGCTCAAACATCTCACGGTGGGCGGTGAAATAATTATCATGAAAATCGTTCAGTCCAGCAATTATTCTTTTTAGTGGCACGGTTTAATTACCTCAATAAATATGTGTTAAGTCTAATCATTTATCAGATAGAATTATTTTTACTGATAAAAAACATCAACTTTTAAAGAAAGAGAAACGCAAAAAAATAACCGCATCTCTCTACGTACAAAGCTTATCTAATGAGCAATTCACTGTGCATCAGAAACAATACACACCCCGCCAAATTTCTTCAATACTGGTTCTATTGTTGCCACTAATTGATGTTCTTGTTTTTCAGTACAAATACTCATTACATAGCCATTGGTGAGTGCTTGTGTTGCTAAATCATTCAGTATTCTACCTCTGTCGCCTGTGCCTGTAACGTTCTCAATGACAGTATACCCAGAAACACCCGCTTTTTCGAGAATCTTAATAACTTGAGGAAGCTCTAAGGAATTGGTAATTATTTCTACTTTCTTGACTAATTCCACTTCTTTAAACTCCCATAATTTTAATGATATTCATATATAAGGGAATCCCCACAATAATGTTGAAAGGAAAGGTTAGCGCTAAAGCCATTGAAACGTACAGACTTGGATTAGCTTCAGGAATTGTCATTCTCATCGCTGCTGGAACCGCTATATAAGAAGCACTCGCACAAAGAACGGCAAACAAAAGGGCATTACCTTGAGGAATACCGATGATTTTGGCGATAATTATCCCGATAATTGCATTTGCCACAGGCATGAATACAGAAAATGCAACCAAAAAAGAACCTGTTTTGCTCAAGTCTTTGATTCTTCTTGCCGCTACCATTCCCATATCTAATAAGAAGAATGCTAAAACGCCGTAAAAGATTCCTTGGGTAAATGGTTGCAACTTCTCCCATCCTTTTTCCCCGGTGAGAATGCCGATAACAACGCTACCAACTAAGAGAAATACAGAACCATTTAAAAAAGCTTATCGGAGAACTTCACTCAAAGAAAATTCTGATTTTTCTAATTCATTTTCTTTGCTTTTAGCAAAAATTCTTACTAAAACAATTCCCACAACAATTGCTGGAGATTCCATCAACGCTAAAGCAGCTACCATGTAACCATCTGAATTGATGCTAAGAATTTTGAGAAAAGATTGAGCCGTAATAAATGTCACGGCACTAATTGAACCATAAGTTGCAGCAACAGCCGCTGCATTATATCCGTCAAGTTTGGTTTTTAGGATAAAAAAGGAGTAGACAGGTACCAAAGAAGCCATGAGTACAGCTGCTAAGAGTGTCAGCCCGATTTGTGCAGTAATTCCACTTTGCTCAAGTTCATATCCTCGCTTAAACCCAATAGCAAGTAAAAGATAAAGAGAAAACAACTTTGGCAAAGGAGGAGGAATTTCTAAATCTGATTTGAGGAAAATTGCCAGCATTCCTAGAAAGAAAAAAAGCACGGCGGATTCAATATATTCGACAATATCAGGCTCGAATTCATGTCTGATAACCCCGATGTCTGCAAATAATCATGAAAAACTTATGAAAAACACAAGCGATCGCTAACCACTTTGTAACAAACAGTTAACTTTCCTAGCCAATATATTTCAATTTTGTGGAGATAATATGAAAATTATGTGTCAATGTTGTGACACATACCTCAAGTCTTCCGGTGCTAAAGTTGTTCGCTTTATAATGCCTGAACAAACTAGGCAAAAATATAACCACTTATTATAGTTATTGTCAAGCAACAATAATTTCTCCTCAGTTATTTATTAAATTAAAAAATAAGCGCCAATTTCCTGATATATTAAGTATATTTAGAGAAAATGGAAGTTAAATTAGTATTGAATTCTACAGGGAACTTAGTGTTATTAACCCTTTTTTACTAAGTTGTATTTATGAAAATAAAAATATATAGTCAAGTTGGCGGTGACACGAGTAACAATCGGGTGAATATTGATGTGGAACCGTACTTATACTTCACATCGTCTCAGCCCAATGCAGCTACTAAACATTTAAACATGTAGTTTACTTGTTTTTGTAGATGGAAAGGAGCGATGCTAATGAGTAAATAACTCTAAAATTAAATGAATTGGCGTAAATTTACACTGATTGCCTCTGTGGGCTGTTTATGTATCACGTTGTCAATATGGGCAGTAAATGTCAGTAGTACTAAGCTTGCAAAACCGCAATTATCGATTACTCAACTATCGATAAAACAGCTGGAGAAGCAAGGGCAAGCTATTACCGTGAAGATAATATCGCAAGATCTCTTAGGCTCAGGAATTTTACTAAAAAGGCAGGGCGACTTTTATACTGTGCTGACAAATGCTCATGTGTTGCGAGTAAATAACCCCCCGTATCGCATTCAGACAAATGATAATCGGATCTGGGTGGCTGATGTGTTGTCTAGTATTCGTTTTGGGCAAAATGATTTAGCTTTATTGCAGTTCCGCAGTACCGGCATTATTTATACTGTGGCATCTTTTGGTTCTTCACCGGCGGTGGGGGATGAAGTGTTTGCAAGTGGCTTTCCCTATGTAGAAGGGGAAACTGGAAAAAAAGGCTTTGCATTTACTACTGGTAAGATATCGCTGACGCTGCACAAAGCTTTAGAGGGAGGATATCAGTTTGGGTATACCAATGATATCAAAAATGGCATGAGCGGCGGACCATTGTTAAATCGTCGAGGTGAAGTTGTGGGTGTGAATGGACTGCACGCCTATCCACTATGGGATGCGCCTTCTGTGTTTGCTGATGGTTCAGAAGCTGACCCAGCTTTGCACCAAAAGATTACTCGCCTCAGTTGGGCTGTGCCGATAGAGACTGTTATCAAGTCTGTTGGAGATTAAAGGATAAAGGAATAAATTTTTATTCTCGACTTGCACCACCACTAATTGGCGTATCAATTGCTTTTGTTTGTGCAAGTGCAAGTTTCTATTGAATTTCAAATGATTTAATCATTGTCTCCGCTGTTGGCATAAAGTCATTGTAACTATCTGTTGCTGCTGTGTAAGTAATTATGTATGCCTTATTACCCCTTAAAGTAAAGAATTGCATACTTTTTAAATTATTTTCCCCATCATGACCTGTATAAATTAATTTATAGGCTAATTTATTTGCAAGTGTTGTCTCGCTTGGCTTCTTGATTTCAGCTTTTACTAGATAACTGTTGATGTCCCTAGTCGAGGTATCGCTAAAATCCTCTAATGTCCCAGAAAAATCTTCAACGCTGATAGTCAGTTTTTCTTGAAATTTGTCTGCATCACTTTCTTTCAAAGATACGAATGCAACCAGTTCACCAGTAATAAGATTGTCTAGATCTCGTCTTTCCCAGCTTTGTGGATATTTCATTTTTATCCCGACACTTGAGTTTTCATAAGTTAAAAAATTCTCTGATCCTAATGAGAATTTGAAAAAAGGTGAGTAATACCAGATTCCAATACTTGTTGCAACTACTGCTGATATTGCCGAGCCAATAATAAATTTCCAGGGCGATCGCGAATGCTCGGTTGGTGTAGTTGGATTGACTATGGAAGACTGAGAAATTGCTGTTATTTGATTGTGTATTTTTATGCCCGAAGGTGGTAGAGCCTCTAGAGCTTGCAATGCACTTGTTTGATTGTGTACTTTTGTGCCCTCATGTGGTAGAGCCTCTAAAGCTTGCAATGCAACCTTTGCTGACTGGTAACGTTGACGATAGTCATAGCACACCATTTTATCTAAAATATCTGCTAACTCTTGGCTTACTTGTGCATGATTGCGCCAACTAATTTCGCCTGTTTGAGGATCTTTTGGGAAATTCTCCGGGGATATTCCTGTGAGTGCTTGGATACCAATCATTCCGACTGCGTAGACATCGCTGCTGAATTGCGGGTTACAACTACGTTGTTCACTCGGCATATAACCAGGAGTGCCAATCGCAACGGTAAAACTCGTTTGTCCTTGAGAATTTACAACTTGGGTAGTGATTTGTTTGACCGCCCCAAAGTCAATCAGCACAATTTTACCATCTTTGCGCCGTCGGATATTTGATGGTTTGATATCTCGATGAATGATTTCGTGCTGATGGACAAAAGCTAGAACTTCGAGAATATGTTGTAAAGTTTCCGTGACATAAGCTTCGCTGAGTTGTGTGCCTTTAGGTAATTCTACAGTTAAATCGTCACCTTCGATAAACTCCTGAACCAAATAAAATTCTTGATTTTCGTTAAGGTGAGCTAAAAGAGAGGGGATTTGATCATGCTTTCCTAACTTTTCCAGCATTTCTGCTTCTTGCTGAAAAAGACGTTGTGCTTCTCCTAAAGTGTACGGGTCGGTAGCTTTTGGTTTAAACTGCTTGACAACGCACTTAGGATTGTTCGGTCGTTGCATATCTTCAGCTACAAAAGTAACTCCAAAAGTCCCTTCTCCTAGATAATTGAGAATTTGGTAGCGTCCACCAAGCTTTTGAGATTGCATGAGAGTCACTCTAGGTACTGGAAGTTATTACCCTATTTGATGACGATTTTCGCACACATTTAAACTAGCAGCATAGCAATCGTATACCAATACTAATATTTATTGAGGTAAAGAAATATATAAGAAAACTATAAATCTCAGCTTTGTTATAGCTTGCATCACCCACCATCAAGCTAAAACGTACACAAATGTTGGCTTAAAACTCTTTTATCTGAAAATCTTATGTTTACTGGTATACCTAAACATGATCACAAAATGTTGTAGATTATGTTTGTGACTTATCATATTTTCAGAAACTAAAGTATACATTTATTTAGGAATTCTTGCATTTTTATGGTGTATAAATTACTCAATCCTGCGTTGAGAAAGGTTGCTAGAGTTTACAAGATAGTGTTACTGTCCGTATTTACCGCAAGTACAATCAATCAGCCTAGTTACGCTAGTAACATAAAGTTCTTTTGCGAGCAGAGCAAAGGTATACCTACAACGTTTGCGCGTCGAGAAGATGGGAGAAAGATACCAATAATTAGCTGGGTTTCTTCTTATTCTTTTTTGACACCTCTACAACGTTGTCAAGAGGTATCGCGGAGATTTCAGAGAAGTTATGACAATGGCACTCTCAAAACTATCACCACAGGCATGATAAATGAACACTCAGTTATATGTGCTGTTGTGAGTACAAACGATGCTTGCACCAATCCCAATGTATTATTTACCCTTAAGCCTGGTGATAATGGCAAAGTTGTTCTGGAAAGGTTATTAGATAGGCGTAGTTTAGCTGGGAGTACAATACAAAATCAAAGTAGCGATGACTCGCAAATCTATATTGACTTTGAGACATATTTAAATAATTTACAACCTGAAGGGTAAAAATTGTCGGGTGTGGTGACGCAGTATAATTCACCCTATATCTTGCAGCTTTTTCGACGCAACGCGTGCGATCGCCCGGAAAGAAATTACTTGCCCACAGCACGCATTCCGCTCAAGTCGATTGAAATCAATGCTTGACGTAGGGTGCGCTTTTTGGAGTTTAACGCATGGTTATAAATTAGGTACGTTTTGGTTAATGGGGTGCGTTACTGCTTTGCTTAACGCACCCTACAGGAAGTTTTAGAAAAAACTAAATGATGAAGTATTATCATCCACTTTCACCAGTGCTGATTGGTCTATTAATGTTCCTGCTAGAATCTCAGGTAGCATTGAGCCTGTCTCCATCAGAGGTGGAAAAGATTGCCAGAGAAATTAGTGTGCAAATTGTTGACACTCAAAATCCTAGCTATGCGGGTTCGGGAATTATTATCAAGCAATCAGACAATACTTACACCGTCTTGACTGCGGGTCATGTGGTGAAAAAGGGAAAAAAACAAATAATCACCCCTGATAAACAAAGTTATCAAATCAAGAATATAAAACCTCTGCAAAATTTGGATTTGGCAGTTGTTGAATTTAATACCAATCAAAAATACACGACGGCGAAGATCGGCGACTCTGATAAAGTTACGAATAGTACATTAATTTACGTTGCGGGGTTTTCTGCAAAGACCGCAGCAGCTCCCAATGTTGGCTTTAGGTTCAAAGAGGGCAAGGTGGATGCTAAAGGTTCCCAGCGTGATGGCTATGACCTCAGCTATGATAATCGCACGTCATCCGGTATGAGTGGCGGCGCCATACTAAACGAGCAAGGGGAATTAGTAGGAATTCACGGTAGAGCGATTACTGAAGCTTCCGAAGGTGATTCTCGACACTTTGTGATAATTGGGGCTTTAGGGACTAGCATTTATTCTAGTTTGCGGCAAATGTTGGCGGTTGGGGTGGATGTGGGAGTGAAACCACCGAATGTAGTTGCAACAATGTCGTCGAAAGCGGATGATTTTTATATCGAAGCGAATCAAAAGTATGCTCGAAAAGATTATAAAGGGGCTATAAAAGATTTAAATGAAGCAATTCGCCTTAATCCCAACTATGCCGAAGCCTACAACAATCGGGGTGTTGCCCGCAAGCATTTGGGAGATAAGCTCTTAGCGATCGCTGATTATAATCAAGCTATCAAGATTAATCCTAACCTTACCCAAGCCTACAAAAACCTGGGTGTTGCCCGCTCTGATTTGGGAGACAAGCGGGAGGCAATAGAAGATTTCACTTCTGCTATCAAGATTAATCCCAACGATGCCGAAACCTACAACAATCGAGGTTTAGCCCGCAAGTATTTAGGAAATAATGTGGGGGCAATAGAAGATTACAATACTGCCATCAAGATTAATCCTAACTATGCGGATGCCTACAACAACCGGGGTGTTGCCCGCTCTGATTTGGGAGACAAGAAGGGGGCAATAGAAGATTACAATACTGCCATCAAGATTAATCCCAACGATGCCGAAGCTTACTACAACCGGGGTAATGTCCGCGCTGAGTTGGGAGATAACCTCTTAGCAATTGCTGATTTCACCTCTGCTATCAAGATTAATCCTAACAATGCCGATGCCTACAACAACCGGGGTAATGTCCGCTTTGATTTGGGAGACAAACAAGGGGCATTAGCTGATTTCACCTCTGCTATCAAGATTAATCCCAACTATGCCGAAGCATACTATAACCAGGCTATTGCCCACTCTGCTTTAGGAGACAAACAAGAGGCAATAAAAGATTACACTTCTGCTATCAAGATTAATCCCAGCTATGGCGAAGCATACTACAACCGGGGTAATGCCCGCTCTGCTTTAGGAGACAATAAGGGAGCAATAGAAGATTACAATCAAGCTATCAAAATTAATCCCAACTATAGTACGGCTTATTACAACCGGGGTCTTATCCGTTCTGATTTGGGAGACAAGAAGGGGGCAATTGCTGATTTCACTTCAGCTGTTAAGATTAATCCTGACTATGTTGAAGCCTACATCAACCGAGGTGTTATCCGCTCTGATTTGGGAGACAAAAAGGGGGCAATTGCTGATTTCACTTCAGCTGTTAAGATTAATCCTAACTATGCCGAAGCCTACAACAATCGGGGTATTGTCCGCTCTGATTTGGGAGATAAGAAGGGGGCATTAGCTGATTTCACTTCAGCTGTTAAGATTAATCCTAACTATGCCGAAGCCTACTACAACTGGGGTATTGTCCGTAAAGAGATGGGAGATCTGCAAGAGGCGATCGTTCATTACAATCAAGCCCTCAAAATTAATCCCAACTATGTCGAAGCTTACAACAATCGGGGTAATGCTCGCAAAGAGATGGGAGATAAGCAGCGGGCAATGGCTGATTACACCTCTGCTATCAAGATTAATCCTAACTTTGCCGAAGCGTACTACAACCGGGGTGGTGTCCGTTCTGATTTGGGAGATAAGCAAGGGGCATTAGCTGATTACAATCAAGCTATCAAGATTAATGCCAGCTATGGTCAAGCCTACTACAGCCGGGGTATTGTCCGCTCTGAGTTGGGAGATAAGCAGCAGGCATTAGCTGATTGGCAAAAAGCAACTGAACTATTTCTACAACAAGGAAATACAGCGTTGTATCAACAAGTGTTGGACTCGATTAAAAAGTATCAGCGCTAAACAGGTAAGGCAGATAAGATAATCAAGTAACAAATAGATTTAATTTAAATTAAAGGTGAATGCCCAAAAGTTAGACAATTAAAGGCAATGCTACAAAAAGTGGGGTTTATGTAACCTCCTGCAAAGGGTAGTCATTGCTTGTGGACTCATGCATTAATCCCTGACAAACCAGTTATATCAAGTCCGCTTAATTAGTTATGATATGTCAAGCGCGATCGCTTTACTTCGTTGCGATCGCAAACACTAACTGGTGCTTCATACCCTTCAATAAGGCTAGCGTGCGGCAACCAAGCGTGATCGCGCTTGGCTATGACAACTGTTCAATAAGACTCAATATTAGACGAGAGTACGGCATGATCGTAATTAAGCACGTTATGCTCCCGTGCAATTTTATATTAAGTTTGGATTACGGCAAGTTATGAAACTCAGTTTATGCATGATTGTTAAAGACGAAGAAGTTGCACTGCCTAAATGTTTGGGTAGTGTTAAAGATGTGGTAGATCAAATAATTGTCTTGGATACGGGGTCTACAGATAAAACTCCCGATATTGCTAAACAATTCAGTGCGGAGGTTCATCACTTTGAATGGTGTAATGATTTCAGTGCTGCCCGCAATGATGCTCTACAATACGTTACAGGTGATTGGGTTTTAGTATTGGATGCGGATGAAACTCTGACGCAGCAAATCGTACCGCATATCCGAGAAGCAATAGAAAGTGATTTGCATCTTCTGATTAACTTAGTACGACATGAAGTTGGTGCAGAACAATCTCCTTATTCTATGGTTTCGCGGTTGTTTAAAAATCATCCAGATATCAGCTTTTCCCGTCCATATCATGCTTTGGTGGATGATAGCATATCCGCAATTTTAGCTAAAGAACCTGATTGGCAGGTAGGCTATTTACCACAGGTGGCAATTCTACATGAAGGATACCAAAAAAACGCGATCGCTCAACAAAATAAATACGCCAAAGCACAAACAGCGATGGAAAGTTTTCTTGTCAATCATCCTGATGATCCCTATGTTTGCAGTAAGCTAGGTGCTTTATATGTGGAAACTGGTAAAATTGCCCAAGGCTTAGAGTTGTTGATTAAAGGTGTTGCCTCGAAACAAGCTAACGATGAGATTTTGTATGAGCTTTACTATCATTTAGGCATTGCTTACAGTCGATTGCAAAATCCTAAACAAGCGATCGCTCACTATACCGCTGCACTCAAGTTGCATATCTACCCGATGCTCAAATTAGGATCATACAACAATTTGGGTAACTTACTCAAGGCAGCGGGAGATTTAAAATATGCAAAAGCTGCTTACGAAACAGCTTTGCGAATCGATCCAAATTTTGCTGCCGGACATTATAATCTGGGAATGACGTTTAAGGCTTTGGGATTGTTCAATGAAGCGATCGCATCTTATCAACAAGCGATCGCTCTTAATGCCAACTATGCAGAAGCTTATCAAAACTTGGGCGTTGTGCTGTTGAAACTAGGCAATGTCCAAGATAGTTTATCAGCTTTTGGCAAAGCGATCGTCCTTCATGAGAAGTATAACCCTGAGGAGGCGAAGAAATTGCGTCAAGGATTGCGTGAAATGAAGTTGATTTAATTCGTAGTAAGGACTTTAGTCCTTATTTAACTCGTACTAAGCACAAAGAGTCCTTAATATAACCACTTTAGTGCGTACTAAGCACGAAGAGTCCTTAATATAACCACTTTAGTGATTACTACGAAATTTTCACCAGTTCTGCAATCAAAGCAATTAATTCATCTGCCACAACTGGTTTGGCAACATGTTTGGTAAAACCTGCTGCTAATACCTGCTGCTTGTCAGTCTCACCAGCATAAGCAGTCAGAGCAATAGCGGGAATATTCCCACCTTGTTCTGGTGACATAGTTCTGATTTTACGAATAAAACTATAACCATCCATTTCTGGCATACCGATGTCACATAACAAGATATTTGCTTCAGATTTAGTAAAATTAGATAATGCTTCTAGTCCTGATGCTGCTGTCACGATTGCCCCAGATTCTTGTAGCAAGATGGAGAGAAACTCGCGGGAATCATCATCATCCTCGACAATAAAAATTTTCACCCCTACTAAATTCGGTAGAGTTGGGGACTTAATTGACCTGTTTTCAGGCAACAAAAGCGAAGTTGGAACCAAAGGTAATTTCACCCTAAACGTTGTACCTTTATCTTCTCCCGGACTCTCTACCGTTACACTCCCCCCATGCAACTCTACCAAATTACGCACGATCGCCAATCCCAATCCTAGCCCGCCAAAGTGTCTGGTTGTGCTGCTATCTCCTTGTTGGAAGTATTCAAATACATGGGGGAGAAAATCAGGACTAATACCCTTACCCGTGTCGCTGACGTTAATTTGGACACAAGAGCCATCCTGTCTTAAACAAACTTCTACCTGTCCACCAGAGGGTGTGAACTTGACAGCGTTAGAGAGCAGATTTCCGATAACTTGCTGGAGACGATTAAAATCACCGCAAACAAAATTTACATTCGGGTCAATTTTAAGCTGAATTTGGATAGCTTTAGCTTCTGCTGCCCAGCGCACTGTTTCTAGTGCTGCTGCAATTACAGCTGCTAAATCTACAGAACTAATTTCTAGAATCAGTTTATTGCGGAGAATCCGGGAGACATCGAGTAAGTCATCAATCAGTTGAATCTGCAATTTGGCATTGCGTTCGATGGTAGCGAGTGCCTTAGCAGTGGTAACGCTATCAAAAGAGCGAGTTTGCAGCAGTTTTGCCCAACCCAAAATGGGGTTGAGGGGTGTGCGGAGTTCGTGCGAGAGAATGGCAAGGAACTGGTCTTTGACGCGGTTGGCAGCTTCAGCTTGTTGACGCGCAAATTGTTCGCGAGCATATAGCGCTTCTCGTTCTTGCTCGGCTCGCTTGCGTTCGGTAATTTCTTGGACAATAATGTTGATACTTGCGACTTGGCTATCGCCATCTTGGAGCGGATAGTAACTAGCCACCCATGACCGCTCAATGCCAGGTTGGGCTGGAGTCTCACCCTGGAGTTCACGATTGAGAACCGGTAATCTCGTGGCAATTATCTCCTCAAAGACAGACTTTTGCACCTCTCCTAACTCTGGCAATACCTCCTGTACAGTTCGTCCCAGATGTTCTGATTCTGAAATGCCATTGATTTCGGCTAGCTGCTTGTTGACACGAATATATCGGAAATTAATATCCAACATACACAGCCCAATGGGAGCATTAGTATAAATAGCTTCAATCTCTGTCAGTTGTTGCCGGATGGTTTCTTGGCTTTGACGTAGTGCTGCTTCTGTATGCTGACGTTCGACAATTTCCTGCTGTAATTGTGCGTTAGTCTGGATAAGTTCATTGGTACGCAGCGCTACCAACTGTTCGAGATTACCCTGATATTTTCTTAGCTCCTGCTCCACCCGCAGACGTTCGCTAATTTGTACTTGCAGTTGTTGATTGGCTTGCTCTAGTTGCGCTGGACTTGGAAGCGCTAAGGCTTGTGGCACTAGGGGGACTAGTTGTAAGGCGGTAAATACAGATACCATTGCCGTAACGGCTTTGATTGCTCCTGATAACCAATAGGTAGGATACCACAGCGTCCAAATGTCCATCAAGTGCGTGGTGCCACAAGCGACGATGAAGGCAGCAAACAACAAAAATATCCAGTCAAACGGCAAATCCCGTCGCTGCCGGACAAAGGAAAACAGTGTGATGGGGATGGAATAATAAGCTAGTGCGATGAATGAGTCGGACAATAAGTGTAGCCAGACTAAATCTGTTTTCCAGAGATAACAGTGTCCGTGGGGAATAAATGGAGATGATGTAAAAAAATTAGTCCACAATTCTGACATATGCTACGTGCGTTCTCGGCTCTTTGATTCAACACTATATATAAGAGCCATTATTTGCATATTAATTATCCAATATTGCCGAGCTTCTTGGAGAGCAAGTTGTCCAGCATTCATCAAAGTATTAAAATTTAGGCGTTGTGCTGTTGAAACTGGGTAATCTTCAAGATAGTTTATCCGAAGAGTGGTCAGGCGATCGCCCTTCATGAGAAATACAACCCTGACGATGCGAAGAAATTACATCACTCTTTGGGTGAGATGAAGTTGATTTAACCCGTAATAAGGAGTAAAGTCCTTAATTTAATTCGGACTAAGGACTTCAGTCCTTAATTTAACCACTTTAGTGGTTACTACGAACTTTTACTAATGTTTAACTGCTACACCTTTGTAGAGATAGCCAAATATTTTTGGCAAATTCTCACTATAAAACTCTTCGATTGTCAAATGCCTGAAGTGATTTTCAACTAGATGCTTGATGTCGCGATTTAAATGACAGCCATCGGCAATGACTTTTTGAATCGGGGTGAGACGATTTTGCCAAACTTGCACTTTTGCATCGTTACTCAGTCCATGTTCGATAAAAAAGTACTTTCCTTGCGGTTTCAGAACCCGGTAAATTTCCTTTAAAGCTTGCTCGACGTTAGCAATGCTACACAATGTCCAAGTAGTAACCACACTATCGAAGCTTTGCGAAGCGAAGGGTAGATTTTCGCCACTGAGTACGTTATGCTCGACAACAATATCCGAAGCCTGAATGCGTTTTAATGCAAGTGCATTCATCCCTGGATTGGCATCAACTGTGATGAGTTTTTTGATATGTTTGGGATAGTAGGGTAAATTTAATCCTGTCCCAAAGCCGATTTCTAAAGTTTCACCTTTGACCTGTGCCAATACTTGCTGACGATAATTAGATAGACTCGCATCAGACATGCTCCAGTCTTGTAAGCGAGGGATAATAAATTGACTGTACAGATTCATCTTGGCAAGGGGTGATATCGTGTTTGGTTAAAGACTTATCATTTAGACCGCAGGGGGCAGGGGGCAGGGGGCAGGGGGAAAGAGGCTTTTGGGATTTTTCCACAGTGCGGTAATCATAAGTGATTAACCGGACTTGATATGACGCATTCTAATATCAATTTTATAACCTCACCCTCGCTTTTAGCGTAGCTAAAATCTTTCCCTCTCCGAGCTCGCGGAGAGGGATGCCCGGAACGGACAGGGTGAGGTTTTTCAAGATTTTTGGGGAATTCGATGACTCGTGTATAGACCGTAGCCCTAGAAGGGTGGGACTATATGAACACAGACAAATGTGATAAATCGCGTCTCTACAACTAAATACGCGATCGCACAAATTTCTCTAATCTATCCATTCCTTTTTCAATTGTTGCCATATCGGTGGCGTAAGATAGACGAATATTGTCATCAGCACCAAAAGCGATTCCGGGAATGACTGCGACTTGCTCTTTTTCTAGCAAAGCGTCACAAAATTCTAGGGATTTTATACCGATTTTGCTGATGTCGGGAAACATGTAAAAAGCACCATCTGGCTTTTCACAAGTTAAACCGGGAATGGCGTTAAGTCTATCGAACATTACTTGCCGACGTTTGGCGAAAGCTTGACGCATTTCTTCTACGCAATCTTGAGAAGATTCTAATGCAGCGATCGCGCCATATTGAGCAAAGCTACACACATTCGATGTACTGTGACTTTGAATGGTGATTGTGGCTTTAATTATTTCTGTTGGTCCTGCAAGATAACCAATCCGCCATCCTGTCATTGAGTAAGCTTTAGCAAACCCGTTACTGATAATAGTCCGGTCGAAAATCTCTTTTCCTAGAGAACCGATGCACAAATGTTCTGCACCGTCGTAGAGTATTTTTTCATAAATCTCGTCGGAGACAACAAGTATATCTTTTTCAACTATTATCTCTGCTATAGCTCTGATTTCTTCTGGGGTATATACCATCCCCGTGGGATTCGAGGGGGAATTGAGGACAAATAACTTTGTTTTCGGCGTGATTGTTTCTCGCAGCTTTTCGGGTGTAATTTTATAGCCCGTAGAAGCATCTGTATGTACAATCACGGCAACACCACCCGCCAAAATTACCATTTCTGGATAACTTAGCCAGTAGGGAGCGGGGATAATTACTTCATCGCCTGGGTCAATCAGGGCGACAATTAAATTGTAGAGAGAATGTTTACCGCCGTTAGAGACGATGACATTTTCTGCTTTGTAATCAAGATGATTGTCTGTTTTTAACTTGTGAGCGATCGCTTCTCTTAACTTTGGTTCACCAGACGCTGCACCATACTTGGTTTTGTTTTCATCTAAAGCTTTTACCGCTGCGGCTTTGATGTGAGCCGGTGTGTCAAAATCCGGTTCTCCAGCGCTAAAACTACAAACATCGATACCTTCTGCCTTCATTGCCTTAGCCTTGGCTGCGATCGCTAAGGTTAACGAAGGGGACACTTGACTTACTCTTGCTGCCAGCTTCATTCTTACTTCTTTCGGCACATTCTCACCTATTTAAGAGTATCTCACAATCCTCCCCCAGATTTTTCTCTTAATAATTCCTTCTTTATGGGCAAGGGGGGGAGGGGGGCAAGGAGACAAGAAGGGACAGCAGAATCTTTACAGCAGGCAATTGGCAAATGGGAAGAAGCGCTGAAACTGTATCGACAGATAAATGATAAGAAGTCGGAATAAGTTCGGGAGTTGCTCCCATAAGTTCGGGAGTTGCTCCCATAAGTTCGGGAGTTGCTCCCATAAGTTCGGGAGTTGCTCCCATAAGTTCGGGAGTTGCTCCCATAAGTTCGGGAGTTGCTCCCATAAGTTCGGGAGTTGCTCCCGTAAGTTCGGGAGTTGCTCCCATAAGTTCGGGAACTGCTCCCATAAGTTCGGGAACCGTTCCCATAAGTTCGGGAACCGTTCCCATAAGTTCGGGAACCATACCAAAAATCCTTAACTGAACTCTATTGCTTTATAAGCTAGATAAACAGCTTCCAAAAAGACATCGGGGACAACGTTTTCTGGTAACTTTTCTAAATCAATAATGTCTTTAACTTGCTTAGTCAATTCTAGAGCGAGTGATGCTCTTGCTTTTGTTGACATGACGCTGCGTCTGAGTAAATATTCGCGAATAACGGCAAAATCATCGGGCAATAATGGTGATAAATCGGCAACTTGCAGCAAATGCTCATATACTGGCTTTGCCTCTTCGGAAATTGTCAAAGTGGTTGATGCAAGGGGTCTTTGAGCTTGAATGACTATTGTGTCGGCGCCTAAATCACCTACGCGCTTTTCGCGATCGCTAAAGATGATAAATAAACTGCCAAGATAAAAAAACTCATCAATCGGTCTAAGCAAAGCGCGTAATGTTGCTTGTTGCAAGCCAACAGGTCTACCATCATCTCGAACAACGCGAATTTTCGCAAAGCGTTTGCCGGGGGTTTGACCTTGCCATAAAGTTTCAAAGAAGACAAAGTAGCCTGTGTAAATAGCGAACCCGAATATTAAGGCGATCGCTATTAACCACAAACTCACCTGCTTGCCAAATATCCCTGTCCACAAATCCGCCAACTGCACTGAAACGGTTACCCAGGCAACAACAAACACCGTCATTATCACAGCCAAAACGAGATAATCAATTAGCAATGCCCAAGCGCGATTACCGATGCCGGCAAGAGTAAATTCTAGTTCTACACTTTCTGGTGTGCGAAATTTAATTTTGTTGAATAAGTGCATAGCAGTTTTTATACTTATGTTTAAATATCGCGATCGCGTAACTTTAATCCCATACCTTCCCGACGACTCCGCAAGTCATAATAAACTACTGCTTTGATTGACTGCCAAAACGGTACAACCAACGCAGCACTTATTAAACCAATAATTAGACTCAACAATTGTGAAAGAACAGCGTAACCGGAATTTTCTTGAGCTAAGGATGCTAAAGCTGCCTGAACAACAGTGCTAATAATAGTAAAGGGGATTTGTATCGGTATCGTAATTAAATAACCGACCAATAAAATCGCTACAATTCGCCAAGCATGTCCTTTTGTTAATTCCCAACTGCGACCAATTGTAGATATCCCATCAATATTATCTTCAATAGCAAGGGGAACTTCAACAACAAAAAAGCGAGCTTGTACCCAGAGAAAAGCAACGAAAAAGACTGGAATCAAAATGAGTGTTAACAAAGAAACAGCCAAAATAATAGTTGGACTTAGGGTAACACCTGCGGCAATACTTCCCGCTAAAAAAAAGGTAACAATCCCGATAAAAATAGAAAAGGGAATTATTAAACCCATGCTGATTCCAAACATTAACAAACCCATAATGAAAAACTGCCACATGCGCGAATTTACGATTCTGCGACCTTGTTCAACAGATTCCGGTTGCTCGACCAATTCACCAAAGGCTAACCGGGATATTAAAGCTAAAATTGCCCCACATTTCGCCCAACCATAAATTGGTACAAATATCCACGCATAAGCATTAAATGCCAGTTTAAGATAAGACTTGAGGTGAGAACGATATAGCCGCATTCCGGCACTGACCACATTACCGAGGCTAAGTGGTTGTATTGGGCTGGGAGAACCGAGATTAAGAGACATGATGCTAAATTCTCTTGTAAATTAAGTTTTGAATTTGAAGCTATCTTAAGATAACTTCAATTAAGTATTCCGAAAGTTTATGAATATTCAACGTTGGATTTCTCGAAGAGAACCAAACTGGCAACGTCTAGATGGTTTATTAAGACAAGTAGAAAAAAAAGGAATCAAGTCACTGCAAGCTGGGGAAATTAGAGAGTTAGCGAGTTTATACCGTTCAGTAGCGGCAGATTTAGCCCGCGCTCAGACTCAGAAAGTAGGCAATACTTTGACGCAAAGTTTACATTTTTTGACAACTCGCGCTTATACGCAGATTTATCAAGGTTCAAGACGACAAGAATGGCAAGCAGTGGTGGAATTCTATAGTTGGGGATTACCAGCAGTGGTGCAGCAAACATTTCCATATATTGCCACAGCCACTGCTACATTTATGCTAGGGGCATTAGTTGCTTGGTGGTATGCGTGGCAAGATCCCACCTTTATATCACTTCTCGTCCCGGAAAGCTTAATTTCCCAGGTGCGAGATGAGCATAAATTGTGGATGGGGTCAATAGTCGGAATTGAACCTTTAGCATCTAGTAATATTACGATTAACAATCTATCAGTGTCGTTTGGTGCGATCGCTGGTGGCATGACAGCTGGAATCTATACCACATTTTTGTTATTTCTCAATGGTTTATTAATTGGTGCTCTTGCCACCTTAGTCGGTCAAAATAATCTTGCTTATCCCTTTTGGGCATTTGTATTTCCGCACGGTTCCCTAGAATTACCCGCCATCTTTTTTGCTGGTGGTGCAGGTTTTTTACTCGCCAGAGCGATTTTATTTCCCGGTAAATATCGCCGTCGTGACGCACTCAAATTTTACGGTTCTCTAACAGTGCAGTTATTATTTGGCATTATCCCAATGTTAATAATAGCTGGTACTATCGAAGGATTTATTTCTCCCAATCCTAGCGTACCCAGTCCTTTTAAATATCTCCTGGGGATGAGCTTGTTTGTGGTTTTGCTACTGTACTCTAGTCGCAAGCGGGCGTAATTATTCAGATCTAAAAAAAAGTCAAATTCACTTTCACGTCGTTTTATTATGCATAAACAAATAAATTGTAAACTATAAATGTATATAGCAAATAAAAATGATAGGTTAGTGAAATAAAGGCAATTATGAAAAAGAAATTTTTTCGTAGCTTACTCGCTGCTGCTTTAGGAACAGGTTTATTATCAATCGCTGCACCTGCAAGCGCTTTTGATATCAAAAGCCGAGATGAAGCACCTGCTGCTTTCAAAAATATTCTTCAAGACTTTAGAGCTTTTGTTGGCGAAGAAGGTCGTTATTTGTCTCCTGAGAGCATTAAGGCAAAACAGGTTAATCTGTCTGACCTAACGCTGAAATTTAACTATGATCCCAAAGTATTCTTTATCGGCGAAACGGCTAACTTATATCGCGATCGCTTAGATTTTAAAGCTACTACTGGCTCTCAAGTCGAGACAGGTCAAATAATTTTCGGCGATACCTCTTGTAATACTGGCGATAGCAGTTTCACTAATTTTAGTCAGTTTTGCCCAAACCCGAACGATGCGCTACCAGGCAAAGTGGCACCCTATAAACCTTTGAATGTAGGTGAATGGGTGAATATAGGCTCGTTACCAGCTGGTACAAAATTGGATTTCCAGTTAGTTCCTAACGATATTAACGGTGGTATCTACGAAAATGGAGTTAAAGGTATCTTTAGTTTAGATCAAGATCTCAACCCAGATGGTTTGCAACACGCTGTAGCTTATTACTATAAAGACTATCTGGTGCTGGGTTTCGAGGATTTATGGGGTGGTGGCGATCAAGATTATAACGATACAGTGTTTGCGATTGATATTGGTAAAGCGAATGCTCGTGCAGTCGCTAATGTGCCAGAACCTTCTGTAGCTGCGGCAATGTTTGCGATCGCCGCATTCGGCTTAATAAAAACTCGTCGTCGTCAAGCTGTCGATTAAAGTTGATTCCGGGCTTTCAGTCGCAAATATTGCTCAACTAATTTATCTGTAATCTCATTAGCTGGTGCATCTACTACTAATACACCTTTTTGCTTCAACTTTGCAAAGGCTACTCGCCGTTGTGCTAATAAATCTAAAGCGACAGCACGGGCATAAGCATGTGTAACATTTTCCGTTGAGGTGTGTGCCAAATTATCAACTTCAGGGTCGCGCAAAGTAACACAAAACGGCAGATAGCGCGGTGCTAGCTTGGAAAGTGCGGCGAGAAGTTCGGCAGAAGCAGTGACATCAACTAAGTCGGTAATCACCACTACAAGCGCTCTCCGGGTTTGTTGCCGCACAACATTTGTGACTGCACCTAAATAATCAGATTCTAGTAATACTGGTTGAATCGGAGTTAGGCGATCTATGAGATTACCTAAATGATGTTGTCCGCGCTCTGGGGGTATCCACGTATGCATCTGGCGGTCAAATACACCAACGCCGACGCGATCGCCTCGATGTAACCCAGCCAAAGCTAAGGACAAAGTTGCATTCAAACCCCAATCAAATCGCTGCAAACCTTGGACTTTTGCTGTCATCAACCGCCCGCGATCAAGTAAAATCAGTAACGTTTGTTCTTGTTCTGCTTCCAAAACTTTCACCAGTGGCGATGCATTTCCATACCCACCTACCCGACGCGCTGTGGCTTTCCAATCTATAAACCGCAAATCGTCTCCTGTGCGATAGTTTCGCAGTTCAGCAAATGTCCCCATACCCGATTGCCGTTGACGCATGGAACCGGATGATTGTAGTGTCAAGCGAATTGAAAGCGATCGCAAGCCAATTAAATCAGGATAAACCTTCACTCGCAGACTTTGCGGAATCTTCCAATCATCCCACGCTAAACCCCAAAGTCCCAATTGTCGTACCTGAATATCGCCCCAAGGAAACTCTCCCCGCTGTGTTGGCTTAACAGTATAATTTAATTCTTGGGTGCTGTTACTTTCCACAGCAGCACGGATTGTTGGTGTAGATACGCCAAACCCGGAAGGGTAATAATCGCGGATTAAAATTACGGTGTTTGTGTTACTTATTACCGTTAGCACCACCGGATTTTCGCGCCCAATTGATAGTCGCGGTGGTAACTCGCGCTTGATTTCTACACGGTGACGATGCGATCGCCTACCATCTACAATCATTAAGCCTAAGACTATGACATCAAATAGTAAAGCGATCGCGATGCTACTAAAGATATTAAAAAACATTGCGACAATTGGAGCGATCGCAATTCCCGAAACTAATAAAAAATAAACTCGTCTGGAAGGAACCATATATTGATTGCAAACCTCGGTTTTTAGGCTTAACAGCTAATCTCAACGTTCCCATAGTCTGCATCTAACTGCAAACTGCTATAACAAAAATGAAGAAAAGGGCGATCGCCATGATTGCGAACCTGATTGACAAAAGAGGCGATCGTACCCCCACTTACCCAGATCTACTATATGATTTATAAGAAAATAAGTTGAAAACCCCGGAATTGAAACCTAAAAACCCAAAAAGTTTTTAGGTTTCAATGTCTTTTAAGCCGGGGATGAAAACTACTTGAGGGCTTTAGCCCTGAGTGACTTATGGTGATATAGTATCTTTACAGGTTAGGGTAATCAACCTGTATAAACACCCGTTTGCTGCCTAATACGCAGACACTGTACCTTCTCCCAAAGGGAGAGGCTACGCCAAGACAACTAAATCTATGGGGTTCTACTTCGTAGTTCTAGTATCACCTGGAAGTAGGTAAAAGATTTACAGATACTAGACGATCAGTATTAAACTCAAACAAATTTTGGACTCATCCAACTAGGGTAGGGCATACCCAAAGTTAACGCTTGGGGAGAGAACCACCTCTGAACTAGATACCGCAAGGAGTCTAGTTTAAGTGGACTCGTTGAACCAAGAATCTCCGTGGCTTCAGCCCGGAGAGTGTCAATCAGAGACAAACCAATCTTGAATGCCACCACGGCTAAGAATAGTTTCAGCGCGACCAATATCGTCTTCATCCCCTTCTACCATCACTAGATAAGCACCGCGTGACAGCCAGTCTTTGTAAGCTTGGGCTTTTAGTTCAGGAATTGCTAGACTACTCATTCCCCCGACTAACCCGCCAAGTGTTGCTCCTACAGCAGTACCCGCGAGGGTTGATGCTAAAGCAGTTGCCGTAGCACCTCCTACGACTAGAGCACCCAAACCAGGAACTGTTAAAGTTGCAATACCAGTTAATACGCCAGCTAGTCCGCCTAATGCTCCCCCAGAAATCGTCCCGGCTCTAGCAGCTTGATCGCCTTCATTTTCGACATTACCAAGGTTGTTAGCCGCAGCCTTTATCTCCTCTGGATTTGTATCCGGTCCAATCACGGAAACTTTATCCATCGGAAAGTTAGATGCCTTGAGTTCATTGATTGCCTTTTCTGCATCAAAACGGTTAGGAAATACACCAATAGAGCGCTTTTGTTCGGGTAAAGCCATTGTTCTACACGCTAATGAAAGTATCGTTTGTGCTTTAATCTTGCTGTTTCTCAGTGGCTTTCACATCTCTCAGAAGATGTCAATATTATTGCAATTAAACTTAACATCTATTTCAAAAGGGTGACGATCTATCGTATTCTCAACCTATAATTTCAACTGGAAAGCGGTGGCAACGGTAGAAGTGGGATTTTCGATTCATCAGAGAAAACTATCCCATTATCTAGCTCCTGATACTAGGTTTTGATTAACCTGACAGTACTACTGAATAACATGTGTCAGACAGCTGACTAAACGTTGATAATGCCATAGTAAAGGGCACCAAAAAATAAGAAAATCACTACAGTCACCAGAGTGACACCAATGCGGAACGCCAAATTAGGCAGCTGTTGACGGGTGAGTACACTATCCGCTTGTACCTGAGTCATCGGCTCAGATTTGGGATTTCTATCGGAAGTTGTGTCTTTTGATAAGGGAGGAGTAGTCTCAGTTTTTGTTCTTTGGGTTTCTTTTGATTTCATAGACTTCAGCTGTCCTATCTTTGTGAGTGTTGTGCTGCTATATTTATAAACATTCACATAACACTACATCATTCTTGAGAACCGTTTCCCAACCAAGGTGGTTCTGCTAAAGGGCTAGCCTGACGTGAAGTTGAGGTGTAATTGTGAATACACTTCAGCGACTGAATTAAGCCACCACTTGGCTCGGCTAGATGATTTTGTCCAAAGTTCAATAAGTTGCTATCAGCACTCACCTTGGTACTGGCACTTGATTGATTACCGATGCAATTACCGCATCAATTTGCAAACCATCGAGCATTGCTTCTGGTTTCAAAATGAGACGATGACGCAGCAAAGGTGCTGCAACTGCTTTAACATCATCTGGGGTAACAAAATCCCTTCCACTCAACCAGGCTGCTGCTTGAGATGTCTGCAACCAAGCACCAGTAGCGCGAGGAGATGCACCCAAAGCTAAATCCGGATGTTGACGCGATGCTTTAACTAACGCCAAAAGATAATCAACGATCGCTTCCGATACTTTAACTTCTTTTGCCGCTTGCCGTGCCTCTAAAATTTCCTCTACCGTTGCGACTGATTTCAAACGTGCAATATCCAAGCGTCGCGCTGCAAAACCGGCTTGACGATTCAGCAACATTTGCTTTTCCGCAGCTTGATCCGGGTAATCTACCACCAACTTAAACAAAAACCTGTCTAATTGCGCTTCTGGCAAAGGATAAGTCCCCTCAAATTCTAAAGGATTTTGGGTTGCAATCACCCAAAATAACTCTGGCAAAGGCAAACTTTCACCATCTAGCGTTACCTGCGTTTCTTCCATAGCTTCAAGTAACGCTGCTTGTGTTTTTGGGGGAGTGCGATTAATTTCGTCGGCTAATAGCACTTCAGTAAATACTGGTCCCTTTTTGAGAGTAAAATTGCGAGTATTCAAGTCAAAAATATTTGTACCAGTAATATCTGATGGTAAGACATCCGGTGTTAGTTGAATTCGGCGAAAGTCGGCTTGAATCAATTGTGCCAGCACTTTTACTAAAAGCGTTTTCCCAGTTCCTGGTACTCCTTCCAAAATAATGTGTCCACCTGCCAGCAGCGCTACTAATATCTGCTGTATTAGGATAGATTGTCCAACAATTATACGATTTAGCCCTTGATCGAGGCGTTTTAAGACAGGATGGTTATTCATATTGTTACTTATACAGAATCCACATAAAAACGCAAACACTCTAACAATCTTTTTGAATCTTTCAGGACTTAGATAAAGTCATGAAAAAACGAACCGCATTCGCTTTGGTCTCCATGATTTAGAAAAACGCAAAGAACACAAAGGAAGATGAGAGAAGACTTTTGCCTAAGTCCTATCTTTGTGCGAAACTAATAATAACGGCGCAAAGATTGCCATTTCTCCAACCAGCTTATCAAGTCTCGCTCACTCATGGGTTGTTGTCGAGATTGTACTTTCAAAACTGCTTTCAGTTCTGTTGCAGTCGCGTTTGTTTTCTCCACCCAAGCGTCTATCAAAGTTTGATGTTCGATAGGTACTTGACCTAATCCTAAGGCTTTTTGCAGTTGCAGTTGTTCATATGAGCCTACCATCTCAACAACAAAGTTGTTTTTATCAGCTTTTTGCAAGACTCCTGCTAAAGCTTGGATGTATGCTTGGCTATTATTAACCTCTGGTGTATCGTCAGTTTCTGGTTTACCAAAGCGGCGATTATGTGCCCAAATTAACACCCCAAAAACAGCGATCGCTTGCACTAACATCGGTAATAAAGGAGTTTTCGCCAAATAACTAAATAAGTCTCCTTGACCTTCACTCTTTCTCACGCTGGCATCTTTGTAGCCGTGGATATATTCATCTACAAATAATACATTGCCTTTTTTGCTTACTAAATCAGCTAAATACTGGAAATTACTTAGATTATCTTGATAAGCATTAGCAGCTAAATAAGGAGTAGTGGCAAAAATCGCTTTTCCTTTACCGTAGTTCTTTTCCCAGACTACTGCACCAAAGCGATCGCCTAAATCAACTTCTTCCCCTGCTTCCAATTGCCGCCGCCGCCCGGTATCAATCTTGACATCACCAACAGGTGATTTTTGCATCGTGCTAAACTTGGCTGCTGTAACTTGCTCCCGCACACCCAAAATTACCAAATTATTGCCTTTTTCTAACCATTTTTGCTCTTGAGGCGAAATAATTGGTGTGTTCAGGTAGCTGTTTACCTGTAAAAGAGTCACAGGACGTGTTTGGGTCTCTAATTCCTTAAAAGGCTTTTGCCAGCGCTGGATAGAAGCTTGTCGCTCTTGCATAAAAGCATACCACGCGCCATAGCCATCAGGAGCGCGGTTATAAGTGGAACCAATATTAATTTTGCTATTGCTGGGAGCAGCGATTAAACTAATTAAAATTATGACAGAAGCGGCGATCGCTCCAAACCAAATAACGCGGTTTGAACGTTTCATATTTAATTGCAAATCGAAAACAGGCTAATAGCTAATCATAAGAGGGCAATTAGCCATTAGCAATCTCCCGATATGCTTCCCGACACTGCTGATAATTTTCGCTCGATATCTCAGTATTACCAAAGCATAATTGCTCGTGAGTGGTAATCAAAGTTTCATAAGCCTGTATCGGAGTGACTTTATATTGTAGCAATTGCAGATATTCTGCATCAGTGCGGCTGAATTTGTGAGGTGCAATGCTGGTATCATCCAAGTGTTGCAACATCGCCAAATAAAGACAACGGCAAGCCTCACGGTAATTATTTTGATGATAAAGTTCTTGCGATCGCGCTAACCACCCAGACACTGACAAATCACTGCCGCCGATTTTTACCTGAGAATTAGCAGTATTTCTAGCCCTAAGTCTTGCATACAAATAAGGGCTAAATACTCGCCACAATCGCCAACCGACCCAAATTAAAAGCAAGGCTACTAAAACCCAAAAAACCAAGTTCAGCAAGTTACCCAGCCAAGAATTATCAAGCGACCATCCGTCAGGCAATTGTGGAAAATCTAGTTTCAAGCGGGACAATTGGTACTCCACCCATTCTCCCACCTGTTGCCGCAACTGAGACAACTGCCAACTCCAACTTGTTTTTTCAAAGGATTCTGTAGACATAGGGGGGACTGGGGATTGGGGGAGATGAGGGAGCAGGGGGAGCAGGGGGAGCAGGGGGAGCAGGGGGAGATGAGGGAGCAGGGGGAGCAGAGGAAGCAGGGGGAGCAGAGGAAGCAGGGGGAGCAGGGGAAGAAATATTTCTTCTTTCTTGTTTTTTACCCTTTAACTCCACATGCGTGACTGTCGGCAGAGCCGCGATAGCGCAGTGGCTCCCCTTTTCCCTTTCCCCCTCCTCAAATTGCCCAATGCCCATTGCCCAATGCCCAATGCCCCATGCCCAATGCCCCAATGACTATTGACTATTAACTATTGACTCTTGTTTGTTTTGTTGTATCATTATCCAGCCTATGGCAACAAGAAGCGCACCAAGAGCAAGAAATCCTAAATCCCACGCTAACTGATTCGGACCGGGTTTAACATGATGGATGCCGAGAATTTGATGATCGATTAATCCTTCAACCAGGTTGAACAACCCAAAACCGATCAGCAAAGATGCGAAGAAGGTTTTTGATGACCAACGAACATCATCGCGTCCTCCGGCACGCCATAGCAATACTATTCCAATGACAGTCATCACCCAGTCGAATGCGTGAAACAATCCATCCCAAACCATGTTTAAATCTATATTAGAGATAGTTGTCAGCGGTCGAACATTACTAAGCATGTGATGCCATTGAAGAATCTGATGTAGGACGATGCCATCAAAGAATCCTCCTAGACCAATACCAAGGACAATCCCAGCTGTAATTAAAGGTGATTGTCGGTTGCTTGTCTCACTATGAGTCACAATATTAAACCTTATAGACAGACTTGTTGACACAATAGAACTGTCTTCCGAGAGATTTCCTCTGCCCATAGGCAAGTACTGTTCTTTAATTTAAATTAAGTACCTGATAATCTGCATCTACAGGCATGATGGAAATTGATACATAAAAGAGCAATTTTCAAATGACTATTTACTTTTACAAGGTTTGGGAGCCTTACGGCTGTTTTTCTAACTTTTCTCCCCACGGAATCGAAATCCGGGGCACTTACTGGTCAACGGTCGAGCATTATTATCAAGCGCAAAAGTTTGTCGGCAGCGTCGATGCAGTAATCATACCTTCAATTTATGCCGCCAAAACGCCAGAACAAGCTGCTGCCTTGGGACGCTGTAGCACGCGTCAACTTCGTTGTGATTGGGATGCAGTCAAAACTCAAGTTATGCGCGAAGCTGTACTCAAAAAGTTTCTCACTCATGCCGAAATTAGAGAAACTCTGCTGACTACAGGCGATAATTTACTTGTAGAAAACTCGCCTAACGATTATTTCTGGGGCTGTGGTGCAGATAAAACTGGTCAAAACTGTCTTGGTAAAATCCTTATGAATGTACGTGAAGAAATCCGCAAGCTAGTTTCGTTATCAGTAATTTCCGATTAGCTAATACTACGATAAACCCACAGGTTTTTAGGCTGTGGGCTGCTTGAAAGAGTATTTTGTTTGTCTACTGATTTTGAGGTGGAATAATTTCGGGGTTGTCGTCTAGTGAGAGAAGAAATTCTATCAAGTCAGTTTGGTCTTGAATATTAAAACCAGCCTGTTTATCAACCCAGTAATTGTGTCCGCTACCGTCTACGTTCGACTTTTGTAAGTTGGAATTAGCATGGTTGGCTAAAACTACTTGCCTACGCAAGTTACGATCTACAAGCACGCGCAAACTTGCACTTGGATCTGGTGCAATATTTTTTAAGGAAGTACCTGCTAGTCCTAATTGGTCAGGATTAACGATTTGATAGCCGTTTTTATCAACTTGTAATGCTTCTTGTCCAGCTGCAACACCACCATCATGCAAATATGGTGCGGTGACCGATAATCCTATCAAGCTAGGCACTTTGTAACCACCGACGTTACCAATGGCAAATGCCAGGCTGTAGTCTTCTTCGGATGTGATATCTGTGGGAACATTTAGCACCGTTGTATTTTCTGGCAAGGGAACCCGGACGTTACTGGAATAAGTCTGCGGTTCTGTGAAGTTGCGGGCAACAGGTGCTTGTGCTTTTGCCCGTGAAGGTTGAGATTTGATTTCCTGTTCCGCAATTACATGATTGTTGGTAAAGTAACGCCCACTATGGCACTCAACGCAGCCTGCCTTACTGAAAATCACTGCCCCATGCTTTACGGCATCAGAGTTAGTAGACTGATTTGGTGGTGGTGCTAGGGAATTTTGAAAGGCTGACATGCCGTTGAGTTGTGCCGCAACTGGCATTCCCGGTGAATTTGCCATCAACCCATCAAGGATAAAGGGTGAACCTTTCGGGTATCCCGGCATGGGAACCACCTCATTCATGGCAGGTGTGCCAGGAGTGGGGTCAATTTTCTGGAAAAATTCCGATGGTTTAGCGCCTTTTGGTAATCTGAAGTTTGGATTGGCAGAATTTTGGAAAATTATGCCTAAGTAAGTTTCTTTATCAATGCCTAATAGCTGCTTACTTGCATCAGCAGTCGATGTCATGTCTGAGTTTGTTCCATGAACATTGCTGTTGAGTGTAGTCAGCCCATGAAACCAACCAATAGCGGCGTTACCACTCCAGCCGTAGGGGTATGCTCCGAAAGTATAGGAAGATGGATTTTGAGAGGGATTGTTAACATTGTCGGGGGTTGAGTCAAAGTTGCCGGGAGACCAAGTTAAAAATTCGGCATCGATGGCATCTTCTAAAGCTTTTGTGTCTGGTAAACGTGCTTGCCTGCCGTCAGCTTTGATGTAAGTAGTTTCACCACGGCGCATTGTCTGCGGGTTAACACCACTTTGCCGGAACATTGCTGCTGAGTTACTGGCTAATGCCAGAATTAAGCCAGTATCAAGGTCGTTATTTGGTGCACCTTCTAAAATGCGTCCGGTTTTTTTATCAAGAGCGGCATGGCACGCTGCACAAGTTATACCGACGCGAATTTTGCCTTGGTTGATGTGGGTAATCATTCCCAGTGGGACGAGGGAACTTGCGGGAACATCAAGTCCGGTGTTGAGGATATCGCCTTTTTTGAAACTTCGATCGCCTACTTGCATATCTCGATCCATCGTCACTTGCAGATTTGTGGTATGCTTGCCACCAAGAGAGGCGATCGCTTTCCCCAAGTTCCCAATATTTAGTGGACCATCTAAGGCACCAGTTACATCAGTCAAGAAAACCTCATTCCCAAAGGTTTCTGTATAAAAAGCTTGGCGACCAAGTTTAATCAAATCTTCCGTGATAGCTACAGCACCATTATCTGCTGACAGTTGCTGTTTACCTTCATCTGTTTTCAACAAACTTGCAGCTTCATCTTTACTGATAACTTTACCCAACACATCATAAGAACCTATTTCTTGTGCTGTGGGTTGGGTAATTGGTGTATATGTATTGTTAATACTTGGCGTTCCGGGAATGGCGATATCAATTTGATATGCCAAGAAACTAATAAAGACAATCAAAGCTAGCAGTATACTAACCCGACGTAGCCCTAAATTTTGCCTTTGCGCTTTCAGGTTTCCATCTGCGCTTTTCGCCTGTTCGGGAGAAGATACCATAAGAATTCACTGGCAAGGGGAATATTTTAGAATCTAGAACCGCAAATTTGATCAACAACTGCTGCTGGTCGGCTGCTATTTTGTTCTCGACAAATCAAAGTCCTAGCTAAAGTTTGCTGATAATAATATTGATGAGCAAACCAACCGATAGGTGTACCTAAGATTGTACCAATTACTAAACCAGTCATCAAACTAGAAACCAGATGTTTTCTTTTGATTGAATTTTCCCTGGTAATAGTGTTTGTTTCTACCATATTTTTTTACTTTTGTATTTAAGTTTGATAAATAAATTATATGTATTTTTAGTCGAGGTAAAGCCTCAATGAATGCATTCCCAGTCAGAGACTGGGAACGAGAATATCAGAACTTAACCTTTTGAAAGTACCTGTTGCATAAAGGACATTATTTGTTCGCTACTATTCATCTCGAATAAATCCAACACTTCTGCTGCTTGTTCCGAAGGAATGTAATCTTGTGGTATACCAACAACTGAACCGCCCAAATTTTCACCTAACTGATACCAAAAAGCCAATTTAGATTCAGCATCCATTGAGGCATAGCTATCAGTGGAAATTGTTGTTTCTTCACCTTCTTGATTTTGCAACTTCCGCAAGGCTAATATTTGGTCGGGCTGGGATAAATTTTGAATTTCTGCTACCAAATCTGCTGTACCCTGATTCGACAGAGAATTGAGAGCGGTAGCAGGAATTTCTTCATTAATTTGACTAAAAAGTACTGCTAAGACAGCCAAGCGATCATCTGCATTCAAATTCTGAAATTTTGATACGGCTACTTCGGTAAAATCGATATTTGTAGAAGTCATAAAAACCTCGCACTAATTAAGTAAAAATTGGAAAATATGCCTATTTTCAAATTTATCTAGCAATTTTAATTATAGAGGTGGATAATACCCACCTCTAACTTTAATTAGAAAAATTTACAACACTTTATTCAAGAAAGAAACTAAATCTTCAGTGTTGGTTGATTGAAGAGAATTCAACACTTCTGTTGCTTGTTGAGAAGGTTGATAGTTACCTGGTAGACTGCTTATTGCTGTTGCCAATCTTTGTGCTAGTAAATACCAAAAAGCCAACTTTCCTTCAGGCTGCAAGTGACCATATTCACCAGTAGGAATTGTATTTCCACCATGAGCGAGTTCAAGGGTCGCTTTGCTGGGATTTGGATCGAGCATTACTTCGTCTTGGTCATTTTTGTTTGCTGGTAGCAAATCACGCAAAGCCTCTAGCTGCTCTACTGAGGACAAGTTCTGAACTTGTGTCACTAAATTCCCAGCATTTTCTGTTGGCAAGGAATCTGTAATATTAGCAGGCAGCTTATCAGCAATTTGGCTAAAAAGTAATCCCAATACTGCTAGGCGATCGTCTATCTTCAATCGTTGAAATGCTGCTACAGCTTGTTGTGATGGGTTAACATTTGTAGAAGTCATGGAGCCTCCGATAAGTTAGTGATGCATCTGTAGTTGTTGCTGTAATTTGGTTATATGTTTGTAAAAAAGCTTAACCAAATTTACAACGTATATTTGCACTTTTGCACTTATGCTTCTAAACAACTTAAAATTTAAACCCTAGTTAATTAACTATAAAAAGATAGAAAACTAATTAGAGATTATTATTTTTAAGCCAGCCACAAGACAGAGATGACTTCCTGTCAAATAGTACCTTTAATCTTGAATACAAATTAAAGGGTAAGAAGACTGTACGATGCAAATACAAAATTGAAAATCATAGATGAACATCGAATATTTATTATCTATGTTCGTCTGCAATTTTTTCGGAACGAAGATTACAAAATTAGCAATCTTGTCTCTTGAGGAAAAGTCCGAGCGACACCTGAAGCCGCTCGAAACTAAGGGGGAATTAAACCTTGTCTAAAAGAAAATTATTAAGTAGCCCGGCTTCAGCTACCAATCAAAAATCTCAAAGCTTTAAATTTCCGCACCCGCTTTAGGTTCAGCACCGAATGGGGCAACGTAATCACGGAAAAGAGTGATTTGCTGCTCAAAAGCAAGTTGCTTAATTTTGTCTAACAGTTGTTGAGATCCAGAAGAAAGCTGATAGTTAGCAGGCATAGGAATGATAGTAGCGTTATCCATGCCTTGAGCTAGACGATACCAAAATAGCAGCTTGGTGGTTTCACCCAAAGAGCCATATTCACGAGTTAATTGGTTATCTACACCATTAATCAAGTCACGCTGAAGTTGCAGTTGTTCTTCGTGAGATAATTCTTTAACTTGATTAAATAAACCTTCGGCAATTTCGGTAGAAACGGTGCTTGCTCCGGGTGCTGCTGGGGTGACTGAGCTACCCATTTCTTTGTAAACGAACCAAAATAAAGCAAGCTGATCGTCTACATCTAAGCCTTGCCAAGCTTGGACATGTTCGCGAATTGTTGGATCATTGGTTTGGGTAAATGTCATAACAAACTCCGATTGCGATTAAATGATTGCTATTGCAACCCTATCAAAGGTACATCTAGCGTTTAACCCTACTGAAGACAGATGTATCTAAATCAGAGAGAAGAATAATTGGTAATTGGTAATGGGTAATAGGTAATACAGAATTGGGCAATGGGCATAGGGCAATGGGCAATGGAGATTAAAGAAGCTTAAGAAAGTATTGCCCGTTCTAATATGATTCTTTCCATGCCCCATGCCCCAGTCCCTAGTTTTAGGAGATATGTCGATGGATAGACGTTTAGAGGGTAAAGTTGCGATAATTACTGGTGCTGGTACTGGTATCGGAGAAGCGATCGCTCACAAATTTGCCAAAGAAGGTGCATCAGTGGTTGTCAACGGATTACAAGACGATCCGATTGAAGAGGTGGTGCAAGCGATTAAACATTATGGCGGAAAAGCGATCGCCTACGCTGGAGATGTTTCCCAAGAGTTTCACGCTAAAAATTGCGTGCAAACCGCTATTAATGCTTACGCCAAGTTAGATATCTTAATCAACAATGCTGGAGTTTTCCTCGCTACCGCTCAAACTGAGGATTACCCCATCGATGTATTTGATGACACCATTCGCATGAACATTCGTTCAGCGTTTTTGATGACCAAATACGCACTTCCCCACCTTCAGAAAACGCGGGGTAATATCGTTTCCGCCGGTTCAGAAGCAGGCTTCAACGGTTTAGCATACAACACAACCTACGGCGGTACCAAAGGCTGGATGCATTCATTCATGAAAGGTGTAGCTGTCGAACAAGCCAAACATGGTATTCGTGCTAATTGCGTCTGTCCCGGTGCAATTGATACTGCATGGACGCACAAAGAAACTGGTCCAATGGACGCGAAGATGGAAAAATCTTTGATTGAAGGTACACCACTAGCGCGACGCGGCACACCAGAAGAAATGGCAAATGTTTACGCCTTCATTGCCTCGGATGAAGCTAGCTACGTCACCGGCGCACTGTGGCTAGCTGATGGTGGTGTAACCGTAGCCAAAGGCTCTGCCGGTTCAGATACTCCATTTTGGATGCGCTTTGCACCTAAGGGTGAATTGCGCCTTGATCACTCCAAAGAAGGGCTAGAAAATAAAGAAACTCAGACGATCAAGTAGGGAATGGGGCATTGGGCATCGGGCAATTTGAGGAGGGGGAAAGGGAAAAGGGGAGCCACTGCGCTATCGCGGCTCTGCCGACAGTCACGCATGTGGCGTTAAAGGGTAAAAAACAAGAAAGAAGAAATATTTCTTCCCCTGCTCAAGAAAGCTCCCCCTGCTCCCCCTCTCCCCTACTCTCTCCTATCTCCATAATCTTCAGAAGACTTGGGATCTAACTCCCAGCGACCGTTGTCGCGCTGTTCTAAAATTTCGTGGGATTCCTTATCTGGATCTATACGGTTGACTTGAGCTTCTAAATCTATTTGTTGTTGATCTGGCATGATTCTGGCTATTTCTGCATCTGCAAAATAACGTTTTCCTTGATTTGGCTTGTCTCCCTAGAGATGTATTACTTGAGATGGAAAAAATCTATCCCTTTGGAGCGAAGAGAAGATAGTAGTTGGTGCATACCATTACAAGTGTAAATTCATGGTCAAGCAATTTCAAGCTAAAGCATTATGAGTTAGGAAAGATAATTTGGCGAGATGAAGCGCTCATTCCTATCTCATAACTTTTTTTAAAAATAATAAAGTAATAATTTACGTGGATATATTTTGAATAATTAACAAATCAAAACATTCTTTATTTTTTATACTAGGAGGAAAAAAGTGAAATACGACGAGTTTATTAAACATGTCCAAACCGTTGCTCAATTAGATTCTCGTGAAGAGGCAGAACGTGCTACTAGTGCTACGTTGGAAACTATTAGAGAACGCATTGTCGGCGATGAAAGTAAGGATTTGGCTTCACAGTTGCCAAAGGAATTAGGTGAATTTTTGCGCGGTCGCGAAGGCGAAAATGGTCAGCATTTCGGCTTGGAAGAGTTTATAAAGATGGTGAGTGAGAAGGAAAATGTAGAACCCACTGCCGCTGCAATTCATGTCCGGGCTGTTTTTACTGTGTTACAAAGTGCTGTAAGTCCTGGTGAGTTTGCAGATTTGCAAGCAAATTTTTCACCCGATTATGCGGAAATATTTCCAGCGGGTTCGACTGTCGTTTCGCAGTGAACCTTTGAGAATATTTGAGTACTGAAGTGCTCACTACGTAAATAATTAAATAGGTGATTCAATGGCAAACTTTAATAATCATGGCAAGAAAAAAGTCGCTATCCTCATTGAAAATGGAGTAGAGGATGCGGAATTTCAAGTGCCTTATAACGGGCTAAAACAAGCGGGGATGGACGTAGTTGTCCTCGGTGGTCGGATGAATGAGAAATATAAGGGCAAACAAGGCAAAGTTTCTCAGCAAGCTGATGGGACTACGACGGAAGCGATCGCCTCTGAATTTGATGCGGTAGTAATTCCTGGTGGGATGGGTCCGGATCACATGCGACGCAACCCCAACACTGTACGCTTTGTAAAACAAGCAATGCAGCAAGGTAAATTGGTGGCTGCGGTTTGTCACGGACCCCAAGTTTTGATTGAAGCCGATTTGCTCCAAGGTAAACAAGCTACTGGTTTCAGCGCTATCCGCAAAGACATGATCAATGCGGGTGCAAAATTTGTTGATGAACCGTTGGTAGTTGACGGAAATTTGATTACCTCACGTCAACCCGGAGATTTGGCAATCTTCACCACAGCTATCTTGAGTCGTTTGGGTTACGGTGGCAAGGATGCTGCATTACCCAGCGAGAATGATACAAGCGCGGAATGGTGGAAGTTGGCTGATGCTTGGGGTGGTTCTACCAAAGGTGATATTGTCAAAGGTCTAAATACTGCTCTTGCTGGTGAGCGTTATTCGCTAGAAGCTTTAAAGAAGTATTCTGAGAAAGAGTCAGATGCTCAAATCCAGTCGCTCTTTGAAGAGATAATCGCGTCAAAGCTGCGTCACATCTACAACCTGGAAACTTATCTAGAGCGATTGGGCGAAAAACCTTCTTTAACGGCTAATATCGCCAATCAATACGCGAAAGTCAAAACGGCTATGAGCGGAAGTGACGATATATTTCAATTACGTTCCGCTTTGGGCGATGTGCAAACTGGTATAGGTGATATTGGCAATTTGTGTGCTATGTATACCGACCCGGTAGCTACTGCGCTATTTACGGATATTTACAACGATTTGGTAGCTTCTGAACAGCGATTGGTAGAGCTGTATCAAACGCGGATGGGGCTGGATGTTAAGCCTGCCAAGCCCACGACGGGTGCGGCTGTGTCGATGTAGTTTTTTTTAACGTAGACGCAAAGACACCAAAACCGCTAAGGAAGAGGTTATAGAGGGTCTTTGCGTCTTTGCGGTTATTTTTACTGATAGGAAGAGATAAAAATATGGCTTCGAGTTCGGGAAATGAGTTGAGTAAGAGTCAAGGCACTGAGGCTGGTGAAACTGAGCGTTGGGCGTCTCTGGTGGGTGGTGGTGCAATGGTGCTGATGGGTTTGAGTCAGCGTTCTTTGCGCGGGGTGCTGATGGCTGTAGCTGGGGGCGGTTTGGTATATCAAGGTGTAACTAAGCAAAGCACGATTCAGCAAGCACAGGAAGCTATAGGTATAAATAAATCTATCAAAGTCGAAAAGACGGTAACGATAAATAAACCAGCGGATGAACTTTATCGCTTTTGGCACGACTTTGAGAATTTGCCTAGGTTTATGAAGCATCTCAAATCTGTGACTGTACAAAATGACAAAAGGTCGCATTGGATTGCGAATGCACCTTTGGATAATACTGTGGAATGGGATGCAGATATATTGGAAGACCGAGAAAATGAGTTTATTTCTTGGGCTTCGGTGGAAGGTGCAGACGTAGAAAACTCTGGTTTTATTCGCTTTAAGAAAGCACCAGGCGATCGCGGCACTGAAGTCAAGGTTGTTCTTGAATATAACCCGCCCGGTGGAGCGCTTGCATCTGCATTTGCCAAACTTTTTGGTGAAGAACCAGAACAACAAATTGGTGATGATTTGCGCCGTTTCAAAATGTTGATGGAAGCTGGCGAAATAGCCACAACTGAAGGACAACCAAAGGGTGGTTAGTAATAGCGTGGTTAGTAGTTAGTAGTAATTAACTACTAACTACTAACAATTAACAAGCAACTACTAACACTCGAAAATCCAAAAGCTAAAAAATATATATATGAAAGCAGTCTGTTGGCATGGTGCTAATGATGTGCGGGTGGAAACGGTGCCAGACCCGAAAATTCTCAACCCGCGTGACGCTATTATCAAAATTACTTCAACGGCAATTTGCGGTTCTGATTTGCATATTTACGGTGGCTACATTCCCACAGTGCAAGCGGGTGACATTATCGGTCACGAATTTATGGGGGAAGTGGTTGAAGTTGGTAGTAACATAACTAATTTAAAAATAGGCGATCGCGTTGTTGTTCCTTCGATGATCGGTTGCGGTAACTGCAATTATTGCCAGCGTGATATGTGGTCGCTGTGCGACAATTCCAATCATAAAGGTTGGATGGAAGAAAAATTGTATGGTAGTATCACCTCAGCAATTTACGGCTACTCCCATACCTTCGGTGGTTATGCCGGCGGACAAGCAGAATATGTACGCGTACCTTTTGCCGATGTCGGTGTGGTAAAAGTCCCTAAAGACATACCCGATGAAAAATTGCTTTTTATCTCCGATGCCATCCCCACGGGCTATATGGGTGCAGAGTTATGCGATATTCAGCCGGGTGATACTGTAGCAGTTTGGGGTTGCGGTGCTGTCGGACAATTCGCCATGATCAGTGCTTACATGATGGGTGCTGAGAAAGTTATCGCGATTGACCGCTTTCCAGAACGCTTAGAAATGGCAAAAAATTTCGCCAAAGCCGAAATTATCAACTATGAAGAAGTTGATGCCGGCGAAGCATTAAAAGAAATGACCGGCGGTCGCGGTCCCGATGCTTGTATTGATGCAGTGGGATTAGAAGCGCATGGCGTCGGTTTTGAAGACTTTTACGACCAGACAAAGCAAAAGCTGCGGTTAGAAACTGACCGTCCCCACGTACTGCGGCAAATGATGCTTGCTTGTCGTAAAGGAGGCACCCTTTCAATCATGGGTGTTTACGGTGGTTTTGTGGACAAAATACCGTTTGGTGCAGCCTTTAACAAAGGTTTGACTTTCAGGATGGGACAAATGCATGGGCAAAAATACATGCATAAGTTGCTAGAGCTAGTTTTAGATGGAAAATTAGATCCATCTATCGTTGTTAGCCATCAATTACCCCTGGAACAAGCACCCCACGGCTACCACATTTTTCAACAGAAAGAGGACAACTGTATCAAAGTTGTTCTCAAACCATGAAACGGCTAATTGCTAATAGCAATTAGCCGCAGACAAATAACTAAATCGGAGGCTTTGATGAAAAAATTTTTGCATAGAGTTTTGACAGTTGTTTTCGCGGGATTTGTATTTTTAGGCGCTCAAGCTTTTGGCTTCACTCAACAGCAAGCCTTTGCAGATGAAACTGTAGTATCACCTTACGGTTATTATTACAAAGGAACCCCAGATGAGTCCGTGGTTAACAAAGACAATACAGCGGTAGAAGGTGCCAAGAATAAGCTCAAAAATACTGTTGATAATGTCAAAGGAATTGCTAAAGATGCTGCGAATTCAACCAATAAAGGAATTGAAGACGCTGCCAAATCGGCAAATAATGTAACTGGGGAAAATGGAACTGTAGTATCACCTTACGGGTATTATTACAAAGGCACGCCCGACCCAGCTGTAATAGAAAATGACGCGAACAGCATTAACAATAAGTCTGCTGATAGTAAAAATCCTTTGGAAAGTATCGTTGATAATGTACGCGAAAAACTCAATCTTGATGAACCACTTCCTGAAAGCACAAAAGAGTTTTTAGGTTCAACAGAGAAAAGAATTGAAAACGTCGTTGAACCAATAACTGGAAAGAAAGAAGGTTATCACCAAATCAGATAATCAATTTTGATTTTTAAAAGAGTTGTGAGTTAACTTGAAACTCATAACTCTAACTAAAAAATATGTAAGTAATTGAACGTGTTTAAGGAGGCATATTAATTTGCTAAAACTTTTCCGTATACCTCAGATTATTAAAGCTATTTTGATAGTATTTGCGCTTTGCTGTATACAAAGTTTGTCTTACAGTCCTGCACTGTCGGCGCAGGCTGATACCATAAAAACTCCAGAGGCTAAATATTACAATGTAGAGCCAACTGAGAAAGACAAAGAGTTGGTTGACAATGCTAAAAATAACCTCAAAGACATTGGCGATAATATTCGTGAAAAACTTAATCTTGATGAACCTTTACCTCAAAGTACGAAAGAGTTTTTGAATTCAAGCGAAAAGAAACTTGAAGATACAATTGAGCCAATAACTGGAAAAAAGCAGGGATATTATCAAGAGAATATACAAGCAAAGTAATTTTTCCTTTGTTTTTTGCGTGCATATCACAACTAACAACTAACAACGAATAAATATTATGAAAGCACTATGCTGGCACGGCGCAAATGATGTAAGAGTTGATACAGTGCCAGATCCAAAAATTCTTAACCCGCGTGATGCGATTGTCAAAATTACATCAACGGCGATTTGCGGTTCTGATTTGCATCTTTTCAATGGCTACATCCCCACGATGGAAAAAGGCGATATCCTTGGTCATGAATTCATGGGGGAAATCGTTGAACTTGGTAGCGCTGTTAATAATTTGAAAGTAGGCGATCGCGTTGTTGTTCCTTTCACAATATCCTGTGGTAACTGCTTTTTCTGCAATCGCGATTTATGGTCACTTTGCGATAACTCCAATCCCAACGGTTGGCTAGCAGAAAAAATCATGGGTCATTCGCCCGCTGGTCTATTTGGCTACTCTCATATTTTCGGTGGTTACGCCGGCGGTCAGGCAGAATATGCCCGTGTACCCTTTGCCGATGTGGGTTTATTCAAAGTACCCGATGGAATGACGGATGACCAAGTATTATTTCTAACTGATATTTTCCCAACTGGCTATATGGCAGCGGAGAACTGCAACATCAAACCCGGTGATATCGTCGCGGTTTGGGGTTGTGGACCAGTTGGACAATTCGCCATCAGAAGCGCTTACATGTTAGGCGCTGAACGTGTGATCGCCATTGATCGCGTTCCCGAACGCTTGCAAATGGCTAAAGAACAGGGCAAGGCAGAAGTCCTTAACTACGAAGAAGTTGATGTCGGTGAAGCCCTCAAAGAAATGACCGGTGGTCGCGGTCCCGACGCTGTGATTGATGCAGTCGGACTAGAAGCACACGGTACTGATGCGATGGGATTATACGACAGAGTAAAACAAGAGTTGCGCCTGGAATCAGACCGACCAACCGCATTACGAAACGCGATCGTAGCTTGTGGCAAAGCTGGTCACGTATCAGTTGCAGGTGCTTACGGTGGCTTCCTCGACAAAGTGCCAATGGGTGCAGCCATGAACAAAGCCTTAACCTTCAAGATGGGACAAACCCACGTCCACAGGTACTTGCGACCCTTATTAGAACACATTCAAAACGGCGATATCGATCCAACATTCATCATCACCCATACCCTACCGTTAGAACAAGCACCTCACGGTTACGATATTTTCAAGCACAAGAAAGACAACTGCATCAAAGTTGTACTCAAACCTTGAGAGGAATTGGGAACTAGGGATTAGGTACTAGGAAAAATTCTTCCTAATCCTTAATACCCAATCACTAATGCTTGTCTAATAACTAAACTTCCATGCTTAACTTATTAAAATCAGAACTCACCCGTCGTACTCTTTTATATAAAGCTGGTTTTGGGTTAATTACACTCGGTATTGTCCCAGCAATTTTTAAACCCAGCCGTAGTTTAGCTCAAGCAGCAAAAGAGCCAGCGATGCCGCCAGAAAAAAAGTTAGGATGGGCAGTTGTGGGTTTAGGAAAATTTGCCACCCAACAAATTATTCCTTCGTTTGCTGAGTGTAAGCGTTCAAAATTGGTAGCATTGGTGAGTGGCGATCGCACTAAAGCCGAACAGTATGCACGGCAATACGGCGTTAATCCGAAAAATATTTATAACTACCAAAATTACGACACTAACCGGAATAACCCTGAGGTAGATGTTATATATATCATCTTACCCAACGCTTTACACGCAGAATACACCATTCGCGGCGCACAAGCTGCCAAGCACATCATGTGCGAAAAGCCGATGGCAGTCACCGTCGCCGAATGTCAAGCGATGATTGATGCTGCGAAAAAAGCAGGGCGCAAATTGATGATTGCATACCGCGCTCAATATGAACCATTCAATCTCGCTGCGATTCAACTGGCGCAAAGCGGTAAACTTGGCAAGTTGAAATCTATGGTCTCTGACCACGGACGCAACCTCGACCCCAAAGACCCCGCAGACCGCTGGCGTGCTAACAAAAAACTAGCTGGGGGCGGTTCTCTTTATGACATCGGTATTTACAGCTTACAAGCTACAAGATACATCACAGGCGAAGAACCCGTAGAAATCAGCGCCATGATGTATAGCACCCCCAACGACCCCCGCTTTCGGGAAGTTGAGGAAAATGTCAGCTTCACTTTGCGTTTTCCTAGCGGCGTGCTTGCCAATTGTACATCTAGCTACGGCTACTCTGACACCAAACGCATCCAGGTTTTTGGATCTGAAGCTACCTTGGAGTTAGACCCAGCCACCGATTACTACAAACACCGTCTGACCGTTAAGCGCAAAAACGGCAACGAAGAGCAAAATATCAAAGAACAGAATCAATTCGCTTTGGAGATGGATCACCTTTCTGAGTCCATCATGAATAACAAACAGCCCAAAACCCCCGGCGAAGAAGGTTTGCAAGATGTCAGACTGATGCAGCTAATTTACGAAGCAGCTCGCACAGGTCGAACAATCAAGGTTTAACAAGCGCAAAGAGCGCTTACTACAATAAAAAAGGAAAAAAACATGGCTGATACCAGCGTTAAAAAAGTAGACTCCGCTTATTCCCCCAAAGGTCAACAAGGTCAGAAATACCTTGCGTCTGGTAAAACTGTATCGATGCGCTTGTGGGAGAATGAGCAGCCGGACGAAGCTAAAGAACCAACAGCACGGGAATATGAAACAGTTGGTTATGTAATCAACGGTCGGGCAGAGTTACACCTTGAAGGTCAAGTAGTTCTACTTGAGCCGGGAAACTCTTGGGTAGTGCCAAAAGGCGCATCCCACACTTACAAAATCCTGGAATCATTCACCGCAGTTGAAGCAACCAGTCCACCTGCCCAAGTTCACGGACGTGACGAGAATTAGTTTTGACAGCATTTTTCAACGATTAGGAACGCACAAGCATGAAACCTAACCAGGCGATCGCTAGCTAATCTTTACGAGAGTGATGCGTAAAGCCCCCGCGATTCATCCGGGGGATATAAGCGAATACCCGAATTTATTCGGTCTTGAAAGTATTGCTCTGTATAGCTTCCATGATATGATTGAGGTGTAATTGGGTTGCTCTCACCGTGAGCAGGATGTTCAAGTTCGTCTGACTCCCCTGCAACGAGAGAAGAGAATTGAAATTTGTATTAAGTGTGGAGCTTGAGGCAACTTAATACACTGGGAAAGACTCGCCACAAATACCGTGGGGCACACGGGAATTTAAGCTTGAGGAGTGTTCTGTAAGGAACAAGGATGCTCGGTAAGACGGGAAGGGACTAACCGCACGATCAGCCCAAGAATCACCGTCTATTTATAGCGGTGAGTGTCAAAACGTTGAGAGCAAATGTTACAACCTGATAGTGAAATGGTATTAGGTAAACGGTTATGCAGTTGAAGCGACCAATTTACTTATGCAAATTCAGGTGTACAAGCAATAAAAATTTATACTTAGCTAAATGTTAGCTCATTAAAGCTAGGTAATACTTAACCAGAGGCTTTGCCTTTGGTTTTTGTTTTATTTTACTAAGAAAACAGCCGATGAGAATGCATTTCCAGCCACAGTCGAGAGAAGGATGTAACCTCAGTCAATATACTTATTTTTTAAGTATTTTTTATGTGACTGGAGAATGATGTACATCAAAGATTAAACAGGTTTCCTAGAAGTATAGGCGACGAGCAGCCACCGGGTACCAGCCGAAGCGGCTGCACTAACAAATATCAGAAAAATCTGAATTTATGCCGCCTGCTCCACACGCAATAAATGAGGAACACTAATGTTTTACCATAAAAAGCAACTACAGTACTTCAAACCGCCAGAAAAACCCGATGCAGTCTACGCGAAGAAAACTCAAGAACTGATCGGTGGCGTCTTTGGTGAAATGACCGTGATGATGCAGTACCTGTTCCAGGGCTGGAATTGTCGCGGACCTGCGAAGTACCGCGATATGTTGCTGGACACCGGGACTGAAGAAATCGGTCATATCGAAATCCTTGCTACGATGATTGCTCACCTGCTGGATGATGCGCCGATCAAAATGCAAGAAGAAGGTGCTTTAGATGCAGTTGTGGGTGCGGTGATGGGCGGTAGCAACCCACGAGAAGTAATTATGGCGGCGGCGATGAACCCGCAACACGCCATTGTCACGGGTTTAGGTGCCCAGCCAGCTGATAGCGTTGGTTACCCCTGGAACGGTCGCTTTATCGCCTCCAGTGGCAACTTGTTAGCAGACTTCCGCTCAAATCTCCATGCTGAATCTCAGGGACGCTTACAAGCGGTGCGGCTGTATGAGATGTCCAACGATCCAGGAGTAAAAGATACCCTCTCGTTCTTGATCGCCCGCGACACCATGCACCAAAACCAGTGGTTGGCAGCAATTGAAGAATTACAAGCAGATGGATTAGAAAGTACTCCTGTTCCTAGTTCCTTCCCACAGAACTTAGAGAAACGCGAGCATGCCTATCAGTTCTGGAATCACTCTGAAGGCACCCAAAGCGCTGAAGGACGCTGGGCACAAGGTCCTTCCCCAGATGGCAAAGGACAATTCGAGTATGTGGCAGAACCTCAGCCGTTAGGACCAGAACCCATACTAAGCCAACCCGATCCACGACTACACGGCACATTGAAATCCCCACAAATGCAGGGAATGGGTGAAGGTAATGTAATTGAGCGCAGAGAAATCGGCGGTTAATATCAATGTCCCTAATCCCCAATAGAAAATAACAGCTAATTAGCTGGCAGGTACTATGAGTACCTGCCAGTTTTCTTATCTACGGCATTGGAGGAAGAGAATCTAAAAATGTCCAAAGCAATTTTTTCCCCTTAACAGCCATCAAACCACAACCAACTGTAAATAATAGACCCCAGGCAATGCTGAATTCTGTTGCTGTTTTTGTCCATCCGTTAGTAAAGCTGGTAATGTATAACCAATAGCAAAGTGCGATCGCTCCTCCGATGATTGCACCAACGCTAAAGCGAGCGAGCAATTCTCTCATACTAAGTTTTTCTTGGTGTTTTGATTGTTCTGTCATAAATTTACTAGGACATAGTGTATGAGCTAGCGCAAATAGTACTATCAAAGCATCTTCTCCTCCTTGCATTTTTAATTCCTTATGCTCACTTGTACGCAACGTAAACCAGCAAATGCTGATGCAGCAGTCACCTTAACTCTTGCACTCACAGCAGAAGAACGCACCCGCAGTCGTCATCGCTTTGAAACGAAAGATGGACAAGCTGTATTTTTGCGTTTACCCAGAGGAACAGTGTTACATGATGGCGATATTCTCCAAGATGAAACTAATAGCAATTTAGTCAGAATTACAGCCAAACCAGAATTAGTTTTAACTGTAACGGCACAAACACCAACATTATTACTACAAGCGGCATATCATCTGGGGAATCGCCATGTACCTGTAGAAATTAGCGCGAATTATTTACGACTATTACCAGATTCAGTTTTACGCACGATGTTGGAACAACTGGGGCTAGAAATAAGAGAGGAAATTTTACCTTTTGAGCCGGAAACAGGTGCTTATGGACACGCTCACTGATGCAAATCTTTTATGTCTTTTACAGTTAGCTAGTCCAGCTTTACCTGTGGGAGCATATAGTTATTCTGAAGGATTGGAAACGCTGGTAGAGAATAATATTATTAATAATCAAGAATGCCTTTTGCACTGGTTGAAAGCAGAACTGCGTTATGGAGCGATTCGGTTAGAAGCGGCGGTGATGTTAAGAGCATACAATTGTGTCAAAATGGGTGATTTAGAGGCGCTATCTCGTTGGAATATGTGGTTATCTGCGGTTCGCGAAACTGAGGAATTACGCAATTCTAGTTTACAGATGGGGCGATCGCTTATCCAATTATTTGGTAAACTACAACCACAGATAAAGCCTTTGGCTGATGCTGTGGGTAATTCTTGTAATTATGCGATCGCTTTCGGCATTGCCGCTGCTTACTGGAATATCAATATAAAAGCCGCAATACTTGGATATCTGCATAGCTGGGTAAGTAATTTAATTACTGCTGGTGTAAAACTTATACCTTTAGGACAAACAGCAGGACAGCAGTTATTACTAAACTTACAACCATTAATTAGCGATGCAACAGCATCCATTCTCGCTTTAGAAGATGATAACCTCAGTTGTTGTAGTTGGGGTTTATCCCTAGCAAGTATGGCACATGAGACCCAGTATACAAGATTATTTCGCAGTTAACGTAGACATAGAGACGGGGAAACCCCACCCTCGCACAACCAACAACTCACAACCAATAACTGATGAACACATTTCGCGTAGGTGTTGCAGGTCCAGTAGGATCGGGAAAGACAGCTTTGGTCGATGCTTTGTGCAAAGCGATGCGTGAAAAATATAATATTGCCGTCGTCACAAATGATATCTATACTCAGGAGGATGCACAATATCTGGTGCGTTCTCAAGCATTAACAAGCGATCGCATTTTAGGTGTAGAAACTGGCGGTTGTCCTCACACAGCTATCCGCGAAGATGCTTCGATGAATTTGGCAGCAATTGAACAGTTAGAAGTGCGTTTTAGCGATTTAGATTTGGTATTTTTAGAAAGTGGCGGCGATAATTTGGCAGCTACCTTTAGCCCAGAGTTAGTAGATTTAACTATTTACGTTATTGATGTTGCAGCAGGCGATAAAATTCCCCGTAAAGGTGGTCCCGGCATTACTAAATCTGATTTATTAGTGATAAATAAAATTGATTTAGCTCCCTATGTTGGCGCTGATTTAAATGTAATGGAACGTGATGCAAAAAAAATGCGTGGCGATAAACCTTTTATTTTCACTAATTTGAAAACTCAGTCAGGACTGGCGGATGTGATTAAGTTTGTGGACACAAATATTTGTTAATAAGTCAATGCGCTGGAGGCAGTATGAGGGTAAGGAGGGTAAGGCTAGTACCGCTTCGCGGAAGTCAAAAGTCAAAAGTCAAAAGTCAAAAGTAATATGGAGTAAGCTTTTTAGCGATTGAGAATGGTTGGTTTATTTACGCCAGCCTGTACTAGTACCGCTTCTCCTTCAAAGACGCTTGTCTGCGATACGCTGCTTTGTAGCTTGCTTGTCGGTTCGCGGAGCGTCTGGGTGATTGATATCGTGTTCGGTTAAAGACTTATCATGGTTGTCCGTAAGGGGGCAGGGAGCAGAGGGAGAAAGAGTTTTAAGATTTTTGCACAGATAGAGGAATCATAACTAATCAGCCAGACATGATATGAGAAGGGAAAGAGTACGCGAACGTGGAATTCACGCACTCGCCCTTAGATGCCTTGTGATGCCTGCGGCAATCTCTAACGCTCGTTCGCGGAGCGTCTTTCCTTCTCCCTCATAGAAGAGGCGCTTCTATGAGGGAGAAGACTCGCTATCGGGTTCAGGGACAGGTGTGATTGCCGTGAAGTATTTGTCGAAGATAGAGTAGTCCCAATTGCAGGCGATCGCTCCAAAGCATGAGAAAATTTGGTGGGAAAGGGCGATTCCACGGTCATGTAAATCCGTATTTTGCGGAATCGCTCCTTTTATTAACAACGCTTAATGGATAACCGCAAGTGTTTGTGTGCAGCAGAAACACACGCTTTAGTCATACCAAGTTGCGTTAAGCTCGTGGTAGCTCAAAGTCCATTTCTATTGCTTCCTTCTCAATCACGGAGACCAAGGCGAACGTCGCTTCGGACTGAGTACTACCAATGACAATGCAACTTCGTATCAGCAGGCACTCTACGTTGATACAATACTTACCTCATCCATTACCGTTGCTTTTTTCATGAATGCAGCAGCGTTGTCAAATAGGATTTGAATACTCGTAGGCACCTATATCAATGCCAGCACCTTGGTTTCGTTGCTTGCCATCCTTATCAATCTGTGCATATTTACCAATGTCCAAAGAGCCAGTATCAATTGCGCTCGATGTAGATGTGAGATGGAAATCATTGCCATCTAAATTGACAAATCCAACCGACCCAACCTTAGTGTTGTTACTAGCTTTCACGTTCCCAGGTTTACCTCCAACTTCGTAGAGTTTCTCAAACTTATCCGAGAATAAGTTGTGATCTAAGGTCACGTTGTCCACATTTTCGATAAACCCATTCCGGTAGGTGCTATCGGCAAAGATATTGTTGCGAACTACAATGTTACGAGGTTTATAACCGCCAGTGTAATCAGAGCCATCGATGACAATGCCTTGGACATTCTTGGCAACGGTATTGTTGACAATCGTAACGTCACGAACATTACTGGTAACGGTAATTCCTTGACCGCCATTCACTCCTTGTATTCCATTGCCATAGACAACGTTGTTGTAGACTCGGATATCAAATACATCCCCTTGATTAGGAGCTTCATCTGCAATCACAATTCCATCAGCAGTGTTGTTGAAGACAACATTGTTGTAGACATCAATGTTAAAGGAATTAGCACGGTTGCCATCAACGTAGATGGCAGCACCACCGTTGTAGCCCCTAGGTGTACCCTCAACCAGGGCTGCACCAGTCACAGTGTTGTGGTGAATGGAGCCATTGCGAGAACCAGTTTTGGCATCTATGCCTTCGCGATTGCCTTCTTTGAGGGTATTATTCGCAACCTCAAAACCATCCACACCCCAGATGCTTAGTGCTTCCTGCGTCCCATTTGGGTCACCGTTGCCTTGCCATCTCCAGTTGGCTCGTTCAACAGTATTGTTAAGCACCTTGATATTTTTACTGGTGACCTCGGCTTCCCCACCGTCAAAGTAGCTGCCAGGTAGGACGATGATACCTGAGGCACCTGTCTCATAGGTATGGTTGTTTTGGATAATCATGTCGTTGGCATCACTCAGAGCAATTCCAGCCCAGGAGGAGTTCTCAATGCGGAAGCCATCAATCTTCCAATGACCCACACCAGTTGACTGGATAATTCCTTCCCCGAAGCCACCGTTGATAGCGTCAGGGTCGCGCAATGTGACGTTACCGTTCGCTTTGAGTGTGATATGACCCAACTCACTATTACCAGATTTACCAAGGGTGATTAGCTCTGTGTAAGTACCAGGTTGAACCAGGATAGTATCACCTGCCTTGACGGTAGAGTCTTTACTAACCGCATGGTTAATGGTTTTCCAGGGCTTATCACTTGTACCTGGATTGTCATCACTACCATTTGTTGAAACATAGTAGGCAGCCCCAGAGTTATTGGCTGGAGAAGTTGGAGAAGGGCTGGATATAGGTGTCGTCGGCGCTGAACTAGATGAGCTAGACGAGCTAGACGATACACTGCTTGCTCCATTCAAAGTTTGAATGGGGTCTGCCAAAGGGTTGCGAGAATTAGTGATAACATTGGCGCTCAAAGCATTTGCTTGAAGTCCACGAGATTCTGTAAAGTTCAATGTTTTGCCTCCATCAATTTTTAGGTTGGCGTCGTAACTGGAAATGACGCGATGAAAGGCAGGACCCTGTATGTTCGAGCAATCAGAAAAGCCCTAACAGCTCATAGAGCTTAGGTTCTTGTTGGAGCAGAGCAGTTTTTACCTTAACCTTTATGACCAGAAGCATTTCTTGTGGTCATAAAGTTCAAAGTCTCTTAAACTCAAATCACTCTGCGGTAAGAATTAGGTAAATGCTTGATTAGTTCTGGGCTTAACCATTGCTTTTGAATGTATAGACCTAGTTTGGCTGAAGCACCCTAGAAATTAAGAGGAATTTCCTTTTGCTGTCGATTGTATGGGAACTTACGCAAAACGTCACTAGTAAGTGAGGATTTTTTTGTTGCTCCCAGAGGAATTTCCTTTTCCTGTCGATTGTATGAGAACTTACGCAAAACGTCACTAGTAAGTGAGGATTTTTTTGTTGCTCCCAGAGGAATTTCCTTTTCCTGTCGATTGTATGATAGCTTACGGAAAACGTCACTAGTAGTGAGGATTTTTTTGTTGCTCCCATCTGGTAACCCGCCTGTAGAGCATGTTTACGCATCGGCAGAAAACTTATGGATTTTGGAAAGTCAGGGTTATCCCATTATTTTTTATACTGAATATTTTCTCCTATACACGCATTAGATAAAGACTGCTGCTGTCGTTGGATCGTGCATGGGCGTACTTCTTACTGGTATCTAAGGACTCATGTCCTAGTAAGTGCTGGAGCAGTTCAGGAGGGCAACCTTGGGCAAGACGGCTTTGGTGGATGCTTTGTGTAAGGGGATACGTGAAAAATATAATATTGCCGTCGTCACGAATGATATCTATACTCAGGAGGATGCACAATTTTTGGTGCGTTCTCAAGCGTTAACAAGCGATCGCATTTTGGGTGTTGAAACTGCGGTTGTCCTCACACAGCTATCCGCGAAGGTGCTTCGGTGAATTTGGCAGCAATTGAACAGTTAAAAGTGCGTTTTACCGATTTAGATTTGGTATTTTTAGAATGCGGTGGCGATAATTTGGCGGCTACCTTTAGCCTTGAGTTAGTAGATTGAACTATTTACGTTATTGATGTTACAGCAGGCGATAAAATTTCTCGCACAGGTGGTCCCGCAATTACTAAATTTGATTTATTAGTGATAAATAAAACTGATTTGGCTCTTTATGTCAACGCAGATTTCAATGTGGTGGAACGCTATACTAGAAAAATGCCGGCGACAAAGCTTTTATTTTTACGAATTTAAAAAGGCAATCGAGATTAGCAGATATAGTTAAGTTTGTATCCATTAATATTTGTTAATAAGTCAATGCGCTGCATGCAGTATAAGGGCAAAAAGGGTAAGGCTAAGTAAGCTTTACCCTTTACCTTTAACCTGACAAATTGTTAATTATATTGCCGCTTCCGCTTCAAGAGTGAAATTGTGCCTAAAGCAGACAACGTTAAAATGCCTAACATAGAAGCTGGTTCAGGGACAGGCGTAATTTTTGTGAAGGCATTTATCGAAGATAAGGTAGCCCCTGTGGGAGTATTGATAAGCGCGAGTGCGGAAGACGGGAGCGAAACGGCTATATCAGATAAAGCATCGGAGCGTAGCGAATTCGGTAGGTAAGCAAACGTAGCCAAAAATTGAGGATTGCTAGGATTGAAATTTTTAAAATCATCAAAACCGATTACATCTGCACGCAAGCCACTATTATCCGGTCTCAAGAAATCACGTGCCACTACGATTGAGTTGGAAGAACCTGTAAAGACATCTTCTCCTACATTGATAGTATATTTTGAACTCGCGTTTCCATAAAAAGTGCCGCCATCGGGTGTGACACCCGGTTTGATTGAGTCATCAAAGAGAAAGTTACCGTTAACTAACTCACCGGTTTCTTGAGCGTTGAACTTAAATTCAAAGTTGAAAACAGAAGCTTGAGCAGGAGTAGTACTCATAGTTACGAGCAATGTAAATATTACTCCAGCGGTTGCCATTAAGGACTTTTTCTTGGCTTTCATAAAAATCACTAGTTTAAATTCCAAAAGGTAGATGCTGGCAATAAAGAAACTTCAAATTGCCAAGGGTAGGCGTTGCAGATATTCCAACTTCGATTCAATTAGTTTTGCCAGTCAGCGGAAACTCTTACTATCCCACTCAACAATATATTTTTAAAGATAATAGAAATTGAATTATATTTAGTTAAATTTGAGCTATTATTGGTTTTTGATGAGATTACTTTCAAAAAAATAACAATACAAGATACAAAATTAAATTGTGGTAGTTGCGTTTCTGGCTAAAGACACTCAAAAAATCAAAGCGGAAGTTAGGAAACGCATTTTTATCCTCACAGAAAGTCAAAATGGAAAATTTATTTGTATTTTTCTAACTTTAGATTGACTTTAATTAGCTTTTTTGGAACAAAGATGATACATTTTTGCTAGTTTGAGCTACAAATTAAGCAAACAGAGTAAAAGATGAGCTGCTAGACATCAAACCCGCTATCTTAAGCAATAATACTGAGCAAGTACAAAGCGCGGCGATGACTCACCATATTTTAAAAGCCACGAAGAAAACCGTTCATCTAGGTGGTTTCTCCCAAGAGCTAGAACCAGCACTGATTATAGATTCTGGCGATACGGTTGACGTAGAAACTTACACGGGTTACTACATTTATGACAAAGCGCCATCGGAGTTTCTGACACCAGAATTTATCGATATTTGCGAAAATCTTGCGCCAAAACGCAAAGTTGGTGGGGGACCGCATTTACTCACCGGACCGATTTATGTGCGAGGTGCGGAAGCAGGGGATGTTTTGGAGGTAAAATTAAAGGCAATTAAACCGAGTTTACCTGTTGGCTTCAATGCGATTCGTACAGGTTGGGGAGCCTTACCGCAACAGTTTACTCAACCTGCTCTTAGATTCATTTCTCTCGATTTAGAAAATAATATCGCTGAATTTCCTACGGGTAGTAACATTAAAATTCCCCTCAAACCCTTTTTTGGTATTCTTGGTGTCGCTACTCCAGAAACATCCCGAAATTCGATACCTCCTGGTTGTTATGGCGGTAATATTGACAACCGCGAATTGCAAACAGATTCTAGAGTATTTTTGCCTATTTTTGTGACTGGTGCATTATTTTCTATTGGTGATGGACATTCCGCACAAGGAGACGGGGAAGTTAATGTTACCGCGATTGAAACTTCGATGAACGGTACAATAGAACTGAAACTTCGCAAAGATTTGCAACTAACAACACCCATCGCCGAAACTGCTACCGATATCATTACAATGGGGTTTGGTCAAACTTTAGATGAAGCTTTAGAATTTGCTGTCAAAAACATGATTAACTTTCTGGAACGCTTCGCAAATTTGTCGCCAGAAGATGCTTATGTATTGTGTAGTATATCTGTAAATTTCCGCATTACTCAAGTTGTCAACAGTCCCCAAAAAGGCGTTCACGGAATGCTGCCAAAGTCAATATTTGCAAAGCAAATTAGTTTATAATTAGCAATTTACCAACGATTTTTATGTCTAACGTAATCATTCAAATGCTGCTAATTGGTTTAGTAGCTGGTGTTGCTGGCGGTATGTTTGGTATCGGTGGCGGTGCAATTATGGTGCCAGCAATGGTCTTGCTAATTGGTATGGATCAGAAGTTTGCTACTGGCACTTCAGTAGCCGCTCAAATATTGCCAATCGGTATTTTAGCAGCAATTGTTTATTATCGCAACGGTAACGTCAATATAAAATATGCTGTATTTATTGCAGTTGGTTTAATAGTTGGTAATTTATTTGGCGCGCTGTTTGCCAATCAGCCGTTTATTAGTAGTGAAATGATGAAGAAGCTGTACGGTATCTTTTTATTAGCGATTGGTTGTAGATATTTGTTTTTCCGATAACGAGTGGTAGTAATACCACTTTTTTTGTAGGTAAGGTTATCAGCCCTCTCAATATTGACAAATAACATATTTTATGGTTTTGCTTCATGGAATAGCATCAAGAGTTGCTTTGTATTGCTTGAGCTTTCGAGCAGTGGAACAGTGGGGATGTTTGCCATCAACGGA